>JAESGL010000011.1_pt1 | contig 506090 bp, 491 predicted proteins | sample 9269711 | NCBI WGS metagenome assembly JAESGL01 (sample SAMN14515918, study PRJNA621676) | algae metagenome | isolation source: Kastovskya adunca ATA6-11-RM4 and co-occurring heterotrophs from soil and... | place: Chile: Atacama Desert | collected 2011-06-27
GGGGGAGAAGGGATGGGAAGGCAAGCCGCGCCGCTTCACGTCAACTTAAGAGAAGCGGGGCCAGAGTGCGACCGAAGAAGGCGAGCAAGCCTCCGTGCAACCGCGCTTCCCTGGAAGCGGAACAGGCCGGGTGATGATGTCGAAGACGGTCCTCATCGTCGAGGATAACGAGCTGAACATGAAGCTGTTTCATGATCTGCTCGAGTCCCAGGGCTACCGCACCCTGCAGACCCGCGAGGGGCTGCAGGCGCTCGCCCTGGCGCGTCAGCACCGCCCCGACCTGATCCTGATGGACATCCAGCTACCCGAGATCAGCGGACTGGAAGTCACCAAGTGGCTGAAGGACGACGAGGAGCTGAACCACATTCCGGTCGTCGCCGTCACCGCCTTCGCCATGAAGGGCGACGAGGAGCGGATCCGGCAGGGCGGCTGCGAAGCCTATATCTCCAAGCCGATCTCGGTGACCCACTTCCTCGATGTGGTCCGCAAACACCTGGGGCCGGTGGAGGCGCTGGTCCCATGACCGCCCGCATCCTTGTGGTCGACGACGTAGAGCCAAACGTACGCCTGCTCGAGGCCAAGCTGACGCTGGAATACTACGAGGTGCTGACGGCGATGGACGGCGCCACGGCGCTGGAGACCGCGGCGGCCGAGCGGCCCGACATCATCCTGCTGGACGTAATGATGCCGGGGATGGACGGGTTCGAGACCTGCAGGCGGCTGAAGGCCGATCCGGTGACGCGGCATATCCCGGTGGTGCTGGTCACCGCGCTGGATGGCCGCGAGGACAAGATCAAGGGACTGGACGTCGGGGCCGACGATTTCGTCACCAAGCCCATCGACGACGTCATCCTGTTCGCGCGGGTCAAGTCGCTGGTGCGGCTGAAGGCCGTGATGGACGAACTGCGGGAGCGCGAGGAAAGCGGCCGCCGGCTGGGCGTCGACGCCGACGGGGCAGGGCGCCTGCGCGGTTCGGGCGGCCGCGTGCTGATCGTCGACGACAATGAGTTGCAGAGCGACAAGATGCTGACCCATCTGGCCGGCGAACACCGGCCGGTGGTGGAGACCGATCCGGCGGCGGCCCTGATCGCGGCGCGGGGTCCGGTCGACCTGATGATCGTCAATGTCTCGAGCAGCGGCTTCGACGGCCTGCGGTTCGTCGCCCAGGTCCGTTCGAGCGAGGCTTCGCGCAAGACGCCGATCCTCGGCGTGGTCGACCCGGCCGACCGGCCACGCCTGCTGAAGGCGCTTGAATTGGGGGTCAACGACATCCTGCCGCGCCCGGTCGATTCCGAGGAGCTGATGGCGCGGGCGCGGACCCAGATCAAGCGCAAGCGCTATGCCGACTTCCTCAAGGAAAAGCTGGACTACAGCCTCGAAATGGCGGTGACCGACGCCCTGACCGGGCTGCACAACCGGCGCTACATGGCGGGCCAGCTGCAGGCGATGGTCGACCGCGCCGGGCAGGGCGGCGACTCCGTTGCCGTGCTGGTCATGGACATCGACCACTTCAAGGCGGTCAACGACAGCTTCGGCCACGACGCCGGCGACGAGGTGCTGCGCGAGTTCGCGGTGCGGCTGGCGACGAATGTGCGGGCGATCGATCTGCCGTGCCGGTTCGGCGGCGAGGAGTTCGTGGTGGTGATGCCGGGCGCGAGCCTGGAGGCCGCCGCCCGGGTGGCGGACCGGATCCGACGCGACATAGAGGCCCAGCCCTTCCCGATCATGGGCGGGGGCGAGGGACTGACCATCACCGTCTCGATCGGCGTCGCGGCGAGCCTGGCCGGAGATACGCCGGACGGCCTGCTGAAGCGCGCCGACGAGGGCGTGTACGAGGCCAAGGCGCATGGCCGGAACCAGGTGATCGCGCGGGCTGCCTGACGGGTGGCTGGGGCGATAATTCTCCAGAGGTTTCGGGCATTTGTGGGGTTTCCGACACAGGAACCCTCCACCGGGCGTCGGTATTGCTCTCTCAGGAGAGTATGATGAAGACCTTCACCGTTCATCTGTATGCCGAGGGCGCTGCGCCCCTCAGGACCGAACACATGGCCGCGCCGAGCGCCCGCGAAGCGTCGACGATGGCTGCGAGCCGGATTTTGCATAGCCGGACCTTCACCTGCGCCCGCGTCTACGACGGCGAGTCGCTCCTTTCAGAAGTGGGCTACCGGCTAAGGCCGCCGGAGGGTCGCGAGGGGCCGGTTCTGAACGCGAGCTAAATGGCCGCAGCGCATCCGGTTCAGGCGCGGGGGCGCATTCGGAGGTCATGCCCATGACCAGATCCCCACTCGACGCGTTCGATGAAGCCCCGCTGGTCACCGCCTGCGAGGGCGAGATCGTAATCAGCGGCAGTCTGGTCAGCGCCGCATACACGGTAGAGGCCGGCCGGGCGCTGCTGGCGCAACTGGCGCTCGCCCTCGACGAGGCGGAACGGCAGCGCGCCGCCTGACTGGCCGGGCCAGGTCCTCCAGACAACGAAAAACGCCCGGCCTTGCGACCGGGCGTCTGAAAATCAGCAGGCGTGGGGCCTTACTTGATCTTGCCTTCCTTGAACTCGACGTGCTTGCGCACGACCGGGTCGTATTTCTTGACGACCATCTTTTCGGTCATGGTGCGGGCGTTCTTCTTGGTGACGTAGAAGAAGCCGGTGTCGGCGGTCGAGTTCAGGCGGATCTTGATGGAGGCGGGCTTGGCCATCGGACAATTACCTTTGCGACGGCGAAAGCCGCTGGAAACGAGAGGCGCGGAACATACTCAGGCGCGTTGGGAAGTCAACCGGCCCGCGACGACCATTGAGCCACGGGCCGGCGCGGGTCAGTGTGGGGCATGAAAACGCCCCAGCTCGCCGCCCTCGCCTCCGTCCTCGCCCTGCTCGCCGCCTGCGCCACCGCGCCGGAACCGGCCCATCCGCAGGACGCCTTCATGGCCCGGCTGAACGCCCTGTGCGGGCAGACCTTCGAGGGCAGGGTGGTGACGGAGGACCCGGCGGACGCGGATTTCCGGGCCAGCCGGCTGGTCATGCATGTGCGGGACTGCGCGCCGGACGAGGTCGGCATTCCCTTCGCGGTCGGCGAGGACCGGTCGCGGCGCTGGATCGTGACGCGGACGGGCGAGGGGCTGCGGCTCAAGCACGATCACCGCGACGAGCAGGGGGTGATTCACGGCTATCACATGTACGGCGGCGACACGGCGGACGCGGGGACGGCTTCGCGGCAGGCGTTTCCGGTGGATCAGGAATCGATCGACCAGTTCAACGCCGGGGGGGCGCAGATCTCGACGACCAATGTCTGGGCCATGGAGGTCCATCCGGACCGGATGTTCGCCTATGAGCTGCGGCGGCCCGGCGGGCGGTTCCTGCGCGTCGAGTTCGACCTGACCCGGCCGCTGGCGGAGTAGTCAGGAGAAGGCGCGGAGGCGCTCCAGCAGGGGCTGCACCCCGGGTATCAGGGGTTCGATCTCGGCGGCGTTCTTCTTCCACTTGCCGGCCTCGGGGGGGGTCAGGGTGTGGCGAGAGGGGGGCAGGTCGCCGCCGGTGCGCTCTTTCAGGGCCGCGTCGAATTCGATATCGGCGAAGTCGCAGACGCCGCGGATGACGGCGGCGGGGTCGACGAGGAAGTCGCTGTAGCGCACGACGTGGCGGCGGTCGGCGGGCAGCTGCTCCAGATCGTCCATGATGGTCTGGTTGGTGGTCGCCCACTGATAGGTCGCGATCTCGGGCAGGGGCTTGCCCTTGAGGTCCTGCCAGCCGGGCGGCAGCAGCAGGGACCACGGGCCATCCCAGCCGGGCAGCTGCGGATAGGTGACCCAGCCGCCGGCGCGCCAGGCGTCGATGATCGAGGAGATGTTCTCCTCCGGCTCGCGCCACAGGAAGACGAAGCGGGCGTCGGGGAACAGGGCGTCGAAGAAGGGGATGCGCAGGGCGTTCTTGGGCGTTTTCTCGAGCAGGCGGACGCTGTCGGCGTCGGCGGGGGCGCCGGCGGCGTCAACCAGCTTCCCGGCCAGACGAGACTTCATGGCAAGGGCGATCTCGGGTGTCAGCCTGTCGGCGGTCAGGCGGTTGGAATCGACGCCGGGCGCGCCGGGCAGGAACATGCGGAAGCCTTCGACCAGCCAGTGGGCTTCGCCGCCGGGATTGTGCAACTGGGGCGTGACGGCGAGAGTCTCGAACAGGGCGGTGCTGCCCGAGCGCGGCGCGGCGACGATGATCAGCGGGCGGTCGTAGTCGGGGGTGCGAACGACCGGGCGCGCCGGGGGCGCGGTCGCGGCGGCGCCGGGGGCCGGGGCGCCCATGCCGGCGACCTCGGGGTTCACGGCGTAGGTGCCGATGCGCTGGCCGATGACACGCAGCACCGGCATCTGGTTGGAGCGGACGCGCAGGTCGTCGCCGAGGGCGTTGACCTGCTGCAGCAGCATATCGAGCCGCTTGCGGTAGTGGGGGACGCCGCGGTCGCTGTCGGAGAACAAGGACCAGAGCTGACGCCAGTCCTGCCGGAAGCCGTAGATGACCCGCTGGTAACGGGCGAACTGCTCCGCGCCGGCGTCGCCCGGCTTGAGCGAGACCGTCTCCTCGACGAGGTCGCGCAGCAGGTCGTCGACCTCGGAGGGGGGCATGACCCGATAGATGTTGTGCTGTTCGGTGGCGATGCCGACGCGGGCGCCCGGCTGGAATGGGATGGTCTGCGGCTCGATGGTCTGGGTCGCGGCGGCGTGAGCCATGTCCCAGAAGCGGCTGTTGCCGGTGGTGTCGGCGACGAGGTGGATGCGCTCGATGTCCGAGCCGTTCTCGACCTTGTGGGTGCGCCAGTTGTCGAAGATCCACGACTCGCCCTGGGCCATGTGCACGACCTGGTCGCCGCAGAAGAATTTGACGTCGGGCGTGGTCACGATCGGGATGTGCATCCGGACGCGGTGGAACCAGTGATAGTTGATGTCGGTGTGCAGGGGCACCTGGGCGCCGGGCCCCAGCCTCATCAGGCGCGAGCGGCTCCAGACCACGCCGAAATGGGCCAGCACCTGCTGCAGATAGGGCGAGGACTTCAGGTGGGACGTCATGGCCATCGGTCCGGCGACGTCGTCGTTCTCGCCGCCGCCGACGGTGATCAGCCGCAGCGCGCTGTTGCCGTCGAGATTGTTCGGGTGGCGCACCCACGCGTCGGCCGGGAAGGCCGCGACCTCTTCCTGCAGCCGGGCCGCATCGAAACGGAACGGCAGCTTGATGAAGGGGGCCTCGAGTTTCATGCCGTCGGCATACCGGCGGGCGGGGGCGCGGTCAAAGTGCGCGCCACTTCGTCGTCGGGCGGACGGTGGCGCAGGCCGGCGATCCGTCCTTGCCACGGCCCGGCAGGACGACCTCGAGCGTCCGGCCCTCGCGGGCCCGGTCCAGCAGGAGCGGCGGGATGTCGTGGATGTCGACCTTGGCGCGGCGGCTCCACGGGCTGGCGTGATCGCCGGCGGAGGTTCCGATGCGGATATAGACGAAACGGCGCTGCGGGCCCTCGCGGCGGACGAAGGGGCCGAGGAAGCGGTTGTCGCTCGACAGGCGGATCGGCACGTCGAAGGACAGGGGCGCTTCCGAGGCGGTGACCGGGTCGAACGGGGCGTCGTCGTTCTGCAGGCTGTAGCGCACCCCGGGGACCGGATCGGCGATGGTCAGACGCAGGGTGATCGACGTGTCGGCCATCCGGCCTCCGGAATCGCCGCGGCAGAGTGCGTCGTCAGCCGCCGTCCCGCAACGCCTTCAGCAGAACTACCGCCTCATCCCACCGTCGGAACACATCGGCTGCGTCGCCGGTGACGCAGCCGGCGTCCCATTTGAGCTGCTGGTCCTCGTGGCCTTCCTGCGACCAGGTCACTTGACCATAAGGGCCGTCAGTGATGATGCGCTGACACTCGAAGCGGACGCCCTCATAGGGCCGGAACAGGTCACGGAGGCGATCGAAGTCGGCATCGGATACGGCGAACGTCCGGATTTCGTCGCCCTTGGTCCAGCGGGCCTCGCCGCCGCGGGGGACTGACCATTCCTCGGTCACCCTGCCCCAGTAGAGCGAGGTGAGAGCAAGCCGGTCGGGGGCCGGGAGCACCGGTGGTGGGGCCCGGCGTTCATCGGCCATGTCCCGCAGATCATAATAGACCCGATCCGCGTTGTCGTCCGCAGCCTTGTAGGCGTCGGTGTAGCAGTGGCTCTCAAAGCGCCGGCGTGTCTCGACGCCGTTCTCGCGCCACAGGAAATAGCCCGGCTCCCATCGATAGCCGCCCGGTTCGTCACAGAGCAGCCCCGCTTGACGGTAGGGCTGGAGGAGGGTGCGGAACCGCTCATACTCTTCCCGGCTGACCGGAAAGATGCGTTCTTCGTCTCCGGCCTTGAAGCGGCCCTCTCCGCCGGCATCGACGGAATAGGACATGCCAGCGTGGTGGTAGACTTCCACCTTGTCGGGCGGGCTGGCGGAGGCGACGACCGGCTGGTGCGGGACGGCCTGGGTCGCGCAGCCGGCAAGCAGGGCCGTCGCTCCGATGATGAGTTTGCGCATGCCGTTCCCTCCTCCGCCGCACTGGACATCGAATAGAGCGCAGGCAGGGGCGGTCGCACAACCCTGAGTGTACGCCTGTCAGGGATGATCAGGCGCGCTCAGTCCTGATGCTCGATGACGTGCCGTCCGCGGATCATGCGCACGAAGGGGAGGGGGCGGTCGGGCGTCAGCAGCCGTTCGGCCACTTCGGCGAGGACGAAGCGGGTGATGGCCGGCAGGTCGACGGCGCGGGCTTCCTCCAGCGGCAGCCAGGCGATCTCGTCCAGTTCACCGGAACCGGCGGTGGGCTCGGGATTCAGCAGGGCCGCGGCGTCGGCCATGAAGAAGCGGGCGTCGAAGCGGCGGCTGCGGCCGGGCGGCGTGACGGCGCGGGCGATGTAGCGCAGCGCCGCCAGATCGGGCAGGGCGCCGGCGGCCCGGAACTCGCGCCACGGGCCCGCGACGGAGGCGGGCGGGGCGGGCTCGGCCAGCAGAAGGCCGGTCTCCTCATAGGTTTCGCGCACGGCGGCGAGGGCGAGGGCGCGGGCGCGGCGGGGCGTCATCTCGCGGGCGAGCCGGCCGGCATCGGCGTGGGCGAGGTCGGAGGCGGAGGCGGCCGTGTGATCGGTCCGCTCGACCCGGCCGCCGGGGAAGACCCATTTGGAGGCCATGAAGACGTGGCCGGGCGCGCGGCGGCCCATCAGCACCTCGGGCGCACCCTTGCGGACGCGGGTCAGGATCAGGGTGGCGGCGTCCTTCGGCCGCTGGCGCTCGCCGGTGCGGGGAGCGTCGGCGAGGTCCTGGGCGGCGTCGAAGGGGTGAATCATGGCAATCCTCCCCCGCAGGGGGAGGGGGACCGCGAAGCGGTGGAGGGGGCCTGGGCCGGGCGCCGGTGCAGGGAGCGGGCCCCCTCCACCATCCTTCGCCTGCGGCTTCGGATGGTCCCCCTCCCCCGAGGGGGGAGGACTGATGGCGCTGTGTCGATCACCGCCGCTTGCCCTTGCGGACTCCCTTGAGGCCGCCGGAGGGCTTGCCGCCCTTCGGTTTGGGGCCGCCGGGGCGGTTGGCGCCGCGTTTGGGGAAGCTGTCGCCGCCGCGGCCGCGCTGACCCAGCCGGGGCCCCGGGGCGTTCGGATCGCGCGGGGCGGGATCGGACAGCATTTCGAAGACCAGGCCGCCGGTGACCGGGGTGGCTTCGACCAGTTTGACCTCGACGGTGCGGCCGAGGGTCCAGCGATGGCCGCTGCGCTCGCCGACGAGGGCGTGGGTGCGGTCGTCGTGGTGGAAATACTCCCCGCCGAGGGACGAGACGGGCACGAGGCCGTCTGCGCCGGTCTCGTCGAGGCGGATGAACAGGCCGAAGCGGGTCACGCCGGTGATGCGGCCGGTGAAGGTCGCGCCGACCCGCTCGGCGAGGAAGGAGGCCATGTAGCGGTCCATGGCGGCGCGCTCGGCGGCCATGGAGCGGCGCTCGGTCATGGTCACCTGTTCGGCGATGGCCGGCAGTTCAGCGATCTCCCGGTCGGTCAGGCCGTCCTTGCCCAGACCCAAGGCCCGGATCAGGCCGCGGTGGACGATCAGGTCGGAATAGCGCCGGATCGGCGAGGTGAAGTGGGCGTAGCGGTCGAGGTTGAGGCCGAAATGGCCGACGTTCTCGGGGCTGTAGATGGCCTGCATCTGGGTGCGCAGGACGACCTCGTTGACGACCTCGGCGTGTTCGCCGTCGCGGGTCTCGTCGAGCAGTTTGTTGAAGCGTTTGGTGGTGGCCGGTTCGCCCTTGTTCCACGGCTTGCCGATGGTCTGCAGGAAGTCGCCGAGGTTGAACAGCTTCTCCTGACTGGGGGCGTCGTGGACGCGGTAGAGCAGGGGAACGCGCTTCTGCTCCAGCGTTTCGGCGGCGCAGACATTGGCCTGGATCATCATCTCCTCGATCAGGCGATGCGCCTCCAGCGACTTGCGCGGGATGATCGAGCCGATGCCGCCGCCGGGGTCCATCAGCACCTTGCGCTCGGGGCTTTCGATCGCCAGCGGGGCGCGCTTCTCGCGGCCCTTCAGCATGGCGCGGTAGGCATTCCACAGCGGATAGAGGATCAGCTCCATGATCGGGCCGGTGACGTCGTCGGTCCCGCCGCCCCCTTCCGGGCCGTCGATGGCGGCCTGGGCCTGTTCGTAGCTGAGGCTGGCGTGGGACCGCATCAGGCCGCGCACGAACTTGTGGCCGATCTTCCGGCCGTTCTTGTCGAAGACCATGCGTACGGCGAGGCAGGCGCGGTTTTCGCCGTGCTTGAGGCTGCACAGGCCGTTGGACAGGACCTCGGGCAGCATCGGCTCGACGCGGTCCGGGAAGTAGGTGGAATTGCCCTTCTCGCGCGCCTCGCGGTCCAGGGTCGTGCCGGGGCGGACATAGGCGGCGACGTCGGCGATGGCGACCCAGACGATCCAGCCGCCCTCGTTCTTCGGGTCCTCGTCGCGCTCGGCGAAGACGGCGTCGTCGTGGTCGCGGGCGTCGGCCGGGTCGATGGTGATCAGCGGCAGGTCGCGCAGGTCCTCGCGGCCCTTCAGAGAAGGCAGTTCCTGGTCCTCGGCCTCTTTCAGGACGGTGTCGGAGAAGCCCATCGGCACATTATGGGCGGCGATGGCGATCAGGGAGGCGGCGCGGGGATCGTCCTCGCGGCCGATGGTCTCGAGAATCTTGCCGCGCTTGGGCCCGTAGCGCTGCTCGCCCTTCTCGATGGCGGCCAGCACGAGATCGCCGTCGCGCAGGCCTTCGGCCTGGGCGTGGGGGACCAGCAGGACGTCCTTCGAGCGGCGGTCGACGGGCTCGACCCGCACCTCCTTGTTGGACTTGCGGATGACGCCGAGCACGCGGTTGGTGTCGGTGTCGAGCACCTTGATGACGCGCGCTTCCCAGCCGTCCTCGCCGCGCGAGAATTTGGCCAGGACGCGGGCGCCGAGGCCGGGGGCGGCGCCGGTCTTGCCGGTATTGTCGGGGACGAGGATGGCCCTGGGGGCGTCGGGCGAGGCCTCGACGAGACGGACGTAGAATTCGCCGTCCACGTCGCGTTCGATCACGTCGGCGACGCCGACCGGGGGCAGGGCGCCGGCTTCGGAGATGCCCTTGCGGCCGCGCTTGCCCAGTTTGCCCTCGGCCTCGAGCTCGCGGATCATTTCGCGCAGGGCGCGGCGGTCGTTGCCCTTGAGGCCGAAATGGCGGGCGATGTCGGTCTTCTCGGCCGATCCGGCTTCGCGCAGGAAGGCGAGGAGCGTGTCTTTGTCGGGGAGGCCGGCGGCGGGCCGGCGGGGAGGTTTTGTCATTGGAATCCTGTGATAGCGCGGGTTCGCGTCAAAGGACACGCCACGCGTCAGATGGGGTGCGCCAGTCTCCGGAACGTCCGAAGGGCGCTTTGGTTAGGGTCTGATCGACGGCGGAAGCGGCGAGGCGCATGGCCGACTGGATCGGGCAGAGTTCATGGATGGCCGCGGCGGTGTTCATCGCCGCGGCGGCGGCGGTGTGGATCGCGGGGACGAAGCTGGCGGGCTACGCCGACCGTTTCGCGACGGCGACGGGGCTGAGCGGGGCCGTCGTCGGTCTGGTGCTGCTGGGCGGGATCACCTCGTTGCCGGAGGTGGCGACCTCGATCAGCGGCGTGCTGACCTCGGGACCATCGCTGGCGGTGAACAACCTGCTAGGCGGAGTCGCCTTCCAGCTGGTCATCCTGGCGGTGGTGGATGCGATGCTGGGGCGAAAAGCCCTGACCGCGCAGCCGCCGCGGCCCGATGTGATCGCCTACGCCGCCATGAATGTGGTGCTTCTGGCCGTGGCCGCAATGGCCGTGGTTTCCGGCGATCGGGAGTTGTTCGGGACGGGAGTGGGTGTCGGCTCGGCGCTGCTGGTCATCGCCTATGTCGCGTGCGTGCTGACCGCGCGAAGCCTGAGCCGGGAATCCGGCTGGCGACCGATCCGAAAGGCAGCGGCGACGGGCGAGGAAGCAGAGGCGGGCGGCGGGGGCTCTATCCCGCGCCTCAGCCTGCTGCTGGCGGCCGCGGGCGGCGTGATCCTGGTGGCCGGATACTTGGCCACCGTTTCGGGCGAGGCGCTGGCGGAGCAGACCGGGCTGGGGACCAGCTTCTTCGGAGCCGTGTTCCTGGCCGGCGCCACCTCCCTGCCGGAGCTGTCGAGCGCCTGGGCGGCGCTGAAGCTGAACCGGGCCCAGATGGCGATGGGCGACATCCTCGGCGGCAATATGTTCGACGTGCTGCTGATCGCCGTGGTCGACGCCCTGCACCGGGAAGGACCGGCCATGGGGGCCGTGGGCCCGTTCTCGGCGGTCGCCGCCATGCTGGGGGCGCTGATGAGCGGCGTCTACATCATGGGGCTGGTGGAGCGGCGCGACCGCACGGTGCTGCGCATGGGCTGGGACAGCGGGGTGGTGATCCTGCTCTACGCCGGCGGGCTGGTGGTTCTCTTCTCCCTGCGCGGCGGGGGATGATCCGGGTGGGCCCGCTCGGCGGTGTGGCGGCGCCAGGGGAAGCGGCCCTCGATCTCGGTCTCCAGCGCGAAGCTGAGGAAGGTGCGGATGGCGACGATGCCGGCCAGCAGGCCGACGCTCTCGACGGTCAGGGGCGCCGTGACGGTGGCGATGATGTCGGCCCCGACCAGCAGCTCGAGCCCCAGCAGGATGCCGCGGCCGAGGTTGGCGCGCGCGCCGTCGTAGGCGGAGGGCCAGTCGCCGGCCGGCGAGCCGCTCCTGACGAAGCCGACGGCCGCCACCAGCACCGAAAGCACGATGACGACGACCCCGAACAGTTCGAGGCCGACGGCCGCGTACCGGGCCCACTCGATCAACATGCCGCCGTGGGCGATGGGATTTGTGGGAGTCATGCGTCCTCCTGTGACCGAACCATCGTCCGGGACCGCAGGTTGGTTCCGAAATCGAGCCGCCGTCCTTGACCTGTCACGCTCGCCCGGCCAGCTTCCGACCGGATTGAATGGAGTTCCTGAATGCCTCTCGCCGCCCCGACACTGTCCGGTCCGACCGCTTCGCTGCTGGACCTGATCGGCAAGACGCCGATGGTGGAGGTGACCAGGATGGACACCGGGCCGTGCCGGCTGTTCCTCAAGCTGGAGTCGCAGAACCCCGGCGGGTCGATCAAGGACCGCATCGCCCTGTCGATGATCGCGGCGGCCGAGAAGGAAGGGTTCCTGAAGCCGGGCGGCACCATCGTCGAGGCGACGGCGGGGAATACGGGGCTGGCGCTGACGCTGGTCGGCCAGGCCAAGGGCTACAAGGTGCTGCTGGTCATTCCGGACAAGATGTCCAAGGAAAAGATACAGCATCTCAGGGCGATGGGGGCTGATGTTCGCCTGACGCGTTCGGACGTGCCGCACGGGCATCCCGACTATTACACCGACATGGCCGAGCGGCTGGCGCAGCAGATCCCGGGCGGCTTCTACGTCAACCAGTTCGCCAACGACGCCAACTCCGAGGCCCATTTCAAGACCACGGGTCCCGAGATCTGGGAGCAGATGGACGGCAAGGTCGACGCCTTCGTGGCCGGCATCGGCTCGGGCGGCACGATTACCGGCATCGGCCGCTATCTGAAGAGCGTCGGCTCGGATGCAAAGATCATCCTCGCCGATCCGGTCGGGTCCACGCTGGCGGGGATCGTCAACGAGGGCGTGCCGGGGCCGGAGGGCAGCTACACCGTCGAGGGCATCGGGCAGAATTTCGTGCCCGACACGGCGGATATGGGCGTGATCGACACGGCCTATTCGATCCCGGACGCCGAGGCGGTCGCGACGGTGCGGGAACTGCTGCTGAAGGAAGGCGTGCTGGCCGGATCGTCGTCGGGAACGCTGATCGCCGCGGCGCTGCGCTGGTGCCGGGAACAGACCGAACCGAAGCGGGTGGTGACCTTCGTCTGCGACACCGGGGCGAAATACCTGTCCAAGGTCTACAATGACGCCTGGCTGGCCGATCAGGGCCTCGGCGAGCGCGAGCTGCATGGCGATCTGTCGGACCTGATCACCCGCAAATACGAGAAGGGCGACGTGGTCGTCGCCGGCCCGGACGACACGCTGGACACCGCGTTCAAGCGGATGAAGGGGGCGGACGTCTCGCAATTGCCGGTGATCAAGGACGGGCGGCTGGTCGGCATCGTCGACGAGAGCGACATCGTCCACGTCATGCACACCGACGAGATCACCCGGGAAGAACGGTTCAAGAAGCCGGTCGGCTCGGTGATGACACGGGATCTGGATACGGTGCAGGTCGGCGAGCCGCTGGAGGCGCTGATCCCGCTGTTCGACCGCGACCGGGTGGCCATCGTGCTGGACGGAGAGACCTTCGTGGGGCTGATCACGCGCAGCGACCTGATCAACCACCTGAGCCTGAACCGGTAGGGCGATGGCGCACGGCGGGCTCCTGATCGTCGCATTGGGGCTGGCCTGGTCGCTGGCGCCGGCGGCGCAGGCGGCATGCGCCGACGACATCCCCCACGCGGCGACGCGGGAGCAGGCCAGCTTCGCCAGCGGGACCACGACGGTCCGGGGCCTGATCTATCGACCGGCGCGGCCGAACGGGGCCGGGGTGGTGCTGCTGCACGGGGCGCGGGGGCTGGCCGCCGACGCGGCGACCTTCGATCCGCACGCCATCCAGCTGGCGTCGCGGGGCTACCATGTGCTGGTCCCGAACTATTACGACGCCGAGCCGGGGCGGGAGCGGCGCACCAGCCGGGACCTGCGCATCTGGCGCGGGGCGGCGCGGAACGGGGCGGCCTTCCTGGCCCAGCAGCCGGGCATGGCGCCGGACCGGGTGGCGCTGTGGGGCTATTCGCTGGGCGGCTTTCTGTCGGGCGAGGCCGCGATGGAGGGCGAGGGCATGGCGGCGGCGGTTTCGGTGGCTGGCGGGTTGGACGTGGGGGAGGCGGGCCGCGACCGGCGGGAAGTTCCTGTGCTGCTGATCCATGCCCGCTCCGACCCGGTGATCTCGCCCGCGTCGACGCGGCGCTGGGGCGACGGCCTGCAACGCCGGGGGGCCTTGGTGGAGGTTGAGGCGCTGGACTGGGACGGGCACGGCTTCGACGGCCCGACCTGGTGCGATGTGTTCGGGCGCACCCGGGCCTTTCTGGGGCGCGTGATGGTGGGCGGGGAGGTCTGAGACGATGACCGGAACGCGGGTTATTCGCCGGGTGGGCATGGCCCTGATCGGGCTCACGGCGGTGCTTGCCGGCGGCCCGACGGCTCTGGCGCAGGCGCAGGTCGGCATACCGGGCTGCACCGACGACGTGCCGGTCCGGGCGGTGCGGGAATCGATCACCTTCGACAGCCGTGGGCGTCCGATCCGGGCCCATCTCTACACGCCGCGGGGAGAGGCGAACGGCGAGGGGATCGTTCTGCTGCACGGCGGCACGGGCTTCGAGATGAACTCCATCCTGTTCGACGCCCATGCGATCCAGCTCGCGTCGCGGGGCTACCGGGTGATCCTGCCGGCCTATTTCGATGCGGCCTCCCCCGATCCGCGGCGGCGGACCGTGGCGACGCGGGCCTGGCGGCAGGCTGCGCTGGACGCCGTCGAGGCGCTGTCGGCCGAGCCGGGGATGGACCGCGACCGGGTGGCTCTGTGGGGTTACTCACGGGGCGCCGCGGTGGGGGTCGACGCGGCCACGATGGAAGGCAGCGGCGTGCGCTCGGCGATCCTCGTCGCCGGCGGCGGGGATGTCGACGAGGACCTGACCGGCCGCGACCTGTCGGTGCTGCTGCTGCATGCCCGTCAGGACGAGGCGGTGCCAGTGCGGGCGACGCTGCGGCTGGCCGACGATCTGCGGAAGGCCGGGGCGATGGTGGCGGTGCAGGAGCTGGCCTTCGACGGGCATCAGTACGATCTGCCGACTTGGTGTGCGGCGTTCCGCGCCACGCGGAGCTTCCTCGAGAGTCGGAGGGAGGCGGGCGATGGACCGGCGTAGCCTCCTGGCCGGGGCCGCCGCAGCGGGACTGGCGGGAACAGTGCGGGCGCAGGAAGCGCCGACCTACGAAGGGATGACCTTCGACAGCCACGACAAGACCGTCCGGGCCATCCACTACCGGCCGGCCGGGGAGGGACGGCGGGCGGCGATCGTGATGATGCACGGCTCGGGCGGACGGATCGCCAATCGCGGGCCGTGGCACGAACTGGCCATGCGGTTCGCCGGAGACGGCTACCAGGTGCTGACCCCGCTCTACATGGACGCCTGGCCTGACGATGGCATCCGGCCCGAACGGATGATGGAGGCCTGGCGGGACGTCGGCGAGCACGCCATCGACTGGTTCATCGACCGGGGCGTGGACCGGCGCAGGACGGCGATGTTCGGCTATTCGCTGGGGTCCTATGTCGCCGTCGACGGGGCGCTGGGCAACAGCAATGCGTCGGCGGCGATCGGGCTGGCGGGCGGGACCGACGTCTATACGCCTCGTGTGCCCCGGCGGCGCATTCCGGTGTTGATGATCCGGGCCGAGAACGACACCCACGTGCTGCCGCGCAACACAGCGGCCTGGGTGAGGTTCCTGACGGATCACGACATCGACGTGCGGGTTGAAGTGATCGCCGGGGCCGGCCATCTGTTCAGACCCGCTGAATGGGCCGAGATCTTCGCCCGTTCGGCCGAATTCTATGGCGGCAACATCGGCCGCATCGATCAGGACACCGCATGAGTTCGCTGAAGAACAGCCAGGGTTTTTCGACCCGCGCCATCCACGCCGGCCAGAGGCCCGATCCGACCACCGGCGCGGTGATGACGCCGATCTACGCCACCTCGACCTACGCCCAGGAAAGCCCGGGCGTGAACAAGGGCTATGAATACGCCCGGGGCAAGAACCCGACGCGGGAGGCTTTCGAGGCTTGTCTGGCGGACCTCGAGGGCGGGACGCACGGCTTCGGCTTCGCCAGCGGCATGGCGGCGACGTCGACGGCGCTGGAGCTGCTCGACGCCGGGTCGCACATCGTCACGGGCGACGACCTGTACGGCGGCTCGTGGCGGCTGTTCGAGCGGGTGCGGCGGCGCTCGATGGGACTGGACTTCGCCTATGTCGATCTGAGCGATCTGGCCGCGGTCGAGGCGGCGATCACGCCGAAGACGAAGCTGATCTGGGCCGAGACGCCGACCAATCCGCTGATGAAGCTCGCCGACATCGCGGGCCTGTCGAAGATCGCGAAGGCGCACGGCCTGCTGCTGGTGGTCGACAACACCTTCGCCACGCCGTGGAGCCAGCAGCCGCTGAAGCTGGGGGCGGACATCGTGATGCACTCGGCGACCAAATACCTGAACGGCCATTCCGACATCATTGGCGGGGCGCTGGTGACCGCGGATGCGGAACTGGCGAAGGAGATCAAGTTTCTGCAGAATTCGGTCGGCGGGGTGATGGGGCCGTTCGACGCCTTCCTCGCCAATCGGGGGCTGAAGACACTGGGCCTGCGCATGAAGGCCCACAACGAGAACGCCCTGGCGGTGGCGCGCTGGCTGGAGGACCGCAAGGGGATCGCCAAGGTGATCTATCCGGGCCTGATCAGCCATCCGCAGCACGACCTGGCGGCGACGCAGATGAACTGCCGCTTCGGCGGCATGGTCACGGCGATCATCGACGGCGATCTGGCGCGCACGAAACAGGTGCTGGAGCGGGTGCAGGTCTTCACCCTGGCGGAGTCGCTGGGCGGGGTGGAGAGTCTGGTCAACCACCCGGCCATCATGACCCACGCCAGCGTGCCCAAGGAGGTGCGCGAGGCCGGCGGGGTCACGGACAGCTTGATCCGGCTGTCGGTGGGCGTGGAGGAGGTCGAGGACCTGATCGCGGACCTGGATCAGGCGCTGGGGTAGTCAAAACACCGCTCATCCCCGCGAAGGCGGGGACCCAGGTTTTGGGAGACGAAGAGGCGGAGCGGTGCGTCAGGCCGACGTCCTGAGAAGCCTGCGTCAAGCTGGACAGCACTGGGTCCCCGCCTTCGCGGGGATGAGCGGACTAAACTCAGGCGGCCTTGCTGGGCAGGGCGGTCTGGTGGCCGGTCGCGGGGACGGCCTTCTTCTTCGCCGGAGCGCGGGGCTTCTTGACCACGGCGGCCGGCGAGTCGGCGCGGCGGGCGGTCTCGGCGTCGATCAGGGGGAGGATTTCGGCAGCGGCGGTCATCTGGGTCGGCGAGCCGGTCTCCGACAGACGAGCGGCGTTAGCGCGCAGGGCCTTGAGGTCAGGATCGCTCATGGCGGGGATCATGTCGGCAAGCGGGGTCATCGGCGGTCTCCAGATAGGGATACGGGGGTCGGGCCGGCGCCGTGATCGGCGGCCGGCCCTTCCGTCAGTCGGAAACTATTCGGCGGCCTTCAGGCGACCGGCCGATTCCTTGCCCGAACGCGAGTCGCGCTCGACCTCGTAGGAAACCTTCTGGTTTTCGTTGAGCGAACCCAGGTCCGAGACCTCGACGGCCGAAGCGTGGACGAACACGTCCTTGCCGCCGTCGTCAGGGGCGATGAAGCCATAACCCTTGGTGGAGTTGTACCATTTCACAGTGCCGGTAGCCATTTTCAGGACCTCCGCTAGCAGTTGACCGCCGGAAGAGGTTCCGGGCCGGCCTGTCGGGTCTGAATGGGATCGGCTTTGGACCTCGGTGCGCGATGCAAAGGGGCAGCAGCGTTTCGCAGAGAGATCGACACTGTTCAGGTGGGCCTTTCGCGCGGGAATAGCAAGGGCCGGGTGAAAATGCCCGGACCGCCGGGAAGGAGGAGCGGCGGCCCGGGGCCAGTCTCCACTAGTTGGGCATGGAGACCGTGTCGGTGACGTGGATCACCCCATTGGACTGAAACACGTCGGCCTGGGTGACGGTGGCCTCGCCGCCCATTTCATCAGTGAGGATCACCGAAGAACCGCGCAGGGAGGCGGTCAGGGTCCCGCCCTCAACCGTGGTCAGTCGGGCGCTGCCGCCGCCGGCCTGGATCTGCTGGATCAGGTCCGCAGCCGCGACCCGGCCGGGCACGACGTGATAGGTCAGGATCTTGGTCAGGGTCGCCTTGTTGGCGGGCTCGACAAGGCTCTCGACCGTGCCGGCGGGCAGTTTGGCGAAGGCGGCGTCGGTCGGGGCGAAGACGGTGAACGGGCCCGGGCCTGACAGGGTCTCGACGAGGCCTGCGGCGGTGACGGCGGCGACCAGGGTGGTGTGATCGGCGGAGTTGGACGCGTTCTCGACGATGGTGCGGTTCGGATACATGGCGGCCCCGCCCACCATGACGGTGTCCTGCGCGGGCGCCGCGGCGGCCTCGACGGCTTCCGGGGCCGGGGTCTCGGCGGCCGGCGAACAGGCGCCGGCGAGGACGGCGCAGGCGGCGACGCCGGCGACGAGGGCGGTGCGGGTGGCGATAAAGGTCATGCTTGTCTCTCCTGAGCGGCCGACGGTGCGGCTCAGGGAGGAGACGAAGGAGAAGGGCGGCCGGATCACCGACGCGGCTACTGGCCGCAAGGCGTGATCCGGAAGTGGCTTTCGCTCGTACGCGCGCGCACCGGGCAGCAAAACGGCGGCGGGGCCGGAGCCCCGCCGCCGTTCAAAATCATGCGCCGGAAGACCGACGCCTGAAATCAGCCCTCGGTCTTCAGCTGACCAGCGGATTCCTTGCCCGAGCGCTTGTCGCGCTCGATTTCGTAGGAAACCTTCTGGTTTTCATCGAGGCCGCGCAGGCCCGCCTGTTCGACGGCCGAGATGTGGACGAACACGTCCTTGCCGCCGTCGTCAGGCTGGATGAAGCCGTAGCCCTTGGTGCCGTTGAACCATTTCACAGTGCCGGTAGCCATGTTTAGACCTCCGTTTGGCGTTGGCCTCAGGGAAGAGCCCCTGGAGGCCTGTCGGGTCTAAAAGGAGCGGCTAGACCTCAGTGCGAAAGCAGAGGGTGGCGTTTCGCAGAAAGAGATCGACAACGAGGTTGTGGACCGTCCCCGCGGCGAAAGCAAGGCGGCGGGATTCAACCCGCCGCGTCTTCGGTGGTCGGCCCGGCCGCTTGCTCGGCGGGCGCGACATAGTGCTCCTGACAGAGCTTGCGCAACGCGGCGCTCAGGGTCGGGCCGTAGAGGGAGTCCTGGATGCGATCGAATCCCTCCGACGAAAGGGCCTGCTTGATGTCGCTGACAGTGCGGCAACGGCCTTCGCGGGCCAGTTCATAAGCGCGTTCGAGGGTAGTCGGTCTGTGAGTCATGCTCACAAGGTAGGCACGACAGCCTGCGATTGCGAGCCTCAGAAGGCCAGACTGACGCCCGCGACGAGACTATCGGCGTATTGTTCGCCCGGAACGTCGGCATCCGTGCCGTACCAGCGCAGCTCAGCCTCCAGGTTCCGGGTCAGGGCGTAGTTCAGGCCGACATCGTATCCGGTGTAGTCGATGCTGTTGTCCTGCTCGCGCCGGCCGATGGCGGCGGAGGCGTAGAGTTTCTCGGTGAAGTCCCATCCCAGCCGGGCCTCGGCCCAGGTCCAGGCCTCGGTGGCGCCGGTGCTGTCGGGGGAATACTGGAGGCGGATGCGGCCGCTGGCGGGGCCGATCGACCGCTTCACGTCGGCGGTGAACTCCCAGGCGTCGGCGTCCGCGCCCGGGTTGGCCTCGATCTGCCACTTGTGCTTGACGTTCAGGTCGAGGTCGAAGCCTGCGAATTCGGGCCGGACGCCGGCGTTGAGGGCGACTTCGAGCTCGGAGCCGGACGACTTGATCGTCTCGAAGGACGGCCCGGCGTAGAACATTCCGGAGGTGCTCTCCCACTCGGCCTCGCCCCAGACGAACGGATCACCGTCTGACTTGGAGGCGGCCTTGGAGCGATTGTCGGTCGCGGCGCCGACCACGAAGGTCCAGGAGCCGGACGACGCGGCGTCCTGGGCGGCGGCGGGCGTGGCGATGGCCAGCAGGGCGAGAGCGGCGGTGGCGGTCGTCAGGGTGCGGATCATCGGGGTCGCTTCGAATTGGGCCGGAGGGCCCGGAAGCGGGCCGGTCTAGAACCGCTTCTTGTCGAAAACGGCGCAGGCCTCCGCATATTCGTCCCGAAGCCGCCCGACAAGTTGCTCCGTCGGCAGAACGTCATGCACCCCGCCGGCGCCCTGACCGGCGGACCAGACCGTCTTCCAGGCCTTGGCCTCGTCGGCCATGTCGAGCTTGTGCTCGGGCAGGGTCTTCGGATCGATGCCGTTGGCGACCAGCGACGGGGTCAGGAAATTGGCCGGGATGCCCGAGACGGCGGGGGTGTAGGTGATGTCGGAGGCGCCGGCGTCGACGATCATCTGCTTGTATTCGGCCTGGGCCTGGCTCTCGGTCGTCGAGATGAAGCGTGTGCCCATATAGGCGAAGTCCGCGCCCATCATGGTGGCGGCGGCGACGTCGCGGCCGGTCGACAGGCAGCCGGACAGGATGATGGTCCCGTCGAAGAAGGAGCGCACCTCCTCGACGAGTGCGAAGGGATTGACCACCCCGGCGTGGCCGCCGGCGCCGTTGGCGACGAGGATCAGGCCGTCGACGCCCGCCTGCGCCGCCTTGCGGGCGTGGCGGACGTTGGCGATGTCGTGGAAGACCACGCCGCCATAGCCGTGCACCGCCTCGACCACGTCGCGGACCGCGCCCAGCGAGGTGATGATCAGCGGCACCTTTTCCTCGACCGAGACCATCATGTCGGCCATCAGGCGCGGGTTGGTCGGGTGGACGATGTGGTTGACCCCGAAGGCGGCGGCGTCGGGGGTCAGGCGCGCCTTGATGTCGTGCAGCCACTCCCGATAGCCGTCGGTGGTGCGCTGGTTCAGCGACGGGAAGGTGCCGATGACCCCGCTGTTGCAGCACTCGACGACGAGATCCGGGCCGGAGACGAGGAACATCGGCGCGGCGATGACGGGCAGCTTGAGGCCGTGCTGGAGAGATGCCGGAATCGCCATGGTGTTCGCCCCGCGTTGTCTTTCGCTACGGATAGCGGGCTGACGATGGGGAAGGCAAATGCGGCTGTGGGCTACGGGGTGAGGAACCGTAGCGAGAACCGGACGCGTGCGTCCGTCGGAGCGTCGGCGAGACCTCTAGGCTCAAGGCGGGCGCGTGCCGCAGCCGACAGGGCCGAACGCGCGAAACCCATGTCTTCAGGTTCCTCTCTGAGCACGCGACAATCCTTCAGGTCGCCCTCTCGCGTGAAGCCGCAATCCAGTTCCACCACGCCATGGGAGACACCGTTCCCAAGAGCCCTGCTCGGAAAGTCCGGGTGTGGAGCTCGCGCCCACCTGACACCCTGAATGAGGGCGGGCGGGGGCGTGGCGCCCTGCTGCGGGGTCGCTACTTCCGTCATCGTAGCGGGAAGGGCGCACAGGGCCATGACAGTTGCCGCCGCAAGGCTTTGAAAAGGTCCGCCCATGGCCGTATGTCCCTCTCACGATCCGGCGACCTTGCGGTAGGGCAGGCGCGGCAGCAAGGTTCTCCTCATGACCACCGACACCTCAGGCCTGCACCAGCTCGGCCAGATGACAGCCGCGCCGACCAGCCCGGAAACCGCCGTGCTGGAGCGGGTGCCGAACCCGCACGCGGGGACGCTGTATTTGACCCGGTTCACGGCGCCGGAGTTCACCAGTCTGTGCCCGGTGACGGGCCAGCCGGACTTCGCCCACATCGTCATCGACTACGCGCCCGGCGACTGGCTGGTCGAGAGCAAGAGCCTGAAGCTTTATCTGACCAGCTTCCGCAACCACGGCGCCTTTCACGAGGACTGCACCGTGGCCATCGGGAAGCGGCTGGTCGATCTGTTGAAGCCGACATGGCTGAGGATCGGGGGCTACTGGTATCCGCGCGGCGGCATCCCGATCGACGTCTTCTGGCAGACCGGGCCGGCGCCCAAGGGGCTGTGGCTGCCGGATCAGGGCGTGCCGACCTACCGCGGGCGGGGTTGAATTCACGCGCCGGCGTGACTTGCTCAGACTTTGCTCATGCCGGAGAGCCCGGGCGGCGGTCAGGGTGACCCCATGACCGAACCGCGCCGCTTGCCGCTCGAACTCTGGGGCCGTCACTGGCTGGGACGGCTGCAGGTCTGGTCGGACCGGCGGGCGTGGAGCCGGTACGGGTTCGAGTTCCTGATGTTCGGCATCAAGCAGGGCTGGGCCTGCCTGTTCGGCGGGGCGATGCTGGCGCTGCTGATCGGGACGAAGCTGTGGTGGCCGGAGCAGGCACCCATCGCGCGCTACGACTTTCTGGTGCTGGGGGCGGTGGCGATCCAGGCGGCGATGCTGGCGCTGAAGCTGGAGAGCTGGGAGGAGGCGAGGGTGATCCTCGTCTTCCACGTGGTCGGGACGATCATGGAGCTGTTCAAGACCGCGGCGGGGTCGTGGATCTATCCGGAGCCGTCGCTGCTGCGGATCGGCGATGTGCCGCTGTTCTCGGGCTTCATGTACGCGGCGGTGGGCAGTTATATCGCCCGCATCTGGCGCATCTTCGACATCCGTTTCCGGCACTATCCGCCGCTGTGGACGACGTGGGTGCTGGCGGCGGCGATCTATGTGAACTTCTTCGCCCACCACTGGCTGCCGGACGTCCGGCTGGGGCTGTTTCTGCTGACGGCGGTGCTGTTCGGGCGCGGCTGGTTCTTTTTCACACCGGACCGGACGCGGCGGTCGATGCCGTTCCTGGTCGGCTTCCTGCTGGTGGCGCTGTTCATCTGGTTCGCCGAGAACCTCGGGACCTGGGCCAATGCGTGGATCTACCCGGGGCAGGACGACGGTTGGGAACCGGTGTCGCTGGCCAAGCTGGGCAGCTGGTTCCTGCTGATGATGATCAGCGTGGTGCTGGTGTCGCTGGCGCATCGGCCGGAGGAGGAGCCTTTCCCTCTGCCGGACGCGTGATAGACCGCTCCCGGAGGGAGCCCGCATGACCACAACCACCACCGACGTCGTCATCCTCGGCGGGGGCCATAACGGGCTCGTCTGCGCCTTCTATCTGGCGAAGGCCGGGCTGAGGGTGACGGTGCTGGAGCGGCGGCATGTGGTCGGCGGGGCGGCAGTGACGGAGGAATTCCATCCCGGGTTCCGCAACTCCACCGCCAGCTACACCGTCAGTCTGCTCAATCCGAAGGTCATCGCCGACATGGAGCTGGCCCGGCATGGGCTGACCGTGGTCGAGCGCAAGGTCTCGAATTTTCTGCCGCTGGAGGACGGGCGGCATTTGCTGGCCGGGGAGGGGCGGACGCAGGGGGAGGTGGCGAAGTTTTCCGCGAAGGACGCCGAGCGGCTGCCGGAATACGAGCGGCGGCTGGAGGTGGTGGCGGCGATCCTGCGCGACTGGATCCTGAGGGCCCCGCCTAACGTGGTCGAGGGCGGCTGGATGGCCATGCTGCCGGAGCTGCTGAAGGCCGGAGGGCTGGGGCGGCAGGCGGCGGGGCTGGATATGCAGGGCCGGCGCGACCTGCTGGACCTGTTCGCCAAGTCGGCAGGCGACTGGCTGGACGGCTGGTTCGAAAGCGATCCGATCAAGGCCTTGTTCGGCTTCGACAGCGTGGTCGGCAACTACGCCAGCCCGTACACGCCGGGCTCGGCCTATGTGCTGCTGCACCACGTGTTCGGCGAGGTGAACGGGCGCAAGGGTGTCTGGGGCCATGCGCTGGGCGGGATGGGGGCGATCACCCAGGCCATGGCGCGGGCCTGCGCCGAACTGGGCGTCGAGGTGCGGCTGGAGGCGCCGGTCGCCGAGGTGCTTACCGACAAGGGCCGGGCCGTCGGGGCGGTGACCGAGGCCGGCGACGTGGTGCGGGCGCGGGCGGTGGTGTCCAACCTGCATCCGCGGCTGCTGTTCGAGCGGTTCGTCGACGACGCCGTGGTCCCGGCGGACTTCCGCGAGCGGATCGGGAACTACCAGTCCGGTTCGGGCACCTTCCGGATGAACGTGGCGCTGTCGCAGCTGCCGGATTTCACGGCGCTGCCGGGGCCGGGGGATCACCTGACGGCCGGGATCATCATGGCGCCGTCGCTGGCCTATATGGACCGGGCCCACGCCGAAGCGCGGCTGAACGGCTGGTCTTCGAGGCCGATCGTCGAGATGCTGATCCCCTCGACGCTGGACGATAGCCTGGCCCCGGAGGGACAGCATGTCGCCAGCCTGTTCTGCCAGCACGTCGAGCCGACGCTGGGCGACGAGCACCGCGAGACGGTGGCCGATCTGATGATCGACACGGTTGACGCCCATGCGCCGGGGTTCAAGGCGTCAGTGCTGGGGCGGCTGGCGCTGGGGCCGCGCGATCTGGAGCGGCGCTTTGGCCTCGTCGGCGGCGACATCTTCCATGGGCGGCTGACGCTGGACCAGCTGTTCAGCGCCCGACCGGTACTCGGGCATGCCGATCACCGGATGCCGGCGCCGGGGCTCTATCTCTGCGGCTCGGGCTCCCATCCAGGCGGCGGCGTCACCGGTGCGCCGGGGCACAACGCGGCGCGGGCGGTCCTCAAGGACCTGGGGCGGTAGCTCAGACGTCCGCCAGTCCCATGGCCTTCAACAGGGCGTCGCGGACGGCGGCTTCGGTGAAGGGCTTCTGCAGTGTCGGCTGGCCGCGCCACTCGTCGGGCAGGCCGCCTTCGCCATAGCCGGTCGAGAAGACGAAGGGCACGCCGCGCGCCTTCAGCGCCTCGGCGATCGGGAAGACCTGTTTGCCGGCGACGTTGACGTCCAGCAGGGCGGCGTCGAGCGGCTCGTCCCCGCCCACCAGCTGAAGGCCTTCGTCGACCGTCGCCGCCGGACCGACGGGAACGCAGCCCATGTCCTCGAGGATGGTCTCCAGCAGCATGGCGACGAGGGACTCATCCTCGACGACCAGAACGCGTCGGTCCGCAAACGCCTGGCTCATGTGCCCTGCTCCGTGTCCAGTGGAATTGAGAATGTCGCAACGAGACCGCCGTCTGCGTAGTCGAGTTCGACATCTCCGGCCAGATCATGACGAACATTGCGTTCGATCAGGCGGCTGCCGAAACCCTTGTGCAGCGGCGATGAAACGGCAGGGCCGCCGAGCTCGCGCCAAACAAGGCTGAGCTGTCGGCGGGTCTGGTCGGCGACCGACCAGTCGACGAACACGCGACCCTCCAGCGCTGACAGCGCACCGTATTTGGCGGCGTTGGTGGCCAGCTCATGAAAGATCATGCCGAGCGACAGGGCGGCGGCTGGCGGCAGGGCGACACGCGGACCGGTGATGGAAACCCGGCTGCTGCCGTGAGCCTCGGTCTCGTGCTGCAGGATGTCGCCGAGGTCCGCGCCCTCCCAGTGGCTGCGCGTCAGCAGATCATGGGTGTGCGACAGCGCCAGCAGCCGCGCCTGGAACCCTTCGGCGAAAGTGCGCGGGTCTCCGTGCGAGCGCGCCGTTTGCATTGCGATCGACTGAACGGTGGCCAGGGTGTTCTTCACCCGATGGTTCAACTCATCGATCATCAGCTTCTGGCGTTCGGCTGCATGAACAGTTTGGGTGACTTCGTGGCCTTGGACGAAAATGCCGGCTACGGAGCCAGACGCGTCACGGATCGGCTGATATATGAAATCGAGGTAGACCGTCTCCAGCGGCCCCTCGGGCCTGCGCTGAAGCTGCACCGCTCCCGCCCGACCTTCATGTGGTTCGCCGGTGGCGAAGACGTCGTCGAGGAACTCGTAGAAGCCTTGCCCCGCCAGCTCCGGCAGCGCCTCGCGAATCGGCTTGCCGGCAATGTCGCGGTGGCCGATCAACTGGGCATAGGCGGAGTTATGCATCTGGAACACGTGGTCCGGCCCGGACAGGACGGCGACAAAGCCCGGGGCCTGCATGAACATGGCCATCAGGCGGTTGCGCTCGCCCTCGAGACGGCGATTAGCCTCCTGCACCTGTTCCGCCCTGCCGAGAACGGCGCCGCCGAGCATGGCGTCCAGGGCGCTGGCGCTTTCGGGCGCGATGCTGCGCTCGCGCAGCCGCTGCAGCTCGGTGATGTCGGTGGTGTGTTGGAGGATGAAGGTCACCTCGCCGGCGTCGTCGAGCATCGGCGTGTGGGTGGCGCTCCAGTAGCGGTCCTCGAACACCTCGCGTCCGTCGTCCAGGCGGCGGGCCATCGAAAATTTGACGAGCGGGAGGTGGTCGCGCTGCCGGGTGTCGCGCGCCCGCTCAAGCGACGCCTGAACCTGACGAACGTTTTCCGGTCCCTCTTCACCGGGACCAGAGTCGAAGGCCGAGAACAACGGTCGGCCGATGATGGCGGCGCGGCTGCTGTTGGTGACGTCGAGATAGGCCTGATTGACGCCGGCGATCCGCAGATCTGGCGTGAGCAGCACATAGGGATTGGGCGAGGCGTCGAAAGCGCTCGCCAGATCGACCGTGAGGTCGCCCGATTTCACCAGTTCCTTCAATCCCGTCCCCGCCCCTGCCGGTCCGCTGTAACGCCTCGCCCGGGCATCGGTTCACGCGTGGGAGGTGTCTCACGCATTTTGCCGTTTGAGCCAAGGGGGCCGAGGCCGCTAGTTTGCGGCCATGGCGATGGCTTCACTTCTTGCGGCGGCGGTTCTGATGATCTCACCGACGGGTCCTGCGGACCTCATGCCCCGGGCGACGGTGGAGCAGGGCGTGCTGGTCGGGCGCGAGGCGCAGGGGGTGCGCAGCTTCAAGGGTGTGCCATATGCGCGGCCGCCGCTGGGCGAATTGCGCTGGCGGGCGCCGCAGCCGGCCGAGCCGTGGAGGGGGGAGCTGGACGCCGGACAGGTCGGCGCGATCTGCATCCAACCGCCAGCCAACGGGGACAACGGCGTCGGGCCCCTTCCAATGAGCGAGGATTGCCTGACGTTGAACCTTTGGAGGCCGGCGGAGCGCCCGGGGGATCAGACCGGGCCGCTGCCGGTGATGGTCTGGATTCACGGCGGGGGGCTGAACAATGGCTCGGGCACGGCGGCGCTGTACGACGGGACGAATCTGGCGAAGCGCGGCGTGGTGGTGGTGACGATCAACTACCGGCTGGGGCGGCTGGGGTTCTTCGACCATCCGGCGCTGGCGGCGGAGCGGGGGCCGGGCGAGCCGGCGGCGAACTATGGGCTGATGGACGTGATCCTCGCCTTGGGCTGGGTACGGGACAATGCGGCGGGGCTCGGGGGCGACGCAGATAATGTGACGATCTTCGGCGAGTCGGCGGGCGGCGCGCTGGTGACGCGGCTGATGATCTCCGAGCCGGCGCGGGGGCTGTTTCACCGCGCCGTGGTGCAGTCGGGGCTGGGCCGCGACGAGGGGACGCCGCTGGACCGGCCGAGGCGCGACGGAGGACCGTCGATGCAGGCGAGGGGGGAGGCGTTCGCGGAGGGCCTCGGACTGGAGGCGGCGACGGCGGAGGACCTGCGAGACATTCCGGCGACAAAACTCCTGACCCCGGCGCCGAACTTCTATGGAGGGGACCTTCTGGTGAGGGACGGCGACCAGCCGGCGCCGGACCTGTCATTCCACCGGGTCGTGGAGCCCTCGACGGTGGACGCGGTCTCCTTACCGTCGATTGACGGGACTCCGGTCTGGGTTGAGGAGGCGCCGCTTATCCATGGCCGGCATGTGGTTCGCACAGAGGTGACGACGGACGTCCACGGCAAGCCCGCTATCGGTTTTCGGTTTGATGGGCACGGTGCGCGCACGTTCGCGCTCCATACGCGGACGCACATCGGCGAGCCGTTCGCGATCGTTCTGGATGGAAAGGTACTTTCCGCGCCCGTCATACGGTCACAGATCACCGGCGGCAGCGGGATTATCGAGGGCAGCTTCAGCCTGGCCGAAGCATCGGCCATGGTCACGCTGATGAACAGACAGCCGCCCTTGAGGGCGGTTTCGGAAGACGTCGAGGCCGCCTTCGCCGCGGGCCGCGAGGCCCCCGTGCCGCTGATCATCGGCACGAACAGCGCCGAGTTCTGGTGGATGAAGCCGTCGGACCCGAGTCCTTACGGGGCGCTGGACGACGCTGTGACGGAGGCGGAACGCGCGGCCTTTCTGGAGGCCTATGGCGGGCAGGGCGGCTATGACGCCCATCTGCTCAGTGATCTGGTGTTCAACGAGCCGGCGCGGCGCCTGGCGCGACTGCACGCGCGCAATGGTCATCCGACGTATCTGTACCGGTTCGACGTGGTTTCGGCGGCCATGCCCGAGCCGCACGAGGGAGCGACCCATGCGTCGGAGCGGCAGTATGTGTTCGACAACCTGACCGCCTCGCCGTGGCCGACGGCGGAAATGGACCAGCGACAGGCGGACGCCATGGCGGCCTACTGGACGACCTTCGCTGCCAGGGGCGATCCGAACGGCGGACTGCGGCAGGCCTGGCCCGAGTTCGGGGCCGAGCCGGACCGGCTGCTCGAGTTCACCAACGAGGGGCCGGTGGCCAAGGCGGTTCCCTTCAGCGACCGGCTGGACCTGATCGAGGCGTACTACGAGCGGGTGCGCTGACCTTCAGAGTACGCCGCCGTTGGACTTGATGATTTCGGCGTAGAGCAGGCCGGAGTCCTTGATGGTCCGCTCCTGGGTCTGGAAATTGACGTGGGTGATGCCGAACCGCTTCGAATAGCCCAGCGACCATTCGAGATTGTCGAGCAGCGACCAAGCCATGTAGCCGCGCAGGTTGACGCCCTTGCCGATGGCGTCGTGGGCGGCTTTGAGGTGGTTCTTCAGATAGTCGACCCGCATCGGATCGTGGATGCGGCCGGCGATGGCGTGGGGCGGATCGTACCAGGCCGAGCCGTTCTCGGTGATCATCAGGGGCAGGCCGTTGGTCTGCTCGTGCAGCCAGACCAGTGTGTCGGTCAGGGCGGGGGGATAGACCTCCCAGCCGGTTTCGGTGTGGGCGTGCTGGATCTGTTTGACCGGCCGGGAGCGGGTCGGCCAGGCGTCGGGGGCGTTCTCCGGCACCGAGCGGGTGTACCAGTTGAGGCCCATCCAGTCGGTCGGTTGGGCGATCAGATCGAAGTCTTCTTGCGGGAATTCGCGGTACGCCTCGCCATAGACGTCCTTCAGCTCTTCCGGGTAGCCGCGGCCCATCAGCGGGTCGAGGAACCAGCGGTTCATCTGGGCCTCGGCGCGGCGCCGGGCCGCCTCGTCCTCTGGGCGGTCGCTGGCCGGGTATTTCGGCTCGATGTTGAGGACGATGCCGATCTGGCCCTCGCCGACTTCGCGGAAGCGTTTCACCGCCGCGCCGTGGGCGCGCAGGACGTTGTGGCCGGCGATCATGGCCTCGAAGGCCGAGCGGTGACCGGGGGCGAGGGCGCCGTGCAGATAGCCGCCGTCGACGATCACCCAAGGCTCGTTGATGGTGCCCCAGGTCTTCACCCGGCCCTTGAATTTCTCGAACAGGACCTGGCCGTAGTCGGCGAACCAGTCGGCGATGTCGGGATTGAGCCAGCCGCCACGATCGTCGAGCGCGGCCGGCAGGTCCCAGTGGTAGAGGGTGCACAGCGGTTCGATGCCTGCCTCGAGCAGGCCGTCGACGAGGCGATCGTAGAAGGCGAGGCCCTTGTCGTTGATGGGGCCACGACCCTCGGGCATCACCCGGCTCCAGCTGACCGAGAATCGGTAGGCCTGGAGGCTCAGCCGCTTCATCAACTGGATGTCGTCGCGCCAGCGATTGTAGTGGTCGCAGGCGACGTCGCCGGTGTCGCCGTCCTTCATGTTCCCCGGCGTGTGACTGAACCGGTCCCAGATCGAGGGGCCGGCGCCATCGGCCATCGACGAACCCTCGATCTGATACGCGGCCGTCGCTGCGCCCCACAGGAAACCTTCTGGAAACAGATAGTTGCCGGTGTTTTCGGTGTTCATAGGTCAGGCTCGTAACGCGCGGGAGATCAAATCATAGGGGCGTGTGCAGCGACGCCGCGTACGCGTGTAGCGCCGCGAGCACAACCTGCCTGTGACCAAACTAGGGCACTTGCGGGCCACATTGCTAGTGTGCCATGTAATCGGTTACACCGAATTGTCGAACGGACCCGTGAGAAGCGGGCCGGGATCGCAAGCGGTCAGGGAGAGAGACTTTGGCGCCTGATGCGATTCCGCAAACCTCGCAGGACAAAGTGGCATGAAGGCCGCGACGATCCGTGACGTGGCTGAACGGGCGGAGGTCTCCGTCGCCTCGGTTTCGCGCGTTCTGACCGGGGCCGGCGCGGTCACCGATGCGACCCGCAAGAAGGTGATGGAGGCGGTTGATGCGCTGCAGTACGTGCCCCACTCCGGCGCCCGCAGCCTTTCGACCAGCAAGACCCAGACGATCGGCGTCATTCTGCCGGACCTGTACGGCGAATTCTTCTCCGAACTCATCCGGGGCATGGACGTGGGCGCGAGGGCGCTCGGATACCACCTGATCGTCTCCAGCTCCCACGATGACGCGGAGGAGGCGTCGGCGGCGATCCGCTCGATGCGCGGCCGCGTCGACGGACTGATCGTGCTGTCGCCACATCTGGATGCCGCCAATCTGGCGGCGAGCCTGGCGGGACGCCTGCCGATCCTGCTCATGAATGGCGGGGCCGGCGCGGGCCGCCCTTCGGTCGTGGTCGACAACCACGGCGGGGCCGTGCGGGCTGTCGAGCACCTCGTGGCCACCGGCCGTCGACGCATCGCTCACATTTCGGGCCCGACCGGCAACCTCGAAGCGGAGGCGCGGCTCGCCGGCTATCTCGAGGCCATGGCCCAGGCTGATCTGCCGACGAGCGTGGTCGAAGGGGCCTTCACCCAGGCCTCGGGGCACCAGGCGGGGTCTGAACTCGCGGCGCGGGCGGATCGCCCCGATGCGATCTTCGCCGGCAACGACATGATGGCGGTTGGGGCCATGCTGGCCCTGCAGGACGCCGGCCTCGGCGTACCCGAGGACGTGGCCCTGGTCGGATTCGACGACGTGCCGATCGCGGAGCTGGTGCGTCCCGGACTCACCACCCTGAGAATTCAGATTGCGGAAACGGGACGGAGCGCCCTGGAGCGCCTTGTTCGCCTGATCAACGCAGCGGGCGAAGCGGTCGCCGACACCGCCTGCGAAGTCGTCCGGCCCGAACTGGTCGTGCGTCCGTCAAGCAATCCAGCCACACCGGCCCGAACCACATCTGGCGATCGCGCCCGCGAATCCGCCGGCTCATCACTTCTGAAGGGGGAGAACCCGAAATGACCCGCAAGTCCAAGCAGTATCTGGGGGCCGCCTCGGCGCTCGCAGTCGCTATCTCGCTGGCCGCGGCCGGCGGCGCGGCCGCGCAGGTCGCGACTTCCACGATCCGCGGGTCGGTGACCGACGGAGCCCAGGCCGAGGCCGGGGCCGCGATCGTGGCGCGCGACGTGGCCTCGGGCTTCACCAACCGGACCACGGCCAATGCTCAAGGCGGCTACGTCCTGTCCGGCCTGCGGCCGGGAACCTACGAGATCACCGTCACCACCACAGACGGCCAGACGACATCCGAGGTCGTGACCATCGGCGTCGGTCAGGTCGGCGAGGTGGATCTGAGCGTCGGCGGGACCGTCGTTTCCGAAACCACCACGACAGACGTGGGCGACGTGATCATCACCGGCCGCCGGCTGGTCGAGGTGCGGACACCCGAGATCGCCACCAATGTGACGACGCAGCAGATCGAGACCCTGCCGCAGATCAACCGCAACTTCCTGAACTTCGCCGCCCTTGCTCCCGGCGTGCGCGTCTCGACCAATGAGCAGGAACAGACCATCACGGCCGGCGGTCAGCGTGCGGAATCGGTGAACGCCTTCATCGACGGCGCCAGCCTCAAGTCGAACATCATCGACGGCGGCATCGCCGGTCAGGATGACAGCCGCGGCAATCCTTTCCCGCAGGCGGGGATCCAGGAGTTCCGGGTCGTCAGCCAGAACTTCAAGGCTGAGTACGAACAGGCTTCGTCCGCCATCATCACCGCCGTCACCAAGTCGGGCACCAACGAGTTCCATGGCGAGGTGTTCGGCACCTATCGCGACCAGAGCTTTATCACCCAGGACTATTTCTCGGATCGCAACAACGTTCCGCAGCCCGATCTGGAAGTTCAGCAGTACGGCTTCGCCCTGGGCGGTCCGATCATCCGGGACACGCTGCACTTCTTCGGCACCTATGAGCGCAAGGAGGAAGGCCGGGCGGCGGCGGTCAATCTGGGTCGCCAGGATCCGCGCTTCATCAACCAGTTCGGGCAGTACATCGGCACCTTCGGCGTGCCGTTCGAGGAAGACCTGTACTTCGGCAAACTCAGCTGGCAGCCGGCCGAGGGCCATCTGGTCGATCTGAGCGTCACCTGGCGCGACGAGTTCGACACCCGTGGGATCGGCGGGGCCAACTCGGCCGAGCGGGCGACGGAACTCAATCAGACCACGCTGACCATCAACGGTCGTCATCAGTGGCAGACCGACGCCTTCCTGAATGAGCTGACGGTCACCCAACGGGAATACAACTACAATCCGCAGCCGGTGAACTTCTCCAGCTTCGGTGAGACCTACCGGTTTCATGAAAACGACACCAACCCCGGCATGCCCGGCTTCCAGGTCAACTATTTCGGCGGCCAGAACATCATCAATCTCGGCGGCGCCGACAGCCGTCAGGACATCGTCGACGAGGTCCTGACCATCCGCGACGACCTGACGTTCAACGACGTCGAGTGGAACGGCTTCCACACCATCAAGGTGGGCGCCAAATTCTCGCGCCAGAACTATCAGGTGACCAAGGAGTTCGGCCGCAACCCGCTGTTCTACTACGACGTTGACGGCCGGCCCGAGCTGTCGGGCAGCACCACCGTTCCGTACCGCGTCGAACTGGGCAACGCCTTCCCGTCGGTCGACCTGACCAACAACGTCATCGGCCTGTACATCCAGGACGACTGGCAGATCACCGACAAGCTGGAGTTGAACCTCGGCATCCGCTGGGACTATGAAGACAACGCCAACAACAACGACTACGTCACGCCGCAGTCGGTGGTCGACGGCTTGAACCAGTGGATCGCATCGACCGACGGCGGCAAGCCGGCCGGCTATGCGCCGAGCTGGTTCGACATCAACGACTATATCGCCACGGGCAACAACCGCGATCCGTTCGCCGGGGCGTTCCAGCCGCGGATCGGCTTCTCGTACGACATCTTCGGAGACCGCTCGACGGTGATCTTCGGCGGCGCGGGACGCTACTACGACCGGGTCCAGTTCAACTTCTCGTTCGACGAGATCGTCAAGCCGTTCGACTTCCGCCAGAACGTCTTCTTCTCGACAACCGGCGGCGCACCCGGCGTGGCGAGCGGCAATGCCGGAGATCCGATCGTGTGGGACGAGTCCTACCGCACGGTGGCCGGACTGGACGCCCTGCTCAACACCATCCCGGCGAAAGGCGAGGCCTTCCTGCTGGCCAACGACTTCGAGCCTCCGCGGACCGACCAGTTCAACATCGGCGTGCGCCAGCGCCTCGGTGAATGGCAAACAGAACTGACGCTGGCCTATGGCAAGACCGAGAACGAGTTCACCTGGCAGTATCTGAATCGCTGCCGGGAGCCGAACTTCGGCAATGACGGCGACGGATATGGCGACAGCGGCGGCTTCTGCTCGCCCGGCGGAGCCAACCCCTACCGGTCCTACCTCGTGTCTGACCATAACAAGGAGCGTGAGTTCACCGCCCTCTACCTGAAGGCCGACAAGCCCTACACGCGGGACTCGGGCTGGGGCTTCAATCTCGCCTACACCTGGTCGGAGTCGCTGCAGAACGGCGGCAACGACAATTTCTGCTTCGACTGCTTCTCGGTGGAGACGTCGCCGACGCGCTCGTCGGCCAATGACGAAACGCACCGCATCGTCGCCAACGGCATCGTTGACCTGCCCTGGGACTTCCAGTTGTCAGGCATCCTGACCCTGGGCTCGGGCTCGCCCTTCAACGTCTTCGACGGGACGGGCTCGCAGTTCTACTTCCGGCCCTACGCCGGCCGTCCGGAGAAGTACGGCTTCATCGTGCCGAACGCCTTCGCCTACCGGAACCTGGACCTCCGCCTGACCAAGAATTTCGAGGTCTTCGGCGGCCAGGAACTGTCGCTGTTCGTCGACGCCATCAACGTCTTCAACTTCGACAACTATTCCGGTTTCGACGGTGGAACCGGTTCGGCGACGAACCCGAACCCGAATTATGGCAACCCGAGCACGGTGCTGTTCCCGACCCGGACCTTCCAGGTTGGAATGCGCTACAGCTTCTGATCTCCCGAGCCTCCTGGCCGCCCCTCGTCCCAATGCGAAGGGCGGCCTGTTTTTTTGACTAGTCCCATCGCGAGTATGAGAGTGGACGCCATGGATCGCCGCCGTTTCCTGATGGGTTCCACAGTCGCCGGCCTCGGCGCTCTCGGGCTGGCCGGCTGCGGCGGTGTTGGCGGATTGCCGCGCGCCCCTTGGGCGGCAGGCGGAGCGCTGGACCCCGAGGTGGAGGAACTACAGCGGCGGACCTTCCAGTGGTTCGTCGACACCACCAACCGCTCAAACGGTCTGACGCCGGATCGCTGGCCGAAGAAGACCTTCGCGTCCATCGCGGCCGTCGGCTTCGCCCTGACCTGCTGGCCGATCGGGGTCGAGCGCGGCTGGATGACCCGCGAGGAGGCGCGTGAGCGCACCCTGATCACCGCCCGCTTTTTCCACGACGCGCCGCAAGGGCCAGAGCCGACCGGCGTGACCGGGCACAAGGGCTTCTTCTACCACTTCCTCGACATGGAGACGGGCCACCGCTACCGCGACACCGAGCTGTCGACGGTGGACACGACGTTGTTGCTGGGCGGGATGCTCTACGCCGCGCAGTGGTTCGATCGCGATCACCCGGACGAGGCCGAAATTCGGCGGCTGGTGCAGGCGATCTACGAACGGGTCGAGTGGGACTGGACGATCATCCGTCCGAACCGCATCACGATGGGCTGGCGACCCGAGCGCGGCTTCATCGCCGCCGACTGGAACAAGTACAACGAGGGCATGCTGGTCCTGCTGCTGGCCATCGGCAGCCCGACCCATCCGGTTCCGGCTGCGGTGTGGGACGAGTGGTGCTCGGTCTACGACCAGAGCTGGACCGACGAATGGGGACCGCCGCACCTGCATTTCGCGCCGCTGTTCGGGCACCAGTATAGCCATATGTATGTGGATTTCAGGGGCATCCACGACGCCTTCATGCGCTCGAAACAGGCCGAAATACCGCGCTTCGATTATTTCCAGAACAGTGTCCGGGCGGTGCAGGCGCAACGCAACTACGCCATCCGCAACCCGAAGGACTGGGTCGGCTATTCCCCGGATGTCTGGGGCCTGACCGCCTGCGACGGGCCGGGCGACTTCAAGGAGATCATCGACGGCCGGCAACGGCAGTTCTTCAGCTATTCGGCGCGCGGACCCGGCGAGCGGGACGACGGCACGATCGCGCCGACGGCGGCCCTGGGATCCATGCCTTTCGCCCCCGCCGAAGTGACGGCCTGCATGAAGGCGATGAAGGCGCGCTACGGAGCGGGCATCTACACCGAGTATGGCTTCCTCGACTCGTTCAATCCGACGCTCGTGGCCACCGAGCACCGCCTGCAGCACGGAAGGATCGTGCCGGGGATCGGCTGGGTCGACGGAGACTATCTCGGTATCGACCAGGGGCCCATCGTCATCCAGATCGAGAACCACCGCTCCGACGCCGTGTGGAAATACATGCGGCACGAGCCCAACATCATGCGCGGCCTGAAGGTCGCCGGGTTCACGGGCGGCTGGCTGGATCACGCATGACGCCTCCGCGGCCGGATCGAAGGGCGGCGCTCGGCCTTCTGGCCGGGGCCGCCGCGACGGGTCTGGCCGGATGCGGAAGTGAAGAGGCGAACGTCACCCGCCTGACCTTCTGGGCCATGGGCAACGAGGCCACGAACGTGCCGCAGCTGCTGCCGGAGTTCGAACGGCTGAACCCGGGAATCAAGGTCGACGTGCAGGCCCTGCCGTGGACAGCGGCGCACCAGAAGCTGCTGACCGCCTACGCCGGCTCGTCGCTGCCGGACCTCAGCCAAGTGGGCAATACCTGGGTCTCGGAGATGGCCGCCATCGGCGCGATCTCGGCCCTCCCGGCCTTCGCCTCGGAGCTCCTGACCGACCAGTTCGATGCGGTGCTGGAGACCAACCGCATCGACGGCCGGGTGGTGGGCATCCCCTGGTACGTCGACACGCGGCTGATCTTTTACCGGACGGACCTGCTGGCCCAGGCTGGTTATCCGGCCGTGCCGCCGACCTGGGCCGGCTGGAAACAGGCCATGCATGCCGTCAAGCGGGTCGTGGGACCCGACAAATACGCCGTCTTGCTGCCGCTCAACGAATTCGAGCAACTGCTGACCTTCGGCCTGCAGGGCGACGCGCCGCTGCTGAGGGATCAGGAAACACGCGGTAATTTCTCCAGCCCCTCGTTCGTGGCGGCGCTGGCCTTCTACAAGAGCCTGTTCGACGAGGGCCTCGCCCCGGTCGCGTCGGCGGCGCAGATCTCCAACGTCTGGTCGGAGTTCGCGCGCGGCTGGTTCAGCTTCTACTTCTCGGGCCCGTGGACCATCGGGGACTTCAAGAACCGCCTCGGGCCAGAGACGCAGTGGATGACGTCGGGCGTTCCGGGGCCGGAGGGACTCGGGGCGTCGGCCCCCGGTGGCTCGTCCCTTGTCGTCTACAGGTCGTCGCCGCGGCAGGAAGCGGCGTGGAAGCTGGTGCGCTACCTGTCCGATCCCGTGGTGCAGGCGCGTTTCAACGTCATCACGGGCGACCTGCCGGCGCGGCCGAGCGCATGGGAGGCTCCGGCGGTGGCCAACGACCCCTATGTCGGCCCCTTCAAGGGTCAGCTGGCGCGCGCCGAGGCGGTACCCAAGGTGCCGGAGTGGGAGCGGATCGTCACCGAGATGCAGATCGTCGCTGAGCGGATGGTGCGCGGCGAATACACGCCCGAAGCCGCCGGCGCCGAGATCGACCGCCGCGCCGATCGCCTGCTGGAAAAACGGCGCTGGATGCTGGGGCGGGGCAGGGCATGACTGATGTCCGGCTGAACATGGCCAAGGTGGAGGCCGAGGCCGCCGTCCGTCCGCGGCGCGGACCGGGCGGGGCGAGGGCACGGGAGCAGGCGGCCTGGGGCTTCGTGGCCCCGGCGCTGATCGCCATCGGGGTGTTCTTCGCCATCCCGGTGTTCGCGGCCCTGCTGCTCAGCCTGACCGATTTCGACATCTACGCTCTGGCCGACCTGAACAACGTCCGCTTCGTCGGCCTGCAGAACTACGAGCGGCTGTTCGCCAATCCGCTGTTCTGGGGGGCGATGAAGAACACCGGCCTGTTCGCCGTGCTGGGCGTGCCGCTGTCGATCGCGGCGTCACTGGCGGCGGCGGTGATCCTGAATGCGCGAGTGATTAAGTGGCGGCCCTTGTGGCGGGTGATCTTCTTCGCCCCCTTCGTCACCACCCTGGTGGCCACGGCTGTGCTTTGGAACTACCTGCTGCACACCCGCTATGGCGTCATCAACTGGGCGATCTCGAGCGTCGGCCTGCCGCCGGTTGACTGGCTGGGCCAGCCGGAGACTTCGATCCCGGCCATCCTCATGTTCGTGGTGTGGAAGATCTTCGGCTACAACATGCTGATCTTCCTCGCGGTTCTGCAGACGGTTCCGGACGACCTCTACGAAGCGGCGCGGATCGACGGGGCGGGGGCCTGGAAGCGGTTCGTCCACGTCACCCTGCCGGCCATCGCGCCCACCCTGCTACTGGTGTCGATTATCTCGGTGGCGAGCTTTTTCCAGTTGTTCGCCGAGCCCTATGTGATGACCCAGGGCGGGCCGGCCCAGTCGACCGTGACGGTGCTCTACTTCATGTACGAAGAGGGCTTCAAATGGTGGAATCTCGGCTCCGCCAGCGCCGTGGCCTTCATCCTGTTCGTCTGCATCCTGGCGGTGACCCTGGTGCAGCTGGCGGTGGCCAAGCGGATGGGAGCCTACGAATGAGCGCCCGCCGCATCCGCGCCCTGCTGGCCAATCTGGGCGTGGCCTTCGTCGCCCTGGTCGTCATGTTCCCGCTGCTGTGGATGCTGTCGGTCAGCTTCATGGCGACCGGCGAGGCGGCGAGTTTCCCGCCGCCGCTGTGGCCCCGGACCTGGACGCTGGAGCACTACCGCGACCTGTTCGTGACGCAGGGGATGGGGCGGTATCTGTGGAACAGCTTCGCCCTGGCGACGATGGCGACCGGGCTGGCGCTGCTGTTCACGGTCCCGGCCGGCTACGCCTTCGCCAAGCTGAAGTTCAGGGGACGCGAGCGGACCTTCCAACTGCTGGTCGCGGCGCTGGTGGTGCCGGCCCAGATCGGCACCCTGCCGCTGTTCCTGATGCTGAAGGGGATGGGGCTGGTGAACACCTACGCCGGGGCGCTGGTCCCTTGGCTGGCCTCGATCTTCGGCCTCTTCCTCGTGCGGCAGTATTCGCTGTCCATTCCGGACGAGATGCTCGAGGCGGCCCGCATCGATGGCGCATCGGAGGGCCAGATCTTCCGCCGGGTGGTGCTGCCGACGCTGCAGCCGATCATCGTGACGCTGGCGCTGTTCGTCTTCCTCGGCAGCTGGAACGACTTCCTGTGGCCGCTGATCATCCTGACCGACCAGTCGAACTACACCTTGCCCGTGGCGCTGGCCGCCCTGTCGCGCGAGCACGTGCAGGACATAGAGATGATGATGGCCGGAGCGGTGATCACCGTCGCCCCTGTGCTGATCCTCTTCCTCGCCCTGCAGCGCTACTACATCCGCGGTATGCTGGCCGGGAGCGTGAAGGGGTAGGGCCATTCCTCCCCAAGGGGGGAGGATATCCTAGTCCCCGTAGGGCTGATCGTACCTCTGGCCTTGGGCCAGGTTGCCGAACTTGGTGGTGTCGGCGTCGAAGGACAGTTTGACGATGCCGATGGGGCCGTGGCGCTGCTTGCCGATGACCACCTCGGCCTGATGCTTCAGGCGGTCCATGTCTTCCTGCCACTTCAGGTGCTCTTCCGAGCCCTCGCGCGGTTCGGCGCGGCCGAGGTAGTAGCTCTCGCGATAGACGAACATGACGCAGTCGGCGTCCTGTTCGATCGAGCCGGATTCCCGCAGGTCGGACAGCTGGGGCCGCTTGTCCTCGCGCTGCTCGACCTGACGCGACAGCTGCGACAGGGCGAGGATCGGAACGCTCAGCTCCTTGGCCAGGGCCTTGAGCGCGCCGGTGATCTCGGACACCTCCTGCACCCGGTTCTTCTGGCTGTTGCTCTCGCCGGTGGTGATCAGCTGCAGATAGTCGACCACGATCAGGTCGAGGCCGTGCTCCATCCGCTTCAGGCGGCGGGCGCGGGCGGCCAGCTTGGACATCGACAGGCCGCCGGTGGCGTCGATGTACAGCGGGCTTTCGCCGATCTCGACGGCGGCGTCGCGGATCTTGCCGAAGTCGGCGGCGTCGATCTCGCCCTTGCGGAGCTTGTCCGACGACACGCCCGAGGCGTCGGCGAGGATACGCATGGCCAGCTGTTCAGCCGACATTTCCAGCGAATAGAAGGCGACCACGCCGCCGCTGACGGTCTTGCGGCCCTCGGGGGTCGGCTCCCAGCGGTAGTTGCGCGCCACATTGAAGGCGATGTTGGTGGCCAGCGCCGTCTTGCCCATCGAGGGGCGGCCGGCGAGGATCAGCAGGTCGGAGGGGTGCAGACCGCCCAGCTTCTGGTCCAGGTCGTCGAGGTTGGTCGCGAGACCGGCCAGCTTGCCGTCGCGCTGATAGGCCTCGGCCGCCATCTGAACGGCGCCGCTGAGGGCGGTGGAGAAGCTGACGAAGCCGGACGAGGGCTTGCCGGTCTCGGCCAGGGTGTAGAGCTGCTGTTCCGCGCTCTCGATCTGGTCGAGGGCGGCGGTTTCCGGCTGGGGCGCTTCCTTGATGATGTCGCCGCCGATGCGGATCAGGTCGCGGCGCAGGGCCAGGTCGTAGACGACGCGGGCATAGTCCGGGGCGTTGGCCCCGGGCGGGGCGCGGTCGACGAGGTCAGCCAGATAGCGCAGGCCGCCGAACTCCTGGAAGGCCGGATCCTGCTTGAACCGCTCCATCAGGATCGTCGGCTCGGCCAGCAGGCCCTGGCGGACGTGATCCTCGATGGCGTCGTAGAGCCGCTGGTGGAAGGGCTCGTAGAAATGGCTGCCGCGCAGCCGGTCGGACAGGCGCTCGAACACCGCGTTGTCGAACATCAGGCTGCCCAGCAGCGCCTGCTCCGCCTCAAGGTTGTGGGGCAGGGACGGGATGGACGACGGGTCCATCGATGGGAAGGGGACGGGGGCGAGGGCGTTCATCGGTGCAGGCATACCGCCCCCACCCGTCAATTTCGGACGGAAAAGTCGGCCATCCGTCAGATGAACGGGGACACCCCTGTGGACGGCCGGAAAAGCCTTGGCGGATCAGTGGCCGTTCAAGCGGAACAGGGATAGCGGGACGCCATCCAGGCGCGGAATCCATCGGCCACGCTCATCCGCTGACGGCGCGCCTGCGGGATGCGGTTAAGGAAACCCAGCAGCTGCTGCGGGTTCAGGCTGATGCTTTCGGGCGGACACGCCGCGGGCGTCCGGCCGGCGGCGCGGTCCTCCCGAATCCCGGTGATGACGGTGCGCAGGGCCCGCTCGGCCTCGCCCTTGAGACGGTGCGCGCTGGGACGAAGCGCGGAGGTCGCATTGAGCGGAATGCGGTTCGCCTCGGTCAGGAAGGCGTCGAGGGTGCGCTGGCTCTGGGCCGTGGCTGCGTCCGCCGCGAGCAGGACGCCCAACGCCACCACGATCGATGCAAGCCGTTTCATGTCCGATTTTCCCCGTTCGCCGAACAATGGCGCAGGCGCGACAAGACACAAGCTTTGCTGAACCGATTGTGAATGGCGTGCCGACCACAAAAAGGGCGCCGCCGTCGCCGGCAGCGCCCCTTCGCAATGTTCAGCCGGGTGGCCGGATTCAGGCTTCCGAACCCAAGCCTTCCTGCTGGCCGGCGCCGCCGGCGATCATGTCCTGCGCCGCTTCCGCCGCTTCCGCGCGGTCCTGGTCGTAGGCGGACTTGATCACGTCCTCGCCCTTGGCCTGACGCTCGGCTTCGTCGGCCGAACGGGCGATGTTGATCTTGACCGTGGCGGAGACCTCGGCGTGCAGGCGGACCTGCACTTCGTGGACGCCCAGGGTCTTGATCGCGGTGTTGAGCACGATCTGCGAGCGCTCGACCTTGCCGCCTTCAGCCTGAACGGCCTCGGCGACGTCGCGGCCGGCGACCGAACCGTACAGCTGGCCGGTTTCACCCGCCTGGCGGATCATGACGTAGGTCTGGCCGTCGATCTTGTCGGCGACCTTCTGCGCTTCGGACTTGTTCTTCTCGTTGCGGGCCTCGATGGCGGCGCGGTCGAGTTCGAACGCCTTCAGGTTCGCCGACGTGGCCCGACGGGCCTTGTCGCGCGGCAGAAGGAAGTTACGGGCGAAGCCGTCCTTGACGGACACGACGTCGCCGATGGCGCCGAGGTTCTCGACGCGTTCAAGCAGAACGACCTTCATATCACTTCACCACATAGGGCAGGAGGGCCAGATAGCGGGCGCGCTTGATGGCCTTGGCCAGTTCGCGCTGCTTCTTCTGGGAAACAGCCGTGATGCGCGACGGGACGATCTTGCCGCGCTCGCTGATGTAGCGCTGCAGCAGTTTCACGTCCTTGTAGTCGATCTTCGGAGCGTTGGCGCCGGAGAACGGGCACACCTTGCGGCGACGGTAGAAGGGGCGGCGGGCGGGGCCGGAGCCGGCCGGCGCGCCCGGCGACGGGGCAGTCGTATCGGTCATGTTCCGGTTTCCTTAGTCAGCGGCTTCGGCGGTGGCGTCTTCACGCGGCGTGCGCTCGCGCTCACGTTCACGCTCGCGCTCGCGGCGGGCCAGCAGCGGCGACAGCTCGAGGTCGAGTTCCTCGACGCGGACGGTCAGCCAGCGCAGCACGTCCTCGTTGATCGACAGCTGACGCTCGACCTCGGCCATGGCGGCCGGGGGGGCGTCGACGGCGAGCAGCGAATAGTGAGCCTTGCGGTTCTTCTTCACGCGGTAGGTCAGGTTGCGCAGACCCCAGTACTCGATCTTGGCGACGGAACCGCCGCCTTGTTCGATCAAGCCCTTGATGGTGTCGTTCAGCGCTTCGGCCTGTTGCGCGCTGATATCCTGGCGCGACATGACCGTGTGCTCGTAAAGAGCCATGCGGTGGTCTCCCTTGTAGGGCGTCGGCGCGAGGGGACCGGGTAAGTCCTCTCCCACGATGGATCCTGAAGCGGCGGCCGGGATGACTTCCCGAACCCTTTGGAACTCCGCGTCAGGACCGAAGCCCTGGAAAGGCGGCGCGTATAGGGGAAAAGCGGGGCTCGGTCTAGCCCAGCGAGCGCGACAGCCAGCCGATCGGGCCGGAGCTGAGCAGCAAGATGGCGATCCCATGCCACCAGAGCCGCCTGACGAAAATCAGGGAAGCGAATATGCCGAGAACAATGAAGTCGATGATCCGCTGGCTCAGGAAGGCAAGCAGGACGCCGTTCAGGGCGTTCCCGATGGCTTCCACCAGCAATAGGGAACCCAGCGCGGCGGTGAACAGGCCCCAGAAATAGGGGCCGTTGCGGTGGTAGTAGGCCTTCAGATCCATGCCTTCGTCAGGAACCTCGTCGGGGAGGGCCGCGGCGGCCAGCAGAAACAGGATCACCAGCACGACGAACAGCGGCAGGAACTGGCCGATGGTGATGCCGGTGTCCTCGGGCCGATAGAGACCCCACCAGATCTGGAGCAGCGTCATGACGACCAGGATCGTCGCCACCGGCGCCGCCCAGTGCCATCGCACCCGTTTGCCCGCCCGGATCAGGCGATTGAGGCTGACGAGCACATCGACCATCCCCAGGCCAATGATGATAGACGCCAGGATCGACGTGTATTCGAACGCGCTCATGCCGCTCCCCCGAACCGCTGCCCGAGCCTAGGCCGGATCGGGTGCGCGCGCCAAGTGGCGGTTCTATTACGGCCGGACGACCATGCAGGTCACGCGCCGCGCAGCCAGTGCGGCGCAGGCCGACTGGGCGGCCTGCTCGCTCATGCCGGTGAAGCGGGACCGGTACCAGCCCTCGGCGTTCTGAACCGTGCGTTCAGCGGCGGCGAACTGACCTCGGAAGCGGCGGTTAACCTCAGCTAGCCAGTCGTTGGCGACGGTTTCGTCGCGGAAGGCGCCGACCTGAACGGCCCACCGACCGGCGGTCTCGCCGCTCGCCGACCGCCCGGCCGGGGCGCCATTGAGCGAGGCGGTGACGTCTGCCGGCCCGTCGGGCCGCATCAGCGAGGCGACGGTGCGGGTCTCCGACGGCGCCGGGGTGATCCGAGCGGGCTGCGGCGGCGCCGAGGGCAGGGCGGCGTAGCTGACATCGTTCGAGCCGACGCCGGTATCGTCGTCATCACCCGCGAGGTCCGCGTACTGAACCGGGCCTGAGTTGTCAGAGCCGATGCCGAAGCCCTTCTGTTCGAAATAGGTCTGGGCGATCTGGATCGGCTGGCCGGCGCGGCGCAGGCGTTCGACCTCGAAGCCGGTGTCCATGAGCTCGGCGACGTGGCTGTTGCGGCTCGCCGTTGAGCGGCCGCCGAGTACGATGGTTATCAGGCGCCGACCATCCCGCACGGCGGACGCGGCGAGGTTGTAGCCCGAGGCATTGGTGTAACCTGTCTTCATGCCGTCGTAGCCGCGTTCGCTGCGCAGCAGGCCGTTGGTGTTTCGGTACTCGCGGCCTTCATAGGCCCAGTCGTGCAGCCCGAAGTAGCGGTAGTACTGCGGATAGTCGCGCATCACTGCGCGGGCGAGAATCGCCAGATCGCGGGCCGAGGTGACCTGGCGGGCGTCGGGCAGGCCGTTCGGATTGACGTAGCGGGTCTGGGCCATCCCGAGCTCGCGGGCCTTCAGCGTCGCCCGGGCGGCGAACCGGTCCTGTGAGCCGCCGACGTGTTCGGCGATCGCCATGGCCATGTCGTTGGCGCTGCGCACGGCCGTCGCCTTCATGGCGTCGTCGAGCGTGATGGTCTGGCCGGCGGCGAGCCCCAGTTTGGACGGCGGCTGGCTGGCGGCGCGGGCCGAGACGGTGATGACGTCGTCGAGCTTGACCTTGCCTTCGGTCAGCGCCTCGAAGGTCAGGTACAGGGTCATGACCTTGGTGATCGAGGCCGGATAGCGCCGGCTGTCGGCGTGGCGCGCGAACAGGACCTCGCCCGTCTCGGCGTCGACCACGATGGCGGCGTAGCGGGTGTTCTCTGACGACTGGGCGACCAGCGGCGGCGTCGAGGGGACCACCGTCAGGGCGGTGATCAGCATCAGCGACAGCAAACCACGGCGGATCAGGGAGAAGATCGGCAAGCGCAGGCCTCATACATTCATTAGCGCGACGGCGGCCCCACCACGCGACGCTGACGAAAGGCTAACATGCGCCATCGGGGTTTCGTGAGGGTAAACAAGCCGTCAACGGATTTGTGAAGCGCACCCAGCTGTCGCACGGGGTTCAGAGGCGCTTGGTGGCACTATGGTGCACTGCACAAAACTCCTTGACCTTTGTTCGCACTTGCACCATATGAGCCTCTGTCGCGGTGGCGTTCGCTCGCCGCGGAACAATTACAAGCGGCCAAGCCGCAACAGGTTCAGGAGAGACACCATGGCCGACAGCGCCGAAACCGTGAAAAAGACCGTCGACACCGCCACTGCCCAGGTCAAGGCTTCGGCCGAGAAGGCCCAGGCCCAGGCCGAGAAGATGCAGGCCGCCGGCGCCCAGGCGTTCCGTGAAGCCACCGACAAATCGGTCGCGGGGCTGACGGAGCTGAACGCCGAGGGCAAGAAGAACCTCGAGGCCGTCGTCGCCTCGGCCACCGCCGCCCAGAAGGGTGTCGAGGCCCTGTCGGCCCAGACCGTCGCCTACGGCAAGAAGTCGTGGGAAGACAGCGTCGCCGCCGCCCAGTCGCTCGCCGCCGCGCGCTCGGTCCAGGAACTGGTCGAGCTGCAGACCTCGTGGGCCAAGTCGGCCGCCGAGACCTATCTGTCGGAAGTCACCCGCATGACCGACGTCTTCACCGCCTCGGTGAAGGATAGCTTCAAGCCGATCAACGAGCGCGTCACCGCCTCGGTCGAGAAGTTCCAGGCCACCCGCTAGGGCGACCTGCCTCACAGTAAGCGTACGAAGGCCCTGGCGGAGACGCCGGGGCCTTTTCGTTTGGGCCGCGCCGCGGTGCGGCGGCCAAACATAAAGCTGTGACTGGACGCGTCTTCAAATCAGGCCATCATCCCCTATCTGTCCATCGACTCCCCAAACACGGACAACGAATGCCGCCGTCACGTAAGGCCGGTGATCAGGAGGGAGGCCTCGGGGCCGCCACCGTCACCGAGACAAAGCCGAAGCTTCAGAAGCCCTCGCTGTACCGGGTGCTGATTCTGAACGACGACTACACGCCGATGGAATTCGTCGTCTACGTGCTGGAGCGGTTCTTCCAGAAGAGTCGCGAGGACGCGACCCGCATCATGCTGCATGTGCACCAGCATGGCGTCGGGGTCTGCGGCGTCTTCACCTACGAGGTGGCCGAAACCAAGGTCGCCCAGGTGGTCGAGACGGCGCGCCGTCACCAGCATCCGCTGCAATGCACGATGGAAAAGGACTGAGAGGAACCTCCATGCCTTCATTTTCGCGTCCTCTCGAAGAGACCCTGCACCGCGCCGTCCACTATGCGAACGAGCGCCGGCACGAGTACGCCACCCTTGAGCACCTGCTGCTCGCCCTGGTCGACGACCCGGACGCGGCCAATGTGATGACCGCCTGCAACGTCGACCTGCCCAGCCTGAAAACGGCGCTGACGCTGTATGTCGACACCGATCTGGCGGCGCTGGCCACCTCGGACGGCGAGGACGCCAAGCCAACGGCCGGCTTCCAGCGCGTGATCCAGCGGGCCGTGATCCACGTCCAGAGCTCGGGCCGCGAGGAGGTCACCGGCGCCAATGTGCTGGTCGCGATCTTCAGCGAGCGCGAGAGCCACGCCGCCTATTTCCTGCAGGAGCAGGACATGACCCGTTACGACGCGGTCAACTACATCGCCCACGGCATCGCCAAGAAGGCGGGCGGCGGAGAGACGCGTCCGGCGCGGACGAGCGGCAGCCCCGAGGACGCCGAGGACGCCGCCGCCGCCAAGACCGGTGGCGAGGCGCTCGAGGCCTATTGCGTCGACCTCAACGAGAAGTCCCGCAACGGCAAGATCGACCCGCTGATCGGCCGTCAGGCCGAGGTCGACCGCGCTATCCAGATCCTGTGCCGGCGGACCAAGAACAATCCGCTGCTGGTCGGCGACCCGGGCGTCGGCAAGACGGCCATCGCCGAGGGCCTGGCCCGCAAGATCGTCAATCACGAGGTGCCGGACGTGCTGGAAGGTGCGACCATCTACAGCCTCGACATGGGGGCGCTGCTGGCCGGCACCCGCTATCGCGGCGACTTCGAGGAGCGGCTCAAGCAGGTCGTCAAGGAGCTGGAGACGCACGACAACGCCATCCTGTTCATCGACGAAATCCATACGGTGATCGGCGCCGGTGCGACCTCGGGCGGGGCCATGGACGCCTCCAACCTGCTGAAGCCGGCGCTGGCTTCGGGCAGCCTGCGCTGCATGGGCTCGACGACCTACAAGGAATACCGCCAGCATTTCGAGAAGGACCGTGCGCTGGCCCGCCGCTTCCAGAAGATCGACGTCAACGAGCCCACGGTCGACGACACGATCAAGATCCTGAAGGGGCTGAAGACCTCCTACGAAGGCCATCACAAGCTGCGCTACACCGACGCCGCCATCCGCACGGCGGTCGAGCTGTCGGCGCGCTACATGACCGACCGCAAGCTGCCGGACAAGGCCATCGACGTGATCGACGAGGCGGGGGCGTCTCAGATGCTGCTGCCCGAGTCGAAGCGGAAGAAGGTCATCGGCCAGAAGGAGGTCGAGGCCGTCATCGCCCGCATGGCCCGCATCCCGCCGAAGTCGGTCTCGAAGTCCGACACCGAGGGGCTGCGCGAACTGGAGCGCGATCTGAACCGGGTGGTGTTCGGCCAGTCCGGCGCCATCGAGCAGGTCTCGGCGGCGATGAAGCTGGCCCGGGCCGGACTGCGTGACCCGCAGAAGCCGATCGGCGCCTTCCTGTTCAGCGGCCCGACCGGCGTCGGCAAGACCGAGGTGGCCAAGCAGCTGGCCTCCACCCTCGGCATCGAGATGCTGCGCTTCGACATGTCGGAATATATGGAACGGCACACCGTCAGCCGGCTGATCGGCGCGCCTCCGGGCTATGTCGGCCATGACCAGGGCGGGCTGCTGACCGACGCCGTCGACCAGCATCCGCACGCCGTGGTGCTGCTGGACGAGATCGAGAAGGCCCACCCGGACGTCTACAACATCCTGCTGCAGGTGATGGACAACGGGCAGCTGACCGACGCCGTCGGCAAGAAGGTCGATTTCCGCAACACGGTGCTGATCATGACCACCAACGCCGGCGCGGCCGACAACGCGCGGGCGGCCATCGGCTTCGGCCGCGGCAAGGTCGAGGGCGAGGACGAGAAGGCCATCCAGCGGCTGTTCGCGCCGGAGTTCCGCAACCGCCTCGACGCCATCGTGGCGTTCAAGGCGCTGGACGCCGACACGATCCGGTCGGTGGTGACCAAATTCATATTGCAGCTGGAAGCCCAGCTGGCGGACCGCAACATCACCATCGAGCTGACCGACGAGGCCAACGACTGGCTGGCCAAGAACGGCTTCGACGAACTGTATGGCGCGCGGCCGCTGGCCCGGGTCATTCAGGAGCACATCAAGAAGCCGCTGGCCGACGACATCCTGTTCGGGCGTCTGACCCGCGGCGGGCATGTTAAGGTCGAGCTGAAGGACGGCAAGATCGCCTTCGACGTCACCCCCTCCACCGGCGCGCAGGTGAAGGCGGCGCGGGCGGCGGATCAGGTGGTCGACTAGGATTCTGCCGTAGGGCGGAATTGAAGAAGGCCCCGGCGGAGACGCCGGGGCCTTTTTCATTCCGGCCTGCCTTGCCCTTGTCGACCGCAGTTTGACGTGATGTGCTTCCGCCAGGGAGACATCGCTGGAGGGCGCCTTGAGGATGACTGTGATCGCATTGGCCGGGCTGCTGGCCCTGACGTGCGGGACCGCCGCGGCTCAGCAATCGCCGCGGGTTTTCGACCAGGGGCCGGTGGTGGTCATCACCGAGGTCCGCATCATGCCCGGGCAGCGGCGCGCTTATGCCCAGGAGCTGGAGGGACGGTGGCGGCGGTCCATGGAGAGAGCGAAGGCGCGTGGCGAGGTGCTGGACTACAGGGTCTACGCCAACACCCATCCGCGGCGGGGCGAGGGCGACTTTTTCTTCATCACGACCTATCGCGACGCCGCCGTTCAGGACGTCTCCTTCGAGGAGCGGGAACGCCGCGTCGCCGCGGGAACCGCGCCCGGCGTGCCGCCGCCCGTGGCCGCGCCTGAGACGCAGCGGGAAATTCTGAGCGAGATCATGCTGCGGGAGCAGGTGTTTCGGACACCGACCCCCGCAGTCACTCCGTCGCCTTAGCGGCGGCGGCCGACGCCGCCCAGCAGGATGGCCAGGCCAGCGACGATGCCGGTGGTCAGCAGGGGCTTGCGGCGGGCGAAGTCCAGACCCTGACGCGCCTTGTCCTGATACTTCACCGGGGCCTTCTCAACCAGGCCGTCGAGGCCGTCGATGACGCGGCCATAGGCGTCCAGCGCCTTGCCCTTCACCTCGTTGATCTTGCCGTCGAATTGCAGCTTGGAGTCGCCAGTCAGTCGCCCGGCGCCGTTCTGGATCTGGCCTTCGAGCGCGGTGGCGGAGCCTTCGATGCGTTGGTCGGTCATGGGGTGTCCTTTGTCTGGAAGGAAAGGGCCGGGGAGGGGCTGCCGCCTTAGCGTCTATGATCGCCGGGAGTTCCCCGCCGACGCGCTGACGGCTCGCGGACCGAACGGCGACAGAATTATATCCGGGTGATATTGACGCGCGGCATTTGACCCGGATAGAAAACGGGCATGTCCGCACCCGTTGATCTGCCCGTCGCCGTCTTCTCGTCTCACCGCCTGATCGCCCGCGGGCCGTTGGGCGAGCTGCTGGAGCCCATCCGCACCGTCGCCGCCGGAGGCACGGCGTCACTGGTCATTGATCTGGCCACGGGCCGGGTCGTCGATCTGGACCTGCGCGGCACGCTGGAGGAGGCGAGGGCCCGCCTGATCCCCGCGCCCGAGGCGGAGAAGCGCGGCCCCGGCCGGCCGAAGCTGGGCGTTACAGCGCGCGAGGTGACCCTGTTGCCGCGTCACTGGGACTGGCTGGCGGGGCAGCCGGGCGGGACGTCGGTGGCGCTGAGGAAACTGGTCGAGGGCGCGCTGAAGGTGGCCGAAGGCCCGGACCGGGCCCGCAAGGCGAAGGAGGCGGCGTACCGCTTCATGACCGCGATGGCCGGAGATCGGCCGGGCTATGAGGAGGCGGCGCGGATGCTGTTCGCGGGCGACTGGACGGCGTTCGACGCGGCGGTGGAGGCGTGGCCGGAAGGGGTGCGGGATGTGGCGCGGGAGTTGGCGGCGGGGGCTTGGCGGAATGGGGTAGTAACTTAAGGTCGACTGACCACTCAGATTTAGCCACCGGTCTTAGCGATATGGTGTTTGAGAACCGGACCCCATTCGCCAATCGATGTCGTAGCGATTTATCGCCGCAAAGATCGCATTTTGACGACGTTCTAAATGGTCCCCCGGTCCGGTAACTACATGTCTGAGTCCGATGTCGATCTTTCCCCGGTCAGTGATGGTATTGGTGAGTGGCATTTTGTAGATCGGAACCAGCTCCCCGTTTTTTGTGAGAAAATCGTACTTGCGGGCGGATTGTTTCGAAGCGTCAGTATACAATCTCCACTCCTCCTCTTCAGCAAATCCGGGATGCTTGATCAGGGGAGCAAGAGCGACGATTTTCATGATCGCACGCCAGAACGGGTTCAGGCCCTCAGTCGGGATGGATTCAACCGGTGTCGTCGCAACAATGCTCACCAGCTCATTGATCGCAGGTAGCAACATCGCCCGTTGTTCAGCATGGTCATAGCAAACGTACCCTGTTCGCAGGCCTCCGGCCCCCCGTGCAGCTGTCTCCAAGGAAGCAACAGCAAATCCCAGAGCGTACCCGCCCGCGCCAGCGTAGCCGCGCCATTGGCTCAAGACATCGCGATCTCGAGAGAAACTGGCGGCGAAAATATGAGTTTGTCGGACCTGCTCTTGGGTTGCCTCAAACCGCTCAAGAAACGGGTCGCGCTGATCAGGCGGTAATAAAGCTGCTTGGTCGCTGGCCAACTGGCGGGCCAGTCGCTGCGCATAATGCACCTCCTGCACGTCGTTCAGATGATAAACGAGCGTCGTCCAAATCTCCTTGGAATTTAAGATGCCGAGAGCGCCCGCCGCATTAGTGTAGTGAAAAACGAGGGGCTCGTCCGACATCACCCCACCTTCACCCGCGTCGCCGCCTCGGGCAGATCCTCCCCGAACGCCCGCTGATAGAATTCCGCGATGGTCGGCCGCTCCAGCTCGTCGCACTTGTTCAGGAACGTCAGGCGGAAGGCCAGCCCAACATCCCCCGCGAAGATGATGGCGTTCTGGGCCCAGGTGATCACCGTGCGCGGGCTCATCACCGTCGAGATGTCGCCGTTCATGAAGGCGTTCCGCGTCATGTCGGCGACGCGGACCATGGCGGCGATCTTGCGGCGGCCTTCCGCGTCAGACCACTCCGGCACCTTGGCGGCGACGATCTCGGCCTCGACGTCGTGGTCGAGGTAGTTGAGCGTGGTGACGATGTTCCAGCGGTCCATCTGGCCCTGATTGATCTGCTGGGTGCCGTGATAGAGGCCCGAGGTGTCGCCGAGGCCGATGGTGTTGGTGGTGGCGAACAGGCGGAAGAATTTGTTCGGGCGGATGACGCGGTTCTGGTCGAGCAGGGTCAGGCGGCCCTGGGCCTCGAGCACGCGCTGGATGACGAACATCACGTCGGGGCGGCCGGCGTCGTATTCGTCGAAGACGAGGGCGATCGGGCGCTGGATGGCCCAGGGCAGCATGCCCTCGCGGAATTCGGTGACCTGTTTGCCGTCCTTGAGGACGATGGCGTCCTTGCCGACCAGATCGATGCGGCTGACGTGGGCGTCGAGGTTGACGCGGACCATGGGCCAGTTGAGGCGCGCGGCGACCTGTTCGATGTGGGTCGACTTGCCGGTGCCGTGATAGCCCTGGACCATGACGCGGCGGTCGAAGGCGAAGCCGGCGCAGATGGCCAGCGTCGTCTGCGGATCGAAGCGGTAGGCGTCGTCGATCTCCGGCACGTGGCTGTCGCGCTCGTCGAACAGCGGCACGGTCATGTCCGAGTCGATGCCGAACACCTCGCGCACGGTGGCGCGGCGGTGCGGCTCCAGGGTCAGAAGGGCGTCGGGGGTGGCGTCGAGCGGGGAGGTCATGCGCATCCCTTAGAATTCCAGCGCGGCGGGGTCCAGCGGAGGCGCGGGCGCGGGTGAAATAACGGCGCTTTACAGCCGCGCTTGAGCGGCGTAGTAACTGACTGGTCAGTTAGAGAGTGCGCCATGCTCCCCGCCGGCCAACCCAAGTTCCGCAGACGGCCCGAGGCGCGGCCGGCCGAAATCCTCGCCGCCGCGCTGGAGGTGTTCGCCGAGCGCGGCTTCCAGGCGGCGCGGCTGGAGGAGGTGGCGAGGCGGGCCGGCGTGTCGAAGGGCGCGCTGTATCTGTATTTCGAGACCAAGGCCGACCTGTTCCGGGCCGTGGTCACCGAGGCGATCTCGCCCAACATCGAGCGGGTCAAGGCGATGGCCTCGGCCGAGATCCCGTTCGAGACGGCGGCGCGGATGGGGCTGGGCATGCTGGCCCGCACCGTGGCGGTCGACCGGCGCATCAGCGGGGTGGTCAAGCTGGTCATCGCCGAGAGCCGCAACCATCCCGAGTTGGCGACCATCTGGCACGAGACGGTGGTCGAGCCGGGCGTGACGCTGATCAGCGGGCTGATCGCGGCGGCGCAGGCGCGCGGCGAGGTGCGGGCGGGCGATCCGCGCCTGTTCGCCTTCGGCCTGATGGGACCAATGGTGCTGTCGATGGTGTGGCGCGAGACGTTCGAGCCGGTCGGGGCCGAGGCCATCGACGTGGCGGCGCTGGCGGACCAGCATCTGGATACGGTCCTGAGGGGGATGAGGCCATGAACCGTCTGCGGCCCGTGCTGGCGATCGGGGCGATCGCGATCCTCGCCCTTGTGGTCTGGTGGATGTTCCTGCGCGGCGGTGAGGCGCGGACCCTGACCGGCTATATCGAGGGCGAGCGGGTCTATCTGGCCGCGCCGGTGTCGGGGGCGGTGTCGGCGCTGTATGTGCGCGAGGGCGAGCGGGTGGCGGCGGGCGGCCGGACTTTCCTGATCGACCCGGCGGTGCAGCGCGCCCAGGCCGGGAGCGCGGCGGCGGCGGTGGGCGCGGCCGAGGCCCGGGTCGAGGACCTGAGAAAGGGCCAGCGGGCCGAGGAGTTGTCGGTGTTCGACGCCGAGCTGGCGGCGGCCGAGGCGGCCGAGCGCGAGGCGGAGGCGGAATACGGGCGGATCGAGCCGCTGGTGCGGCGCGGCATCTATGCGCCGGCGCGGCTGGATCAGGTGTGGGCGGCCCGCGCCTCGGCGCGGGCGCGGACGGCGGCGGTGCGGCGGCGGCGCGAGGTCGCGACGCTGGGCGCGCGGCAGGATGCGGTGGCGCAGGCGCAGCAGCAGGCGCGGCAGGCGGCGGGTGGGCTGACGGAGGCGCAGGCGCGGCTGGGCCAACTGTCGCCCATGGCGCCGGCCGCGGCGCGGGTCGAGGAGATCTTCTACCGGCCGGGCGAGTGGGCGGCGGCCAATACGCCGGTGCTGGCCCTGCTGCCGGACAGCGAGGTCAAGCTGGTGTTCTTCGTGCCGGAGACCGAGATGGCGCGCTATCGCCCGGGGCGGACGGTGACCTTCCGCTGCGACGGCTGCGCCGGGGCGGGACGGGCGCGGATCAGCTGGGTCAGCCCGCGGCCGGAGTTCACCCCGCCGATCCTGTACAGCAAGGGCAGCCGCGACCGGCTGGTCTATCGCGTCGAGGCGCGGCCGGAGGGGGCGGCGACGCTGAACCCGGGTCTGCCGGTGGATGTGACGCCGCTGGGGGCGGGGGAGTGACGAGTCGGCCGCCCCGTCAGGTCCTCCCTCAAGGCGAAGCCGCCGGGGGAGGGGGACCGCCGAAGGCGGTGGAGGGGGCGAGGGCGGCTCCGGTGTCGGCCAGCGTCGATGCGGCGAGCGACATAGCCCCCGGCGAGCCTGGCCCGGCCCCCTCCACCGCTTCGCGGTCCCCCTCCCCCGAAGGGGGGAGGACTGCTGCGGAGCCGGTCATCGAAGTGCGGGGGTTGAACAAGTCGTTCGGCGCCCTGCAGGCGGTGAAGGACTTCGGCATCAGGGTGGAGAAGGGCCGCATCTGCGGCTTCCTCGGCCCCAACGGGGCGGGCAAGACGACCACGCTGCGGATGCTGTGCGGCCTGCTGACGCCGGACAGCGGCGAGGGCACGGTGCTGGGCTACGACGTCATGCGCCAGTCGCAGGCGATCAAGCGCCGCGTCGGCTACATGACGCAGAAATTCTCGCTCTACGAAGACCTGTCGATCGAGCAGAACCTGACCTTCACGGCGCGGGTGCACGCGCTGGACCGGCGGCGCGAGCGGGTGCAGGCGGCGCTGGACCGGCTGGGGCTGACGGCGCGGCGGGCGCAGCTGGCGGGCAACCTGTCCGGCGGCTGGAAGCAGCGGCTGGCGCTGGCGGCCGCGACCCTGCACGGGCCGGACCTGCTGCTGCTGGACGAGCCGACGGCGGGGGTCGACCCCGAGGCGCGGCGGACCTTCTGGGACGAGATCCACGCCCTGGCGGCGGACGGCATGACCGTGCTGGTCTCGACCCACTACATGGACGAGGCCGAGCGCTGTCACGAGATCGCCTATATCGCCGGCGGGCGGACGCTGGCGCGGGGCACGGCGGACGAGGTGATCGCGGAGTCGGGGTTGGTCACCTTCCATGCCGAGGGCCAGTACGAAGGCATGGGCGCCGACCGGCTGGCGCGGGCGCTGCGCGGCCAGCCCGGCGTCGAGATGGCGGCGCCGTTCGGGACCGTGCTGCACGTCTCAGGGCGCGACCGGGCCGCGCTGGAGGCGGCGATCCAGCCGTTCCGCAAGGCGCCGCTGAAATGGACCGAGACGCGGCCGACGCTGGAGGACGTGTTCATCCAGCTGATCCACGACATCGAGGCGGAGAAGGCGAGGGCGGCCTGATGCTGTCGCTGACCCGCACATGGGCCGTGATGGCCAAGGAGTTCGTGCAGCTGACGCGCGACCGGCTGACCTATGCGATGATCCTGGCCCTGCCGATCGTGCAGCTGCTGCTGTTCGGCTATGCGATCAACGACGATCCGCGCAACCTGCCGACGGCGGTGCTGGTGCAGGACAACGGCGGCTTCTCGCGCTCAATCCTGACGGCGATGAACAACTCGGGCTATTTCGACATCACCCTGCAGGCGCGCAGCCAGCATGAGCTGGACCGGGCGCTGGAGCGGGGCGAGGTGCAGTTCGCGGTGATCATCCCGGCCGACTTCACCCGGCGGGTGGTGCGCGGCGACGCGGCGCAGATACTCGTCGAAGCGGACGCGACCGATCCGTCGGCGACCTCTGGCGCGGTGGCGGCGCTGGCCAGCCTGCCGACGCAGGCGCTGGCGCGCAACCTGACCGGGCCGCTGGCGGCGCGGGCGCCGGGCGGGCAGCCGTTCGAGGTGGTCGTGCACCGGCGCTACAATCCCGAGGCCATCACCGCCTACAATATCGTGCCCGGCCTGCTGGGCGTGATCCTGTCGATGACGCTGGTGATGATGACCTCGCTGGGCATGGCCCGGGAGCGTGAGCGGGGCACGATGGAGAGCCTGCTGTCGACGCCGGTGCGGCCGCTTGAGGTGATGGTGGGCAAGCTGGCGCCGTATGTGCTGGTCGGGCTGATCCAGGCGGTTGTGATTCTGGTGATGGCGCGGCTGCTGTTCGACGTGCCGATGAGCGGGGGGTGGATCGCGCTGGGGGCCGGGCTGATGCTGTTCATCGTCGGGTCGCTGTCGCTGGGCTTCCTGATCTCGACGGTGGCGAAGACGCAGCTGCAGGCGATGCAGATGAGCTTCTTCTACATGCTGCCGTCGATCCTGCTGTCGGGGTTCATGTTCCCGTTCCGGGGCATGCCTGAGTGGGCCCAGGCGATCGGCACGGTGATCCCGGTCACTCATTTCCTGCGGGTGGTGCGGGGCTCGCTGCTCAAGGGCGTCGGGCTGGAGAACGCCGGGCCCAGCCTGTTCGCCCTGGCGCTGTTCGTGCTGGTGGTCGGCACGTTGGCGATGATGCGCTACCGGACCACGCTGGACTGACCGCGGCGGCTGGAACGCCGTGAGCGCGCGTGGTTAGCTGGACCGTTCCGGGGACAGGGGAGGCTCTCGCATGATCGCCGGCTTAGCACTCAGCCTGATCGTCGCCGCGTTCGGGGGCGGGCAGGACGCCGCGGCGGAGGAGGACCCGACCCGCTGCGAGCAGATCGACGCCGCGACCTTCGTATTGGAGGGCCCGGTCAACGCGGCGATGACCGAGTGCGTCAGGGTCAATCTGGCGCCGACGACGACGGTGCTGGTGGTCAACAGCGGCGGCGGCGACATCCGGCAGGCGCTGGATATCGCCGAACTGCTCGAGCCGCTGACGCTGACCGTCAGGGTGCAGGAGCGGTGCTATTCGTCCTGCGCCAACTATTTCCTGCCGCTGGCGGAGCGGCTGATCGTCGAGCCGGGGGCGGCCATCGTGCTGCACGGCGGCGTCGATCCGCAGTTCCTCGAGGGCGAGATGGTCGAGCGGCGGGAGCGGGGCATTCGGGAGATCATGCGGGAGGCCGCTGTCGAACGGGCCGAAGCGGAGGCGCGCTACGAGGCCGGCATCGAGGGCGTGCGAACGCTGATCGAGCGGCAGCGGGCGTTCGCGGAGCGGCACAACGTCGGCATGGGCTGGTTCCTGTATCGCGAGGCGGGGGATCGCGACGTCGGCCGCTGGCTGACCGGCGAGCGGGGGGCGAAGCCGCACCTGTTCGGCTGGCGACTGATGCTGGTCGAGGAGCCGATGCTGCGGTCCTGTCTGCCCGACGTCGGGGTCGAGCCGTTCCAGCGGCGGCTGGAGGCGGACTTCATCAACGACCGCGACCGCTGGGGCCGCTTCCGCCGCGCCGAGGGGCTGCGCTCGCTGACTCTGACGTGCGCGGAGCCCGCAGCCTCCTAGGCCATGCCGGCCTTCTTCAGCGTCTTGTAGGCCTTGATGACGTTCTGAAGCTTGGCCTCGGCGCCGCGGTCGCCCTTGTTCAGGTCGGGGTGGAAGCGTTTCAGCAGCTCGTGATAGCGCGCCTTGATCGCCTTCTTGTCGGTGCGGACATCGAGGTCGAGGTCGGCCAGCGCCGCACGCTCCAGCTTGCCGAGCCGCAGTTCGTCCTCGCCGCCAGGGCCGGCCTGCTCGCGCGTGCGGCGGCCGAACAGGCCGAAACTGTCGCGCCAGCTGCCGGCGCCCTCGGTGTTGGCCGTGCCGAATTTGGCGGCGAAGGCGGCGGCCTCGCGGGTGAATTTGCCGGCCTTCATCTCCCAGGTCGGACGGCCGCCGGTCATGGCCTCGTTCTCTTGGGCGGCGCGGACCTCGCCCTCGCTCATGCCGGCGTAGAAATTCCAGCCCTTGTTGTACTCGCCGGCGTGACGCTGACAGAAATCGTAGAAGTCATTCAGGCGCTCGCGCGACTTGGGCGCACGCGCCGTGGCGGGCATGCGGCAGTCTGGCCACTGGCACGGCTTCTCGCCCGGCTTGAGGTGCAGGACGTCGGCCTCGGCCGCCTCCTCCTCGGGCTTGGGCGGCTTGACCCGCATATCCTTGAAGCGCGGCTTGTATTGAAAGGCGGATGACATCGCACGAAGTGTAGGGGTGAATTGGTCGCCAACAAGGACAAGCCCATGCCGGAAGGCCCGATCGCGTCGATTATTCGCAAAAAACTCATGTCGGGGCTCGCGCCGGTCCGGCTGGAGATCGAGGACGACAGCGGACGACACGCCGGCCACCATCACGAGGGCGGGGTCGACGGCCGCGCCGGCGGCGAGAGCCATTTCAATGTGACGGTGGTGTCGGCGGCGTTCGAAGGGCAGGGGCGGGTGCAGCGGCAGCGGGCGGTCAACGACCTGCTACGCGAGGAACTGGCCGGACCTGTGCACGCCCTGTCGATTCGGGCCCTGACGCCGCGGGAGGCGGATGCCACCTGACCCGGGCCTTCCGCGAACAGTGTGATCGCAAAACGACAGCGTTCACCTCGTCTTAGAATCTTGGCCATAGCGTTCGGCTCGATTGTTTGGAGGGCGGGGCGCGCAATGGTCGAATCCGACGGAATCACCAAGCCGGCGAAAGGCGAACCGGGTTCCGGCGAAGCGGCACAGGCGCTTCGCGCCATCCTGCAAACCCAGTATCTGCGGTATCTGATCATCTCCAGTTGGGCCGTAGGCCTGCTGGCCGTAGTCGGGCCGGTCGCTTCTGCGCTGTGGTTCTTCGGGACCATCGCCGCCGGCGCTTTGCGCGGCGCGGTGGAGAAGCGAATCAGCGACCGCGTCGGCGCCGGCTGGGGACTGATCTTCCCGGCCGTGGCCACCGCGACCACCGCCGCATGGGCCACCGCGCCCTTGATGGCCTGGTTCTCGGGCCATCCCTTCGGCCAGCCCCTGGCCATGACCCTGCTTGTTTCCGGCTATGTGCTGGTGTTCGCGCAGCTGCGCAGTTCGCCCAAGCAGGCCGTCGTGATCTCATCGCCCTATGGCGTGTCGGCCGCCGTCATCGCCGCGTCGCTGTGGGGAACGGACCTGTTCTGGGCCTTCATGGGCGTGGTGCCGTTCACCGCCGCCGGCCTGGTCGTGCTGGTCCTGATGACGATGCTGCGCGAGGAACGCATCCGGGCCTTCCAGGAACACCAGGCCCATCTGATCGAAGAACTGGAGGCCGCCCGCGACCGCGCCGACGCCGCGAGCGAGGCCAAGTCGAGCTTCCTGGGGGTGATTTCCCACGAGCTGCGTACGCCGATGAATGGCGTGCTGGGGGCGGCCCAGTTGTTGGGCGCGACCCGGCTCGAGGCGACGCAGCGGGAGTATCTGTCGATCATCCGCAACTCGGGCGACAATCTGCTGAGCCTGCTCAACGACATCCTCGACATGACCAAGATCGAGGCGGGGAAGATGACCTTCGATATCGTAGACGTCTCGGTCGGGGATCTGCACAAGCGCGTCACAGGACCGTTCCAGGCCCAGGCGGAAGCCAAGGGGCTGAATTTTTCCGTTGGCTTCGAGGGCGAAACCCCCGCGGTCGTGCGCGGCGACCCTTTGCGGGTCTGCCAGGTCATTCACAACCTCCTGTCCAACGCGGTCAAATTCACCGATGCGGGCGATGTCGCCTACATCGTTCGCTCCAAACGGCTGGGTGACAAGCTTGTCCGGTTCGAGTTCGCGGTGAAGGACTCCGGCGCCGGCATTTCGGCCGAGGACCTGGAGCGGCTGTTCCAACCCTTCACCCAGGTCGACGCCTCCTCTACGCGCCGTTTCGGCGGCACCGGCCTTGGTCTGACGATCTCGCGGCGCATGGCGAACATCATGGGCGGCGACATCACCGTCGAATCCACCGTCGGCGAGGGCTCCACCTTCACATTCGCGGTCGAGGCCGAGGTCGTCGAATGGAAGAGGGAAGAAGCAGCCGAGCCGATCGCCGCCGAAGTGGAGGACGGACGCTCGCTGAGCGTGCTGGTGGTGGAAGATCATCCCGTGAACCGGATGATTCTCGAGGCCTGGATGAGCTCTGCAGGTCACCGATCATCGACGGCCGAGAACGGACAGATCGCGCTCGACATGGCGGCCGGCCAACGCTTCGATCTGATCGTGATGGACGTGAACATGCCGGTGATGGACGGCCTGACCGCCACCCGCGGCATCCGCGCCGGCGGCGGAGCGAACGCCGAGACGCCGATCGTCGTTTTGTCCGCTTCGGCGCGGACAGAGGATCACAAGGCGGGTCTGGAGGCAGGCGCGGACGCCTATCTGAACAAGCCGATCGACTTCGCGGCTCTGGCTCACGTGATGAACCAGGTCGGTTCGGGAAGGGCCGGCCTGCGGGCGCTGGTGGAGACCGGCGAGGACGCCCAGGCGGCCTGACGCGCGAAAGCGATAGCGTTCAAAAGACGACGGCGGAGTGAACGGCAGGTGAGCACGGCCGTTCAGGTGCGGCTCAATGGCCATGGGGCAAGGTGCGGGCAAGTCGAAATTCTTCGGCCGCATCTGGAGACACCCCATGAAGAAGGCTCTCACTGCCGCCCTCGCCGCCACGCTCGCCTTGACCTCGCTGGGCGTCGCCTCCGCCGCCGAAGCGCAATCACGCGGCGATCGCTATGAGCACCGTCAGGACCGCGGGGACGACCGTCGTGACCGCCGGGACGACCGCCGCGACACCCGCAACGACCGCCGCGAATGGCGTCAGGACACCCGCGAGGATCGGCGCGAGTGGCGTCAGGAGGCTCGCGAGGACCGCCGCGAAGTCCGCCAGCAGCGGCGTGCCTATGCCCGCTGGCAGCAGTCGCAGCGCCGCTACAACGCCGGCCGCTATTACGCCCCTCGCGGCTACCAGACCCGGTCGTGGTCCTATGGTCAGCGGATGCCGTCCTACTACCGCTCGAACCAGTATGTGGTGCGCGATTACGGCCGCTACGGCCTGTACCAGCCGCCCCACGGCTATCAGTATGTTCGTAGCGGCAATGACGTGGTCCTGACCGCGGTCGCCACCGGCCTGATCACCGCCGTCATCGCCGGACTGTTCAACTAGGTCGCCTAACGCGCTTCGCGCTACTTGAGGCGAGCGACGCCCCGGAAGGAGACTTCCGGGGCGTTTTCGCGTTTGAAGGCGCAATGCGCGCCTTCGCCGAACTGCTGGATCGCCTGTCGCTGACAGCCTCGCGCAATGCGAAGCTGGTGTTGCTGAGAGACTATCTGCGGAGCACGCCGGACCCGGATCGAGGCTGGGCGCTGGCCTCCCTCACCGGGGACCTGACGTTCGACGCGGCCAAGCCTGCGATGATCCGCAAGGCGGTGGCGGCGCGGGTCGACCCCGTGCTGTTCGGCTGGTCCTACGACTATGTCGGCGATCTGGCCGAGACGGTGGCCCTGATCTGGCCGCGCGATCCCGACCACCGGGCCAACCGGGAACCCGAACTGGGCGAGGTGGTGGAGACCTTGCGAACCGCCGGCCGCGGCGAGGTTGCAGGCTTGCTGGAGGGCTGGCTCGACGCCCTGGAACCCAAGGGGCGGTGGGCGCTGCTCAAGTTGATGACCGGCGGGTTGAGGGTCGGGGTGTCGGCCCGGCTCGCCAAGACCGCCGCCGCCATGATGCGCCCGGAGAGCCTCAGCGCGCCACCGGACCCCGAAGGTGACGGGGCGACGGTGGTGCTTGATCCGGTCGAGGTGTCGGAGATCGAGGAGGTGTGGCACGCGCTGACGCCGCCCTATGGCGACCTGTTCGCCTGGCTGGAGGGCCATGGCCAGCGGCCCGACACGGAAGCGCCGGGACGGTTCAGGCCGGTGATGCTGGCCGTAGCGATCGACGAGGCGGTCGACTTCGCGAAGCTGGACCCAAGCCACTACGCCGCGGAATGGAAGTGGGATGGCATACGCGTGCAGGCGGTGAGGGAGCGTGGCGTCGCACGACTATACTCACGCACTGGCGACGAGATTTCCGGCGCCTTTCAGGACGTCATAGCCGGGCTGGCGTTCGAGGGCGCGGTGGATGGCGAACTGGTCGTGTGGCGGGATGGAGCCGTGGCCCCATTCGGGGACCTGCAGCAGCGCCTGAACCGCAAGACCACGGACGCGAAGATGATGGCGGCCTTTCCGGCGGCCATCGTGGCCTACGACCTGCTGGCGGAGCATGGCGAGGATCTGCGGGAGCTGACGCTGCGCGAGCGGCGCCCGCGACTGGAGGCTCTGGTCGGCGGGCATGGCGGCGAGCGGCTGCACCTGTCGCCGATCGTGCCCTACGGGAACTGGGATGAACTGGCCGCGCTGCGGGCCGATCCGCCGGTGGGGTCGGCCGCCGAGGGGCTGATGCTGAAGCGCTGGGACAGCCCCTATGTCGCGGGCCGGCCAAAGGGGCCGTGGTTCAAGTGGAAGCGCGAGCCGCACGTCATCGACGCGGTGCTGATGTACGCCCAGCGCGGGCACGGCAAACGCTCAAGCTTCTACTCCGATTACACTTTCGGCGTCTGGACGGAGGAGGGGGCGCTGACGCCGGTGGGCAAGGCCTATTTCGGCTTTACCGACGAGGAGCTGAAGCAGCTCGACAAATTCGTGCGGGATCATACGGTCGAGCGATTCGGCCCGGTGCGGTCAGTGCGGGCCGAACGGGACTTCGGCCTGGTGCTGGAGATCGCCTTCGAAGGGCTGAACCGGTCGGCCCGGCACAAGTCCGGGGTTGCGATGCGGTTTCCGCGCGTGAGCCGAATCCGATGGGAGAAACCAGCGCGTGAGGCGAACACGTTGAATGACGTCATGGACCTGCTCGACGCGCTCGAAAGCGGCGGCGGGAGAGTCGGAGCGGTGAAGGCGTGAAGAATCGGGCTTGCGGGGTTTCAAATCGGGGCGGGCGCGCTAGACCCGGCCCATGATCCCGCTCCAGACCTCGCTCAGTGACGCTGTGGCCGCCGGCCAGAAGGCGGTGACGATCGATGCGGCGGTGATCGCCAAACTGACGGACCTGCTCGGCGATCTGGCGATCAATCTGGTCATCGCCTTCATCATCCTCGTGGCCACGGTGATCGGTGCTCGATGGGCGGCGCGGCTGACCCGGCGCGCCCTGCTGCGCGTCCACGCCTTCCGCAAGGACCAAACCGTACTGAGCTTCGCCGTCCAGGTGACGCGGGTGGTTGTCTATATCATCGGCTTCATCGCCATCCTGCAGCGGCTGGGGGTGCAGACCACCTCGATCATCGCCGTGCTGGGCGCCGCGTCCCTGGCGGTCGGTCTGGCTCTGCAGGGGACGCTGTCAAATGTCGCGGCCGGCGTGCTGCTGCTGGTGCTGCGGCCGTACAAGGTGGGCGACGTGATCGACGTCGGCGGCGTGGCCGGCACGGTGCAGCGGCTGGACCTGTTCACCACCCAGATGTCGAACGCCAACAACCACAAGATCGTGGTGCCGAATTCAAAGGTCCTGGGCGACGTGATCCTGAACCTGTCGGGGCAGAAGACGCGGCGGGTCGAGATCAATTTCGCTGTCGGCTACGGCGAGGATCTGAACGATGCCCGCGCCGTGCTGGCGGGGGTCGCCGAAGCGCATGAGAAGGTGCTCCCGGATCCGGCGCCGTGGACGGGGGTGACGGGCCTGCTGGACAGCGCCGTGCAGATCACCCTGCAGGCGTGGGTCGAGTCGGGGGACTGGTGGCAGACCCAGGCCGACCTGATGCAGGGCGGCAAGGAGGCCATCGACGCGGCCGGTATCGAAATTCCGTTCCCGCATCAGGTCGAGATGCCGGCCAAGGGCGCGGCCTTCACCCGCCTCGTCGTCGCGGCGGATGAAATAGAGGGAGACTGACGGGTGCGCTACGACTTCGGGTCCGACAACACCGCCGGCATGGCCCCGGCCGCCCTTGACGCGTTGGTCGCGGCCAACAAGGGTTATGCCCGGGCCTACGGCGCCGACGAGATCACCGCGCGGGCGGCCGACCAGATTCGCCGCCGGCTGGACGCCGACGCCGAGATCCGCTTCGTCTTCTCGGGCACGGCGGCGAACGCGATCGCCCTGTCGATGCTGGCCTGGCCGCACGAGGCGGTGCTGGCCCACCACGCCGCGCACGTCTGCACTGACGAGACCGGCGCGCCCGGCTTTTTCGGCTCAGGCGTCGGCCTGATCGGCCTGCCTGGATTTTCGGGCAAGATCGATCCGCTGGCGTTGAACGCGGCCCTGGACGAGCCGGAGGTCGGCCACCGCCAGCCGCCGGCGGCGCTGAGCCTGACCCAGGCCACAGAATACGGCGGGATCTACACCGAGGAGGAACTGCGCCACCTGATCGAGCCCGTGAAGCTGAAGGGCTGTGGCGTGCATATGGACGGCGCGCGCCTGGCCAACGCCGCGGCGGCGGGGTTCGACCTGACGCAGATCGCCCGGTTGGACGTCGATGTGCTGGTGTTCGGCGGGGCCAAGGCGGGGGCCAACTGCACCGAAGCGATCGTCATGTTCGACAGGTCTCTGGCCAAGCGCATCGACAACCGGCTGAAGCAGGCGGGACAGACCGCCTCCAAGGCCCGGTTCCTTGCGGCGCCCTTGCTGGGGCTGCTGGAGAGCAACGCGTGGGAGGACGGGGCCAGGCACGCCAATCTGATGGCCCAGCGGCTCGCCGAAGGCTTCGCAGTCGGATCGCCGTTCGCGCTCGCGCACCCTGTCGAGGCCAACGCCGTCTTCGTCCACATGCCGCCGGAGGCCCACTCCCGGCTCAACGAGCTGGGCTGGGCCTGCTACCGCTTCGACGACGGTTCGGTCCGCTTCGTCTGCTCGTGGGCGACGACCGGGGAAGCCGTGGATTCCCTTCTGGACGCCGTGCGCCGGCTTTGACACCGCGCCGCAATGTCGGATAGTCGACATTGATCGCCGCGAGCCTCGTCGCGCCGACGGAGGTGTTAGATGGCCAAGGATGCAGGGAACAGGCCTGCGGCGGAAGCCGCCCTGGAGAAGGCCTTCAAGGTCGTAGAGGACAGGCCAATCCCGCCGGCCCTGGTCGAACACGTCGACCGGCTCACCGCTTCGCAGCGCAGGGCGGACAGGCGGTCCTGAGGGTCAGGCGGCGCCGCGCGGCATGTCCATGGCCTCCGCCAGCCGGTTGCGGGCGCGGTTGACGCGGCTCTTGATCGTGCCCAGAGCGCAGCCGGCGATCTCGGCGGCTTCCTCGTAGGAGAGGCCGGCGGCGCCCACCATCACGATGGCTTCGCGGTGCTCAGGCGGCAGATCGTCCAGGGCGACCTTGAGCGCCCTCAGCTCCACCGTCCATTCCTGGGCCCCCTCCGCAGTGAGGCGGGCGGCGTGATGGCCGTCCTCGTCAGCGACTTCGCGGCTGCGCTTGGCGACGGACGAGTACCAGGAGTTGCGCAGGATGGTGAAAAGCCACGCCCTGAGATTGGTCCCCGCTTCGAAACGCTCGCGATAGGTCCAGGCCTTGGTCAGCGTCTCCTGCACCAGGTCGTCGGCGTCCGCGCCATTGCGCGACAGCGACCAGGCGAAGGCGCGCAGCGAGGGAATGCAGGCGGTGACGGCTTCGCGCCAGTCGCCCCTGTCGACAATGCCGCAGGGGGCTTCGGAATTGTTGCCGTGACCATCCTCGAATGGCGTGTTGGACAACGACATGCGGACGAACTCTCGCTGCGACGAAAAATGTCACCGTAAAATCAGGGACGTGCGATCTGAACGCCCGCTTGGCGGGACCGTTCCGCTGGACAGGCCTATCGGCTCATGGAACAAAAAGGGACCACGGCGGTTGTCCCGAACCGCGGGAGTTGAAGAAGCAGGGGCTGACGTATGGTTGCATCCACCAAGGCCTCGGCCAGCCCGGGCGCGATGTGCGAAGCCTTCCGGCGCGTTCGCTCGGCCATGCCGGCGCTGGCCTGGGGTTTGAGTGCGGAGGATCTTGCGGCGCAGTCGATGCCGGACTGCAGCCCGGGCAAGTGGCACCTGGCCCATTCCAGCTGGTTCTTCGAGGCCATGATCCTGGCCGCCGAACCGGGCTACGACCCGGTCGATCCCCGCTTCCAGATCCTGTTCAACAGCTACTACGAGGCGCTGGGCGAGCGGGTTGAACGGCGAGAGCGTGGGCTGATGACCCGACCGTCGCTGAACGAGGTTCTGGAGTATCGGCGGGAGGTGGACCGCCGCATCGAGGCGTGGCTTGAGCGCGGCCCGCTGGAGGCTCGCCAAAGCTATCTGTTCACCCTGGGCTTGCAGCACGACCAGCAGCATCAGGAATTGTTCCTGATGGATCTGCTGAACCTGATGGGCCGCTCGCCGCTGGACCCCGCCGCTTATGACGAGGAGCCGCGGTGGTCGCCCGCGCAGCGGCCGCGGGGTGGATCGACCCGCTTCGAGGGCGGGCTGGCCCGGATCGGGCACGACGGCGGCGGCTTCGCCTTCGACAACGAGGGACCGGCCCACCGCCAGTGGCTGGAGCCCTACGGCATGGATCACGATCTGGTCAGCAACGCCGACTGGATCGCCTTCATGGAGAACGGCGGCTACGCCCGGCCGGAGCTGTGGCTGTCCGACGGCTGGGCGGCGGTGAAGGCCGAGGGCTGGACGGCGCCGCTGTACTGGCGGCTGGACGAGACGGGCTGGACGACGATGACGTTGGCGGGGCGACGGCCGGTCGACCGCGACGCGCCGGTGCGGCACGTCAGCTTCTACGAGGCCGATGCCTACGCCCGCTGGGCGGGCCGCCGCCTGCCGACCGAGGCGGAGTGGGAGCATGCGGTCCGTTGTCGGCCCGAGGTGTTCTCGAACGCATTTGGCGAGGTCTGGCAGTGGACCTCGAGCGCCTACACCCCATATCGCGGGTTCAGGCCGACCGAAGGGACCGCGTCTGAGTACAACGGCAAGTTCATGGCCAACCAGATGGTGTCGCGCGGGTCTTCCTGGGCCACGCCGGAGGGGCATGGGCGGGCCAGCTACCGGAACTTCTTTTATCCGCATCAGAGGTGGGCGTTCATGGGACTGAGACTGGCCAGCGATCTTCCCGCTCCCGATGCGCGCGGCATGGGCGAGGCCGAAACCGCCCGCTTTCGCCGCGACCTGCTGGCGGGTCTGGGCCGCTCGCCCAAGGTCGCTTCGCCGAAATGGTTTTACGACGCCGAGGGATCGCGCCTGTTCGAGGAGATTACCCGGTTGCCGGAATACTATCCGACACGGCAGGAGGCGGCCTTGCTACGCGAGGTCGCGCCCGCGTGGGCGGCGCGCTTCGGTCCCGGGGCGGCGCTGGTCGAGTTCGGCTCGGGCGCCAGCGAAAAGACCCGGATCGTCCTGGACGCGGCGCCGGATCTGGCCGCCTACGTGCCGATCGACATCAGCGCCGACGCCCTGAACGCTGCAGCGCGGAGCATCGACAGGAGCTATCCGGGGCTCAGGGTCGCGCCGCTGGTCGGGGATTTCCTGCATCTGGCCGCCTTGCCCGACGGCATCGGCGACGGGCGGCGCGTCGGCTTTTTCCCGGGCTCGACGATCGGCAATCTCGAACCGGCGGAGGCCGTGGCCTTCCTGAGCGCCGCGCGACGCCAACTGGGCGAGGGGGCGCTGTTCATCCTCGGCGTAGATCTGGTCAAGGACCCGGAGGTTCTGGTCGCCGCCTATGACGACGCGGCCGGGGTCACCGCCGCCTTCAACCGCAACCTGCTGGTCCGCGCCAATCGCGAGCTCAGGGCCGGCTTCGATATCGACAGCTTCGTCCACCGCGCCGTCTGGAACGGCGACGCGTCGCGCATGGAGATGCATCTGAAGGCGGTGCAGGACATGGAGGTCGAGATCGACGGCCGGCTCATCACTTTCACAAGAGGTGAGACCATCCACACCGAAAGTTCGCGCAAGTTCACCGAAGGCTCGATCCGGGAACTCGCGGCGGCTTCGGGCTGGACGGTGGCGGCGTTCGAGACGGGGCCCGAGCCCTCGGTGGCGCTGGCTTTGCTCGAAGCCTGACACGGAAAAGGCGGCGCCCGTTCCGGCGCCGCCTTTCTTGCGACCACAGCACCGCGCCTATTCGGCGGGGCGGGCCTCCTTGGTCCGGGATCCGTGCGACGCCTCGCCGCCCTTGCGTCCGGCCTGCGCGGCCAGGCTGCGATCCTGCGAGAAACTGCGCTTCTCGCTGGGCACGCTCGCCCCGCCCTTGCGTGCGATCTCCCGCTGTCGCTCGGGATCCATCGAGGCGAAGCCCCGCTTGGATACGCCGGAGGCTCGGGTGGGCTGACCTAGTGCCATTGGAATGTCCTTTCACGCCGACTGTCGAGGTTGAGGGATGAACCCGCCGGTCGCCGTCCGGTTCCGGCCTCGCTGTCACAGAAACGCGAGCGAATCAGGGGGTTTGCCGACCTCTCAGTCATCACCAGCCCCGTACGGGCGCGAGTCGCCTTCGCCGCCGCCGCCCGGATCGAGGGGAGGGACCTCGTCCGGCGCCCCGGCGGGGTCGATGTCCGGCCCAGGCGTGTCCGGCACAGGAATATCAGGTTGGGGCGTACCGGGCGGGGTGGGCTCGATATAGGTCATGACGGCCTCCTCTCACCGGTCCCAACGCGGCCGTGGGCGCGTCGTTCAATCACGATGTCGGGCACGACGTTGGTGTTGCGGAACCGGGGCCGGACAGGCGGATTGATCAGCCGATCCACTCACAGGAGCGCCCCATGACCGAGACCTACACCGGCCCGACCACGCCAGACGACATCGAGGACGCCCCCGATCTTGAGTCGGCCCGCCTGGAGCGGGAGGCGGACGCCCTGCTGCTGGAAGGCGAGGCGCGGACGTTCGGCCCCCGACCGATCCACGACGCTGTCCGCGAGGACGCCGCCGCTGCGCGCGACTGGGGCCGCAACCGGGCCAGGCGGCTGCGCAGCGCCGTTGAGGACGAGCCGATGAAGGCGACGATCTACGCCCTTGGTCTGGGCGTTGTCATCGGGATGCTGGTCGCGCGCTAGGCGGCGTCAGGAAGGGCCGGCGGCCGCGCGCGGAATCGGCGCGCGGCTCATCGCCTGATCCGACACGAACGGATTGCTCCGGCGCTCGGTCCCGAAGGTTGAACTGGCCCCGTGCCCCGGCACGAAGGCGACATCGTCGCCGAGCGGCCACAGCTTCGTCGTAATGGCGTTGAGCAGGGCGCCGTGGTCGCTGCGCGGAAAGTCGGTGCGCCCGATCGACCCCTGGAACAGCACGTCGCCGACCTGGGCGAAGCGGGCCTCGTGGTTGAAGAAGATCACGTGGCCGGGCGTGTGGCCGGGGCAGTGGAAGACTTCCCACGTCGTCTCGCCGAGGGTCAGGCTGTCGCCATCGGCCAGCCAGCGGGTGGGGGTGAAGCTGCGCGCCTCGGGCAGGCCGTACATCTGGCCCTGGGCCGGGATGCCGTCGATCCAGAACTGATCGTCCGGGTGCGGCCCGATGATGTCGAGCCCGGTCTTCTCCTGCATCTCGGCCGCCCCCCCGGCGTGGTCGAGGTGGCCGTGGGTGATCCAGATGGCGTCCAGCGTCAGGCCCTGTTTCGCCACCGCACCCAGGAGGGCGTCGACCGAGGCGCCCGGATCGATGATCGCGGCCTTCAGGGTCTTGCGGCACCAGACAAGGGTGCAGTTCTGCTGCAGCGGGGTGACGGGAAAGACGGCGACGCCGATCGGGGGAGGGAACTGGTCCATGGCGGCTGAATAGCGCCTCCCGCCGCCCTCCGGAACCCGGACGGGTGCGGGTTCACGTTGACCTTTCGGGCGGTCATCGACATAAGGGCGGGCTTCAAAGGCGCCGCCTCGAAAGGGCGGCCCTTGTTGCTTTTCCCACACCGCGCAGCGCCAGCCTCAAGGGCGCCGCCCCAGAGCGTCAGAATCCCGACCATGCAAGTCGTCGAAAAGTCCAACGAAGGCCTCAGCCGCGTGATCGCGGTGACCATTCCCGTCGCGGAGCTGAACCAGAAGCTGGACGCCAAGCTGAAGGAAGTCGCGCCTCAGATGAAGCTCAAGGGCTTCCGTCCTGGCAAGGTGCCGACGTCGCACGTCAAGAAGACCTTCGGCCGCGACCTGATGGGCGAGATCGTCAATGACGCGCTGAACAGCTCCAGCCAGAAGGCGCTCGACGACGCCAAGCTGCGCCCCGCCGCGCCGGCCGAGATGAAGCTGACCTCGGACATGGACAAGGTCATCAAGGGCGAGGACGACCTGGCCTATGAGATGTCGCTGGAAGTGATGCCGGACTTCACCCCGGTCGACGTCAAGACGCTGAAGCTGAAGCGCCCGACCTATGAGGCCACCGACGCCGACCTCGACGAGGCGCTGACCGAACTGGCCGGCCAGGCCAAGTCCTACGAGGACAAGAAGGGCAAGGCCGTGAAGGCCGCCGAGGGCGACGAGGTCACCATCGACTTTCTCGGCAAGCTGGACGGCGAGCCGTTCGAAGGCGGCGCCGCCGAGGACGCCCAGCTGGTGATCGGTTCGAACCGCTTTATCCCCGGCTTCGAAGAGCAGTTGAAGGGCGCCAGGGTCGGCGAGGAGAAGGTCCTGAACGTGACCTTCCCCGAGGACTATCAGGCCAGGCACCTGGCCGGTAAGGCCGTGACCTTCGACGTCACCGTCAAGGCCATCAAGGCCGAGGCCCCGGCCGTCGTCGACGAGGATTTCGCCAAGCGCATCGGCCTGGAGTCGCTGGAAAAGCTCAAGGAGCTGCTGCGCGACAACCTGAACCAGCAGTACAAGGGCGCCGCCCGCTTCAAGCTGAAGCGCGCCCTGCTCGACGAGCTGGACAAGGCCCACGACTTCCCGCTGCCGCCCAAGATGGTCGACGCCGAGTTCGACGGCATCTGGGGTCAGGTGCAGGCCGACAAGGAAGCCGGCAAGCTGCCGGAAGAGGACGCCAAGAAGTCCGAGAAGAAGCTCAAGGAAGAGTACCGCAAGATCGCCGAGCGCCGCGTGCGGCTGGGTCTGGTGCTGGCCGAAATCGGCCGCGCCAACCACGTCCAGGTCACCGATCAGGAGCTCAACAACGCCATCATGAACGAGGCCCGCAACTATCCGGGCCAGGAGCGTCAGGTGCTGGACTTCTATCGCCAGAACCCCAACGCCGCCGCCCAGATGCGCGCCCCGATCTACGAGGAGAAGGTCTGCGACCTGATCTTCGACCAGGCCAAGGTGACCGATAGCAAGATCACCAAGGAAGAGCTGCTCAAGGAAGACGACGACCTGTAGAGTCGCCTTGGCTCACCCGTCCGTTGAGGCCGGGAGGGCCGCTTCTCGCTAACGGTGTCCCGTGATACTCGTAACCGCCGGCTGAGGGCCGGAGGGAACGCGGAATGTCACTGATCGCCTTGTTCGCGGCGCTGGCCTTGGTTCAGAACCCTGCGCCCCCCACGCCCGCCGTACCGTCGGCGGCCCAGGAACCTAGAGTAACATCGCAGGATCCCCCTGCCACGCAGGTGGACGACATATTGGTCGAGGGTCGTTTGAGATCGCCGGAAGAGGTCGATCGGGCGGCCCGCGATTTCGTCAATGACGTCACCGACCCGCCGCGTGGGCGTGGCGTGGCGCGGTGGCGTAGGGCCGTCTGCGTGGGCGTGGCCAATCTTGATCGACAGCTGGCGCAGGCCATTGTCGACAGAGTGTCGTCGGTCGCGTCGGATGTCGGACTGGAGACCGGCGAACCCGGGTGCGAAGCGAACATCCACATAGTCGCGACCGACGACGGCGCCGCCATGGCGACCGCGATGGTCGAGGCTCGTTACGGCGCCTTTCGGAACCCTCACATCGCGGGCACCAGCCATTCCAACCGCAGACTGGAGCGTTTCCGATCGTCGGACAGCCCGGTGAAATGGTGGCATGTGACACTGCCGCTCATAGCGGACACCGGGGTCATCGCCGTGAGGGTTCCGGGCGCTTCAGCGGATTCGGCCGTCGTGGCGAGGACAGTGTCGAGCCTGCTTCGCACGCCGATCAGGTATGACATGCTTCGCGCGTTCATCGTCGTCGATCTTTCCCGGATCGAAGGCATGTCCGTCGATCAATTATCTGATTACATCGCGATGGTGGCGCTGGCGCAGATCGATCCGGACGCGGACACCTCAGGTCACGACACCATTTTGAACCTGTTTTTGGCCGACGCCGATCCGCCGGGCATAACATCCTGGGATCGCTCCTATTTGCACGCGCTCTATTCGGTTGAACTGAATCAGGCGGCTCCCAACGCGCAGTCAGGGACGATCGGTTCTGCGATGAGCCGGGACCAGAGGGGACTCAATCAGGACTAGAGTCCGGACTCGCCCCACCACGCGACGATGGCTACGAGGGTTATGGCGGCGGCGTAGTGCAGGCGAGCTTGTCTTATCGGCTGACGACGCGTCGGAAGTCCCAGATGCGCGCCCCGATCTACGAGGAGAAGGTCTGCGACCTGATCTTCGACCAAGCCAAGGTGACCGATAGCAAGATCACCAAGGAAGAGCTGCTCAAGGAAGACGACGACCTGTAGGCGCCCGCAGGTCCGGGTGCTGACCAGGACCCGCGCGCCGACCCCGAACGCTCCGGACTGTTCGCCGCCGACGTTCTGCTGTAGGTTGAAAGACCATCCCGTTGCTTGCGGGAGGCGGAGGGGCGCACATGCTCTGGGCAGGTCTTCTCGCGGCCGTGGCGCTCGACGCAGCGCCGACGCAGGAGCCGCCGGCCGTATCGCCGCCCGTCGTCGCCTCCGATCCGGATAGCCCGACCCGGGTCGATGATGTCGTCGTCAGCGATACGCTCGATGACCTCGCTCGCGAGTTCGTGGCCACGGCTTCCGCTCCGGCCAACTATCGCGGCCTGGCGCGGTGGGAGCGGGAACTGTGTCTCGGCGTCATCGGTCTGCGGGCCGACACTGCGCACCAGATCATCGACCGCATATCGGACGTCGCCAGGGAGCTCGAGGTCCCATTGGGAGAGCCGGGCTGCGCGCCGAACGCCATCATCGTCGGCACGGACGACGGCCGAGCCATGGCGGCCCGGCTGGTCGGCGAACGACGGCGCGCCTTCCGCATCGGTTTCAGCCGGTCCAATCGCGGATCACGGGCGCTGGAGACCTTCCGGACATCCGGTGACGCGGTTCGCTGGTGGCACATCAGCTTCCCCTACGGCGAAAACGGGACCTGTCTGGCTATCAGGATATTCCAGGGCCCCCCGGCGTGCGGGAACTCATTCAACCGGTCCTACCGGGGTTTGGGGATCATGGATGTGATCCGCCGGGCGATCATCATTCTGGACATGCCAAAGCTGGAAGGCACAGACCTGACGGCGCTCTCGGATTACCTGACGATGCTCGTTCTCGCCCAGGTCGACCCCAACGGTGAAACCGGAAACTTCGATACGATCCTCAATCTTGACGACGGGGCGGGTGGAGCATCTGGCCTGACGCAATGGGACTGGGCGTATCTGAGAGCCCTGTATGACGCCCCGCTCACCCGTGTGAACCCAACGGTGCAGGCGGACGCCCTGATCGAAACCCTCTCGACCGCGGCGGGGCCTGACGGCGAACGCTGACAGGCGTGGGCAGTCCGAAGGGCGCGCCGCTTCTCGCTCGCCGTGTCCCGTGATACGCTCGTAACCATCGGCTGAGATGGCCGGCTGGAGTACAGGGATGTCGCTTGTCGCCGTGCTGGCCGCTTTGGCCCTCGTCCAGGATCCGGCGCAGGCCACAGCCGCGTCACCGTCCCCGCAGGAGGCTCCGTCCGTCGCGCTTGAGGAGGTTGTCGTCGAGGGACGCCGGCTTGAGGAACTGACCCGGGAATTCGTCGATGAGGTTTCGGCCCCGCCGCGTCGGCGCGGACTGGCGCGCTGGAGGGACGGCGTCTGCGTCGGCGTGAGCGGCATCCGGCAGGACATCGCCCAGGCCGTTGCGGATCACGTGTCCCGGGTGGCGCTGGAATACGGGTTGAGACCGGGCGATCCCGGTTGCCGGGCCAACGTCCTCATCGTCTTCGCTGAGGACGGGCAATCGCTGGCTGACGCCATGGTCGAGCGCCGCCGGCGCATCTTCCGCGTCGGGGTGGGGGGACTGGACCGTGGCAATGTCGCCCTTGGCGATTTCCGGGGTTCCGACCGGCCGGTTCGCTGGTGGCACGTGAGCATCCCGACCGATGCGAATACGGGCGCGCCGGGCATCCGGCTGCCGGGCGGCGAAGCGCCGTTCGTCATGGGCTCCGGGATGGTCAACAAGGGCCGATGGATCCGGGACGACCTGAACAAGGTGATCATCGTCGTCGACGGCGAACACGTGAACGGCGTCGGTCTGCCGCAACTGGCCGACTATCTGTCCATGGTGGCGCTGGCGCAGGTCGATCCCGATGGCGACACCGGCGGCTTCTCGACGATCCTCAATCTGTTCGACGACCCGGCCGGAAGTCCGGGCCTGACCGGTTGGGACCGAGCTTATCTGGACGCCCTGTATACCGGGCCCTCAGAGCGGATTCGCGACAGCGACCAGACGCGCCAGTTGCTGCGCAACCTGCGCCGGGCGAGGGCGGCGGAGGATGAGGGCGGCGGACTGCTGTAGGCTTGGCCGGCGCCATTCATCCCGGGAAGCGATCCATGAGCAGTTGGGCCCTAGTCGCCATCGCAGCCGCGATGTTCACGCCGCCGCAGAGTCCGCCATCGGCGCCCGTGCCGAACCTGCAGGACCCGCCGGCTGAGGCCGCTGTGCCTCTTGCCGACGTGGTCGTCGACGGCCGCCGCCTTGAGGAGATGGTTCGAGAGTTCGTCGGAGAAGTAGGCGCTCCGGCCGGGCGGCGCGGGCTGGCGCGCTGGCATGACCGGTTGTGCGTCGGCGTCGTCAACGTCCGCCCGGCGCTGGGTCAGGCGGTGGCCGACCGTATCTCGCAGGTGGCTCTGGAGCTCGGCCTCGATATCGGCGAGCCGGGCTGCCGGGCCAATGTCTTCGTCGTCTTCACCGCGGACGGGGCCGCCCTCGCGGATGCTATGGTCGAGGAGAGCCGTCGGGCGTTCCACATCGGCGTAAGTGGATTGGACAGAGGCAGCGTCGCGCTGGAGGACTTTCGCAGAGCCGAACGGCCGGTGCGCTGGTGGCAGATCAGCCTGCCCGTGAACGCCGAGACGGGCCAGCGCGCGGTGCGGTTGCCGGCGGATCAAGGTTCGCCAAGGAACGGAGTGTTCGCGGCCTCGCGCCTGAGCACGCAGGTCCGGGACGATCTGAAGAAGGCGATGGTCATCGTCGATGCCGATCTGATCGGCGAGGTGAACCTGGCCCAGCTGGCCGACTATCTCGCCTTCGTGATCCTCGTTCAGGTCGACCCGGAGGCCGATACGGCCGGCTATGACACCATACTCAACCTGTTCGAGGTCCCTGCCGGGGTGGACGGGCTGACCGGATGGGACGTGTCCTATCTGACATCCCTCTACGAGGTTCAGGATTCGCCGGTGCTCCGCAGGAATCCGCGCGGTCAGACGTCCGTGGTCGCCGCAGACATGTTCCGCGACCGGCGCACGGCCAGCCAGACGCCGGCGAACGGCGGCGCAGCCAGGAGCCGCGCTGAGTGATCGCGGGGTTTTGCGTATGAGCAGTTGGTTCCTCATCGCCGTCTTGGCCGCCACGCTGGCGGCCCCTCAGGACGCGCCGGATTCCGCGGCCATGTCGCAGGACCCGTCCGGGTCCGCCGCCAGGCTTGAGGATGTCGTTGTCGAGGGGCGGCCCGCGCCGGTCACGATCGAGTCGGCCCGATCGTTTGTCGATCAGATCGCGACGCGGCCCTTTGGCGCCCTGACCCTTGGGCGGTGGGAGACGCCAGTCTGTCCCGAGATCATCAATCTCGAAGGGGACAAGCCCGCGATGATCCTCTGGAGGATACGCGCGAGGGCCGCGCAGGTGGGAGCCCCTGTGGCCGAAGGCGACTGCCGGCCCAACGTTTCGATCGTCCTGACCGCCGACGGATCGGCGACTGCGACCAATTTCGCCGACGTCTCGCCAAGGTCCTTCCGGGTATCGCCGGGGCGCACCCAGAGAAGCCGGACGGAGTTGCGCCAGTTCGAGGAGTCCGACGCGCCCGTGCGCTGGTGGCATATTTCGGGCCTGTACGACACGCATCACCGCGCCTTCATCAGCACCTCAGGCTCCCGGCCGGGTTCGGTCAACGCGGACGCGAGCGTCTATTACAACCAGAACCGGCGGCAGGCGTTCGTATCATCCCTCGTCATCGTAGATGTGAGCCGCCTTCGATCGATCGACCTGAACACGCTGGCCGACTATCTGGCTTTCGTGATCCTGGCCGAGGTCGAGCCGCAGCCGGCAAGAGCCTCGATGCCCTCGATCCTCAACGTCTGGGACGAAGAGGCGAGGGTTGTCGCCCTCACCCCCTGGGACACGGGTTATCTCAGGGGACTTTACGGGGCCGACGTTCGTGTCAGCGGATCCGGCGCCGCAGTCGAGACGGGGTACCAGAAGGCGGAGATCGCACGCAGCGTGCTGGCTTCGGCCGGGACCACGTCAGGCGAGTGAGCAGCGGCCGTTTCCGGACCGACAGGGCAGGCTGTGAGCGGGCACTTTGACGCGCGCCTTGCGTCGAGGCGTCGGTAACGCGATATCCTGTCGAACAGGCGCGTGATCCGTGAGTCGCGGCCAACAGCATCCCGAGAAGGCCTGAATGCGCGATCCGATCGAACTGATGAACATGAACCTCGTGCCCATGGTGGTGGAGCAATCCAGCCGGGGCGAGCGGGCCTTCGACATCTTCTCGCGCCTGCTGCGCGAGCGGATCATCTTCCTGACCGGGCCCTTCGAGGACGGCATGGCGTCGCTGATCTGCGCCCAGCTGCTGTTCCTGGAATCGGAGAACCCGAAGAAGGAAATCAGCATGTACGTCAACAGCCCGGGCGGTCAGGTCCATTCGGCGCTCGCGATCTACGACACCATGCAATACATCCGCTCGCCGGTTTCGACGGTGTGCATGGGCATGGCCGCTTCGGCCGGTTCGCTGATCCTCGCCGCCGGCGAGGCCGGCCAGCGTGTGGCCCTGCCCAATGCCCGCATCATGGTGCACCAGCCCTCGGGCGGCTTCCGCGGCCAGGCTTCGGACATCGAGCGCCACGCCGAGGATATCCGTTACACCAAGCGCCGCCTGAACGAGATCTACGTCCACCACACCGGCCGCACCTATGAGGAGGTCGAGAAGACCCTCGACCGCGACCACTTCATGAGCGCCGAGGAAGCCAAGGCCTGGGGCGTCGTCGACCACGTCTACGACCGCCGCGAGCAGGCCGACTCGGACGGCGTGAAGACGCCGGGATCCTGACCGGTCCCTGAACCACGAAACGACGGGAAGGGCGCGCCGGACGGTGCGCCCTTTTCATTTATGCTATCAGGCCGGCATGCAGACTCGTGACACCAAGGGGACCGTCGAGGTCGACGGCGACATCTATCACTGGGAGCTGCGGCGCCAGCCGCGGCCGACGACCGGCGGCCAGTGGGAAGGCATCGCGGTGACGCTGCGGCAGCAGGACTTCAAACGGGAGGCCATCGTGCAGTTTCCGCCGCCGGTGCGTCCCAACGGCCGGCCGGACGTCGAGAAGCAGTTCGTCAACACCGACCATGTGCGCAACGCTGTGGCGGCGGCGATCGAGGCGGGCTGGAACCCCACCTCGCGGGGCAAGGCGGTGGTCTTCGACGTGGATGCGGAGGGACGCTGAGCCGCGGCTCGGCCGGCCGTCCAGCGCCGTGACTTCTCGCGAAAGGCGGGTAAGGATGCCGTCCGAATGTCGGGAGGCAGGTGCATGGTCCGGTGGCTGGGGTTGATCGCGGCGCTGACCTTTGCCGGGGCCGGAACGGGCTGGGCGCAGACCCCGCCCGCGGAGACGGACGGCCAGGAGCCGCCCACGACCACCCTGGACGAGGTCGTCGTCTCCGGCCAGACGTTGGAATCCCTGGCCGAGACCTTCGTCGACGAGGTCGCGGCGCCCGCCAGGCAACGGGGGCTGGCGCGCTGGGCCAGCCCGGCCTGTTTCGGGGTGGTCAATTTCAGCGGGGACGCGGCGCGCTCCATCGCCGATCAACTGGTGGCGCGGGCCGACGAACTGGGCTTGCCGGTCGGCGAGCTCGACTGCGAACCGAACGTCTTCATCATCGGCACGGACGACGCCCCGGGCGTGGCCGGGGCATGGGTCGCCCGGAGCCCGGACGCATTCCAGCCCAACGCCTCCGGGACGAGGAGCGGCCCGGCCGCGCTGAGGACCTTTGTCTCAAGCGACGCCGCGGTGCGTTGGTGGCACATCAGCGTTCCGATCCATTTCGACGTTTTCACTGGGGAGACGCAGGTGGCGGTCCGGTTGCCGGGCAACTCCCCGCCCGGTCTCTTTGTCTATAGCCGGTCCCAGCACGCCTCGCGCATCCGCGACGACCTCGTGAAGGTCATGGTGCTCGTCGATGTCGAACGGCTGGGGCCGGTGACCGTCGATCAGTTGTGCGACTATCTGCTGATGGTCGCCTACGCGCAGATCGATCCGGAGGGCGACACCTCGACGTACGAGACCATCCTCAACCTGTTCGACGATCCGATGGTCGCCGGCCTGACCGAATGGGACCGGGCCTATTTGACGTCGCTGTACGACTATGACCCCACCCGCCGCGCCGGCGTCGGCGCCCAGGGCGACCGGCTGGCTGACGAAGTCAGGCGAGCGGACCCCCCTGCTGACGAGTGACCAGCCGCATCAGGCGGTGGAAGGCCCCGGCTTCCCCGGGAACACCCTGAACCCCGCTTCGTCGGCGATCTGGAGCATCTCCGTGTCGCCGCTGGTGTCGCCGTAGGCCGCTGTCAGCCGCACCCCGTCGCCATAGACCGCCCGCAGGCGGCGGACCTTCTCCTCGCCGCGGCAGTTGGGGCTGCCGAAGGCGCCGGTGACCCGGTCGTCGCCGTCGAACACCAGCGGCGTGCCCAGCAGGGCCTCGGCGCCCAGCCGCCGCGCGAACGGGGCCACCGTGGTCTCGGGGCTGGCGGTCACGATCACGCGATGGGCCCCCTTGTCGCCCCAGGCGTTCCAGCAGGCGAGGGCGTCGGGCCGCATGAAACTGTCCCAGATCCGGTCAGCGAAGCGTTCGGCGTCGGCCTCCAGCGTCTCGCGGTCCACCCCACGAAGGAATTCGCGCACCGAGGCCGCCTTGATCCGGCCCCGGTCGCGGTCGCGGGCGTAGGTCGCCACCGCCGGGGCCATCCTGACCAGGCCCAGCGCCCACGCGCCCGGGCCGGCCCGCCAGCGCAGAAACTCGATGAAACTGTCGCGGATCGTCAGGGTGCCGTCGAAGTCGAAGGCGACGATGGCCTGATCCTTGCGGAGCGGCTGGCGAAACGGAGCGTCGCTTCCCATGTCAGACATTCGCCGCGATCACCATCAACAGTGAACCGTCCGCTTCCGCCTCTTGCTCCGCTTTCGCGGGGTTGTGGCGGGCGGCGGGATGGGTGATTGTCATTTTTTGAAGACCTTTGCGCCCATTGTTCGGGAATCAACGTGAAGGAAGCGCGCTCGGCCCCATATCGGGTCCATCGCGGGAGTGAGAAGGGTCGATGACCAAAGCCGCCGGCACAGACGCCAAAAGCACGCTGTACTGCTCTTTCTGCGGAAAGAGCCAGCACGAGGTGCGCAAGCTCATCGCCGGGCCGACCGTGTTCATCTGCGATGAATGCGTCGAGCTCTGCATGGATATCATCCGTGAAGAGCACAAGATTTCGTTCTCCAAGGCCAAGGACGGCGTGCCGTCGCCGAAGGAGATCCGTGAGGTCCTCGACGACTATGTGATCGGCCAGGCCCACGCCAAGAAGGTGCTCTCGGTCGCGGTCCACAACCACTACAAACGCCTGAACCACGCGACGAAGAACAACGACGTCGAACTGGCCAAGTCGAACATCATGCTGATCGGGCCGACCGGCTCGGGCAAGACGCTGTTGGCCCAGACGCTGGCGCGCATCATCGACGTGCCGTTCACCATGGCCGACGCCACGACCCTGACCGAAGCCGGTTATGTGGGCGAGGACGTCGAGAACATCATTCTGAAGCTGCTGCAGTCGTCCGACTACAACGTCGAGCGGGCCCAGCGCGGCATCGTCTACATCGACGAGATCGACAAGATTTCGCGCAAGTCGGACAACCCCTCGATCACCCGCGACGTGTCGGGCGAGGGCGTGCAGCAGGCCCTGCTGAAGATCATGGAAGGCACCGTCGCCTCCGTGCCCCCACAGGGCGGCCGCAAGCATCCGCAGCAGGAGTTCCTGCAGGTCGACACCGCCAACATCCTGTTCATCGTCGGCGGCGCCTTCGCCGGCCTCGAGAAGGTTATCGCGGCGCGCGGCGACGGCGCCTCGATCGGCTTCGGGGCCAAGGTCAAGGAGATCGACGAGCGTCGCACCGGCGACATCCTCAAGGGCGTCGAGCCGGACGATCTGATGCGTTTCGGCCTGATCCCCGAGTTCATCGGCCGCCTGCCCGTGCTCGCGACGCTGGAGGATCTCGACGAGGCGGCCCTGGTCACCATCCTGACCGAGCCCAAGAACGCGCTGGTCAAACAGTACAAGCGCTTGTTCGAGATGGAGAACGTCGATCTGACGTTCACCGACGACGCCCTGACGGCGGTGGCCAAGAAGGCTATCACCCGCAAGACCGGGGCCCGCGGCCTGCGCTCCATCCTCGAGGGCATCCTGCTGGAGACGATGTTCGAACTGCCCACCTTCGAGGGCGTCGAGGAGGTCGTGGTCAACGCCGAGGTGATCGAGGGCAAGGCCCAGCCGCTGCTGATCTATTCGGAAACCAAGGGCAAGAAGACCGCGACGCCCGACAGCGCCGCCTGAGCATCGACGCCTGTGACGTGATCGGGGCGGGTCCTTTCGAGGGACCCGCCCTTTTCGTTGGCCGGGGTGATGCGGCGGGAGCACAGGCGGGCGCGGCGACTTCGTGCGGCTTGGCGGGGCGCCCGCGCATGACGGGTGCGGGGAAGGCCTCTTCCGCGCCCGCGGTTCGCCCTCTGCCTGTCTGTGGACGGAACGGACGACCCGGCGGCCGTTACGCTTGAACCCCGGGCGATCCGAACCACATACTCTTCCTAAGGCCGCCAAACGGCGGGCCGAGTCGAAACGGCGGGGCCGGTCGCCCCGCACGCCGGCCCGGCGGGCTTGAGATCAACGAGAGCCCCGGGAAGTACGCATCATGTCCGAGACTACGTCCAAAACCCTGCCCGTCCTGCCGCTGAGAGACATCGTGGTCTTTCCGCACATGGTCGTGCCGCTGTTCGTGGGGCGCGAGAAGTCCGTCAAGGCGCTCGACGAGATCATGAAGGGCGAGAAGCAGATCCTGCTCGCCACCCAGAAGAACAGCGTCGACGACGATCCGCAGGCGGACGCCATCTACCCGATCGGTGTGCTGGCCACCGTGCTGCAGCTGCTGAAACTGCCCGACGGCACCGTCAAGGTGCTGGTCGAGGGCAAGAGCCGCGCACACCTGACCCGCTTCACCGACCGCACCGATTATTTCGAGGCCGAGGCGATCGAGATCGCCGACGATCCGGGCGAGCCTTCGCAGTCGGAAGCCCTGTTGCGCGCGGTCATCGAGCAGTTCGAAAACTATGTGAAGCTGAACAAGAAGGTGCCGCCCGAGGCCCTCAGCTCCATCCCCCAGATCACCGACCCCTCCAAGCTGGCGGACTCGGTCGCCGCCCATCTGTCGGTCAAGATCGCTGACAAGCAGGCTCTGCTGGAAACCGTCTCCGTGCCCTCGCGGCTGGAGAAGGTCTACGGTCTGATGGAGGGCGAGATTTCGGTCCTTCAGGTCGAGAAGAAGATCCGCTCGCGCGTCAAGCGCCAGATGGAGAAGACCCAGCGGGAGTATTATCTCAACGAGCAGATGAAGGCGATCCAGCGCGAGCTGGGCGAGACCGACGACGCTCGCGACGAGATCATGGAGCTGGAGAAGCGCATCCGTAAGACGCGCCTGTCCAAGGAAGCCCGCACCAAGGCCGAGGCCGAGGTCAAGAAGCTGCGCAACATGAGCCCGATGTCGGCCGAGTCGACGGTGGTGCGGAACTACCTCGACTGGCTGCTGTCGATCCCGTGGGGCAAGACCAAGGGCAAGGCGATCGATCTGAACAAGGCCGAGGAGATCCTCGAGGAGGACCACTACGGCCTTGAGAAGGTCAAGGAACGGATCATCGAGTATCTGGCCGTCCAGGCGCGCACCAACAGCCTGAAGGGCCCGATCCTGTGCCTCGTCGGCCCTCCGGGCGTCGGCAAGACCTCGCTGGCCAGGTCGATCGCCAAGGCCACCGGCCGGGAGTACATCCGCATGTCGCTGGGCGGCGTGCGCGACGAGGCCGAGATCCGCGGCCACCGCCGGACCTACATCGGCTCCATGCCGGGCAAGATCATCCAGTCGATGAAGAAGGTGAAGACGACCAACGCCTTCATCCTGCTGGACGAGATCGACAAGCTCGGCGCCGACTGGCGCGGCGACCCGTCCTCGGCCCTGCTCGAGGTGCTGGACCCGGCCCAGAACAACGCCTTCGGCGACCACTACCTCGAGGTCGACTACGACCTGTCCAACGTCATGTTCGTGACCACGGCCAACAGCCTGAACATGCCGCAGCCGCTGATGGACCGGATGGAGATCATCCGGGTGTCGGGCTACACCGAGGACGAAAAGGTCGAGATCGCCAAGCGTCACGTCCTGCCCAAGGTGACCACCGACAACGGCCTGACCCCGGCGGAATTCACGGTTCCGGACGACACCATCCGCGACCTGATCCGCTACTACACGCGGGAAGCCGGCGTGCGCTCGCTGGAGCGGGCGCTGGGCGGTCTGGCCCGCAAGGCGGTGCGTGAGATGGCGCGCGAGAAGCTGCTGACGATCACTGTCGACGAAGCCAAGCTGGCCGAATACGCCGGCGTGCGGAAATACCGCTACGGCGAGACGGACGAGGAGGACCAGGTCGGCATCGTCACCGGCCTGGCCTGGACCGAGTTCGGCGGCGACATCTTGACCATCGAGGCGATCAAGATGCCGGGCCGCGGCCGCATGACCGTGACCGGCAACCTCAAGGAGGTGATGAAGGAGTCGATCTCCGCCGCCGCCTCCTACGTCCGGGCCCGCGCCTTGGCCTTCGGGGTCAAGCCGCCCGTGTTCGAGAAGACCGACATCCACGTCCACGTCCCGGACGGCGCGACGCCCAAGGACGGTCCGTCGGCCGGCGTGGCCATGACGGTGGCGATGGTCTCGGTCCTGACCGGCATCCCGATCCGCAAGGACATCGCCATGACCGGCGAGATCACCCTGCGCGGCCGGGTCACCGCCATCGGCGGGCTGAAGGAGAAGCTGCTGGCGGCCCTCCGTTCGGGCATCAAGACGGTGCTGATCCCCGAGGAGAACGAGAAGGACCTCGCCGACGTGCCCGACAACGTGAAGGGCGCGCTGGAGATCATCCCGATCAAGACCGCCGACGAGGCGCTGAAGTGGGCCCTGACGGGTTCGCTGACGCCCGTCGAATGGGACGAGGCGACCGAGCCTCTGCCGCCGCCGCCGCCGGTGCAGGACCCCGGCACGGTGGTCGCCACCCACTGACGAAAAAGAACCCGCCCGGAGCGATCCGGGCGGGTTTTTCTATCTCCGGTGAGTGTTGGCCGACCAATACATTTCGGGCGAGACACCCGTTACAATCGGCCCGGTACATCATCGACAAAAAAGACGACATCCGGGACATGGGCGACATCCGCCAGTTTCGACCTCAATGGCTGTCGACCATCACCAGTTCGGCGTCGGCCGTGGCCGTGATGGTGATCTCGGCCTCGTCCCTGATCGCCGCGCCGTCACGGGCGTTCAGGGCCACGCCGTTGACCTCGACCGCGCCGACGGCTGGGACCAGATAGGCGCGGCGGCCCTCGGACAGGCTGTAGGTCAGGCTTTCGCCGGCGTTCAGCGTGGCGCCCAGCACCATGGCGTCGGCGTTGATGGTCAGGGCCTCGTCGGACGGGTCGCCCGAGGCCAACACCGAGAAGCGGCCGGTGCGGTCGCTCTTCGGGAACTCGCGCTGGCCCCAGCCCGGCTTCGCGCCCGGCTTGTCGGTCTCGATCCAGATCTGGAACAGGGTGGTCAGCTCGTCCTCGAGGTTGAACTCGGCGTGGCGTACGCCCGTGCCGGCGCTCATCACCTGCACGTCGCCCGCGCCGGTGCGGCCGCGGTTGCCCATCGAATCCTCGTGGGTGATGGCCCCGGTGCGGACATAGGTGATGATCTCCATGTCGGCGTGCGGGTGGGGCGGAAAGCCGGATTTCGCGGCGATTTCATCGTCGTTCCAGACGCGCAGCCGGCCCCAGCTCATGCGGGCCGGGTCATGGTAGTTGGCGAAGGAGAAATGGTGTTTGGCGTTCAGCCAGCCGTGGTTCGCGCCGCCGAGGCTGGAGAAGGGACGGACGTCGATCATGAGGGGTCTCCCGATTGGGCGCGCAGCATACGGCGCGCGGTTGGGGGCCTATATAGGTAACAGTGTCAGTGGCGGAAGGGGGCTAGACTCTTCTTCTGCAGGGGACCGGAATGGGTGCGAGCGTGAAAAGCGGACCCTTCCGCGCGGAAAGCCGGTTCAACGCCACCGCATCCCCGACGCGGCAGTCGAGGCGAGCGGAGATTTCTATGCGAAGGGTTCGGCCTTCAATCTCAACGCTGGCTTCGGGCACGGAGCCTCGGCCCCATTTGTCAACGAAGCCCATCCCCACGATCTGTCCCTCGACGCGCGTAGTCGGAAGAGGCCCTTGGGACACTACCCGAGACACGAACACCGCGATGGCGGCGACGGCCAACGCCGCCATGCAGACAATGATCAAACCGCCGCGGTCTCGAAACTGGTCGACGAGCAGGGAAGGCAGGGCGCGTAATGGCAGGCGGTGAGATATCCTCCGACGTCTCACAGGACCTCCCCCACCTGCGCCCGGTGCCTCAGCATCGCATCGGCCAGCACGCAGGCGGCCATGGCCTCGACCACCGGCACGCCGCGCAGGGCGACGCAGGGGTCGTGACGGCCTTTCGTGCGCAGGTCGGTCTCGGCGCCGTCGCGGGTGACGGTCTGGCGCGGCGTCAGGATGGAGGAGGTGGGCTTGAAGGCGACGCGGGCGGTCAGGGGCTGGCCCGTCGAGATGCCGCCCAGCACGCCGCCCGCGTGGTTCGAGAGGAACACCGGCTGGCCGTCGTCGCCCATCCGCATCTGGTCGGCGTTGTCCTCGCCCGACAGTTCAGCCGCGCCGAAGCCCGCGCCGATCTCGACGCCCTTAACTGCGTTGATCGACATCATCGCCGCCGCCAGTTCGGCGTCCAGCTTGCCATAGACCGGGGCGCCCCAGCCGGCGGGCACGCCCGTGACCTCCAGCGCCACGACGGCGCCGATCGACGAGCCTGCCTTGCGAACGCCGTCGAGATAATCTTCCCAGGCCGGGACCACCTCCGCCGAGGCGGCGAACAGGGCGTTGTCACACACCGCGTCGAAATCCACGGCATCCCGGGGAATCCGGTGCGGGCCCAACTGGACCACCCCGGCGCGTATGCGAAACGCCTCGCCCAGAATCTTCCGCGCCACCGCGCCCGCCGCCACCCGCATGGCCGTCTCGCGCGCCGATGAGCGGCCGCCGCCGCGATGGTCGCGGACGCCGTACTTGGCCTGGTAGGTGTAGTCGGCGTGGCCGGGGCGGAAGGCGCGGGCGATGTCGCCATAGTCCTTCGAGCGCGCGTCCTCGTTGTCGATCTGGATGGCGATCGGCGCGCCGGTGGTCACCGGTCCGTCCCCGTCGTCGAATACGCCCGACAGGATGCGGGCCGTGTCGCTCTCGCGCCGCTGGGTGACGAAGCGGCTGCCGCCTGGCTTCCTCCGGTCCAGCCACGGCTGCAGATCGGCCTCGGTGAGCGGGATCAGCGGCGGGCAGCCGTCGACGACGCAGCCGATGGCCGGCCCGTGGCTCTCGCCCCAGGTGGTTACGCGAAACAGATGGCCGAAGGTGTTGTGGGACATGTCGGCTTACGGCTTAGGCCGCCAGCCGGTCCGGCGTCCAGACGCGGGTGAAGCGGACCAGTAGATCCTCGGCCGCGGAGGGAATGTCCTCGGAGGGTCGGAGGTCGACGAATAGATGCCCCTGACGTCGCGATCCGCGGGCGGGCAGGCCGAGGCCGGCGAGCCGCAGCCGCAGCGGCTCCTGACCGGCGACAATCCAGGCGGAGCGCCGGCCGGCGTGGGTGGGGATCTCGAGCCGGCCGCCGTCCTCCATGAGCCGGCCTGGCACCGGACAATCCATGTAAAGGTCGTCCCCCAGCACGCTCAGTCCGTCCGCGGCGCGTATCAGCACCGGCAGGCAGACATCCGCGCCGCCGGCGGCCGCACCGGCAAGGCGAAGGTGCTCGCCGCTGCGCAAGCCGGGGGGCAGGCGGACCTCGAAGGTGCGTCGGTCGACCCGCACCGCGATCACGCCGCCGTTCAGCGCCTGCATCGGGCTGATCGCCACGACGGGCGGGGTCGACGGCGGCGACGACGGGACGGCCAGTGCAACGGGAGGCTCCCGGCTCTGGATCAGCCGCCAGGCGGCGATCACGCGGCGGAAACGGTCGGCGTCTCCGCCCGGAGCCGAGGGATGGGCCGCCTTCACCGCCGCCCTGAACGCCGCGGTCAGCGCCTCGCCCTCCGCCGGGCCGGTGAGCCCTAGCAGGGCATGAGCCTCGCTCAGAGAGGCGACCTCGGAGTGCGATCGGGCGCGCATCCGCCACTAAGGCCGCAACCATGGTGAAGACCGCCTTAACCGTGACGCCTCTCCACAGCGGGGGCCGGAAGGTCTATCTGGCGTCCATGACCGCACCTGTGATCCCGCCCAGCCCGACCCGCGAAGAGTATGCAGAGCAGTACGCAGCCGCCCTGGCCGCCAACGGGGACGAGAGCATCTTTGAGCGGGCCGAGCCGGTCGGCCTGTTTGTGGAGTGGTTGGCCGACGCGAAAGCCACCGAACCGAACGACGCCAACGCCATGACCCTGGCCACCGTCGACGCGGCCGGGCTGCCGGACGCGCGGATGGTGCTGCTCAAGGACGTCGATGAGCGTGGCTTCACCTTCTACTCCAACCGGGAGAGCGCCAAGGGCGAGGCGCTGGCGGTGCGGCCGGTGGCGGCCCTGTTGTTCCACTGGAAATCTCTGCGGCGGCAGGTGCGGGTGCGAGGCGAAGTGGAGCCGGTCAGCGAGGTCGAGGCCGATGCCTATTTCGCCAGCCGCGCCAGGGAGAGCCGGATCGGCGCCTGGGCTTCGGACCAGTCGCGACCGCTGGACAGCCGCGAGACCCTAGAACTCGCCGTGGCGCGCGAAACCGCGCGGTTCGCCGACGGGGAGGTGTCGCGGCCGAACCGCTGGACCGGCTGGCGGGTCATACCGGACAGCGTCGAGTTCTGGCGCGACCGGCCGTTCCGCCTGCATGACCGGCTGCGCTTCGACCGGGCGGGGGACGACTGGACGAAGACGCGGCTCTGGCCCTGACGCTCAGGCGCCGTAGCGCGCAAGGAAGGTCTCAACGGCCTCGCGGGCTACTTCGGCGTTGGTGCGCCGCACCCGAACCTCATCCCCGGTGACCAGCGGGACGAAGAATACGGGATGCTCGATCATCCCCATCAGTTGTCCGGCCGCCCATGACGGATGGTCGAGCGGACGCAGCTCGCCTTTTTTCGACAGCCGGACGATGACGCCGATCAGCGTCGCTCCGAACTCGTCGCGGCCCTTTTCGAAGAAGCGCAGCGCCACGGCCTGAAAACGCGGGCGTTCGGCCATCACCAGCCGGAATATCGAGCGCACGAACGGGTCGCCCATGAACCCCGCGTAGGCCTCGGCGAAACTGGTCAAGGTCGATCGGGCGTCGCCTGCGATAGCGCGGACGCCGGCCATCTGGCGGGCGAAATCCTCGGCCGCGTCGTCGATGACTGCCGTGAACAGCTCGGCCTTGCCACGGAACAGGGCATACAGGGCGGCTGTAGAAACCCCCGCTTCGCGAGCGATCGGCTCTATTCGCGTAGCGGCGTATCCGACGCCTACAAAATGCTCGCGGGCGTGACGCACGATGAGCCGGCGTCTGGCATCGGGCATGTCGTCCGGAATCGTGGCTGTTCCGTGCATTGGTGTCGCCTGTCCAGGGTGCAAGCAGACGCCGGGCAGGCCGGTCGGTCAAGGCGCTCCGAACCCACGCACTACGATCGGTGGGAAATCCGGCTGGCGAGCAACGGATGGGCCAGCACCGGGGCCACAAGCCGGACAACCGCCTGCGGGTCTTCCAGGCGGACGGCGGCCGTAGCGTCAGCGACGATGAAATCGGCGTTGACCCGCGACGGCTCGGTCAGCCGTTCGTGCCCGGGCCGAACGGTCGCCAGGTACTGCTGGATCACTGAATCAGCGGTCCGGCCGCGCTCGGCCTGATCGCGCAGCAGCCGACGGATGAAGCGGATGTCTGCGGGGGTGTCGACGAACACCCGAATATCGAACAGGTGGACAAGGCCGGGCGTGCACAGAAGGTGGGTGCCCTCGACGATGACCACGTCTGCGGCGCGGACGGGTTCGCCGCCGGGCTCCCGACCATGATGGATGAAGGAGTAGATCGGGGCGGTGATGTCGCGCCCGGCCTTGAGCTCGGCAAGATCGCGCATCATCAGTTCGTGGTCGCGCGCCGCGACGTCGTCGAAATCGAAGGTCGCGGCGTCGAACCCGGGCAGACTGGCGGCGTCGCGATAATAGGAATCCTCGCGCACCAGTACGGCTGCGCCCTCTGGCAGGGCGCGGACAAGCGTTTCGGCAAGGGTGCTCTTGCCGGAGCCCGAGCCTCCGGTGATGGCGACGAGAATTGGCATGCGGGCCTTTCTGGACGAAACCGGGCGGATGAAGGATCGCCGAAGGGCGACCCCGGGTGACCTAGCGTCACGTTGCCTAACGTCCAAGGCCCCGATACTCATTTCGCCAAGCGGCCCGTGTAGCGGCCGCAAGCGAGGGACACCGATGCTGGGATTGATGCAGGACTGGCCGCTGACGGTCGACAAGATCATCGATCATGCGAAGAACTGGCACGGCCATCGCGAGGTCGTGACACGATCGGTCGAGGGGCCGATCGTCCGCACCACCTACGCGGAAATCCACGCCCGGGCCAAACGAGTGTCGGGCGTGCTGAAGGACTGGGACGTCAAGGTCGGCGACCGCATCGCCACCCTGGCCTGGAACACCGGCCGCCACATGGAAGTCTGGTACGGCATCATGGGCATCGGGGCGGTCTGCCATACCCTGAACCCGCGCCTGTTCCCCGAACAGCTAATCTACATCATCAATCACGCCGAAGATAAGATCATCTTCGTCGACCTGACCTTCATCCCCCTGCTCGAGGCCATCCTGCCGCACTGCCCCTCGGTCAAACGGGTGGTGGTCATGACCGACGAACAGGCCATGCCGGCGACCAAGCTGCCCGGCGCGGAGTGCTACGAGGCGCTGCTGGGCTCGGCCGATGGCGACATCGAGTGGGGCGGGTTCGACGAACAGACCGCCTGCGGCCTCTGCTACACGTCCGGCACGACCGGAAATCCCAAGGGCGTGCTGTACTCGCACCGGTCCAACTTCCTGCACACGCTGATCACCATGCAGGCCACCATCATGGGGGCGACGCCCGACGACGTGATCCTGCCGGTGGTGCCGATGTTCCACGCCAACGCCTGGGGCATCGCCTTCTCGGCGCCGGCGGCCGGTTCGCGCCTCGTCATGCCCGGAGCCCGGATGGACGGGGAGTCGATCTACGAACTTCTCGAGACCGAAGGCGTCACCTTCTCCGCGGCGGTGCCGACGGTTTGGCAGGGCCTGCTGGGCTACATGCGCGAGAACGATCTGAAGCTGTCGACGGTCAAGAAGGTGCTGATCGGCGGCTCGGCGGTGCCCGAAAGCCTGATCCGCGCTTTTCACGAGGAGTTTGGGGTCGAGGTGTTCCAGGGCTGGGGCATGACCGAGACCTCGCCGGTCGGCACCCTGTCGAAGCTGACGCCCGAACTTGCCGCGCTACCATATGACGAGGGCATGAAGTGGCGGGTCAAACAGGGCCTGCCGCCGCTCGGCGTCGAGCTCAAGCTCAAGAACTACGCCGGTCAGGAGATGCCGCACGACGGGCACACCTACGGACGGCTGATGATCAAGGGGCCGACCATCTCGGGGGCCTATTTCAAGGGCGAGGGCGGCGACATCCTCGACCATGAGGGTTTCTTCGACACCGGCGACGTCTCGACCATCGACGAACACGGCTTCATGCAGATCACCGACCGGGCCAAGGACGTGATCAAGTCCGGCGGCGAGTGGATCAGTTCGATCGAGATCGAGAACATCGCCGTCGGTCATCCCAAGGTCGAACTGGCCGCCGTCATTGGCGCGGCCCACCCCAAATGGGACGAGCGGCCGGTGCTGGTCCTCAAGCTCAAGCCGGGCCAGAGCGAGAACAAGCAGGAGCACCTCGACTTCCTGCAGGGCAAGATCGCCAAATGGTGGATGCCCGATGACGTCGTCTTCGTCGACGACATCCCGCTCGGCGCCACCGGCAAGATCGACAAGAAGCTCGTCCGCGAGCGGATGAAGGACTACCGTCTGCCGACCGGAGGCTAGGATCATGGCGAGACGCGGGAGCGGAGCCGGCGGGGGCGGACAGCGGCTGGCGGCCGCGGCCTTCCTCGCGCCACTGTTCGTCCTCGTCGCGGCCGGCGGGACCCGGTTCGGCCTGTGGAGCTACGAGTTCGGCCACGACATGCTCGCCATGCGGATCGGCCCCATCGTGGCGACCCTCGGCGCGGTCGGAGCCTTGGCTCTGCTGGTCGCCGCCTTGCGCCGCCGTGCCCCGCTCCGGCTTGCGGCGGCCGCGGTCGTCGTCTCCGCCGTGACCTTGGGGGCCTACGTCTGGCAGATCTCGCGCATCCAATCCGCGCCGCCTGACGACATCAGCACCGACATGGCCGAGATCCCCGGCTTCGGCGCGCTTGACGCCCGGCGCGGCGGCGCGGCGCGGGGCGAGACCGGGGGCGTCGAGTCCTGCCCCGGCGCGGTCCCCGCCATGACCCAGGTCGCCCCGGCTTCGGCGGTGTGGGCCCTGCAGGAGGCGGGCTTCAGCGTCCAGGGCGGCGTCACGGTCGCCCGGGTTGCCGGGACGCACCGCGGCTTCTGGTTCGGCACGGTCCACGACGCCGTGGTCCGCATCCGCCCGGGCCGCACCGACGTCCGGGTCGCCGCCCGCGACGGGCGCCCGCACGGCGGCGAGGCCTGCCGGCTGGCGACCCGGATCAGCGAAAACCTGCGCGTCGGCGGATAGCCTCAGGCCAGGCCCCAGACCGCCTCGAAGACCGGTCCCGGCCGCGCCCGAACCCGTCCGGCCCGCTCCAGCGCGATCAGGTGTGCCCAGACCGACAGCCCCGCCGCCGGCCACAGCCGCGAGTCCACCGCCGCGTAGAGCGCCGGGACCATGTCCATGATCCTGCCCGGGCCGTCCGCCAGCCGGGCGAGAATCTGCGCCTCCCGCTCCAGCCGGTGGGCCCTGTAGGCGTCGAGGAAGGGGGCGGGATCGGTGATCGGGGCCCCGTGGGTCGGCCAGATGGTCGAGAAGCGCCGGGCGATCACCGCCTCGAGGCTGGCCATATAGGCCGCCATGTCGCCGTCCGGCGGGGCGACGACCGTGGTCGACCAGCCCATTACATGATCGCCGCTGAACAGGGCGTTCTCCTCGCGCAGCACAAGGGCCATGTGGTTGGACGCGTGGCCCGGCGTCGCCATCGCCTCGATCGTCCAGCCGTCGCCCTCCAGCACCTCGCCGCCGGTCAGCACGACGTCCGGCGCGAATGTCTCGTCGTCGTCCTCGTCCAGCGCGCCTGAGGCGTGGACGGTCCGCGCCGGCGGCCGGGCGGCCAGCACCGGGGCCCCGACCGCCGCCGCGAACGGGCGGGCGAGGGGAGAATGGTCGCGGTGGGTGTGGGTGACCAGCACGTGGCTGACCCTCTGGCCCTCGACGGCGGCAAGCAGCGCCGTCAGATGAGCATCGTCCGGCGGCCCGGGATCGACCACCGCCACCCCCGCGCCGGCCTCCGACCGGCCGACGATATAGGTCCCCGTCCCCGTGAAGGTGAAAGGCCCCGGATTGGCGGCGATCACCCGCCGGATCAGCGGTGAAACGGCGTCGGCGCGGCCGTACGCGACCTCGAGCTCGCGCACGAAGGGGATCACGGCCGGGCCTTCCCGGCGCGGCGCGGACCTTGCGTCAACACGCCGCAAACCATTCGCGGAGGGCCCCAAATGGCTGTTTCCATCGCCCTGGCTGTTTCAAATCGGCTCCGGATCATCGCCACGGCCTTCCTGTGTCTCATGGCGGCGCAACTCGCCGTGGCCTCCTGCACGCCCGAGCCGGCGCCGTATGCAGTCCGCGCCGGCGTCGTCCGCTGACAGTCCTCTATAGCGGAAGCCGGCCGAGGTCGTAGCCCGCCGCCAGCGCTGCGCGCCGCAAGACTTCCGGATCGTTCCCCGCCAGCCGCTCGGCCATCGCCCAGGCCGCCGCCGAGCGCATGCCGGAACGGCAGAACAACACCGCCCTGTCCTCCGGACCCAGTGCGTCGAGGGCCGCGCGGGTGGCTGTCACTGCGGCCGCATCGGGAAGGCCGCGCACCGGCGCGTGGACGATCGTCAGTCCCGCCTCCGCGGCGGCGCGGGCGATCTCTGCGGCCTCCGGCTGCCCGGGCTCTTCATGGTCGGGACGGTGATTCACCAAATAGGTGATTCCGGCGTCCCGGAGGCCTGTTACTTGACCCGGCGTCACCTGCCCCGTCACCTGGACGCGCGCCGAAATAGACCGCAATAACGGCAGTGGACTGGTCATTTGTTCAATCCTTCCAACCGGCTGAGTGAATGTGTGGCGGGATTGCGACAGACTTGCCTCGATTAGGTTACGGGGCCGTAATTATGCTGCGTCCGCCAGTCGCCAAGTCTAAGCTTAGGGCAATCTGCGTGCATTGGGGTGCGCGGAGTTGGTTGCCGTTGACGCCAGCTTCCCTATGGGAGGCGCGCTTCGGTCTCAGGAGGACCACCCTTTGAAGACCCAAACCATCAAGCAGCGTTTGCTGCACTCGACCATGATCGGCGGCACGGCGCTTATGGCGCTGGTGGCGGCTCCGGCTGTCACCCTGATGACGCCCTCGGTCGCCATCGCGCAGAACCTGACCCAGGGCGCCGTCGCCGGCACCGTGACCAACCAGGCCGGCACTCCGGTCGCCGGGGCTGAAGTCTCGCTCCGTTCGGTCTCCCAGGGCTTCACGCGCAGCTTCACCACCGACGCCTCGGGCAGCTTCCGCGCCGTCGCCCTGCCGCAGGGCGAGTATGAGGTGGTCGTCAACGCCACCGGCTACAACTCGCTGACCGACACCGTGAACGTCGGTTCGGGCGGTACGGCCCAGCTGTTCCTGACCGTGGGCGCCGCGGCGAGCAACGCCACGCAGATCGACGAAGTCGTCGTCGTCGGCGTGCGTCGCGCCGTTTCGGAATTCGACGCCACCACGACGGGCCTCACGGTCAACGTCGAGGAACTGTCGCGCAACGTGCCGATCGCGCGCACCGCCGGCGCCGTGGCGCTGCTGGCTCCGGGCGTGACCTCCTCGGATGCTGCCTTCGGCGGCATTCCGACCATCGGCGGCGCTTCGGCCGGTGAAAACACCTACTTCATCAACGGCCTGAACATCACGAAATTCCGGGACTTCACCGGTTCGTCGATCGTTCCGTTCGAATTCTACCAGACGCTCGAGACCAAGACCGGCGGCTATTCGTCGGAGTTCGGCCGCGGCACCGGCGGCGTGCTGAACGGCACCACCAAGTCGGGCGGCAACGAGTGGGAGTTCGGCATCACCGCCTACTGGGAGCCGAGCGGCCTCCAGGAGAACTCGCCCAACACCTACCTGGCGCTCAACGAGTTCGATGAAACCGAGTCGAGCGACCTGATCTTCGACTTCGGCGGCCCGATCATCCGCGACCGTCTGTTCATCTTCGGCCTGTACAACATCCGCGATCGCGAGTTCTTCAACGGCGCCGACAACGGCACCGGCACGCGGGTGATGACCGACGATCCGTTCTACGGCGCCAAGGTCGACTTCCTCGTCACTGACGACCACCGCCTCGAGTTCACCTACTTCAAGGACGAGCAGAGCCAGACCAGCGAAACCACCCAGTTCGACACCACGACCGGGCAACTGATCACCACCCAGGGGGTTTCGACCTTCGAGTTCGGCGGTGAGAACTGGATCGCACGCTACACCGGCGTGTGGACCGACTGGCTCACGACCTCGATCGCCTACGGCGTCAACGAGTACAACGAAGTGAACTCGTCGCCTGGCGACAGCTGCGCGCTGATCACCGACTTGGACCCGTCGCGTCCGCGGCTGGGCTGCTGGCTGATCGGTCAGCCCTCCGTAAACAGCGACGAGCGGACGGTCTTCCGCGCAGACGTCGACATCTACGCCGACTTCTTCGGTTCGCACCACTTCCGCCTCGGCCTCGACAACGAGACCCTCGAGTCCTTCCAGGGCCTCGACTACTCGGGCGCCGGCTACAACTACTGCCGTCCGGGCGGCCCGATCTCGGTCGCGGTCAACTGCACCGGCGATCGTACGGGCGGCCTCTGGTATCGCTACCAGACCTATGACGCCAACGGTCTCCCGCAACGCGTCCGCGTCCGCGCCTACGACAATGACGGCGGCTGGACCTCGACGCAGAACGCCTACTACATCCAGGACTCGTGGGAAGTCACCGACCAGCTGACGCTGAACCTCGGCATCCGCAACGAAGGGTTCGAAAACGAGAACATCGCCGGCGTCGCCTTCGTCGACCTGCAGAACCAGTGGGCCCCGCGTCTCGGCGCGACCTACGACGTCTTCGGGGACGGCGAGTCCAAGCTGTTCGGCTTCTTCGGCCGCTATTTCCTGCCGGTCGCGGTCAACACCAACCAGCGCCTCGCCGGCGCCGAGTTCTTCATCCAGGACACCTGGACGCTGAACCGCACGGGTGTTCCGGGCGACGCCAACGCCGACGGCATCTTTGACGCCACCGGCGAGCCGGTCTTCGGCACGTTCCTCGGCGGCACGAACCTGGCCTCCGGTGAAGTCCGTCCGATCTCGACCCAAGTCGATAAGGAAATCGACCCGATGTACGTGGACGAGTTCATTCTCGGCTACGAACAGCGCGTGTTCGGCGACTGGACCATGGGCATCAAGGGCACGTACCGCGAACTGGGGACGGCCATCGACGACGTCGCCATCGACGCCGCCGTGCTGGCCTACTGCGACACCACCACCGACCTGAACAGCTCGATCTGCTACAACGTCTGGTACGGCTTCCACCAGTACGTGCTGACCAACCCGGGCGAGGACATGGTCATCACCCTGTCGGGCGACGACCTGACCCGCGCCGACGCGGGTCCGGGCGGCCTGGGCCGGACGTTCACCGATCGTGAGGTCACCCTCACGGCCGCCGATCTGAACTACCCGACCCCGGATCGGACCTACAAGGCGGTTGAAGTCTCGCTCGAGAAACCCTTCGACGGCGTCTGGGGCGGTCGCTTCAGCTACGTCTGGTCGGAAAACAAGGGCAACTACGAAGGCGCCCTGAAGTCCGACAACGGCCAGACCGACCCCGGTCTGTCGCAGGACTTCGACCAGCCCGGCCTGACCGACAACTCGTACGGCTTCCTGCCGAACCACCGCGAACATACGTTCAAGGCGTTCGGCAACTGGCAGGCGACTCCGGCGCTCAACATCGGCGCCAACCTGCTGATCCAGTCGCCGCGCAAGTTCGGCTGCCAGGGCGTGCACCCGACGGACTTCTTCGCTTCGCTCTATGGTGCGGCGTCGTGGTTCTGCGGCGGCGTGGCCACCCCCCGCGGCGAGTCGTTCGAAAGCGACTGGCTGAAGGTTCTGGACATGACCTTCGCCTACGATCTGGCGGAAGTGTTCGACCTTCCGGGCGACAGCCTCGTGCTCCGCGCGGACGTGTTCAACATCTTCGACTGGCAGTCGGAGCAGGACTTCAATGAGTTTGGCGACCGGACCGGCCCGGCCGATCCCGATCCGAACTACGCCCGGGTCACGGCCTACCAGGCTCCGCGCTCCGTGCGTCTGAGCGTGGCCTACCGCTTCTAAAGCGGTCGGAGAGACAGACTGCCGGGCGGCGGGCCTTCGGGTCCGCCGCCCTTTTTCTTGCGCCATCGGAAAACCATTGCGGCGTCCGGAGCGTTGCGGCATCCGGTGTCGCCCGACGCCTGTCCCGGAGTTCCCATGATCGCCAGCCTCGCCCTCGCCGCCGCCCTGATCCTTCCGACCGCGCCCGCCGCCGGCCAGGATGGACCGATCGTCACCGCAGGCCCCGCGTCCGGCGAGACGGTCGAGGCGCTCCGGATCCGCGAGGCCGTGGCCTACGCCAACCCCTTGCCGCGCGGGGCGCCGGAGGCCGACTATCCGCTGGTCGCCTGGTGCGAGGCGCTGGTGAACGGCCACATCGCCGTCGGCGAGTCGCTGACCACCGCCGACGATCTGGACCGGGACATCATCCGCCTCGGCCGGCTCGAGGCCGCCGATTTCCGTTCGGCGCTCGACGCCGCCGCCCCGCGCCAGACCGCCGCCAGCCGCGCCGCCGCCGATGCCGCCGCCGCGGAGGCCAGGGCGAAATGGGCCTCGCTGAACGGCCAGGACGAGTCGGTGCGTAGCCAGGCCTTCGGTCTGTTCTTCGGCCTGCCGGGGCGTTGCGAGCACGCCGCGCGTCGCCTGCGCGAGAACATCACCACCCCGCCCGCGACCCCGGAGGAGGTGGGGCTGGAATAGGCGGAGAATTCGACGACGGGTTTTCGGAGAATTCGGAGACAGCCGACGGGGAATTCGGGGATGACGGGGACAGGGCTACGCCGCTGCCGCCCGCGCCCCTGGATCGTAGTTGAGGATCGGCCCCAGCCAGCGTTCGGCGGTGGCCACGTCCCAGCCTTTGCGGCGCGCGTAGTCCTCGACCTGGTCGCGGTCAATCTTGCCGACGCCGAAATAGTGGCTCTCCGGATGGCCGAAATAGAGACCTGAAACTGAGGCTGGCGGCGACATGGCGAAGCTTTCTGTCAGCTGCATCCCCGCATTCGCTTCGGCCTGCAACAGACGGAACAGCGTGGCCTTTTCAGTGTGATCGGGCTGGGCCGGGTAGCCGGGCGCGGGCCGGATCCCGTGATAGGTCTCGGCGATCAGATCCTCGACGGTCGTCTGCTCGTCCGCCGCGTGGCCCCACAGTCTGACCCGAACCTTCTTGTGCAGCGCCTCGGCGAAAGCCTCGGCCAGCCGGTCGGCCAGGGCCGTGGCCATGATGGCGGAATAGTCGTCGCCCGCGGCCTTGAACGCGGCCGCCTTTTCGAGCTCGCCGTGTCCTGCCGTGACCGCGAAGGCTCCCAGCCAGTCCTCGCCGTCTTCGGCCACGAAGTCGGACAGGCACAGGTTGGGCTTGCCGTTGGTCTTGGCGATCTGCTGGCGCAGGCCATGGAAGCGGGCGAGCTCCGTTGTGCGGCCTTCATCGGCCCAGACCACGATGTCGTCGCCGCGGGCGTTGGCGGGCCAGAAGCCGACCACGCCGCGCGCGGTGTACCAGCGCTCCTCGACGATCCGCTTCAGCATCGACCGGGCGTCCTTGAACAGGTCGCGCGCCGCCTCTCCGACGACCTCGTCCTCAAGGATCAGCGGGTAGCGGCCGATCAGCTCCCAGCTGGCGAAAAAGGGCGTCCAGTCGATGTGATCGGCCAGATCGGCCAGATCCCAGCTGTCGAAGGCCTGCACGCCGAGGAATGAGGGCCGGGGAGGGGGCGCCGGCTGCTGCGGCCGGAACCGGTTGGCCCGCGCCGCCGGCAGGGCCGCCCGCGCCTTGGCCGTCTGGCCGCGGGCGAACTGTTCGCGGATGCGGACGTATTCGTCGCGCGTGGCCGCCTCGTTCTTCGTCTTTTCGGTCGGCGAGAGCAGGCCGGAGACCACCCCCACCGCCCTGGACGCGTCCACCACATAGGTCGTCGAACCCCGACGGTACGCCGGCTCGACCTTGACCGCCGTGTGGGTCCGGCTGGTCGTCGCCCCGCCGATCAGCAGGGGGATGGCGAAGCCGCGGCGTTCCATCTCGGCGGCCACGAACACCATTTCGTCCAGCGAGGGTGTGATCAGACCGGACAGGCCGACGATGTCGACCTTGTGCTCGACAGCGGCGTCGAGGATGCGGTCGGCGGGCACCATGACGCCCAGATCGATGACTTCGTAGTTGTTACACTGCAGCACGACGCCGACGATGTTCTTGCCGATGTCGTGGACGTCGCCCTTTACCGTCGCCATCAGGATGCGCCCGGCCTGCTCGCGCGGCTTGCCGGCCTTTTCGGCTTCCATGAACGGCTCGAGGTGCGCCACGGCCTGTTTCATCACCCGCGCCGACTTGACCACCTGCGGCAGGAACATCTTGCCCGAGCCGAACAGGTCGCCGACCACGTTCATGCCGTCCATCAGCGGGCCCTCGATGACGTGCAGCGGGCGCTCGACCTGCAGCCGCGCCTCTTCGGTGTCCTCGACTATCCAGTCGGTGATGCCGTGCACGAGGGCGTGCTCGATGCGCTTGCCGACGGGCGCGTCGCGCCATTTCAGGTCGACGACCCGGACCGCGCCCTTCTCGCCCTTGTAGTTCGGCGCCAGGTCGACCAGCCGCTCGGTGTTCGAGACATTGGTCCGCTGCGGCCGGTTCAGGATCACGTCCTCGACCGCCTCGCGCAGCACGGGATCGATGTCGTCATAGACCGGCAGGTCGCCGGCGTTGACGATGCCCATGTCCATGCCCGCCTGGATGGCGTGGTACAGGAAGACCGAGTGGATGGCCCGCCGCACCGGCTCGTTGCCGCGGAAGCTGAACGAAACGTTCGACACTCCGCCTGACACTCGCGCCCAGGGCAGGGTGGCCTTGATGACCTTCGTCGCCTCGATGAAGTCGACGGCGTAGTTGTCGTGCTCCTCGATCCCCGTCGCCACGGCGAAGATGTTGGGGTCGAAGATGATGTCCTCCGGTGGGAAGCCGACCTCGTCCACGAGAATGCGGTAGGCGCGGGTGCAGATCTCGATCTTGCGCGCGGCGGTGTCGGCCTGGCCCACCTCGTCGAAGGCCATGACCACGACGGCGGCGCCGTAGCGCAGGCATTTGACCGCCTGTTCGCGGAACTCGGCCTCGCCCGCCTTCATCGAGATCGAATTGACGATCGGCTTGCCCTGAACGCACTTCAGCCCGGCCTCGATGACCTCCCACTTGGAGCTGTCGATCATCACCGGCACGCGGGCGATGTCGGGCTCGGCCGCGATCAGGTTCAGGAAGGTGCGCATGGCGACGACGCCGTCCAGCAGCCCCTCGTCCATGTTGATGTCGATAACCGAGGCTCCGGCCTCGACCTGCTGCCGTGCCACGGCCAAGGCCCCGGCGTAGTCGCCCTCGACCACCAGCTTGCGGAACTTGGCCGAGCCGGTGACGTTGGTCCGCTCGCCGACGTTGATGAAGGTGGGACGCACTACGCTACCAGTTCAAACGGTTCGAGGCCCGACAGCCGCATGGCGACGGGCCGCTCGGGGATCGTGCGCGGCGGCAAGCCCGCGACCTCTTCGGCCACGTGCCGGATATGCTCCGGCGTCGTGCCGCAGCAGCCGCCGACGATGTTGACCAACCCCGAGCGGGCCCATTCCTCGATGAAGTGGGCCGTCTGGTGCGGTTCCTCGTCATACTGGCCCATGGCGTTGGGCAGGCCGGCGTTGGGATAGGCGGCGACCAGGGTGTCGGCCACCCGGCTCAGCTCGGCGATGAAGGGCCGCATCAGATCGGCCCCGAGGGCGCAGTTGAAGCCGATGGCGAAGGGCCTGGCGTGACGCACGCTGTTCCAGAAGGCCTCGGCCGTCTGGCCCGACAGCGTGCGGCCGGACCGATCGGTGATGGTGCCCGAAATCCAGATCGGCAGGGCCTCCATCCCCTCGTCCTCGAGGTCCTTGATGGCCTTGATCGCCGCCTTGCAGTTCAGCGTGTCGGTGATGGTTTCGATCAGATACAGGTCGACCCCGCCCTCGTTCAGCGCCTTCACCTGATGGCGATAGGCGTCATAGACCTGGTCGAAGGTCACCAGCCGCGCGCCGGGGTCGTTCACGTCCGACGACATCGACAGCATCTTGTTCAGCGGCCCGATCGAACCGGCGGCGAAGCGCGGCTTGTGCGGCTCCCTGGCGGTCCAGCGGTCGGCGGCGGCGCGGGCCAGTTTCGCGCCCTCCAGATTGATGTCCCACACCGACTGTTCGTCCAGCCGGTAGTCGTCCTGGGCGATGACCGTGGCGGAGAAGGTGTTGGTCTCGGAGATGTCGGCGCCGGCGGCGAAATACTGGTCGTGCAGGCCGGCGATGATGTCGGGCCGCGTCAGGCACAGGATGTCGTTATTGCCCTTCATCTGGCCGTCGTGGGCGGCGAAGCGAGCGCCGCGGAAGTCCTCTTCGGACAGTTCGCTGCGCTGGATCATCACGCCCCAGGCGCCGTCGAGGACGAGGATGCGCTCGCGGGCGGCGGCGTGGAGGGCGGCGATGCGTTCGTTGCGGGGAAGGGGGGAACTCATACTGTCGCCTTTGTCTCGCGCACGCCCAGCACCCGGCAGATCGCATAGACGAGGTCGGCGCGGTTCAATGTGTAGAAGTGGAAGTCCGCGAAACCTTCTTCCTGCAGCCGGGCGCAGGTTTCGGCGGCCACGGAGGCGGCGATCAGCTTGCGGGTCTCGGGATCGTCGTCCAGCCCGTCGAAATGGGCGGCCAGCCAGTCCGGCACGGCCGCGCCGCATGCCGCCGACATCCGCTTCAGGCCGTTGAAATTGCTCACCGGCATGATTCCGGGAACGAGAGGAATGGTCACGCCCGCCGCGCGGACCCGGTCGCGGAAACGCAGGAAGGCGTCGATGTCGAAGAAGAACTGGCTGATGGCGCGCGTCGCCCCTGCGTCGACCTTGGCCTTCAGCACGTCGATGTCGTGAGCCGGGGACGGGCTCTCGGGATGGCCTTCGGGATAGCAGCCGACGATGACGTCAAAGCCGCCCTTCGCCGTAATCGCCGCGGTGAGTTCCGTGGCGTTGGCGTAACCATCCGCACGCGGCACATAGACGCCGCCGATGCCGGCGCCGCCCGGCGGGTCGCCGCGCAGGGCCACGATGTGGCGCACCCCCGCGTCGCGATAGCCGTCGATGACCGCGTCGACCTCTTCCCGGCTGGCCTCGACGCAGGTCAGGTGGGCCGCCGGGGTCAGCGTCGTTTCGGCCAAGATGCGTTCGACGGTCCGATGAGTGCGCTCGCGCGTCGAGCCCCCGGCGCCGTAGGTCACGGACACGAAGTCCGGTTGCAACGGCGCCAGCCGGGTGACGGAATTCCAGAGATTGACCTCGGCCTCGTCCGACTTCGGCGGGAAGAATTCGAACGATACGCGAGGTCGCGAGGCGTCCTGCCCAGCGCGGGCCACCGGCCCCAGCGGCGACAGCAGCAGGGCCCGCGCCTGCGCCAGATTGAGTGCGGAAGACGTCATGCCACTCGCGCCCGTGCGTCGGCCTCGCGTTCGGCCGTCCAGATGACCACGGTCAGCCCGTCCGTATCGGGTGGCAGGGCGATCGGGGCCGAAGCGGTCAGGCCGGCTTCGTGCAGCCAGCGCCGCATCTCGCCATCGGCGAAGCCGAGGCGGCGGTGCTGATGTTCCTCGCGCAGATGCTCCAGCGTGTGCGGCGCGAAATCCACGATCAGCAGCCGACCGCCGGGTATGACCAGCCGCGCCGCCTCGGCCACCGCCGCAGCCGGGTCGGCCAGGTAGTGCAGCACCTGATGCACCAGCACGAGGTCCGCGCTTTGCGGCGGCAGGCGCGTGGCGAAGATATCGCCGTGCCGGAGCTCGACCTTGTCCAGACCGGCGCGGCTGACATTGGCGCGCGCGATGTTGAGCATGTTCTGGCTGAGGTCGAGGCCCAGCGACATTTTGGCCTTCTTGCCCAGGAGGGTCAGCATCCGGCCGGAACCGGTGCCGAGGTCGACGACCCGCTCGAACGGCCCGTCGCCGGCGGCCTTCACAATCGCCGCCTCGACGGCGCTTTCACTGACGTAGAGCGAGCGGATGCGGTCCCACTGCGGGGCGACCCGCTCGAAATAGGCGCCCGCGGCGACCTCGCGGTCATGCCGCACCTCCTCCAGGCGACGGTCGTCGGCCTCGCCGGCCCCGCTGTCGAGCACGTCGAGAACGGTGTCGATCAGCCGCCGCGCCGGGGCGTCCGAGGTCAGGCGGTAGAACACCCGCGCCCCGTCGGGGAACCGCTCGACGAGGCCGGCGTCGGTCATCAGCTTCAGGTGGCGCGAAACGCGCGGCTGACTCTGGTCCAGGATGCGCGACAGCTCCATGACCGACAGCTCCTCTCCAGCGAGCAGGGACAGCACCCGCAGGCGGGTCGGCTCGCCCGCGGCGCGCAGCGCCTCGACGGTCTGATCAGCGGTCAGTGACATAGGATCATATAAAGATATCCTTATATGATTATGCAAGCGGAATCCGCTGGCCAGCGCCGGGGTTCGGGAACAATCTGCCGGGATCAGCCCTGCTTCGGGAGCCGTCCGATGACCCTGTATCCGACCTTCTACGCGGCCGCCCTCCTGAGCCTGTGTCTGCCGGCCGCTCCGGCGGCGGCTCAGACTCCCGCCGGCGGCGGCATGGGCCCGCCTCCGGTCCTGAACGATGTGCCGACCTGGGCGGGCCGCGTTTTCGACCGTCTCGACGCCGATCAGGACGCCGCCGTCACCGGCCAGGAGCTGGCGGTTCTGAGCAGCGGCCCGGCGGCGGCCATGGGCGGCGGACGCCTGCGCCGTATGATCGCGCAGTCCGATTCCAGCAACGACGGCCGTATTTCGCGCGAGGAGCTGATCGCGGGGGCCGAGCGGATGTTCCGGCGCATGGATTCCAACGGGGACGGCGTGCTGTCGGCGGATGAAATGCCCCGCCCGCCCGCCCCGCCGCGCCCACCGGCCATACCGATGCCGGCGGCCCAGCCCGAGCCGATGCCCTTCCCCGAGATGCCGGACTGATCAGTCTTCCGGAACCGGGGTCTTCAGCGGCTCGCCGGCGAAGGCGGCCTGCAGGTTCTGCAGCAGCAGCATCAGCATGCCCTGCACCGCCTCCGTGGTGGCCCCGCCGGTGTGCGGCGTCAGCACGGCGTTGGGCACGTCGGCCCAGCGGTCCGCGTCGGTCGGCTCGTCCTCGAACACATCCAGCGCCGCCTGGCCCAGCCGGCCCTCCCTGAGGGCGGCGATCAGGGCCGCCTCGTCAACCAGCTGGCCCCGCGCCACGTTGACCAGCAGCCCGGCGGGACCGAGCGCTTCGATCACTTCGCGCGAAACGAGCCCGATATTGCTGTCGTCGGCCTTGCAGGCGACGACGAGGATGTCGCTGGCCCGGGCCAGATCGAGCAGACTGGCGGCGCGGGGCCAGGCGGCGGACTTCTCGCGCGGGCCCCACCAGCCCACCGTCATCCGCAGGGCCTCGGCCCGGCGGGCCACCGCCTCGCCGATGTGCCCAAGGCCGATCACCCCCAGCTTCTGGTCCTTCAGCGAGGGGGTGATGAGCTTCGATTCGGCCGTCCAGCCGCCGGCCCGCAGGATCCGGTCGCCGACGGCGATCTGGCGGCGGGCCGCCAGGACGAGGCCGATAGCATGGTCGGCGACATCCTCGTGGTTGACGCCCGGCGCATGGGTCACGGCCAGGCCCCGGGCCCGGCACCAGCCGACGTCGATCCGGTCGTAGCCGGAGGTGAAACAGGCGATCAGCTGCAGGTTCGGCAGACCTTCGACCAGATGCTTGTCCAGCGGGAACTCCCCCGCCACCACCAGCGCCCGGATATCGTGCGCCGCCTCAACCGGCGGCCCCTCCCAGAACCGGTAGACGTCGTACTGGCTCTCGAGAAACGGGGTCAGCGGCGCCAGATGGCGCTGCATGATCAGCAGGGCGGGGCGCTGGGTCATGGCCGCAAGCTAGCGCGCGGAGACCGGGAAGGGGAGGGGGACCGCGCAGCGGTGGAGGGGCGAAACCCGCGACGGGCCGTCCGCCTGACCCCTTCCCGAGGGGAGAGGGAGGGTGAGGGCGGGCCCCGAAACGCCCTACGCCGCCCGCCGCGCCGCGAAGGTTCCGTTCGGCAGGGCGGTGATCTCGGCGTAGCGGACCAGGGTGCCCAGGGCCTGGACGACGCGTTGCTCGATCTTCTTCCCGCCGCCCTTGAAGGCGCGGGACACGGCGGCGGCGTCCATCGGACGGCCGGAGGCGTGCAGCACGGCGCGGATGGCCATGACCTGTTCGCCCTTGTCCTTCGGGAAGGCCGGCAGGGCCTTGTCGATCGCCACGACGGTGGCGCCGAGGTCGAGCTCGCCGGACTTTGGCGCGGCCGCGCCCTTGGCGAAGCGGGGGATCTGATAGTCGGGGCGCAGCCAGCGCACGTGACCGGCGGCCTCTTCCTTCGCCCGCTCGGCGTTGAGGGCGACGAGGCGTTCGAGGATGATTTCATCCAGCTTTTTACTTTCGTCATCCTCCGGCCGGGCGGAGCCCGGACCGGGGGACCCAGCGGCGCGCGCGAGCGCGACACTGTCGGGAGCGTCTCCGTTCACAACAGCCTGCATGGACAGATCGCCTCCGGCGCCGCTGGGGCCCCCGGTCTCGCTGCGCTCGCCGGAGGATGACGAAAGCGAAAGCAGGGGGATCAGGTCGTCCCAGCCGTAGGCCTGCATCGTCGCCCGGTCGATCTGGTCGTGCAGGTCCTTGAGGATCAGCACCCGGCCGCGCGCCTTCACATCGGCCTCGGCGTCGGTGAGGGCGGTCCCGGCGCGGACCTTTTCCAGCACATTGTAGAGGCCGGTCAGGGTCAGGTCCGGATGCTCGGCCTGCACCGTCTTGCGGGTGGTGTCGAGCTCCTCGCCGAGGGCGCGGAGGGTGGAGCGGATGGCTTCGGACGGGTCGGGGAAGGGGAAGGGGTCGAAGCAGAGCGTGTTATTGTAGACCGGGTCGTTACCTTTCCCGACCCGCCCTCCTATCGAGGTCGCCCAATGAACGTGAACCTTCGATGAGAGCGCGGCGAGCAACCAAGCGTCATCATGGGCGATCACCCTGATTTTCTGATCGGGAAGGATTTTAGCCGGAAGGAACGTGAAAAGCCGGTGCTTGGACGTTTCCGTCGTGGCGATGTAGCGGGGCAAGCCTCGGAGCGCCTTGCGCATTCCCGGGCGGGCTTCCCCGAAAATCCACCAGTTCAGCCGGTGATTTGCCCGGACAACAGTGTCTCTAAACGGCTTCACGTGTTCGAGAACGTGCTGGAACAGTTCCGGGTGGCTCTGCCGAGCTTCAGCTTCGGAAAGACCGAAGAAGTCGATGATCAGCCTTGGCGGCCGATTGTCGGTCAGGTCCTTGCCAGACAGGTAGGGTCGCACCGCGTCAGACTCTCCGTGACGGAGATGGGATACTTCAGCGGGCGACAGCACGAACCGAAGGCTGACCGGGATCACGCCCATGAAGGACAGCCCTTGGTCGGCTTGGAGCGGCCTAGCCGAGGAAAGAAGCGCTCCAGTCGTGAGAAACGGCGTGACCTTACCAGAGGTCGGCGGCTGGAGTTCGTCGCTCCCTGCTTCGCCATGCCGAGGATTGGCCACCTTCTGAACCGTTCCGGCGAAATCGCCAGCGGCTCCTACCGTGATTGCAATTCGGACTGCCGCCGTCGCGTCGCCCTCAGTCCATGGATGATCAGGGACCGCATAGATCAGGGAGATAGGTTGCTTCGCCCCCAGTCGCTCTTCGATGACAGCGCGATTGAATGCCATTGTGATTGAATTGGTGGTGACCAGTCCAAATCGACGAATGGCCTGCTTGGATGCCAGATCAGCCGCCCGCGCCCACCAATACATAACGAAGTCAGCGGACTCGGGGACGTCCATCCAAACCTTCCGGAGAGCGCGAACGTAGGGCTCCGAGAGCTGGTCGTTCATCCGCTTGTTGCCGATAAAGGGCGGGTTTCCGACGATGAACTCGGCGTCGGGCCAATCCGGCCGGCGAGCGTTTGGATAGACCTGAACCGCCGTCCTTACGTGCGCGCCGCCCTGCCCCTGCACCGCTTCGCGGTCCCCCTCCCCATCGCTGCGCGACGGGGAGGAGACATTCTCCACCATCTCGAACTGCAGCTCGGGATAGCCATCCCAGGTCAGGACCGCGTCCTTCTGCTGGATGTTGCCGAAGGCCTTGAGGATGGGCTCGGCGGGGTGTTCGGAGCGGTTGCGGTAATGCTGCTGCAGATAGCCGATCCACAGCACCAGTTCGGCGATGGCGGCGGCGCGGACGTTGAGCTCGATGCCGAGGAACTGGTGCGGATCGACCTCCTCCAGCCCGATGGTCTCGGTCTCGCCGAGCTCGGCCAGCGCCTCCAGCACCTCGCCCTCCAGCCGCTTCATCAGTTCCAGCGAGACGTAGAGGAAGTTTCCGGTGCCGCAGGCGGGGTCGAGGACGCGGGTGGTGCAGAGCTGGTGGTGAAAGGCGCGGATGGTCGCCACCGCCCCCTTGAGGTCGCCATGGTCGCGGGCATCGCCGGCCTTGAGCTGGGCCGCGTTCCAGTCGGCGCGCAGCGGCTCCATCACCGTCACCTCGACCAGCCGTTCGACATAGGAACGCGGTGTGTAGTGGGCGCCCAGCTGGCGGCGCTCCTTCGGGTCCAGCGCCTGTTCGACCAGGGTGCCGAAGATGGCCGGCTCGACATAGCGCCAGTCGTGACGCGAGGCGGCCAGCAGTTCGCCGATCTCTTCCCGGGTCATCGGGAAGGCGCGGGCGTCGTGGAACAGGCCGCCGTTGAAATAGCGCAGATGGGTCTTGAAGCCGGAGAAGAAGCGGTTCTCGTAGAGCGGCTCGTCCATCCGCTTCCACAGGTCGCGCAGCAGGGGGGCGAAGCTGTCGGGGCCGTCGAGGCACTCTTCAAGCAGGGAGGTGAAGTGGCCGCGCGGCAGCAGGTCCGCGTCCTCGGCGAACATGGTGAAGATGCAGCGCATCAGGAAATGGGCCACCTCCTCCGGCGGGTGGTTGCGTTCCAGCCGGCGCGAGACGGCGGCGAGGCGTTCGGCGATCTGGCGGGTGACGCGGGCGGCGTGGCGCGACGGGTCGAGGGACTGGGGGTCGGTCCAGATCGCCTTGAGGCGGTCGACCACCTCGGGGCGGCGCAGGTCCTCCAGCCGGACGCGGAAGCCCTTGCGATCGGGGAAGTGGGTGTAGGCGCGGCCCGAGCCGGAGAAGTCGGCGTAGACCTCGAACACATAGCCGACGTCGCAGACGAGGATGAATGGCGGGGCCGGGTGGTCGGCGGGCAGGCGGTAGGCGTACTCCTCGGCCTGTTTGCGGGCGTTGCGCATCAGCACGTCCCAACGGCCCTGGCTGGCGGCGGTCGAGGCGGTCTCGTCGGCCTTGAACAGGGTCGGCTGGTCGTCGCGCTGGTGGGCGCGGGACTGCTTGGCCTCGAGGATGAAGCAGCCGCGCTTGTACAGGTCGATACGCAGGGTCGAGGGCGTGGGGCCTTCGGACTCGCGCCGCTTCACGCCGCGCTCGAAGACGTAGTCGTTCTCGGCCGTCTCGTGGCTGGCGGGGTCGGGACGCGGCAGGTCCAGCGCCTCGCAGAGTTCCGACAGGAACATCTGATAGTTGGCCCGCTCGGCGCCGCCGCGGGCCTCGCTCCAGCGCGTGATGAAGGTGTCGATATCCAAGCGCGGCTCCCCTGCCGCGCACTTGGCCCCGTTCGCGCCCCCGTTGCAAGCGCCCGCCGCCCCCCCGTCACCCCCTCTGCTTCCGCCCCCCCGATCCGCCCGTCATCCCCCGCACCCACTCCACCAGCCCGGTCTTCCCCGTCGGGTCCGCGCGCAGGGCCAGCTCCATTTCGCTCAGCTTGCTCCAGCGGGCGAAGAGGGTCTGGATGGTGACCCTCTCGGTCAGGGCGGCGGTCTGGTCGGGCCGGGCGCGGTCGCAGAGCGCAAGGCCGTCGGCGTTGGCGGCGCGGGCGTCCTCGACCTCCTGACGCATCATCACATACTCGCGCGTCGCCTTCAGCAGGGCCGAGGCCTCGCCGCCGCGCCCGCCGGTCAGCGCCGCCCGCGCCCGGCCCAGCACCGCCTCCAGCAGATCGCCGCCTCCGGCCGCGAGGTCCGGCTCCGCTGCCGCAAGCGTCGCGGCCGTGACCGGCGGCCCGCCGGGGCCGGCGGTGGCGCGGGCGTCGGCCAGGGCGCGCTTGGTCCAGCCCTTGCGGGCCATGGTCTGGCGCAGGTTGTGAAGGCCGATGACGTGCTTGTCCGCCACCTGTTGCGCGGTCATGCCGCCCAGATAGTCGGCCCGGGCCAGCTCCCACGTCGGTGGGCTGACCATCAGATAGGGGGCGCGGATCTTCGGCTTGCGGGGCATGGCGACAGTCCTTGTGCGAACTGTCGACAATCTACCGGTTTGATACGTCAGAATCGGTCGTGGTTATATTGATCGGCGGGCGGATCTCCCCCCTTCCGCTCATCCCCGCGAAAGCGGGGACCCAGTCCTGTCCAGCCTGGCGCAGGCGCTTCAAGACCGGCGTTTGCGGATCACCGCCCCGGCATCACCCAAAGCGCTGGGTCCCCGCTTTCGCGGGGATGCGCGGTGTATGGGCCCTACCGCCCGAATTTCTGGAACTTGATCCGGTGCGGGATCAGGCTCTCGACCCCGAGGCGGCGCTTCTTGTCTTCCTCATAGGCCTCGAAGTTCCCTTCGAACCATTCCACATGGCTGTCGCCTTCGAAGGCCAGGATATGCGTGGCCAGACGGTCGAGGAACCAGCGGTCGTGGGAGATGACCACGGCGCAGCCGGCGAAGCCTTCCAGCGCCTCCTCGAGGTTCTGCAGCGTCTCGATGTCGAGGTCGTTGGTCGGTTCGTCGAGCAGCAGCAGGTTGCCGCCGGTGGCGAGGGTCTTGGCCAGGTGCACGCGGTTGCGTTCGCCCCCGGAGAGCTGACCGACCTTCTTCTGCTGGTCGCCGCCCTTGAAGTTGAAGCTGCCGACATAGGCGCGGGTGTTGATCTCGCGCTTGCCGACCATCATCACATCGGTGCCGCCCGAGATGGCCTGCCAGATGGTCTCGTCCGGCTTCAGGTCGTCGCGGCTCTGGTCGACATAGGCCAGCTTGACCGTCTCGCCGACCCGGATCGAGCCGGCGTCGGGCTCTTCCTGGCCGGTGATCAGGCGGAACAGGGTCGACTTGCCGGCGCCGTTGGGCCCGATGACGCCGACGATGCCGTTGGGCGGCAGCTTGAACGACAGGTCCTTGAACAGCAGCTTGTCGCCATAGGCCATCTCCAGACCCTCGGCCTCCAGCACGACATTGCCGAGGCGCGGGCCGGGCGGGATCTGGATGACGGCGTGGGTCTGGGCCCCGCGCAGGCTCTCCTGCTCGTCGACCATCCGCTCATAGGCGGCCAGACGGGCCTTGGACTTGGCCTGACGGGCCTTGGCGCCCGAGCGGACCCATTCCAGTTCGCGGGTCAGGGCGCGCTGGCGGGCTTCCGATTCCGACTGTTCCTGCACGACGCGCTTGGTCTTGGCTTCCAGCCACGAGGAGTAGTTGCCCTCGTGCGGGTGGCCCTTGCCGCGGTCCAGCTCCAGCGTCCACTTGGTCACCAGATCGAGGAAGTAGCGGTCGTGGGTCACCAGGATGACGCAGCCGGGGAAATTCTCGAGGTGGTGCTGCAGCCACGCCACCGATTCAGCGTCGAGGTGGTTGGTCGGCTCGTCGAGCAGCAGCATGTCGGGCTTGCTGAGCAGCAGGCGGGCGAGGGCCACGCGGCGCTTCTCGCCGCCGGACAGGTTGGTGACCTCCCAGTCGTCGGGCGGGCAGCGCAGGGCGTCCATGGCCATTTCGATGCGGCTGTCGATGTCCCAGACGTCGCCGGCGTCGATCTTCTCCTGAAGGGCGGTCATCTCCTCCATCAGCTCGTCGGAGTAGTTCTCGGCCATTTCCATGGCGATGGCGTTGAAGCGGTTGACCCACTGCTTCTCCTCGCACCAGGACTCGACGTTCTCGCGCACGTTCAGGGCCGGATCGAGCTGCGGCTCCTGCTCCAGATAGCCGCGCTTGACCCCGTCGGCCGCCTTGGCCTCGCCGGTGAACTCGTTGTCGAGCCCGGCCATGATCTTCAGCAGGGTGGACTTGCCCGAGCCGTTGACGCCGACGACGCCGATCTTGGCGTCGTTGTAGAAGCTCAGCCAGATGTTCTCGAAGATCTTCTTGCCGCCGGGAAAGGTCTTGGTCAGACCCTGCATCTGGAAAATGTATTGCTGCGCCATGTGCTGCGTTCAGCCCTGTCGTCTGGAGGTGCGGGGAGGTTGGCGCGGGATGTAGCGACCGTGCGCCGTCAGGGCAAATCCATAGCGAATGGGCGCGGCGGTTTGATGGCGGCGCCGGGGACCTCTCGCTCGTTCAGAGCATCTCGGGTGCGGTGTCGCCGTCCGGCAGGTAGCGGCCGCCCACATAGGCCACGGCGAGCCATAGCGAGGTCCACAGCGCCCAGATCACCACCGCCAGCGGAATATCGGTCTCGGCGGTGTTGGCGGCGTCGACCTGTCCGAGCAGGCCGACGGCCGCCGCCGCCAGCGCCGCCGCATAGACCACGACCCGCGACCACGGCCGGCAGGCGAGAAGGGCGGTAGCCCCGATGATGAGCAGGACGCCGGTCAGCAGCCACGGAAACTGCGGCACCCACAGGCCCAGCGTCAGGTGGAAGCCGCTGTACAGGAGCAGGATTACGCCGGTGGCGCGGGGCAGAAACATGAGCTTCGTCGCGGAGCAGGCCCGGATCGGGCGTCTTCCACAGTGCCAGATCATCGTTTGCGTCGGCTTAAGCGGCAGCGTTAACGGTACCCCTCAGGCGTAGTTGAAGCTGATCGAGATCCGCTCGGTTTTCGCGGCATTGGCGGGCACCTCGTGGCGCAGCCAGCTTTCCCACATCAGCACCGTGCCGGCCTTCGGGGCCAGATAGACGAAAGGCCGCCCGGTTTCAGGCGTATCGGCGCGTACGGCCGGCCGGGCCATCATCATCGGCAGGCGCGGATCCTCCAGCTTCAGGGCCGAGGCGCCGTCCGGGACCTCGACGTAGACGGTGCCGCTGAGAAACGCGTGCGGGTGGATATGGCCGGTGTGGCCGCCGCCGGGCTTGAGGATGTTGACCCAGAGATTGTCCAGCCGAGGGCGTCTCGCCAGCTCGAAATTGAGCGCCTTCGCATAGGCTTGCGCATGTTTGTCGAGGTATCGCTTCAGTTCGGCGAACTCGGGCAGCCTGTGAGGCAGGTCGGTCAGCGACCCGTAGGAGGTGTAGCCGCGATAGCCGTGCTCCCGGCACCACATCCGGCCCGCCTGATCCTCCGCCGCGAGCATCCGGCAGGCATCGGCGAGCGACTCGTTGAAGGCCGCGAAGCTCGCCGTGTCCGACAGCGACGCTTCATAGACCTCGGTGACGAACAGCGGGCGCAGCGACATGGCGGCTGTCTAGCGCAGGCGAGGGGGTTCAGAAAGGCAGCGCAGCCTCTCCGCGCAGGATCGCCTCGGCCTGGGGCGTGTGTTTGCCACCCGAGCGGTCGTGCAGCACCAGCGGGGGCAGGATACGGAGCGGGGCCTTGCCCGTCTTGATCGCCTGGACCAGTACGCGCTTGGCCGGTTCGTCGGCAAAGGGATGCACCGGCCGCACCGAGAACGACCCCGCCGTCGCCCCCAGCAGGGCCAGCAGGTCGGCCAGGCGGTCGGCGCGGTGGATGACCACGACCCGCCCGCCTTCCCGCACCGCCTTGAGCAGGAACCGCGTCCACGCGGCCAGACCGTCGTCGGCCATCCAGGCCCCCTGTTTGCCGGGGGCGGGAGCGCGCAGCGCGCCCGGATCGTCGAAGAAGGGCGGGTTGCTGACGGCGCGGTCGAACGGCTTCAGGCCCAGTACGCGGAAGCCCGCCGCCACGTCGCCGTCCAGAACCGTCGACCCGGCGCCGTTGAGGGCTGCATTGTCCCGCGCCAGCGCCGCCATGGCGGGGTCGCGCTCAATGCCGGTCAGGGTCACGCCGGGGGCCCGGGCGGCCATCTGCATCAGCACCGCGCCCGCGCCGCATCCCGCCTCGATGACCCGCTCGCCCGCCTGAACCCCCGCCGCGGCGGCCAGCAGGGCGGCGTCCATGCCGGCGCGGTAGCCCGTGGCCGGCTGGCGCAGCCGGACGCGCCCGCCCAGCAGGGCGTTCTCGACGATCTGAACGTCCAGCGAGGGGAACGGTGCGACGGTCACGCGGCTTGACCCTTCATGGCCCGATCACCATTGTGCGCCGCATCGCCGCCCTGCAAGACGGCGGCTGGATTTTCAGGCGTGATCCTCCCCCCGCGCCGTGCCCATGAGTTCTCCCTTGGACGCTGTCACCGTCGCCGAGTCCCGCCCCAAGGGAGACGTTGAGCCTCTGGTTCAGCTGGCGAAGCGCGACATGGGCGCCGTCGACGCCCTGATCGTCGAGCGGATGCAGTCGCAGGTGCCGGTGATTCCGCTTCTGGCCGAGCATCTGGTCTCCGCGGGCGGCAAGCGTCTCCGCCCCCTGCTGACGATCGCGGCCGCACGGGCGTCCGGGGCGTCCGACGACATCGACGCCTCGCGCAAGCTGGCCGCGGCGGTCGAGTTCATCCACACCGCCACCCTGCTGCACGACGACGTGGTCGACGGCTCCAATCTGCGTCGCGGCAAGACCGCCGCCCACCTGATCTGGGGCGCGCCGTCCAGCGTGCTGGTCGGCGACTTCCTGTTCGCCCGCGCCTTCGAGCTGATGGTCGAGACCAATCAGATGCGCGCCCTCGGCATCCTCGCCACGGCCTCCAGCGTCATCTCCGAGGGCGAGGTGCTGCAGCTGACCCGCGCCCACGACCTGAACCTCGATCAGGACACCTATCTGCGCATCATCTCGGCCAAGACCGCCGAGCTGTTCGCGGCCGCCGCCGAGGCCGGGGCGGTCGGGGCCGAGGCCGACGAGACGGCGGTGCAGGCCCTGCGCGCCTACGGCCTGAACCTCGGCATCGCCTTCCAGTTGGCCGACGACGCCCTGGATTACGGCGGCGCCTCCGCGACCCTCGGCAAGAACGCCGGCGACGACTTCCATGAGGGCAAGGTGACCCTGCCCCTGCTGCTTGCGGTCGCCCGTACGCGCGGCCGTGAGGACGCCTTCTGGGAGCGCACGATCAACAAGGGCGAGCGGACCGAGGACGACTTCCGCCGCGCCCGCGAACTGATCATCGGCACGGGCGCCATCGGCGGGACGCTGGACATCGCCTGGGACTACGCCGCCGCCGCCCAGGACGCGCTCAAGCCGCTGCCGGCCGGAGCGTGGCGGGACTCGCTGGAGCAACTGGCGGACTTCGCGGTCAGCCGGGCGTCCTAGCGCAGGCTCGCGCAGAACCGCTGGATGCGCGTGCACGCCTCTTCCAGCACGGTCTCCGACGTTGCGTAGCTGATGCGGAAATAGGGGCTGAGGCCGAACGCCGAGCCCTGCACTACGGCGACCCCCTCGGCGTCGAGCAGTCCGGCGGCGAAGGCGTCGTCGCTGTCGATCGTCGCACCGCCTTCGGTCGTCTTGCCGATCAGGCCCTCGATCGACGGATAGACGTAGAAGGCGCCTTCCGGCGTGGCGCAGCGGACGCCCGCCGCCTGGTTGAGCATCGACACCACCAGGTCCCGCCGCGCCTCGAAATGCTTGGCCCGCTCGGCGATGAAGTCCTGCGGTCCGTTCAGCGCCTCCACCGCCGCCCACTGGCTGATCGACGAGGGATTGGAGGTGGTTTGCCCGGCCACCTTGCGCATCAGGTCGATCAGCGGCTTCGGCCCCGCCCCGTAGCCGATGCGCCAGCCGGTCATGGCGTAGGCCTTGCTGACCCCGTTCACGGTCAGCGTCCGGTCGTAGAGATCCGGCGCGACCTCGGCGATGGTGCGGTATTCGAAGTCGCCGTAGATCAGGTGTTCGTACATGTCGTCGGTCATCACCCACACCTGCGGGTGGCGGCGCAGCACGGCGGCCAGCGCCTCCAGTTCTGCGCCGGTATAGGCGGCCCCGGTCGGGTTCGACGGCGAATTGAGGATCAGCCATTTCGTCCGCGGCGTGATGGCGTCCTCCAGCGCCTCGGGCCTCAGCTTGAAGCCGTCGGTCTCGTGACCGACGACCGTCACCGGCTCGCCGCCGGCCAGCAGCACCATGTCGGGATAGGACACCCAGTAGGGCGCCGGCACGATCACCTCGTCGCCGGGCGACAGGGTGGCCAGCAGGGCGTTGTAGATCACCGTCTTGCCGCCCGGGGCGACATGGACCTGGCTGGTCTCGTAGGACAGCCCGTTCTCGCGCTTGAATTTGGCCGCCACCGCCGCCTTCAGTTCCGGAAGCCCGTCGACATCGGTGTATTTCGTCTCGCCGCGCCGGATGGCCGCGATGGCCGCTTCCTTGATATTGTCCGGCGTGTCGAAGTCGGGCTCGCCGGCGCCGAGGCCGATCACGTCGCGGCCCTCGCGCTTCAGCTCACGCGCCCTGGCGGTCACCGCCAGGGTGGCCGACGGCTTGACGCGGGCCAAAGCGGCGGACTGAAGCGCGGCGGACTGCAGGCTGGACATGGCGACTCCGGGAGAACGGCGCCCACTCCTTACGCAGTCGCGAAACGCCGATCAAATGCCGCCGCCGCCGTCATCTGACGGGCGGCAGGTACTCCGGCGGAATCGGCGTGCCCGGGCTTTCGGCCAACCAGTAGACGCTGAGCACCCACCAGCGGCTTCCGTCGTGGAACAGCTGAATGCTGTTGATGCCGCGCATGAACGGCGCCGAGTCGGACAGGCTGCGGACGCTGTCGTAGGTCGACCAGACATGGACCATGTGCCCGAACCGCTCGGACCGGCTGGCGATCTCGCGCTCGTGGAAGCCGTCGCGGGTCAGCACCGGGCCGCTGCGCTCAATGTATTCCTCCGGCGTGATCGATCGGGCCACGCCGACGCCCTCGCGGTTGACGCCCGAGGGCATCAGCCGCGCCGTGGGATGGAACAGCGAGCGGAAGCGGTCCCAGTCCCGTTCGACCCCGGCGTCTCCGGAGATCACGTCGTAGAGGGCCGTGACGATGGCTTCCGGCGACGCCACGTCGGCCGGGACCGCCGCGAGGACGGGCGGGGCAGGGGGCGTCTGGGCCGCCGCGGGCGCGGCGCAGGTCAGGCTCAGGGCGGCGACGAGGATCAACAGGCGCATCAGGATCTCCCTCAGCCCTGCCGCGCGAGGCGGCCGAACAGCTCCGACAGCGCCTTTAGCCGCGCCGCATCGGCCGGCGGGGTGTTTTCCGCCGCCGCCGCTAGGGCTCGTGAAAGCTCCGTCGCCCGCGTGCGGTCGACCCGTCCGCTGCGCCATTGCTCGACGGCGGTGCGGGAACGCTGGGCCAGTCCGGCCTCGAGGCCACTGGATCGCGCCAGTTGGTCCAGATAGGCCGCCGCCACGTCCGGGTGATCCTCCCAGACCGGCCGGGTCTGGGTCTGCGGATTGATCGTCGCCTGCATGACCCGTTCGGCCACGGCGATCTCGGCGGCCGACAGGTGCTCGCTGGGCTTGAGGCTCAGAACGTCGAAGCCGCGCGCGATCTCGCTGGCGTAGATGCGACCGTTGAACCAGTAGGCCGACCAGTGACCGCCCACGTACAGCCGCTCCGGATCGATCGGGCCGCGGTCGAAATACGCGATCTCCATCGGCCGGGCCGGGTCGGTGAAGTCGACGATCGAGATTCCGCCCTGGTACCAGGCCTGCAGCATCAGGTCGCGGCCGGGCACCGGGATCAGGTTGCCGTTGTGGGCGACGCAGTTCTCGGAATTCGCCTGTGCGGCCGGCAGCTTGAAGAAGCTCTTGCCGACCAGACGGCCGTCCTCGATCGCGGCGATCAGGTCGGCGCCCCAGGTGTGCGGATCCTCGGCCCGGCAGCGCGCCGAGGTGCCGCCGCCCCATTCGTCGGTGAACAGCACCTTGTCGCCGGCGTGATTGAACGTGGCCGAATGCCAGTAGGCCATGTCCGGATCGAACAGTTCCGAAATACGCGCCGGCTTCTCCGGGTCCGAGATGTCCAGCAGGATGCCGTTGCCGCTGCATGCGCCGGCCGCCAGCCCGAGCTCGGGAAAGACGGTGATGTCGTGGCAGTGATTGGTCGCGCCGCTCTGCTGGCCGCCGACGCCGAAGCGGCCGCCCTTCCACAGGCCGGCGATCTCGCCTGTCTCGCGATCGGCGAAGATGCGCGGACGGTTGACGATGGCGGCCTGCGCCGGAGCATCCAGGGGCACCTTGATGACGTCGATCGAATACAGCGCCGTCTCGGGGTTCTCGCCCGGCTCCCCGTCGCGGCAGCCCGCCAGCTCGTCCGACTTGCGCACGCCCGAGGTGGCCGAGTTGTAGATATAGAGGACGTTCGGATCGTTCGGATGCGGGACCAGGGTATGGGTGTGCGAGCCCCGGCAGGTTTGCACCGCCGCGACCTGGCGCGGCGCCGACAGATCGCTGATGTCGAAGATGCGGATGCCGCGGAAGCGTTCGGCGTTGACCTCGCCCTCGGCGTCCCTGACCCCGCAGTCGAGCCGGGCGCGGTTCTGCTCGACCGACATGAACAGCAGATCTCCGTGCACCGACACGTCGCCCTGCCCGCCCGGGCAGACGACCGACAACACCAGTTCCGGAGCGCCGTCGCCGCTCACGTCATAGGCGTTGAAGCCGTTGAAATTGCCGACGAACAGCCGACCGTTCGACAGGGCCAGGTCGCTGTTGGCCATGGCCAGAGGACTGTATTTCCGGGGCGGCAGAGGCTGCGCCGTCCCGGCCTCGACGGCCGCTGCATTGGCCCGCATGGCGGCGATCTCCTCGCGCGTCGGCGGCGCGAAAATGGCCTCTGGATCCGAGAAGCCGGGCGCCGGCCTGACCGAGTGCTCCAGTGTCAGGTTGGAGATGGCCTGTCCCGCGTCGTGCAGCCCGGGTGAAAGCGTGGAGCGGACGTCGGTCCCGACCGGGGGCGTCTGGCCCGGCGGGGTGGTCTGGGCCTGGGCCGCCACGGTCCCGAGCAGGACGCTGGCCGCTGCGGTGGAGCCCAGCAGAAGGCTGCGGATGTTCATTGGTCGCCCCTCGATGGATGGTTTCAAAGCTCTGACAGGATGGACAGCATGCGCAGGATTTCGGCCGACTGGTCGGCGGTGACGGAGCTGGCGAAGTCCGACAGCATCGGATCCTCCGCCGTGTCGGGGTGGGCCAGCAGCGCCTCGACCATGTCCAGAGCGCCCCGGTGGTGCTGGATCATGCCCTCGAGGAACAGCCGGTCGAAAGCTGGCCCCCTTGACGCGGCCAAGGTCGTCATCTGCGCCGGCGACAGCATCCCCGGCATCAGGGGCGTGTCCGGATCAGGAGCGCCGTGGGTCGCCGGGTGGTGGCCCGCATGCGGGTCAGCCGCCGCGAGCGGCAGTCCGCGGCCGAGCAGCCATTCTTCCATCAGCGCCATCTCGGCCGCCTGACTCTGCGCGATCCGCTGGCCCAGCAGGCGAACCGCCAGGGAGGCGGCCCGTGTCTGCATCAGTTCGACCATCTCCACCGCCTGGGCGTGATGGACCAGCATGTGCCGCATGAAACTGACATCCGCCTCGACGAAGCCGGTCCGGCTCAGCTCGACCGCCTCGGCTGCGCTGATCACCCGTGAAGGCTCTCCCGGCGCACCGGGATTGAAGATGGGCGGTGTCTGGGGCGAGGACAGGGCCGCGACCAAGCCAACTACAATCCCGGGCAGCGTCAGGCTCAATCTATCAGGCTCCGGCCGCGGGCAGTGACGGCTGGCGGAGAGAGTAGGAGGCGGGAAGCGGCGGGGGCAAGATGGAAAGGCGACGACGGCGCCGAAATCCGGACGAACAAGTGAGCGGTTTGCCGTCGGCCGCAGGGGTGTGCAAATGGCCCTGAACAACGGAGCCGCCGAATGCTCGCCGTCGCGCTATTCGCCATTGTTACGCTTCAACAGGCCCCGGCCGTGGACCGGGACTGTGTGAACGATCAGTTGGACCGCTGCGGATCCGGACAGCAGGACAGAGTTCGGGCGGCGCTGGCGATGGCCGCGATAGAGGCCGAATCTGCGGCCGGCGCCGAAGTCTATCGGGCCTTCTTCATCGACGGCTACGGCCGCGACATGCCGGGGATCGCCTTCGAGCGGCGACACGGCGCACCCCCGGAGGTGGTCGTCTACGGCCTGGAGGGCGTCCGGATGTCCGCCGAGGTTTCGACGGCGATCTGGCTTGACGTCCAGAACCGGGCCCGGTTTGCGACCCGCGAACTGACCCCGCCGCCCGGAGAGGGGGACGAGCCGTTCAACATCTGCCTGCACCCGTGGGTGTACACCGTCGAGATCACCAATGCGGCCGAGCGCGGCGTTCCAAACCCTGAAATCAAGCGGCGGACGGAGGACTCCTGCCAAGGCGGCCTGACCGCACGGTTCGCCAACGACCTTGCTGCTCTCGCCATCAAGAAATTTCCCGCCTGCGATGCGCTGGATGCCGATGAGCATCGAAACGACATCGCCCGGCTGGAGGTCTGCGGAAGGTTTCGTGGCGACCGGTTGGCGGCCGCGGAGTTGATGAACCAGATCGGCTGGCGGGTCACACCGGAGGAAGACGCCGAAACCCCCTTCGCCTGGTCGCGCAGTTTTGGTGTCAACGCCTCGACCCGGCTCGAATGGGACGGGCAGGTGATCCAGGCCAACCGCAGCCTGAGAAACAACGCGGCGGCCGTTTTTCTTGCGGAGCAACAAAGGGCTCATCCGGATCTCCGCGGCTATATCAGGCGCTTCGACGGCGTCTCTTCGACGGAGGTCCAAACCGAGGGCTGGTTCCGACGGGAGAACGAGGGGGGAGAATACCTGTCGGCCCCCTTCCGACAGGTCTGGGTCTGGGACGACGCCGGCTTGGGCTGGATTCTGCAAAGCTGGACCGTGGACGCCTTCGCACCGCCAGAGCCTGCTAGGGAACCCTGATGCGCCGTCTCCTCGACTTCATCCTCAACATGGAAGGCCGCCGGTGGCGGACCTTGCTGGCGACCGCATTGCTGCTCGGGACCACCGTCGCCCTGTTGATGATCGGCAAGAGCCAGCTCGGCCTGGCGGCCGAGGAGAAGCTGGAAGCCTGGCTGCAGGGCTACGCCGGCAGCCCGTGGGCGTTCGCGGCGACGGTCGTGCTGTTCATTCTCGCCGCCTTCATCGGAGCGCCGCAGTTCATCCTGATCGCCGCCTGCGTCGTCGCCTTCGGGCCCTCGCTGGGCTTCTTCTACAGTTGGGCGGCGACGATCGCCTCTGCTGGAGTGACCTACTGGCTGGGGCGAGGGCCGACGGCGCGGATGGTGGATCGCTTCGGCGGCCGCACCCTGAATCGGCTCAAGGGCTTCGTCGGCAAGAACGCCTTCTACGCCAGCTTCATGATCCGCAACGTGCCGTCGGCGCCGTTCATCGTCGTCAACATGGCCTTCGGGGCCACCCGCGCCTCCTTCCCCGCCTATCTGCTGGGCTGCGCCCTCGGCGTCCTGCCCAAAACGGCGCTGGTCGCCTTCTTCGGCGGGGCGGTGGTCTCGGCGGTCAGCGGCGATGGAGTCTGGACCTCGGCCATACTGGCCGGCGTGGCGGTGGTGTGGCTGGGGCTGATGCTGGGCGTGCGCGAGCTGGTCAAACGGCGCGAACGGGCCGCCGGCGCGCCGGATTGACAAGCTTGGCTGACGGGATCGTGAACGGCCACGCTGCAGATAGCGCGGGCAGGCTCCGCAGACGCGCCGCATAGGACTTGTAATCCCCCCCGCACAAGGGCAAACGGGCCTTCGGTCGGTCAGGCGATAACGATCAGGAGGCGGCGCGGATGGGGATGCGCACCGCCGGGGCGTCGCCGAAGCGGATCGAGACTGCCAACGCCCTATTCCAGGCCCGAACGAACGGTATCCCGGCTCCATGTTCAACAGCATTTTCGGCGCGATCTCCAACGACATCGCCATCGACCTCGGCACCGCCAACACCCTGATTTACATGAAGGGCAAGGGCATTGTGCTGAACGAGCCCTCGGTGGTCGCGTTGCGGAACGTCGGTGGACGGAAGATCGTCCACGCGGTGGGCATCGAGGCCAAGCAGATGCTGGGCCGCACCCCCGGCCACATGGAAGCCATCCGTCCGATGCGCGACGGGGTCATCGCCGACTTCGAAGTCGCGGAAGAGATGATCAAGCACTTCATCCGCAAGGTTCACAACCGCAAGGGCTTCGTGAACCCCAAGGTCATCGTCTGCGTGCCGTCGGGCGCCACCGCCGTCGAGCGCCGCGCCATCAATGATTCCTGCCTCAACGCCTCGGCCCGCCGCGTCGGCCTGATCGATGAACCGATGGCCGCCGCGATCGGCGCCGGCCTGCCGATCCACGAGCCGACCGGCTCGATGGTCGTCGACATCGGCGGCGGCACCACCGAGGTGGCCGTGCTGTCCCTGTCGGGCATCGTCTATTCGCGCTCGGTCCGCGTCGGCGGCGACAAGATGGACGAGGCGATCATCAGCTACATGCGCCGAAACCATAACCTTCTCATCGGCGAGACCACTGCCGAACGCATCAAGAAGGACATCGGCACCGCCCGCATCCCGGCCGACGGCGAAGGCCTGTCGATCGACGTCAAGGGCCGCGACCTGATGCAGGGCGTTCCGCGGGAAGTTCGCATCTCCGAGCGTCAGGCCGCCGAAGCCCTGGCCGAGCCGGTCACCCAGATCGTCGAGGCCGTGAAAGTCGCGCTGGAAGCCACCCCGCCCGAACTGGCCGCCGACATCGCCGACAAGGGCATCATGCTGACCGGCGGCGGGGCCCTGCTGCGCGGTCTGGACGCCGAGATCCGCGACCACACCGGCCTGCCGGTCTCGGTCGCCGACGATCCGCTGTCGTGCGTCGCCATCGGCTGCGGCCGGGTGCTCGAACACCCGCGCTGGATGAAGGGCGTGCTCGACTCCGCCCTTTAAGGCTCAGTCCCGATTCACGCCTCAAATCCCTGTCATCATTGATGACATTGGGGTTGCAGCGGTTTCCAAACGGCCCGGATTTTGCGATAGGCTGGGCTGATCGGCGGGGGGCGTCCCGCTGATTCCCTTTTTCTGAGGAAGGCGCGCCGTGGCGTTTCGCGACGGACCGTTCGAAAACATCAAGGTGCCGCTGGTCTGGACCGCGGCCGTGACCGTCGTGATCGCTGGCGTGGGCTGCATCCTGCTGCTGATCAGCGACGCCCGCGCCCAGACCTCGCCCTACCAGCCGGTTCGCGCCGGCGTGGAGACCGTGGCCGGCCCCGTCGGCGGCGTCTTCGCGGCCCCGGTGCGCTGGTTTGGCCACGCCTCGGACTATGTCGGCGGCTATTTCTTCGCCGTCTCCGAGAACCGCCGTCTGAAGCGTGAACTGGCCGAGCTTCAGCCGTGGCGCGATCAGGCCATCGCGCTCAAGAACATCAACGCCCGCTACGAGGCCATGCTGGGTATCCGGCCCGAGCCGCCGGTCGAGATGCGTACGGCCCGTTCGATCGCCGACACCAGGGGCCCTTTCTCCAAGGCCCGTCTGCTCGACGTCGGCGCCGGCGGCGGCGTCAAGGTCGGCAATCCGGTGATCAACGAGCACGGTCTCGTCGGCCGGGTGGTCGGAACCTCGTCCAACGTCAGCCGCATGCTGCTGCTGACCGACGTGGCCAGCCGCACGCCCGTGCTGGTCGACCGCACCGACGCCCGCGCCCTGCTGACCGGCGACGGATCGGGAAATCCCCGGTTGGAGTTCGTGCGCGGCGTGGGTTCAGTCCAGGCGGGCGACCGAATCCTGTCCTCGGGCGACGGCGGCGGCTTCCCGCGGGGCGTGCCGGTCGGCGTGGCCGCCAAGGGCGTCGACGGCTCATGGCGGGTCAAGCTGTTCAGCGACCGCGGGGCCATCGACTACGTCCGCGTCATGCTGTTCGAGGACTTCGGTCAGCTGATCGAGCCCGACGAACTGAACGCGCCGCCACTGGCCGCGCTCGACACCCTTTCCGAGGCGACGCCTGCGCAGACGACCGCCATAACCGACTCAGCCGCCCGCCGGGCCGCCCGCCCGCCGGCTTCCACTCCGGGAGGGACCGAATGAGACGGCCCGTCGCGGTCCGTGTCGTCGGGCCGATGCAGTGGATCGTCTATCCGGCGCTGATCGCCGTCGCGGCCACCATCATTCTGCAGACGCCCGTCGAACTGTTCGGCCTGCATCTGCCCGAACCGGTGATCCCGATGGTGCTGGCCTTCGCCTGGCCGCTGATCCGGCCGTCGGTGCTCGCGCCGATCGTGTTGGTCGCCCTGGGCCTGATCCTCGACATTCTGACCTACGGGCCGCTCGGCCTGTGGAGCCTGACGTTTCTGGCCATCTATAGCGTCGTGCTGGCGTCACGCAGTTTTCTTGCCGGCCAGGACACAGCGGTGCTGTTCGTCTGGTACGCCGCCTGCTGCGCCCTGGCCTTCCTCCTCGCCTATGTGGTGATGGCCTTTATCGCCGGGACGCCGGCCAGTCTGATCGCCGTCTTCCTTCAGGTCGTTCCGACCCTGCTGCTGTTCCCATTCGCGCACCGCCTGATCGAGCGGTTCGAGGACGGCGACGTGAGGTTCCGATGACCCTGTTTCGCCAAGGTTACGCAGGGCGGGCCCGACCCTGCTCGATCGTGCGGACGAAGTCCTCCGAAGCTCCCGCACGGAGCGCAAGGGGATGAGCTCGGAACCGTCCATCTTCTTCTCCGACACCAATGAGCGGCAGGGCTCGTTTCTGCGCCGCACTTTCGTCATGGGTGGACTGACCGCGATCGGCGGCCTCGCGCTGACCGGCCGGCTGGCCCAGCTGCAGGTGGTCCAGGCGGGCGAGTACGCCACCCTCGCCACCAACAACCAGTTCAACTTCCGCCTCGTGCCGCCGCCGCGGGGACGCATTCTCGACCGGAACGGCGTTGTCATCGCCGGCAACCGCCCCAGCTTCCGGGTCCTTGTCGTCCGCGATGAGACCAAGGACCTCGACCAGACCCTCGACCTGCTCGGCCGCTTGCTGCCAGACACCGTGGATCGCCGCCGCTCGATCATCCGTGAGGTCAACGCGGCGCCGCGTTTTTCGCCGGTGCCGGTCAAGAGCGACCTGACATGGGAGGAGTTCGCCAAGGTCAATCTCTACGCCAATGAGCTTCCGGGCGTGATGGCGGACATGAATGAGGCCCGCTTCTATCCGTTCGGCGGCTCGTTCGCCCATGTCATCGGTTATGTCGCCAAGCCAAACGACCGTGACATCGAGGCGATCAAGGCGCGCGGCGAGGACGTCCCGGAAATCCTCTACAATCCCGGCTTCCGCATTGGCCGGCAGGGGGTGGAGAAGGCTTTCGACGCCGACCTCCGGGGCGAAGCCGGCGGCAATCGCGTCGAGGTCGACGCCCGCGGCCGGGTCGTGGCCGAGGATATCGGCGGGTCGAAGCCGCCGGTGCCCGGCAAGGACGTCGTCCTGACCCTCGACGCCGACGTGCAGAACCGCGCGCTGGAGGTCTATGGCGAAGAGTCCGGCGGCTGCGTGGTCATGGATGTCCGCAATGGCGACATCCTGTGCATGGTGTCGGCGCCCTCATTCGATCCCAATCTGTTCGTCGGCGGAGTGCCGTCCACCATCTACAACGCCCTGCGCGACTACGAGCGCCTGCCGCTGCTGGACAAGGCGATCTACGGCACCTTCCCGCCGGGCTCGACCTTCAAGATGACCACGGCCCTGGCCCTGCTCGACGCGGGAATTAGTCCGACCGAGCGGGTGGTTTGCACGGGCGGCTATCGCTACGGCGCCCGGACCTTCCGCTGCTGGAAGGCCGGCGGGCACGGAGCGATGGATATGCACAATGCCATCAAGAACTCGTGCGACACCTATTTCTACCACCTCTGCAACCGCGCGGGCGTCGACCGCATCGCACGGGTGGCGGAGGATCTCGGTTTTGGCCAGGTCTACGAAATCGGCATCGCCGGTCAGTCGGACGGCACGGTGCCCTCGACGAAGTGGAAACGCGAGTACACGGAAGCCACGAGCTGGGACGACGATGGGACCTGGTATCCGGGCGAAACGCTTTCTGTCGCGATCGGGCAGGGCGCCCTCGAGGTGAACGCCCTGCAGCTGGCGGTGATGGCCAGCCGCCTCGCCAACGGCCGTAAGGCGGTCCAGCCCCGGCTGGTCAAGGCGGTCGGGGGTGAGGAACGCGAAGAAACCCGGGGCTTCGCCGATCTGCCGTTCAGTACCGAACACCTCGACATCGTCCGCGGGGGTATGGCGGCGGTGGCCAACGACGTCACCGGCACCGCCTACCGAACCTCGCAGCTCGGTCTCGGCGATATCCAGATGGCCGGCAAGACCGGCACCGCCCAGTCGCGTGACTACAAGGCGGGCGAGTCTCGCGGCCCCCGCAACGCCCAGTGGTCCCGGCGCGACCACGCCCTGTTCGTGGCCTTCGCGCCGCATGACGCGCCGCGCTACGCCATCGCCCTGATCATCCAGCACGCCCCGGCGGGAGGCTCCGTGGACGCCGCGCCCAAGGCGCGCGAGATCATGAAGACCGTCCTGCTGAAGGACCCGGACATGCGCGCCCGCATCGAGCGCCCGCTTCCGCCCGAGGCCGAGGCGCCCGCCGGCGTCGACGAGGGCGACGCCGGGACCGGGCCCGGGGGCGAGGTCGTCGGCCCCGCCGCCGCCGAGGTCGCACGGTCGGTGCCGGCGCCCCGGCCGGCCCGCACCGCGACCTCCGGGCCGCGCCCCTATCTGTCGGAGCCGCCCCGATGACCGCCTCGGCCCTGACCCGTCCCGGCGAGCGCGACCGGCTGTCGACCAAGATCACCGAACTGGACTGGCGCATCGTCGGCCTGCTGTGCGTGGTCGCCGGTGTCGGAGCCGCCATGCTCTATTCGATCGCCGGCGGTCACTGGCAGCCTTGGGCGGCCGACCATCTGATCCGGTTTGGCGCCATGCTGGTCGTCATGCTGTGCCTCGCCATGGTCCACCCCAAATGGTGGTTCCGCGGCGCCTATCCGCTCTACGCCGTGTTGCTGATCATGGTGCTGATGATCGAATTCACGCCACTCGGATATGAGCCGGTCGGCGCCGGAGCGAAGAATTGGCTCAACCTCGGCTTCATGCGAATCCAGCCGGCGGAGTTCATGAAGCTGGGCCTGGTCCTCGCCCTGGCCCGGTGGTACCACAATCATTCGGCCCAGGACGCCCGCTGGTCCTGGAAGCTGCTGGTTCCCGCGGCGATGATCGGGTTGCCGTTCCTGCTGGTCGCCAAACAGCCCGACCTGGGCTCGGCCATGATCATCGGTCTGACGGGCGGGGCCATCATGGCTCTGGCCGGCCTCAGCTGGCGGGTGATCGCCGCCGGGGCCGCCGCCGCCGTCGCCGCCATCCCGCCCTTCGTGATGTTCGTCATGCACGACTATCAGCGCAACCGGGTCCTGACCTTTCTCGACCCGGAGGCCGACCCTTCGGGCACGGGCTACAACATCATCCAGTCAAAGATCGCCCTCGGCTCCGGCGGTCTGCTCGGCAAGGGCTACGGCCTGGGCAGCCAGAGCCAGCTGGAGTTCCTGCCGGAGCGGCACACCGACTTCATCTTCTCCACCGTGGCCGAGGAGTTCGGCTTCGTCGGCTCCTTCGGCCTGCTGGCTTGCTATGTCGGGATCATCCTGATCGCCTTGCGCATCGCCTCGCTGGCGCACAGCCATTTCGGCCGTATCGCCGCCGCCGGCATGACCGCCTTCTTCGCCCTCTTCGTGCTGATCAACGGGGCCATGGTGATGGGTCTTGCCCCGGTTGTCGGGGTGCCGATGCCACTGCTGTCTTACGGCGGCTCGTCGATGATGACGGTGATGATCGGTTTCGGCCTGGTGCTGTCTACCCGGGTCCACCGCTACGCCGAACTGCCGAAGGGGCAGGGGCTGTTCTGATCGCGCGGTTCAGGCGTTAGGCTGAGGCCATGTCCAAAGAAGCCTCCAAAGCCGCCCCGCCCGTCTTCGTCCCCGACTGGGGCGAGACGCCTTGCCCCCAGCCCGTGATCCCATCGGCCTCGCCGGAACAGACCGCCGCCCTGACGGACGGTGTGCGGATGCGCGAAAATCCGGCCGAATGGGCATTCGTCCGCCTTTCCAAGCTGATCGAAGACTTCGAAAAGGGCCTCGACAAGGATGAGGAGGTCGGCGCCCGGATCGTCGGTGTCCCCGGCGATGGGACCATGTCGATCGAGGACGTCGGCTTCTGGGGCCCCGACTTTATCCTGTTCGTGGGCAAGAACCCCGACGGCAAACCCGTGCGGCTGATCCAGCACTACGGCCAGATCAACGTCCTGCTCGACGTCCGTAAGAAGCCCGAGGAGCGCGAGGCGCGCCGCATCGGCTTCCAGCTGTCGGAGATGGTGCGGAAGACGGACCGGAAGTGAGATCGACAGGCAGCAGGCAGCAGGTGGCCGGAGTCCAATAGTCGCCAGACGCGCAACCCCACTGCCGCCTGCTACCTGCGTTCTAGAGCGAAGCCGCCCAGTCCGTCGCCCGGATCAGACTGTCGATGATGCCCGGCTCGGTGGAGGCGTGGCCGGCGTCCTTGACGATGTCCAGCTTCGCTTCTGGCCAGGCGCGGTGCAGCGCCCAGGCGCCCGACATGGGCGTCACCACGTCGAACCGGCCCTGCGCGATCCAGCACGGGATGTGGCGAATGCGGCCGATGTTCTTCAGCAGCCAGCCTTCCTCGGGGAAGAAGCCGCCATTGGTGAAGTACCAGTTCTCGATCCGGGCGAAGGCCACGGCGAACTCCGGCTCGGCGAATTTGTCAGGCCTTGCCTCCGGGCCCGCGACGCTGACCGTTTCGCCTTCCCAGCTCGACCAGGCTACAGCGCAGCGTTCCCGCTCGGTCTTGTCGTCGCCAATCAGCCGTTTGTAGTAGGCGCCCATCAGATCGTGCCGCTCGTCCTCGGGGATCGGTGCGACGAACCGCTCCCAGGCGTCGGGGAACAGGTGCGAGGCCCCATCTTGGTAGAACCAGCGCAGCTCCCCCCGGGTGAGCAGGAAGATGCCGCGCAGCACCAGCGCCGCCGTGCGCTCGGGATGGGTGATGGCGTAGGCCATCGACAGGGTCGAACCCCAGCTGCCGCCAAACACCACCCATTTGTCGACGCCCAGCAGCTCGCGCAGCCGTTCAATGTCCTCGATCAGCGTCCAGGTGGTGTTGTCCTCCAGAGAGGCGTTCGGCCGGCTCTTGCCGCAGCCGCGTTGGTCGAACAATACGATGCGGTATTTCGACGGGTCGAAATAGCGGCGCATCCCCGGATTGACCGCTCCGCCGGGGCCGCCGTGCAGCACCACGACCGGCAGACCCTGCGGATTGCCACACTCCTCGTACCAGATCTCATGCACCCCGTCGGTCGGCATATAGCCGCTGGCGTAGGGTTCGATCTCCGGGAACAGGTCGCGGCGGGACGTTTCGGGCACGGGGAAGGCCATACGGTGACTCGGTCTCTCTTCATGGCTCTCAGGCGGGAGGGGTTTGTGTCCGCAATGCGGCAAAGAGGATCAAAAGCCAAGCCGCGATCATCAGCACGCCTCCGAGTGGGGCCACCGCGCCCATGGCCGGAAGGCTCAGCAGGGCGACGGCTGACAGGGCGAGCGAGAAGATCAGACCGCCGGCCGCCGCCAGCCAGCCCGCGATGACCGCAGGGCCGCTCCGGACGGGCCATACGGCGCAGACGAGGGCGAGTACAGCATGGACCAGCTGGTAGTGCGCACCCGTTGTCAGCAGCGACTTGACCTGCGGCCCCGCGCCATGCGCGGCGAAGGCGCCCAAGGCCACCGCAAGGGCGCCGTTCAGCGCGGCGAAGGCCGCCAGACTGCGATCGACTGTCATGAAGTGAACGGTAGCCGACAGAATCCCCCGCGTCTGCTATTCGCCGGCCATGACCGCCGCCCAGCGCATGGCTTTGCAGTATGTGTTGCTCTTCGGCGCCACCGGCGTGTCACTTCCCTTCGCGGGCCTGTGGATGCGCGCACAGGGCTTGAGCGGGGCCGAGATCGGGACTCTTCTGGCGGCGCCGATGCTCGCCCGGATCGTCACCGGGCCGCTGCTGGCCGTCTGGGCGGACGGCTTCCGCTACCGGCGCACGCCGATCGCGCTGATGGGGCTGGTCATGGCCGCGGGCTATGGCGTCGCGGGATGGTCCGACCTCTACGCAGTGCGGGCGATCGGCTGGTTCGTCGGCGCGACGGCCATGGGCGTGCTGGTGCCGCTGAGCGACGTCATGACCCTGAGGCTGGCCGGAAGGCTGGGATTCAGCTTCTCCCTGCCGCGCGGTGCGGGCTCCGCCGCCTTCGTGGTCGCCAACATCGCCATGGGCGCCCTGCTGCTACTGTGGCCTGTCGACAGCGTCGTCGTCTGGCTCGTCGTGGCCTCGCTCGCCCTCGCGGCCGTCGCCGCCTTCGTCCTGCCGCCCGAGCCGGTCGCCGACGGAGCGCCCGTGCCCGGGCAGGAGCGCTTCCGCGGTCTCGGCCGCCTGCTCAAGGATCCGGTGTTCATGACTGCGATCTTCGCCGTGGGCGCGGTGCAGGGGGCCCATGCCTTCCAGTACGGCTTCTCGGCCATCCTGTGGAAAACGCAGGGCATAAGCGAGGCGGTGACCGGTCAGCTCTGGGCCTTCGGCGTCATCGTCGAGATCGCCCTGATGTGGCTGTTCGAGCCGTGGCGCCGGCGCGTCGGCGTCGGCCCGTGGAGCCTGCTGATGATCGGCTCGGCCGCCGCCGTGCTGCGCTGGAGCCTGATGGCGCTGGCCCCGCCGCTGTGGCTGCTCTGGCCGCTGCAGGCCCTGCACGCCCTGACCTTCGCCGCCACCTTCCTCGCCGGCCTGCAAATCGTCGAGCGGCTGGCGCCGCCCGACAGCCACACGGCGGCCCAGACGCTCAGCTCCGTACTGTCGGCGGGCCTGTTGATCGGCCTGGCGACGGCCGCCTCAGGGCCGCTCTACGACCGCTTCGGCGCCGGCGGCTACTGGGCCATGGCGGCGATGGCCGCCGCGGGACTGGTCGCCGCTACGGGGCTGCGGCGACGTCTGGTCGACTGACGGCGAAGGTCACGCCAGATCGCCGATAGCGGCGTCGAGCAGCATGAAGGTCCGGCCGCCGTCGGACGTCAGCCGCTCTTGCACGCCTGCCGCGTCGCCCGCGTCGGCGCGGGCCGCCAGCTCGCGCGAAACGGCTCTCACATAGGCCTCGGCGTCGGCGCGCAGTTCGGCATCGGTCAGCACCCGTCGGGAGACGCTCCGCACCGCCGCCGGGGCGACGCGGCGCACGATCTGCCGCGAGCGGTCCGGATCGCCGGCGGCCACGGCCTGCGACGCCTCCTCGACACGGGACCGGGGCAGCAGGGCGTTCGGATCGACTCCCATCCGGCGGATCGCCGCCGTGATCCGTTCCGCCAGGGCCTCGCCATCGGCGGCCGGCATCACAGGGGTGTCGAGATCCAGCGGCGCCTCCCCCGGGCCGTCATCGACCAGATCGCTCCAGCCCAGCCGGTCCTTCTCCGGCTGGTTCGCGACGGCCGCGCCGGGCATCGGCTCGAGCTTCAGCCGTCCCCGCAGCCCGAAGCTGCGACCTTCTTCCTTTCGCTCCGTCCGCTCCGCCCGCGAACGCTCCGGCGTCTCGCGTTCCGGCGCGGGAGAGGGGCCGCTGGCGTCACGGCGGCGGGTGGTTGGACTGTCGCCGGACACCACCCCCATCAGCCGGACCGCTTCGGTCAGCATGTCGTAGTTGCGCCGCACCCGCTCCTGGAAGCCGGCGTCCAGCGCCTCCGTGTCGGCGGCGGCCTTCTGCGAGGCGGCCGACAGGGCGGCGAGGCCCTCCTCGACCGTGGCGCGCACGGCGTCGACCCGCTTCTGGGCCTCTTCCGGCAGCTTCGCCGCGCGCTCGTCCAGTTCGCTCATCGCCTCATCGACGCGGGCCAGTGCCGCGTTCATGCGCTCGACGGTGGCCTCCAGCTGATCGACCGCCCGCTGTCCGGCCTCGTCGACCAGCTCGCTGGTCTCGGAGACGATGCGACGGGCGCTGTCGACGCGGGCGTCGGCGGCCTGGTCGGCCTTCTGGGCGGCCTCGAACAGGGCTTCGCCCAGACGGTCAGCCCGAACCTGCGCCTGCTCCGCCGCCTCCTGGGCGGCGAGGCGGGAGTCCTCGGCCGTGGCCTGAAGCGCGGCCAGCGCCCGGCGCGTCTCCTCCACGAGGGCGTCGCGCGCCTCGGCGGCCAGCGCCTCGAACTTGTCCAGCGCCAGCTTGGTCGCGCCGTCGAAACCGTCGGCCTCGCGCTGGGACATCTCGACCAGGGCGCGGAACTGGTCCGTAGCGGCCTCGACCAGGTCCTTGATGCTCTCTGTGGTCCGCACCGAGGTCTGGCCCAGTTCGTCGGTCACCGCGCGCGTGGCCGACAGCTGTTCGGTCAGCTGGGCCCGCTGGCTTTCGACCTGGGCGGAGAAGTCCTCCTGGTCGGTGCGCAGGGCGTAGGCGGCGGTGACCAGGGCGGCCCGCTGCTGCCCCAGCCCTTCCTCGACCGACTGGATCTGTTCGGTGACGCCCGAGCCGGCGTTCTCGAGCCGCAGCGTCTGGCGGGCCAGGTCGTCGGCGGCCACCCGGGCGGCGTCCTGGGCCTCGCCGGCGGCGGCGGCCAGATCCGCGGCGCGAGCGGCGAGGGCGGCTTCGGCTTCACGCAGCTGCGTCTGGGCCAGGTCGGACGCGTCGACGACCATGCGCGACTGCCGCTCGACGGCGTCGAGCACGCCGGCCGCCTGGCTGTCGAGCTGGACGCCGAGGGTCTGCATCTGGTCGCGCTCCTGTCCCAGTTGCTCGGCCAGTCTGCGGGCGGTTCGTCCGGCCGTTTCCGCGGCCTCGTTGAGCCGGACCGTCTCCTGCGCCAGCGCCTCGCGCAGCAGGGTCATGTCGTGACGCGCCCGCTCCGCGGCCAGCGAGGCCTGATCGATATCGTTGCGCAAGGCGTTCAGAACGTCCCCGGTCTGCTGGGCGGCCAGGGCGGTTGGCGCGACCAGAGCCTCGGACAGGCCCCGCGCCCGGCGGGTCTCCGCCGCCAGTCCCGCGCCCTGCCGGACCGCATGGGCCAACATGATGGCCAGTCCCGCCGGGGCGAGCGCGAGCAGGGCGTAGACGGCGATCCGCAGCGGCTCCAGCCCGGCCGCGCCCGATCCGGCTTCATAGGCCAGCCAGGCCGCAACGCCGCCGATCCAGAGGGCGGCCGTAACGCCGGCGAGCAGATAGGCGTGCCGCCCGGACGGGACGGCCTCGGCCTGCCGGCGGGGCGGCGCCGGCGCGGGTGGCGGCTCATAGGCCACCGGCGGAGCGTCGGCGGACTGGCTCAGTTCGGGTGTTACGGCAGGCGCCTGCGCGGCCTGGTCCCGGCGCGCCGCCTCGGCGGCGTTCTGCTCGGCCTGACGGCGCTCCTCCGCCAGACGCCGCCGCCGGCGTTCGGACATCGGCCGTTCGGGCGCGGCTTGAGAGTCCGGCTCGATCCCGGTGCCGGGTTCCGGCCCAGGTTCGGTCCCGGCTGAAACAGGCTCCAGGTCCGGGTCAGTCAGGTTCAGCGGCGGCCGTTGGCGGGACTTCATGAGGCGGCGATCTCGTCAGGATGCGACGTCGCGCAGCCAGGGCGCGCGATCCGCCAGAACCCTAGCCGCTCAATCGCGGTGCGCAAAGGCGAGCATGGAGGAATCGGCGGAGCGGTTCAGCAGCCCTGCTGACGACGGCCCGCGGCCATGACCGTGGTCGCCGGGGCATCGCCGCAGTCCTGAACCCGGTGGATTTCGCGCTCTGGCTTCCTGGGGCTGTCCACCTGCAGACCGAACTGCGACAGGGCGGCGGCGGCCAACAAGGCGATGAAGCCGATGATCATTTCGATCAGCGCCTGCATCGCCGACCTCCCCGTTCAGAACCACTGACGGAGTATGACCTGAAAACCGCGTTCGGGCAATCAGTCGCCGTCGCCACTGGTCAAATGGGGCTCGGCGTGGAACGGAAGCGGGGGCCACGCGTCCTGTAACGCTTGGGCGCATGCCGCCGTCATGCGAATCGGTCAGGCTGCCTTGATGAGCCCTTCGGCGGACGAACAGAAGACACCCTGGCTGTCGCCGGGACAGAATTGCTGGCGTGTCGAGACCGCCGGCCGGTTCGCGGTGCTGATGGAAAACGCCGCCTATTTCGAGGCCCTCAGCTCGGCGCTTTCAAAGGCGCAGCGCTCGGTGGTCCTGCTGGGCTGGCAGTTCGACCCGCGCACCCGGCTCGACCCGGCCAGCAGGCCCGACGATCACCACGCCCAGATCGGTCATCAGCTGCGCTTGATGGTCAAGGCCCGGCCCGACCTCGACGTCCGGCTGCTGATCTGGCGCTCGCCGTTGATCATCGCGGCCTCGCAGGGCTTTTTCCCCCATCGGGCGCAGAGCTGGTTCCGCAAGCGGATGGTGGAGCTCCGGCTCGACAATCTCAGCCCGCCCGGCGCCTGCCATCACCAGAAGGTGGTCATCATCGACGACGCGGTGGCTTTCTGCGGCGGTGGCGACGTCGCCACCGACCGCTGGGATTCGGTTGAGCATCTGGATGGCGACCCGCGCCGCTGCCAGCCGTCAGGTCGGATTTCGCCGCCCCGGCACGAGGTGATGTGCGTAATGGATGGTCCGGCCGCCCGGGCCCTTGGCGATCTGGCGCGGGAACGCTGGTTCCGGTCTTCCTCGGAACGGGTGGTCGCCGAGGAAGTGGACGGTGATCCGTGGCCCGACGGCGTTGTGCCCGACATGCTCGATACCCCCGTTGGCATCGCCCGGACCGAGCCGGGCTGGGCCGGCCGGCGCGAGGTGCGCGAGAACGAGGCCCTTCATCTGGACGCCATCCGGCGGGCGCGGCGGCTGATCTATCTCGAGAACCAGTATTTCACCTCGCCGAAGATCGCGGCGGCGCTGGCGGAGCGTCTGGCCGAGCCGGACAGTCCCGAGGTGGTTCTGGTGTCGACCGGCGCCAGCCCCAGCTGGTTCGACCAGATCACCATGGACACCGCACGCTCCGAGGTTCTGTTCCGACTGGAGCAGGCCGACTGCAACAACCGCTTCTACGCCTTCGCCCCGCATACGACCGGAGGAGAGCGGATCATCGTCCACGCCAAGGTGTCGATCTACGACGACGAGGTGCTGCGCATCGGCTCCACCAATCTCAACAACCGGTCTTTCGGCTTCGACAGCGAGTGCGACGTTGCGGCGGTGCCACCGACCGACGAGGGGAGGGCGGCCATTCGCCGCTTCCGCCACCGCACCATCGGCCACTGGATCGGCGAGAGCGCCGACGAATTCGCGGCTGCTGAAGCCCTGTCGTCATCGGTCGGAGAGGCGATCCTCCGCTTCGACACCGGCCGGATGCAGGTCCTTGGCGCGACGCCGCCGTCAGCGATCGAACAGTTCATCGCCGAGTTCCAGCTGGGCGACCCGATCTCGACGGCCGACGCCTTCCGTCCGTGGAAGCGCCGCAGTCCGTCGCAGCGTGGGCGACCGCCGTTGATCAGGTCCTGATCTCGAAGTCCACGACAAGCGGCAGGTGGTCGGACGCCATGCGGGCGAGGGGAGAGAACGGCGCCGTCACTCCCGTCACGACCACCTCCGGGCTGGTGAAGCAGTGGTCGATACGAATGGCCGGGAAGCTGGACGGGAAGGTCTTCACCGACGGTCGAAGGCCCAGCGCCCGTTGGCAATCGGACAGACGCCGCGTCAGGGCCTGGTAGGGGCGCGTGATCGAGGTGGCGTTGAAGTCACCGGTCAAAAGCGTCGGACCTGTGCATGACGGGTGACCCAGCCACCCTTCGCCCAGCAGGGCCGCCGCCTGCAGCCGCTGCTCGCGCGGCACGAGGCCCAGGTGGGTGTTTATGACGTTCAGCGCCACACCGTCGAAATCGATCGCCGCCCACAGCGCCCCGCGCGGCTCCAGGCCCGGTATGCCCCGCACCGTGGGCAGGGGGCCCGACTTGACCAGCCGCTCGGGACGCAGCGTCAGGATCGCGTCGCCGTACTCTTCCGTCTCCACGGTCATGGCCGCATGGAAGTGGAAGGTCATGGTCAGCCGCTCGGCGATCGCGCCCGCCTGGTCCACGAGCCCGGTTCTGGCGCGTCCGACATCCAATTCCTGCAGGCAGACAATATCCGGCTCGTGCTCGGCGATGACGTCGGCGATCCTCGCGACATCCAGCCGGCGATCGACGCCGACGCAGCGGTGGACATTGTAGGTCAGCAGGCGGGGCATGAAGTCCTGGAAACGGCCGAAACGCTCTGAGGGGGTCGGGCTAGGCTATTTCCATAACGAATGCGACCCCCGTGCGACGTGGTCCGGCGGCGCTTCAGATCACCACCAGCCGGTCGGCGACTTCGTTGGGATTGCCGGCGCGAGGGGGGAAATGGTCGGCCAGAACCTCGCCGCAGCGCCCGACCGCCGCCTCGAAACCGGCCGCCGGGTCGCCTCGCTTCAGCCCCTGCGCCAGAACCTCCGCCGCGTCGCCCCAGACAGATCGGTCGACGCGGGCGTGGATGCCTTCGTCCGCCACGACTTCCACCTGGTGGTCCGCGAGGGCGGCGAAGATCAGCACACCGGTGCGCGCCTCGGTGACGTGCAGGCCGTGGGCCAGGAACTGCTGCACGGCCGCATGGCGCACCCGCGCCCGGCGCACGGCGCGGGGGGTGACCCAGCGCGTCACCACGGGCAGCCGCGTGATCAGGTAGACGATCAGGAACAGCACCGCCTGGGTCACGGCGTACGCCCCCAGCGCCTGGCCGATCGAGACGTCCCGGGCCGCGAGATGGGCCGCTTCCCAGCCTGCCGCGAAGCCGGGAATCCAGGCGGCCTCGAACCCCAGCGGGATCAGGCCGAGCGGCAGGATCAGCGCCGCCGCGGCCGCCCACCCCAGCGAGACGTCGCGGTAGGATGAGACCCGCCGCGCCAGGACGCAGAAGATTTCGCCGGACGTGCGGCTCTCCGCCGCCGCGATCGCCGCCGCGATCCGGTCGTGGGCCTCGGTCGTGAGATTCATCACCATCCGCCCGACGCGCCTCCACCACCGAAACTGCCCCCGCCGCCGCTGAAGCCGCCGCCGCCGCCCCATGACGAACCGCCGCCGCCGCTGCGACCGCTGTTGCGCAAGGCTTCGGCCGCAGCCCAGATCAGGATCGGCGCCACGCCCGAGCCGCGCCGCCGCCGTCCGCCACCGGCCAGGGCCCCGATCGCCCCGACGAATATCAGGAAGAAGATCACGCCGATCATGATCAGCGGCCCCACCGGCACGTCCGCCTTCGGCTTGTCGGCGGCCGCTGCGCGGGCCTGGGCCTCGGCGGGATCGAGGCGAAGCTGGGCTTCGATGGCCGCCGCGCCCTGTTCGATTCCAGTTTCGAAACGGCCTTCACGGAATGACGGCAGGATCTCGTTGTGAATGATCAGGGCGGACAGGCCGTCGGTCAGCACCGGTTCCAGGCCATAGCCTACCTCGATCCTCACCTTGCGCTCCTCGGGCGCGACGATCAGCAGGACGCCGTTATCGTCCTCCGCCTGGCCGATGCCCCAGGCGCGCCCCAGCCGGTACCCGTAGTCCTCGATCTCGAGGCCCTGCAGGCCTTCGACGGTGACGACCACCAGCTGATCCGAGGTGTCGCGCTCCAGCGCCTCCAGCCGTGCGGTGAGTTCCGCCTCCTTTTCGGGGGTGAGCAGGCGGGCCTGATCGACCACCCTGCCGGACAGGGCCGGGAAACGGACGTCTCCGGAGCCTTGCGCGGCGGCGCCCTGCGCGAGCGCCAGCCACACGGTCGCCAGCGCGCCGAACAGCAGCGCCGTCAGCCGAATCGCGGGGGCGAGACGGGAGAAACTCACTGCGCCGGCGGAGCCGCGCCGGGCGTCGTCGGCGCCGCCGTTCCGCCCGGCCGCGCCGGATTGAGCGCGTCGAAGTCGACCGTGGGCGCGCTCTGCGCCGCCACCGTGCCCTCGAACGGCTGCATCGGCTCGGATCCGCCGTGGATGGTGTTGGCCCAGATCACGGTCGGGAAGGTGCGCAGCGAGGTGTTATAGTCCCGCACCGCCTCGTTGTAATCGATCCGGGCGACGTTGATGCGGTTCTCCGTGCCCTCCAGCTGGGTCTGGAGCACGAGGAAATTCTGGTTGGACTTCACATCGGGATAGCGTTCCACGACCAGCATCAGCCGCGACAGGGCTTGGCTGAGCTGGCCCTGCGCCGCTTCGTAACGCTGCATGGCGCCCGGATCGTTCAGCGTCTCCGGCGTCACCGTCACGCCGGTGGCCTGCGCCCGCGCCTGGATCACTTCGGTCAGGATCGCGCGCTCCGAAATCGCCGCTCCCTGCACGGTGGCCACCAACTGGGGCACGAGGTCAGCGCGGCGTTGATAAGCCGACTGCACGTCCGCCCATCGGGCCTTGGCCGCTTCTTCCTTGGTCGGAATGGCGTTGATGCCGCAGCCGGCCACGGCCGGGGCCAGTATCGCCACGGCGGCGATGGCCGCGGCCCGGGAGCTCAAGGGATTCATCGTCGTCTCCTGACAGGGCGAACACCCCGGGAACCGACTATCGGAGGTTAGGCGTCGCCGTTCAAGCGTCCAGAGCCTGCGGCTTCACCCCGGCCGCCCGACAGGCCGCCGTATAGGTGTTGGCCAGCAGACAGGCGATGGTCATCGGGCCGACGCCGCCGGGCACCGGCGTGATCCGCCCCGCGACGGCGACCGCCTCGTCGAAGGCCACATCGCCCACCACCCGGGTCTTGCCCTGCGCCGCCTTCATGGGATCGCGCGACGGGACCCGGTTGATGCCGACGTCGATCACCGTGGCGCCCGGCCTGATCCAGTCGCCGCGCACCATCTCGGCCCGCCCGACGGCGGCGACGAGGATGTCGGCTGTGCGGCACAGGGCCGGCAGGTCCCGGGTCCTCGAATGGGCGATGGTGACCGTGCAGCTCTCGCCCAGCAGCAGCTGCGCCATCGGCTTGCCGACGATGTTCGAACGCCCGACGATCACCGCGTTCAGACCCGACAGATCGCCCAGCTCGGACTTCAGCAGCATCAGGCAGCCCAGCGGCGTGCACGGGACCAGCCCCGGCAGCCCGACCGCCAGCCGTCCCGCGTTGACGACATGAAACCCGTCGACGTCCTTGTCCGGATCAATCGCGCCCAGCACGGCCGAAGCGTCGATGTGGCCGGGCAGGGGCAGTTGCACGAGGATGCCGTGGATGCCCCGGTCGGCGTTCAGCGCCGCGATCAGCGCCAGCAGCGTCTCTAGATCCGTCTCTTCCGGCAGCCGGTGGGTGTCGGAGCGCATCCCGGCCCGCTGCGTCGTCTCGCCCTTGTTGCGGACGTAAATCTGGCTGGCCGGGTCCTCGCCTACGATGACAACAGCGAGGCCGGGCTTGATCCCGTGCGACGCCTCAAGTTGCGCCGAGGCGGCGGCGACGCGGTCCACCAGCCCGGCGGCGAAAGCCTTGCCGTCGATCAGGGTCGCGTGGGCGGGATCGGCCGTCATGGTTCGGTTCCGTCGTCAGGAATGGTGCGGTGTGCGCGATTTACAGACGGGGCGGTTCGGCGTCTATGATCAAGGCCGTAGTCAGGGGAACCGCATGCGCCGTCAGACCATCCTCGCCGCAGCCAGCTGTCTGGCCTTCATTGTGGCCGCCGGGCCCGCCCTGGGGCAGTCCGCGGAGCCGCTGGCGGTCGGCGCCACGGTGGAGGGCGCGATCGAAGACGGCGACCTGACCCAGGTCGAGGAGTCGTACCGGTACGACGACTATGCGGTCACGGCCCGGGCCGGCCAGCGCTTCGAGGCGGTCCTGCGCTCGGGCGAGTTCGATGCATATCTGGAAATCTTCCCGCCGGACGAGGGCGCCGAGGCGTTGGCGACAGACGACGACGGCCTTGGGGAAGGCACCGATTCGCGCTTGCGTTTCACCGCGTCCGTGGCCGGAACCTACACCGTGCGGGCAAGGCCGCTTTCGGGGCTGGAGGGCGGCGCCTACACGCTCAGCCTGATCGAACGCCCGCCCGCGCCGCCCGCCCCGCGCCCATTGGGCATCCGCATCGGCCAGACCCTCGAGGGGGAGCTGTCGGCCCGTGATCCGGAGACGGACGACGGTCTGCCCTATGACGCCTTCAGCTTCCGGGCGCGCCAGGGCGACCGGCTCGCCCTGGCCCTGGACAGCGAAGACTTCGATCCCGTGCTGCGTGTCGGGCGTCGGGAGGACGGCGCCTTCATCCAGCTGGCCGAGAACGACGACGGGCCGGACACGGGGCTGAATTCGCGCCTCGTCTTCACCGCGCCGGAAAACGGCGAATACCTGATCCGCGTGACGCCCCTGAATGCGACCGATGCGGGCGCCTACAGCCTCAGTCTGCGGGAAGGCCCGCCGGCCGCCGCGGCCGAACCGATCACCATCGGCGCCGCTGTCGAGGGCCAGCTGACCGAGAGCGACGGCAAGAGCGACAATGACAGGCCGGCCGACAACTGGCGGTTCGAGGGCCGGGAAGGTCAGCGGGTCCGTATCGACATGACCTCGGCCGATTTCGACACCTACCTCGAACTGTTCGACGAGAACCGGATCAGCCTGGCCCAGGACGACGACGGCGGGCCGGAGGGGGATAACTCCCGTCTGACCTTCACCCTGCCCCGGACCGGGGCCTACATCATCGAGGCGCGAGCATATTTCGAGGGCATGGGCGCCTACGGCCTTTCGATCACCGAGGTGGAGCCGGATCGCGTGCCCGAGCCCATCACCTTGGGAGGCTCCGTGCAGGGCGAGATCGGCGAGGCGGACCCGCGCGAGGAGAACGACCGGGCCTACGACGCCTTCGTCTTCTCCGGGGTCGAGGGGCAGCGCGTCCGGGCCATCATGCGGTCCGGCGACTTCGACACCTATCTGCAGATCGGCAGGGCGGGCGGCGATTTCACGGCCCTTGCGTCCGACGACGACGGCCTGATGGAGGGGACGGACTCGCGGTTGAACTTCACCCTGCCGGCCGATGGCGACTATGTGCTCCGGGCGCTCCCGTACAGTTCCGAGGGCAAGGGCCTCTACGCCCTCGAGCTGATCGATCGGGGTCCGCAGCCGCAGCCGGGCAGCATCCTGGTCGGATCCACGGCCTGGGGGACGCTTACCGCGACCGACGCCACGACCGAGAGCAACAGCCACTATGACGCCTGGCGCGTGACCCTGCGGGAGGATGAGAAACTGCTCGTCACCATGGTCTCCAACGATGTCGACAGCTTTCTCGTCATCGGGCGGGAGAAGGCCGATGGCGAGTTCGAAATCCTCGGCTCCGACGACGACGGCCTGGCCGACACCCACGCGAGGCTCGAATGGACGGCGCCGGACGACGGGACCTTCGAAATCCGGGCGGGGGCCTATCAGCACGGCCAGCTAGGGGTCTATGCTCTGACCGTCGAGAAACAGCCCTGACACCCACCGCGCCGGCGGAGTAAGCGTTTGACGAAGACACCCGCCCGCAAGGACCAGCACCTCGACGTGATCCTGGCGGGCAAGGCGCGGCATGGACGGGACAGCGGTTTCGCCGACGTTCACTTCGTCCACGAGGCCCTGCCGGACCTCGATCACGGCAAGATCGATCTCGGCGCCGACTTCCTGGCACGCCGTCTGAAGGCGCCCTTGCTGATCAGTTCGATGACCGGCGGCCCCCGGCGCGCCGAAGCGATCAACGCCCGCCTTGCCGAGGCGGCCCAGCATCTGGGCATCGCCCTGGCGGTCGGATCGCAGCGCGCCGCCCTCGAGGCGGAAGGGCCGACGCCCGGCCTCGACATGGCGTTGCGCCTCAAGGCTCCCGACACGCCGATCCTCGCCAATATCGGCGCCGCCCAGCTCACCCGCGGCTTCGGCGTCGACGGGGCGCGGCGGGTGCTCGACATGGTCGCCGCCGACGCCCTGGTCGTGCACCTCAACCCCCTTCAGGAAGCCTGCCAGCCCGAGGGCGACCGCGACTGGTGGGGCGTCGGCGCCGCGCTGGAGGCGTTGGTCAAGGCGCTGGATGCGCCGGTCATCGTCAAGGAAACCGGAGCCGGCGTCTCGGCCGCCACTGCAAAGCGGCTGGCCGCCGCGGGCGTCGCCGGCATCGACGTCGCCGGCGCCGGCGGCTCGAACTGGGCCACGGTCGAGGGCGAGCGCGCGAAGGACGCCGCCGACAAGGCCCACGCCGCCGCCTTCGCCGACTGGGGCATTCCCACGGCCCGGGCCATCGCCGAGGTCCGCGCCGCCTGCCCCGGAACCCTGATCATCGGCTCCGGCGGGATCGCCGACGGCGTCGACGCGGCCAAAGCCATCCGCCTCGGCGCCGATATCGTCGGCCAGGCGGCCGGCGTGCTGACCGCCGCCACCATCTCGACCGAGGCCGTAGTGGCGCATTTCCAGACCGTGATCCGGCAGCTTCGGACTGTCTGCTTCTGCACCGGCTCGCCCAATTTGACGGCCCTCAGGAAGGCGCCGCTGCAGGGCTAGGCCGACGGCAGCAAATCCCCCGCGAACCCGCGGTAGCGGCCCGCCCTGACCCCGTCCGTCGCCCGGGCGATGTCCGGCGCGAAATAGTGGTCGCTGCCGTAGGCGGCGGCCGCCTCGCGCACGATGGCGAATACGCGCTCCAGATCGGGGGAGGTGGTCAGCGGGCGGTGGAACTCCAGCCCCTGCGCCGCCGCCAGCAGTTCGATGGCCACCACGGTCGCCGTGTTCTCGGCCATGTCGAGCAGCCGCCGCGCCCCGTGGGTGGCCATCGACACGTGGTCCTCCTGATTGGCGCTGGTCGGCACGGTGTCGATGCTGCACGGGTGGGCCACCATCCGGTTCTCCGCCACCAGCGCCGCCGCGGTCACCTGGGCGATCATGAAGCCCGAGTTCAGGCCGCTCTCCCGTACGAGGAAGGCGGGCAGGTCGCTCATCTTGGGGTCAACCAGAATGGAGGTGCGGCGTTCGGAGATATTGCCGATCTCGCACAGCGCCATGGCGATCTGATCCGCGGCAAAAGCAACCGGTTCAGCGTGAAAGTTGCCGCCCGAGATCACGTCACCTTCTTCGATGAAGACCAGCGGATTGTCGGTCACTGCGTTGGCCTCGCGCTCGAGCGTCGCGGCGGCGCTTCTCAGCACGTCGAGCACCGCCCCCATGACCTGCGGCTGGCAGCGCAGGGAGTAGGGGTCCTGCACCTTGGAACAGTCGTGGCGGTGGCTGTCGCGGACGGCCGAGCCGGCCATCAGCGCCCGCAGCCGGGCGGCGACGTCGATCTGCCCCGGCTGGCCGCGCAGGGCGTGGATGCGGGCGTCGAACGGCGCGTCCGACCCTTTCAGCGCATCGACCGACAGCGCCCCGGCCGCAATCCCCGCCGCGAACGCCGCCTCGGCCGCGAACACGCCCGCCAGCGCCAGCGCCGTCGAGCACTGGGTGCCGTTTAGCAGCGCCAGACCCTCCTTGGGCCCCAGCACGATCGGTTTCAGCCCCGCCGTGGCCAGCGCCGCCTCGGCCGGCATCGTCTCCCCGTTCACCCGCGCCTCGCCGACCCCGATCAGGACGCAGCTCATATGCGCCAGCGGCGCCAGGTCGCCCGACGCCCCGACTGATCCCTTTGAAGGAATGCAGGGCATGACCCCGCCGTTGACCATGGCGATCAGCGCCTCGAGCGTTTCGCGCCGGATTCCCGACGCCCCCTTCGACAGCGAGGCGATCTTCAGCACCATCAGCAGCCGCACCACCGCGTCGTCCAGCAGCGGCCCGACCCCGCAGGCGTGGCTCAGCACCAGGTTCTTCTGCAGCGTCTCCAGATCGTCTGTCGCGATCGAGGTGTTGGCCAGCAGGCCGAAGCCGGTGTTGACGCCATAGACCGTGCGACCCTCGGCCACGATGGCGGCGACCACGGCCGCGCCCCGCTCGACGGCGGTCCAGGCGTCGGATGAGAGCTCGATCGTGCAGGACTGTTCGAGGACCGCGCGCAACTGGGCGAGGGTGAGGGCCGATCGGCCGATGGTGATCTTCATGGTCAGGCCTTCAGGCTCGGCAGGTTGAGGCCATGCTCCCGCGCCGCCTCTTTCGCGATCTCATAGCCCGCGTCCGCATGGCGCATCACCCCCGTCGCCGGATCGTTCCACAGCACCCGTTCCAGCCGCTTCGCCGCTTCTGGCGTCCCGTCGGCGACGATGACCACCCCGGAATGCTGCGAATAGCCCATGCCGACCCCCCCGCCGTGGTGCAGCGACACCCAGCTGGCGCCCGAGGCCGTGTTCAGCAGGGCGTTGAGCAGCGGCCAGTCAGACACCGCGTCCGAGCCGTCCAGCATCGCCTCGGTCTCGCGGTTCGGGCTGGCCACCGAGCCGCTGTCCAGATGGTCGCGGCCGATGACGATCGGCCCGCTCAGCTCGCCGGACGCCACCATCTCGTTGAACATCAGCCCCGCCCGGTGCCGGTCGCCCAAGCCGATCCAGCAGATCCGCGCCGGCAGCCCCTGGAACGCGATCCGCTCGCCCGCCATGTCCAGCCAGCGGTGCAGCCCCGCATTGTCCGGGAACAGCCGCTTCATCGCTTCGTCGGTCTTGCGGATATCCTCCGGGTCGCCGGTCAGCGCGGCCCAGCGGAACGGCCCTATGCCGCGGCAGAACAGCGGGCGGATGTAGGCCGGCACGAACCCCGGGAAGTCGAAGGCGTTGGCGACGCCCTCGTCAAAAGCGACCTGACGGATGTTGTTGCCATAGTCGGTCGTCGGCACGCCCTGCGCATGGAAAGCCAGCATGGCCCGCACGTGAACGGCCATCGATTTCCGCGCTGCGGCCTCGACGGCGGCTGGATCGCTCAGCCGCTTCGTCTCCCACTCCGCCACCGTCCAGCCCGCCGGCAGATAACCGTTGACCGGATCATGGGCGCTGGTCTGATCGGTGACCAGATCGGGCCGCACGCCGCGCTTCACCAGATCAGGCAAAACATCCGCCGCATTACCCAACAGTCCGACTGATATGGCTTTTCCGTCTCTCCCCGCCTGTTCGATCAGAGCCAGCGCCTCGTCCAGCGTCTCGGCCATGACATCGAGATACCGTGTCTTCAGCCGCATCTCGATCCGGCTGCGCTGGCACTCCACCGCGAGGCACGACGCCCCCGCCATGGTCGCCGCCAGCGGCTGCGCCCCGCCCATGCCGCCCAGCCCGGCGGTCAGGATCCATTTGCCCGACCAGTCGCCGCCATAATGCTGGCGCCCGGCCTCCATGAAGGTCTCGTACGTCCCCTGAACGATGCCCTGAGTGCCGATGTAGATCCACGAGCCGGCCGTCATCTGGCCGTACATCATCAGACCCTTGCGATCGAGTTCGTTGAAATGCTCCCAGGTCGCCCATTTCGGCACCAGGTTGGAGTTGGCGATCAGCACCCGCGGCGCGTCGGCATGGGTGCGAAACACCCCCACCGGCTTGCCTGACTGCACCAGCAGCGTCTGGTCCGCCTCGAGATTGCGCAGCTCTTCCACGATCCGGTCGAACGAGGCCCAGTCCCGCGCCGCCTTGCCGATGCCGCCATAGACCACCAGGTCCTCCGGCCGCTCGGCCACCTCCGGATCGAGGTTGTTCATCAGCATCCGCAGCGCCGCCTCGGCGGCCCAGGTCTTCGCCGTCATTTCGGGCCCGCGTGGGGCGCGGATGACGCGGGTGTTCGGGGTCTGTTGTTGAGTCATGTCGGCCTCTCTACGCTGCCCGCCCATGACCTTGGAAGACTCAGACGCACTCGGCTGGCGCAGCATCGCCGACCTGACCGGCGACCACCCCGACGCCTCCGTCGCCCTGATCGGCGCGGGTCTTAACGAGCGCTCCCTGACGCCCGGCCGCTGCGACCTTGGCCCCAAGGCCTTCCGCGCCGTCCTGCCGCGCTTCTCGACCTACGACGTCGAGACCGGCGCCGAACTGACCACCCATGTCCACGACGCCGGCGACGTTCCCCTGAAAGGCGTCTCGCCCGCCGACGCCTTCGAACCCGTCCGCGACGCCGTGAAGGCGCAGGCGGCTCGCCCGCTGACCGTCATGATCGGCGGCAACAACGCCATCACCCGGCCCGGCGTCCACGCCCTCGGCCTCGACCGCGCCGGCGTCCTGACCCTCGACGCCCATTTCGACCTGCGCGACACCGACCAGGGCCTGACCAACGGCAACCCCGTCCAGGCCCTGCTCGAGGACGGCCTCGACGGCCGCCGCATCAGCCAGATCGGCCTCGCCCCCTTCGCCAACACCAGACGGGCCCACGACAAGGCGAAGGCGACAGGCATCTCGGCCCGCACCGCCCGCGACTGCCGCGAACACGGTCTCGCCGCCATGGTCGCCGCCGAACTCGACCGCCTCTCGGCCCTCTGCGAGGTGATCTACGTCGATTTCGACATCGACGTCATCGACCGCAGCCAGTGGCCCGCCTCGCCCGGCGCCCGCCCCGGCGGCGTCTCCGTTTACGACTTCTTCGACGCCACGCGCGTCATCGGCGCCCATCCGAAGGTCCGCGCCGTCGACCTCACCGAATACGATCCCTCGCTGGAGATCGGCGATCTCGGCTCGCTCACCGCCGGCCGCTGGTTCTGCGAGCTGCTGGCGGGTTTCGAGACCCGATGATCCGCGCAGACACCCTCATCACCGACTGCCGCCTGGCTGCCATGGTCGAGGGAGCCGAGCCCTATGGCGCCATCGACAACGCCGCCCTCCTGATCGCCGGGGGCCGCATCGTCTGGGCTGGCCCCCGCGCCGACCTGCCCGCCCATGAGGCCGCACAGACCGACCACCTCGACGGCCGCTGGGTCACGCCCGGCCTGATCGACTGCCACACCCATCTCGTCTTCGGCGGCGACCGCTCGGGCGAGTTCGAACAGCGGCTCGGCGGCGCCACCTATGAGGACATCGCCCGCGCCGGCGGCGGCATCGTTTCGACCATGACAGCCACCCGCACGGCGTCGGAGGATGACCTCTACGCCAGCGCCCTGACCCGGTTTGCCGGCCTCAAGGCCTCCGGTGTCACCACCGTCGAGATCAAGTCCGGCTACGGCCTCGACCATGACAGCGAGCTGAAAATGCTCCGTGTCGCCCGCCGCATCGGCCGCGAGGCCGGCGTCCGCGTCCGCACCAGCTATCTCGGCCTCCACGCCGTTCCGCCCGAGCATCGCGCCGACCGCGCCCGCTATGTGGACAAGGCTGTGGATGAAATCCTCCCCGCCGCCCATGCCGAAGGCCTCGTTGACGCCGTCGACGCCTATTGCGAGCCCATCGCCTTCTCCACCGACGAGGTCGCCCGCCTGTTCGACAAGGCCCGCGCCCTCGGCCTGCCGGTCAAGCTCCACGCCGACCAGCTGTCCGACAGCGGCGGCGCGGCCCTGGCGGCGAAATACCACGCCCTGTCCGCCGACCACATCGAGCACACCACCGAGGCGGGCATCCAGGCCATGGCCGAAGCCGGCGTCGTCGCCGTCCTGCTCCCCGGGGCCTATCTGATGCTGCGCGAGACCACGCCGCCGCCGGTCGACCTGCTGCGCCGCCACGGCGTGGCCATGGCCGTGGCCACCGACTGCAATCCCGGCACCTCGCCGGTCGCCTCGATGACCGCAGCGCTCAACCTCGCCTGCGTCCAGTTCCGCCTGACTCCGGAGGAGGCGCTCGCCGGCGCCACTCGCGTCGCGGCCCGGGCGCTCGGCCTGTCGGACGAAACCGGAACGACCGAACCCGGCAAGGCCGCCGATCTGGCCGTCTGGGACATCGAACGCCCGGCCGAGCTCTGCTACTGGCTCGGAAAGCCGATGCTGCACGCCCGATATGCCGCCGGCGTCCGCGATCGGTAATCGCCCGTAAAGGCGAATCCCGGCATCCTGCAGTCATGCGCATCGCCCGCGACCGCACCGAAGCCGTCCTGCTCGCCGCCCTGATCGCGGTGACGCTGGCGCTGGCGGTTGTCACCGGCCTGTCGATCGCGGCGGCTCTGGCTCAGCTCCGGTAGTCGACTTTCGCGGCCATGTCCGGTCGCGGTCGCTCCAGCGGGGGCTCGGCCATCGTGCCGATATGGATGAAGCCGGCGACCCGCTCTCCCGAAAGAACACCAAGCATTGCAACTGCTTCCGGGTCATAACTGTACCAGTCCGTGATCCAGCTGGCCGCGTAGCCGAGCGCGTTGGCGGCGTGTTCGAGGTTCATGCACACCGCGCCCGCCGACAGCTGCTGCTCCCACACCGGCACCTTGTGCCCCTCGACGGGCGTCGACACCACCAGGATGGTCAGCGGCGGCGCCGTCAGCTTCGCCAGCACATTCTTCGCCTTGCTGGCGTCCGGCTGACGCGCCGCGTGGGGCAGCAGGGCCTGCGCCAGCGCCGCCCGGCTCTGCGGCCCCATGACCACGAACCGCCACGGGAACAGCTTGCCGTGGTCCGGGGTCCGCGCCCCGAGCTGCAGGATCCGCTCGATCTCCGCCCCCGACGGACCGGGGCCGGTCAGCGCCTGGGCCGGGGCCGAGCGGCGCACGGCCAGCCGCACCTCCATCTCGGCGGAGGGGACGGGGAGGGGGAGGGCGTGGCCCAGATCGGCGTCGGACATGCCGCCTAGCTAGTCGTCCGCGCGCCTCTGCGCCATATGCGGGGCATGACGGATTCCCGCGACGCCTTCGACGCCGACCACCCGACGCCCGCCTGGGACGACCCTGCCGACCGCCCGCCGCCGTGGCGCAGCGGCGGCGAGCGCCTGGTCTTCGAGAACCGGTGGATGCGCCTGACCCGCCATCCCGCCACGGCTCCGACCGGTCTGGATTGCGACTACGTCGTCATGCGGCCGAAAAATCTGTCGGTCGGTGTCCTGCCGGTCCACGGTGACGGCACGGTCACCCTCGTCGGCCAGCAGCGCTTCGCCCTGATGAACTGGTCGTGGGAGATGCCCGAGGGCGGCGCCCCGTTCGACGAGGACCCGATCGAGGGCGCCCGCCGCGAACTCGCCGAGGAAGCGGGCCTGCGGGCCGCCCGCTGGCTCCCGGCGCTGAAGATCGAGATGGCCAACTCCATCACCGACGAGCGGGCCCTGTCGTGGATCGCCTGGGACTTCAGCCCGGCCCCCGTCGCGCCGGACCCCACCGAAGTCATCCGCATCGCCCGCGTCCCCTTCGGCGACCTTTTGCGCGAGATCGGTCGCGGCTCGATCCGCGACATGTTCACGGTGGCGACCACGCTGCGGGCCTACCATATGGCCCGCGAGGGCGAGCTGCCGCCGCAATTGGCGCAGGCCATGCTGGCGAGCGTATGATGACGCCGAAGGAGATCCGGATGCCCAAGCTCGAAGTCGTCGCCGCGCGCTCTGACATCTGGAACCAGCTGCGGACCGCCGCCGAGGAGACGGCGCGGGCCGAGCCGCATCTGGCTTCGCAGATGAACGCGGTGATCCTGTCGCATCACGATCTCGCCGCGGCCCTCGGCTTCCAGATCGCGCGCAAGCTTGGCGACGCCGAACTGGGCCCCATGTCGGTGCGGGAAATCTGCCGCGACGCCCACGAGGCCGATCCGTCGATCGTCGCCGCCGCCGACGCCGACCTGCGCGCCGTGGCCGAGCGCGATCCGGCCATCAAGTCGCTGCTGCAGCCCTTCCTCTACTTCAAGGGTTTCCAGGCCCTGCAGGGCTATCGCGTGGCCCACTGGCTGTGGACCCAGGGCCGCGAATCCCTCGCCTTCCATTTCCAGAGCCGCATGTCCGAACTGTTTCAGGTCGATATCCACCCGGCGGCGAAACTCGGTTCCGGCCTGTTCTTCGACCACGGCACCGGCATCGTCATCGGCGAGACGGCCGTTGTCGGTGACGACGTTTCCATGCTGCACGCGGTCACCCTCGGCGGCACCGGCGCTCAGCGCGGCGACCGCCATCCCAAGATCGGCAAGGGGGTCCTCCTTGGCGCCGGCGCCAAGGTGCTCGGAAACATCACCATTGGCGACTACGCCAAGGTCGCCTCCGGCTCGGTGGTGCTCAAGCCGGTGCCCGCCGGCTGCACCGTCGCCGGCGTTCCGGCCCGCCTCGTCAACTGCCCCACCGAGGCCGCTCCGGCCCGGACCATGGATCACACCCTCGCGGACGTCGTCTACGACTTCGTCATCTGATACCGTTGTCCTCCCCGTTCGCATTGCGAATGGGGAGGTGGCGCGGCGCGAATACGCGCCGTGACGGAGGGGGCGGCGCGGTGGCTGATGGGATCAGTTATGAACGAGCGCGCCGGTTTCGGCGCGCCCTCACACCGCCGGAGGCACGCCTTTGGCGATACCTGAAGGGCGACAAGCTCGCGGGCCTCAGCTTTTGAAAGCAGCACCCGATCGGTCCGTGGATCCTCGATTTCTATTGCGCCGCCGCGAAGCTGGCGGTCGAGGTGGATGGTGCCAGCCACGACACGGAGGAACGGTTGGCCAAGGACGCCCGCCGGACGGCCTGGCTAAACGCCAAGGGCGTCCGGGTCATTCGCATCCGCGCCCTCGCTGTGCGCGACGAGCTTGATGGAGTTCTAGCCTTTATCCGGCGCGAAGCGGAGGCGCGGCTGCATCGCTAGTCGGACAGGCCGGCGCCGCCCCCTCCGTCTCGGCGGCGGGCGCCGCCGATCCACCTCCCCATTCGCGATGCGAACGGGGAGGAAAACGCCTTCCCCTGTCGCGCCCGTTTCTCTAGGGTCCGGCGCTCAAAGTCAGACCTGAGGCTCCCCGATGAACACCGCCGACATGAAGCGCGTCGAGACGCACCTGAAGCGCACCTTCAACACCGGCGGCATCATCCTGAAGCCGCGCGGCAAGCCCAACGACTCCTGCGAGGTCTATGTCGGCGACGAGTTCATCGGCGTCGTCTTCGAGGACGAGGACGAGGCCGGCAGCTTCATGTTCGAGATGGCCATCCTCGCGGAAGACCTGCCGGAAGCCTGATCCGTCCCAGGCGGTCGCGCACGAAAAAGCGCCGGAGGAGCGATCCTCCGGCGCTTCGTCGTTTCGCCCTGTCCGGCGCCGATCAGTTGGTCTTGCCGAAGATCGCGTCGAGGATCTTGGTCAGGAAACCCTTGCTCTCGGCCGGCTTGGCGGCCGACGGAGCCGCAGCCGCAGCCGGAGCGGCGGCGGGCTTCGGAGCGGCGGCCGGAGCCGCCTTCGGGGCAGGTGCGGCGGCGGCCGGAGCGGCTGCCTTCGGTGCGGCGGCGGGTTTCTTCGCCGCGGCCCTGGAAGCGGCGGCCCGGGCCGGAGCCGAAGCCTTGGCGGCGGGCTTGGCGGCGGCCTTCGGCGCGGCTTTCGGAGCCGCCTTCGGCGCGGGTTTGGCGACCGGCTTGGCGGCGGCCTTCGGCGCGGCCTTGGCCACCGGCTTCTTCGCGACGACCGGCTTGGGCGCGGCCGCTTTCGCGGGCGCCTTTGCGGCCGCGGGCTTCGCGGCGCTCGACTTCGCCGCCGGTTTGGGCTTGGAAGCGGCGGCCGCCTTCGGTTTGGCGGTGCTCGGCTTGGACGGTGCTTTAGCCATGGATTCCCCGACCCCTCGGTTCAGTTGGTTGATGCTGGCGGTAGAGCGCACGCCAGCGCGCCCCTCGATTCGCGATGATAGCGGTGTTTGAGAAATGTCCGAGTCCGCAGTTCAAATAATCGCGAGGGGCCCCCGCGCCGTCGCCGAGGCCGCCGCCATGTCTCTGGATGCGGATCCGTTGCTGGAAGGCGCCACCTATTCGATCCTCGAGGAAGACGAGGACCGGGGCATATGGCGGATCGACGCCTTTCCCAATGATGAAGACGACGCGCGCGGCATCGAGGCGCGGCTCAAGGCGCACGACGGCCTGACTGTCACCGTCGAGAAACTGGCCGACGCCGACTGGCTGGCCATGTCCCTGTCCGGCCTGCCGCCGGTCCGGGCCGGCCGCTTCTTCGTCTACGGGGCCCATGACGAGGGCGTCGTGCCGCGCAACACCGTCAATCTGAAGATCGACGCCGGCGCCGCCTTCGGCACCGGCCACCACGGCACCACGGTCGGCTGCCTGCAGGCCTTCGACGAACTGCTCAAGAAAGAGCGCTTCGAACGCGTGCTCGATGTCGGCTGCGGCACCGGCATCCTCGCCATCGCGGCGGCCAGGACCGGTTCGAAGGTCGCCCTCGGCACCGACATCGACGAGCCCTCGGTGCGTATCGCCAACGAGAATGCGAAACTGAACCTCTCCGACGCCCGCTTCGTCCACGCCTTCGGCCTCAACGACCGCAAGGTTCGGGGGCAGGGGCCCTACGACCTCGTCTTCGCCAACATCCTCGCCCCGCCGCTGGTCAGCCTGTCCCAGGACATCAAATCCGCGCTGAAATTGGAGGGCGTCGCCATCCTCTCTGGCCTGCTTCGCACCCAGGAGCGCCGCGTCACCGCCGCCTATCTGTCGCGCGGCTTCGTCCTCGAACGCCGCATCCGCCGCGACGCCTGGAGCGCGCTGGTGCTGCGCAGAGTGGGTTAACGGGCGGAACGGAGGCTGAGCGGAGCCGTTGCGGCAGTCCATTGGAGGACCACCCGTGACCCAGTACGACCCGAACACCGACACCGTCGAGGTCCGCACCGTCGAGCCCGGCTACACCGAGACCGTCGAGACGGTCGTGGTCCGCGAGTCCAACGTCGGCTGGTGGATCGCCGGCATACTCGGCGGTCTCGTGCTGATCGCGGTGCTGTGGATCCTGTTCGCCCGTGGTGGCGCCCCGGAGACCGACGAGGCCCTGCTGGACGCCCGCCTCGACGCCGCCGAGGCCCAGGCCCAGCGTGACGCCGCCCTGGTTCAGGGGCAGGTCGCCGGCGCCCAGGCCAGCGTCGACGTCGCCCGCGCCAACGCCGCCGCCGCCGACGCCCAGGCCCGCGCCGCCGAGGCCCGCGCCGCCGAACCGGTGGTCATCGAGCGCGAGGTCCCGGTCGTGGTTCCCGCTCCGACCCCGGCGCCCGCCGGTCCCGCGGTGGTCAGCCCGACAGCGCCGCAGAACTGATCCGTGCGCCCGATACCTTCTCCCTTTGGGGGAGAAGGTGGCCCGGAGGGCCGGATGAGGGGTAAGCCGCTACGCACCGGCAGGCATCGAGTTCGCCCGATATCCCCCTCATCCGAGCGGCTGCGCCGCCCACCTTCCCCCCGGAGGGGAGAAGGAACGACCCAATTGCTGCGCTGCAAATCCGCCGCCAACCCGCGTATTGAAATCGCCCAACCCGCTGTTTTCCCTCCACATCGTTTCTCCGGCAGCGTCATGAACCCGCCTGAGGGCGGAGGGGGTGTAGGATAGGGGCATCCCGTCGGTGGGGAGGGCGTCGGATCCACGTTCCTCGATGTCGGCGGGCTGTGGTCGAGCGATGAAGCCCGGGCGGAGGAAAGCCCGGGGGTCCTCGTCGGAGGTCGATGGATGGCCTTCGCTTGCTCGCCGCGCGCCTTCGGATGGAACCGCTACATCGACCGAACACGGTCAGCACGTTCCGCCTTCCGGCCCCTCCGCAAGGAAGGGTCCCGAACGCCGGTGAGGCCCGAGAAGGGCCGCCAGCCGGCGGGGCGAGTGGATAACGGCCGCGCGGGGCAGCCTGTCTCGTCGAAACGGTAAACTCGAATCTCATCCGGGCGAGGCCCGGCTGTCCCGCGCCCTCCCCACACCGCTTCGGACGAAGCGGCCAAGAGTCGTGCCTGCTTCTCGTCCCCGGTGCGGGGAGGGAGAAGGTTGCCGCCACCCTTTCCCAACCCCCTCCGCAGCGTCTATCTACCGCCCATGCGCCAGTCCTTCGATGAAACCACCGATCCGTCCTTCGCGGCGAAGCATCTGCCTCTCGTCCGGGCGAAGATGGCCGAGCAGGGCCTCGACGGCCTGCTGGTCCCGCACGAGGACGAGCACCAGAACGAATATCTGCCCGAGGCCAACGACCGGCTCGCATGGCTCAGCGGCTTCACCGGCTCGGCCGGCGCCGGGGCCGTGCTGACCGATCGCGCCGCCGTGTTCGCCGACGGCCGCTACACGGTGCAGGTCCGCGCCCAGGTCGATCCGGCGCAGTTCGAGATCCTGTCGCTGGAGAACGACGGCCTCGCCGCCTGGCTCGAAAGGGCTCCGAAGGGCGCCGTGATCGGCTACGACCCGCGCCTGCACAGCCCCGACGCCCTGGCCTCGCTCGAACGGGCCGCCCGCAAGGCCGGCGCCGCCCTCAGGCCCGTCGAATCGAACCCCATCGACCAGGCCTGGGGCGCCGAACGCCCGGCGCAACCGACCGCCCCGGTCGTGCCGCACGACGACCGTTACAGCGGCGAGTCCAGCGCCTCCAAGCGCGCCCGGATCGGCGCCGCCATGGCTGAGCGGGGCGCCGACGCCGCCGTCCTGACCGCGCCGTCCTCGATCGCCTGGCTGTTCAACATCCGCGGCGGCGACGTCATCCGCACCCCGCTGCCGCTGGCCCAGGCCGTCGTGAGCGCCAACGGAACCGCCCGGCTGTTCCTCGACCCGCGCAAGGTCACCAACGAACTGCCCGGCTGGCTCGGCGACGCCGTCACCCTGGAGACGCCCGAGGCGCTTCCCGCCGCGCTCGACGCCCTGAAGGGCCAGGCCGTCCTCGTCGATCCCGGCCAGTCCTCCGCCTGGTATTTCGACCGCCTCGAGACCGCCGGCGCGACCGTCGTGCGCGGCCCCGACCCCTGCGCCCTGCCGCGCGCCTGCAAGAACCCGGTCGAGATCGAGGGATCCCGTCAGGCCCACATCCGCGACGGCGCCGCCCTCAGCCGCTTCCTGCACTGGGTCGACACCACGGCGCAGGAGACCCTGCCCGACGAGCGCGAGATCGCCCAGAAGCTGGAGTCGTTCCGTGAGGCTACGGGCGCGCTGAAGGACCTGTCGTTCGACACCATCGCGGGCGCTGGCCCCAACGGCGCCCTGCCGCACTACAAGCCGGTCGAGCGCACCATCCGCCGCATCGAGAAGGGCAGCCTGCTGCTGGTCGACGGCGGCGGCCAGTATCTCGACGGCACCACCGACGTGACCCGCACCATGGCCATCGGCGAGCCGACCGCCGACCAGCGCCGCATGTTCACCCGCGTGCTCAAGGGCCACATCGCCATGGCCGTGGTCCGCTTCCCGGAGGGCGTGACGGGCCACCAGCTCGACGCCCTGGCGCGCCTGCCGATGTGGATGGCCGGGCTCGACTACGACCACGGCACCGGCCACGGCGTCGGCTCCTATCTCGGCGTCCACGAGGGCCCGCAGCGCATCGCCAAGGCGCCCAATAGCCAGCCGCTGCTGACCGGCATGATCCTCTCCAATGAGCCCGGCTACTACCGCGAGGGCCACTGGGGCATCCGCATCGAGACCCTGCAGGTGGTCACCCCGCCCGAGCCGATCCCCGGCGGCGAACGCCCGATGCACGGTTTCGAACAGCTGACCCTGGCTCCGCTGGACCGCAAACTGATCGACGTGGCCCTGCTGACCCCGGACGAGCGCGCCTACGTCGACGGCTATCACGCCGAGGTTCTGGCCAAGGTCGGCCCGCTGCTCGACGGCGAGGCGAAGGCGTGGCTGGAGGGAGCCTGCGCGGCGCTCTGACCTTGCGAAACCTGGCCGTCGCCCCGACTTCAGGCGCTCACGTCGAAGGAGCGCTCCCATGAAAACCCGTCGTCTCGGCAAGGCCGGTCCGGAAGTCTCCGCCATCGGCCTCGGCTGCATGGGCATGGCCGCCTTCTACGGCCAACCGTCGGACGAGGGGCAGGCGACGGCGGTGATCCACCGCGCCCTCGACCTCGGCGTCACCCTGTTCGACACCGCCGAGATGTACGGCCCGCACACCAATGAGCTGCAGCTCGGCAAGGCCCTCGCCGGTCGCCGCGATCAGGCCTTCGTCGCCACGAAATTCGGCATCGGCTACAACGCCGGGCGCACCGCCCTGACCGTCGACGGCTCGCCCGCCAATGTCCGCCGCGCCATCGAGGGCAGCCTCAAGCGGCTCGGCATGGACCACGTCGACCTCTACTATCTGCACCGCGTCGACCCGGACACGCCGATCGAGGAAACCGTCGGCGCGATGGCCGAACTGGTGACTGAGGGCAAGGTCCGCTTCCTCGGCCTGTCCGAGGCCGCGCCCGACACCCTGCGCCGGGCCCACGCGACCCATCCGATCACCGCCCTGCAGACCGAATATTCCGTGTGGAGCCGCGAACCGGAAGACGAACTGCTCGCCCTCTGCGACGAACTGGGCATCGGCTTCGTACCCTACAGTCCGCTGGGACGCGGCTTCCTCTCCGGCGAGATCCGCTCGATCGACGACCTCGCCCCCGACGACTTCCGTCGCTCCAACCCGCGCTTCACCGGCGACAATTTCCAGAAGAACCTCGACCTGGTGGAGGCCGTGAAAGGCATCGCCGCCGACCGGGGCGTCACCGCCGCCCAGCTGGCCCTCGCCTGGGTTCTGGCGCAAGGCGAACACCTCGTCCCCATCCCCGGCACCCGCCGCATCCGGACGCTGGAGGAGAACGTCGCCGCCACGGAAATCGACCTCTCCCCCGAAGACCTCGCCCGCATCGACGCCGTCTTCCCGAAGGGGGCGGCGTCGGGTCATCGCTACGCCGAGGCTGCCCGGTCCGCGCTGAACCGCTAGCCCGCGATCAGCGACAGCCACTCGTCTTCGGTCAGCACCGCCACCCCGTGCTTCTGCGCTTCGGCCAGTTTCGATCCCGCTCCGGGCCCGGCGACCAGATAGTCAGTCTTCTTCGACACCGACCCGGACACCTTGGCGCCCAGGCTTTCCGCCCGCGCCTTGGCCTCGTCGCGGGTGAACCGCTCCAGCGCGCCGGTGAAGACCACGGTCTTGCCGGCGACGGCGGTGTCCGACTTCGGCTTCTCGGCGTCCTCGATACGGTCCAGCTCGGCCACCAGCGCGTCGACCATGGCCCGGTTGTGCGTCTCGCGGAAGAACACGGCCAGGGCCCGCGCCGCCACCGGCCCGACTCCCGACACCCCCGCGATCTGCCCGAGCCCCTCCGACGGTCCCTCGCGCCGGGCCACCTCCGCCAGCCGGACCAGCCCGGCCCAGTCGTCCGCCAGCGTCGCCAGCCCGCGCCGCGCGGGGGCGGCGAGGCCGGGGAAGGCGAGGGCGATCTTCTGGTCCAGCGGAGCCTCCGGCCACGGATCCTCCGCCGCCGGCGACGCCGCGGCCAGCAGCGCCACCACCCGCGCAGACACCGCATGCGCCTCGTTCAGCCGCACCCAGTCCTCGCCCGGAATGCCCTCGGCGGCGGCCAGACAGGCCGCCTCGAACGCCGGCCAGGTCTCGAACGCCCGCGCCAGCACGATCGAGGTCTGCTCCCCGATGTCCCGCACACCCAGCCCGTAGATGAACCGGTCCAGCGCGATCGTCCGCCGCGCATCGATCCCCGCCACCAGGTTACGCACGCTGGTCTCGCCATACCCGTCCTCGGCCCGCAGCGCGTCCAGCTTGGTCTCGTCCCGGGCTAGCCGGAAGATGTCGGCCGGCTGGTTGATCCAGCCCCGCTCATGGAAGGCGATCAGCTGCTTTTCGCCCAGCCCCTCGATGTCGAACGCCCGCCGACTGACGAAATGCTTGAGGTGTTCAATGCGCTGGAACGGACAGGCCAGCTCGCCGGTGCAGCGCCGCACCACCGATTCCACGCCCGACGCGTTGGTCTCCTTCACCAGCGCTGTCTTCAGCGGACAGATGCAGACGTGCGGGAATTCGTACGGCTCGCCGCGCCCCGGTCGGTCCGCATCGATCACGCCGAGGATTTGCGGGATCACGTCGCCGGCGCGCTGCAGGGTCACCGTATCCCCGATGCGCACGTCCAGTCGCTCGATCTCGTCCGCGTTGTGCAGCGTTGCGTTGCGCACCACCACGCCGCCGACCGTCACCGGATGCAGCCGCGCCACCGGCGTATGCGAGCCGGTCCGCCCCACCTGGATGTCGATGCCTTCCAGCACCGTCGTCGCCTGCTGCGCCGGGAATTTGTGGGCGATGGCCCAGCGCGGCGTCCGCGCGACGAAGCCGAGCCGGTCCTGCCAGTCCAGCCGATCCACCTTGTAGACCACCCCGTCGATGTCATAGCCCAGCGTCGCCCGGTCGGCCTGCAGCCCGTCATACAAGGCCATCAGCCCCGCCGCGTCCTCGACCCGCCGCGACCGGTCGTTGACGGGGAAGCCCCACGATCGGAGCGCCTGCAGAGCCTCCCACTGCGTCGCCGCGAACGACGCCGAGGTCTCGCCCCAGGCGTAGGCGAAGAAGCGCAGCGGCCGCTTCGCGGTGATCGCCGCATCCTTCTGACGCAGCGAGCCGGCGGCGAAATTGCGCGGATTGGCGTAGGTCCGCGTCCCCGCCGCCTCGGCCGCGGCGTTGAAGGCGTCGAAGGCGTCGTTGGGGGCATAGACCTCGCCGCGCACCTCGATCACCTCGGGCCAGCTCGAACCGGACAGCCGCTCGGGGATGTCCTTCAGGGTGCGCAGATTGGCGGTGACGTCCTCGCCGGTGCGCCCGTCGCCGCGCGTCGCCCCACGCACCAGCCTCCCGTCCTCGTAGCGGAGGCTGGCCGACAGCCCGTCGATCTTGGGCTCGGCCACGAAGGCCACATGCTCGGCCGCCGGCAGCTTTAGGAAGCGCCGGATACGCGCTTCGAAATCGGCGACCTCGCCGGGGTCGAAGGCGTTGTCCAGCGACAGCATCGGCACGCCGTGGCGCACCGGGGCGAACTGGGCCGAGACCGCCGCCCCGACCGTCTGCGACGGCGAGTCGGCCATGGTCAGTTCGGGGAAACGGCTCTCGATCTCCAGCGCCCGCCGCTTCAACGCGTCATAGTCCGCGTCCGAAATCTCCGGTGCGTCATGGCCATGATAGAGGGCGTCGTGACGCGCCAGCTCGGCCGTCAGCCGGGTGAATTCCTCCCGCGCCTGGTCCTCGGTCAGCTGATCGACGGCGGTGTCGGCCATGGGAATCGCGTTCGCTCCGGTTCTCTCGCTCGCCTTCTAGCACCCGCGGCGGACGCGGCGAGGGGGAGGTCCGTTTCCGTCCTCATGACACGACCTTAACCTGACGCCGCGCCGCTGGCCTGCTAAGCGTCGGCCGTCTCACGGAGCCCCCATGCGCCACCTTCGCCTCGCCGCCCTCTCGCCCCTCGTCGCCGCCCTGATGCTCGGCGCCTGCTCCACGCTTGCGCCCGAGGGGCCGACCACCACCGTCGCCGCGCCGCAGCCGTCGGCCATGCATGCGCAACTTCTGGAGGACGTCCGCATCCTCGCCGCCGACGAAATGCAGGGCCGCGACACCGGCGCCCCGGGCGGCGCCATGGCGCGTGAGTACATCGTCGGCCGGCTCGAGGCGCTGGGCGTCGCCGCTCCGCCCATGGGCCGCGAGCAGCCATGGGAGATGCAGGGCCGCACGCCCGCGGGTCCGAAGATCTTCAACGGCGTCAATGTCCTCGGTCTCATCCCGGGAACCCGGGTCACCGACAAATACATCGTCGTGACGGCCCACTACGACCACGTCGGCGTCTCCGACGGCCAGATCTACAACGGGGCTGACGACAACGCCTCGGGCGTCGCCACCATGCTGGCCCTGGCCGCCGACCTGAAGCGCCAGGCCCCGGAGCACAGTGTGCTGATCGTGGCTCTCGACGGCGAGGAGCGCGGCCTCCTCGGCGCCCGCCACTTCGTCGAGGCGCCGCCTGTACCGCTCACTTCGATCGCCATGAACCTGAATTTCGACATGACCGCCCGCGCCGAGACCGACGGCAAGCTATGGGTCACTGGCACATACCAGCACCCGAGCTTCCGCCCCCTGCTGGAGACGATCCCGGCCAACGGCGCGGTCGCCCTGAGCTTCGGCAAGGATACGCCGCAGGACACGGGCGAGGACAACTGGGTCAACTCGTCCGACCACGCGGCCTTCCACCGGGCGCAGGTGCCGTTCCTGTACCTCGGCGTGAACTACCACCCCGACTACCACCGACCGTCCGACGACTTCGCAACCATCACGCCATCGGTCTTCATCAGCGCCACGGAGCTTTCGATAGCCGCATTCCGGTCCCTGGACCGGGGGCTGAACCGCTAGCGAGTCGACAGTCGCACCCTCCCGTGATGGGCCGGGTCCGGAGGGTTTCCCATGCACACCAGATTTCTCGTCGGCGCCGCACTCCTGGGCCTCCTCGCGGTGGCGGCCTGCGAGCGGACCTCCACGCCCGCCGAACCCTCGCCCGCGGCGGCCTTCAGCCACGCCACCACCGCCGACATCTCCGGCTACTACATGCCCGCCGAACCGGTGCGGATCGGCCAGTGGAGCCTCGACCACGTCTTCGTCGGCCAGGCGTCGGAGTTCGAGACATGGGAAGGCGGAGCGCGCAGCGAGACCTTCGCGCCGGTCATGATCCAGTTCGACGACGCGACCAGCCCGATGGTCTCGACCGAGCTTGGCGAAGCGCACAGCGTGACCGCCCGTGTCCTGCCTGCCCGCTATGAGGTGACGGATACCTCAGTCTCCTTCGAAGGCCGGTCGCCGGAGCTGGGCGAGGTGACGTTCGATGGCCGGCTCGATCCCGAGGCCCTGGCGACCTCGAAGCGCAACCTCGGCGGCGATGGGGCAGTGATGACCGGAACCCTGACCGCCGACGGGCAAACGGTGAACGATGTGCGCCTGCGTTGGTGGATGGGCGACTGACCTGCCTCAGGTCCCGTTGCGGATATCCAGCTTCAGTCCCAGCGCCTCGGCCAGCGCCTTGCCGCGTCGGCGGGTCTGTTCGCCCAGCAGGACGTCGGCGTAGCCCTCCGCGGCCGACAGGACCAGAACGCCTTTCTCGACGGCGACATGGGCGTTGACCAGAAGCTGCGGAGATCGTCCGGACAGATCGCAGACGAGCCGTATGGCCAGGCCGAGCGCACGGGCCGCGGTCCTCTGCTCCTCGTTCAGCAGGCGAGCCACCGTGTCCGGCTCGGGCGTGGACGCTCCCCCACCGTAGCGCGCGTTGACGGCCGTCGCCAGGTAGGCGCGTTCTGCGTGGGTCTGACCCGGGATCGGCGCCCGCAGCACCTGGTCGAACGCCAGTTCGATGCGGTGGTTCGGGTGCAGGCGGGCCCCGAGATCAGCCAGTCGGCAGGCCGCGTCGGCGAGGACCAGGTCGCGCTCGCCGCTGAAGGCCTTGGGCAGGGCGGCGAGGACCGGCTCGATCCAGCCAAGAAGCGCGCCCGGCAGACCGGGCGAGATGCCCTGGCGGGCCCCGAGTGCGGTGCAGCCGGCCAGCAGCGGGTCCGCCTCGGCCGTCTCCTCGTCAAGAGCCTCGAACAGCAGGCCCTCGCGCACCCCCCAGGCTGACAGTACGATTCGCTTCAGGCTGAGTCGGTCGATCAGGCCTTCCAGCACCAGGGCGGCGTGCGGCAAGGTCTCGGCCCGCTTCTTCGACACCCCTTTCAAGCGTTCCAGGGCAGTGCGGGAGGAGCGGGCGATCAGTGCGGCGATGTCGCGGGCCTCATCGGCGTCGATGACGTACTGATGCACGATGTGCAGCGGATAACGGGCGTGGCCCATGTGCACCTGCGCCAACGTCCGCCACGCTCCGCCGACGGCGTACAGCGTGTCGGCGCTGTACTCCCCCGCGGGCTCCAGCCGTCCGCCGATGGTCTCGCGCAGCTGGTCGGCGTCGAACGGTCCGTCGTTCGCCAGCGAGAACGGCCCGAGCGGCAAGGTGATGCCCCGACCGACGCGCCCGCCCTTCAGGCCTACCAGCTCAAGGCTCGAGCCGCCCAGGTCGGCCGCGACACCGTCCGCCCCGGGCATACCTGCGATCACGCCGAGGGCGGCGTAGCGCGCCTCCTGTTCGCCCGAGAGCACTCGAATAACGAGACCCGTCTCGGCCGCCACCCTTTCGCAGAACTCCTGCCCGTCCTCGGCTTCGCGAACCGCCGCCGTCGCCGCCACGAAGGTCTGCGCCGGCTTGACCCCGTCGAGCACCGCTGCGAACCGCTTCAGCGCCGTCATCGCCAGTGTCGCACCGTCCTTGGAGAGGCGGCCGGTTGTCGCCATGTCCCTGCCCAGACCGGCCAGCACCTTTTCGTTGAACACGGTCCAGATGGCGCGGCCCTCCAGCCGGTACAGGACCAGGCGGACCGAGTTGGAGCCGATGTCGATCGCCGCGAACTCCCGGGTGGGGGCGAACGCCGGAACAGCGCACTCCGGCATCAACGTTTCTTCCGCGACGGCTCATAGCTCAGCTGGCCGGGCAGGGTCTTCACCTTGCGCCCGCGTCCCGACAGGCTGGGATTGGTCATGAAGTAGCGATGGGCCGAGAACGGCCGCTCCGGATCCGCGGGGGCCACGCGGATGTAGTCGCCATCGGCATCCAGCACCCAGCTCTGCGCGTCGTCCTTCAGGTTGGCCACCATGATCTGATCCAGCACCTGGTCGTGGACGGTGGCGTTCAGCACCGGTGTCATCAACTCGACCCGCCGGTCGAGGTTGCGATTCATCCAGTCGGCGGACGATATGAACAGCTTCGCCTTGTCGTGCGGCAGGTCGCGGCCGTTGGCGAAGGCGACGATGCGGCTGTGCTCCAGGAAACGGCCGACGATCGACTTGACCCTGATATTCTCGGAGAGGCCGGGTACCCCGGGGCGCAGGCAGCAGATGCCGCGCACGACCAGTTCGATGCGCACGCCCCACTGACTGGCGCGATACAGGGCGTCGATCACTGCCGGGTCGACGAGCGAGTTCATCTTGGCCCAGATCGCGGCGGGCTTGCCCTTGGCGGCTGCGGCCATCTCGTGCCCGATCAGATCGAGCAGCGTCGATTTCATGTTCAATGGTGAGACGACCAGCGCCTCGAGCTCGTCCGGAGTCGCATAGCCGGTGATATAGTTGAACACTCGCGTCGCGTCCCGGCCCAGCACCGGATCGCAGGTGAAGAGGCTCAGGTCGGTGTAGATGCGCGCCGTCACCGGGTGATAGTTGCCGGTGCCGAAATGACAGTAGGTCTTCAGCGCCTCGCCCTCGCGGCGGACCACCACGCTGAGCTTGGCGTGGGTCTTGTACTCGACGAAGCCGAAGACGACGTGGACCCCGGCGCGCTCCATGGCCCGCGCCCAGCGCAGGTTGGCCTCCTCGTCGAAGCGCGCCTTGATCTCCACCAGGGCGGTGACATTCTTGCCGTTCTCGGCGGCCTCGATCAGGGCGGCGACGATCGGACTGTCGCGCGAGGTCCGGTAGAGGGTCTGCTTGATGGCGATGACGTGCGGATCGCGCGCCGCCTGGCGCAGGAACTGAACCACCACGTCGAAGCTCTCGAAGGGGTGGTGGATCAGCATGTCCTTCTCGCGGATCGCCGCGAATATGTCGCCGCCGTTGTCGCGAACCCGCTCCGGATAGCGCGGTTCGTAGCCGGGGAATTTCAGGTCGGGATGGCCCGAGGGGATGAGGTCCGAAATCTGGGCGAGGCCGAGCATGCCGTCGACGAGGACAATGTCCTGAGGCGCCGCGTTCAGTTCGTTGGTTATGAAGTTGCGCAGATCGTCGGGCATCGACGTCTCGATCTTGATGCGCACGACCGACCCGAGGCGGCGCTGCTTCAGCGCCTCCTCGAACTCCATGACGAGGTCCTCGGCCTCTTCCTCGATCTCGATATCCGAGTCCCGGATCAGGCGGAAAACGCCACGCTCCAGCACATCGCAGCCCGGAAACAGGTGATCGATGAACAGCGTCAGCAGGCTCTCCAACGCCACATAGCGCTTGAGGCCCGGCTTGGACCGTCCGTCGGTCGCCAGCGGCCAGAACCGTTTGACCTGCGTCGGCACCGGCACCAGCGCATAAAGCATCCGGTTGTCCGAGCGCCGCCGCAGCTTCAGGGCCAGTGAAAAGCCGAGATTGGGCAGGAAGGGGAAGGGATGGGCCGGGTCGATGGCCATCGGCGTGAGGATGGCGAACAACTGACTCAAAAACTCCGGCTCCAGCCGGTCGCGCTCGGTGCGGGTGATCTTCGCTGGATCGACGACCTCGATACCGGCCGCCGTCAGTTCCTTGCGCAGCTTGCGCCAGCGGCGTTGCTGCTCGTCCATCAGCCGGCCTGCGGAGACGCTGACCTTCTCGAGCTGCTCCGCGGGCGTGAGGCCGTCGGCGGAGAGGACGCGAACCCGCTCCCGGACCTGTCCCTTCAGGCCGGCGACGCGGGTCATGAAGAATTCGTCGAGATTGTTGGCCGAGATCGACAGGAAGCGCAGCCGTTCCAGCAACGGATGGGCCGGGTTGGCGGCCTCCTCGAGCACCCTGCCGTTGAACCTCAGCCAGGAAATCTCGCGATTGAAGAACCGCTCCGGAGAAGCCAGCAGTTCTTCCGACAGGTGCAACTGCGGCGCGCGGGAGGAGGGGACCTCCTCGCCGGTGGTGGTGTCGCTGATCGCCGCATCGCTCATGCTCTTGGTTCTGACGCGGGGCGACGGCGGCTGCAACCTTGATCGCGAACAGGAAAACGCCGGCCGATCAGGTGATCGGCCGGCGTTCCATCCGTGGACTGACGGCTTACCAGTTCCAGGCGTCGTAGATGACGTCGATGATGTAGCCGTCGTATTCGTCGATCAGGTAAATGTGGTTGTCGACCAGCACCCAGCGCGTGCCCTCGGGCGGATAGCCGAGGCCGTAGGTCCGCCAGTCGTCAAGCCGGTAGCGCCAGAAGATCGAAGGCAGGTAGTCGCCGACCTGCCACGTCTGGTTCCAGTAGCTGCGCGGGACATTGTAGTAGCCGTAACCGGGCGCAAAATAGAAGCCGAGCCGGATGCCGCTATAGCCGCGCCAGCGCCGGTCGCTGCGCCACCAGTCGCGTCCGTGACGGCGGTTCCAGTCGCGCCGCCACTGGTCGCTGTTGAACCGTTGGCGGAACTCCCGGTAGTCGCGCCGATCCTCCCGACGCTCCTGCCGGTCCTCGCGACGGTCCTGACGGCGCTCCTGCCGGTTCTCCCGGCGATCCTGGCGGAATTCGCGGCGTTCCTCGCGACGCTCCTGCCGGTTGTCCGGCCGGCTCGGCCGGTCCTCACGCCGCTCCTCGCGGTTTTCACGCCGATCCTCCCGGCGTTCCTGACGGTTGTCCCGGCGATTCTCACGCCGGTCCTGCCGGACCTCGGGCGGCGCAGAACGATCAGGCCGGTCGTCGCGCCGTTCCTGACGGTTATCGCGGCGATCCTCCCGCCGTTCCTGGCGATTCTCACGCCGGTCTTCCCGGCGCTCCTGCCGGACCTCGGGAGGGCTCGGGCGCTCGATCCGGGGCTGGGGCGCCGGGCTTGCGGGTTGGGCCGGAGGCGACGACAGCTCAGCCCGCGCCGCGGCGCGGGCCTCCCGCCGCTGTTCACGGACTTCGCCGCGATCCGGCGCGACTTCCTGCGCCAGCACGGTGAGCGGCGACGCGGCCGGCACGACAAAGGCCGCGACTGCCGCGGCGACCATCAATGAACGTTTCATTCTCGTTTTCTTCCTGCACGCCCCTGTCAGACGGCTTGCACCGAAGGTCGCGCCCGCATCATGAACCTTGACTGAACGAAACCCGGCGGGAGGCGGCGGCACACGACAGAACGCCCCGCTGGCGGACCGGCGGGGCGTTTGTTCAGGTCCGTCTTGGCGGGCGTCTAGAACACGTCGTTCAGCACGCTGGCGATCAGGCCGCTGGCGATCGCGATCAGCACGATGTCGTTGCCCGCGTGAACGTAGCGGTAGCCGCGCGGGGCGGGACGCAGGCCGTAGACGTACGGATCGCGCACATAGTAGTTCCGGTAGGACCGCGGCAGGTAGCTGCCCCGCTGCCAGCGATAGCCGTAGTAGCGTGGTTCGACGCGATAGTAGCCGTAGCTCGGAGCGTACCAGTAGCCGCTACGCGCACCCCGGTAGTCGCGGAAGTCGTCGCGGCCGCGCCACCAGTCGCGGTTGTTTCGATCCCAGCGGCGGTCGCTGCGTCGGTCGCGCCGGAAGTCCCGGCGATCGTCGCGGCGCTCCTCACGGAACTCGCGACGGTCCTCGCGGCGGTCCCTGCGGTAATCACGGCGGCTGTCATAGTCGCCCTGGCGCCAGTCGCGTCTGTCGCTCCGACGCTCCTGTCGGTACTCGCGACGATCCTCGCGCCGGTCCTGACGATATTCGCGGCGATCCTCGCGGCGTTCCTGTCGGTCGCGCCGGCTCTGGGCCTCGGCGACCATCGGCGCGGCCGTCGTGGCCAGGGCCAGACCGATGATCGCGGCCCGGGTAAAGCGCTTCATGATACTCTCCATCCTCTCTCGGGACGGAAAGGCTGAACCGGCCCGTTAATCATGCGGCACCGTCCGGGTGCGCGTATGAACTGCGCCTGAACGCGGCTGTCAGGTTCAACCCGGGCGTTGCGCGAGGCGGGCTCTGTTCCCACGTGCGTCATTGGACGCAGGAGCGCCGTGTGACCCGACCCGTCGAACTCTGGTATTGGCCCACGCCGAATGGCTGGAAAATCTCTATCGCTCTCGAGGAGATGGGCCTGCCCTATGAGATGAAGCCGGTGAATATCGGCGCCGGCGAGCAATTCGAACCCGCCTTCCAGGCCATCAGCCCCAACGAAAGGATGCCCGCCATCGTAGATCCCGACGGGCCGGATGGAGAACCTCTGGCGATCTTCGAGTCCGGCGCGATCCTGCAGTATCTGGGCTTGAAGTCCGGCTGCTTCTATCCGCAGGACCCGCGCGGCAAGGCGGAGGTCGACCAGTGGCTGTTCTGGCAGGTCGGCGGCCTGGGCCCCATGGCGGGGCAGACGCACCACTTTCGCCAGTACGCCCCCGCCATGGTCAGCGACCAGCGCCAGATCGCCTACGGCGTCCGCCGCTATACCGATGAGACGCACCGTCTCTACGGCGTCCTCGACCGCCGTCTGGCGGACCGCGATTTCGTGGCCGGCGACTATTCAATCGCCGACATGGCCATCTGGCCGTGGATCCTGCCGGAGCTGCAGGGCCAGTCGCTCGCCGACTTTCCCGGCCTCAAGGCATGGATGGCCCGGGTCGGCGAGCGGCCGGCCGTGAAAGCGGGTCGGGCGCTGGGCGATGATCTGCGGCGCAGTCTCGCGGCTGCCGGCAAGGCGGCCGAGGAGGCCCGCAAGGTGCTGTTCGGGCAACGCGCGCGGTAATCCTTTGCGAACGGCCCGGTGACTCTTCGTTAGCGGTCGTGAATCAGAGATTTCAGAGATCTTTACGGGGAGCATTATTCGCGCGGTGTTCGCCGAAAAGGCCGCCCGGGCCCCGTTGCTGTTAACTTTAACTTCAAACCGCGGGTATTTCATTCGTGTCAGAGGGCGGGGCCAGAAGGGCTCCGGTTCGGAGGATACGGTGATGATCGCGCAAGAAACCGCGCCCACGACCAATGAAGAGCAGGGCCTGCCCCTGCCGACCGCCGACATGAGCGGCGACGACCTGTTCCGGCTGGGCATGATGTATTCGAGCGGCCAGGGCGGCTGCCCGATGGACCGCGTCTCGGCCCACATGATCTTCAATCTCGCGGCCATGAAGGGCTCGGTCGAGGCCCGCGTCTATCGCCGTGAAATGAGCGCCGAGATGGAGCAGGACGAGATCTGCGAGGCCCAGAAGGCCGCCCGCCGCTGGATCGACGCCGGCGTGGTGAAGCTGGCCGCCTGAGTCTCAGGGCCGGCTCGACTCCAGTGCGGCCGACCGGATGCAGTCCATCGCCGCCAGCAGGGCATCCGACTGATCGTCGCCTTCGCCGAAGATGGCGGTGCGCCCCTCCACCTCGACCTGATGCGAGTCCGTCGGGGGGCGATAGGCGCCGGACCCCACGCAGGTCCACGCCAGCCGTCCGCGTCCGGCCGCGTCGGCCCGAATGACGATATGGGGCGGATCCTGCCAGTGCTCGGGCGTCGGAACGAGCTCCCGAACGCAGCCTCCGAAATCATCGTCCTGAAGGCAGGCGCGCACCTCGTGCTCGGCAACCGTCGGCGCGACGCGGGCAAAGGCGTCCAACGCGCTCATGTATTGCACCAGAGCGTCCGACTGCGCCTCGGTATTCTTGTCGGTCGAGACCACGAGAACTCGATACGACGGCGGGATGGAGGCTTCTGCAACGCTTAGGGGTAGCGCGAGCCCCAGTCCGGCGATGACAAGTCCGATCTTTCGCATGTTTCCTCCGCTGTTCGACCAGACTAGGTCGAGCCAGGCAGCGCAGGCAACTCCGGCGCACGAGACATCAGCAACTATCAGGCGGACGGCAGGAGGCCTCGCCGCCTTAGAAATTCTGATACTGGCCGCCGATGGCGTAGCTGAAGCCGATCGGCAGGGCGTTGCGGAACAGGGTGACGAAGTTGGCCACCTCGCCGAGCGTGGAACGCGGCACGAAGATAATGTCTCCGCGTCGCAGGGCCACGATCTCGCCGCGGCGCGGGCGCAGGTCGAGCGCCCGCATCATCCGGACGCCGCCCGGTCCACGTCGGATCAGCGCCACCTCCTGCTGGCGCGCCGTCGGCAGGAAGCCTCCCGCCTGAATAACCGCCTGATAGGCGTCGATGTCGCCGGTCATGTCGTAGACGCCGGGCGTGCGCACCTCGCCGTCGACCCACACCCGGATTGGTCCGGCGGTCTTCAGCGTGACCTCGACGATCGGACGCCGCAGATAGGGAGCAAAGGCGGCGGAAGCGTCGGCCTCGAGTTCGGCGATGGTGCGATCCGCGGCCAGGATCTGCCCCGCCAGCGGCAGCGAGATGCGACCGTCGGGACCAATCCTCAGCGTCCTGGTCTGCTCCGGGGCCGTCGGCGTGGCGACCTCGACCTCGTCGCCCGGATAGAGCACGTACTCCGGCTCCATCTCGGTCCAGTCGGCGAAGGCGACCTCGGGAAAGGCCGTAGGGCCGACCGGCCGGACCCGGTCCCCGCCGGCGGCGACCGGTTGCGGCATCCGCGAGCCGTATTCGCCACCGTTGCACCCCGCGACCAGGGCGCTGCTTGCGCCGGCGAGGCCCAGAAGCAGCAGGCGACGGTCGATGGTCATGGCGGATAGATTCCCGGAAGCGGCGTCTGACCGCAAGGTCGCCGCTTATGGGTAACCATCAGTTAACGCCGCTGGCCCAAGGCTGGTCACGTTCAGTCCCGCAGTATGGAATCAGTCCGCCGAATGCGTACGACGGCCTACACCACAGTCCGCCCGCGCTACGGCTTCCTCGACGTCGTGGGCCTGCTGTTCCGCGAACTTCTGCTGATGATCGTCATCTTCCTGCTGTTGTTCGCGCTCGGCACGGCGGCGGTGCTGACCCTGAAGAAATCCTACACCGCCAGCGCCAGCGTCTATGCCGGCGTCGGCCAGGAATACGTCTATCAGCCGCGCGTCGGCACGGCGGAGCGGGGCCAGCCCCTCGAAGCTGATGCGGTGGCCCAGTCGGAGGCCCAAATTCTGGGCAGCCTCGCGGTCAAGCAGAAGACGGTCGAAGCGCTCGGCGCCGACGCCATCCTCGGCCCCGGCGCGACCGGCGCTCCCGCGGAGAAAAAGGCGGCGGCGCTGAAGGCGCTCGACAGCGGCCTCGGCGTGGGCACGACGCCGGGCAGCGCCATCATCTCCGCATCCTACGCCGCCGACGACCCGGCGCGCGCCGCGACGATCCTGAACGCCATCATCGACCAGTATCTGGTCCAGCGTCGCGCCGTCTTCCGCGACCGGACCACGCCCGCCATCGCCGCCCAGCGTGAAGCGTTCGAGGACGATCTGGCCGAAGCCGACGCCGCCTATCAGACCTTCATGACTTCCAACGACATCGGCGACTTCGCCACGGCCAAGGCCTCACTGGCCGCAAGCTACCAGACGACCCAAGCCGAGGCCCTGTCGCTGCGAGCCCAGTTGAACCAGGCCACCCGGCGGCTCAGCACCCTGGAAGCGCAGCTGGCGCAACAACCCGCCGAGGTGGTGCTGCAACAGGACCTCAACGTCTCGGCCCAGAACCAGATTCTCGAACTGCGCACCCAACGCGAGGCCCTGCTGTCGCGCTATACCCCGGAAGCCCAGCCGGTGAAGGACGTCGATCAGCAGATCGCCGACCTGCAGGCCTACGTCGCCGGCGGCGATACGGTCGGGGCCAGGGAGGTTCGCACCGGGCCCAGCACCATCTTCACCGCCATCGAAACCGAGCGCATCACCGCCGCCGCCGACCGCGATGGACTGGCCGCCCGGCTGGCCGTGGCCGAGCGCCAACTGGCCCAGCTGCGTTCCCGACTGGCGGAACTTAACCGGCTGGAGTCCACCAACGCCAATCTCGCCGGAAATCGCGAGGTGCTGACGGCCAGCATCCGTGAATTCCAGCAGCGTGAGGCGCAGGCGCGTGCCGACAGCGCCCTGGTCTCCGCCGGCGCCGACAATGTCACCGTCATCGAGCGGGCGGAGGCGCCGACGCGGGGCTCCAGCCTCAAGGCGCCGCTGCTCGCCGTCGTCTTCCTGTTCGCGGCCTTCACGGCCCTGTGCGTGGGCCTGCTGCGGGTGTTCACCCGTCGCGGCTTCACCACGCCGGCATCGACCGGGCGGACGCTCGAGATGCCGGTGCTCGCCGTCGCTCCGATGAAGGCGCAATGATGGGGCCCGGCCCGCGCGTCATGGTAGTGTAGTGACCTGTAGCCGGGCGCGTAGCGATTCGATGGTCGACCTGACAACCGAAATGGCCGCTCTCTGGGCGGCGCTGGGTCCGGCGCCGGGCCACCGCGGCCGGGTCGTCCAGATCGCCGCCGCCAATACCGGCGAAGGCGTCTCCACCGTAGCGCGCGAATACGCCCGGCTCGCCGCCGTCCGCGCCCGCCGCCCGGTCTGGCTGATCGACGCCGATCTGGCGCAGCAGGGCCAGCTGGAGGCGGTGGCGGCCCAGCCCGACCGTTTCGGCGCCCTCGGCAAGGCGGCGATCGCAACGCCCGACGGTTCCATCTTCTTCGCGGTCACGCCCCCGCTTGTCGACAAGGCCGGCAAGCCCGTGCATCCGGCCCGCCTGATCACGGCGCGCCCCTGCCTAGGCGGCCGGTTGTGGGTGACCCGGTTCGCGGCCGAGTTTTTGCGCTCGGGCCAGCGGGCCGAACCGGTCGCCGATCCCCGCTACTGGGACGCGCTGCGCAAGCACGCAGACACCGTGGTGATCGACAGCCCCGCCGCCGACCGCAATTCCATGTCGATCACACTCGCGCCCTTCGTGGACGCCACGGTGCTTGTCGTCGCCGCCGAAAGCACGGCGGCGGGCGACCCGCTGACCCTGCGCGACGAGATCGAGGCGGCCGGCGGCAAGATCGCCGGCGTGGTGGTCAATCGCTCGACCTACCAGCCGCCGGCCTTCCTGAAGCGGCTGACGGGATAGACCCGACCCGGTCAACCTTGACGCGTGGCAGGCAGCGGCGTCTACTCGCCGAACGTCGGTTCCCCTACCGATCTGCTGGAGGACAGCCATGCGCGGTACTTTCTTCACCCTTCTCATCGCGGGCGGGTCCCTCGCCCTCGGCGGCTGGACCACGCCGGGCCAGTCCGGTCAGGTCGCCCCACCGGAACCGGCGCAAGCCAGCACTCAACAGACCAGCGACCTCTGCGCCCCCGTGCAGGCCACGGCGAACGCCCACCGGCGCGGAAGCCATGCCCGCGACGAGGGCATCCGTCGCACCCACACCCGCCCCCGGGCCGCATTGGGCCGAGCGTCGGTCGACGCCGATTGCCCGCAGTCGTGGTCGATGGTCAGGCGGGACGCCCACCGCGCTCGCCGCAACGCCGCCATCGACCGTAGCCTCAATCGAGGCGAATAGGCCGGTTCAGGCGGTCACGCGGTTCAGCCGGGCGACTTCGCGGGCGCCGTAGAAATGCGGCTCCAGGCCCTTCATCCAGAAGAACTTGCCGACGCCCCGGGCTGTGCGGTCGTACAGATCTGCGCGCCCGGGGCTGCGGATCAGCGTCAGAACGGCGGCTGCGAGGCCCCAGACCACGGTCTGGCCCGCGCCGATGATCATCCACCGCAACACCGCCGGCCAGTCGCGGCTCGCCGCCGCCGTCTGACTCGGGCCCTGTCCGTAGGCGAAGGCGCGGGCGAGGGCGTACTTCAGGGTGGCCCGATGGGCCGGGGCGAACTCCTCGACCATGGCGTCGGCGGCCCAGCCGAACCGTCCGCCGCGCGCCCGCAACGCGGCGAACAGGGCGTCGTCCTCGCCGCCGGCCTGATCCGAGGCGACGTCGAACGGCGCCGGGCCGGGCAGGGCGGTGGCCCGCACCATCAGCGAGTTGCCGCAACCGAACGGCGTGTCTATCAGCCCGGTGGCCTTGGGCCCTTCGCGACCGAAGAACCGCTCCAGATAGGGCTTCAGCCAGGCCTCGGCCTGGGGCGCGCGGCCGGTGATCGGTCCGAATACGGCGTCGGCTCCGGTCGCCTCCTGCGCCTTCAGAAGGGCCGCGAGCCAGCCGGGCGACGCCGCCTCGTCGTCATCCAGGAAGGCGATCAGCGGCGCCCGTGTGGCCTCGAGGCCGGCGTTGCGGGCGGTCGCCACCCCCGGGCGCGGTGCGTGCACGTAGGCCAGTGGCCAGGGCGACTGGGGTCGCAGCGCCTCGATCCCGGCCCCGGCCGACCCGGCCGGGTCGTTGTCGACCACCACGATCTCTGAGATCCGGTCCCCGACGGCGGTCTGGAGGAACAGCGTGTGCAGGGCCCGCTCAAGGCTCTCCGGCCGTCTCAGGGTGGGGACGATGATCGCGACGTCCGCCATCACACCGCCTCCGCGTAGAGGGCTGCGCGATACAGACGAAGCGAGAAGGCCCGCGCCGCCACCGGCAGCCAGCCCGCCCCCGCCGCGGCACGCATCCGCCTCCGCAGCCACGGCAGCCCGGGCAGCCGCTTCATCAGCTTCGCCGCCTTGTAGCTCGGATAGGCGGCGACGATCTCCGGGTGGCGGCTCACCATGCGGGCGAAATTCGGCGCGGACTGTTCGTATTTGCCGGCCAGCGAGGCCACCGTATCCAGCCCCATGTGCGTCGCGGCGTTGTCGAGGTGCACCACCCGAAAGCGCCGCGACACCCGCATCGCCCACTCGACATCCTCCCAGCCCCAGCCGGTGAAGCCCGGGTCGAAGGCCTCGGACTCGAACACGTCGCGCCGCACCAGCAGGTTGGAGGTGTAGACGTATTTCTCCGGCTGCTTCGCCCGCTCCATATAGGGCACGCACTCCGACTTCGCCGCCATCGCCCGGTGCACGGCGAACCGGGCGTCGGTCGGCGCCTGCAGCAGCGAGAAGCCGCCGAAGGCCACCGCAGGATCCTCCCGCGCCACCAGGTCCGCCCAGTCCCGCAGGAAACGCCGATGGTCCGGCCGCATGTCGCTGTCGAGGAATAGCAGGCTGCCGCCGCGCGCCGCCGCCGCCAGCCGGTTGCGCCCGACCGAGCGCCCCTCGTTGGCGGGCAGGGTGATCAGCCGGGCGGGCAGGGCCATGGCCCTGATCTGCGCCGTCAACCGCGCCGTCAGTTCCGGATCGCCCGTGCCGTCGTCCAGAACGATCACCTCGACCGCGCCGTCGACCGACGGAGCCTCCTCGTCCAGCAGGGTCAGCAGTTCGCCCGGGTCGTCCCGCAGGAAGGGGGTCAGCACCGACAGGGCCGGGCTTGCGGCCTTCCAGGCGGCGTTGTCGGTGACCTTGGCGCGCGCCGCCGTCATGCCGTGGCCCTCCGTTCCCGCGCCTGTCCCAGCAGCCGCATCGCCACGTCGCGCACGCCCGCCGCGTTCAGCGTCAGGGCGACGGCGGCGTAGACGATCCCGCCGACGCCGGCGTCCAGCATCAGTTCGGCGATCCCGCCGATGGCCGGCAGCCGCCACACCACCAGCGCCATCGCGCCCGTCGCGACGCCGCAGCGGATCAGGCTGTCCCACGGGATCGGCAGCGGAAGCACCCGGCGTCCGATCACCTGCGTCGCCAGCAGCCCGAGCGCGAAGCTCGCCGCCGTCGCCCAAGCCGCCCCCATCAGTCCGAAGCGCGGCACCAGGATCAGGTTCAGCACCACATTCAGCCCCGCCGGAATGGCCATGGCGACAAGCAGATGCTTCGTCTTCTTGCCGAGGGTGAAGGCTTGGCCGAAATAATAGGCGGTGAGGCCATAGAGCAGGGCCGACAGGGCGATCCACGGCGTCACGCTGGCCGCCGCGATCCGCAGCTCCTCGCCGATCAGCACCTCCGCGAGGGGCCGCGCCACCAGCGCCACGCCCGCCGCCGCCGGCAGGCCGATGAGCAGGAATGTCGACAGCTGCTCGCGCGCCGCGGTCTTCAACTTGTCGAGTCCGCCGCGCTCCAGCGCCATGACCAGCGCCGGCTGCCCCGCCGCGCCCAGCCACAGGAACAGCACGTCCAGCGTACGGTTGGCGATCGAATAGCCGGCGTGATAGGCGCCCACCGCCGCCTCGTCGAGGAAGGCCGCCAGCAGGAACCGGTCGGTCGAGGCCAGCACCACCGTCAGCGCCAGCGACGCTGCGATCGGATAGCCGTACAGCGCATAGCCTTGCACCCGGGCGCGCTCGAAGCCGCCGCCGCGCGCCTGTCTGAGTTCTCCGGGCAGCACGAAGGGCAGGGCGGCGAGGGGCGCCAGCCCGATCCCCAGCAGCGGCGCGGCGCCGCCCCATCCGCCCAGGGCGAAGCCGACGCCGATGGCGAGGCCGCCGACGGTCACGGCGATGTCCAGACCGGCGGCCTTGCCAACCTCTCCGGCGGCGCGGTAGCGCTCCTGGGCCAGCTTGACGAGGCTGCGCGCGGGCACGCCGGCCAGACCCGCCGCCAGCGCGATCCGGAACAGAGGATCGCCCGGCCAGATCCACATCGACAGTCCTGTGGCGACGAGGAAAAGCCCGCTCAGGGCGAAGGCCGTCCGGTAAAGCGAGGCGAAATGCCCCTGCGTCGCCGCGCCCGGCGTCTGCGCCGCCCAGAACCGCGCCATGGCGGCTTCCAGCCAGCTGAACACCGCCACGTGGGCGAGCGTCATGACGGAAAAGGCGAGGGCGTAGCGGCCGAAGTCCTCCGGGCTCAGCAGCCGCGTGAACAGGATGATGGCGAGGAAGCCGACCACCCCCTGAATGATGTTGGCGGGCAGATAGCCCCAGACCCCGCGCCAGAACATCGCGCTACCGTACCGCCGCGCGGTCGCCGAGCAGCACCGGCACGGTGACGGCCATGATCCACAGGTCGAGCCACAGCGACTGGCGTTCGACGTATTCGATGTCCAGCCGCACGCGCGTACGCACATCCTGCGCCGTGTGAAGCGGTCCGCGCGAGCCGTTGACGGCGGCCCAGCCGGTCATGCCCGGCTTGATGCGGTGGCGGTGGGCGTATTCCGCCACCAGCCGGGCGCTCTCGATGTGTCCGGTCTTCATGCCGATGGCGTGAGGCCGGGGCCCGACCAGCGACATCTCGCCGGTGATCACGTTCACCAGCTGCGGCAGTTCGTCGAGGCTGGTCTTGCGAATGAATCCGCCGATCCGGGTGATCCGGTCGTCGTCGTGGGTCACCTGCCGGCTGGCGGTGGCGTCGGCGGCTTCCTGCTTCATCGAGCGGAATTTCCACACCACGATTTCCTCGTGATTGAAGCCGTGGCGGCGCTGGCGGAAGAAGATCGGGCCGGGACTGTCCAGCCGGATGGCCAGGGCGATCAGCGCCATCACCGGGGCCAGAAGGACGAGAGCGATCAGGCCGACGAGCAGATCCTGCAGCCGCTTGTTGAAGGCCCTGCGATCATGGTCCACCGGCCCCTGCACGTCGGCCAGCGGCGCCGCCGCCAGTCGGTCCAGCGCCGAGCGCGTCTCGGCCTCGCCGTTCGGCTCGACCAGCAGGGTCACCTCATTGGGCAGGGTCCGCAGCCGCGCCGTCAGCTCGCGCACCCGCGCCTCGGCCTTTGGATCGATGGCCAGCACCACCCGGTCCACATAGGGCGTCATCTTGTGGGTCAGCAGATCGTCCGCCGTGCCCAGCACCGGTACGCCCTCCACGGTTTCGGGCGAGCGCGCCAGCCGGTCGTCGAAGATGCCCAACACGTTGAGGTCGCGCCGCTTCAGCGCCTCCCGGATCAGGCTTTCGGCCCGGCGCGTCGCCCCGACCAGGACGATGTTCGGCGTCAGCGCCCCCGACGCCCGCCAGCGCCCGACCATGTCGCTCCAGCCCATGTGCAGGGCGTAGAGGCTGACCAACACCAGCCCGCTCCATACCAGCCAGGCCGTCCACTGGGCGTTCGCGCCCTGCAGCCCCCAGCCCGAGAGCATGACGATCACCGCTCCGGCGCCGACGATCCCCGCCACCGACGCCAGATGCAGCGATGCCTTCTGGCCGCGCGCGAACCGGTACCGCCCCAGCGACCGCATCAAGCCAAGCACCGTCAGCGCCCCAAGAACGAAGGGCGCCACTCGCGACAGATCGGCGTGGATCAACGGCCCCGGCGTCGCCGCCCACGGGCACAACAGCGTCACCGCCGCCACCGCCAGCACGTCGAAGGCCCGGAAATAGTGCGCCGCCAGCCGCGAGGCATGCCTCTGTCGGGCGTTGAGCCAGACCTCGGGGCGGAACGGTCCGCGCCGCGCCGCGCCCTTGCTCCGTGGCTCGTCCCGCCCTCTGACGGCGGCCGAGGCGACGAGGGCCTGCAGGCCAGACAGGTCGAAGGCTTCGGCCGTAGCCGGATCGGCATCGAAGGAGAGGCGGCTGGCGGCGTCGGTCAATCTGGACTCGCACGGGCGGGGTTCGCCGCCACCTTGCACAGACCCCCTCACTGTCGCGTTAACGGTGGCCTGCCCCAGTCGCCGCGCCAAGACCGTTGCGCCCGCCCGCGCGCTCCGCTATCCACGCCGCCTGCCGGAGACGTGGCCGAGTGGCTGAAGGCAACGGTTTGCTAAATCGTCGTACCCTGTAAGGGGTACCGAGGGTTCGAATCCCTCCGTCTCCGCCAGTCCTCCCCGTCCGATCACCCCTCGTCCACCGGCTGGTGCGTGAAGCCCTTGATCCCGCCGAGGGGACGCAGATCCCGTTCGATCTCGACCTCGCTCTCCGCATAGGCGATCAGCAGCCGGGCGAGGTCGACAAGGGCGCTGGCGTGAATGCGTTCGTAGCCATGACTGGCGTCGATGCCGAACGTCAGCAAGGCTGTGCGGATGTCGGCGCCGGCTTCCAGCGCCGACGCCGAATCGGACCGGTAATAGCGGAACACGTCCTTCTGGTGCGGGATGCCGTGATCGCGGGCGAGATGGACCAGCTTGCGCGTCAGATGCCAGTCGAACGGGCCTGTCTGGTCGGCCATGGCGATGGTGACGCCGAACTCCGAGGAATTCTGGCCCGGCGCGGTGGTGCCGTTGTCGATGGTCACCATCGATGCGACGTCGGGAACCAGCACGGAGGAGGCGCCGTGGCCCACCTCCTCGGCGATGGTGATCAGCCACCAGGTGTCGACCGTGGGCGTGCGGTCTTCGCGGATCATGCACTCCAGCGCGGCCAGCATGGTGGCGACACCCGCCTTGTCGTCCAGATGGCGCGAGACGACGAAGCCCGAGTCCATGAACTCCGGCTGGGGGTCGATGGCGACGATGTCGCCGATCTCGACGCCGAGCAGGCGCGTGTCCTTCGCGTTGTGGACCACGGCGTCGATGCGCAGTTCGACCTGGCGCCAGCTGACCGGCTGGGTGTCGACCTCCTCGTTGAAGGTGTGGCCCGAGGCCTTGAGCGGCAGGATGGTGCCCCGGTACATGCCGCCTTCCGAAAAGATGGTCGCCCGCGCGCCTTCCGCGAACCGGGACGACCAGTGGCCGATAGGCACGAGTTCCAGCCGACCGTTCTCCTTCACCGACTTGACCTGTGCCCCGAGGGTGTCGACGTGAGCCACCATGGCCCGCGCCGGCTTGGGGTTCCGGCCCGGCAGCCGGGCCCGAATCGCACCGCGCCGCGTCAGCTCATAGGTCAGGCCCAGCCGTTCCAGCTCGCGGCCCACCAGCCAGACGGCCTCGTCGGTATAGCCGGTCGGGCTGGGCGTGTTCAGCAGTTCGGCGAGGCGGGCCTTCAGATACTCGAGGTCGATGGCTGGGCGTGACAAGCTCGCTCCTTGCGTTGGGACTCAGGATTCGCCCGGGGCATCCGACCGGGCCGCGATCCGCGCCGCCGCCGGCGCCGACAGCGGGAACAGCAGGTCGATGAAACGCTCGGCCGTGGGTTGCGGTTCGTGATTGGCCAGACCGGGGCGCTCATTGGCCTCGATGAAGGCGTAGTCGGAATCGCGCGGCGACTTTACCATCAGGTCGATGCCGGTGACGGGAATGTCGATGGCGCGCGCCGCCGCGACCGCCGCACGGATCAGTTCCGGGTGCACCTCCTCCGTGACGTCGTGGATGGTGCCCCCGAGGTGCAGGTTGGCGGCCTTGCGCACCAGCACCTCCTCCCCCTCCGGCGCAACATCGTCCAGTCCATAGCCGGCCTCGGCCAGGGTCCGTTCTGTCTCGTCGTCGATCGGGATTTTCGACTCGCCGCCTGTGGCGGCGGCGCGGCGGCGGCTCTGGTGCTCGATCAGGGCCCGCAGCGTCGAACGGCCGTCGCCGACGACCCGGGGTGGGCGCCGCAAGGCGCAGGCGACCACCTTGTAGTCGATGACCACGAGCCGCAGGTCCTCGCCCTGAGCCTGTTCCTCGACCAGCACCTCCGAGCAGATTGTCCGGGCGCGGGCCAACGCCGCCTCGACCGCGTCCAGGGTGGTCAGACCCACGGCGACGCCCTGGCCCTGCTCGCCCCGCGCCGGCTTGACCACCAGCGCGCCAAGTCTCTCCAGCGCCGCCTCGATGGCCACGGGATCGTCGGCGTCGATCCGTTCGGGCACGCGCACGCCGGCGGCCTCGACGATCCGCCGCGTCATCCGCTTGTCGTCGCAGATGCTCAGGGCCACGGCGCTGGTCAGCTCGGACAGGCTCTCGCGGCAGCGCACCGACCGGCCGCCCCAGCTTAGCCGGAACAGGCCGCCCTCGGCGTCGATGATGTCGGTGTGGATGCCCCGCCGCCGCGCCTCGTCCACGATGATGCGGGCGTAGGGGTTCAGGTCCAGGTCGTCGGTCGGCCCGACGAAGAGCACCTCATTGATCGGATTCTTGCGCTTCACCCCGAAGAAATGCACCCGCCGGAAGCCCAGCTTCTCATACAGGGCGATGGCCTGGCTGTTGTCGTGCATGACCGACAGATCCATGTAGGCCAGCCCCTGCGTCGCGAAATGCTCGGCCAGCCGCCGCACCAGCGCCTCACCGATGCCGGGCTGGGTCGCCTGCGGATCGACCGCCAGGCACCACAGGGACGAGCCGCACTCCGGATCGTCGAACGCGCGGGCGTGGTTCACTCCCGTTACCGTGCCGATCACCCGGCCCGTCGTTGTGTCCTCCGCGACCAGATAGGTCAGCGTCCGGTCGTCGCGGTGCGTCCACAGAAAGTCCGCGGGCGCCTGCACCATCCGGCGTTTGGCGTAGATCTCGTTGACCGCTTCCGCGTCGGCTTCGGAGGCCAGTCTCCGCACGGTGAAGCCGCGCGGCTGTCGCCGGCTGGCGCGATAGGTGGACAGGTCCAGCCGATAGGTGTGCGACGGATCCAGAAACACCTCCTGCGGGGCCGAGGCCAGCAGGACGTGCGGATTGCGCACATAGAAGGCGATGTCGCGCCGGTCCGGGCCCTCCGCGCGCAAGGCCTCGATCAGCGGCTCGGCGCTTCTGAAGGTCTGGGCGAACAGCAGCCGGCCCCAGCCGCAGTCGATCACGGCGTCCGGCCGCGGGGCGTCCTCTCCCGTCCGGACCGGCGGCTTCAGCCCCTCGTGGCGCAGCCGCTTCAGCCGGTGCGCCTTGGCGCGGACGGGGCGGGCGTCAGAGGCCATGTTGCTGCATCCACAGCTCGAGACTGGCGACCTGCCACAGCTCGGAACCGCGCAGGGGCGTGATGTGCGCGGTGGGATCGGCGAACAGGGTGTCGAGATACTCCGGCCGGAAAAGGCTCCGTTCGCGGGCGGCCTGATTGGTCAGCGCCTCGCGCACCATCTCCAGATACGGCCCCTGGATGTACTTCAGGGCCGGCACGGGGAAATAGCCCTTCTTGCGGTCGATGACTTCGGCCGGAATCACCTGTCGCGCCGCCTCCTTCAGCACGCCCTTGCCGCCTTGGGCCAGCTTGTGCTCCGGCGGAATCCGCCCCGCCAGCTCGACCAGTTCGTGGTCGAGGAAGGGCACCCGCGCCTCCAGGCCCCAGGCCATGGTCATGTTATCGACCCGCTTCACCGGGTCGTCGACCAGCATCACCTGGCTGTCCAGCCGCAGCGCCTTGTCCACCGGCGTCTCCGCCCCCGGCAGCGCGAAATGCGCCTCGACCAGCGCCCGGCTGACGTCGGTGTCGGCCATGTATGCCGGGTTCAATTGGGTCTTCAGCGTCTCGTGACTGCGGTCGAAGAAGGCCTTGGCGTAGGTCTCGACCGGATCGTCCGTCCCGACCATAGGCGGGTACCAGTGATAGCCGCCGAACACCTCGTCGGCGCCCTGACCGGATTGCACCACCTTGATGTGCTTCGAGACCTCCTGGCTGAGCAGGTAGAAGCCGACGTTGTCGTAGCTCACCATCGGCTCCGACATGGCGCGGATGGCGCCGGGCAGGGACTCCATCAGCCGCTGGTGCGGCACGAAGATCTGATGGTGGTCCGTGCCGTAGTGTTTCGCGATCAGGTCGGAATAGACGAACTCGTCGCCCTTCTCACCGTTGGCTTCCTCGAAACCGACCGAGAAGGTCATCAGGTCCTTCTGGCCCAGTTCGGCCAGCAGTCCGACGATCACGCTGGAATCGACCCCGCCCGAGAGCAGCACCCCCACGGGCACGTCCGCCACCATCCGGCGCTTCACCGCCACCCGCAGCGACTCAAGCACCCGGTCGCGCCAGTCCTCGGCCGTCAGCCCCGCATCCTCCGGACGCCGCGTCATCTCCGGCCGCCAGTAGACCCGTTCGCGCGAGGTGCCGTCCGCCTCCATGACGCGGATCGTCGCCGCCGGGAATTTTTTCACGCCTTTCAGGATGGTGTGGGGCGGAGGCACGACCGCGTGGAAGGCCATGTAGTGGTGCAGCCCGACCGGGTCGATCGAGGTGTCCACGTCGCCCGCGGCCACCAGCGCCGGCAGACTGGACGCGAACCGCAGCCGCTTGCCCTTTTCCGCCAGATACAGCGGCTTGATGCCGAAGCGGTCGCGGGCGATCACGATACGGCCGGTGTCCCGCTCGTGCAGGACGAAGGCGAACATCCCTTTGAACCGCTCGACGCAGGCCTCGCCCCAGGCCTTCCACGCCTTGATGATCACCTCGGTGTCGCCGTGCGAGAAGAAGTGGAAGCCCAGCCCCTGCAACTCCTCGCGCAATTCCGGATAGTTGTAGATGCAGCCGTTGAACGCCAGGGACACGCCCAGGTCGGAATCGACCATCGGCTGCTGGGCCTTTTCCGTCAGGTCGATGATCTTCAGCCGGCAGTGGCCCAGCCCCACCGAGTCGCGCAGAACCATGCCGGACCCGTCCGGTCCGCGGGGCGAGAGCGCTTCCGTCATCCGTTGCAGCGCGCCCGCATCGGCCGGCCGCCCGTCGAAATTGATCTCGCCGCTAAGACCGCACATGGGCCCTCCTTGAATTGTGGAAGCAGCGCGTACAAATAATTAGTGCACGAACGAGTTCAACCCGATGACCGATCTTTCCGTTCCCGCGAAGACCGATCCTACCGACACCCTTGTCCGATCCGTCCGCCGCATCGCCCAGGCGATCGATGTCCGGTCGCGTGAGATCGCGGGCCTGACGGGCCTCACCTTGCCGCAACTCCTCGTTCTGCAATCCATCCGCTCTCTCGGCGAAGTCAGCACCAGCGCCGTCTCCCGCGACGTGTCGATGTCCTCCCCCACGGTGGTCGCGATCCTCGACCGGCTGGAGGCAAAGGGCCTGATCGTCCGCTACCGTTCCGCTACGGACCGCCGGGTCGTTCATGCCCGCCTGACGGAGCCCGGCCTCGTGGCGCTGAAGGAAGCTCCCGGGCTGTTGGGCGAGGACGCCCTGGCCCGCTGGTCGGGTTTGGCCCCCGAGCGCAAGCGGACCATGGCCGAGGCGATGACCCTGATGGCCGATCTCATGGCGGGGACGCCGCCGCCGGCTTAGGAGGCCCTCTCCACAGAGAACTGACCTGTGGTCGGAGACCTCCGTTCCGCAACCCGACCGTCTTCCGGGGGTTGAAGTGTGAGTTCGCTTCAGGCGCCTCGATGTCTCCGATCAAGCCCAATCTCGACCGCCTCGTTCCCGCCCTCCGCCGGGCGGCGTCCCGCATGCGCCCCGGTCATGCTGTGGCGCTCTCGGCCGTCGCGGCCGCGACCCTTGGTCTGGCGGGGTTGCGTGCGGTCGATCTGCCGTCGCCTCGTCCCATCACAGAGGAGGAGCGGCTGCGAATCGAGGTGGTGCGTCCGGTCGAACCCGACATCGTTCCGGGCTCCGTGATGGACGTGGGCGAACTGGTGGACGGCTTTCAGGGTCTGCCGCCGCCGCTCCCGTCGCTGACGGACGTGGCCTGGTCCGGAGACGACGGCTGGAACGACGACTGGGACCGCGACTTCGGCGGCCGGTCCGGGCCGCGGCGCGTGGCCGAGGTGCGGGCCTACGATGACCGCGCCTTCGAATCTGAAGGACGCCGGTCGGAACGGTTCGCCCGCGAGCGCGCCTCGCCGGTGCGCGCCGTCCAGCGCTGGTTCGGCTTCGATGCGCCCCGCCGGGACTTCAGGGCCGAGCGCGCGGCCCGCCGGGCGCGCATGGAGGCGATGGAACGCGAGGTCCGCGAACGCTACGCCCGCGAACGCTATGCCGCGGAGCGCTTCCGCCGGGAACGCGCAGAAGACGAACGCGATCACCGCCGCCGCGCCGCGGAGAGCGAGCCGCCCTGGCGCCGTGACGACAGGCCCCCGCCGCGCCCTGTCGTCCGGGAGTACGAACCGCGCCCCGACTGGCCTCGGGAGGAGGTCCGGCGACCGGTGTTGGAGCCGCCCCCGGCCTTCGACAAGCGGTCCGGCGATCCGGGGGCCTACGCGCCGGAGCCGGCGTCCGCCGGGCCGCGTCCCTACGATGAAGGCGACGACTGGCGGCCGTGACGCTGTGCTGGCAATCCGCGGAATTATAGTCCGGTTGTCACAGAAGTCCTCCGCGACTTCAGACACATCGCCTTTTCTCAACCCAATCGACGCGCCGCACAGACCGTCCGGCGTACAATCCTCGCCGTCCCGTCGCGGGGGAGGCGCAGAGGCCTTGCGTTCTTTGGCGGCGGGATGTGGAGAAGCGGGGACCCGGTTCCGGCCTGCCATCGCAAGGCAGGCGTTCGGCCGGGGTCTTGGCCAGGAGGTCTGGACGTGAGGGGCGAGGGGGATACTCGCCCGGTCCGGGGCCCGTGTCGCAAGCACGGCCCGCCCGCCGGAGGCGCTGTGGTAAGGCGATAACACCGCCACCCGACGCAAGCTTCCGCCCCATCTCCACGCGGAGCGTCTGACTGCGTCGAAACGGTAATCACAATGAACTCCGGGCGCGGGCCCGGCGCTCCGCATGCCTTCCCTGACCGCCCTCCCAGGCGGCGATGAATCATGTCTGCGGTCGACCCGGCCGCCGTCCACGGAGCCCTCCATGCCGACCCACCGTCCACGCCGTCTCACTCCCCGCCTGAACCCCGCTGCGCGTCGCGCCCAGGACGCTCTCGAACGTCGCTTCCTCGCGGTCATCGACTGGAAGAACGCGGTCAACGCAGAGGCCTGGCGGGCCGTCCTCGCCGACGGCGGCAATCACTGCGACGCGGCCGAGTTCGCGCGTGCGGAGGCGGCGGTGATCGCGTCGGGTCATCCGCGCCCGCCTGAGCCATGGCCCGATAGCTCGCAATGGCCCCGGCACTGGTACTTCGAGCCCCTGTGGCCGCACGAAGAGGCCGCCCGCAACGGGAACTTGACGCGGCGTGATCTTGGCACGCGGCCCCGCCGGGTCTAGGTCGAAGGCTCAATCTTTTCAGGAGACGCACCATGGCCGATCTGGCCCAGGTCACCGAACACATCCGCGGCGCCGTCGGCGACAACTCCGGTCTCGGCAAGACGGTGAAGATCGACCTCGGCGACGCCGGCAAGATCTACATCGACGGCGCCTCGGTCCCCAACACCGTGACCAACGAGGACAAGCCCGCCGACGCCACCGTCTCCATGTCATGGGACGACTTCATGGCCCTCTCGAACGGTCAGCTCGACCCGATGATGGCCTTCATGCAGGGCAAGCTGAAGATCGCCGGCGACATGATGATCGCCCAGAAGCTGGCCCCGCTGCTGAAGCGCTGAGGCGCGCGGCGACGGCTTGATTTCAGCGGCGCGGCTCCGACGGGGCCGCGCCGTTTTCGTATCGGAGCAAGATCATGGACTTCCGCCACAGCGACCGCGCCCTTCACTGGCAGGAGCGTCTCCGCCGCTTCATCGACGACAGGGTCCTGCCCCGCTCGGCGGAATACTGGGCCCAGGTCCGCGAGGACCACACCCGCCAGCCGCCCGCCATGGAGGCGATGAAGGCCGAGGCCCGCGAGGCCGGCCTGTGGAACATGTTCCTGCCCGGCGAACACGGCGCCGGCCTGACCAATCTGGAATACGCTCCGCTGGCCGAGCTGATGGGCCGTCACCTGTGGTCGGCCGAGGTCTTCAACTGCAACGCTCCGGACACCGGCAATATGGAAGTCCTCCATATGTACGGGAACGCCGAGCAGCAGGCGAAATGGCTCAAGCCGCTGATGGCGGGCGAGATCCGCTCGGCCTTCCTGATGACCGAGCCCGAGGTCGCCTCGTCCGACGCCACCAACATCCAGACGCGGATCGAGCGCGACGGCGACCACTACGTCATCAACGGCCGCAAATGGTGGTCGACCAACATGGGCCATCCCAACGTGGCCGTGACCATCGTCATGGGAAAGACCAACCCCGACGCCTCGGTCCATACCCAGCAGTCGCAGATCATCGTCCCCGTCGACACGCCCGGCTTTCGGGTCGAGCGCATGCTGTCGGTCTTCGGCTATGACGAGCGCCCCATCGGCCACGCCGAGGTGGTGCTGGAGAACGTCCGGGTCCCGGTCGAGAACCTGATCGCCGGCGAGGGGAGGGGCTTCGAGATCGCCCAGGGCCGCCTCGGCCCGGGCCGCATCCATCACTGCATGCGCGTCATCGGCATGGCCGAGCGGGCGCTCGAACTGATGACCCATCGCTTGCTGAGCCGCACCGCCTTCCGCAAGACCCTGGCGGAACACTCGGTCTGGGAGCAGCGCATCGGCGAGGCCCGCACCCAGATAGAGATGTGCCGCCTGCTGGTGCTCAAGGCCGCCTGGATGATGGACAACGGCGGGGCCAGGAACGCCAAGTCCGAGATCGCCCAGATCAAGGTCGCGGCCCCGCGCATGGCCCTGCAGATCATCGACGACGCCATCCAGGCCTTCGGCGGCGCGGGCGTCTCGGGCGACACGCCGCTGGCCGAAATGTACGCCATGGTCCGCACCCTGCGCATCGCCGACGGCCCGGACGAGGTCCACAACCGCACCATCGCCCGGCTGGAGTACGCGAAGCACGGCGGCCGCGGCGGCTAGCGCGGGAAGGCGATCACGTCCTTCGGATGCACCCGCCGGTTGGGCGACCGATTGAAGGCCCAGCGCAGGACCCTCGCTGTGGTCAGCGCCCCGGCCCGCGTCAGCGGGCCCGGCAGGCCGCGCCCCGGGGCGTGCATCGCCCGTGCCCAGCCCGGCAGCAGGTCCATCCCGGCCTGCATGATCACCCCCGCCGCCAGATCGACGGCCGGCATGCCGAGGGTCTGGCGCATCACCATCGCCGCCACCTCGTGCGTCCGGGCGTCGGCGCGCAGCTTCGGCCGATACGACTGGATCAGGGCCTCGGCCTCTGCCCGGGTACGGGGCAGGGGATCGGCGTGCAGCGCCTCGCCGATCCGCGCTGTCTCGGCGAAATAGGCGTCCCGCTCCGCCATCGGCATCCGCGGCTCGGCGTAGCGGATCCAGGCGTCGAGAAAGCTGATCGTCTCGGTCACATGCACCCAGGCCAGCAGTTCCGGGTCGCTGACCCGGTACGGCGTCCCGTCGGGCAGCACGCCGCGCAGCTTGCTGTGAATGCGATTGACCCTGTCGATGGCCGCCCGGCCCGCCTCGGCATGGTCATAGGTCGTCACCGCGATGAATTTCGCCGTCCGCCGCAACCGCCCGTGCATGTCGGCGCGGAAGTCGGAATGGTCCCACACCCCGGCCAGCACCGCCGGATGCAGCATCTGCAGCAGCAGGCCCGAGACCCCGCCGATCATCATCGTGGTGACGTCGCCATTGACCTTCCACGCCACGGAGTCGGGCGGGAACAGCGCATCGGACCGCCGCAGCACCGGCCGCTCGCCCTTGTCCGAGTCGTTGAAGACGTCGGTGATCTTCTGGCGGACGGCGCGTTTGGCTCCTTCGGTGAGGGGGGTCATGCAGCTGGTTCCAGGATCTCAGTCCCGCCTGATGGAGACGATGAGCGGCAGGTGGTCCGATCCGACGCCAGGTCCGACCCTGGCCGAGGCGCGGAGATCAGACGTCACAAACGCATGATCAATGGGCAGGCCCAGCACGGGCAGCGAGGAGAACCACGTCGAGCCCAAGGCGGGTGAAAGGCGAACCAGCTTTGATGACAGGTCTCTCAGACGGCTGGACCATGGCGTGGCGTTCATATCGCCAATGACGAGCGCGCGGCCCGTTGACGCCTCCTGACCAGCGGTGCCCATCATGAGGTTGCTGGCGCGGAGACGGGCGGGCGTCGCGGCCACCGGCGGATGCATGGCGACGATCCTGATCTCGCCTGTGTCGACGATCGAGACCGGATAGACGCCATCCGGCAGGTCGGGCCGGGGCCGCTCGATCAGCGGGCTCCGGCTGAACACCACGGCGCCATGCTCATCGGGGTCAAGAGCGCCATAAACAAACGGGTAGTCCGACAGGGCCCGGCGGGTTCTCGCCGAATCCGTCGGGGGTTCCGCGAGGATGACGACATCGGCTGCTTCCTTACGGGCGAGGCTGGCCAGTCGATCCACCACGCCGTCCGTCCTGAAGACGTTGCACCACACCACCGTCAGCGCCGGCCCGGTCACCGGCGCCGGGCCTCTCGAGAACAACTCCGGCGTCGTCGCCAGCAAGACAGTCGCCACCATCGCCGCGGCGCCCGCCGGCGCGTAGCGGCCGACCGTGAAAGCCGCGACGCCGAAGGCGACGACGAGCACGATGACCTGCGGGCGAAGATTGGCGAACAACTCCAGCGGCGCGATTTTGACATTCAACAGGGCCGGAAGCGCCGCCAGAAGGATGATCGCGCCTGTAATCCAGAACATGTCTTTCGCCGCTGTCATCAGGACTGGACGGGCGGAATGTCCCGCCACGCCTTCAGCGCCTCAATGGCGCGCACGCTCATCAGCCGCTTCTTGGCCCGACCACGATCCTTCGGCGGAATCTTCTTGCCTTCGGCATCAACCTTGGGCGCCTCCAGCGGCGGCAGCAGCCCATAGTTGATGTTCATCGGCTGGAATTTCGAGCCCTCGAGGTGTCCGCCGGTGATGTGTTCGACCAGCGCGCCCATGGCTGTCTCGGGCGGCGGAGGGGCCAGGTCGCGGCCCAGCGCCTGCGCCGCGGCCAGCCGGCCGGTCAGCAGCCCCATGGCGGCGCTTTCGACATAGCCCTCGACGCCGGTGATCTGCCCGGCGAAGCGCAGTCGCGGCATGGCCTTCAGACGCAGCTGACGGTCCAGCAGTTTCGGCGAGTTGAGGAAGGTGTTGCGGTGCAGCCCGCCGAGTCGGGCGAACTGGGCGTCCTGCAGGCCCGGGATCATGCGGAACACCTCGGCCTGGGCGCCGTGCTTCAGCTTGGTCTGGAAGCCGACCATGTTGAACAGCGTGCCCAGCGCATTGTCCTGCCTCAACTGGACGATGGCGTGGGCCTTGACCTGCGGGTCACGCGGATTGGTCAGGCCCACCGGCTTCATCGGCCCGTGCCGCAGGGTCTCTCGGCCCCGCTCGGCCATAACCTCGATGGGCAGACAGCCGTCGAAATAGGGCACGTTCTCCCAGTCCTTGAACTCGGCCTTGGGGCCGTCGAGCAGGGCGTCGATGAAGGCCTCGTACTGCTCCCTGTTCATCGGGCAGTTGACATAGGCCGCCGCGTCTCCGCCCGGGCCCTCCTTGTCGTAGCGGGACTGGCGCCAGGCGACGTCGAAGTCGATGCTGTCCGCGTGGACGATGGGCGCGATGGCGTCGAAGAAGCTCAGGCTCTCCTCGCCGGTCGTCTTCAGGATCGCCTGGGCGAGCGCCGGCGAGGTCAGCGGGCCGGTGGCGACGATGACATTGTCCCAGTCCTCCGGCGGCAGTCCGGCGATCTCCTCGCGCACGACGGTGATCAGCGGATGGGCTTCCAGCTTCGCCGTCACCGCTTGCGAAAAGCCTTCGCGGTCAACCGCCAGCGCCCCGCCGGCCGGCACCTGGTTGGCGTCGCCGCAGGCCATGATCACCGAGTCCAGCGCCCGCATCTCGGCGTGCAGCAGCCCGACCGCATTGTACTCCCAGTCGTCCGAGCGGAACGAGTTGGAGCAGACCAGCTCGGCCAGACCGTCGGTGTGGTGGGCGTCGGTCTTCACGCCCGGGACGCCGCGCATCTCGTGCAGGATGACGGGCACGCCGGCGTTGGCGATCTGCCAGGCGGCTTCGGAGCCGGCGAGGCCGCCGCCGATGACATGGACAGGGGAGGGGGAGGAGGCGTTCATCGCGGTCTTCTAGTCATGCCGGCCCGCCGCGTCAGCCTCCGAAATCGATCGGGTTTGGGCCGCAAGCTTCGCTGTGGTTAAGGTGAGCCGCCGGGGAGGGCGCATCATGAAGAGATTTTCGATCACCGAGGCGGTCGCGGAGCCGTTCCGTCAGGCCGGACGGCGGCCGCTCGCCACCACGATCTGGGGCCTGGTGATCCTGGCGCCGACCGTCCTGGCCTTCGCCGGCATGATCCCGGTGCTGCGGGAAATGGCCGCAGCGGGGGCGTTCGAACCCGGCTCGGCCACCACGCCGTTCGACGACGACTTCGCCACGGCGATGCAGTTCCAGGCATGGGCCCAGCTGGCCAACCTGCTGCAGCTGTTCGCCGGCCTGTTCGTCACCACCGCCATCATCCGGGCCGTGTTCGCGGGCGGCCGCGGCGACCGGGCCGCCTTCCTCCGCCTCGGCATGCACGAACTGTACGTCGCCGTGGTGGCCGTGACGATCTTCATCGGCATGATCATCGCCATGGTCGTGGCCGTGCTGCTGGCGGTCGCGATTGGCCTGGCGCTCTCCGGAATGCCGGACCCGTGGCGCCCTCTGATCTATGTGGTCATGGGCCTTGGGCTGGCCATCGGCTTCCTCGCCCTCTGGGGCCGGCTGGCCCTGATCGCTCCGGCGAGCCTGCGCTATGAAACCTTCGCCTTCGTGGAAGGCTGGAAACTGGGCGCGGGTCAGACCTGGCGGCTCCTGGGCCTGCTGGTCATACAGTTCCTCGTCGCGATCGTGATCGGTATCGCGCTGATCATGCTGATCGTCATCATCGCCATGATGGTGGGCGGAGGCGTCGCGGCGACCAATCCAGACGCCATGCTGGCCTGGTTGCAGGGACTGCCCGAACAGCCCGCGCTGTTGATCGGGCTCGCGGTTGTGCTGCTGTTGCCGCTGGCCTGGATCCAGGGCTTCTCGAACCTGCTGGTGACCGCGCCCTTCGCCCGGGCGGTGCTCGATCTGACGGCCGATCCGGAGCCGGAGGTCCCGATTTCCGCTGACACGGCCCCGAACGCTCACTAGGTTCTGTCCGGTACGCACAGGAGGGGAAGATGGCGTTTTCAGGAAGTGACGCGGCGTTTGAAGGCTTTCGCCTCGTCCGACGCAATCCGATGGCCCTCGTCGCCTGGGCCCTGCTGTACGCCGTGGTAAGCTTGGCCAGCCTGTTCGCAATGTCCATGGCCATCGGGCCGATGACGGCCTGGGCTGAGCGCATGGATGCCTTGGAAGCGCAGTCCCCTTCGGCCACTCCGGAAGAAGTCATGACCGCCTTTCAGGGGTTCGCCGAAGTGATGCTGAGCCTCTCCTGGCTCATCCCGCTTTCCCTGATCGTGACTGCCATGCTGATGGCGGCGGTCGCGCGCGCGGTGCTGAACCCTCGCGCTGGAGGGTTCGGCTATCTCCGCCTCGGCATGGACGAACTGCGGGTGTTCGTCGTCACCCTGGTGCTCGGGATTCTGATGTTCTGCGCGTGGATCGCCGTGGTGATCGTGATCGGCGTGCTGGCGGGCATCGCCGGCGCCTCGGGCGCGAACTGGCTGTGGCTGTTCGTCGTTCTGGCCGGTCTTGGCGGTGTCGCTGCGATCATCTGGCTCGCCGTGCGCCTGAGCCTGGCGGTGCCGATCACCGTCGCCGAGAACCGGTTCGCCTTCTTCGATTCCTTCGCTGTCACCCGCGGACGGTTCTGGTCCCTGCTCGGCATGGCTGTCATCGCCTTCGTCATGGTGCTGGTCATCAGCCTGCTGTCCTGGGTGATCACCCTGCCGCTGAGCATGATGGCGGGTGTCGAAGCCTGGTCGTTCGGCGCGGGCGGCGACGCCGAGGCCGTAGCCGCGGCGCTCGACGTGACCAATCCATGGATCATCGCTAGCGCCCTCGCCGAGGCGGTCGTCTACGCCCTGACGGTTGGGGTGATGTACGCGCCGTTCGCCGCCGCTTACCGCGATCTCAAGGGCTTGGGGGCGGAGACGCCCGCCGCCTGACCCTTCAGGCGCTCTTCTTCAGGCTCGCCACCCGCACCTTGCGCCGGTCCTCGTGCCGGTCGAGCACCTCCTTGAGGTATTTGCCGGTCCAGCTCTTCGGATTGGCGGCGACCTGTTCGGGGGTGCCGACCGCGACGATCTCGCCGCCGCCGTCGCCGCCCTCGGGCCCGAAGTCGAGCAGCCAGTCGGCGACCTTGATGACGTCGAGGTTGTGCTCGATCACGACGATGGTGTTGCCGTTCTCGACCAGCTCCTGCAGCACCTCAAGCAGCTTGCGCGTGTCTTCGAAATGCAGGCCGGTGGTCGGCTCGTCGAGGATGTAGAGGGTCTTGCCGGTGGCGCGTTTCGACAGCTCCTTGGACAGCTTGACCCGCTGGGCCTCGCCGCCGGACAGGGTGGTGGCGGACTGGCCGACCTTGACGTAGCCGAGGCCGACCCGGTTCAGGGTCAGCATCTTGTCCCGGATCGACGGCACGGCCTTGAAGAAGCTGGCGGCCTCCTCGACGGTCATATCCAGCACGTCGGATATGCTCTTGCCCTTGAAGACGATCTCCAGCGTCTCGCGGTTGTAGCGCTTGCCCTTGCAGACGTCGCAAGTGACGTAGACGTCGGGCAGGAAATGCATCTCGATCTTGATCAGGCCGTCGCCCTGGCAGGCCTCGCAGCGCCCGCCCTTCACATTGAAAGAGAAGCGGCCGGGGCCATAGCCGCGGGCCTTGGACTCCGGCAGGCCGGCGTACCAGTCGCGGATCGGGCCGAAGGCGCCGGTGTAGGTGGCCGGGTTCGAGCGCGGGGTGCGGCCGATGGGCGACTGGTCGATGTCGATGACCTTGTCGAACAACTCCAGCCCCTCGATCCGGTCGAAGGGGGCGGGGGCGTCCGAGGCGTTGTGCAGCCGGCGGGCGGCGGCCTTGTACAGGGTCTCGATGGTGAAGGTCGACTTGCCCCCGCCGGACACGCCGGTGACGCAGGTGAACAGGCCGCCGGGAATCTCGCCGGTGACGGTCTTCAGATTGTTGCCGGTGGCGCCGCTGATCTTCAGCATCCGATTGCGGTCGACGGGCCGCCGGCCCTCGGGCGGCAGCTCGATCTCGCGCTCGCCGGTCAGATATTTGCCGGTCAGCGAGTTCGGATTGGCCATGACGTCTGCGGGCGTGCCTTGGGCGCAGACCTCGCCACCATGGATGCCCGCGGCCGGGCCCATGTCGATGACGTAGTCGGCCGTCAGGATGGCCTCCTCGTCGTGCTCGACAACCAGCACGGAATTGCCCAGGTCGCGCAGCCCGCGCAGGCTCTCCAGCAGGCGGGAGTTGTCGCGCTGGTGCAGGCCGATCGACGGCTCGTCAAGGACGTAGAGCACCCCGGTCAGGCCCGAGCCGATCTGCGACGCCAGCCGGATGCGCTGGCTCTCGCCGCCCGACAGGGTGCCCGAGGCGCGCGACAGGTTCAGGTAGTCGAGGCCGACATTGTTGAGGAAGCGCAGCCGGTCGGTGATCTCCTTCAGGATGCGCCGGGCGATCTCCATCTGCTTGTCGGTCAGCTTGCCGTCGAGGGCGGTGAACCACTCGTGGGCGTGTTTGATCGACAGCCACGACACCTCGGCGATGTCCGTCCCCGCGATCTTGACCGCCAGCGCCTCGGGCTTGAGCCGCTTGCCGCCGCAGGCCTCGCACGGCGTTTCCGACTGAAAGCGGCCCAGCTCCTCGCGCACCCAGGCGCTGTCCGTCTCGCGCCAGCGCCGCTCGAGGTTGGGCAGGACGCCCTCGAAGGCCTTGGTGGTCTCATAGGTGCGGGCGTTGTCGTCGTAGGTGAATTTGATCTTCTCGCCGCACGAGCCGTGCAGGATCACCTGCTGGGATTTCTCCGGCAGCTCGCGCCACGGCTTGTCCATCGAGAAGCCGTAGTGGCGGCTCAGCGACTGCAGCGTCTGGGTGTAGAGCGGCGAGGGGCCCCGCGACCAAGGAGCGATAGCCCCCTTGTGCAGGGCCTTGTCGCGGTCGGGCACCACCAGGTCGGCGTCGAAGGCAAGCTTGACGCCGAGCCCGTCACACACCGGACAAGCGCCAAACGGATTGTTGAACGAGAACAGCCGCGGCTCGATCTCGCTGATGGTGAAGCCGGAGACCGGGCAGGCGAATTTCTCGGAGAAGGTGATGCGCCGCGGCTCCTCGCCCTCAGCCGCATTGGCCCATTCAGCCACGGCGATGCCGTCGGCGAGGCCCAGCGCAGTCTGCAGGCTGTCGGCGTAGCGGCCCTCAAGCCCCGCCTTGGTGACGATCCGGTCCACGACGATGTCGATGTCGTGCTTGAACTTCTTGTCGAGCGTCGGGGCGTCCTCAATGGCGTAGAACTCGCCGTCGATCTTGAGCCGCTGGAAGCCGGCGCGCTGCCACTCGGCGATCTCCTTGCGGTACTCGCCTTTGCGGCCGCGCACGACCGGCGCCAGCAGCAGCAGCCGCTCGCCCTCCGGCAAGGCGGTCAGTTTGTCGACCATCATGGAGATGGTATGGCTCTCGATCGGCAGGCCGGTCGCCGGGGAGTAGGGCACGCCGACCCGCGCCCACAGCAGGCGCATGTAGTCGTGGATCTCGGTCACCGTGCCGACGGTCGAGCGCGGGTTTTTCGAAGTGGTTTTCTGCTCAATCGAGATGGCCGGCGACAGGCCCTCGATAAGGTCGACATCGGGCTTGCCCATCAGTTCGAGGAATTGGCGCGCATAGGCGCTCAGGCTCTCGACGTAGCGGCGCTGACCCTCGGCGTAGATGGTGTCGAACGCCAGCGACGACTTCCCGGACCCGGACAGGCCGGTCATCACCACCAGCTGTTCGCGCGGGATGTCGAGGTCGACGCCCTTAAGATTGTGCTCGCGCGCGCCGCGCACGCGGATGAAGTTGTGCTTTTCGGTCATGGAATCCGGGAACGCGGAGGGGCCGGGCAGGGTCCGGCGCGACAGCGCTATATGGGGATCAATTTGCCGGTTTCAGCAAGAACATTGTGGGAACATAGGAGCTCGCCGGCCAATATGCTGACAGCACATGGCAGCAGCAGCGCGCTTGGCCCGGCGTTTCAATCCCCCGGCGACCACGCCTCCGTCGCCCGCAGATAGCGCTCGTCCTTGCCCAGCAGCACCCCGTTCGCCCCGGCGATGCCCAGTTCGAGGCTTTCAGCGATGCGGCGGGCGCGCTCGATGAAATGGTCGGCGGCGGCGGGCGGGCACAGGTCGCGGGCGGTCGCCTCGAACAGCTCAAGCCAGCGGTCGAAATGCTGTGCGTCGATCGGCAGGGGCAGGTGTTTGGGCATGGGGCGTCCGTGATAGGCGCCGCTCATCAGCGCCACCGACGACCAGAAAAGCTTCATCTGCTCCAGATGCGGCTCCCAGTCGGCAATGCGCTCGTTGAACACCGGCCCGATCAGCGGATCGGCGCGGACCCGGTCGTAGAAGCCGTCGACCAAACGGGCGATCATCGCTTCGTCGATGCCGGTTTCGGCCCGGATCTGTTCGACAATGGCGGCGCGGCGATCCGCGGAGGATTCAGGGGCGGGCGTGGTCGGCATGAGGCTAACCTAGGCGTCCGGACCGGCCTCCGCCATTCCGGCATATCCCGGAGTTCCGAACGGCTCCGGCGCCGTGCGGCGGAAAATCACTTGCACCGCTGCGCCGCCGCACCCATCCTGTTGGTTCGAGTGAGTTCACTGGAGGCCCGACGAACATGATCAGCGCACTGGGAATTGGTTTCGCCCTTTCCGCCTCGCTGCTCGCGTTTGTCCATGTCCTCACCCAGCCTCGCCCCAAGCCCGTCCGCATCCGCACTCGTGACGCTCGATCGCGTCGCGGCCCGCACGCCTGACGGCCACACCCTATTCTCTGACCTGAGCCTCGCCTTCGGGCGTGAGCGCACGGGCCTCGTCGGCCGCAACGGCGTCGGCAAGACCACGCTGCTGCGTCTCATCGCCGGCTTGGCCGAACCCTTCGACGGCGCCGTCGCGCGCGCGGGCAAGGTCGGCTGGCTGGAGCAGCGGCACGAACCCAGGGCTGGCGAGACTGTGCTCGACCTGCTCGGCGTCGCTCCGGCTATGGCCATGGTGCGGAGGATTCTGGCGGGCGAGGGTGGAGCGGACGATCTCGCCGCCGCGGACTGGACGCTGGAGAGCCGGATCGAGGCGGCGCTGGCGGATGTCGGCCTGCGGGAGCTCGCCCCCGAGCGGCCGGCGGCGACTCTGAGCGGCGGCGAGCAGACGCGAGTGCGGGTGGCGGCCCTGCTGCTTGAAGCGCCCGACCTGCTGGTGCTGGACGAGCCCACCAACCATCTCGACGCCGAGGGCCGCGCGGCCATCGCCGACCTGCTGGCGCGCTGGAAGGGCGGCTTCGTCGTGGTCAGCCACGACCGGGCGCTGTTGCGGCGGATGGACCGGATCGTCGAACTGTCGAGCCTCGGCGCCGCCGTCTACGGCGGAAACTACGAACTCTTTGCCGAGCGCAAGGCGGCCGAGCGGGCGGCGGCAGCGCGGGATCTCGACGTCGCCGAACGGCGTGCCGCCCAGGTCGCCCGCGAGAGCCAGAAAGGGCTGGAGAAGAAGGCGCGGCGCGACAGGGCCGGCCGGGCCTTCGCGGCCAGGAAGTCGGAACCGAAGATCTTGCTCGGCGCCATGGCCGAGCGCGCCGAGAACTCGGGGGCCCGCGAGAATCTGCTGGCCCGGCGCCGGATCGAGGCGGCCGAGGGCGAACTCAACGGAGCGCGCGCGCGGGTTGAGCGCGTGAGGGCCTTGTCCATTCCGATGCCAACCTCAGGCCTGGCCGCGGGCAAGCTGGTGGTCGCGCTTGACGCAGCCACGTGGGACGCGGCCGAAGGCCGGCGCATCGTCGGGCCGTTCTCCCAGCGGATCACGGGTCCGGAACGGGTGGCGATCACCGGCCCCAACGGGGCGGGCAAGACGACCCTGCTCAAGCTGATGGCGGGGGATCTGGAGCCCACGGCGGGCCGGATCGAGCGCCCGGTTCAGGGGGCGCTGCTGGATCAGGAGACAGCGCTGCTTCGGCGCGACGAAACCCTTCTCGACGCATACCTCCGCCTCAACCCCGAGGGTGCGCTGAACGAGGCCCACGCCGCCCTGGCCCGCTTCCTGTTCCGCAACGCGGCGGCGCAGCGGATCGTGGGCACACTGTCCGGCGGCGAGCGCCTGCGCGCGGCTCTGGCCTGCGTGACGACCGGACCGCGACCGCCGCAGCTTCTGATCCTCGACGAGCCGACCAACCACCTCGATCTCGACTCAATCGCAGCGGTGGAGGCGGCGCTGTCCGGCTACGACGGAGCGATGGTCGTGGTCAGCCACGACCCGGATTTCCTCAACGCCATCGGCATCGAGCGGACGCTTGAACTCAGGCCGTCCGGTTGAAGGCCACGGCGCGCCCGTCGCCGGCGTTGGCCCGGCCGCTGGCGCCGTATGCCGAGGGGCTGCCACGCTGTGAGGCGACCTCAGCGGCGATGGTCTTGACCAGGCCCTCCGAGATGATCCGCGCCGCTTCGATGGCGCGCGAATGGCGGCTCAGGACCGCTTCGAACGCCTCGGTGACATCGATCAGGGCCTTGCGCTCCCTCGCGGGCGCGGCGGCCAGCACGGCCGGATTGGCCTTCACCTGCGCCGACTCCCGGCGGTAGGCGTTGGCCAGATCCTGCGTGCCGGCGAGGCTGGCGGCGGCGTCCTGCGGCCGGTGCGCCTCGAAGGCCTTGGCCTCGGCGCCCAGGCTGGCGGTCAGCCGCTCGGTCAGGTCGATCAACTGGCGCACGCGGGCGGTGGCGTTGAGTTCGGCGGTTCCGGTCACTGGCTCTGCTCCTGCATCTTCATCATCTGGGCGACGACCTGATCGGCCAGGCCGATGCCGCCGGCCTTGACGGTCTGTTTGGCCATGGCCTCGATCATGAAGCCGCGCCAGGTGCTCTCGGCCTCGCCGCCGCCGAACGGGCCGTCGGTCTTCAGGCCCTCGAACATCGGCTTCAGCATCTGGGCCAGGAACGAGGCCTCGAAGGACTCTGCGGTGTCGCGCATCCGGGCGGTGGCGACCGGCGTCGCCGGCGTCGGCTGCAGCAGGGAAGGGGAGACGGCCAGGTCGCTCATGCTCACATCACCTCGATATCGGCCTGTAGCGCGCCCGCCGCCTTGATGGCCTGCAGGATGCTGATCATGTCGCGGGGGCTGACGCCGAGGGCGTTCAGTCCGTTGACCAGGTCGGTCAGGGAGGCTCCGCCGCTTACGATGCGCATCTGCCGGCCCAGATCTTCCTCGACCGAGACGTCGGACTGCGGCACGACCACGGTTTCGCCGCCGCGGCTGAACGGCTCGGGTTGGCTGACGAAGGGCATTTCCTGGACCGAGACGGTCAGGTTGCCTTGGGCGATGGCCACGGTGGAGACCCGCACGGCGTCGCCCATGACGATGACGCCGTTGACCTCGTCGATGATGACCTTGGCAGGGGAGTCGACGGTGACCGGCAGGTTTTCAACTTGGCTGATGAACCCCGCCATACCCATCTGGCCCGGCGAGCGCAGGGCGATGACGGTGCCATTTTCGGCCAGGGCTGCGTTCGGATAGACTTGGTTGATGGCGGTGGCGACGCGCTGGGCCGTGGTGAAGTCCGGATTGCGCAGCGTCAGCCGCACCTCGTTCATATTGGCCAGGTGGAAGCCGGTCTCGCGCTCGACCGTCGCGCCCGAGGCGATGCGGCCGGCGGTCGGCACGCCGCGCGTCACCGACGAACCCGATCCGCCCGAAGCGGAGACGGCCCCCGTCTGGATCGAGCCCTGCGCCACCGCATAGACCTCGCCATCGGCGCCCTGCAGGCTGGTCACCAGCAGGGTCCCGCCCAGCAGGCTCTTGGCGTCGCACATCGAGGAGACGCTGACGTCGATGCGGGACCCCGGCGTCGCGAACGGCGGCAGCTCCGCCGTCACCATGATGGCCGCCATGTTCTTGGAGTTGGCGTTTGAGCCGCGGATGTTGACGCCCAGCCGCTCGGTCATGCCTTCCAGCGACTGACGGGTGAAGGGGCAGTTGCGCAGCGAATCGCCGGTGCCGTTCAGCCCGACCACCAGGCCGTAGCCGACCAGCTGGTTGGTGCGCACCCCCTCGATGGCGGCGATGTCCTTGATCCGCGACTGGGCGGCGGCCGGAGCGGCGATCCCCGCCAGCGCGGCGGCGGTCAGGAGGGAGGCGAGCAGTTTCTGCATCGGTACGGTGTCCGCGAACTGTTGTGCCGGCTGCGATGCCAGTGCCGTGCCAGCTGAAAAAGCCAGAAGAAACAAGTGGCGTTGGCCCATAGAGGCTGGCCAATGCGGCAGAAACTGCCGAGGCATTAACCAAACAGTGACGGGCGCCCCCGATGGTCAGGCCATGTTCTGGAGTCGCAATCCATGAAGGTCACCGGCCCTTCCGGACCGTCCGCCGCGCCGGGCGCTCGTCCCGCCAAAGCCAGCGGCGGTTTCTCGGTGCCGTCGTCAGGCGCCGCCGCGCCGACGGGAGCGGCCTCGGCCGCCGCTGGCGTATCCGGCGTCGCGGGTGTCTCGGCGCTGATGGCCCTGCAGGGGGTCGAGGATGTCACCGAGCGGCGACGCCGCGCCATCCGGCGGGGCAACGGCCTGCTGGACCGGCTGGACGAGCTGAAGCTGGCCCTGCTGGCCGGCGAGGCCGGTGAATCCGCACTGGAACGCCTCGCCCGTAGCCTGCGCGAGGAGCTTCCCGGCGACGTCGATCCCGGCCTTAACAGCCTGCTCAAACAGATCGATCTGAGGGCGGCGGTGGAGCTGGCGAAGGCCGATCTTCGCCGCGCTGCAGCATAAGCCGGTGAAATCTTTCGCAAAAGCGTGATCGTCGAGCGGCGGGTGATGAAGAAATGTCACGCTCACCCCGGGACGGGCCAATCCTCGGTCACGCTCGCGCGAGCGTTGTTGCCGCGACTCTTCGCCATCCCTATACGCATGCACTGCGCCACAGGGGGGCGCTGTTGAGAGCGTAAGTGCGATGAACGCATTGGCGTCTGAGATCGAGCCGAACGGTTATCGGCCATCCGAGGACGAGCCGTTCATGAGTGAGCGGCAATTGGCCTACTTCAAGGCCAAACTCCTGGCCTGGAAGGACGAAATCCTTCGCGAGTCCAAGGGCACCGTAGTCAATCTGAAGGCGGAGACGGAGAACCATCCGGATCTCGTCGACCGGGCGTCGTCGGAATCCGACCGCGCCCTCGAACTGCGGACGCGGGACCGCCAGCGCAAGTTGATCTCCAAGATCGACGAGGCGCTGCGCCGTATCGAGGACGGCTCCTACGGCTATTGCGAGGAGACCGGCGAGCCGATCAGCCTCGGCCGCCTCGAAGCCCGTCCCACGGCGACCCTCTCGGTCGAGGCCCAGGAACGGCACGAGCGCCGCGAACGCGTCCACCGCGACGACTGAGGCGGGACAGGCCATGTGGCGTCCCGCTTCCGCCCTCGTCGCCGCCCTCGCGCTGCTGACCGCCTGCGCCTCGACGCCACCGCGTTCTGCGGACGTCGTGCCGCTGAACCACCTGCCGGCGCTGGCGGGCGACTATTTCCGGATCGATTCCCGCCACGTCGGCCGCGCTTTCCACATCTACGTCCGCCTGCCTGACGGCTACGATCCGTCGTCGGCGAGGTTATATCCGACCGTCTACCTGACCGACGGGGACTCGCTCTTCCCCATCCTGGCGGCCAACCACCTCTTCCTGACCTATGACGACGGCCTGCCCGAAGCGATCGTGGTCGGCGTCGCCTATGGCGGCTTCGATCCGTCGGTGAATCGGCGCAACATCGACTTCCAGTCGCCGGGCGCGGGCGTCACGGCCGAACAGGCCGGCGCCGCGGCCTTCCAGCGATTCCTCAAGACCGAACTGATCCCGGAGATCGAGCGGCGCTATCGCTCCGAGGCCTCGGGCCGCGTTCTGTTCGGCCAGTCGCGCGGCGGCGCCTTCGTGCTGTACTCGGCCGTGACCGACCCGGACCTGTTCTGGGGCCGCATCGCCAGCAACCCGTCGATCACGCCGGGGATCGAATCCCTGCTTGAGGCCGCGGCTCCGGCCGCCCGGCGCGATCTCGGCCTCGTCCTGGCCAGCGGCACGCGCGACCGGCCGGATCTGCAGCAGGAGGCGGCGCTCTGGGTCGAGACCTGGCAGGCGCGCCCGGAGCGGCCTTGGCGCCTGTTCGCGCCCCGGATCCAAGGCGGCACCCACTCCGCCAATGCGCCCGACGCATATAGAACAGGGATGAGATGGCTGTTCGCCACCGACGCCTCGCCTTGACTTGACCGCCCGGGAGCGCGACCTAGCCGCCTCCCAATCGAGGTCCCTGCTCTCCATGTCCGTCAAGGTCCGCTTCGCCCCGTCGCCGACGGGGAAACTGCACGTAGGTAATGTGCGCACCGCCCTGGTGAACTGGATGTTCGCCAAGGGGCAGGGCGGGGCATTCGTGCTGCGCATTGACGATACCGACCTGGCCCGCTCCACGCCCGAGTTCGAGCAGGGGATCGAGGATGATCTCGCCTGGCTCGGCCTCGTCTGGGACGAACGTTACAACCAGTCGAAACGGTTCGACCGCTACGAGGAGGCGGCGGCCCGCTTGAAGGCGTCGGGCCGCCTTTATCCTTGCTACGAAACGGCCGACGAGCTCGACCGCCGTCGCAAGGTCCAGCTGTCGCGCGGCCTGCCGCCGGTCTACGACCGCGCCGCCCTGCAGCTGACGGAGGCCGAGAAGGCCGCCTACGAGTCCGGCGGCCGGCGTCCGCACTGGCGCTTCAGACTGGATGGCAAGCGGGTGGCCTGGGAGGACCTGTCGCGCGGCCACGCCGAGGTCGACACCGCCTCGATGTCCGACCCGGTGCTGATCCGCGAGGACGGCTTGTTCCTCTACACCCTGCCGTCGGTGGTCGACGATATCGACATGGGCATCAGCCACGTCATCCGCGGCGAGGATCACGTCACCAACACTGGCGCCCAGATCGAGATCTTCGAGGCGCTGGGTGGTCCGGTCCCCGCCTTCGCCCACATGCCCCTGCTGGTCGGCGCCGACGGCCAGGCTCTGTCCAAGCGGCTCGGCTCCCTGTCGATCGCGGAAATGCGCGACCAGGGCTATGAGCCGATCGCCATCACCAGCCACCTCGGCCGCATCGGCACCTCCGACCCCCTTGAGGTCGCGCTTTCGGTCGAGGCCTTGGGCGAGAGCTTCTCCTTCTCGAAGATGGGCCGCTCGCCAGCCCGCTACGACACCGCCGACCTTGATCGGCTGAACGCCCAGGCGCTGCACGCGATGGACTATGCGACGGCGCAGCCGCGGCTCGCCGCCATGGGCTCCGACATGGGTGAAGCGGTGTGGGACACTCTGCGTCCGAACCTTCAGAAGTTCTCCGATGTCGTTGATCTGGAACGGATCATCAGTGGGCCGGTCACGCCCGTGATCGAGGACCCGGCGTTCGCCGCCGCGGCGCTGGAGGTCCTGCCGGCGACGCTCGACGCCGACGTCTGGTCGGTCTGGACGGCCGCCGTCAAGGAGAAGACCGGCGCCAAGGGCAAGGCCCTGTTCATGCCGCTGCGCCACATCCTGACCGGTCAGGCTCACGGGCCGGACATGGCCAGCCTGGTGCCCCTGATCGGCCGCGAGCGGATCGTCAGACGCCTCTCTGGCGAAACAGCCTGATTCCTCAGCCGGATGCAGAAACGGCCGCCCCTCGAAAAGGGCGGCCGTTGTCTTCTAGTCGATGGCCGTCCGCCGGTCAGGCGTTGCAGGCGGCCACTTGCTCGGCGGTCAGTTCGACGCCCTTGTAGGTGAAGGCGGTCACGGCGCCGAAGCGGGCCACGACCCGGCGGCAGGCGCGCGCGGCGGGCTGGTTGGCGCCGCCGCTGGCGGTGCAGGTTGCGCCTTCGCAGCGCCAGGCGGCGCCGTCGACGATCGTGCGGGCGGCGGGCGCCTTGGAGGCGTCGGCGAGGACGACGCTCGAGACGGGGGCGTCGGCGAAAGCGGGGGCGGCGACGAGCAGGGTCGCGGCGATAAGCAGAGCACGCATGGGGAGGTCTCCGAGGATGGCAGGGGCGTTGATCCGCCCGGCGACGTCAGCCGCCGGCCCTGCGGCCACGGTTGACTAACCACTGATTACTTATCGCTGATCATGTTGCAAGTGAGGCAGATCGTCCGCGGCCCGGACCGCCTCGATCGTCTCGGCCACCGTGTTGCAGATGGTCCACGCCTGGCGGAATGACGCCGGCGTCATGCCCTCTTCTATGCTGTGCTCCATGACCGCCAGCAGGGCGTCCCAGAAGCCGTTCAAATTCAGGAAGATGACCGGCTTGGCGTGCAGGTCCAGCCGCTTCCACGACAGCACCTCGATGGCCTCCTCCAGCGTGCCGACGCCACCCGGGGCGACCACGAAGGCGTCTGACTGGTCATACATGATGGTTTTGCGTTCGTGCATCGATGGCACGACCAAGGTCTCGACCTCGTCGAACAGTCGTTCCCGGCTACGCAGAAATCCGGGCATCACGCCCAGAACCCGTCCGCCCGCCGCGTGCGCCGCGCGCGCCGATGCGCCCATCAGTCCGACGCCGCCGCCGCCGTAGACGAGCCGCCATCCTGCCTTGGCCGTCGCCTCCCCGAAGGCCCGCGCCGCCTCCAGATACGCCGGCAGAACGGTCTCGGACGAGCCGCAGAACAGGCAGACTGATTTGCCGCCGAACGGCTGGATGGTGACGGGCGACGACATGGGGCCTCTTGAAGACAATGAAGACAGCGGACGCGTCGTCGCGCTATCTGGGGCGACACTCCTAACGGCCGGAGAGGCAGTATGAAACGGGCGATGTTGTCGATGGCTGCGGCGCTTGTCGCGGGCTGTGTTGCTGGCTGTTCGCCGAGCCCGCCCGAACGCACGGCAAGCGACAGCCAGGCGGCGCGGGAGTGGGCCCGTCCTCCGGTCATCGAGCGGGTCGAGCGAACCGGATCCACCTTGGCGGTGTCGGGCCTCGCCGACCCGGCCGCGCGCGTCGTGCTGCGCGGAGACGACGGTCCGGCGTTCGCCGCCACGGCCGATCCCAGCGGCGGTTTCGAAATCCGGGTCCCGGCGCCGTCTGGCCATCTGCTGCTGCGCGCGGAAACCCAGGTTGGCCAGGATGCCGCACTCTCGCCGGATCGCCTGCTGATTCTTGCGCAGGGGCGGGGGCCGATCGCGGTGCTTCGTCCCGGCGGCGCGACCCGCCGGTTGGACGCCGCGCCGGTGCTGGGGGCGATCGACAGTGACGGTCGCATGAGGCTGGCCTCGGGCCGGGTCCCTGCCGGAACGGCCGCCGTGGAGGTTCAGAGCGGGGAACAAACGGTGCAGGTAAATCCCGACGCCGATGGCCGCTGGAGCGTCATTCTCACCGCTCGCGACGGTCCGGACCGTATCCGGGTGGCGGGTCGGGACTTCCCCTGGCCGGGAGACGCAGTCGGCTCTACGGGGGTGGCCGCTGAACGGATGGAGGCAGGCTGGCGCATCCGCTGGACCGGTCCGGGCGGCGCGGGCCAGACGACCTGGCTCCCCGACGCTGCCGCGCGCTGACACGGTTTACGAATCGTTTACCAATTCAGTCGAACGAGGGGATGTCTTCCGTTTGCGAGGACACCCACCATCACCGAACCTCTTCAGCCCGGCGCTCGCGTCGGGCTTTTTTCTCGCCGGCTTGTCGGGGGGGGCGGGAGAGTGGCTCCGCGGGTAGGATTCGAACCTACGACCAGCCGATTAACAGTCGGCTGCTCTACCACTGAGCTACCGCGGAACACTTCCTCTCGGGAAGGCGGGCGCTATAGCAGCGCGAGTCAGCCTCGCGCAACGGGAAATATCCGATTGGCCGTAATCCCCATCAATGATCCTTCGGACGCCCGGGTCGCCGCGTTCCGCGATATCCGCGAGCGCGACCTCACGGGCCGGCAGGGGCTGTTCGTGGCCGAGGGCGAAGTGGTGCTGCGCGTGCTCTGCTCGCCGGCGTCCCTCTGCCGGCCCGTGGCCGCCTTGGTCGCCGAAAAGCGCATCGCCGCCCTGGCCGATGTGATCGAGGGACTGCCGACGGAGACGCCGGTCTTGTCGGCTCCCCAGGCGGTACTCGACGGCGTCGCCGGCTTCCACCTCCACCGGGGCATTCTCGCGCTCGGCGAGAAGCCCGCGCTGCGCCCACTTGCCGAGCTTATGGCGTCCATGGGTGACGACGCCGTCGTGGTGGTCGCCTGCGGCATAGGCAATCACGACAACGTGGGCGGCATCTTCCGGGCCGCCGCCGCTTTCGGGGCAGCCGCCGTACTGCTGGACGTCCGCTGCTGCGATCCTTTTTATCGCAAGGCCATCCGCGTCTCGGTCGGCGCCGTCCTGCGCACGCCAATGTCGATCGGCATGGAGGCAGGCGAGATCATCGAGAGCCTGAAGACCGAGGGTTTCCGCGTCATGGCCATGACCCCGTCTTCGCCGTCGCCGCTGCATCTGGCGCCGCGAGGAGAACGAACGGCTATTGTCCTCGGCGCCGAGGGGCCCGGTCTGCCGATCCAGGTGCTCGAGCGCTGCGAGACCATCGGCATCCCGATGTCGGGCGGCTTCGATTCCCTCAACGTGGGAACTGCAGGCGCCATCGCCCTGCATCACTTCACCCGTCAGGCGTAAAGCGTTCACCAATCCGCGATTAACCCTTCGTATACCTTGATGAACGGTGAGATCTGTGGCGCTGTGACGTGGTCCGGGGGAGTTGGCTATGCTCGACAACATATTGTTCTTCGTGAACCGCAACGCTCGTGTCGCTGTGGCCGTCACCATCGTCGCCGCCACGGTCAGCGCGGCCACGGTCATCGGCTGGATGACTGCACCAGTCTGAACTGACCGGAAACTCACGATGGAGGCCTGACCGGGAATCGAACCCGGGTGCAAGGATTTGCAGTCCTCTGCGTCACCACTCCGCCATCAGGCCCTGGGTCGTCTCCCGGACGACCTCGCCATCGCGAGGCGCGTTCGCTATCAGATCGGATTGTCCCCCGCAACGCACAGACCTATAAGCGCGCGAGATTTCCGGCGCGTTTCAGCGCCTTCGCCTAATCGGGACGATCGACAGATGGATTTCGCCGTTGCGCGCAAGGTCATGGTGGACAGTCAGGTCCGGGTGAACGACGTCACCGATCGCGACCTGCAGGCGGCGCTGCTCGCGGTCCCCCGTGAGCGCTTCCTCCCCGCCGACCGCGCCTTCTCGGCCTATGCCGAGATCGAACCCGAGATCGCCGCTGGTCGGCGGCTGATGCTGCCGCGCGATCTTTCGAAGCTGCTGATGGCGCTGGAACCGCGCTCTGGAGAAACCGCCCTGGCCATTGCCGGTCCCTATGCCGCCGCCGTTCTGGCCCGCATGGGCCTGACGGTCACGGCCCAGGAGGCGGACGCCGCGGTGCTCGAGGTGGTCGGTCCGGTTCTCGCCGAAGCCGGCGTCGACGGCGTCACAGCCCCGTTCACCGGCCTGGTCGGCGAGGGCTACGACCTCATCGTCTCGGAGGCCGCCACGCCCGTGCGGCCCGACGCGTGGATCGCCGCGCTCAAGGTTGGGGGCCGTCTGGCCGTCGTCGAGCGTGCGGGGCCGGCCGGCAAGGCGGTCCTGTATGTGAAGGGCGTCGCCGGGGTGTCCCGCCGCGAACTGTTCGACTCGGCCCCGCCCGTGCTGGCCGAGCTCGCGCCCCAGCTCGCCTTCGCGCTATAGAACCGTCCCCAGCTTCACTTTTTCACCTCGCGTGAAAAAATCTTAACTGGCGCGGGACGAAACCGTCCCCCATCTGGCCTATGGGATACAAAGGGGCGTGCGCATTCTCGTGCGCGCCAGGCAGGAACAGTCATGCTGAATCGTTCGCGCGCGCTCGCCTCGGTCGCCATCATCGCCGTCGTCTCCGGCATGGGCGCCCCTGTCTGGGCCGAGACGCTGCGGGATGCCATCGCCCTAGCCTACCAGACCAATCCGTCGCTTCTGGCCCAGCGCGCCAACCAGCGGGCGCTGGACGAATCGATCGTTCAGGCAAGGGCCGGTCTGCGTCCACGGCTGGATGTGACGGTCAGCGGAGCCTATGCCCGGGACTACAGCGACGCGCCGTTCACCAATCGGGACAGCGACAACGCCTCGGCCAGCATCGGCCTCTCGCAAACGCTCTGGAGCGGCGGCCGCATCGGCCACGGCATCACAGCCGCCGAAGCGGACATCCTCGCCGGACGCGAGAACCTGCGCGACATAGAACAGACGGTGCTCGCCGCGGTAATCCAGGCCTATGCCGACGTTCTCCGCGACGCGGAGATCCTTGCCACACGGCAGGCTAACCTCGGCGTGCTGCAGCGCCAGCTTGAGGAGGCTTCGGCCCGCTTTGAGGTCGGCGAGATCACTCGCACCGACGTCGCCCAGTCGGAGGCCCGGCTGGCCCAGTCAGAGGCCGACCTCGCCAACGCCCAAGCCCAGCTGTCGGTATCCCGCGCGGCCTACGCCGCCGTCGTTGGGCAATCGCCCGGCGATCTGGCGCCGATGCCGGTGCTGCCGGGCCTGCCGGCGGATTTCGATGCCGCCCTTGATTTGGCGATGCTGGATAATCCGGCCATTCGAGCCGCCGCGTTTAATCTCCGGGCGGCTGAAGCCAGCCTCGCCGCCGCCAAGGCCGAATACATGCCCTCGGCGCGGCTGACCGCCTCCTACAGCGGCTCGAACGACGACTTCGACCGGATCGGCGATATCGGGGACAACACCCGCCTCTCGGCTGGAGCGACCCTCTCGGTGCCGCTGTTCACCGGTGGGCTGAATGCTTCGCGCGTCGCCCAAGCGTTGGAGCGCGCCAACGTCGCCCAGATCAACCTTGAAGGCGAACGCCGCAATGCGCTGCAAGCGGTCAGTTCAGCCTACGCCCAGGCGCTGTCGGCGCGTTCCACGCTTGAAGCCGGAGCCGAGGCGGTCCGTGCCGCCACGGTCGCCGCCGAGGGCGTCCGCCAGGAGGCGCAGGTCGGACTGCGCACCACTCTGGACGTGCTCAACCAGGAACTGGAGCTGCGCAACGCCCAGATCACCCTGGCGAGCGCCCGCCGCAACGAATACGTCGCCCAGGCCAATCTGCTGGCCGCCATGGGCCGACTGGAAGGTGGCGATCTCGACCCGACGCTGGCCATCTATGATCCCGCCGCCAACTACCAGCGCGTCCGCGACCGCGGCGCACTGCCTTGGGATGGCCTGCTCGAGGCGCTTGATCGCATCGTGGCGCCGCCGATCGTGCCGGCCAATGACGCGGCCGACGCGCCGATCGATCAGCAGCTGAAGTCCGAGATCGTACAGACGGCGCCGCGGGACTGAATTGATGGGGTCGCCCCGTAGGCGACTCGACCGCGCCTTGTTAACCTGTGAGGCGAAAAACGCCCGTTGATTCCAGCGGGCTGAGATGCGACGACTTTTCGCGCGGCAGGGCCGTCGTCCTGCGCCGCCAACTGATTCTGAATTTGCGTTCGCCGCGCGCCTCGGGGTTTCGACATGACCGACCAGACCGCCCAGGAACCGACGATGGAGGAAATCCTGGCGTCAATCCGCCGGATCATCTCCGAAGACGACGCACCGGCGGAAACGGCCGAGGCGGCGGCCCCGGCCCAGTCCGGGGCCGAGTCTGACCCTGACCCCCAACCGGAGCCCGTGGGGCCCGAAGCCGAGGAAGAATCGGTCTCGCCGGCCCTGATGGACGAAACCCCGTCGACGGAAGAGCCCGCCGCCTCCGAGGAGGACGTGCTTGAGCTGACCGACACCTACGAGGCCCCCGCCGCGGCCGAAAGCATTGGCGATCTCGATGTTTCTCCGGCCGCCGAGGACGTCGATCCCTTCCCGGTCGAGGCGGTCAGCGAATCGGTCTTCGCCTCCGAGCCGGAGCATCCGGCCGACAACACCAGCATCGATCCGGCCCCCAAGTCCTACGATCCCCTCGTCGGCGACAGCGCCGCGGCCAGCGCCGCCTCGGCCTTCGCGGGACTGGCCTCATCCCTCAGGAAGCCCGAGCCCATGGAAACCTCGATTCCCTCCGGCCCCACGCTCGATGAACTGGCCCGCGCCCTACTGCGGCCGATGCTGAAGGAATGGCTGGACGCCAACCTGCCGGGCATCGTCGAGGCCCAGGTACGCAAGGAAGTCGAACGCATCGCCCGCTCCGCCGGCTAGCTTCACCTGCGACCTGATCAAGGCTAGATCATTCCGGGGCGGCTCCAGTCGGAGCCGCCCTTTCTCTTTTTGCTGCAAGACTCCCTCATGCTCGACAAGACCTTCGACCCGAAAGCCGCCGAACCGCGCCTCTATGCGAAATGGGAGGAGAGCGGCGTCTTCTCGCCGCGCCAGGACACGGCCGCCGAGGCTTATTCGATCGTCATCCCGCCGCCCAACGTGACCGGCTCGCTGCACATCGGCCACGCGCTGAACAACACGCTGCAGGACATCCTCGCCCGCTATCACCGGATGACCGGCAAGGCCGTGCTGTGGCTGCCCGGCACCGACCACGCCGGCATCGCCACCCAGATGGTCGTCGAGCGCCAGCTGGCCGCCGAGGGCAATATGAGTCGGCGCGAGATGGGCCGCGACGCCTTCGTCGACAAGGTCTGGGAATGGAAGGCCGAGAGCGGCGGAACCATCGTCCAGCAGCTGCGCCGTCTGGGCGCCAGCTGCGACTGGAGCCGCGAGCGCTTCACCCTCGACGAGGGCCTGAACGCCGCCGTGCGCAAGGTCTTCGTCCAGCTGCACAAGGAAGGCCTGATCTATCGCGACAAGCGGCTGGTCAACTGGGACCCGCATTTCCAGACCGCCATCTCGGATCTCGAGGTCGAGCAGCGGGAGATGGACGGCTTCTACTGGCATTTCGCCTATCCGCTAGCCGACGGGGTCACCTACGAGCACCCGGTCGCCTGGGACGGTGACGGCCAGCCGACCGACTATGAAACCCGCGACCACATCGTCGTGGCGACGACCCGGCCCGAGACCATGCTGGGCGACACCGGCGTGGCCGTGCACCCGGACGACCCCCGCTACGCCGGACTGGTCGGCCAGTCGGTGATCCTGCCCGTCACCGGCCGCCGCATCCCCATCGTCGCCGACGACTACGCCGATCCGACCAAGGGTTCGGGCGCCGTGAAGATCACCCCGGCGCACGACTTCAACGACTTCCAGGTCGGCAAGCGCGCCGGGCTGGCGGCGCTGAACGTCATGGACGGCTTCGGCCGCATCACCGCCGCCGACACACCCGACGTGCCCGCCGACTACGAGGGCATGGACCGCTTCGCCGCCCGCAAGGTCATCGTCGCCCGGGCGGAGGAGGAGGGCTGGCTCAGGGAGATCGAGAAGACCCGCCACGTCATTCCGCACGGCGACCGCTCCGGCGTGGTCATCGAGCCGTGGATGACGGACCAGTGGTACGTCGACGCCCACACCCTGGCCCAGCCGGCCATCAAGGCGGTGGAGCAGGGCGACACGACCTTCGAGCCGAAGAGCTACGAGAAGATCTATTTCGAGTGGCTGCGCAACATCGAGCCGTGGTGCATCTCGCGCCAGCTGTGGTGGGGCCACCGCATTCCGGCCTGGTACGGGCCTGACGGGACCATCTTTGTCGAGGAGAGCGAGGACGAGGCCCGCGGCGCCGCCCGCCATCACTACGGCGCCGAGACCCCGCTGACCCAGGACGAGGACGTCCTCGACACCTGGTTCAGCTCCGCCCTGTGGCCGTTCTCGACCATGGGCTGGCCCGAGAAGACCGAGGACCTCGAACGCTTCTACCCGACCTCTGATCTCGTCACCGCCGCCGATATCATTTTCTTCTGGGTTGCCCGGATGATGATGATGGGACTTCACTTCATGGGTGAAGTGCCGTTCCGGCGCGTGATCATCAATGGCCTCGTCCGCGACGAGAAGGGCCAGAAGATGAGCAAGTCCAAGGGGAACGTCATCGATCCCCTGACCATCATTGACGAGCTGGGCGCCGACCCGCTGCGCTTCACCATGGCCATCCTGTCGGGAACACGTGATATCAAATTGTCGCGGCAACGTATTGAAGGCTATCGTAACTTCGGTACCAAGCTGTGGAACGCCGCCCGCTTCTCTCAGATGAACGAGGCCCGCCGCGTCGAGGGCTTCGACCCCGCCGCGGTGGACCAGACCATCAACCGCTGGATCCGCGGCGAGCTGACCAAGGCCGAGCGGCAGGTGTCGTCCGCCATCGAGGGCGGCCGTTTCGACGACGCCGCCTCGGCCCTGTACCGCTTCGTCTGGAACGTTTTCTGCGACTGGTATCTGGAACTGGCCAAGCCGGTCTTCACCGGCGCCAACGAGGCGGCCAAGGCCGAGACGCGCGCCATGACCGCTTGGACCCTCGACCAGACCCTGAAGCTGATGCATCCGGTCATGCCCTTCATCACCGAGGAGCTGTGGGACCAACTCTCCGCCGACGGCGCGCCTCGCTCGGAGGCGACCCTGATCGGCGCCGCCTGGCCCGACCTGCCGGACGCCTTCACCGACCCGGCGGCCGAGGCCGAGATCGGCTGGCTGGTCGACCTCGTCACCGAAATCCGCGCCCTCCGCGCCGAGATGAACGTCGCGCCGTCCGCGAAGCCGCCGCTGGCCTTCGTGGCGCCGGACGCGGCGACGACGGACCGCATCGCCCGGCACCGCGACCTGATCCTGACCCTCGCCCGGGTCTCCGAAGTGGGATCGGCCGACGCCGCCCCCGCCGGCGCCGTGACCATCGTCTCCGGCGGAGCCACGGCCGCCCTTTCGTTGGCCGGCATCATCGACCTCGCCGCCGAGCGGGCCCGTCTCAAGAAGGAGATCGCCGCCTTCGACAGCGACATCGGGCATGTGAACAAGAAGCTCGGCAATCCCAACTTCGTCGCCCGCGCCGCCCCCGAAGTGGTGGAGGAGCAGCGCGAAAAGTTAGCCGAGGCCGAGGCCGGCAAGGCCAAGCTGCTGGCCGCCCTGGCCCGTCTGGATGCCGTGGGGTGACGAAGGTCCGGCTCGACCAGTTTCTGGTCGCGCGCGGCCTGGCCGAAAGCCGGGCGAAGGCGAAGGCGGCGATCGAGGCGGGGGGCGTCACGGTGGACGGCGCGCCGGCCCGGGCTGCCTCCCAAGCCGTGTCCGACGACGCCGACGTCGCCTATGCCGACGCCCACCGCTGGGTCGGCCGCGGCGCCCTCAAGCTGGACCACGCCCTGAGCCTCTGGCCGGTCGCCGTCGAGGGACGCGTCGTGCTCGACGTCGGCGCCTCGACCGGCGGCTTCACCGAGGTCTGTCTCGACCGCGGGGCGGCCCACGTCTGCGCGGTCGATGTCGGCTCCGGCCAGATGCACCCGCGCGTCGCCGCCGACCTGCGCGTCGTCAACCTCGAACGCACCGACGCCCGCGACCTGACGGCCGAACTGATCCCGACGCCGCCGCAACTGATCGTCTGTGACGCCAGCTTCATCGGCCTCGCCAAGGTCCTCCCCGCCGCCCTTGCGCTCGCCGCGCCCGAGGCCGACCTCGTCACCCTCGTGAAGCCCCAGTTCGAGGCCGACAGTCCCAAAGGCGTCGGCAAGAAGGGCGTCGTGAAGGACCCGGAGGTGCACAGGGCCGCCGTCGCTTCGGTCTCGGCCTGGCTGGAAGGGGAGGGGTGGTCCGTGCAGGCGACCACGGAGAGCCCGATCACCGGCGGCGACGGCAACGCTGAATTCCTGCTCTGGGCAAAGCGGGTCGGATAGGGGCCAAGCCCGCGCTCAAGAAGCGAGCCGCCGCGCGGCGAGCGTTAGCGCCTGCGATCTCCGCTCAAGCAGCGAGCGACCGCGTCGCGAGCGGTAGCGCCCCCTCTTCGCAAACAGGAAAAACCCCCGGTGGATTGCTCCACCGGGGGTCTCCGTCACATCGCCGATCGACAGGGGGGCTGAAAAATAACCGGCGACGCGATTCGGTCAGTAACGGTCCGGGCAGGACTGCTCGTATCGGGTGACGAGACGGCCGCCGCGCGTATAGCTGCGGGTCTCAACGGTGCGGCAGCCGTATCGGTCGGCGCCGTAACCCGCTTGATAGCTGCTGCTGTAACGGCTGCTGTAGCGGCTGTCGTAGCCGTAGCCAGATTGGCCGTACCGGTACCGGTCATCGCTGTCATAGCGGTCGTCATAGCCGTACCGGTCATCCCGTCCGTAGCGGCCATAGCGGTCCTCGTACCGGTCTTCATAGGAGGGATATCCGTAGTCGTTGCCGTACCGGGTGTCGTTGTAGCGGTAGTCGGAGCCGTAGTACGGCCCGCAGTCCCGGGCCGAGCTACCGCCCACTCCGGCGCCGACGGCGGCTCCGAGGACGCCGCCGAGGATGCTGCCCTCCGTGCGGCGGCCGCGCGCGGCCAATTGCGACCCGGCGACGGCGCCGAGCGTGGCGCCCACCACCGCTCCGCCGGCCTGGCGGTCATTGCGGTAGCTGCGGCACGCGTCGTCGTAGCGATAGTCGCGGCGGTCGTCGTAGCCGTAGCGGCTGTCGTAGTCGTACGGCTGGCCGTAGGCGCCGGTGCCGTAGTTCTGGGGGCCTTGGTAGGTATAGGCTTGGGCCGAGACCGCGGTTGGGGCCAGCAGCATGCCGGCGGCGGCGAGGGCGGCGGTGGCGGCGATGGGTCGGGCGAACATCGGATCAGTCCTGGGTTCGGTTGCAAGATGGACCCCGAACGAACGGCGCCCCCTGTCTGTTGCATCATGCTTAAGGCCACAAAACTGAACGGCCTTTGAGCGCGCCGTTCATCTTCGTTCAGGTTTCCCGCAGGGCGCGGAACCTCTAGAAGCGCGCGATGACGGAAACGCTGACCATCGCCCGCGTGGGCGGACAGGGCGACGGGATCGCGGAAACGCCGGCCGGCCCCGTGTTTGCGCCGCTGACCCTGCCGGGCGAGACGGTGCGGGCCGAGATCCGCGACGGGCGGGCCGTGGCCGTCGAGATCGTCACCGCCAGCCCCGACCGGGTGGCGCCGGTCTCGCCCCACTACGGCGACTGCGGCGGCTGTGCGCTGCAGCACTGGGCCAGCGAACCCTATCTGGCGTGGAAGCACGAGCAGGTCCGCCTCGCCCTCGCCCGTGAGGGGATCGAGGCGGAGATCGAACCGGCGGTCGCCGTCCCGCCGGGCACGCGCCGCCGGATCGCGCTTCACGCCCGTCGGGATCCGGACGGCGAGGTCGTCCTCGGATTCAAGGCGCGCAAGAGCTGGCGGCTGGTCGAGATCCGCGTCTGCCCCGTGGCCGATACCCGGCTGGTCGCCGCCATCCCGGCGCTGACGCGGGTGGCCGAGGCCTTCCTCGAGCATCCGAAGTCGGCCCCGACCCTGCACGTGACCTGGACCCTGACCGGAGTCGACGTCGACGTCACCGGCGTCGAACGGCGCAGCGGCGGCCTGTCCCGCGATGCGCAGATGCGGGCCATCGCGGCGGCGACGGCGGCGGACCTCGCCCGTCTCAGCCAGGCCGGCGACACGCTGGTGATGTCGCGGCAGCCGCTCGTCGCCTTCGGACCCGCCACCGTGCCCCTGCCGCCCGGCGGCTTCCTGCAGGCCGTCCCCGAAGCCGAGGCCGCCATGGTTGACCGCGCGGTCGAGGCCGTGCGCGGCGCGAAGAAGGTCGCCGACCTGTTCTGCGGCGCCGGAACCTTCACCTTCCCGCTGGCCACGGTGGCCCCGGTTCTGGCGGCGGACGCTTCGACCGCCGGGATCGCCGCGTTGAAGGCCGGCGTCGGCACGGCGAAAGGGCTCAGGCCCATCACCGCCGAGGCGCGCGACCTGTTCCGCCGCCCGCTCGCGCCCTACGACCTGCGCGGCTGCGACGCCATCGTGCTTGATCCGCCCCGGGCCGGCGCGCGGGAGCAGACGGCCCAGCTTCCGGGGACGAAGGCGCACACCATCGTCTACGTCTCCTGCAACCCGGTCACCTTCGCCCGCGACGCCCGCCTGTTGATCGACGCCGGCTTCCGCCTCGGGCGGGTCACCCCCGTCGACCAGTTCCTCTGGTCCGCCCATGTCGAACTGGTCGCGGTGTTCCGGCGGTAAACAGCCGGGAATCTGCGCCTAGGCCGCCTCGCCGCCGAGGTCGAACAGGTCCAGTTGCTTCTTCATGTCGGGCGGCACGCGGAAACGGCTCTCGTCCAGCGCGTGCCGCGGCCCGTCGAGCCCGTACCGTTTCACCGCCGCCTTGAAGCGTGCGGCGATCAGTTCGGCGACGGGTCCGGTTCCCTTCATTCGCTGGTTCCAGTCGGGATCGTAGTCGCGGCCGCCGCGGGTCTGGCGGATCAGCGACATGACCCGGGCGGCGCGCTCCGGGCGGGCGTCGGCCAGCCATTCGCGGAACAGGTCCTTGATCTCCAGCGGCAGCCGCAGCGTCACATACATGGCCGAGGTCGCGCCGGCCTTCGCCGCCGCCTCCAGCACGCTCTCCAGTTCATGGTCGTTCAGGCCGGGAATCACCGGCGCGAAACCGACTCCGACCGGGCATCCCACCTCGGCCAGCCGGCTGATCGCCTCCAGCCGTTTCGCCGGCGTCGAGGCGCGCGGCTCCATTGCCCGGGCCAGCCCCCGATCGAGGGTGGTGATCGAGACGAAGGCCGAGGCCAGCCCCTCGCGTCCCACGGCCCCGAGGATGTCGGCGTCGCGGCCGATCAGCACCGACTTGGTGATGATGCTGAACGGGTGATTGAACCGCTGCAGCACCTCCAGGATCGAGCGCGTCGATCCCAGCTCTCGCTCGACCGGCTGATAGGGGTCGGTGTTGCCGCCTATGTGGATGCGTCGGCAGACATATCGCGGCTTGCAGAGCTCCTGCTCCAGCAGACGCGCGGCCTCGGGCTTGAAGAAGAGCCGGCTCTCGAAATCCAGGCCCGGGGATAGGCCCATGAAGGCATGGGACGGACGGGCGTAGCAGTAGATGCAGCCATGTTCGCAGCCCTTGTAGGGGTTGATGGACCGTTCGAAACCGATGTCCGGACTGGTGTTCTTCGCGATGATCGTCCGGGCGTGCTCGGGCGTCAGGGTGGTGCGCAGGGGCGCCGCCCGGGCGTCGTCGCCGGTCCAGCCGTCGTCGAAGGCCTCCACCGTCTCCGGTTCGAACCGCCCGGTCGCATTCGACCGCGCCCCCCGTCCCTTCGCCGCTTCAGCCATGAGCGGAAGATAGCACTGAAAGGGAACAAAGCAAGAACAGTTGTGGCGAACACATCGCCTGGGCAGCCCTGCTGCGCGGAGGGCCGCGGGCATCCTGCTTCGCCTCGTTGTCTGCAAGGGACCTGTCCTGCGAAGCCCGAAGGACGAAGCAGAATGGTGCGGATGAGAGGACTCGAACCTCCACGCCTCGCGGCGCTGGAACCTAAATCCAGTGCGTCTACCAGTTCCGCCACATCCGCATAGGTCTGCTGCGGGTGGTAGGCGGCAAGGCGGTTCCGGGCAAGTCCCGAGGCCGGCGAGACCTTCGGCGAACGGAAAAATCCGCCAATTCGTCTGGCCAAGCCGTTCACCATGTGGATAGTTGCGCCGCTTGAGGGTCGAGGGGAATCCGAATGGCTAACAATCCAAGCTCGATGCAGGGCTTCTACGATGGCGTGACAAACGTCAGCGACTTTATCTGGGGCGGCACCTGGCACGGGGAGCAGGTTCTGCTGTTCCCGCCGATGGTCGTCATCCTGCTCGGCGTCGGCATCTGGATCATGATCGGTCTGCGCTTCTATCCGATCACTCACCTCGGCATGGCCTTCGCCGGCCTCTTCAAGAAGAACGACGAGAAGGAGAAGGGCGAGATCTCGCCGTTCGCCGCCCTGTCGACCGCCCTGTCGGGCCAGGTCGGCACCGGCAACCTCGCCGGCGTCGCCACCGCGATCACCCTCGGCGGCCCGGGCGCCCTGTTCTGGATGTGGGTCACCGCGCTGATCGGCATGTCGCTGGCCTTCGCCGAGGGCTCGCTGGCCATCCGCTTCCGAGAGAAGGGTCCTGACGGCCATTTCCGCGGTGGCCCGATGAACTACATCCGCAACGGCCTCGGCAAGAAGTGGGGCTGGCTGGCGGTGGTCTTCTGCATCGGCCTGCTGTTCTCGTCGATCGCCACCGGCAACATGATCCAGGCCAACTCCTTCGCCGACTCCTTCAGTGGCCTGACGGGTCTGCCTGAATGGGGCTCCGGCATCGTCGTGGCCGTGGCCGTGTTTGCCGTCATCATCGGCGGCATCAAGTCGATCGGCGCCATCGCCGAGAAGATCGTGCCTGTCATGGCCCTGGTCTATCTGGTCATGGCCTTCATCGCCCTGGCGCTGAACTTCACGGCCATTCCGGGCGCCATCGCCACCATCTTCGAAAGCGCCTTCACCGGCCACGCCGCCGCCGGCGGCTTCGTCGGCGCCGGCATGATCCTCGCCATCCGCTCGGGCGTGGCGCGCGGCCTGTTCTCGAACGAGGCCGGGCAGGGCTCGACCCCCATCGCCCACGCCGTGGCCCAGACCGACGATCCCGCCAAACAGGGCCGTTTCGCCATGATGGGCACCTTCATCGACACCATCATCATCTGCACGGCCACCGGGCTGGTGATGCTGGCGGTGCAGGGCGCCTTCCCGCACACTGGCGCCGACGGCGCGGTCGCCATGCAGAGCACGGTGTGGACCTCGGACCTGCGCGGCTTCGCCATGACCGAGGCGGCCTATGCGACGGCCTTCCCGATGATCCTGTTCGGCACGGTGACCCTGGGCGGCCTGGTCGCCTCGATCGCCCTGATCCTGTTCGTGTTCACGACGCTCATCACGTGGGGCTACTATGGCGAGCGGGCGGCGACCTACCTGTTCGGCATGAAGCTGGCCATTCCGTTCCGCCTCTTCTGGGTGGTGATGATCTTCGTCGGCTCGTTCCAGGAGATCGAACTGGTCTGGCGCCTCGGCGACATCGCCAACGCCGCCATGGCCCTGCCCAACCTGATCGCCCTGGCCCTGTTGTCCGGCGTCGTCTTCGCCCTCGCCAAAGGAAACAAGACGGCGGGCAAGGACCACGAGTGACGCAAATGAGACGCCCGGGCCGTTCGCGGTCCGGGCGTTCGTTCGAGGGGCGTCGCTCGCTACGCCCTGATGATGAGAGGCGGCCGGTCCCGACCGCGTCGCCCGCAAGGGAGTAGAGAATTTGGCTGGAAACATTTCGGCGCCGGGTCAGGCGCGATGGTCCTCGAAGGCCGCCTTCGTACTGGCGGCGACCGGCTCGGCCGTCGGCCTCGGCAATCTCTGGCGGTTCCCGACCGAGGCTGGCAACAACGGCGGCGGCGCCTTCGTGCTGCTCTACATCCTGTGCGTGGTGCTGATCGCCATGCCCCTGCTGCTGGCCGAAAGCCTGATCGGCCGCCACGGCCAGCGTTCGACCATCGCCAGCGCCGCCTACCTGGCCCGGCAGTCCGGCGCGAGCCCGGCCTGGAGCGTGCTGGCGGTGATCGGCCTGATCGCAAACACCGCCATCCTGACCTTCTACTGCGTCGTCGCTGGCTGGGTCGTCTACTTCATCGGAACCAGCGGGGCTGACGTGATCGGCGCCCTGACGGCCGGCGAGCCGCTGAGGGGCGCGTACGCACCCCAGTCGGTCGAGCAGATCCAGCAGATGATGCCGACCCTGTTCGCCAATCCGTGGCTGCTGGTGGGCCTGCAACTGGCCTTCGTGGTCGTTACGGTCTGGATCGTCGCCCGGGGCGTAAAGGGCGGTATTGAGGCTGCGGCCACCTGGCTGATGCCGGCCTTCTTCTTTCTCCTCATCGGCATCACGATCTACGCCGCCGTCACCGGCGACTTCGCGGCGGCCGTGACCTATCTGTTCACCCCCGACTTCAGCCGTGTGCTGGAGCCCGGCGTGCTCAGCTCGGCGCTCGGCCAAGCCTTCTTCTCGCTCAGCCTCGGCGGCGGTGCGATGATCGCCTACGGCGCCTATGCCTCGCGTGACACCAATCTCGGCCAGACCTCGGGCATGATCGCCTTCGCCGACACCGGCGTGGCCATCATCGCCGGCCTCGCCATCTTCCCGATCGTGTTCAGCGTCGGGATGGAGCCGAATGCCGGCCCCACCCTGATGTTCCAGACCCTCCCCGCGGCCTTCCACTCCATGCCGGGCGGGGCCATCGTCGGCCTGCTGTTCTTCGTGCTGGCCTTCTTTGCGGCCCTGACCTCGTCGGTGTCGCTGCTCGAAATTTCGGTCGGATGGGTGACCGAGAAGTTCGGCGTCTCGCGCGTCAACGCCTCGATCGGCATCGGCGTGCTGGTCTTCCTGATCGGTCTGGTGTCCGCCCTGTCGTTCAACGTGCTGGCCGACCAGCGCCCGCTCGCCTTCGTTCAGGGCTTCGAGACCGCCACCTGGTTCGACGCCATCGACGGGGTCACGGGCCGTCTGCTGCTGCCCCTGTCGGGCCTCGTCACCGCCATCTTCATTGGCTGGGTCGCGGACCGTCAGCTGGTCAACGCGGAGACCGGGCTCAAGGGCGGCGGTCTCGCCGCCTGGCGCTTCCTGATCCGCTTCCTGTGCCCGCTGGCGGTGGCCGCCATCCTGATCATCGGCCTGTTCCCGCAACTGCTGAGCTGAGGACCTCCGGTCCCCAGACAGAAACGGCCCGGACTCGCGTCCGGGCCGTTTTGCATTCAGGCCTTTCGCCGGCTCAGTGGTCCGGCGTCTGGTCCACCCCGTGGCGCTGCGCCTCGAGCGGCGACACTCCGGGGGTGTCTTCGATGGCCTGGAGACCCTTGGCGAGCCGCGAGTTCCAGTAGCCGTAGAAGACGTAGATCGCCGCGCCGAGGCTGAAGTAGCCGGTCAGCAGGGCGGCCGGCAGCGGATCGCCGGTCGCGGCCTTGATGATCACGTCCTCGATCAGCGGTCCGGCCATGACGAAGGCGAAGAACACCCCCAGCAGGGGCACCGGGCCCAGCCACACCGGCGCGCCCTTGCGCAGGATGGCCATCACCAGCAGCACGACGGCGGCGACCAGCACCACGATTCCGCCGACGTCGGTCCAGGTCGACTCCAGCAGGAAGCGGAAGAAGGCCAGGCCGAGGAAGGCCATCACCGTGCCGACGATGATCGCCACCGGCTGCGACACCAGCCCGCCGCCGAAGGGCACGCGGAACGGCCGCACCAGATCGCTGCGCGCGGTGCGCAGATACATGACGCTGAGGCTGACGATGCCGAAGGCGCTGGCGGTGCCGAGGCTGACCAGATCACCGAGAATGCCGATCGGCAGCATCGAGGCCAGCACTGCGATGCCGACGCCGAGGATCAGCGTTCCGGCCCAGGGGGTGCGGAACTTGCTGTGCAGCAGCGAGAACACCCGCGGCAACAAGCCGTCGCGAGCGATGGCGTAGAAGATGCGCGACTGGCCGTAGGTCAGGATCAGCATCACCGAGGTCAGGCCAGCGATGGTGCCGACCTTGATGAGCAGCGAGAACCACGGCATCTCCATCCGGTCCACGGCCAAGGCGATCGGAGCGGCCACACCGAGTTCGCGGAATGGCACCACGCCGGTCAGCACGGCCGCGGTCGCCATATAGATGACGGTGCAGACCACCAGCGATCCGAGGATGCCGATTGGGATGTCCTTGGCCGGGTTCTTGGCCTCGGCGGCGGCGGTCGAGACCGCCTCGAAGCCGACGTAGGCGAAGAAGATCACCGAGGCGGCCCGGAACACGCCCGGGATGCCGTACTGGAAGCCGCCCTCGTTGGCGGGGATCAGCGGCTGCCAGTTCTCGACGTTCACGAAGGCGACGCCCATGCCGATGAAGAGCAGCAGGATCCCGACCTTGATGAAGACGATGACGTTGTTGACGCTCGCCGATTCCGAGACGCCCAGCACCAGCAGGCCCGTCACCGACAGGATGCCCAGCGCCGCGACGACGTTGAAGCCCGCGCCGGTCACGAAGGTGAAGCCCGAGCCGACCGCCGCCGGGACCGCGTTGACATAGGAGGTGGTCAACGTCTCTGGCAGGGCGACGCCGAAGTCGGCCAGCAGGCTGACCACATTGCCCGACCAGCCCGCCGCCACCGTCGCCGCGGCGACGCCGTATTCGAGCACCAGCAACCAGCCCATGGTCCAGGCGAAGATCTCGCCCAAGGTGGTGTAGGAATAGGTATAGGCCGAGCCGGCCACCGGCATGGTCGAGGCCAGTTCGGCGTAGCACAGACCGGCGAAGGCGCAGGCCATGCCGGCGATGATGAATGACAGCATCACCGCGGGCCCCGCGAAGTTCGCGGCGGCTGTGCCGGTGATGACGTAGATCCCCGCGCCGATGATGCAGCCGATGCCGAGCAGCACCAGGTTGATGGGACCCAGCGACCGCTTCAGGTGGCCGCTGCTGGCCTCGTGCTGGATCTGGTCGATGGATTTCTTGATGAGCAGCCGGTTCCCCGGCGGACGACCTGTCACGGCCATTTGTGTCTTGTCCAACCGTGCGCCCCTCCCTTGAGTAGCCGACCACGACGGGGCGGACGGTAGCGGGGCGGAATACACTGTCAACGAGCCATTTTTCGACCTGCCCGGGCCATCGCCTTCCGCACCGCCCCGCTGACCGCTAGACCGCACCCGATGCTGCCCATCCACGCCGTCCTCGAACCGCTGAAAGCCGCCCTCGCCGGGGCTAATGCGGTCGTGCTGGCCGCCCCGCCGGGGGCTGGCAAGACCACGGTTGTCCCGCTGGCGCTGCTGCAGGAGCCGTGGCTCGGCGGCGGGAAGATTCTGGTTCTCGAACCCCGCAGGCTGGCGGCCCGCGCGGCGGCCGAACGGATGGCGTCCACACTCCGCCAACAGACCGGCGATACGGTCGGCTACCGCACGCGCCTGCAGAGCCGCATCGGTCCGAAGACCCGCATCGAGGTGATCACCGAGGGTGTCTTCACCCGTATGATTCTCGACGACCCGGGCCTCGACGGCGTCGGCGTCGTCCTGTTCGACGAGTTCCACGAGCGCAGCCTCGACGCCGACCTCGGCCTCGCCCTGGCGCGCGAGACCCAGTCGCTGCTCCGCGAAGACCTGCGCCTGCTAGTCATGTCGGCGACGCTCGACATCGCCGGCGTCTCCAGGTTGCTCGACGCCGCCCCGGTGATCGAGGCCGAGGGCCGGATGTTCCCGGTCGAGACCCGCCATCTCGGCCGCAACGCCGCCGAACGCTTCGAGGACGCCATGGCCCGCGCCGTCCTGCAGGCCTTGGGCGAGGAGACCGGCTCGGTGCTGGCCTTCCTGCCGGGGCAGGGGGAGATCCATCGCGTCGCCCAGCGCCTCTCCGAACGCCTGCGCGATCCCGCCGTCGATGTCGTTCCGCTCTACGGCGCGCTCGACAAGGCGGTGCAGGACCGCGCCATCGAGCCGGCTGCGCCCGGCCGCCGCAAGGTCGTGCTGGCCACCTCCGTCGCCGAGACCAGCCTGACCATCGAGGGCGTCCGCGTGGTCATCGACGGCGGCCTGTCGCGTGTGCCCCGCTTCGAGCCGTCCAGTGGCCTGACCCGTCTCGCCACGGTCCGCGTCAGCCGCTCGTCGGCCGAACAGCGCCGCGGCCGGGCCGGACGCACGGAGCCGGGCGTCTGCTACCGCCTCTGGGACGAGGAACAGACCCGCGGCCTGGTCCCGCACCAGCGCCCGGAAATCCTCGAGGCCGACCTGACCGCCTTCGCCCTCGACCTCGCCCGCTGGGGCGCTCGCTCGACGGAAGGGCTGGCCCTGCTGGACCAGCCCCCCGCCGGCGCCTTCGCCGAGGCCCGCAAGGTGTTGCAGCGCCTCGACGCCCTCGACGAGGGCGGCGGCCTGACCGACCACGGCCGCCGCCTGACCCGCATCCCCCTGCCGCCCCGTCTGGCTCACATGATCGCCGTGGCGAGCGACGCTGACGACGCCCGGCTGGGCGCCCGCATTGCCGCGGTCCTGTCCGAAACGGGCCTCGGCGGAACCGATCCCGACCTGCGCGAGCGCCTGCGCGGGCTTGACCGCGACCGCTCCCAACGCGCGCGCGACGCTCTGACACTGACTGATCGCTGGGCGCGCGCCGCCGGGGGCGGGCAGGGGGGCGGGGCCGACCCCGGCGCCTTGCTGGCCGAGGCCTTCCCGGAACGCGTGGCGAAGGCGCGCGGCAAACCGGGCGAGTTCCTGCTGGCCTCCGGGCGCGGCGTCTTCCTTGACCCGACCGACATCCTCGCCCGCGAGCCGTGGCTGGCCGTGGTGGAACTCGGCGGAGGGGACGCCCGCGACCGCATCCGTCTCGCCGCCCCGGTCGATCCGATCGCGCTGGAGCGCCGGCTGGAGGTCGAGGACCGCCTCACCCGCGAGCCGTCCGGACGCATGGTCCTGAAACGCCTCCGCCGCCTCGGCGCCATCGTCGTCGACGAGCGGATCGCCGGAACCCCGGATCGGGCCCAGATCGCCGCCGCCCTCAGATCGGAGGTCGACCGTGACGGCCTGAAAGCCCTGCGTTGGGGCGAGCGCGCCTCGGCCCTCCGCGCCCGGCTCGCCTTCCTCCGCACCCTCGACGACGGCTGGCCCGATGTCTCCGACGAGGCCCTGCTGGCCGCTCGCGAGACCTGGCTGTGGCCGCTTCTGGACGGCGTCCAGTCGCTCGAGGCCTTCCCGGACGCCGCCCTCGAACAGGGCCTCCGCGCCCTGATCCCGTGGGACCGCCAGCGTCCGCTCGACGATCTCGCGCCGGCCCGGCTGGAGACCCCGCTTGGCTCCGCGGCCATCGACTACGCCGCCGCGGGCGGTCCGCGCGTCGACATCCGGGTGCAGGAGCTGTTCGGCGTCACCGATCATCCGGCGGTCGGCGGCGGCCGCGTCCCCCTGACCCTGGCCCTGCTGTCGCCCGCGCGCCGCCCGGTGCAGGTGACCAGGGACCTGCCCGGATTCTGGAAGGGCAGCTGGGCCGCCGTCCGCGCCGAGATGCGCGGCCGCTATCCGCGACACCCGTGGCCCGATGATCCGACGCAGGCCGAACCCACCACCCGCGCCAAGCCGCGCGGAACCTGACGCCTCAGGACACGCTCAGAAGCCGCTGGTAGCTGTCGACCAGGCTGGAATAGGTCGGCACGAACATCACCGTCGCAGCCCCGCCGCCGTTCGACACCGGCGCCTTGATCTCGAAATGCAGGTGGATGGTGGTGGCGTTGCCGCCGAAGTCCGCCGAGACCTTGCCCAGATGCTGACCGCGCGTCACGTCGCGGGACGCTGGCGTCGGAAACAGGGCGTTCACCCCCGCCATGTCGAGGTGCAGATAGCGGTAGATGCGGCCGGAGTCGCCCAGCAGGGTGACGGTGTAGCTGCCGATCAAGGTGACCCGCCCGGCCTCGGCCGCCACCGCCCAGTGGACCTTCTTCTCGCAGGTCGCCGGGCGGATGTCTTGGCCCTGATGGCCCTTGCCGGCCGGGCACATGCCGTTGGTCCACGACCGCGTCTCGCAGAAATTGTCGCGCCATGGATAGGCGTAGTTGCGGGCGTCGCACTGCCCGCCCGGTCCCGGCGCCAGATAGCCGCCGTAACCGTAGACCTGCGAGTTGGCGTAGGCCGGCGCGGCCTCCATCGGGAAGCGCATGCCGGCGGCCCACAGGGTTGCATCGGTCGCCCCCGTCCCTGAGCCGGGATAGAGGCCGCCGCCCGGCTCATGCGGCCAGGTCACCGGCTCCGGCGCCGGCGGGGTCTCCGGCGCAGCCTCCGGGGCGTCGGGATCGCCGGGCAGGGGCTCTTCGCCCGGAACGCCGCCGGTCTCGGGCGACCCTGTCTGCTGGCAGCCGCCGGGCGCGCAGGCCGTCAGCGTCAGCAGCAGCCCCGCGACCGCCAGCCGTCTCACGCGCCGCCTCCGCCGATCAGCACCAGCCCTGCCGCAAACAGCATGGCGTCCGCCTCCGTGCAGTTCGGCGCGCCTTCGCAGATGAAGGTCACAATATAGGCCGCGCCGAAGCGGCTGAAGGTGAGGTCCACTCCGTACTCGGTCCGCTCGGTGCGGATGTTGGTCAGGCCGCGCGCCCGTACCTGCGCCAGGGCCCGGCCGGCGGCGTCGGGAATCTGCGCCGCGGCGATCCGGGGGCCGCGGGCCGCCGTCACCGGCGCCGCCCGTGACGCTGTCGTCGGAGCCGCCGCCGCCGTCGTCGGGGCGGTCTGGGGCGCCGGCGCGCCCAGGGGCGACTGGAACGCCTTGGTCGCTCCATAGATCTCGATGATCGTCTCGCCGCGCTGGACCGTCAGCATATAGAAGCGGTCGCCCCCGTCGAACTCCGCCGAGGCCAGCAGGGCCGGGTCGGCGGGCGCCAGCACCGGCACCTCAGACGCGTTTACCCGTTGCATGAATTCCGGCGTCTTGCCCTGCGCCAGCACACCGCGCAGCCGCGCCGCCACCGGGTCCTGCCGCGCCTGCGCCAGCGCCGCATTGTCGGTCCGGCTCGGGGTCAAGGGCGCCACGGTGGCGGCGACCGGCGACGGTGGCGGCTGCTGCGAGGTGGCGACGCCCGCGACGGCGGCGGCCAGAACCACCACCCCCGCCAGGACGTGATTGCGCGTGCTCATTGAGGGGCCCTCCCAGGAAGCGTCACCATAGCGCCGTTACGCGAAACTGGCGAGAGGCGGCGCCCTGATGACGGGCGGCCCTGAACCCGACATGGTGCGGCGATGAGCGAAGATGACGAACCGCGCCCGCCCGAGCTGTCGTCCCTCGCACTGTTCGTGCGCTTCCTTCGCTTCGGAGTGATGGCCTTCGGAGGACCCGTGGCCCAGATCGCCATGGTTCGGCGCGAACTGGTCGAACAGGAGCGCTGGATGTCCGGTCCGCGCTTCAACCGGCTGCTCGCGGTGATGCAGGCGCTGCCGGGGCCCGAGGCCCATGAACTGTGCGTCCACCTCGGCATGCGCGCCAAGGGACGGATCGGCGGGCTGCTGGCGGGCCTCGGCTTCATGCTGCCAGGCTTCGTCCTGATGGTGCTGACCGCCTGGGCCTATTTCCGCTTCGACGTCGACGCCGGCGTGTTCGCCTCGGCCCTGCTCGGCGCCCAGGCCGCCGTCGTCGCCCTGATCGCCCGCGCCGCCCACCGCATCGGCGCGCACGTGCTGACCGACCGAAGCCTGGTCCTGATTGCGGGCCTGACGGCGCTGGCCACGCTCGCCGGTGCGCCGTTCTGGATCGCCCTGCCGGCCGGCGGTGCGGTCCACGTACTCGTGCTTCAGGGTAAGCGCAGGGCCGCGCTCGCCGTCATCGTGGCGGCGGCCGTCGCCTGTCTGGTCTGGAGCCTCTGGTCGGGCAGGGCGGCGCCCGGCCTTACGCCAGCCGCGCCCGCCGTTCCCGTTGTTGTCTCCTGGGCCGGCATGTTCCTGACTGGCCTGAAGGGCGGCCTGCTCACCTTCGGCGGGGCCTACACCGCCATTCCCTTCGTGCGCCAGGATCTGGTCGGCCGCGGCTGGATCGACGACGGGACCTTTCTTGACGGCGTCACTGTGGCCAACGTCCTGCCGGCGCCGCTGGTCATCTTCGCAACCTTCTCCGGCTATGCGGCGGGCGGTTGCGCGGGCGCCGTGGCGATCACCGCCGGCATGTTCCTGCCCGCCTTCGCCTTCTCCATGATCTTCTACGAGCGGCTGGAGGCGGTGGTGGAGTCGCGCCCCGTTCGCGCCGCCCTCGACGGCATCGCCGCCGCCGTCATCGGCGTGATAGCCGCCACCGTGCTCAGTCTCGCCGCCGGCCTCGCCGGGTCCCCGTGGCGGACGACCGTGCTCGCCGCCATCGCCATCGCCGCCCTGATATCCACCTATGCGAGCCGCTGGCGATATTCGGCTCCAGTGATCCTGGCGGTCGCGGCTCTCTCCGGATTCCTGCTGCTCGGCGACCCGTGACGCCGCCTGAGCCCGCGCCGCTTGCCTTTTCCCCGCATCCCGCATAGAAGCCGCCGCACTTCACACGCAGGCGTGGCGCGGCCGGGGAGAAATCCCGTTCGCTCCAATCCGAGGACTTCGGTCTTTACAGCGCCTGCGGCGGATCAATCGGATAAAGGACGACCCCTCATGGCTCTGCCAGAATTCTCCATGCGTTCGCTGCTCGAAGCCGGCGCCCACTTCGGTCACCAGACGCACCGCTGGAATCCGAAGATGGACCGCTACATCTTCGGCTCGCGCTCGAACATCCACATCATCGACCTGTCGCAGACCATCCCGCTGCTGCACCAGGCCCTGGTCGCCGTGCGCGAAGTCGCCGCCAAGGGCGGTCGCGTCCTGTTCGTCGGCACCAAGCGCCAGGCCGCCGATCCGGTCGCCGAGGCCGCCCAGCGCTGCGCCCAGTACTATATGAACAACCGCTGGCTCGGCGGCACCCTGACCAACTGGCGCACCGTGTCGGGCTCGATCGCCCGCCTGCGCGAACTGGAAGGCCTGCTCGAGGGCGGCGGCGAGGGCCGCGTGAAGAAAGAGCTGCTCAACCTGCAGCGCGAGAAGGACAAGCTCGAGCTGTCGCTCGGCGGCATCAAGGACATGGGCGGCATCCCCGACATCATGTTCGTGATCGACACCAACAAGGAGGCCATCGCCATCCTTGAAGCCCGCAAGCTGAACATCCCGATCATCGCCATCCTCGACACCAACTCGGATCCGGACGGCATCACCTATCCGATCCCGGGCAACGACGACGCCGCCCGCGCCATCCAGACCTACTGCGACCTGATCGCCGACGCCGTCCTCGACGGTCTGGCCGCCGGCGCTGCTTCGTCGGGCGTGGACCTGGGCGCTTCCGAGAACCCGGAAGAGCCGATGCTGCGCGAAGCCAAGGCCCCGAAGGCCGCCAAGGCTGAAGACGCCGCCCAAGAAGCCACCGTGCCCGGAACCGAAGGCGTCGCCGCCGAAATGGAAGCCGCCGCCGAAGCGCCCGCCGCCGAAGCCGCCGTTGAAGAGACCCCGGCCGTCGCCGACGAAGCCGCCCAGGAAGCGACTTCGGAAGCCAACGACGCCGTCGAAACCGAGCCGGCCCAGGTCTAGGCGACCTGGTTCCGCTCATCCCGGCGAAAGCCGGGACCCAGTCCTCTCCGGCTTGACGCTGGCGCTCCGGGATTGGTGATCGAGGGTGGACCGGATGCACCGGTCGCCCAAAGCACTAGGTTCCGGCTTTCGCCGGAATGAGCGGAGCGAACCGAATACGCGGCCGGACCTGGATCAGGGTCCGGCCGTTCCCGCATACGCATACCCAAGGAGACTAACCATGGCCGAGATCACCGCCGCCCTCGTGATGGAACTGCGCGCCAAGTCCGGCGTCGGCATGATGGACTGCAAGAAGGCCCTCATGGAAACCGACGGCGACATCAACGCCGCCATCGACTGGCTGCGCGCCAAGGGCCTGTCCAAGGCCGCCAAGAAGGCCGACCGCGTCGCCGCCGAAGGCCTCGTCGCCGTGGCCTCGAAGGAAGTCGGAGCCGGTGAAGTCGGCGCCGCCATCGAGTTCAACGCCGAAACCGACTTCGTCGCCCGCAACGACCTGTTCCAGAACGCCGCCAAGCGCTTCGCCGAGCTGGGCCTCGAGCACGCCACGGTCGAGGGACTGCACGGCGCCGAGCTGGAAGCCGGCAAGACGGTCCAGGACGAGGTCACCGGCATGATCGCCACCATCGGCGAGAACATGCAGCTGCGCCGCGCCGCCCGCCTGTCGGTCGACGAGGGCGTGGTCGCCTCCTACGTCCACAACGCGGTGTCGCCGGGCCTCGGCCGCATCGGCGTGCTGGTCGCCCTGCACGGCGGCGGCGACAAGGCCGCCCTGCGCGAACTGGGCCGCAAGATCGCCATGCACGTCGCCGCCACGGCCCCGCTGTCGCTGAACACCGACGACCTCGACCCGGCGGCGATCGAGAAGGAACGCCAGGTCCTGACCGAGAAGGCGAAGGAAGAAGGCCGTCCGGACGCGATGATCGACAAGATCGTCTCGGGCCAGATCGCCAAATTCCAGAAGGACGTGGTCCTGACCAAGCAGCCGTTCGTGATGAACCCGGACGTCACCATCGAGCAGCTGGTCGCCGACACCGGCAAGGAACTGGGCGCGCCCGGTCTGCACCTCGCCGGCTTCGTCCGCCTCGCCCTCGGCGAAGGCGTCGAAAAAGTCGAGGGCCCCGACTTCGCCTCCGAAGTCGCCTCGATGACCGGCGGCCAGTAAGGCTGCTTCCCTCCGGGGACGATCGAAATGAAGGGGTCGGCGGCTTCAGTCGCCGGCCCCTTTCTCGTATGGGCAGACGACCGCCCGCTGTGAGACTCCCATGACCGCCGATCACGACCTTACCGAAGAAGACGGCGGGGGCTTCGACGTCGACGACTGGTCGCGCCTGACCGCCTTCACCGGCGCCGTGGCCACCCTTGACGACGTGCAGGCGAAACGCGCCGTCTTCGCCCTCGCCGAGACCGTCGATCCGCGTCCCATCGTCATGGACCTGCCTCAGCCGGTGATCTGGTGGGAGGCTGATGGCGAACAGGCCGCCGTGGCGGTTCAGTCCGAATCCCAACTCGGTCCCGACGGCGAGGAGATGGAGGTGCTCGGCCTGATCCTGCCCGACGGCGGCGGCGCCGTGGCCCTGCTGGAGGACGTCGATCTGGTCGACGATACCGATCCCGTCTGGCGCCGGCTGGTCGCCGAAGCGGTCGATCCGGGCGCCGCCGACGACTGAGCGGGCAGGGCGGGCGACATCTCCCTTTGCACTGCGCCGCTTGATCGCGTCATATCGCGGCCTGCAACGATTCAGGGGATCCTTCATGCGTCTGGCCGCCTTGTTGTCCGCGACCGCCATCGCCTTCGCCATGCCCGCCGCCGCCGTTTCCGCCCAGGCGGTTGATCGCGCCGCCATCAACCGCATCATCGATCAGGGCTTCAACCACAGCGAGGTGATGGAGACCGCCGCGCACCTGACCGACCGCATCGGCGGCCGCATCACCAACTCGCCGCAGATGCGCGAGACGGAACGCTGGACCCAGGAGCGGTTTCGCGAATGGGGCCTCTCCAACGTCCGCGCCGAGGGCTTCGAGTTCGGTCGCGGCTGGTCGATGGTTCGCTCGGACGCCCGCATGACCGAACCCCGGCCGCTTGAGCTGCGCGCCATCCCGGTGGCCTGGACGCCCGGCACCGACGGCGTGATCCGCGGCGAGGTGGTCCTCGCCCCGATGAGCCGCGTCGCCGATTTCGACAAGTGGCGCGGCAAGCTCGCCGGCAAGATCGTGATGATCTCCGAGCCGACCGACGCCACCGATCCGACCGAGCCCTTCTTCCGCCGCTGGACCGATGAGGAGCTGGCCGGCCGCACCGCCCTTGCCCAGCCCGACCACGCCCCGGTGACGATCAGCCGTGACGGCGGCCGTGACAATTTCGCCCTGAGGATGGACGAGTTCCTGGCCGCCGAAGGCGCGCTCGGCTGGGTGCGTATGTCCTACCGCGACGGCGGCCTCCTGCACGGCGCCGGCTACACCCATCGCGCCGGCCGCACGCCGGGTCTGCCGGGCATGGAAGTGGCGGCCGAGGACTACCGCCGGCTCGCGCGCCTGTCCCGCGCCGGCGCCGCGCCCACGCTGGAACTGTTCAGCGAAGTCCGTTTCCACGACGACGACGTCAACGCCTACAACGTCCTGGCCGACATCCCCGGCACGAGCCGCTCGGGCGAATACGTCATGGCCGGCGCCCATTTCGACAGTTGGGCGGCCTCGGACGGAGCGGTGGACAATGCCGCCGGCACGGCCGTGGTCATGGAGGCGGCGCGCATCCTGAAAGCCATGAATGTGCGGCCGAAGCGCACCATCCGTTTCGCCCTGTGGAACGGCGAGGAGCAGGGCCTGCACGGCTCGCTGGCGTATGTCGACCGTCACCTCGCGACCCGCGCGCCGCTGAGCGATGCTGAGCTGAACGCCCTGCCCAACGGCCAGACCTGGCGCGCCCGCTGGCCGATCCAGCCGCGCCCGGGCCATTCCGACCTTGTCGCCTATTTCAACATCGACAACGGCTCGGGCCGCATCCGCGGCATCAACGCCGAGGGCAACATCGCCGCCGCCGCCGTATTCGAGGAATGGCTCGAGCCCTTCCACAGCCTCGGCGCCACAACGGTCTCGCTTCGCACCTCGGGCGGCACCGATCACGTCTATATGCAGACCGTCGGCGTCCCGGGCTTCCAGTTCATCCAGGACCCGCTGGATTACGGCAGCCGCCTGCACCACACCTCGATCGACAGCTACGATCACCTGAAGCCCGAGGATCTGCGTCAGGCCGCCGTGGTGCTGGCCGGCCTGCTGCTCGCCGCCGCCAACAGCGACGAGCCGCTGCCGCGCATGCCCCTGCCGACTCAGCCGCGGCCGACGGACCCGTTCGCGGACTAGGGATCAGGGATGGACAGGCTGGAACGCGCCCTGACCGCACCGCTGACGATCGTCAGTCAGCTGACGGCCACGCCTTTCGGCCTGATCTTCCTCCTTCTGCCGCTTGCCCTCATCGCGTGGACCGTCGCCAGCCGGCCGGTATGGGCGGCGGTCTGGCCGACCCTGCTGACGCCCTTGCCGTGGCTGGCGCTGGCGATCTGGGCCGGCTGGCACTGGCGGGAGACCGGCCCGCAAACCGGCTTCCACGCCGAAGCCTGGGGCCTGCTGATGCTGGTGGTGACCCTGGCGCTCAGCGTCTGGGCCGTGGTCAGGGCGAAGCGGGCGCGGTGGCCGGTGGCGGGGCTCTGTCTGGTCAATTTCGCCTTCGCCCTGATCGCCGCCCTGTTCGCGGCGATGATGACGACCGGCGCCTGGCTCTAGACGAGGGACGTCAGTCGGTCAGGGCGCGGGCGCCATCGCCTTACGCGCCAGCACCATCGCCGCAACGACGCAGCCGCCGAACAGCAGGCCCTCGATTCCACCGGTGACCACCTGACTGACCGGGCCAAATCCGGTCTCCCCGAACACCGCGCCGATCTGGGCGAGGCTCAGCCGCGACTGCGGAAAACCCTCCGCCAGCAGGGCGAGGCTGCCGCCCATCAGCCGCCCCCCGAACAGCGTGACGAGCATACCGGCGGCCGCCGTCGCCAGTCCCCCCGCAGCGAAGCTCGGCGTCAGCCTCGGGCGGCCGGGGAAACAGGTCGCCAGCCAAGCTCCCAGCCCCAACGCCCCGCCGATCACGGCGCCCTCGGCTGCGCCGGTGATGGCCCCCGGCGACTCCCCGAACAACAGGTTGAAGGCGTCCAGCCCGATCAGCTTGCCGAACGCCCCGACCAGCAGGCCGCCTCCGGCGCCCCCGGCGACGCTCCACAGCCAGCGCCGCCCCGGCGCGAATCCGGCCGCTGCGATCCCGAACCCCACGCCGCCGCCGGCGATCAATCCCAGCGCCACGCTGATGCACACCAGCACCAGCAGCACCGACGCCGCCCCGATCCCCGCCTGCAGCGGCTCGGGCGCCGCGCTGAAACCGTAGAACAGGCCGATAAACACCCCGGCGATCCCGCCGCCCACCATCCCCGCCCCGCCGAGCAGGCCGAACCGGTTCCATGACCAGCCCGCTGCTTCCGAAGTTTCCGGCGGGGCGGAAGAGGCGACCGCGGCCGTCGGAGCCGTAACAGGCGTCTCGCCGTCGTCCATCTCGACCGGCGCGATGAAGCGGTAGCCGTGTTTGGGCACGGTCTCGATGAAGCGCGGGCGGCCTGCGTCGTCGCCCAGCTGCCGGCGCAGGGTGCGGACGCACTGGGTCAGGGCTTCGTCCGTCACCGGAACTCCGCGCCAGACCTCGTCGTGGAAGCGGTCTTTCGACACCAGCCGGCCCTGCTCGCGCACCAGCAGCGCCAGCGCGTCGAAATAACGCCCGTTCAGCTCCACCGTGGCGCCGTCGCACTTCAGCTGACGGTCGGGGATGTCGAGCAGGAAGCGTTCGAAGCGAAAGCGGCGGGACGCCATTTTTCAGCAGGACCTCAGGAGTTGCTCATGCCGCTCACGAGGGGCGCCGGGCAGGGTGAAAGCCTCACCCATGCACGGAGGCAAGGCAATGGCCAAGATGGCGGAGATGGCGGGGGGCGAAGCGGCCCGTCGCTGGTGGGTCGTGCCGGCCGGGACGGTCGCCGCCATTGCCGCCGTCAGCGGCCCGATCTGGGCCTTCCACGCCGCCGACCGCCGCAACGACGTGGTTCTCAGCCGCAACGAGGTGATGCAGGAGGCGCTGGGTGGGCGCACCTGGTTCGGCGCCCTCGCCAACGCGGGCGACGGCGCCCTCGCCGACGTCTCGGTCCAGATCCGCTTCCACGACCGCGACGGCCGGCCCGTCGGCACGCCCCTCAGCGCCCGCGCCGCCCGGCTCGATGCCGGCGCCGTCCTGCACCTGCAGGCGCGCCTGCCCGCAGAAGCCGCCGGCCTGCGTATCCACGCCCTGCGCTGGACCGGCGCCGGCCGGCTGGCCGAGTTCGGTCCCTCCGCCCCGCTCCCCTTCGGCGCCCTCCCGGACTGAGCGTCGCAGGCCGCCGGCCTTCTCCCGCGCCTTCGGACCGGCTAAGTCCTCCGCATGATCGGAAGACTGAACCACGTCGGCGTCGCCACCCCCTCCATAGAGGCCAGCGTCGCCCTCTACCGCGACCTGCTCGGCGCCACGAAGGCGCACGAACCCTTCGACCTGCCGGCCCAGGGCGTCCGCGTCTGTTTCGTCGACCTGCCCAACAGCCAGATCGAGCTGATCGAGCCGCTCGGCGACGACTCCCCGATCCACGGCTTCCTCGCGAAGAACCCGAAGGGCGGCCAGCACCACGTCTGTTTCGAGGTCGAGGACATCCTCGCGGCCCGCGACGCCCTGCGCGCGAAGGGGGCGACCATCCTCGGCACGGGCGAACCCCGCATCGGCGCCCACGGCACGCCGATCATCTTCGTCCATCCGAAGGACATGGGCGGCGTTCTGGTCGAACTGATGGAAACCCCGACGAACGGAGCGCACTGATGGACATGCCCATCGGCCCGGTCACCATGCTGGCCATCTACATCGTCTGCTGGTGGGTGGTCCTGTTCGCCATCCTGCCGCTCGGCATGACCCAGGGCGCGCAGGAGCGGCCTACCGATGGGGCCCAGTGGGGCGCCCCCGCCGAGCCAAATCTGAAGCGCAAATTCATCACCACCAGCTGGGTCTCGCTGATCGTCTGGGCTGGGGTGATGGTGCTGGTCTTCATCGGCTGGATGCCTCTGCCCGACCTCGCCCCGCCCGCCTGAGGAGGACGCCATGACCGACCGCCTATTCCTGCTCAACCCGCACTGGACCGACGACGAGGGCGGTCCGTGGTTCTGTCCGGCCGGGGCCTGGATCGAGGGCGTGCTGACCTTCTATCCGGCCCTGAAATCTCACCTCGACATCACCCGCCTCGACCACCCGCGCCCGCGCCTGCCGGTTATCGCCCTGGTCGGCGAGGACCACCAGTCTTGCCCCATCCTGGTCCTCGACGGCGAGTTCGACTGGCCTGAGGCCCAGACCAGCGAAAGCACCGACCGCCGCTTCCTCCAGGACGACGCCATCGTCCCCTACCTCGCCGCCCGCTACGACATCGGACGGCCGCATCCCTAACGACGTAGGTCCTCCCCCGCAGGGGGAGGGGGACCGCCGAAGGCGGTGGAGGGGGCAGGGCGGCGCCGCCGCGGCGACGGAACCCCCTCGGTCACGGCGCGTATTCGCGCCGCGCCACCTCCCCCTGTGGGGGAGGATTGGCCTAGCTTTCGCCCCGCTCTCCCGGCTAAAGCGGTTCTCCACCCATGTCCCCGGATTCCACCCATGCGTCTGTCGCGCTACTTTCTGCCCACGCTCAAGGAAGCGCCGTCCGACGCCCAGATCGTTTCGCACCAGCTGATGCTGCGTGCCGGCTTGATCAAGCAGGAGGCGGCCGGCATCTACGCCTGGCTGCCACTCGGCCTGCGGGTGCTGAAGAAGATCGAGCAGATCGTGCGCGAGGAGCAGGTCAGGGCAGGGGCCGTCGAACTGCTGATGCCCACCCTCCAGCTCGCCGATCTGTGGCGCGAGTCGGGCCGCTATGATGCCTACGGCCCCGAGATGCTGCGCATCACCGACCGGCATGAGCGAGAGCTGCTCTACGGCCCGACCAACGAGGAGATGATCACCGACATTTTCCGCGGCTATGTGAAGAGCTACAAGGCGCTGCCGCTCAACCTCTTTCACATCCAGTGGAAATTCCGCGACGAGCGCCGCCCCCGCTTCGGCGTCATGCGCGGTCGGGAATTCCTGATGAAGGACGCCTACAGCTTCGACATCGACGAGGCCGCCGCGCGCAAGTCCTACAACCGCATGTTCGTGGCCTATCTGAACACCTTCGCCCGCATGGGGCTGAAGGCCGTGCCGATGCGCGCCGACACCGGCCCGATCGGCGGCGACCTCAGCCACGAGTTCATCGTCCTCGCCGACACCGGCGAGAGCGAGGTGTTCTGTGACCGCAAACTGGTCGAGATGCCGGCCCCCGGCGGCGACCTCGACTGGGACGACCTGCAATCAATCGTTGATCAGCGAACCTCGCTCTACGCCGCGACCGAGGAAATGCACGACGCCGGCCGCTTCGAAAGCGAGACCGCCGAGGGCGACCGCCTCTCGGCCCGCGGCATCGAGGTCGGCCACATCTTCTATTTCGGGACCAAATATTCCGTGCCGATGAAGGCGAAGGTCGCGGGCCCCGACGGCAAGGACACGGACGTCCATATGGGCAGCTACGGCGTCGGCGTTTCCCGCCTGCTCGGCGCCATCATCGAGGCCGGCCACGATGAGGCCGGCATCATCTGGCCCGACGCCGTGGCGCCGTTCGACGTGGTCGTCATCAACCTGCGCGCCAACGACGGTGCCGTCTCCGCCGCCTGCGAGGACGCCGTGGCCCGGCTCGAGGCCGCCGGCAAGGATGTCCTCTACGACGACACCGACGAGCGTCCGGGCGGCAAATTCGCCACCGCCGATCTGATCGGAATTCCGTGGCAGCTGACCATCGGGCCGAAAGGCCTCGCCGACGGCGTCGTCGAGCTCAAGCGCCGCGCCACCGGCGAAAAGGTCTCCATCCCCCTCGACGAAGCCATGGCGAGACTGACCGCATGACGGACGCCACCGCGCCTGACAGGCCGATGAAACCCGCCGGCCCCTTCTCCGCCTGGGAGTTCGGCCTCGCCCTTCGTTATCTGCGGGCCCGGCGGCGCGAGGGCGGCATCGCCCTGATCGCCATCATCTCCTACGTCGCCATCGCCCTGGCGGTGATGGCCCTGATCGTGGTCATGAGCATCATGGCCGGGTTCAGAAACGAGCTGCTGGACCGCATGCTGTCCTTCAACGGCCACATGTACGTCCAGGGCCAGATCCTCAACGATCCGTCCCGCGACGAAGCCCTCGGCCGCATCGCCGCCGTCCCCGGCGTGGTCAGCGTCACGCCGCTGATCGAGAACCAGAGCATCGTCCGCGCCGCCGGCGTCACCACCGGCGCCATGGTCCGCGGCCTGCGTCCGCAGGACCTCGGCTCGATGCAGTACGTCAACGAAAGCCTGAGCGAAGAAGCCCGGCGCAGCTTCGGCGAGGGCGCTTGGGGCGGCGACAACATCCTGATCGGCAAGGCCCTCGCCGACGGCATGGGCCTGCGCGTCGGCGACCCCATCACCCTCTATTCCCCGACCGGCGCCGACAGCGCCCTGGGCAATCTCGGCGGGCTGGAGAAGACCTATCGCGTCGGCGGCACCTTCAGCTCCGGCACCGCCGACTTTGACCGCCTGTTCGTATTCATGCCGCTGGAGCAGGCCCAGCTGTTCTTCGCCAAGGAGGGCGTCTGGGACGTCATCGAGCTCAAGGTCGCCGAGCCCGACCGCGTCGAGACCCTGCTCACCCCGGTGCGCGAGGCCGTCGGCGGTAGCGCCATCGTCAGCGACTGGCGAGACCGGCTCGCCGCCTTCTGGGGCGCGCTCAAGGTCGAACGCGTGGCCATGAGCATCATCCTCGGCCTCGTCGTCGCCATCGCCGCGCTGAACATCATCTCCGGCATCGTCATGCTGGTGAAGAACAAGACCCGCGACATCGCCATCCTGCGGACGGTCGGGGCCAGTCAGATGTCCATGCTGCGCATCTTCTTCATCTCCGGCGCGGCCATCGGCGTGGCCGGCACGGTCACCGGCCTCGTCCTCGGCCTGCTGTTCTGCCTCAATATCGGCAGCATCCAGCATTTCCTCGAATGGCTGTTCCAGGTCCGGCTGTTCGACGCCGACGTCTACATGCTCGAGTCCATCCCGGCCGAGGTCGACCCTTGGGACGTCCTCTGGGTCACCCTGTGGTCGGTGTTCATGTCCTGCGTGGCCAGCCTGCTGCCCTCGTGGCGCGCCGCCAAAATGGATCCCGTGGAGGCGCTCCGCTATGAGTAAGCCCCCCCGCAAGGTCGCCGCCGTGCCGAAAGGGCAGGGGACCCCCGTCCTCTCCGTCCGCGGCGTCACCCGCACCTATCAGTCCGCCGCCGGCCCCCTGACCGTGCTCAAGGGCGTCGACCTCGACGTCAGGCCGGGCGAAGTGGTCGGCCTGATCGGTCCGTCCGGCTCCGGCAAGTCGTCCCTGCTGCACGCCGCCGGCCTGCTGGAGCGCCCGTCCTCGGGCGACATCCTGATCGACGGCCGTGACGTCGGCGGCCTGCCCGAGCGCGCCCGCACCCACATCCGCCTCGCCAGCATCGGCTTCGTCTACCAGTTCCACCACCTGCTGGCCGAGTTCGACGCCCGCGACAACGTCGCCCTGCCGCTGCGCATCGCCGGCGTTGGCCAGGCCGAGGCCCGCGCCCGCGCCGCCGAGGTGCTCACCGCCCTCGGCCTCGGCGAACGCCTGACCCACCAGCCGGCCCAGATGTCGGGCGGGGAGCAGCAGCGCGTCGCCGTCGCCCGCGCCCTGGCCAACCGTCCGCGCCTGCTGCTCGCCGACGAGCCCACCGGCAACCTCGACCCGGCCACCAGCCAGACCGTGTTCGAGGCCCTGCACCGCCTCGTGAAAGAGACCGGCGTCGCCGCCCTGATCGCCACCCACAACATGGAGCTGGCCGGCCACATGGACCGCGTCTTCGCCCTCAAGGACGGCCATCTGGAAGAACGCCCGGCGGAAAGCCACGCCTATTAGGCACAGCCGCCACCACGCCCGATGCCTCAGCCTATTCCCTAAACTCTCCCCTGATGATAGACGCCGGCGCTTGATCGGCGCGGCTTCGCGCCACACATATCGGCTGCCATGCTCCAGACCATTCTCCTCGTCGCCATGATCCTCATTTCGGTCGCGCTCGCCTGCGTGATCCTGCTGCAACGCTCGGAAGGCGGCGCGCTGGGCATGGGTGGCGGCCCGTCGGGCTTCATGAGCGCGCGCGGCGCCGGCAATCTGCTGACGGTGACGACCTGGTGGCTGGCGGTCGCGTTCTTCGCCTGCGCCATCGGCCTGACCATCGCCGGCAACGTCAGTCGCTCGAACCAGTCGATCGTCGATCGCGACGCCGTTGGGGCCCTTGTGGCTCCGGAGGGTGCGACATCCGGGGCGCCGGCCGAGGCTGATTCCGCCACTGCGCCCGCGGAACCCGCCGGTCCGTCGCTCGACGACTTCCTGAGTTCCGCGCCCGCGGCCCAGCCGGCTCCGGCCCAGCCCGCTCCGGCGCAATAGAAGTGGGCGGGGCGCTTATCCCCGCCTTCCGCTCCCGCCCTCAAAGTCTCCGCAAGTCGCCGCCCGAATCGGCGGTAGAGTGATCTCCCATGGCCCGTTACGTGTTCATCACCGGCGGCGTGGTTTCCTCATTGGGAAAAGGCCTCGCCTCCGCCGCTCTCGGCGCGCTGCTTCAGGCGCGCGGCTACAAGGTGCGTCTGCGCAAGCTTGACCCCTATCTCAACGTCGATCCGGGCACGATGAGCCCGTATCAGCATGGCGAGGTCTTCGTCACCGACGACGGGGCCGAGACCGATCTCGACCTCGGCCACTATGAGCGCTTTACCGGCGTCTCCGCGGCGAAATCCGACAACATCACCACCGGCCGCATCTATTCGACCATCCTCGAGAAGGAGCGGCGCGGCGACTATCTGGGCGCTACGGTGCAGGTCATTCCCCACGTCACCGACCAGATCAAGCAGTTCTGCCTGACCCCCGCCTTGACCGACGACGGCGAGGAGGTCGATTTCGTACTGGTCGAGATCGGCGGCACGGTGGGCGACATCGAGGGCCTGCCGTTCTTCGAGGCGATCCGCCAGCTGGGCCAGCACCTGCCCCGCGGCCAGAGCTGCTTCGTCCACCTGACCCTGCTGCCGTTCATCAAGACGGCAGGCGAGATGAAGACCAAGCCGACGCAGCATTCGGTCAAGGAGCTGCGCTCGATCGGTATTCAGCCCGACATCCTGCTGTGCCGATGCGAATACCCGATCCCGCCCGAGGAGAAGCGCAAGATCGGCCTGTTCTGCAACGTGCGCGAAAGCGGCGTCATCCAAGCCATGGACTCGGCCGACATCTACGCCGTGCCGCTGGACTATCACCGCGAAGGCCTCGACGCCGAGGTGCTGGCCCATTTCGGCATTACCGACGCGCCCGCGCCCGATCTGTCGCGCTGGCAGGAGATCGCCCGCCGCCGCCTGCACCCTGACGGCGAGGTCACGGTCGCCGTGGTCGGCAAATACACGGTGCTCAAGGACGCCTACAAGTCGCTGATCGAGGCGCTGCACCACGGCGGCGTCGCCAATAACGTCAAGGTCAACATCGACTGGGTCGAGGCCGAGACCTTTGAGGGCGACCGCGAGGCCTGCGACGCCCGCCTGCAGGGGGCGCACGCCATCCTCGTGCCCGGCGGGTTCGGCGCGCGGGGGGCCGAAGGCAAGATCCAGGCGGCCCGTTTCGCGCGCGAGCGCAACATCCCCTATTTCGGCATCTGCTTTGGCATGCAGATGGCGGTGATCGAGGCGGCCCGGAACCTGGCTGGTTTCCCCGACGCCTCCTCGACCGAGTTCGGCCCGACGTCCGAACCGGTCGTCGGCCTGATGACGGAGTGGACCCAGGGCAATGAGCGGGTGAAGCGTGAGCAGGGCGGCGATCTCGGCGGCACGATGCGGCTGGGCGCCTACGACTCCACCCTCAAGCCGGGGTCGAAGATCGCGGAGATGTACGGCTCCACGACGATCAGCGAACGCCACCGACACCGCTACGAGGTCAACATCAACTATCGTCAGGCCGTTGAGCAGAAAGCCGGGCTGACATTCTCCGGCTTGTCGCCGGACGGCATCCTGCCCGAGACGGTCGAGCGCGAGGACCATCCCTGGTTCATCGGCGTTCAGTATCACCCTGAGCTGAAGAGCCGCCCCTTCGCGCCGCATCCCCTGTTCGCCGGCTTCATTGAGGCCGCTGTGGTGCAGAGCCGGCTGGTCTGATCGAGCCTATTCGGCTGGCGGCCCGGCCTCCGTCGCCCGGGCTGTGGTCGAGCCTTCAAACGGCCGGCGCGCCCGACAACGGACGCAGGTCTGCATGCCGGGCTGGCTACGGCTGTCGACGAAGACATGCCCTTTCCATGCGCATCGGGCGAAACTGAACATCTCATCGTCTCCCTCCGCACAACGTTGATACCCAAATTGGGTCAGGCGCAAGACGATGTGACTGCAAGCGCCCATTTTCTTGCGCCTTCCCAAGAGCTTGCCGGGCGCGCCGCAACTGTAGGAACCGTGGAAGCCATCCGGCGATGGCCGTGCGGCCATTCCACCGGCAACTTGTCTCCGCCCGCCGCAGGAAGAGCGGGGGTAGTGACGATGCGGTGGCCGCTCTGGTTGATGTCTGGGTGCCGGGCGCCTCCTGATTGTCGCCGCTGGTCCCGCCTCGTCCGGCCGATCGCAGCGAGGCAATGAAACAATCCCCGCCCTCGCCGATTGCACATCGGTGACTGGAGAGAGGAACAATGACGGATTCAGATCGACTGACCCAAGAACGGGCGTATGCGCTCTGGGAGGCCGAGGGGCGACCGTCCGGGCGGGAACATGATCACTGGGATCGCGCGGAACGCGAGCTTGGGCATCAACAGTCCACGTCCGCCGGGAACGCTGAGGGCCAGAACCCGACCGCTCCTGCTGATGGGCCCGCTGTGCGACCATCCACCCGCTCCCGGGCCGCCCGGCCCGCCGGATCGGGGGCGGCCAAGCGGTCGCCGCGTGCAACAGCGCGCAAAGGGGCGTGAGACGTTGGCGGCTTGACCTCCATGCCTGAGGTCAGCGTCCAAAGGGCGAAAATCCGGTTCAATTGCAGTTACCTGAGAGGCCCACGCCGCCCTTGTCTGGAGCTTTCCAACGCCAATCAGGCCGATTTGCCGAGGGAACGTCGCCCGGCAGCGGGTGTTTGATTCCCGTCACCCCAGCCTGAAATCCTGATCGCCCGAAGGAGGCGCTCGTTGCCGCAACCTGCCGCCCGCATCATCTTCCTCGATCAGCAGGATCCAACGAGATCGGACGATACAGTCACGCGGCGGCTTGAGGCAGCTGCCGCGATCGGGTTCGAGGCGGCGCTGTGGCGTGCGGAAACCCGACTGCTCGGGACGGGTCCGCTCGTCCCCGACCAGCTGCTGGACGCTTGCCGCAAGTCGGGCCTCCGCCTGTTCCTCGAGATCGACATCGCCCGCGCTTCTCTCGACCATCCGCTGGTAGAGGCGCATCCAGACGCCTTCGCGATCCGGCGCGTGGGGGCGGCCGAAGGGCCGATCGATCCCCGAACGCCGCTGGTCGCTTCCGGGGAAGCGCGAGCGAGGCTGCGGTCCCCCGAGGCGATCACATTGCTGCGCCAACCCCTGATCGAGGCGCTTGACGCCCTGCTGTCAGCCGGGGTGAGCGGCTTCCGTTTCACGGGCGCGGGACGGATCGCGCCGGATTTGGTGGGAGACCTGGTTCAGGCGCTGCGCCAGCGTCATCCAGATGTGCAGATCATCGCCAACTCGGCCGACCTGACGCGCGAGGGCGCGCGGGACCTCGCCGGCGCCGGGCTGGACGGCTTGGTGTCGTCGTTCGGCTGGTGGGATCTCAGGGCTCCCTGGCTGGTCGAAGAGCACGAGGACCTCCGCGCCGTCGCGCCCCTGCTGTCGGAGCTCCGGGCCGGCGACTTTGCCGACGCCGATGAGCCCGCCGCCATCGCCCGGCGCCTGAGCGCGGCTGCTGTCGTGGGCGACGGCGTCATCGTGCCGGCCAGCCTTCTGGGCGCTGGCGACGACGGGGACGCCGCCTTGCGCCGTACGCTCGACCTCGTCGGCACGGCGAATCGTTTCGGCGGTGAGATGCGCCGGTTGAGCGGCTCCGGATCCTTCGTCACAGTGCTCCTGCGCGGCGACACGCCGGACTTGCGGACCGCAACGGAAGCCTTGCTGGTGCTGATCAACCCCGGGCTGGAGGGGCGGCCCGCCCCCGATCCCGCGCTTCTGCTCAGCGGGGCGGGAGCGGACTTCTTGCCGTTCAAACCGCTGGACCCGTCGGGCGAGGCCTTCGCACCGCTGAAGGGCGGCGAGGTCCGGGTTCTGACCGCCCGACGGGCCAGCCCGATCACGAACGCCCCCGGCGCTGACGGCGCCATCGAAGCCGGCGCGGCCGACCGGATCGTCGTCGAGGATGTCCGGCCGCGCGTGGAGGGCGGCGACTTTCCGGTCAAACGAGTGGTCGGCGAGACCGTCACGGTCGAGGCCACGATCTACGCCGACGGGCACGAGCAGCTCGCGGCCGAGTTGCTCTGGCGGGCGGCGGATGAGGACTGCTGGAACGCCGTGCGCATGGAGCAGCTGCCGAACGACGAGTGGCGCGCGTGCTTTCCGCTTGAGCGGCTGGGCCGCCACGAGTTCGCCGTCCAGGGCTGGCTCGATCGCTTCGGCGGGTTCCGGCGGGATTTCGCCAAGAAGCGCGACGCTGGCGTGGCCCAGCCGGTCGACCATGCCGAAGGCCGCGCCCTGGTGGATGGGGCGGTGGCGCGGGGGGGTGACCTCGGCGACTGGCCGGAGCGGCTGGGCGCCGCCAAGGGTGAGGAGAGCGCCGGCTTGCTGCTCTCCCCCGAGTTGTCGTCGCTGATGGATGCGGCCGACGATCGGCCGCATTGTCTGCGCTCGGCGGTTCAGAGCGTTGACGCCGAACGGCTCGCGGCCCGGTTCTCAAGTTGGTACGAGCTGTTTCCCCGCTCGATCACCAGGGATCCCGACCGTCATGGCACGTTCGACGATGTCATCGGTCGCCTGCCCGCGATCCGCCAGATGGGGTTCGACACCCTCTATTTCCCGCCGATCCACCCGATCGGCCGGACCCACCGCAAGGGCCCGAACAACAGCCTGACCGCCGGACCGGACGATCCCGGCAGCCCCTACGCCATCGGCAGCGAGGACGGCGGCCACGACGCGATTCACTCGGATCTGGGCGATTTCGACGCGTTCGACCGGCTGGTGAAGGCGGCGGCCGAGCATGGTCTGGAGATCGCACTCGACTTCGCCATCCAGGCGTCGCCGGACCACCCGTGGCTGACGGAGCACCCCGGCTGGTTCGCCTGGCGGCCGGACGGTTCGATGAAATATGCGGAGAACCCGCCGAAGAAATATCAGGACATCGTCAACGTCGACTTCTACGGCCCCGACGCGACGCCGCAGCTGTGGCTGGCGCTACGGGACGTGATCCTGATGTGGATCGACCGGGGGGTGAAGACCTTCCGCGTCGACAACCCTCACACCAAGCCGCTGCCGTTCTGGGAATGGATGATCGGCGAAGTCAGGGCGCAGCACCCCGAAGCGATCTTCCTCGCCGAGGCCTTCACGCGTCCGGCGATGATGTACCGGCTGGCGAAGATCGGCTTCTCGCAGTCCTACACCTATTTCACCTGGCGCGACGGCAAGGCGGAGCTAATCGAGTACATCGACGAGCTGACCAGCCGGCCGGCGCGGGAGTTCTACCGGCCCCACTTCTTCGTTAATACGCCGGACATCAATCCGGTCTTCCTGCAGACGTCCGGACGACCGGGATTCCGCATCCGCGCGGTGCTCGCCGCCACGCTCTCCGGCCTGTTCGGCGTCTATTCGGGGTTCGAGCTGTGCGAGGCCGCGGCCGTTCCCGGCAAGGAAGAGTATCTCGACAGCGAGAAATACGTCGTGAAGCCGCGCGACTGGCAGGCGCCGGGCAATATCATCGCCGACATCACCCTGCTCAACCGTCTGCGTCGGGCGCATCCGGCCCTGCAGACGCATCTCAACACCCGCTTCCTCCCGGCTCACAACGACAACATTCTATATTACGCCAAGCCCGCGCCGGACGGGACGGACATCATCCTCGTGATGGTCAATCTCGATCCGCACAACGCTCATGAGTGCGAGTTCGAGATCCCGCTATGGGAGCTGGGGGAGCCGGACGACGGCAGCCTCGCGGTCGAGGACCTCGCGGGCGGCTACCGCTTCCGCTGGGATGGCAAGGTTCAGCGCATTCGTCTCGAGCCGGACGAGCCCTATCGAATCTGGCGCATCGCCGGAGCGGGGGCGCCCGCATGAGCACCACCACTCGAGATCCGCTCTGGTACAAGGACGCGGTTATCTACCAGGTTCACATCAAGTCCTTCTTCGACAAGGACGACGATGGCATCGGCGACTTCCCCGGGTTGATGGAGAAGCTCGACTATATCGCCGACCTGGGCGTGACGGCGATCTGGCTTCTGCCCTTCTATCCCAGCCCGCGCCTCGACGATGGCTATGACATCGCCGAATATCGCGACGTCAGCCCCGACTACGGGACGATGGATGACGCGCGCGCCTTCATCGCGGCGGCGCACGACCGCGGCATCCGCGTCATCACCGAACTGGTGATCAACCACACCTCCGACCAGCATCCCTGGTTCCAGGCGGCCCGCAAGGCTCCGCCCGGCAGCGCCGAACGCGACTTCTACGTTTGGTCGGACGACGACAAGCTGTACTCGGGCACGCGGATCATCTTCCTCGACACCGAGAAATCCAACTGGACATGGGACGAGGAGGCGGGCGCCTATTTCTGGCACCGCTTCTATTCGCACCAGCCCGATCTGAACTTCGACAATCCGAAGGTTCTGGAGGAAGTGCTGTCCGTCATGCATTTCTGGCTCGACCTCGGGGTGGACGGGCTGAGATTGGACGCCATTCCCTATCTGATCGAACGCGACGGGACCTCGAACGAGAACCTTCCCGAGACCCATGAGGTGCTCAGGAAAATCCGCGCCGATTTCGACGCCCACTATCCCGACCGCATGCTGCTCGCCGAAGCCAATATGTGGCCCGAGGATACGCAGCAGTATTTCGGGGCGGAGGGCGACGAATGCCACATGGCGTTCCACTTCCCGCTGATGCCGCGCATGTACATGGCGGTGGCGCAGGAAGACCGCTTTCCGATCACCGACATCATGCGCCAGACGCCCGAGATACCGGAAAACTGCCAGTGGGCGATCTTCCTGCGCAACCACGACGAGCTGACGCTCGAAATGGTGACGGACGCCGAGCGCGACTACCTCTGGAACACCTACGCCGCGGATCGCCGGGCCCGCATCAACCTCGGCATCCGGCGACGCCTGGCGCCGCTGATGGAGCGCGACCGCAGGCGGGTCGAGCTGATGAACGCGATGCTGCTCACCATGCCGGGCACGCCCGTCCTCTACTATGGCGACGAGATCGGCATGGGGGACAACATCTTCCTTGGTGACCGCGACGGCGTTCGCACGCCGATGCAATGGTCGCCCGACCGGAACGGCGGTTTCTCGCGCGCCGACCCCGCCGGCCTGACCCTCCCCGTTGTCCAAGATCCGCTCTACGGATTTCAGGCGGTCAATGTGGAGGCCCAGGAGAAGGACCGGCATTCGCTGCTCAACACGGTGAAGCGGATGCTGGCCGTCCGCCGCGAACACCAGGCGTTCGGCCGCGGCGAGCAGCGCTTCCTGCGGCCTGCGAACCGCAAGATCCTCGCCTATCTACGCGAGCACGAGGACGAGACGATTCTCTGCGTCGCCAACCTGGGGCGCACCGCCCAGGCCGTCGAGCTTGACCTCGCCGAATTCGAGGGACGTACCCCGGTCGAGCTCTCGGGCGGCACACCGTTTCCGCCCGTCGGACAGCTGCCTTATCTGCTGACGCTGCCGCCCTACGGCTTCCTGTGGTTCTGCCTCTCGAGCGGCGAGGAAGGGCCCGCCTGGTCCAGCGGAGCTCCCGGCGCCGATGTCGAGAGGCACACCTTCGTACTCCGGCCGGCGCTGTCGGACGTCGCGCGGGGCCAGAACGGCGCCGTCCTTGAGTCCGAGGTTCTCCCGTCCTATGTCGCACAGCGCCGCTGGTTCGGGGCGAAGAACGAGCGCGTAACCGGCGTTCGCGTGGCGCACGCCGTCCCGCTGCCGGGTGCGGACGACCTGCTGTTCACCCTCCTCGAGATCGAAACAGACCAGGGCGTCGCCCGCTACACCCTGCCGCTCGGCATCGCCTGGGAGGGGGAACCGCACGGGCCGTTCGCCTCCAACCTGGCCATCGCCCGTGTCCGGCGCGGCCGCATGGTTGGGCTGCTAACCGACGGCTTCACCCTTGCCGGCTTCCCGCTCGCCGTCATCACCGCGTTTGAAACCCGTCAGCGCATTCCCGTCGATGGGGGTGAGATCGCCTTCCTCCCGGCGACCGGGTTCGACATCGCGCCGGAGGCCGAGCCGGAATGGTTGTCGGCGGAGCAGTCGAACAGTTCGATGATCCTCGGGCGCAGCGCGGTGCTCAAGCTGCTGCGCCAGATCCAGCCCGGCATCCACCCCGACGCCGAGATGGTCCGCTACCTGACCTCAAACGGTTTCGAGAACACGCCGGCCATTCTGGGCGAGGTGCGGCTGGAGCAGGGCGAGGACAGCAGCCTGCTGATGTTGCTCCAGCGCTTCGTCTGGAACCAGGGCGACGGCTGGAACTGGACGCTTGGCATGCTCGAACGCCTCGCGACCGACGCGGACGACAGCTTCGCCAACTACGACAATTTCGCCGGCAATCTCGGCCGTCGTCTGGCTGAGATGCACACCGTGCTCGCCGGGCCGACCGACGATCCGGCCTTCGCGCCCGAGCGGATGACGCTTGCTGACGCCGACGCCCTGTCTGGGCGAATTGAAGGCCAACTCGACAAGGCGCTCGGACTGCTGAGCCGGGCGAGACTGGAGGACGACGAGACGCAGGCGCACGCCGCCTGGCTGCAGCAAAACCGGCAGCGGGTAATGGGCCGGATTCGCTCCGTGGCGCGTTCGGCGGAGGACCGCGAACGCACTCGCATCCACGGCGACCTGCACCTTGGCCAGGTGCTGGTGACCGGCAGCGACGTGATGATCATTGATTTCGAGGGAGAGCCCGCCCGCCCGCTGGCGGAGCGTCGGGCCAAGGACCTGCCCCTTCGCGACGTCGCGGGGGTACTGCGCTCGTTCGACTACGCCGCCGCCGTCGGCGAGCGGAACAGGCCCGCCGCTTCGGAGACCGAGCAGGATCGAACCCGCGAACGCTACGCTGCCCTACGCGACAGCGCCGTGAGCGCGTTCCTGCGCGGCTACCGTGGCGAGGAGAGCGCCGGGGGCGACCCGCTGCTCGACCTCTTCCTTCTCGAGAAGGCTGCCTACGAAGTCGCCTACGAGGCCGCCAACCGGCCCGACTGGATCGATGTCCCCGTCGCCGGGCTGGTTCGGGCCGCGCGCGAACTATTGGAAGGAGGGACGTCATGACGGTCGGGCAGGAACTGCTAGAGGGCCAGCTCGCCGATCCCTTCGCGCTGCTCGGTCCGCATGGCGCGGGCAAGGAGCGGGTCGTGCGCACGTTCCAACCAGATGCGCTGGCGGTCTCGCTGGCGGCCCGTCACGATGGGCGGGACCTCGGCAGGCTGGAGGAACAGGAGCCGGGCTTCTTCGTCGGCCGGATCGAGGAGGACGTGCCCTACCTTCTCCGCGTTACATGGCCCGGCGACGTGGTGCAGGAGACCGAGGATCCGTACGCCTTCGCTCCCTTCCTCGGCGAGCTCGATCTCCATCTCTTCAGCGAGGGCCGCCACTGGGATCTGGCTCGCGTTTTCGGCGCCTCGTCGCGGACGGTAGACGGCGTCGAGGGCGTGTCTTTCGCGGTCTGGGCTCCCAATGCACGGCGCGTCTCGGTGGTGGGCGAGTTCAACAACTGGGATGGTCGACGGCACCCAATGCGCCTGCACCACGACGCTGGCGTCTGGGAGATCTTTCTGCCCCGGCTCCGGCCCGGCGCGGCGTACAAATACGAGGTGCTCGGCGCGGACGGCAGCCTGCTGCAGAAGGCCGATCCACTCGCGCGTCAGACCGAGCGGCCACCCGCCACCTGCTCGGTCGTCGCGGCCGATCCGGACTTCCGCTGGACCGACGGCGACTGGATGGCGGAGCGTGGATTCCGCCAGCGCCCGGATGCGCCGATGTCGATCTACGAGGTGCACCCCGCCTCTTGGCTGCGGCCCGGCGACGACCCGGCGGGGACGCTCCACTGGGACGCCTTGGCCGAACGGCTGATCCCCTATGTCGCTGACATGGGTTTCACCCACATCGAGCTGCTGCCGATCATGGAGCACCCGTTCGGCGGCTCTTGGGGTTACCAGCCCCTGTCGCAGTTCGCGCCCTCAGCGCGGTTCGGCGACCCGGAAGCGTTCGCCCGTTTCGTTGACCAGTGCCACCGCTCCGGGATCGGCGTGATCCTCGACTGGGTGCCGGCGCATTTCCCGACCGATCCGCACGGTCTGGCCCGTTTCGACGGCACCCCTCTCTACGAGCACGCCGACCCGCGCGAGGGATTCCACCAGGACTGGAACACCCTGATCTACAATCTGGGCCGGCGCGAAGTGGCGGGCTTCCTGCTCGCCTCGGCGCTGTGGTGGCTCAAGACCTTCCATATCGACGGTCTTCGCGTCGATGCTGTCGCGTCGATGCTCTACCGCGACTACAGCCGCAACGCCGGCGAGTGGCTGCCCAATATCCATGGCGGGCGCGAGAACCTCGAGTCGGTCGACTTCCTGAAGCGGATGAATGCGGTGGTGGCCGAACACTGCGCGGGGGCGATCACCCTGGCGGAAGAATCGACCGCGTGGCCCGGCGTCACCGCGCCGCTCGCCGCAGGCGGGCTCGGCTTCACCTACAAGTGGAACATGGGCTGGATGCACGACACGCTTCAATATGTGGAGCGCGATCCGATGTACCGCAGCTGGCACCATGGCGAGCTGACCTTCGGTCTGGTCTATGCCTTCTCCGAGGCCTTCGTCCTGCCGATCAGCCATGACGAGGTGGTCCACGGCAAGCACTCGCTGATCGGCAAGATGCCGGGCGATCCCTGGCGCAAGTTCGCCAATCTGCGCGCCTACTACAGCTTCATGTGGACGCACCCGGGCAAGAAGCTGCTCTTCATGGGCTGCGAAATTGCCCAGGACACCGAGTGGAACCATGATGCGCAGGTCGCCTGGGACCTGCTTGAGCGGCCTGAGCACGCCGCCATGCAGCGGCTGGTGAGGGATCTCAACCGGCTCTACGCGGAAGAACCGGTGCTTCATGCCGGCGACGCCGATCCGTCGGGCTTTCAGTGGATCGTGGGCGATGACAGCGCCAGCAGCGTGTTCGTCTATGCCCGGCTGGGCGGCGGCGGAGCACCCTGCGTGGTCTGTCTCAACATGACGCCGGAACCACGACATGGCTACCGCATCGGCCTGCCGAACGCCGGCGTGTGGCGGGAAGTTATGAACAGCGACGCCGGGATCTACGGTGGCGGGAACATTGGTAACGGCGGAGCGGTTAAAGCCCTCGCGGCTCCGGCTCACGGGCAGCCGGCCAGCGCCAAGGTCGTCCTTCCGCCGCTGGCTGCCGTCATTCTGAAATACGAGGGTCCCGAACGTTGAACCCCCTGCCTGACCGGCTTGAGGCCGGCTCGCCTTATCCCCTGGGCGCCACCTTCGACGGCCTCGGGATCAATTTCGCCGTCTTCTCAGCGAACGCCGAACAGATAGAGCTGTGCATCTTCGATCCCGGAGGCCGGCGCGAGATACAGCGGTACGCGCTGCCTCAATGGACCGATGAGGTCTGGCACGGCTACCTGCCGGACGCGCGTCCAGGCTTGCTCTACGGGTATCGCGCCCATGGCCGCTATGCGCCGGAGGAAGGCCACCGCTTCAATCCCAACAAGCTCCTGCTCGACCCCTATGCGCGCAAGCTGCACGGGGCGGTCCGCTGGACGGATGCGCTGCACGGCTACCGAGTGCGTTCGCCGAAGGCGGATCTCAGCTTCGACGCCCGCGACAGCGCGCCCGCGGTGCCCAAGGGCGTTGTCACCAACGACAGCTTCGACTGGTCGCATGACGTTCGGCCCAACACACCCTGGTCGGATACGGTGATCTACGAGGCTCACGTGAAGGGCCTCACCAAGCTGTTTGAAGAGGTCGCCCCGCCGGAGCGCGGCACCTTCGCCGCACTGTCCCACCCCAAGGTGATCGATCACCTCAAGCGCCTGGGCGTGACCGCGGTTGAGCTCATGCCCATCCACGCCTTCGTGCAGGACCGCTTCCTGCAGGAGAAGGGCCTGCGCAACTACTGGGGCTACAACACGCTCGGTTTCTTCGCGCCCGAGCAGAGCTATCTCGCCGGCGACAGCCAGGACGAGCTTCGCCTCGCCGTTCGCCGGTTTCACGCCGCCGGGCTCGAGGTCATCCTCGACGTCGTCTACAACCACACCTGCGAGGGCTCGGAGCTCGGTCCGACGCTGTCCTGGCGCGGGCTGGACAACGCCACCTACTACCGTCTGGTCCAGGATCAGCCCCGCTATACGGTCAACGACACCGGCACCGGCAACACGCTAAATCTGGAGAAGGCGCGGGTCATCCAGATGGTGGCGGATTCGCTACGCTACTGGGCGACCTCCTTCGGCGTCGACGGCTTCCGTTTCGATCTCGGCCTGACGCTGGGGCGCGAGGAGCACGGCTTCAATTCGGGCGCGGCCTTCTTCGACGTGCTTCGCCAGGACCCGATCCTCGGCAACCTCAAGCTCTCGGCCGAGCCGTGGGATGTCGGGCCCGGCGGCTACCAGCTCGGCAACTTCCCGCCCGGCTTCGCCGAATGGAACGACCGCTACCGCGACGGCGTGCGCAAATACTGGCGCGGCGATTCCTCGATGCGAGGGGAACTGGCCGCCAGAATGGCGGGGTCGGGCGACCTGTTCGATCGCCGGGCCCGGCGCCCCTGGGCCAGCATCAACGCCCTGGCCGTGCACGACGGTTTCACCCTGGCGGACACCGTCGCCTACGAACATCGCCACAACGCCGCCAACCTGGAGGACAACCGGGACGGCCACGGAGAGAACTATTCGCGCAATTGGGGCGTCGAGGGACCGACCCGGGACCCCGATATCAACGAGGCGCGCCAGCGGGTGATGCGGTCAATGCTGACCACCCTGTTCGCGTCGCTGGGCACCCCGCTTCTGCTGGCCGGGGATGAGTTTGGGCGGACGCAGCACGGCAACAACAACGCCTACTGTCAGGACAACGACATCAGCTGGGTAGACTGGTCGGTCCTCGGTACGCCGCAGGGCGAGCAGCTGATGCGTTTCACCTCGCGCCTGATCGCCCTGCGTCACACTCACCCGCTGCTGCGGGCGAACGCCTTTCCCTATGGGGAGACGGTCGAGGATGGACTGAGCGATGTCGAGTGGTGGGATGAGCGGGGGATGATGCTGTCGCCCGAGGACTGGGACAATCCCGAGGGCCGCGCCCTGTTGATGCGCCGGTCGCGCCGGCTCGAGGACGGACGGGTGGAGGCGGTGAGCCTCGTGCTGAACGCGTCCGAGGACCCGCTGACCTTCAAACTGCCCCCGCCGCAGATGACCCGCACGGTGTTGATCGACAGCGCCAGACCGGACGACGCGCCGTTCGACATCGAAGATGACTATCTGGTCGCCCCGCAAGGTGCGGCGCTGCTCCACTGGATCGCCGACGCCCCGGTGATCGAAGCCTCCGGGGACAACGGGCCGTGACCGCCTGGGGGCCCGCGCTGCTGGAGGCCAACCGGTCTCTCTTCCGCCTCTGGGCGCCCGACCGGCAGGGCGTGACGCTGGAGATCGACGGGGGCGCTGACGTCGGAATGGCGCGCGAGGCGGCCGGCTGGTTTGCCGCCGAAGCGCCGGTGGGCGCGGGCGCCCGGTATCGCTTCAGACTGGATGACGGAACCGCCGTTCCCGACCCGGCTTCCCGGGCCCAGGCCGGCGGCGTGCACGGTTGGAGCGTGGTCGTCGATCCGGAGAGCTACCGCTGGCGCACGCCGGAGTGGCGCGGACGACCGTGGGAAGAGATGGTCATTCAGGAGGTCCACGTCGGCCTGCTCGGCGGCTTCGCCGGCGTCGCCGGGCGGCTGCCCGCCCTGGTCGATCTGGGCGTGACCGCCATCGAGCTGATGCCAGTCAACGCCTTCGCGGGCGATCGCAACTGGGGCTATGACGGCGTTCTGCCCTACGCGCCGGCCGAGAGCTACGGCGGTCCCGACGAGCTCAAGGCGCTGGTGGACCGCGCCCATGAGCTCGGACTGAGCGTCTTTCTCGACGTCGTCTACAACCACTTCGGGCCGGACGGGAACTATCTCGGCGCCTATGCGGGCGGGTTCTTCCACCCGGAGGTCCACACCCCGTGGGGCGGCGCCGTCGCCGTCGACCAGCCGCAGGTCTATCGCTTCTTCGTCGACAACGCGCTGATGTGGCTGGAGGAGTATCGCTTCGACGGGCTCCGCTTCGACGCGGTCCATGCGATCGCCAACGACCGCTTCCTCGACGCCATGGCGCGAGACATTCGCCAGGCCATCGGCCCGGACCGCCATGTCCACCTGATCCTCGAGAACGAGGCCAACGATTCCGAACGCCTCGGGAACGGCCTCTACGACGCGCAGTGGAACGACGACTTTCACAATGTCATGCACGTCCTGCTCACCGGCGAGACAAGCGGCTACTACGCCGATTTCGCCGGGCGGCCGGCGGAGCGGCTGGCTCGCTGTCTCTCGGAAGGTTTCATCTATCAGGGCGAAGGGTCGCCCAATCACGATGGCCGGCCTCGGGGAAAACCCAGCCGTCACCTGCCGCCGACGGCCTTCGTCTCATTCCTCCAGAACCACGACCAGATCGGCAACCGCGCGATGGGCGAGCGGCTGACGTTGCTGGCCGACGAGCGGAAGCTCAAGGCCGCGACGGCGCTGCTTCTGCTATGCCCGCAGATCCCCCTGCTCTTCATGGGCGACGAGACGGGCAGCCGGTCGCCCTTCCTGTTCTTCACCGACTTCCACGACGAACTGGCCGACGCGGTTCGGGAAGGCCGGCGCCGCGAGTTCGCCGGCTTCGCCGCCTTCGCTGACCCGGCCGCCCGCGAGCGCATCCCCGATCCCAACGCCCGCGAGACCTTCGACCGGTCGCGACCCGAGCCCGGCCCCGACGCGGACGGCTGGCGCTCGCTTTACCGGCGGTTGCTGGGGCTTCGGCATGAGCTGATCGTCCCCCGGCTCCGGGGGGCACGGAGCGAGGGCGCGGAGGTCCTCGGGGATGCGGCGGTGGTAGCGCGATGGCGCATGGACGAGGGCGCCGTGCTGACCATCGCAATCAACCTTGGCGATGAGCCGGTAGCCTTTCCATCGACCGCTTCCGTGGACTTCGGGCTGGAGGAGCCGGGAGCGCCCGGCAGCGTCGCCGTCTGGATCGCAGCATGACCGCTCTCCATGATCTGGCCGCCGCGGCCGGCCTCCATATCGATTGGGAAGATGCGCGCGGGCAGGCGCAGCGGGTGTCCGACGAGGCGCTGACGGCGATCTTGGGCGCCCTTGGTCTTCCCGCCGATAGTGCGGCCGCTCTGGCGGAGAGCCGGCGGAAGCTCGCCGACGACGGCGCCGACTGCGCCTTTGTCTCGGGAGATGTCGGCGCGCCGGTCAGCCTCCCCGCGACCTGCGGCAAGCCGGGCCGGGCCGAATTGATCCTCGAAGACGGCGACCGGCGCGAGGTTGTTGTGGAAGCCGCCGCGTCCGGATCGCGCCTTCCGGGAATCGACGCCGCCGGCTACCACCGCCTGATCCTCGACGACCGGGAAATCCGGCTGGCGATCGCGCCCCGGCGATGCTTCACCATCGCCGACGCCGCCCCGGGCCGACGCCTCTGGGGTCCGGCCGTGCAGATCCCCTCACTCAGGGATGATCGGCGGACGGCCTACGGCGATTTCGGCACGCTGGCCGACACCGCGCGGGCCTTCGCCGGCCAAGGGGCGGACGCGATCGCCATCAGTCCGGTCCATGCGCTGTTTCCCGCCGATGCCGGCCGCTACAGTCCGTATGCCCCGTCCAGCCGGCTGTTCCTCAACGTCCTTCTGGGCGACCCGGCCGTGATCGGATTGCCGACGCCCGCGCAGCCGGGCGGCGATCTGATCGACTGGGCCGAGGCGATCCCGGCGCGCCTGCGTCTGCTGCGTCAGGCCTACGACAGCCGCTCCGACGGGGTTCGCGATGCGGTGGCGGCCTATGCGCGGAACGGCGGAGACGACCTCCTGCGCCACGCCCGTTTCGACGCGCTGCACGCCCACTTTTTTGCGGCATCCGGCGCGACTGGTTGGCAGGGCTGGCCGGCCGAATTTCACGACCCGGCGGGCGAGACGGTCGAACGTTTCGCGGCCGAACACCCGGACGAGATCGGCTTCTATCTGTTCCTTCAATGGCTTGCGAAGCAGAGCCTGGACCGCGCCCAGGGGGTGGCCAGGCAGGCAGGCATGGCGCTGGGCCTGATCGCTGATCTGGCGGTCGGCATGGATGGGGGCGGCAGCCACGCCTGGAGTCGCCCGGACGACCTGCTCACCGGGCTGTCGATCGGCGCGCCGCCCGACCTGCTCGGCCCGGACGGGCAAAACTGGGGCATCACCGGCTTCTCTCCGCAGGCGCTCAGGCGCACGGCCTTCGAGCCGTTCATCGCCACCCTTCGCGCGGCGCTTGATCACGCCGGTGGCATACGGATCGACCATGCGCTGGGCCTGCGGCGCCTCTGGGTGACGCCCGATGGCGCTCCCGCCGATCAGGGCGCCTATCTGACCATGCCCTTCGACGACATGCTGCGCGTCATCGCCATCGAATCCCGGCGGGCGAAGGCGGTCGTGATCGGCGAGGATCTCGGCACCGTTCCGCCGGGCTTCCGCGCCGCCATGGACGACAAGGCCATGCTGGGCATGCGGGTGCTGTGGTTCGAGCGGGACGAGGCCGGGGACATCATCGCCCCCGCGAGCTGGTCCGCCGGTTCGGTGGCCATGACCGGCACGCACGACCTGCCGACCGTCGCCGGCTATTGGCAGGGACGCGACCTCGACTGGGCGTGGAAATTGGGCCGGACCTCCGGCGCGGCCGACGAGGCCGGGGACCGCGCCCTCCGCGACCAGGATCGCGAGCGGCTGTGGCGGGCGTTCACCGACGCCGGCGTCACCGATGCGCCGCAGCCGGGTCCTGAAGACACCGCGCCGGTGGTCGACGCCGCACTGGCCTTTGTCGCCAGCGCGCCCTCGGCCCTCGCGATCCTGCCGATGGAGGACGTGGCGGGACTGGTCGAGCAACCCAACCTTCCGGGCACGATCGACGAGCATCCCAACTGGCGGCGGCGGATGCCGCACACGACCGAAGCGCTGCTCGAACGGCCCGGTATGCCGGCGCGGATCGACCTGCTGAACTCGAAGAGACGCGAATGACCCCGCGCGCGACCTACCGCCTGCAGTTCCACAAGGGCTTCACCTTCGAACAGGCCGAGGTGATCGTCCCCTACCTCGACCGGCTCGGCGTCAGCCATGTCTATGCGTCGCCGATCACGGTGGCGAGCCGCGGCTCGGCCCATGGCTATGACGTGGTCGACCCGACCCGGATCAATCCGGAGCTGGGCGGCGAGCCCGCCTTCCGCCGCCTCGTCGCGGCGCTGCGGGCGCGCGGCATGGGGATAATCATCGACATCGTGCCCAATCACATGGGCGTCGCGAGCGGCGAGAACCCTTGGTGGAACGACGTGCTCGAGAAGGGTCAGGCGAGCTCCTACGCCCGCTTCTTCGACATCGACTGGTCCGGGAAACTGGTCCTGCCGGTGCTGGGCGAGCCGCTGACCGCGGCGCTCGACAACAGGCAAGTCAGGATCGAACTGGAGAACGGCGCGCCGGTGCTCACCGCCTATGGCGAGCATCGCTTCCCGATCCGCGAAGAGGATCGCGCAGGTCTGGCGGCGACCGACGACCCCGCCACGGTCAGGGCCCTTCTGGAGCGTCAGCACTACCGCCTCGCCTCGTGGCGCGTGGCGAACGACGAGCTCAACTGGCGCCGCTTCTTCACCATCAGCGAACTGGCCGGTCTGCGCGCCGAGGACCCGGCGGTGTTCGAGGCGACGCACGCCCTTCCCATCCGCCTCTATGGCGAGGGTCTGATCGACGGCGTCCGTGTCGACCACGTCGACGGCCTGACCGACCCCGCCGGCTACTGCCGTCAGCTGCGGGCCCGTCTCGACGCCGTTCAGCGCCCCGCCGACGCCCCGCCTGGACCGGCCTACATCGTCATCGAGAAGATCCTCGCGTCCGGTGAGCCGCTTTCTCCTGACTGGGGCGTCGACGGCTCCAGCGGTTACGACTTCATGGCCGAGGTCGGCGCTCTTCTGCACGATCCGCACGGCGAAGCGGTGCTTGACGCGCTGTGGACCGGCTTCAGCGGCCGCCCCGACGGCTTCGAGGCCGAAGAACTGCGCGCCCGCCAGGACATGCTGGACTGGGCTTTTCATGGCCAGCTCGGGCGCTGTGTCGCGGCCTTCGATGCGCTCGCCCGCTCCACGCCGGAAGCAGACGGCGTCACGGCCGGGATGCTCCACCGGGCGATCGAGCGGTTGCTGTGGGTGTTCCCGGTCTATCGCACCTACGGGACCGGCGACGCAGCTCCGGCCAGCGACACACCGATCCGCGCAGCGGCGCGCGAACGGGTGCAGCCTTTCGTGCCGCCGGGGGAGGGCGGGGTGGTCGACCGGGTGCTGGCGTGGCTCGCGGGGGAGGGGCCGGGCGACCCGGCGCTGGCGGCCGAGGCGGTGCGCCGGTTCCAGCAGCTGTCCGCCCCGGTCGCGGCCAAGGGGGTCGAGGACACCGCCTTCTACCGCTACGGCCGTCTGCTCTCGCGCAATGACGTCGGCTTCGACGCCGGGGTGCTGGCCTCTTCCATCGACGACTTTCACCGGGCGGAGAGCGACCGGGCGGCGCGGTTCCCCCATGGAATGCTTGCGACCGCGACCCACGACCACAAGCGGGGCGAGGATGTCCGGGCGCGGCTCGCAGTTCTGAGCGAACTGCCCGAGCTCTGGCGTGAGCATGTGTTTCGCTGGCGCGAGACGGCCCGTCCGTTCGCCGAAGGCGTCGATGCGGGCGATCAGTACATGCTGTTCCAGACGCTGTTCGGCGCCTGGCCGAACGGGATGGACCCGCAGGACGCCGAGGGCCTCCGCGGCTTCGCCGATCGCGTCAACGGCTGGCAGGAGAAGGCGCTGCGCGAGGCCAAGCTCCGCTCCTCCTGGGAAGCGCCCGACGCGGACTATGAAGGGCGCTGCCGCGCCCTGACGGAGGCGCTGCTCGACCCCGGTCGTTCGCGGGACTTTCTTTCGGATCTGAAGGGTCTGGTCGACCACCTCGATGCGCCCATGCGGGCGAATTCGCTGGCGCAGGTGGCGCTCCACTACACCACGCCGGGCGTTCCGGACCTGTATCAGGGGGTCGAGCTGCCGGATTTCAGCCTGGTGGATCCGGACAACCGTCGACCGGTCGATTTCTCCCTGCGCGAAAGGCTGCTCGCCGAAGAAGGCCGCTCGACCCCCGCAGTCGCCAAGCTGGCCCTGATCGCCCGCTTGCTCGACCTGCGTCGACATCACCCTGAACTGTTCGCCAACGGAGACTATCGCGCCGTGACGCCTGCCGGTTCGCGAGCCGGTAACCTGATCGCATTCCAGAGATCGTGGAACGGCGAGACCCTGTGCTGCGCCATCGCCCTCCGCTGCGCCCCACCGCTGGCCGGCGCCACATCGCCCGCCCCCGCCGCGGAATGGTGGGGAGACACAGCCGTGCGGTTCGAGGATGGCGCCACTGCTCTCGTGGCGGACCTTCTGGTCGACAGCCCCGTATCGGTCAGGGTCGTGAATCCGCCTTCTGCGTAATTCGCGAGCAAAAAAGGGCGGAACGGGCGAGGTAGGGGGGGCAACCCCGCGCCAGGGACGGACGGGAGCTGGTTACCAGAAATACGCCCTCGATCCTGCGGTTGACCGACATGGCCGCGCTCGCTCCGCGTGGCTGCGCAGCCAAGGCTCTCCGGGACTATCGCCCTGCACGCGACTGCTGGAGTCAAGCTGAGGTGTAGAGTGGTGTGGCTTGGATCGGGGGCGTTATGTCGGAAAAGCTTTCCCGGCGTTCGATTGGGATAGTCGCCGGGTTGATCGCGGCCGCCGCGCTCGCTTCTACTGCCTGCGCCGTCTGGATGATCGTCGCCGGCCAAGGCTCTCCTGCGCTGGTTGGCTCCGCAGCCGCCATTCTGGCTGCAGTCGCCGCCGTGCTCGCCGCACAACGCCGCAAGAAGTCCTGAGCGGCGCCAAGCGTCGTTCGCCAAGAGCGGAACACCTACGGGCCGCCAGAGCCGGGCCGCCAGACGGCATGCGCTGAGCGACGAGTCTCGACCGTTCGCCGCCGGCTTCCACACGGCACGGAGAATGCACCATGAGGCCGGATCTGGATGCTCTTGCTCTGACCTGGGCGATGGCGGACAGGGTGGGATTCGAACCCACGGTAGGCTCACACCTACGGCGGTTTTCAAGACCGCTGCCTTAAACCACTCGGCCACCTGTCCGTGTCCCGCGAGCGGACCCGCCGCATAGCGCCAAATGCCCCGTTAACCAAAGCGGAAATGTCTTCGGCCATGCTCGATGCCGTCGAGAGCGGGGCCATGGCGAGCAAACTTCTAAAGAGCATTCTGGTCGCTGGGCTTATGTCGCTGCTGGCCGCCTGCGCGGGAGGCGCCGGATCGACCGGGCGCCCCACGATGCCCGTCGTCACCGATCCCGCGCCCATCGTTTCCGGCACCATGCGACCGTACCAGATCCGCGGGCGCTGGTACCATCCCGAGGAACAGCCCGATTACGACGAAACGGGAATGGCCTCGTGGTATGGCGACCAGTTCCACGGCCGACCAACCGCGACCGGTGAGCGCTTCGACATGAATGCCTTGACCGCCGCTCACAAAACCCTGCCGCTGCCAGGCCTGGTCGAGGTGACGAACCTGGCGAACGGTCGCCGCGTCATCCTCCGCGTCAACGATCGCGGCCCCTTCGTCGACGGCCGCGTCATCGACCTGTCCCGTGGCGCCGCCGACGCCCTCGACCTGCGCCGGGCTGGTGTGGGGGAGGTGAGGGTGCGCTATCTTGGCCGCGCGCCTCGTCTGGGCGGGGGCACTGTGCTCCAGCACGCCGACGCGACGCCTCCGGCCCAGGAACCCGCGCGGTCCGCTCCTACGTCCTATCTGCCGGAGGCCCGTCCGACGTCCGCGCCGGCACAGTACGCAGCGGTCTCGCGCGCCGGTGTCTGGATCCAGGCCGGAACCTGGCCCGATGCCCGCGAGGCACGCCGGGCCGCAGACCGGCTGGGCGGCGGGGCGACCGTCGAGGAGGCCGCGCCGGGCCAGTTCCGGGTGCTGGTCGGCCCCTGGCCGGACGCCGGCCAGGCCGAGCGCTCCCGACGGGCGGTGATCTCGCGGGGTTATCCCGAAGCCATGATGATTTCCGGCGGCTAGACCCTTCCGCATCCGGGTCGGCGCCGCCATTGTGCGCCGGTGACTCACGGCAGGTTCATCACATTCGAAGGCGGCGAGGGAACCGGCAAGTCGACCCAGGTCGCACGGCTGGTCGAACGCCTGCGCGCCCGCGATCTCGAGGTGGTCCAGACCCGCGAGCCGGGCGGCTCGCAGGGCGCGGAGGAGATCCGCAATCTGGCGCTCAACGGCGACGCCGGCCGCTGGTCGGCGACGACCGAGACCCTGCTCATGTACGCGGCCCGTTCCGATCATCTGGAGCGCACCATCCGCCCGGCGCTGGAGGCCGGCCGCTGGGTGGTCTGCGATCGCTTCGCCGATTCCAGCCGCGCCTATCAGGGCGCCGGCGGCGGCACGCCCGCCGACTTCATCGAGACCCTGGACGCCGCCATCGTCCGCTTGACCCAGCCGGACCTGACGCTCGTTTTCGATCTGCCGGTCGAGATCGGCCTGGAGCGGGCCTTTGGTCGCGGCCTGTTCGAGACGCGCTTCGAGTCCAAGGGTCTGGAGTTTCACGAGCGGCTGCGGCGCGGCTTCCTCGCCATCGCCGCCGCCCACCCGGAACGCTGTGTCGTCATCGACGCGGACGGCGATCAAGACACCGTCGAGGCCCGCGTCTGGTCCGCCGTCGAGGCCCGTCTCCCGTGAACGAGCACCCGCGCGACCGTTTCGATCTGGTTCCCGACGCTGCCGCAGAGGCCGCCTTCCTCGACGCCTTCGACAAGGGCCGGCTGCACCATGCCTGGCTGCTGTGCGGGGTTGAGGGCTCCGGCAAGGCGACCTTCGCCTGGCGCGCCGCCCGCCGCCTGCTCGGCGCCGCGCCCGACCCGTCCCGCGGCCTGCTGGGCGCCCGGCCCGACGATCCGGTGGCCCGTCTGGTCACCGCCCAGTCGCATCCGGATCTGCTTCTGCTCGAACGCGCCGTCGAGGGCGGCAAGACGAAGAAATCCATCTCCGTCGATCAGGCCCGAGACCTACCCGAATTCTTCTCCAAGAGCCCGTCGCAGGCCCGATACCGCGTCGCCATCATTGACGCCGCCGACGACCTGAACCTTAACGCCGCCAATGCCTTGCTCAAGGTGCTTGAGGAGCCGCCTGAACGCGGAGTGCTGTTCCTCGTCACCCATGCGCCCGGCCGGTTGCTGCCCACCATCCGGTCGCGCTGCCGGCGCCTGGCCTTTCCGGTCTGGCCGCAGCATGCGTTGGAGGAGCTGGTTCGCAACCGCACCGGCGTGACATCGTCCGAGGCCGCCCGGATCGCCGGCATGGCCGCCGGCTCCCCCGGTCAGGCGCTGGCCCTGGCCTCCGGCGCGACGCTGGAAGCCGACCAGTTGGCCCAGGCCTGGGTCGCGGCGCCCGACCTCGACCGGGCCGCCGTCATGGCCGTCGCCGACAAGTTCCGGGGCGCCGAGGGGCAGGAGCGGTTCGAAACCCTGATGGACCGGCTGATCGCCGCGGTGAAGCTGCGCGCGCTCGAGGAGGGCAAGTCCGGGGCCCGCTGGGCCGAGCTGTGGGAGCGGCTCTCCGAACTGCCCGACCGCGCAGCCGCCATCAACCTCGACCGCGGCGACGTCCTCGCCGGGGCGCTTTCCGACCTGCAGCGCACCAAGGCCCGCGCCTGATGCTGATCGACAGCCACGTCAACCTGCACGCGCCCCAGTTCGACGAGGACCGTGACGCCGTCATCGCCCGCGCCCGCGTGGCCGGCGTCGGCCTGATGGTCGAGATTTCGGACAAGCTGTCGACCTTCGAGGCCACCCACGCCCTGGCCATGGCCCACGACGACATCTGGGCCACCGTCGGCGTCCATCCGCACGAGGCCAGGGACTACGCCGACCTGACCGCCGATCGGCTGGTCGAACTGGCCGCCCGCCCGAGGATCGTCGGCATCGGCGAATGCGGCCTCGATTTCCACTACGATCTCAGCCCGCGCGACGTGCAGGACGCCGTCTTCCGCCAGCATATCGAGGCCGCCCGCCTGACCGGCCTGCCGTTGGTCGTCCACACCCGCGAGGCCGACGATGTCATGGCCGACATCCTGACCGAAGAGCAGGCGAGGGGGCCCTTCCATTTCCTGATGCACTGCTACACCAGCGGTCCGGAACTGGCGGAAAAGGCCGCGGAACTGGGCGCCTGGTTCTCGGTTTCCGGCATCGCCACCTTCAAGGCCGCCGCCGAGGTGCGCGAGATCATCGCCGCCATGCCCGCCGACCGCATCATCGTCGAGACCGACTGTCCCTACCTCGCCCCGGTGCCGCACCGGGGTCGCCGCAACGAGCCGGCCTATGTGGGCCACGTCCTCGACAAGCTGGCGGAAATCCGCGGCTGGTCCCGCGACGAGGCCGAGGCGCGCACCACCGACGCCTTCTTCGCCCTGTTCGACCGCATTCCCCGGCCGCCCGAACCCGTGGCGGCCGCATGAGCGAACTGGAGGTCGTCATCCTCGGCTGCGGCTCGTCCGGCGGCGTGCCGCGGGGCGACGGGGACTGGGGCGCCTGCGATCCGGCCGAGCCGAAGAACCGCCGCCTGCGCTGCTCGCTGCTGATTCGCCGGCGCGGCCCCGACGGTGTCACCAGCGTCCTGATCGACACCTCGCCCGACCTGCGCCAGCAGATGCTGACGGCCGACGTGCGCCACATCGACGCCGTCCTCTACACCCACGACCACGCCGACCAGACCCACGGCGTCGACGACCTGCGCGTCTTCGCCCTGCGCGCCCGCCGCCGCATCCCGGCCTTCATGGACGCCGCGACCGAAGCCGCCATGCGGGAGCGCTTCCGCTACATCTTCGACAGCGTCGAGGGCTATCCGGCCATCCTCGAAGCCCGCCCGATTCCGCCGCACAGCCAAGCGTGGTCCGTCGACGGCCCCGGCGGTCCGGTCCCGGTCATCACCTTCGACCAGGCGCACGGTCCGATCCGCTCGGTCGGCTATCGTATTGGCCCGGTCGCCTATTCCAGCGACGTGTCCGACCTCGACGAGGCCGCCATCGAGGCCGTCCGTGGCTGCGACCTGTGGATCGTCGACGCCCTGCGGTGGACGCCCCACCCGACCCACGCCCATGTCGACAGGACCCTCGACTGGATCAGCCGCTCAGGCGTGAAGAAGGCGGTGCTCACCAATCTGCACATCGATCTGGATTACAATGCCTTGTCGGCGGCGGTTCCACCGAACGTCGAGGTGGCCTTCGACGGCTGGTCGGCGCGGCTCTAGCCTTCAGGCTTCCCCCGGCACGGAGATGTCCTCGCCGAGCGTCCGGCGCAGATAGAGCAGCCGCACATTGACGAACAGCACCACCATCAGCGGCGTCGCCACGAAGACCCCGATGAACCCGAACAGCGTCCCGAAGCCGAGAATGCCGAACAGCGTCAGCACCGGCGGCAGTTTCACCGCCCGCTTCTGGATGAAGGGATAGATTAGATTGCCCTCGATCTGCTGCACGACGACGTAGACCAGCAGCGTCCAGCCCATCAGCTCCCAACCGCCTTGCGCCGCCACCAGAAGGGCCGGAATAGCCCCCGCGATCGAGCCGACGATCGGTACGAAGGCCAGCAGGCCCGCGATCAGGCCCAGCGCCAGCGGCGAGGGCAGGCCGATGAGAGCCAGCCCGATCCCGGTCAGAACCCCCACGACCACCATGTCCATCAGCTGCCCCACCAGCCATTTCTTCAGCGCCCCGCCGGTCGCGTCGGCCGCTTCCCGCAGGGCGTCCCTCCGCTCTGGCGGGAACAGGACCACCAGTCCGTCCCGGTAGACCCGGGGGCTCACCGCGAGAAACACGCCGGCGATGATCACGAGCACCAGGCTGGTGGCTACGCTGATGGTCGACATCGCGTAGCCGCCGACCCGGCCGACGATGCCGCTGGCCCCGCCCATCAGTCCGGAGCCGTCCAGACGCGTGAGTTGATCGCCGAACGGCCAGGTCGAGACCATCGCCCGCAGGTCCGCCGCCGAGGTCGGCAGATTGGTCACCAGCTGGCGGATCTGATCCGACAGCACGGAACCGAACAGCCACAGCGCGCCGGCGATCACGGCCACCACCGTGAGCCCCGCCACGGCCACGGCGAGGCCTTCGGGAAGCGGCGTCCGTCGAACGACCGGATCAGCGACGCTGCGCAGCAGAACCGCCACGATCACGGCCGAGAAGGCCAGCAGCAGCACGCCGCTGAGCTGCCAGATCAGGAAGAGGGCCGCGGCGATTCCAAACACGAACGCCGCCCGGCGTGCGAACGCCCGGTCAACGCCGCTGCTGCGGGATGAATTGGCCATCCCTCCCTAACCGCGAGGCTTGCGTCCGGTTCAATTGCAGATGTCGGCGGGCGGCGAGGCGTCAGCCCAGCAGACGTGCCGCCTGCGGAGCAAAATAGCTCAGCACCCCCGCCGCGCCGGCCCGTTTGAAGGCGTGCAGGCTCTCCAGGATGGCCCGCTCCTCGTCCAGCCAGCCGTTGGCCATAGCCGCCCGCATCATCGAATATTCGCCGGACACCTGATAGGCGAAAGTCGGCACGCGGAAGGTCTCCGCCACCCGCCGCACGATATCCAGATACAACATCCCCGGCTTGACCATCACCGCGTCCGCGCCCTCCGCGATGTCCATGGCCACCTCGCGCAGGGCCTCGTCGGAGTTGGCGTAGTCCATCTGGTAGGTCTTCTTGTCCCCGGTCAGGGCCTTCGCCGAGCCCACCGCATCGCGGTACGGCCCGTAGAAGGCCGAGGCGTATTTGGCGGCATAGGCCAGGATCAGCACGTCTGACAGGCCATTGGCCTCCAGCGCCTCGCGGATGGCCTGCACCCGCCCGTCCATCATGTCCGACGGCGCCACCACGTCGGCGCCCGCGTGGGCGTGGATGAAGGCCTGTTCGGCCAGCCGCTCCAGCGTCGCGTCATTGACGATCCGGCCGTCCTCCAGCACGCCGTCGTGGCCATGGTCGGTGTAGCAGTCCAGCGCCACGTCGGTGATCACCCCGATCTCCGGCGCCGCGTCCTTGATCGCCTTGATGCAGTCCGGGATCAGCCCGTCCGGGTCGGTCGCGCCCGTGCCGACGCGGTCCTTGATGCCCGCATCGACATTGGGGAACAGCGCCACCGCCGGAATGCCAAGATCGCGCGCCTCGACCGCCGCCGCCGCCGCCGCCTTCGGGCTCAGCCGGAACACCCCCGGCATCGAGGCGACCGCGATCCGCTCGTCCGCCCCGTCATGCACGATCAGCGGCCAGACCAGGTCCTCCGGCGTCAGCGTCGTCTCGGCCACCAGCCGCCGCACCCAAGGCGCGCTGCGCAGCCGCCGGGGACGGGCGTAGGGAAAGGCGGCGGGCGCGAAGGGCTGGGTCATGCGCGGCTCTTACCGCCCTTCTCCCAATCGGAGAAGGTTTGCCCTAGAAGGCCCGCAAAGACTTAAGGACACTCGCCCCATGGACTTCGCACTCACCGACGACCAGCGCGCCATCCAGGATGCCGCCCGCGCCTTCGCCGACGCTGAACTGGCCCCGCACAGCGCCGAATGGGACGAAACGAAACACTTCCCCGTCGATGTGATGAAACACGCCGCCGAGATGGGTTTCTGCGGCATCTACACCGGCGAGGAGCACGGCGGCATGGCGCTCGGCCGGGTCGAGGCCGCGGTGATCTTCGAGGAGCTGTCGCGCGGCGACGTCTCCACGGCCGCCTTCATCTCGATCCACAACATGGCGACGTGGATGATCGACAAATTCGGCTCGGACGACCTGCGCGCCCGCTATGTGCCGGCGCTGGTCGGCATGGAGAAAATCGCCTCCTACTGCCTGACCGAGCCCGGCTCCGGCTCCGACGCCGCCGCCCTGCGCACCACCGCGAAGCTGGACGGCGACCATTACATCCTCAACGGCTCCAAGGCCTTCATCTCCGGAGCCGGAACCTCGGACGTCTATGTCGTTATGGCCCGCACCGGCGCCGACGGCCCCAAGGGGATCTCGACCTTCGTCGTCGACAAGGACGCGCCCGGCCTGTCGTTCGGGGCCCAGGAGAAGAAGATGGGCTGGAACAGCCAGCCCACCGCCATCGTCAGCTTCGACGACTGCCGCATCCCGGCGGCGAACCTGCTCGGCAAGGAAGGCGACGGCTTTCGCTACGCCATGATGGGCCTCGACGGCGGCCGCCTGAACATCGCCGCCTGCTCGCTCGGCGGCGCCCGCCTCGCGCTGGAGGCGGCGCAGGAATACGTCGCGTCGCGCAAGCAGTTCGGCAAACCGATCGCCGACTTCCAGAACACCCAGTTCAAGCTGGCCGACATGGCGACCCAGCTGGATGCGTGTCGGCTGATGGTGATGCGCGGCGCCTGGGCGATGGACACCAACCATCCCGAGAAGACCAAATGGTGCGCCATGGCCAAGCGCATGGCCACGGACGCCTGTTTCCAGATCGCCGACGAGGCCCTGCAACTGCACGGCGGCTACGGCTATCTGAAGGACTACCCGCTGGAGCGCATCGTCCGCGACCTCCGCGTCCACCGCATCCTCGAGGGGACCAACGAGATCATGCGCGTGATCACCGCGCGGGAGATGATGCGACAGTAGGTGTGCCGACCGATTCATGATATTCTGATCAGAATTGTGGTCAGGAGTGTGCGATGCGCAGCGTCGGTGTTCTCGAAGCCAAGACCAACCTCTCGGCCCTGCTCGACGAGGTCGAGACGACGGGCGAGGCGATTGTCATCACCCGTCATGGCAAGGCGGTGGCGCGGCTGTCGCCCGAGCGCGGGGCAGACCCGCTTCGCCGCCGGCTGTCCGGCCGTGAACTGGCCGAGCGCGCCCGGGCCTTTCGTGACAAGCAGGCGCCAGACCCGGAATGGGCGGCTCTCTCCTGGGAAGAGCTGAAAGCGATCGCGCGCGATGAAGTTGATCGTTGACGCCTCGGCGGCGGCGTCCTGGCTGCTGGCGTCACAGGCGACGCCCTCGGCGACGGAGCTGCTTGATCGCCTCGGCGCCTTCGAGACATCGGCGCCGCACATATTCCAGTGGGAGATCGGCAATCTTCTTGTGCGACAGACGCGCCGCGAGCCGGGGTTCAGTTTGAATGAGGCCTTCGCCCTTCTGGACAGCTTCCGGATCATGCTCGCGCCGCCGAACGGGCGCGACACCGTCCGCGCTCTCGCCGGGATCGCGGCCCCGCGAGGGCTCAGCCTGTTTGACGCCGGCTACCTGTGGTTGGCCATGCAAACCGACGGCGCCGTCGCGTCGCGCGATGCCGATCTTCTGGCCGCCGCGGTCGCCGCCGGTCTTTCCGTATTCGATCTTCGCGATTAAGCGAGGGCCATGACCTCCGAACCCGAAGTCCTCGCCCGCGTCCAGTCCGCCCTCGGCCGCCTGACCCTGAACCGTCCCAGGGCGCTGCACGCGCTGAACCGCGCCATGTGCGATGCGATGATCGAGGCGCTGCTGGCCTGGCGTGACGATGAGGCGGTCCACTCCATCCTGATCGACCACGCCGGCGAGCGCGGCTTCTGCGCCGGCGGCGACATCCGCATGATCGCCGAGAGCGGGGCAGGGGACGCCTCGGAGGCTCGCGCCTTCTTCGACGCCGAATACAAGCTCAACCACCTGCTGTTCGATTATCCCAAGCCGGTCACCGCCCTCATCGACGGCATCGTCATGGGCGGCGGCGTGGGCATTTCCGAGCCCGCCGATGTCCGCATCGCCACCGAACGCACCACCTACGCCATGCCCGAGACCGGCATCGGCCTGTTCCCCGACGTCGGTGGCGGCTGGTTCCTGCCGCGCCTGCCGGGCCAGGCGGGCGTCTGGCTGGCCCTGACCGGCGCCCGGCTCAAGGCGGCGGATACTGTCTTCCTCGGCGTCCACACCCATTTCCTGCCCGCCGACGCGATCGACGCCTTCCGCGCCATTCTCGCCGCTGATCCGGCCCATCCGATCGACGTCGCCGACGGGCTCGAGACCGACGCCGGCGAGCCGCCGATCGAGCCGCACCTGCCCGCCATCGACCGCCTGTTCGCCTTCGACACGGTCGAGGAGATCTTCGCCGCTCTCGAGGCCGACGGCTCCGACTGGGCGCAGGCCCAGCTGACGACGCTGAAGACCAAGTCGCCGCAGTCGCTGAAGGTCACCCTGCGCCAGCTGCGCACCGGCGCGGGCCTCGACAGCTTCGCCGACAACATGGCCATGGAGTACCGCCTCGGTGGCCGCGTGGTCCGCACCCGCGACTTCCAGGAAGGCGTCCGCGCCGTCATCGTCGACAAGGACAACGCCCCGAAATGGTCGCCGGCCGAGCTGGCGGGGGTCTCGGACACCACCCTCGACGCCCTGTTCGCACCCTTGCCGGCGGATCAGGAATGGAGGCCGCTCTCCTGACCTGAGGGGTTGCATCCCGCGCCAAACCGGCGGCCTATCGGCGCTCTCAGGAACAGGGGATTCCGACATGCGCCGTCTTTCCAGCCTCATCCTTCCGCTTGCCGCCGCCGTGACCCTGTCCGGGTGCATCGTCGTCGCCGATGGCGGGACCACGACCGTCGTCCACCACACGGTCCCCGCGGAAGACGCTTACGCCTCCGCCCTGGCTCATCCGGACCGGCCTGAAGCCGACCGCGCCCGCGATGGTCTGCGTCGGTCCGCCGACATGCTGGCCTTCATGCGCCTCGGCCCCGGTGACGTGATCGCCGACATCCGGCCGGAGGAGGGCTTCTTCACCCGCCTGTTCGCGCCGGTCGTTGGCCCCGCCGGCCACGTCTACGCCTTCGTGCCGAACCAGACCGCGGGCCGGGAAAACGCCTACGCCGACAGCCTCGCCGCCACCTACGGCAACGTCAGCCGCGTCACCGGCGCGCTCGAGACCCTGGCCTTCGACCGGCCGCTGAACGTGGTCTTCATGGGGGAGGAGTACCACGACTTCGTCATCCCCCGCTTCGGGGTCGACGTCCCGGCCATGAACGCCGCCGTCTTCCGCGCCCTCAAGCCCGGCGGCCTCTACGTCATCCTCGATCACCAGGCCGCGCCGGGAACCGGCGTCTCGGTGGCCGGAACCCTGCACCGCATCGAATCGGCCGAACTGCGCCGTCAGGTCGAGGCCGCCGGCTTCGTCTTCGACGGCGAGACCCGCGTCGTCGCCAACCCCGCCGACGACCACAGCCTCAGCGTATTCGACGAGACCATCCGCGGCCGCACCGACCGCTTCGTCTATCGTTTCCGCAAGCCCGAGTAGGAGGATTTCGTCATGCGTTGCATCACCCTCGCCTTCGTCGCCGGCCTGCTCGCCGCCGGCGTCGCCGGCGCCGCCGCCGCCGCCGCCCAGACCGCGCCGCTGCCGATCCCGGCCCCGGTCCAGACCCTGCCGGGCGGAACCGACTACGCGGCCGTCCTCGCCTCTCCGATCCGCACCGACGAGGACCGCGCCCGCGACGAAGCCCGCATGACGGCCGAGACCCTGAGCTTCACCGGCGTCCAGCCGGGCTGGAAGGTCGGCGACATGATCATCGGCGGCGGCTATTTCACCCGCATCTTCTCCGCCGCCGTCGGGCCCGAGGGCCACGTCACCGCCTGGCAGCCCGCCGAGTTCCTCGGCTTCCAGGCCTCCTACGCCGAGGCGGCCGACGCCGCCGACCAGCTCCCCAATGTCGACGCCATCCGGTCACCGATCGGCGCGCCGGAATTCCCCTCCGGCCTCGATCTTGTCTTCACCGCCCAGAACTACCACGACCTGCATCTGAAGCCGTTCCCGACCGACTCGGCGGCGAAGGTCAACGCCGCCGTCTTCGCGGCTCTGAAGCCGGGCGGCCGCTACGTCATCATCGACCACTATGCGGTCGACGGCTCGGACCTGTCCGTCGCCGACACCCTGCACCGCATCGACCACGATACGGTGGTGGCCGAGGTCGAGGCCGCCGGCTTCGTCTACGCCGGCGAGGCCGCCGCCCTGTGGAACGACGACGACCCGCGCACCGCCAACGTCTTCGACGAGGCGATCCAGGGCCGAACCAGCCAGTTCATGCTCGAGTTCCGCAAGCCGGAGTGACGGAATCCGTCCGCCGCCGCTGGCGAGCCGGCGGCGGACGGGCTAACCCTCCCGAAAATCATTCGGGAGAGACGTCATGACCCAGACCATCGCCTTCATCGGCCTCGGCAACATGGGCGGCGGCATGGCCGCCAACCAGGCCAAGGCCGGCCACACGGTCATGGCCTTCGACCTGTCGAAGGAGGCGCTGGACCGCGCCGCCTCGCACGGCTGCACCCCCGTCGGCTCCGTCGCCGAGGCGGTCAAGAACGCCGACGTGGTCATCACCATGCTCCCGGCCGGGCCGCATGTGCTCAAGGTCTATTCGGAACAGATCCTCGGCGCCGCCCCGACAACGGCCCTGCTGCTCGACTGCTCGACCATCGACGTCGACACCGCCCGCAAGGTCGCGGGCCTGGCCAAGGACGCCGGCTACGCCTTCGCCGACGCCCCCGTCTCGGGCGGCACCATGGCCGCCGACGCCGGCACCCTGGCCTTCATGGTCGGCTGCGACGAGCCCGACTTCGCCCGCATCGAGACGGCGCTGGAGCCGATGAGCCGCGCCACCTTCCGCGCCGGCGACCACGGGGCGGGGCAGGCGGCCAAGATCTGCAACAACATGATCCTCGGCATCACCATGCTGGGCACCTGCGAGGCCATCGGGCTTGCGGAGAAGCTGGGCCTCGACCCGGTCAAGATGTTCGACATCGTCGCCAAGTCCTCGGGCCAGAGCTGGTCGGTGACCACCTACTATCCGTGGCCCGGCCCGGTTCCGACCGCCCCGTCCAACCGCAACTACGACGGCGGCTTCGCCACGGCCATGATGCTCAAGGACCTGAAACTGGCCCAGGACGCCGCGGCCAAATCCGGCGCCTCCACCCCGCTGGGCGCCCAGACCGAGGCCCTCTTCCAACTGTTCGACCGTCTCGGCTACGGCGGCCGCGACTTCTCCGCCATCCTCCAGATGCTGCGCGGCAAGCTGGACGAGTTGCCCCGGACCTGATCCGGGGGCTGACATCCCCCGGTTGCAACGGGCGACTGATCGGATAGCATCGGCATTCGAGGCAGGCTTAACCCTGCGTGCGGGGGATCGCCATGAAGCTGCCGACCGCCCTGCCGAGGCTGACCGGACGCTGGTTGGCCGCCTATCGGGTCATCTGGTGTGTGCTGGCTCTGGCCGGCCTGTTCTCGGCGACCGGAGGGATGTGGCTGCTGACGGCGCAGACGGACCGTCAATCGCTCGCCGCCTATGGCGTCGGCCTTCGGATTGAAGCGAACGGCTTGGCCATGCGGCTCGGTCCTCTGGGCGAGCCTGCAGCGCAGGCCGGGGTGGTCCCGGGCAGTGAACTGTTGGCGATCGACGGGGAGCCTGCCTCCTGGGGGATGTCGGGCATCGACGCGGCGACGCGGCGCCTCGAGGGTCCGGAGGGATCGACCGTGTCGGTCACGCTGCGTGAGCCGGGCGGAGAGACGCGAGATGTCGTCCTCACCCGATCGCCGGATCACCTCAGGGCCGCGGACGCCATCGCGCCCATGCCTTATGCCGCCCGGTCGATGGTCTATTGGGTCATGAACACGGTGCTCGGCCTGCTCGCGTTGGCGACGGCCGGACTGCTGTTCTGGCGGCGGCCGAGCGATCCGGTGGGAGCCCTGTTCTCCGTCGCGTTTCTGATCACGCTGGTCGGCTACGCCTTGGTGCCTCTGGCGCCGCCGGCACTCCTCGAGCCGATCGTCGACGTCGTCGGTGCCGTGTCGTCCGCCTGTCTGGTGGTGGCCCTCCTGACGTTCCCGAACGGCCGCTTCGACACGCGCTGGAGCTGGTTCGGCGTCGCCGTCCTTCCACTGGTGCTGATCTGGAACCAGGTACGACCGGACGGCGCCAGCGCCTTCGGTATGCTGATCAGCGTCGGCATGTTCGGCCTGTGCGCCGTTGCGATCGGGCGGCGGTTCCTCAAGGCGGCGCCGGGGGTGGAACGCCAGCAGATCAAATGGACGCTGCTGGGTGTGGTGCTGTTTCTGGCGATCAATACCGCGTCCAACGGCGTCGGAATGGCGGTCCGGGACGCGGACGACACCGCCCTTAGGCTGCTGGCGATCATCGTCACGAACGTGCTGAGTACGGTTGCGGTCGCCTGTCTGCTGGGCGGCCTGCTCATTTCGATCCTCCGCCACCGCCTTTACGACGCCGACACCGCGATCAGCCGGTCGGTGTCCGCCGGCGCCCTGACTCTCGCGGTGGTCGCGGTGTTCGCCGGCGCCGAGAAGGCGATCGAGGTGTTCGGCGAGCAGTATCTGGGCGGCAGCCTCGGCAATATGGCCGGGGCGCTCGCCGCGGGACTGGCGGCGGCGGTGATCCTGCCGCTGCACCACGGCCTGTCGCGCTGGTCGGAAAGGCGGTTTCAGGGCGCGCTGGTCCGGATGCGCAAACACCTGCCGCACGACATGGACGAGATGCGCGACGCCGACACGGTCGCCTGTCTGTCAGAGACGGCGATGCGCCATGCCATGGCCGGGGTTCGGGCCTCATCTGGCGCCGTGCTGGTGCGCGAAGGGGATGCCTGGGCCGTCGCGGCGCAAAGCGAACCGGGCGCCGTCGCCTGGCGTCCGGGGGCCGACGAAGCCGGTTTGCGCCTCGACAGGCGGGACCCGGCATGGCCGCTGCGGCTGGCGCTCCCAGCCGGCGGCGGAGCCATCGCGGGTTGGCTTCTGGTCGGGCCGCGACCCGACGGCACCCTGCCGGGCAAGGACGAGCGCGAGGCGCTGGAAGCCATCGCCGAGCCCGTGGGCCGCGCCATCCGCGTGGCGCAGCGCCGGGAACAGGATGCCGCGGCCGCCCGGGCGCGATTCGAAAGGCTCGAGGCCTCTGTCCGGTCCTTGAAACGTCGGCTCGGCGGCCAGGCGGCCCCGGCCTGACTTTCGTGCGAACCGTTATCAATTAAGGGTTTGCGGCGTTTTGTCCGGTCCGATTCATGGACAAATCGGGCCGATCGGCGCATCACGCGGCAAGATTTCGCCGCCAGCAGAGCTGCTCGTTGTTCGACTACAAGGCCGCATTTCAGACCGCCGTGGAGCAGGTCAGGGGCGAGGGGCGCTATCGCGTCTTCGCCGATCTGAAGCGCGTGCGCGGCCAATTCCCGAAGGCGATCCGCCGCCGCGCCGACGGCTCGGAGCAGGACGTCGTGGTCTGGTGCTCGAACGACTACCTCGGCATGGGCCAGCACCCGGCGGTGCTTGCAGCCATGCAGGCCGAGATCGATCAGGCCGGCGCCGGCGCCGGAGGGACCCGCAACATCTCCGGCACCACCCGCTCGGCCGTCGACCTCGAGGCCGAGCTGGCCAGCTGGCACCAGAAGGAAGCCGCGCTTCTCTTCACCTCCGGCTACGTCGCCAACGAGGCCACCCTGACCACCCTGCAGCGCATCCTGCCGGGGTTGGTGGTCTTCTCCGACTCGCTCAACCACGCCTCGATGATCGCCGGCATCCGCAACGGCGGCTGCGAGCGGCACATCTTCGCCCACAACGATCTCGAACACCTTGAGGCCCTGTTGCGCGACGCCCCCGCCGACGCGCCCAAGCTGATCGCCTTCGAGAGCGTCTATTCGATGGACGGCGACATCGCCGACCTCGCCGGCACCATCGCCCTGGCCCGCAAATACAACGCGATGACCTATCTCGACGAGGTCCACGCCGTGGGCCTCTACGGCCCCACCGGCGCGGGCGTGGCCGAGCGCGACGGCCTGCTGGACGGGATCGACATCGTCGAATGCACCCTCGGCAAGGCCATCGGCGTCATGGGCGGCTACATCGCCGCCGACGCGGTCATCGTCGACGCGGTGCGCAGCTGGGCCTCGGGCTTCATCTTCACCACCAGTCTTCCTCCTGCCTTGACGGCAGGGGCTCTGGCCTCCGTCCGCCACCTCAAGGCCCATCCGGAGCTGCGCGAGGCTCATCAGGAGCGTGCCGCCACGCTCAAGGCCCGTTTCCGCGCCGCCGGCATCCCGGTGATGGAGTCCGAGAGCCACATCGTGCCGGTCTTCGTCGGCGATCCGGTGCACACCAAGATGATCTCGGACATGCTGCTGGAAGACCACGGCGTCTACGTCCAGCCGATCAACTACCCGACCGTGCCCAAGGGCACCGAGCGGCTGCGCTTCACCCCGTCGCCGAACCACACCGACGTCATGATGGACGATCTGGTGCAGGCGATGGACAAGCTCTGGACCCACTGCAACGTGGCGCGTCTCCCTGCCGTCGCCTGACGCCGATCCCGGCGAGGTCATCTTCGAACTGACCCGCAACGGCCACTACCTGAAGTGCTCGGCCATCCATGTGGCCACAGGCCTTGAGGTCTCGACCTTCGGTCCCGCTGCCGAGCCCGAGGGCCTCAAGCGCATCGCCCTGGCCAAGCTGAAACGGGCTCTGGCCGCTCGCTGACCACAAGATGTTGTGGTGTCTGGCCGCCGGGCCTAAATGATCTTCACCATACGACGGGGACCCGCAGTGACCGCCTTCACCCACGACGCCTTCTTCTCGAAAACCCTCGCCGACGCCGACCCCGACATCTTCGGCGGCATCCAGGGCGAGCTGCGCCGCCAGCAGGAACAGATCGAGCTGATCGCGTCCGAGAACATCGTCTCCCGGGCGGTGCTCGAGGCGCAGGGCTCGGTCCTGACCAACAAATACGCCGAGGGCTATCCGGGTCGCCGCTACTACGGCGGCTGCGAATACGTCGACGTCACCGAGAACCTCGCCCGTGAGCGGGCCAAACAGCTGTTCGGCTGCGCCTTCGCCAACGTCCAGCCGCACTCCGGCGCCCAGGCCAACCAGGCGGTGTTCATGAGCCTGCTGCAGCCGGGCGACACCTTCCTCGGCATGGACCTCGCCGCCGGCGGCCACCTGACGCACGGCTCGCCCGCCAACCAGTCGGGCAAATGGTTCCGGCCCGTGACCTACAAGGTCCGCGAGGACGACCACCTGATCGACTACGATCACGTGGCCCAGATGGCCGAGCAGGAGAAGCCGAAGCTGATCCTCGCCGGCGCCTCGGCCTATAGCCGACACATCGACTTCGCCCGCTTCCGCGAGATCGCCGACAGCGTCGGGGCGTATCTGATGGTCGACATGGCCCACTACGCCGGACTGATCGCCGGCGGCGTCTATCCCGACCCGCTGCCGCACGCCCACGTCGTCACCACCACCACCCACAAGACCCTGCGCGGCCCGCGCGGCGGCATGGTGCTGTCGAACGACGTCGACCTCGGCAAGAAGATCAACTCGGCCGTCTTCCCCGGCCTGCAGGGCGGGCCGCTGGAGCATGTCATCGCCGCCAAGGCGGTGGCCTTCGGCGAGGCGCTGAAGCCCGAGTTCAAGGCCTACGCGCGGCAGGTCGTCGACAACGCCCAGGCCCTCGCCGCCGTGCTGGTGGAGCGCGGCGCGGCCATCGTCTCGGGCGGCACCGACAGCCACCTGATGCTGGTCGACCTGCGGCCCAAGGGCGTCACCGGCAAGGCCACCGAGGCGGCGATGGAGCACGCCCTGATGACCTGCAACAAGAACGGCGTTCCGTTCGACACCGCGCCCTTCACCGTGACCTCGGGCGTCCGTCTGGGGACTCCCGCCGGCACCACCCGCGGCTTCGGTGTCGCCGAGTTCCAGCAGGTCGGTCACTGGATCGCCGACGTCATCGACTCGATGAAGGGCACGGACGAGGCCGACGCCGCGGTCTCGGAACGGGTCGCCGGCGAGGTGCGCGAACTCACGCGTCTCTTCCCCATTTACGGATAACCCTCTGATGAAGTGCCCCTTCTGCGGTAATCCGGATACCCAGGTAAAGGACAGCCGCCCGTCCGACGACGGCGCCGCCATCCGTCGCCGGCGGTCCTGCCCGCAGTGCAGCGGACGTTTCACCACCTTCGAACGGGTCCAACTGCGCGAGCTGATGATCCTCAAGCGCAACGGTCGGCGCACGCCCTTCGACCGCGACAAGCTGGAGCGCTCGCTGGGCATCGCCCTACGCAAGCGGCCGGTGCAGCCGGAGCAGATAGAGCAGCTGGTCAGCCGCATCGTCCGCCAGCTGGAAAGTCTCGGCGAGACCGAGATCCCCTCCTCCACGGTCGGGGACTTCATCATGAAGGCGCTCAAATCGGTCGATGAGGTCGCGTACGTCCGCTACGCCTCGGTCTACAAGGACTTCCGCCACACCGGCGACTTCGCCCGCTTCCTCGGCGCCGAGGGCCTGAACGAGCGGCAGGACGACGACGACTCCGGCCGGAGCTGATGCGTCCGCGCGTCACCCTCAAGCTGGCCACCTCGCTGGACGGCCGCATCGCCACGGCTTCCGGGGAAAGCCGGTGGATCACCGGCGAGGTAGCGCGCGCCGAGGGCCACCGCCTGCGGGCCTCCCACGACGCCATCCTGATCGGCGTTGGCACGGCCCTGGCCGACGACCCGCTGCTGACAGTTCGCCATCCGGGCCTCGAAGACCGCCAGCCGGTGCGCATCGTGCTCGACAGCCGCCAGCGGCTTTCGCCGGGGTCGAAATTGGTCCTGACGGCGCGGAAGTCGCCTGTCATCGTCCTGACCGTCCAGTTGCCGGCGCCGGCCTTGGTCCGCGCCGGGGTCGAGGTGGTCCAGGTCCACGCGGGGCGGGATGGCCGTCCGTCCCTGACCCACGTCCTGACCGCCTTGCGGGGCAGGGGGATCATCTCGCTTCTCATCGAGGGCGGCGGCGAGGTCGCCGGAAGCTTCTTGCGCGGCGAGGCCGTCGATCGCATCGAATGGTTCCGGGCGCCGATCCTGCTCGGCGCGGAGGGGCGGCCCTGCGTGGCGCCTCTGGAGCTTGAAAAGCTGGACGCCGCCCCCACGTTCCGGCGGGTGTCGGCCGAACCGCTCGGCGACGATCTGTGGGAACGCTATGACGCCGTCCGCTAGCCCTTTGCGGCCTGCGTCCGACTTTGACGTAGCGCAGTGCTATCCTCGGGGTCCTGCGTCGCTTTCCGCCGGCGCCGAGGTATACGAGGTAGACGAGATAGACTCCTTTTTTTCCGTATCAGAGTCTCCCTCGGGGGCGCGCTGATGTTCACCGGCATCGTCACCGACATCGGCCGCGTCCGCTCGGTCCGCCAGACCGAGCGCGACCGGCGCTATGAGATCGAGACCGCCTTCGACACCGCCGGCATCGACCTCGGGGCCTCGATCAGCCATGCCGGCTGCTGCCTGACGGTGACGGAGAAGGCCCCCGGCTGGTTCGCTGTCGAGGTCTCCGGCGAGACCCTGTCGAAGACCACCTTGGGCGACTGGACCGAAGGGCGCCGCGTCAATCTGGAACGGGCCGCGAAGCTCGGCGATGAACTGGGCGGCCACATCGTCTCTGGACATGTCGACGGGCTCGGCCGCGTCGTCGCCATCGAACCCGAGGGCGGATCCCGCCGCGTCCACATCGAGGCGCCGGCGCCGCTGCACCGCTACATCGCCGCCAAGGGTTCGATCACCGTCGACGGCGTCTCTTTGACCGTCAACGCCGTCGAGGGGCAGCGCTTCGAGGTCAACATCATCCCGCACACCTGGCAGGCGACCACGCTTGGCGCCCTGAATCCCGGCGATCCAGTCAATCTCGAGATCGACATGCTGGCGCGATACCTCGCGCGGTGGCAGGAGACCGCATGATGCAATTGGCCGCCAACATGAACGACAGCCCGATCAGCCCCATCGAGGACATCCTCGAGGACGCCCGCAACGGCAAGCCCTACATCCTCGTCGACGCCGAGGATCGCGAGAACGAGGGCGATGTCATCATCCCGGCCCAGTTCGCCACGCCGGACCAGATCAATTTTATGGCCCGCCATGCGCGCGGCCTGATCTGCCTCGCCATCACCGCCGACCGCGCCCGCCAGCTGCGCCTGCCGCCGATGTCGGCCGAGAACCGCGAAAGCATGGGCACCGCCTTCACCGTCTCGATCGAGGCGAAGGAGGGCGTCACCACCGGCATCTCCGCCGCCGACCGCGCCCGCACCGTTCAGGTCGCGGCCGATCCGACGCGCGGCGCCGACGACATCGTCTCGCCGGGCCACGTCTTCCCGCTGGTCGCCCGCGACGGCGGCGTGCTGGTCCGCACCGGCCACACCGAGGCGGCGGTCGACATCAGCCGCATGGCCGGCCTGACCCCCGCCGGGGTCATCTGCGAGATCATGAACGAAGACGGCACCATGGCGCGGATGCCGGACCTCGTCGCCTTCGCCCAGCTGCACGGGCTGAAGATCGGCACGATCGCCGACCTGATCGCCTACCGCCGCCGCACGGAACGTCTGGTCGAGCGCGTCATGGACACGCCGTTCGAGAGCATCCACGGCGGGCCGTTCCGGCTGATGCTGTATCGCAACGCCATCGAGGGGGTCGAACACGTGGCCCTGGTCCATGGCAAGATCGAACCGGGAAAGCCGACCCTCGTCCGTATGCACCAGGTCGACTTCGCCGCCGACCTGCTCGGCCACATCGAGGCGCGGCAGGATTATGTGCCCCGCGCCCTCAAGGCGATCAGCGGGCACGCCGGCCCCGGCGTCACTGTTTTCCTGCGCGACCCGGAACTGCATGGCCTCGCCGAAAGGCTCGCTGGGGTCGAGAAGCCGGCCGCCGTCGACCGTGCCCTTCGCAACTACGGCGTCGGCGCCCAGATCCTGCTCGATCTCGGAGTCCGCGATATGATCGTGATGAGCTCGACCCGCCCCAACCCCGCCGCGCTTGAGGGCTACGGCCTGCGCATCGTCGGCTGGCGGGACATGGACGGAGCAGAGCAGTCGTGAGCGATCCCTACCGCGTCCTCATCGTTGAGGCGCGCTTCTATGACGATCTGGCCGACGCCCTTCTGGAAGGGGCGAAGGACGCCCTGCGCGCCCAGGGCGCCGCCTTCGACGTGATCTCCGTGCCTGGTGCGCTGGAGATCCCGCCCGCCATCGCCCTCGCTGAAGAGGCGGGGCGTTTCCCGACCGCGCCGCGCTACGACGGCTATGTCGCCCTCGGCTGCGTCATCCGCGGCGAGACCTACCATTTCGAGATCGTCTCCGATCAGTCGGCCGCCGGCCTGATGCAGCTCGGCCTCAAGGGCGTGGCCATCGGCAACGGCATCCTGACGACCGAGGACGAGGACCAGGCCTGGGCCCGGGCCCGGCTCAGCGAGGGCGACAAGGGCGGCGGCGCGGCCCGCGCCTGTCTCGACCTCATTGCCTTGCGCAAGCGGCTGCGCGTAGGACTGGCGTCGTGACCGAACCCGCCAGCCTCCAGTCCGTCCTCGAGCAACTCGCCGAAGCCGAAAAGCAGCGCGCCGAGCCGCAGCTCACCAGCAAGCAGCGCCGCGCCCGCACCGTCGCCCGTCTCGCCGCCGTTCAGGCCCTCTACCAGATGGAGCTGGCCGGGGAGGGGGTGGAGACCGTCATCACCGAATTCTCCAACCACCGGTTCGACGCCGACATCGAGGGCGAACCGTTGGCCGAGGCCGATGAGGCCTATTTCGCCGAGATCGTCCGCGGCGTGGTCGGCGGACAGCGCGACATCGACACGGCCGTGAAGGCCCGGCTGGCCTCCAATTGGCGGCTGGAGCGGCTCGATTCGACCCTGCGGGCGCTGCTTCGCGCGGGCGCCTGGGAGCTGCGCGAGCGCCAGGACGTGCCGAAGGAGATCGTGATCGACGAATACGTCGAACTGGCCAAGGCCTTCTTCGACGACGCCGAGGCGAAATTCGTCAACGCGGCGCTGGACGGCGTGGCCCGGGACGCCCGCGCCTCCTGATGGCCGCCGTCGATGTCGCCGGCGAGTTCGAGACCATCCGGCGGTTGTTCGCGCCCCTTGCCCATCCCGAGTGGGGTCGGGGGCTCAGCGACGATGTCGCGGTAGTCCCCGCGAGAGCTGGTCACGATCTGGTCCTGACCAAGGATGCGCTCGTCGAAGGCGTGCACTTCCTCCCGACGGACCCGCTCGACACCGTGGCCCGCAAGCTCTTGCGGGTGAACCTGTCCGACCTCGCCGCCAAGGGGGCGGAGCCCTTCGGCTATCTGCTGGCCTGCCATTGGTCCGAGCGGTGCGGCTGGCCCGAGCGGATGACCTTCGTCGATGGCCTGCGGGCGGACCAGAAGGTCTTCGGTGTCGCCCTTCTGGGCGGCGACACCGTGGTCACGCCAGGGCCGGCGAGCTTCTCGATCAGCCTGTTTGGCTGGACGCCGAAAGGCCGCACGGTCGGCCGGGCGGGCGCGCGTGCCGGTGATCTGGTGTTCGTCACCGGCTCGATCGGTGACGGATGGCTTGGTCTGCAGGCGGCGCAGGAGAATCTTTCCCTTGAGCCCGACCGGCTCGCTGCATTGCTGGAGCACTACCGGACGCCAACCCCGCGCGTCGACTTCGCCGGGCCGATCCGGGACTTCGCCAGCGCCTCGATCGACATATCCGACGGACTGATCGCCGACCTCGGGCATCTCGCCGAAGCCAGCGGCGTCCAGGTCGAGATCGATCTGGAGGTGACGCCCCGGTCCGCGGCCGGCCAGGCCTGGTACGACGGGCGGGTGGACGAACAGGCGGCGCTGGAAAGCCTCGCCACCGGCGGCGATGACTATGAGATCGCCTTCACAGCTTCGGCCCGGGACGAGGCGGCCCTGCGTCGCGAAGCCGAGCGCCGGCATCTCCGGCTGACCCGGCTCGGCAGGGTGGTGGCCGGGCACGGCGTCGTCGCTCGCTTCGGCGGGCAGCCGGTTCCTTTCGAGCGACCCGGCTTCACCCACGGCTGACAACGAAATCTCAAGGCGTCCGCGTCACCTTTCCACCATGCGCCGCCGTGACCTTGTCGCCGCCTCCCTCGCCGCCCCGGCTATCGCCGCCGCTGCGACCGCCCGTGCGGGCGACAAGCAGGCTCCGGCCGCAGGCAGTCTGGGCATTGCTGGAGTGGGGCTGCCGATCATCTCTGACGGTCGCATTCGCAACTACGTCTTCGTCTCGTTGCGCCTCCATCTCGGCGAATCGGCGACGCCCGAATCGATGCGGCCGAAAGAGGCCTATCTGCGCGACGCCCTCGTGCGAGCGGGCCACCGGACGCCGTTCGTCGTCGACGGCGACTGGACCCGGATCGACACTGCCGCCATGTCCGCCAGCCTGATGCGTTCGGCCGTTTCCATCGCCGGACGGGGGGCCGTGACCCGGATCGAGGTCGTTAGTCAGGCGCCGCGGCGACGCACCGGCGTTCGCGCCGGCTGAACCCTGTTCACCAATCCTGTTGCGTCACCCCGACGCATTTGGCACGTTTCCGCCGCATTTCCCGAGGGACGCAGACTCGCGTCCGGTGCGCACGGGGGGACCGGAAGGCGGACAGAGGCGAATAACGCCCGCCGCGCCAAGGGTCCGGGCGCCTCTAGCAACACAGGGTTTGGAAACGCCATGAGTAATATTCTGTGGCTCGTCATAGCCGCGGGCGCGCTGGGGGTCCTGTACGGACTTGTCCAGACCACCGCGCTGATGAAGGCCTCGACCGGCAACGACAAGATGCGCGAGATCGCCGCCGCGATTCAGGAGGGCGCCTCCGCCTATCTGCGGCGGCAGTATACGACGATCGGCATGGTCGGCGTCGTCATCCTGATCGCCGCCTACTTCCTGATCGGCCCCTGGGCCGCCATCGGCTTCGTCATCGGCGCGGTCCTGTCCGGCCTGGCCGGCTTCGCGGGGATGCTGATCTCGGTTCGCGCCAACGTGCGCACCGCCCAGGCCGCTTCGGAGAGCCTCTCGAAGGGTCTTGATCTTGCGTTCCGCTCTGGCGCCATCACCGGGATGTTCGTGGCCGGCGGCGCGCTGATGGGCGTGGCGGGCTACTACGCCGTCCTGACGGCTGGCATGGGCTTCGAGTCGACCAGTCGCGAGGTCATCGACGGTCTCGTCGCCCTCGGCTTCGGCGCCTCGCTGATCTCCATCTTCGCCCGTCTCGGCGGCGGCATCTTCACCAAGGGCGCCGACGTGGGCGGCGACATGGTGGGCAAGGTCGAGGCCGGCATCCCCGAGGATGATCCGCGCAACGCCGCGACCATCGCCGACAACGTGGGCGACAACGTCGGCGACTGCGCCGGCATGGCCGCCGATCTGTTCGAGACCTATGCGGTGACCACGGTCGCCACCATGGTGTTGGCGGCGATCTTCTTCCGCGACCTGCCCTATGTCGAAACGCTCATGCTGCTGCCGCTGGCCATCTGCGGTGTCTGTATCGTCACCTCGATCATCGGCAGCTTCTTCGTGCGCCTCGGCAAGAAGCAGAACATCATGGGCGCCCTATATCAGGGCCTGATCGTCACCGGGGTGCTGTCGGCGATTGCCCTGTATTTCGTCATCGACACCCTGGTCGGTGGGCCGATCGTCACCAACAATGGCCTCACCATCGAACCGATGAGCCTGTTCTGGTCGGGCATCGTCGGTCTCGCCGTCACCGCCGCCATCGTGGTGATCACCGAATACTACACCGGGTCGAACTTCCGGCCGGTCCGTTCCGTGGCCAACGCTTCGGTCTCGGGCCACGGCACCAACGTCATCCAGGGGCTCGCCGTCTCGCTTGAGGCGACGGCCCTGCCGGCGCTGACCATCGTCGTCGGCATCATCGCCAGCTTCCAGTTGGCCGGGCTGTTCGGCATCGCCATCGCCACCACCACCATGCTCGGCGTCGCCGGGATGATCGTGGCCCTGGACGCCTTCGGACCCGTCACCGACAACGCGGGCGGCATCGCCGAGATGGCCGGATTGCCTTCGGAAGTCCGCCACTCGACCGACGCTCTCGACGCGGTCGGCAACACCACCAAGGCCGTCACCAAGGGCTACGCCATCGGTTCGGCCGGTCTCGGCGCCCTGGTGCTGTTCGCGGCTTACACGTCGGACCTGGAGTATTTCGCGGCCAACGCGGAGGCGTATCCGTTCTTCGCCAATATGGGGACGATCGACTTCGCCCTGACCAATCCGTACGTCGTGGTCGGACTGCTGTTCGGGGGGCTGCTGCCCTTCCTGTTCGGCGGCATGTCGATGATGGCTGTGGGACGCGCGGCCGAGTCGGTCGTGGCCGAGGTGCGTCGCCAGTTCCGCGAGAACCCCGGCATCATGACCTATGAGGTCAAGCCGGAGTACGGCCGGGCGGTCGACATCCTGACCAAGGCGGCGATTCGTGAGATGATCGTCCCGTCGCTGCTGCCGGTCCTCTCGCCGATCGTCCTGTTCGTCGCGGTAATGGCGATTTCAGACAAGGCGACCGCTTTCGCTGCTCTGGGCGCCATGCTGATGGGCGTGATCGTGACAGGCCTGTTCGTGGCCATCTCGATGACATCGGGCGGCGGGGCCTGGGACAACGCCAAAAAGGTGATCGAGGAGGGATTCACCGATCGCAATGGTGTGGTCCACGGCAAGGGTTCCGAGGCTCACAAGGCGGCGGTGACCGGCGACACGGTCGGGGATCCCTACAAGGACACCTCCGGCCCGGCGGTGAACCCGATGATCAAGATCACCAACATCGTGGCGCTGCTGTTGCTGGCTGTGCTGGCGAGCGGCAACGTCGGCTGATCGGTCACGCTCCCCGCGCCCTTCGGGGCGCGGGGGCGCTGGCGATGAAAAACGCCCCGGAGAGTAATCTCCGGGGCGTCCTCGTGTCTGAAAACGGCTTGAGATCTAGTCCGGACGGCGCTGGCCGGGGACGTCTTCGTCGGTGCGGGGCAGTTGGCCGCGCCCGACGTTGCCGAGCAGTTGCTCGATAATCGTCAGCTGCCGGCCGCGGGTCGGCGTCTCGCGACCGTTCATGGCGATCTGCTGCCCGTCATCGAGACCAAGAGTGCGAACCTCGGCCACCTGGCCGGTATCGTTGAAGGTGATCTCGGTCACCGTCCGCTGCGTCACCTGCGGGCGATTGTAGGTGTATTTCTCGGTCACCTGGCTGATGTAGTACCAGATGTTGTCGCGCTCGAAGGTCGAAGTCGTCGACGGCGTGCCCAGCTTGGTCAGGACGGTCTGTTTGGTGTCCGCGCCCGCCATGATGTCGGCCGGCTTGGCGTCGATGGCCTGAAAGCCGTTCTGGCCTACGACCGGCGCGCAGCCCACGGTCAGCACGGCGGCCGAGAGAGCGGCGAAAAGGAGCTTGGTACGGAGCATGGACGGCGCCTGCGAGAGAACAAGGTCTTTGACCTAACCGGACCCGAGCCTTAGTTCAACGGCGCGGCGGAAAAGGGGCCGCACGATCATGCTTCAGAATCTCTTCCGAACCCGCACCCGCGAACCTCTTGGCGAACGGCTGTATGATCTGGCGGTGCGTCAGGCGCGCGATCCCGCCTTTTATACGAAGCTCGGCGTCGCTGACAGGATCGACGCGCGTTTCGAACTCTACACCCTGCATGTGCTGCTGCTGGTCATGCGCCTGAGGGACGAGGACGCCCGGGGGGCGGAGGCGGCCCAGACCCTGTTCGACACCTATGTATCCGCGCTGGACCACGCGCTGCGCGAGCTCGGGGTCGGCGACGTTTCGGTCGGCAAGAAGATGCGCAAGCTTGGCGAAGCGATGTACGGGCGGATGACGGCCTATGAGCCGGCGCTCCGGGATGCCGACGCCGAGGCGCTGGCAGCCGGCATGGCGCGAAACGTCTTCGAGAAGGACGATACGGCCGCTGGCGAGGCCCTCGCCACCTATGCCCTGGCCAGCCGCGTCCGGCTGGCGGCGCAGGATTTCGCCGCCGTAACCGCAGGCCCCGACTGGGCGGAGATCAAGTCATGAGCACAGTGGACCTGCCCTACAGCGAAACGGTGCGCCTGCATCAGGTCGGCGCCGGCGTGACGCGCAGGCTCGAACCGGACGCGGCGGCGCGAAATCGGATCTCGAAAGCTCTCGATCTGGCCTCGCTCAATTCGTTCGTAGCGGAGGTGACGTTGGCGCCGACGGCTGGCGGATGGCGTCTGTCCGGGCGGCTCAAGGCCAGTGTGGTCCAGACCTGCGGGATCACGCTGGAGCCGCTCCCCGTAGAGATTGACGCCCCGTTCTCCGTCGCTCTCGCGGAGGCGTCCGAAGAGGAGTCGGACGAGATCGTCATCACCCTCGACGACGAATCGCCCGACCCGGTCGAGGGCGGGCAGGTCGATCTCGGGCAGTACGCAGTCGAACAGTTGGCCCTGCGGCTCGATCCGTTCCCGCGCAAACCGGGAGCCGAGTTCGTGCAGCCGCCGGAGCCCACGGAAATCTCGCCATTCGCCGTCCTCAAGCAGTTCAGGCCGTCGGACGAAGGTTGACGCAACGGCGGCGCGGTTGCATCCCCCCGGTGCGGCGCTATCGTCGCCCCAGACAAGCGCCGGCAATAGGCGCGACGGAGTCGAAACGGCTTGTCATCCCCAGTTCTGATTTCGCTCGACGCCATGGGCGGGGACCACGGTCCGCCGGTCGTGGTGGCGGGGGTGCGTGAATACCGGAAACGTCACGGCGGCGAGGGCGTGCGGTTCCTGCTGCATGGCGACGAGGCGGGAATCCGGGCCGAGATGGCGCGGAACGGCCTCGGCGAGGACGTCTGCGATGTCCGGCACACCGACAAGGTGGTGGCTATGACCGAAAAGCCGGCCCAGGCGATGCGCCGGGGCAAGGGGTCCAGCCTGTGGAACGCGGTCGAGGCGGTAAAGACGGGCGAGGCTGGAGCCGTGGTTTCGGCGGGCAACACCGGGGCTCTGATGGCCATCTCCAAACTGATCCTGCGAATGTCCGCCCACGGGTTGGAGCGGCCCGCGATCGTCGCCAGCTGGCCGACGCTGCGCGGGGTCACGGCGGTGCTGGACGTCGGCGCCAATGTCGAGAGCGATGCCGAGCAACTGGTCGAGTTCGCGATCATGGGCGAGGCGTTTCACGCGGCCGTTCATGGGGGCGACAAGCCGACCATCGGCATTCTCAACGTCGGATCCGAGGACATGAAGGGCCATGAGGAGGTCCGCGAGGCGGCCCGCATCCTGCGCGAGGGCGGCTTCGGGCTGGCCTACAAGGGCTTCGTCGAGGGCGACGACATCGCCAAGGGGACGGTCGACGTCGTGGTGACCGATGGTTTCACCGGGAATATCGCGCTCAAGACCGCCGAGGGCGTGGCGCGGTTCATCTCGGCCCTGATGAAGGAGGCGCTGACCTCCAGCGTGCCGGCCAAGGCGGGCGCGCTGCTGGCCTTGCCCGCGCTGAGGCGGATGCGCCAGAAGATCGACCCGGGCGCAATAAACGGCGGGCCTCTGCTGGGTTTGAACGGCATCGTGGTCAAGAGCCATGGCGGGGCCGACGCGAAGGGGTACGGAAATGCAATCCGCATCGCGGTCGAACTGGCCCGCAGCGACTATCTGAAGAAGGTCAGCGAGAGCCTCAACCGGCTGACCGTCGTCCTTGAGCAGCCGGCCGCGAAGGACGCGGCCATGGAGACTCCCCAGTGAGCGTCATTCGCAGCGCCGTGACCGGTGTCGGCTCCTATCTGCCGGAACAGGTCGTGACCAATGCCGACCTCGCCAGGATCGTCGATACCTCGGACGAGTGGATCGTCGAGCGCACCGGCATTCGACAGCGGCACAAGGCCCGCGATGATCAGCCCACAAGTGATCTGGCTGTCGAGGCCTCGAAGCGGGCGTTGGCGGACGCCGGCCGGAGCCCCGCAGACGTCGACCTGATCGTCGTGGCGACGACGACGCCGGACATGACGTTTCCCTCAGTCGCCTCAATCGTCCAGCGCAAGATGGGTATCCCGACCTGCATCGCTTTCGACGTCCAGGCAGTGTGTTCGGGGTTCGTCTACGCGCTCAGCGTGGCCGACGGCTTCATCGCCCGCGGCAACGCGAAATGCGCCCTGGTCATCGGCGCCGAGGAGATGACCCGGCTGATGGACTGGACCGACCGCTCGACCTGCGTGCTGTTCGGCGACGGTGCGGGCGCCGTCGTCGTCGAACCACGCGAGGGGCAGGGGACCAAGGCCGACAAGGGTCTGTTGGGATTCGCCCTCCGCTGCGACGGCTCCAAGACAGACCTGCTGTATGTCGATGGGGGCCCTGCTACGACCGGATCGGTTGGCCATCTGCGCATGGCGGGAAACCAGGTGTTCCGGCACGCTGTCGTCAATATCGCCGAGGCCATCACCGCCTGCTGCGAGGCGTCGGGCATCGAGATCGCCGACGTCGACTGGTTCGTGCCGCACCAGGCCAATCAGCGGATCATCAAGGGCGTCGGCGACCGACTGGGGCTGAACGAGGCCAAGGTGATCTCGACCGTGGCGACGCACGCCAACACGTCCGCCGCCTCGATTCCGCTGGCGCTCGACGCCGCTATCAATGACGGACGCATCAAACGTGGCGATCTGGTTTTGGCCGAGGCCATGGGCGGCGGGTTGACCTGGGGCGCCTGCGCCTTTCGCCTCTAGGGCGCAATTCGCCTTTCCATTTGAAGGCGCTTGCTCTTTTATGGCCCGAACGGACTTTTTGAGGGGAGCGGACCATTGGCTCAGCACCAGACCCTGACGCGGGCGGACCTGTGTGAGGCGGTCCACGAGGAGGTCGGCCTGTCCCGGCAGGAGTGTTCGGCCCTGGTCGAACGGACGCTGGAGCTGATCATCGAATCGCTCGAGCGCGGCGAGACGGTGAAGCTGTCAGGCTTCGGCGTCTTCCAGGTTCGGGACAAGCGGGCCCGAATGGGGCGCAATCCCAAAACCGGCGAACCGGCCGCGATCCATCCGCGCCGGGTGATCAGCTTCCGCGCCTCCCAGATCATGAAGGGCCGGGTTCACGACGCTGTCGTGAGCGCCTGACGCCCGTGGCGAAGAGCCCGAACGCCTTTCGCACCATTTCAGAGGCGGCCGACGAAGTCGGTGTCCCGCAGCACGTACTGCGCTTCTGGGAGACCAAGTTTTCGTTCGTCACCCCGCTCAAGCGGGCCGGCGGACGGCGATTCTATCGTCCGCAGGACGTGGTGCTGCTGAAGGCCGTCAAGCGGCTGCTGCACGAGGACGGTCTGACCATCAAGGGCGTCCAGCGACTGCATCGCGAGCAGGGGCTGAAGCGGCTGGCGGTCTACGGCGACCCGGATGGAAAGGTGGCCTTCGAGCCCGAGGGCGGCGCGGAAACGGCTCCGAACATGGCGGCTCCAGCGGGCGTTTCACCGGTCCGGCTTCGGCAGGTCCTGGCCGAGTTGGAGGGTGCGCGGGCGCGTCTGGAAGCCGTTCTTTCGAGAACCGGCTGACCCGGCGTTTTTGGGTTTGCGGGCCGACGGCCCCCCGTCTATAGGGAGCGCCTCTCGGAGCGTGGCGCAGCCTGGTAGCGCACTTGACTGGGGGTCAAGGGGTCGCAGGTTCGAATCCTGTCGCTCCGACCATCTTCCGCAACGAAGACGGTTGGTTGAAGGGGTCGCTTTCGGGCGGCCCCTTTCCAATTTCGGCTCAGCGCGGCGGGCGTTCCGCCCATTTGAACAGTGGATAGAGCGGCACGCCCCAGCCGATGCCGGCGACGGCGTAGACCACCAGGTCGATCAGCGGGCCGGGCGGCAGGACGCCGCGCAGGGCGATGGCGCCCCAGATCCAGAAGGTCAGGAAGGCCAGCACGCCGAGCATGGCGACGAAGCGGCGGGTGCGGGGCCCCATGTCAGCGCTTGTTGCGGAACAGGAAGAAGGCGGCCAGGGCGATGACCGAGGCGGCCAGCGACCAGCCGACCCAGGTCCAGCCGTCCATGGTCGAGACGGCGAAGACGCGGATGGCGAGGAACCAGCCGGCGACGGCGGCGACGCCCGAGACCAGGGAGGTGGCGAACAGGCCGCGGCGACCGGTCAGCTGGTCGGCGGCCCAGGCGAGGGCGAAGGCGCCCAGAACGGCGACGACGATATCGGCGTATTGCAACCGCGTTCTCCTGACTGCGGCGCCGCGACGCCGAAAACCGACTCGATCTCGCCTTCGTGGGCGGGCATACCGCTCAATCAGGCGTCGGACCAGCGGCGCGACTTCCAGTGTAACGGTCGGGACAGCGGGCGTCGAATGAAGCGTTTCATCGGGGGCGATCGGAGCAGGGCGGCAGCCATCTGGCTGTTCGTCACGGCGGCGCTGGTGTTCGCGATGGTGGTGGTCGGCGGGATCACCCGGCTGACCGGTTCGGGCCTGTCGATCACCGAGTGGAAGCCGATCATGGGCGCCCTGCCGCCGATGAACGCGGCTGACTGGGCCGAAGCGTTCGAGAAATATCGCACCATCCCGCAGTACGAGCAGGTCAACGCCGGCATGACGCTGGGCGAGTTCAAGGGCATCTTCTGGTGGGAGTGGATCCACCGTCAGCTGGGGCGGCTGATCGGCGTCGTCTTCGCTATTCCGTTCATCGTCTTCCTCGCACTGCGGCGGATGCCGCGGCGGCTGATCGTGCGCTGCGCGGTCCTGCTGGCGCTAGGCGGACTGCAGGGGCTGATCGGCTGGTGGATGGTGTCGAGCGGGCTGAGCGAGCGGGTCGACGTGGCGCCGGAGCGGCTGGCGACGCACCTCGGCCTGGCCCTGCTGATCTTCGCCGGCCTGATCTGGACAGGGCTGGAGGCGTGGAACGGCGAGGAGCACTCGCGTCATCCGGTCGGCTGGAGCCGGGGGGCGGCGATTCTGCTCGGCGCGGTGTTCCTGCAGTGCCTGCTGGGCGGGTTGGTGGCGGGAGCCAAGGCGGGCTTCGTCTATACCGACTGGCCGATGATGAATGGCGAGGTGCTGGCGCCGGTGGCCTGGGGGCAGGGGGCGCTGGCCTTCCTGCACGATCAGGCGCTGGTGCAGTTCAATCACCGGATTGTGGCCTACGGTCTGCTTCTAGGCGGCACCGTCTATGCCGTGCAGGCTTGGCGCTGGCGGCTGGCCGAGGGGCTGGGCGCGTCGGCCTTTGTGCTGGCGGCGGCGCTGTGGCTGCAGGTGGCGCTGGGCGTCGCTACCCTGATTAACGCCGTACCGCTGTGGCTGGGGGCGCTGCATCAGGCGGGGGCGGCGCTGGTGCTGGCGTTGGCGACGGTCAACCTGTGGCTGGTGCGGCGGTCACAGCCGCGCCTGTTCATGTCCGGACCGAGGTCCACGGTCCTCTGATCGCGAAGGTCACGCCCGGGTACATGATGTTGACGAACAGCACCTGTCCGTCGGGCGAGAAACAGGCGCCGGCGAACTCGCTGTTGCCGGTGAAGACGTTGCGGCCGATCGTGTAGGTCCTGCCGTCCGGGGTGACGCCCTTGAGGTGGTTGCGGATCTCCGCCGAGTAGTTGTCCTCGCAGACGATCAGGTGGCCCCAGGGCGCGACGACGAGGTTGTCGCCCATGTTCATGACGCGCTCGTCGGCGCTTTCGAGGAACAGCTGGACGCGGCCGCCGTCGGCGCCGGGGGCATGCCGCAGGATCTGGCCACGGCGCAGCGGGCCGCCCGAGGTGGCGGTCAGATAGAGCTCGCCGTCGCCCCAGAAGACGCCTTCGCCGCGGGCCACGCGGGCGGCGCCGGCGGCGTGGCCGCGGAAGCGCAGGTCGCCGTTCGGCGATTCGACGTCTTCCATGTCGATCCAGACCACTTCGCGCCAGTCGCCGACGGCCCATTCGCGGGCCTCCTGATTGGTGGTGTCGGCGCCGGGTTTGCCCTTGAAGGCCATGGCCTGGAGCTTGCCGCCGTCGATCAGCTTGCCGGGGGTGGTAGGCATGAAGCGGTAGAACAGGCCGTCGTTCTTGTCCTCGGTCAGATAGACGACGCCGGTACGGGGATCGACGCAGACGGCCTCATGCTCGAAGCGGCCCATCGCCTTCAGCGGGACGGGCTCGACGAGGCCAGTCGCAGTCGCCGGGACCTCGAAGACGTAGCCGTGCTCCCTGGTGACATCGGAGCGGGCCGGCGTTTCCTCGGTCTCCTCGCAGGTCAGCCAACTGCCCCAGGGGGTATGGCCGCCCGCGCAGTTGGTCGAGGTTCCGGCAAGGGACAGGTGCTGGCTGACCGTGCGGCGGGTCTCGAGATCGTAGACGAGGGTGGTGGTTCCGCCTGGGAGGGGGCGGCCGTCCTTGTAGGTGTCGTAGCCCTTCGCCGGGTCCAGCAGCTCGATGCGCTCCTGATGGAAGCCGCCGGGGCCGAGGTTGCGGTGCAGGCCGCTGGAGCCCTTGAGCTCGTGGTTGCGGACGAGGGCGACCCTGCCGCCGCCGAGATCGAAACAGCCCATGCCGTCGGGCTGGCCGGGGACGAACAAGCCGTCGTCCATGGTGTCGCCGCTCTGCGAGATGACCTGGTAGGTGAAGCCCTCCGGCAGGTCGAGCAGGCGGTTGGGGTCCCGGACCAGCGGACCGTAGCCGTGCACCTCGTTGACGTAGGTCTCTTCGGCCGTCGCGGCGGTCTGGGCGTGGACGCTGCGGGCCAGTCCGGTGAAGGCGAGGGCGGCGGCCGAGCCGGTGAGAAGGTCGCGACGGGGCAGGCGCATGAGAGACTCCGAGGGGCAGGGGTCTTTATGGCGGGCCAGGGGGCGGGGGTCATCATGGTTCTGTGACGGAGGGCAGCCGAAAGCGCCGCTTCGTCCGAAGCGGTGTGGGGAAGGCGCGGGACAGCCGGGCCTCGCCCGGATGAGATTCGAGTTTACCGTTTCGACGAGACAGGCTGCCCCGCGCGGCCGTTATCCACTCGCCCCGCCGGCTGGCGGCCCTTCTCGGGCCTCACCGGCGTTCCGGACCCCCGTTGCCGGAAGGGCCGGAAGGCGGAACGTGCTGACCGTGTTCGGTCGATGTAGCGGTTCCATCCGAAGGCGCGCGGCGAGCAAGCGGAGGCCATCCATCGACCTCCGACGAGGACCCCCGGGCTTTCCTCCGCCCGGGCTTCATCGCTCGACCACAGCCCGCCGACATCGAGGAACGTGGATCCGACGCCCTCCCCACCGACGGGATGGGAGGGAGTCTGGCACGGGTTCCTCCTATGGCGTGTTCGTGACGCTGTGGGGGAGGTGATATACAGGAATTACAGTGGGTTGGCCTCTGAAAATGTGATGGCTGCACATTAACTTGCAGCGCAGCAATTCCCCTTTCGTCATCCTCCGGCGAGCCCCCGGGTCCGAGCTTCGCTCGGCCCGAGGACAGGCTCCGCGAGACCGGGGAACCCAGCGGCGCCGAAGGCGATCTGTTCAGGCAGGCTGGCGTGAACTGCGGCGCACCGACAGGGTCGCGCTCGCGCGCGCCGCTGGGTCCCCCGGTCTCGCTGCGCTCGCCGGAGGATGACGAAAGAATGTGAGGTATTTTAATACCGCATCTAGAAAGGCGTTAAATTCTAATGCACTACCAGTAACGGGCCGCCACAACCCGCATTGACCTGCCCCCCGCCTTCCTCTATCAGCGCGCCTTCCGCTCATCCCGGTCACGGGACGGGCCCTTCGTTCGTCCCCAGGAACCCTCGTCATGCTGAAGAGCACCACGGCTTCGCTGAAGCCGGCCGAGGTCGAGAAGAAGTGGATCCACATCGATGCCGAAGGCGTCGTGGTGGGCCGTCTCGCGACCTTCATCGCCAACCGTCTGCGCGGCAAGCACCGCGGCGACTACACCCCGCACGTCGATTGCGGCGATTATGTCGTCGTCACCAACGTCGACAAGGTGGTGTTCACCGGCAAGAAGAACACCGACAAGATCTACTACCGCCACACCGGCCACCCGGGCGGCGTCAAGCAGACGACCCCCGAGAAGGTGCTGAACGGCCGCTTCCCCGAGCGCGTGCTCGAGAAGGCCGTCGAGCGCATGCTGCCCAAGGAAAGCCCGCTGGCCCGCAAGCAGATGACCCACCTGCGCCTGTTCGCCGGTTCGGCCCACACCCACGAAGCCCAGTCGCCCGAGACGATCGACTTCAAGTCGGCTTCTCCCAAGAACACCCGGAGCGTCTGAGCATGACCGACGTGACTGCTGAAAACACCGCCGCCGAGACCGGCGCCGCCGACACCGCCCCGACCGAAACCCTGTCGGGCTTCGACGCCCTGAAGGGCATGGGCACGACCTCGAGCGAGAACGACGCTCCGGTCTACACCCAGAAGCTGGACGCCCAGGGCCGCGCCTATTCGACCGGCAAGCGCAAGAACGCCATCGCCCGCGTGTGGATCAAGCCCGGCTCGGGCAAGATCACCATCAACGGCAAGGATCAGATGCAGTATTTCGCCCGCGAAATCCTGCGCATGATGATCGCCCAGCCGCTGGAAGTGACCGATCGTCTGACCCAGTTCGACATCGACTGCACGGTGCAGGGCTCGGGCCTGTCGGGCCAGGCCGGCGCCATCCGCCACGGCCTGTCGCACGCCCTGACCCACTACGAGCCGGCGCTGCGCCCGGTCCTGAAGCCGCACGGCTTCCTGACCCGCGACGCCCGCGTCGTCGAGCGCAAGAAGTACGGCCGCGCCAAGGCCCGCAAGTCCTTCCAGTTCTCGAAGCGCTAAGCGGATCGCGAAAGCGGTTATGGATGGGGGCGCTTCGGGAAACCGGAGCGCCCTTTTTCTTTGCGGCTAGCGAAGCCGGCGCGACATGGAGACCGCATCACGGCACAGCCGCTCGGTAATGGCCCGGTTCTCCTGAAACCATTCGAAATTGCTGTTGAAGTCGACGCCTTCGTACTGCGCCGCCTGATCGCGCGGAATACGGCGGTCGGCGGTCACGCGTACCAGCAAAGCCTCCCGCGCCTCAGTCGCCATCCTGCTCTCGCGGCCTTCGTCGTCGGCGTTCATGAAGAAATCCGACTGGGCCGCTTCCCCGGCGAAATGCTGGGTGCATCCCGCCAACAAGCGCCAGAGAGGCTTTCCCTTCCATTGGGCGAAGTGAGCCGGAGCCGAGGACGGCACCAGTCTGTCGCGGGAATCGGCCGCCGGTCCGAGTCCGCTCGACTGTTGGGAATGGCTTGCGCCGGCCGCCGCCAGAACGACGGCGGCCACAGCCATCCCCAGAAACCCCGCCTTTTGCATGATATCGCTCTCCGCTACTGGTGAACGATAGCCTCCCCAGCCAGCGCCAGACAACGACGAAACATCGCCGCATGACCCACACCATCTTCATCGACGGCGAGGCCGGGACCACGGGGCTGGAGATCCGCGAGCGGCTGGAGGCGCGCGACGATCTGGAGTTGATCCTGCTGGGCGAGCGGCGGCGGGACGTGGCGGCGCGGCGGGCGGCGCTGAACGGGGGCGACGCGGTGATCCTGTGCCTGCCGGACGAGGCGGCGAAGGAAGCCGTGGCGATGATCGAGAACCCGGCGGTGCGGGTGATCGACGCCTCGACGGCCTACCGGGTCGATCCGACGTGGACCTATGGCTTCGCCGAGATGGCGCCGGGGCAGCGGGAGAAGATCGCGGCGGCGACGCGGGTGTCGAACCCGGGCTGCTATCCGACGGGGTTCATCGGCCTGGTGCGACCGCTGGTGAGCGGGGGGATCGTGCCGGCGGGCTGGCCGGTGACGGTCAATGCGGTGTCGGGATACTCGGGCGGCGGCAAGGCGATGATCACCGAGTTCGAAGGGGGCGGGGCTGAGCCGTACCGCGCCTATGGCCTGTCGCTGAAACACAAGCATGTGCCGGAGATGACGAAGCACGCGGGGCTGGAGCGGCCGGTCCTGTTCGCGCCGGCGGTGGGGGCGTACCGGCAGGGGATGCTGGTCGAGGTTCCGCTGCAGCTGGGGGCGCTGCCGGGCTCGCCGTCGGTGGAGGTGGTGCACGGGGCATTGGCCGAGGCCTATGCGGGATGCCGGTTTGTCGAGGTGGCGGAGCTGGAGACGACCGAGCCCATGACCGGGATCGATCCGGAGGGGCTGAACGGGACGAACAGGATGCGCCTGCACGTGTTCGGCGACCGGGCGGGGGAGCAGGTCCGTCTGGTGGCCTTGCTGGACAATCTCGGCAAGGGGGCGTCGGGGGCGGCAGTGCAGAACCTGAACCTGATGCTGGGGCTGGACGAGGGGACGGGGCTCGGCTGATCCCTCTCGTCATCCACCGGCAAGCGGCGCAGCCGCGCAGACCGGGGGGCCCAGCGGCGCCGAAGGCGATCTGTTCAGGCAGGCTGTTGCGAGCATCGGCGCTCCCGACAGTTTCGCGCTGGCGCGCGCCGCTGGGTCCCCAGGTCGCGGCGCTGAAGCGCCTTGCCGGAGGATGACGAAAGTAGGGGCCCTTGAAACCGCTCGCGCATCCCCGACGTATCAACGGTCATGACCCACACCCTTTCCCGCCGCCATCTGATGTTGACCGCCGGAGCCCTGGGGCTGGGCGCCTGTTCGCCGGGGCCGGCGGACGCCTCGGTGCGGCAGTATGCGAACTCGCCGTTCCGGCGGCTGACCGATGCGCAGTGGCGGGCGCGGCTGCCGAAGGCGAGCTATGACGTGCTGCGCCACGAGGCGACGGAGCGGCCCTACACCAGTCCGCTGAACGCGGAGGAACGGCGGGGAATCTACGTCTGCCGGGGCTGCGAATTGCCGCTGTTCCGGTCGCAGTGGAAGTTCGAGAGCGGCACCGGCTGGCCGAGCTTCTACGATGTGATCGCCGCCAATATCGGGACCAAGACCGATTTCGCCATCGGCATTCCGCGGACGGAGTACCACTGCGCCCGTTGCCTGGGGCATCAGGGGCATGTGTTCGATGATGGGCCGCGGCCGACGGGCAAACGCTACTGCAACAACGGGCTGGCGCTGAGCTTCAGGCCCGCCTGAGGGCCTTGAGCGCGGATTCGACGGTTACCCCGGTCCAGACGGCGGCGATGATGATCAGCAGACCGTAGTCGTGGCCGGGCCAGAAGATCGGCACGGCCGCGGCGAAGATGACGGCCAGCGGGAACAGGCCGGCCCAGACCGCCGTGCCGGGGCTGGAACGGTCGATCATCGGCGGGCGGGCAGGCATTTTCATGCGGCGCTGGAGTGGCGGGTTGAGCAGCACGAAACCGACCGTGCAGGCCAGCGCCAGCAGGGCGTTGCGCAGAAGCTGGGGAGAGGCGCCGTAGAAGCTCGCGGTGACCACGACCAGCACGAGCGCCAGACCCGTCGACAGGGCCAGCAGGAGGTTCGGTTCGAGGCGGTTCAAGACTTCACCTTCACATAGGAGCCAGGGGCCGGCTCCAGCGGGGGCAGGGGGCCCTTTTTCGGATCGCGGGCCGGCACCCAGTCGCCGGAGCGGGCGTGCAGCCAGTCGGCCCAATGCTCCCACCAGCTGCCGGGATGCTCTTCGGCCCCCGCCTGCCATTCGGCGAGGCTGTCGGGCAGGTTCGGGTTGGTCCAATGCTGGTATTTCTTCGCGGACGGCGGATTGACCACGCCGGCGATATGGCCCGAGCCGGCCAGCGTCAGGGTGACGTCGGCGTTCGCAAAGGCCCTGGCGGAACGGTAGACGGAGTTCATCGGCGCGATGTGGTCCTCGCGGCTGGCCTGAAAGTACAGCGGAATCTTCACCTTCGAGAGATCGGCGCGGACGCCGCCGATCTCGAACTGGCCTTGGGACAGGGCGTTGGCCCCGTACATCGAACGCAGATAGTCGAGGTGCAGCTTCTTCGGCATGCGCGTCTGGTCGGCGTTCCAGAACAGCAGGTCGAAGGCGGGCGGGTCCTTGCCCATCAGATAGTTGCTGACGAAGAAAGACCAGATCAGGTCGTTGGCGCGCAGGGCGTTGAAGGTCTCTGCCATGGCCGCGCCGGGCAGGACGCCCCCGGCGGCGTCCATCTGCTGCTCGATCTCGTTCAGCCAGTGGTCGTCGGTGAACAGCAGCAGGTCGCCGGCCTCGGCGAAGTCGTGCTGGGCGGCGAAAAAGGTGTTGGCGGTGACGCGGTCGTCCTTGTGTTCCGCCATGTGGGCCAGGGCCGCGCCCATCAGGGTGCCGCCGATGCAGTAGCCGACGGTGTTGATGTGGTCCGCCTGCGACTGCTCCAGCGCCTTCTCGATGGCGCGGTAGATGCCTTTCTCAAGGTAGTCGTCGAAGCCGTAGTTCGCCTTGTCGACATCGGGATTCACCCAGGAGCAGACGAAGACGGTGAAGCCCTGGCTGGACAGCCAGCGGATCATCGAGTTTTCGGGCTGCAGGTCCAGGATGTAGAATTTGTTGATCCATGGCGGGAAGATCAGCAGCGGGATCTGGCGCTGTTTGTCGGTGACGGGGTCGTACTGGATCAATTCGAACAGGTCGTCGCGCCAGATGACCTGGCCGGGGGCGGTGGCGACGTTCTTCCCGACCTCGAAGCGGCCGTAGTCGGCCTGGCTGATCTTTAGCTTGCCGGCGCCGCGCTCCATGTCGGCGGCGAAATTCTGCATCCCCTTGACCAGCGATTCGCCGTTGGACTCGGCCAGGGCCTTGAGGGCGGCGGGGTTGGAGGCGAGGAAGTTGGAGGGGGAGAAGGCGTCGGTCAGCAGTCTGGTGAAGAATTCGGCCCGGCGTTTGGTGCGCGGATCGATGTCCTCGACGCTGGAGACGAGGCCGTTCATCCAGTCGGCGGTGGCCAGGTAGGACTGGCGCATGACGTCGAACATCGGGTTCTCGGACCAGGCCGGGTCCTTAAAACGCTTGTCCTTCGACGACGTGGCGACGGCTTCCTCGCCGGCGGCGCGGCGCGTGGTCGAGGCCCACAGGTCCATGTAGCGGTTGAACAGATCGGCCTGGGCGGCGAACAGCTTGTCGGGGCGGGCGGCGAGGCCGCTCATCACCTGGGTCATGGCCGGGCCGACGTTGAGCGGATCGGCCGACAGGGCGGCGGGCCCCGCTTCCGAAGTCTTGGCGGCCTGGGAGAGGGCGGCCTCGGCGATGGCGGCCTGGGCGGTCATGGCGGCCTTGGCCAGGTTCAGGGACAGGGTCTCGAGCATCTGGCGCTGGTCCTCGCCGGGGAAGGCGGAGGCAGCTTCGCGCCCAGGTGTGGCGGCGGGCTCGGGCGCGGGTTCAGGCGCGGGGGCGGGCTGTTCAGGCGGGGCCTTGGTCCTGGCGGTGCGGGGGCGCGGGGGCTTGGCCGAGGTGGGGCGGCCGGCCTTGCGCGGCGCCCGGGACGCGTCGGTCCCGGACGCGGGAGGCGGGGTGGTCGGACGCTTGGCCATCGTGGGGCTCCGGGAGGACGTCAGGATCGGACGTAAGGGAGGGTAGTCACCCTTCCGCCGGCCGCCATCATGGCATATGACCGCCCCTGACATGAACGCGCCGATCGGGAAATTCGCAGCGGCCGCCGCCGCCGCCGTCGCCACGGCCGGCCTGACCGCCTGCGTGGGGGTTTTCGACCCGCAGACGGACCCGACCTCGCCGGTGGCGCCGCGGGTGCAGGCGCTGGTCGACGCCAACCGCGCCTATCCCCGCTGGGCCGATTTTCCGCGATCGTCGGAGCCCCGGCCCGAGCCGTCCCAGATCGCCGCGCGCGTGAACGCCCTGAACGCGGCCAGTGGTGATCTGGCGAGCGAGGTGGCGCGCATCGAGTGGACGCTGACGGGGGATCCCGTCGCCTGGGCCGAAGCGGTGCGTGCGCGCGTCGCCGCTGTCGCCGTCGCGCCGGTGACGCAGAACACCGCCGCCGAGATCGAGGAATTCGCCCGGCAAACCCGCGAGCGGGGTCGGGCCCCACCGCCGATCCCTCGTCGCTAGCCCATCAAAAGGTCGCCGGGACGACAGAATCCCGGGATCATCGTCCTCAGGAGAACGCCCATGGCCGGACAGGCCCCCTATGCATCCACGCTCGCCGCCGACGCCGCCCGGGTGACAGAGCTGGCCGCCATCGCCAGCTACGCCCAGATCGGCCGCGGCGATGAGAAGCAGGCCGACCAACTGGCCGTCGACGCCATGCGCACGGCGCTGAACAAGCTCGACATCGACGGCAAGATCGTCATTGGCGAGGGCGAGCGCGACGAAGCGCCGATGCTGTACATCGGCGAGAAGGTCGGCACCGGAAAGGGCCCGGCCATCGACATCGCCCTTGATCCGCTGGAGGGCACCACCCTGACGGCCAAGGCCATGGCCAACGCCCTGTGCGTGCTGTCGATGTCGCCGGGCGGCGGCATGCTGCACGCGCCCGACACATACATGGACAAGATCGCCATCGGGCCGGGCTATGCGCCGGGCACGGTCGACCTGGACATGAAGCCGCAGGAGAATGTGCGTTCGCTGGCCTCGGCCAAGGGCGTCGATCCGCGCGACATCACCGTCTGCGTCATGGACCGGCCGCGCCACTCCGAGCTGATCGCCGCCCTGCGCGAGGTCGGGGCGCGGGTGCTGCTGATCACCGACGGCGACGTGGCGGGCGTGATCCACACGGCCGAGCCGGAGACGGGCATCGATCTGTATCTCGGGTCGGGCGGGGCGCCGGAGGGCGTGCTGGCGGCGTCGGCGCTGAAATGCGTCGGCGGGCATTTTCAGGGCCGCCTGATCTTCCGCAACGACGACGAGCGGGCCCGTGCCGAGCGCACCGGGGTCAAGGATTTCGACCGCAAATACGACCTGCACGAACTGGTCTCCAAGGACGCCATCTTCGCCGCCACCGGCGTAACCAAGGGGGCCATGCTGGACGGGGTGCAGGTGCAGGCCGGCTTCGTCACCACCCACACGCTGGTGATGGATTCCTCGACGCGGACGATCCAGCGCATCCATACCAGACGGCCGGTCTGATGGCCGACGGGGGGAGCCTGTCGGCGTCGCATTCTGCGTTTCTGGGGGTTTCCCGCTCGCTGTCCGGGCGCGCCTGGCGGCAGAGGCCGGCCGAGGCCGGCCTGATCCGCGCCCACATGCAGGCGCTGAACCTCGAGGAACCGCTGGCGCGGGCGTTGGCGGCGCGCGGGGTGCGGGCCGATCAGGGCGCCGACTTCCTGCAGCCGACGCTGAAGGCGCTTTTCCCCGATCCATCCAGCTTCATGGACATGGACGCGGCGGCGGAGGCGGTCCTCGACGCCCTGCAGGCCGGTGCCGCGATCCATGTGTTCGCCGACTACGACGTCGACGGGGCCTCGAGCGCGGCCCTGCTGGTGCGCTGGTTCCGGGCCATGGGCGCGGACCTGCCGATCTACGTGCCCGACCGGATCACCGAGGGCTATGGGCCCAGCGCCCGGGCGTTCGAGACGTTGAAGGCGTCTGGCGCCGAGCTGGTCATCACCGTCGACTGCGGCGCGGCGGCCAATGAGGCGGTGGCCCACGCCTCGGCGATCGGGCTGAAGGTTGTGGTCATCGACCACCACATGATGCGCGAGCACCCGCCGGTCTGCGCCGCCGTGGTCAATCCGAACCGGCCGGGCTGCAATTCAGGCCAGGGCAATCTGGCGGCGGCGGGGGTGGTGTTCGTGCTGCTGGCGGCGCTGAACCGGGAGGCGCGGCGGCGGGGGATGTTCAGCGATGTGAAGGAGCCGGACATCCGGCAGTGGCTGGATCTGGCGGCGATGGGGGCGATCTGCGACGTCACCGGCCTGACCGGTTTCAACCGGGCCCTGACCAGCCTGGGCCTGCGGGTCATGTCGGACTGGGGCAATCCGGGGCTAAGGGCGCTGCTGGCGGCGGCGGGCGCCGAGCCGGGACCGGCCAAGTCGAATCATGCCGGCTTCATCCTCGGACCGCGCATCAATGCCGGCGGGCGGATCGGCAAGTCCGATCTGGGCGCGCGGTTGCTGTCGACCGACGATCCTGAGGAGGCGCGCGACCTGGCGCAGGAGCTGGACGCCCTGAACATCGCCCGCCGGGAGGTCGAGCGCCAGGTGACGGAGCAGGCCACCCGTATGGTCGAGGCGACCGGCGCCCATGCCGACGGCTCGGCCGTGGTGGTGATCGAGGGCGACGATTGGCACCCGGGCGTGGTCGGCATCGTCGCCGGGCGGCTGCGCGAGCGCTGGCGCAAGCCCGTGGTGGTGATCGGCGTCGACGCGGTCAACGCCATCGGCAAGGGCTCGGGGCGGTCTCAACCGGGCATGAACCTGGGGCGCGCCGTGCAGGCGGCTTGGGAAGGCGGCCTCCTGCTGGCCGGGGGCGGGCACGCCATGGCGGCGGGGCTGACGGTGAAGGCCGACGGGATTGGCCCGCTGCGCGACTTCCTCAACGAGCGGATGGCGGGCGAACAGGCGGCGGCCGAGGCGCTGGATGGAGTCGAGATCGACGCCTTGATTGATCCGGCCGCGGCGACGCGGGCGCTGTTCGAACAGTTCGAGCAGCTGGCGCCGTTCGGCCCGGCCAATCCGGAGCCGCTGTTCGCGCTGGAGCATGTCGCGGTGCGCGAACCGGCGGCCATGAACGGCGGCCACGTGCGCTGTCGGCTGGTCGGGGCCGACGGCGCCTCGGTGAAGGCCATCGCCTGGCGCTGCGCCGACCTGCCGTCGGGCAAGGCGTTGCTGGCCGGGCAGGGCGGTCTGAGCGTTGTCGGTCGGCTGAAGGCGGACGACTGGAACGGCCGGCGGGGCGTGCAGTTCGAGATCGAGGACATCGCCGATCCGCGCATGGCGTGAAGCGAACGCCGATCGGATTTTTCTACGGCCAAGCCGCTTGCACCCTGCGGAATCGGCGGCTATATCGCCGCTTCCCCGCGCCGCGGTCCCTTCGTCTATCGGTTAGGACGTCAGGTTTTCAACCTGAAAAGAGGGGTTCGATTCCCCTAGGGACTGCCACGCGGGGCTTCCACACATTACCGGTCGAAGCCACATCGCCTGCGGCGCCAATCGCTGCCGCGGCCGGGAAGGATGCAGCGCGCCGATACCGGCTTTGGGCCCACAGCCGCGAAAAATATCCGCCTGCCGGCTGAAACCGGTGTTTTTGCGTTTTCCGACGTTCACAGAACCGTGTTAAACAAGCCCTGCTCGCAGTACGCGCGGGCAGGGGGAAGACGGTGTCGGACTACGAGGGCGTTGAGACGATCGAGACGGTGCGTATCGCCGGCCGGGTGAAATGGTTCGATCCCGGCAAGGGGTATGGCTTCATCGTGCCCGATGAGCCGAAACTGACCGACATGAAGGATGTGCTGTTGCACGTCTCCAGTCTGCGCGACAGCGGCCGCGATACGGCCGCCGAAGGGGCCCTCATCACCTGCGACTGCGCCCGCCGCGCCAAGGGCTGGCAGGTGACCGAGGTCCATGACCTCGGCGAAGGCGATCCCGACGCCGCGGCCGTCCCCCGGCGCAGCGGCTATGACGGGATGCGGCGCGACAGCCGCGCGGTCACCCTGCCGCTGGACGGCGACGGTTCCCTCGAGACCGCCGTGGTCAAATGGTTCAACCGCACCAAGGGTTATGGCTTCGTGGTTCGCGACGGCAAGCCCGGAGACATCTTCGTCCATGTCGAGACCCTGCGCCGCTGCGGACTGGACGATCTGATACCGGGAGAGCCGGTGGCTGTGCGGTTCGCCGAGGGTCCGAAAGGCTTGGTGGTCGCGGAAATCCGGCCGGCCGACTGATCGCAGCTCAAGGATGCTCGCGCCCGGCGCCTGCGGCGGCTATGCTGGACTTGCCGCGCGCGCGGATTGGCGCAAGATGCGGCGGGCTGTCTCGAGGGTGAAGTGATGTTGGTTCGTCGCGGTTTTCTGGCGGCTGTCGCCGGTCTGGTGCTTTTGGCTGGATGCGCAGGGGCTGGTACGGCGAAGGGGCCGAACGGCGAACCGCTGGAGCCCTTGACGGTCGTCACCTCGACCGGCGAGCACCGGTTCATGGTCGAAATCGCCGATGACGAGATGGAACGCCAGCGCGGTCTGATGCACCGCGAGCCGCTGGCTGACGACCGGGGCATGTTGTTCCAGTTCCCTGACGTGGCCGAGCGCGGCTTCTGGATGCACAACACGCCCAGTTCGCTGGACATCATCTACATCGACTCCTACGGCCGCATCGTCTCGATCGCGAGGAACGCGCGCCCCAACTCCGACGCCATCATCCCTTCGAACGGGCCGGCCGCCGGGGTGCTGGAGATCCGTGCCGGGCGGGCCGCCGAGATCGGCGCACAGCCGGGCGATCGCATCCGGCATCCGTTCTTCGCCGAATAGCCGCCATCCGCGTTGCGGCCGGAGCCGGCGCGTGGCAAAGACCGCCGCTCTGGATCGGGGTGTAGCGCAGCCTGGTAGCGCATCTGCTTTGGGAGCAGAGGGTCGGAGGTTCGAATCCTCTCGCCCCGACCAGCATCTGGCGGCAGTTTCCGGTCCCGGTCAGGCCCGGAATCCGGTCCCGCCAAACCACTTCATGAACAGGCGATAGAAGAAGCCTCCGCGGGTCTTGCGCCTCGCGGGACGCGCCTGGCGGCCGCCGCCCTTGTATTCGTGCACGATCACAGAAGTTCTCCCAACCCCGGCCCGGAACAGCGTGACCGTGGCGTTGGTTCCTGTGTCGGATGGCGGACAAAATGTCGGCTGGCCCCGCCCGACGACTGGCTGGCGAGGGTGTGCGGCGTGCGGGCGGCTTGATCGCCGGCGCGAAGGCTTCTAGAGCCGGACCGCCCATGAAGGCCGGTCCGAAGAGGTCAACCATGCTCGCCCGCATCTACCGCCCCGCCAAGACCGCCATGCAGTCCGGCAAGGGATCGACGAGACACTGGCGGCTGGAGTTCGAGCCGGCGACGGCGCGGACCATCGATCCCCTGATGGGCTGGACCAGTTCGGCGGACATGAACGGACAGGTGCGGCTGGAATTCGATTCGCAGGAGGAGGCGGTGGCCTACGCGGAGCGTTATGGCATTCCGTTCCGGCTGCACGAACCGCAGGAGGCGCCGGTGATCCTCAAGGCCTACGCCGATAATTTCGCCACCAGCCGCAAGGTGCCGTGGACGCATTGAGTTGTTGGTGCGGCTATCGCTCGTCGCGCGGCGGCTCGCTGCTTGAGCCGCGTGATCAGGGCGGCTAACGCTCACCAAAGCCACCGGGCGCCCATAGCTCAACCGGATAGAGCACCCGCCTTCTAAGCGGACGGTTGCAGGTTCGAGTCCTGCTGGGCGCGCCACGGGCGGCGGAAATGATCCTGATCACGCCGCTATGCCGGGGCGCGTTTCCGTAATACGCACAGGAATGAGCGTCGCCGCCGCCTACCTCTACAGCCTCGGGAAGCGCGTCCGCGCGGTGGACATTGACGAGCGCATCGACTGCCCGGAGGACAAATCGCAGTTCGTATGGATCGGCCTGGTCGATCCGACGGCGGAGGAACTCGCCGCGGTGCAGGCGGCCTGGGATCTGCATCCGTTGGCGATCGAGGACGCCGCAAAGGGAGCGCAGCTTCCCAAGCTGGACGTCTACGGTGAGCAGTTGTTCATCGTCGCCCGAACCGCGGCGCTGGAGGGGGGCGGGATCACCTATGGCGAGACGGCGATCTTCGTCGGCCACAGCCATGTCATCAGTGTGCGGCACGGATCCAGCCGGGGCCATTCGGCGCTGCGGGCGCAGCTGGAGGCGTCGCCGCTGCTACTGGCCCAAGGGGTCGACTACGTCCTGCACGCCATCCTCGATTTCGTGGTCGACGGTTATCTGCCGCTGGTCGACGCCGTCGAGGAGGAGGTGCTGGCGATGGAGCGCAAGACCGTCGACCAGTTCCTGTCGCGCACGGAGATCAACCGAATCTTTGAGATCCGGCGCGAAATGATCCGGTTCCAGCGGGTGCTGGGGCCGGCGGGCGAAGTCGCCTCCAAGCTGATCCGGCTGGACCTGCCCTGCATCGACGTCGAAGCGCGGCCGTACTTCAGCGACGTGCTGGATCATGTGCGGCGGGTGCAGGCCATGGTCGACGGCCTTCGCGAGGTGCTGACCTCAGTCTTCGAGTTCAGCAATCTGCTGGAGCAGCAGCGAACCGGGGCGATAACCCGGCAACTGGCCTCCTGGGCCGCCATTCTCGCGGTTCCGACGGCGATCGCGGGCATCTACGGGATGAATTTCGAGCATATGCCGGAGCTGGAGAGTCCCTATGGCTACTGGGTCGTGCTCGCGGTGATCACGGCCATCTGCGCCGGCCTGTACGTGCGCTTCAAGCGGGCGCGCTGGCTGTAGCGGCTGGACGGCGGCAACCCGACCTCCGGCTTCGCCGTTGAGGACGCGTGCGCATCGCCACCTTCAACATCAACGGGGTCAACACCCGGCTGGCCGGTCTGCTGCAGTGGCTCGAAACGGCACGGCCGGACGTGGTCTGCCTGCAGGAACTGAAGGCGACGGACGCGCAGTTCCCGGCCGAGGCGATCCGGGCGCTGGGCTATCACGCCGCGTGGAAGGGCGAGCATCGCTGGAACGGGGTGGCCATCCTGGCGCGCGACGCGGAGCCCGTAGTGACGCGGCGGGAGCTGCCGGGCGACCCGAAGGACGCGCAGAGCCGGTATCTGGAGGCGGCGGTGGACGGGGTGCTGATCGCCTCGCTGTACCTGCCCAACGGCAATCCGCAGCCGGGGCCGAAGTTCGATTACAAGCTGGCGTGGATGGAGCGGCTGAACGCCCATGCGGCGGAGCTGCTGGAGACCGGCGCGCCCGTGGTACTGGCCGGCGACTACAATGTCGTGCCGACCGAGGCGGACATCTACAACAGCCGCTCGTGGAAGAAGGACGCCCTGCTGCAGCCGGAGAGCCGGGCGGCGTTTGCGCGGCTGCTGGCGCAGGGCTGGACCGACGCACTGAGGGAGCGGTACCCCGGCGATCCGCCGCCGTGGACCTTCTGGCAGTATTTCCGGCAGGCGTGGGAGCGGGACGCGGGGCTGAGAATCGACCATCTGCTGCTGAGTCCGGCGGTCGCCGCGCGGCTGAAGGACGCCGGGGTGGATCGCGAGGTGCGCGGGCGCGAGCGGGCCAGCGATCACGCGCCGGTATGGATCGAACTGGACTGAGGCGATGGCGCGCAAGCTGAAGGTGTTCTGCTATTCCGACGGCTTCCACTCGTGGACCGTGGCGGCGCCGTCACGGGCCAAGGCGCTGGAAGCCTGGGGGGTGAAGCGGGACCTGTTCAAGGACGGGGCGGCGCGGGAGATCGATCTCGGGCCCGATCGCGAGGCGGCGCTGGCGGCGCCGGGGGAGCTGATCGAGCGCGGCCTGACGGTGGACATCGGCAAGGTGGAGCGGACGAAGGCGCTGAAGTCGAAGCAGAAGCCGGACAAGCCGATACCGGACGCAAAGGCGAAGGCGCAGGCCGAGGCGCTGGAGAAGGAACTGGCGGCGCTGGACGAGACGCAGGCGAAGGAGACGGCCGAGCTGGAGGCGGAGCGTGAGGCGCTGGAGCGCAGGGCGGCGGCGCTGGCGAAGCGGCAGGCGAAGGCGCGGGACGTTCTGAAGGCGAAGCTGAAGACGGCGCGGGCGAAGCTCAGCTGATGGCGCGCCAGGCGGCGAGGCCGCGCTCGAGGTCGGCTATGAGGTCGGCGGGGTCCTCAAGGCCGACGTGGAGGCGGAGGAGTTCGCCCTCGAAGATCGGAGGGGCGCGGCGGAAGGCGAGCTGGCTGGTTTCATGGGTGATCAGGCTCTCGAACCCGCCCCAGGAATAGCCGAGGCCGAACAGTTCAAGCGCTGACATCAGGGCGTGGGCGGCGGTCTCAGAGCCGCCCTGCAAGACCACGCCGAAGATCGAGGCGGCGCCGGCGTAGTCGCGGCGCCAGAGGTCGTGACCGGGCGCGCCGGGCAGGGCGGGGTGGAGCACGCGGGCGACCTCGGGACGGGCCTGCAGCCATTCGGCCACGGCGAGGGCGGAGCGGGCCTGTTCGGCGTAGCGCAGGGGCAGGGTGCGCAGACCGCGCAGGGCCAGCCAGGCGTCGTCGGGCGAGACGCGCCAGCCGAGATCCTCGATGGTCTCTGATATCTGGCGGCCGACGGCGGGGTCGGCGACGGCGATGGAGCCCATCAGCAGGTCGGAGTGGCCGCCGACGTATTTGGTCACCGCCTGGACGCTGACGTCGACGCCGTGGGCCAGCGGGCGGAAGGCGAGGCCGGCGGCCCAGGTGTTGTCCATCACGGTCAGCACGTACCGCTCGCGGCAGGCGGCGGCGAGGGCCGGGACATCGGCCAGTTCGAAGGTCAGGGAGGCGGGGGACTCGATCAGCAGCAGACGGGTGCGGTCGGTGATGGCCGCGAGGATATCGCCGGCCGGGGCGTCAGGCGCGTGGAAGGTCGAGGCGATGCCCCGCGCCTTCAGATGGCGGTTGAGGAAACGACGCGTCGGGCCGTAGAGGGCGTCCGTGGCCAGCACTTCGTCGCCAGGGCGGAGCAGGGCGGTCAGGGGCACGGTGACGGCGGCGAGGCCGGAGGGGACCAGCCAGGCGTCGGCGGCGCCCTCCAGATCGGCCAGCGCGGCGCGCAGTTCGCGGGCGGCGGTCAGGTCCTCGATGCCGTAGGCGGGGCCGGCGCTCTCGTCGCGCATGGCGGCCGGATCGTCGTTGAGCAGGGTCGAGGCGCGTTCCACCGGCGGGCTGACCGGGCGGCGCCCCCGGCCACGGCGGGTGGCGGGAACGATCAGACGTGTACGGTCGCTCGGGTTGGACATGGGCCGTCGAGGGGTTGCGGTCGAGCCCCCAAAAGCCTCTAAAGCAGGCGGGGCGCAAGGTCTGGAATGGCTCGGGCGAGGAGCGGAATGCGGACACAGGTGGTTCGGCGAACTTCGGCGGCGGGCGTGGTTTTGGCGCTCGGCCTGATGACGGCGGCGTGTGGCCGCGGCGACCGCGAGGTCGAGGCCGAGAAGACGCCGGTCGTGGCCGCCACCGAGGCGCCGGAGTTCGCGAGCCCGACGCTGGAGGCGATCAAGCGCCGCGGCCGCCTGAACTGCGGCGTGCACGAGGGGCTGGTCGGCTTCGCCTACACTGACAACCGGGGCCAGTGGCGCGGTTTCGACGTCGACTTCTGCCGGGCGCTGGCGGCGGCGGTGTTGGGCAACCCGGACGCCGTGCGGTTCGTGCCGCTGACATCCAGCCAACGCTTCGACGCCCTGCGCGGGGGCCGCGTCGACGTGCTGTGGCGGGCCACATCGTGGACCATGTCGCGCGAGATCTCCGAGGGAATCCGCTTCGCCGGGATCAACTATTACGACGGGCAGGGCTTTCTGGTCCGCCGCGCGCTGGACCTCGCCAGCGCCCAGGAATTGAACGGGGCGAGGGTCTGCGTGCAGAGGGAGACCACCTCGGAGTTGAATGTCGCCGATTTCTTCCGGGGCCGGGGCCTCGAGTATCGTCCGGTCGTGGGGGCCAACGAGGAGGCGGCCCGGACCGCCTACGCGCGCGAGGACTGCGACGCGCTCAGCGCCGACATCTCGGCCCTGGCGGCGGCGCGGACCCTGCTGTCGAACCCGGAGCAGCACGCCATCCTGCCCGATGTCATCTCCAAGGAGGCCTTGGGGCCCGCCGTGAAGCGCGGCGACGAGTCGTGGACGTCCATCGTGCGCTGGACCCTGAACGCCCTGATCCTGGCGGAGGAGCTCGGCGTCACGGCGGAGAACGCCGACCAGCTGGCCGAGGAATCGCCCGACCCGCAGATTCGCCGTTTGATTGGGGTGGAAGGCGACCTCGGGGCGACCATGGGTCTATCCAAAGACTGGGCAAGGAATGCCATCGAAGCCTCTGGCAACTATGGTGAAATCTTCACCCGCAATCTCGGTCCCGATTCATCGCTCGACCTGGCGCGCGGGCTTAACGCACAATGGAACGCTCGGCCGGGCGGCCTGATCTACGCCCTGCCAATCCGGTAACGACATCGGCCGAGGCCGGGGGGAAGCATGGAAACGACCAAACGGGGCAAGGTCCCGCTCTATCTGTGGATGCTGCTGGGCTTCGCGGCCGGCCTCGGAGGCGGACTCTACGTCAATCTGACCGGCCAGGTCGTCATCCCGGAGGTGATGGAGATTATCCGCTCCGTCGGTCAGATCTTCCTGCGCCTGCTGTTCATGCTGGTCCTGCCGCTGCTGTTCTCGGCCCTCGCCGTCGGCGTGGCCGAGATGGGCGACCTGAAGTCACTGGGCCGGGTCGGTTACAAGACCCTGCTGTTCACCATCATGGTCTCGGCGATCGCCGTCGGCATCGGCCTGGGCATGGTCAATGTCTTCCGGCCGGGCGACGGCGTCGATCCGCTGCTGGCGCAGCAGCTGCTGGCGCAGGGCGCCGAGGGCGCATCGGCCATCGTCGGCAGCGCGCCGCAGAGCATCGAGGCGGGTCAGTTCTTCCTCGACATGATCCCGTCGAACGTCGTCACGGCCGCGTCCGAGAACCAAATCCTGCCGGTGATGGTCTTCGCCCTGATCTTCGGCATCGGCATGGTCATGGCCAAGAGCCGCGCCACGGACCAGCTGCAGGAGACGCTGCAGGGCGTGTTCGAGGTGATGATGAAGCTCATCAACCTCGTCATCAAACTGGCGCCGATCGCCATCGCCTGCCTGATGTTCAATCTCGCCGCCGTATTCGGCTGGGACCTGCTGGTCCGGCTGGGGGCCTACGCCCTGGTCGCCGTGGGCGCGATGGCCATCCACATGTTCATCGTCTACCCCCTGCTGGTGTGGATTTTCGGCGGCATGAACCCGCTGAAATTCGCCGCGGGCGTCAAGGAGCCGTTCGTGGTCGCCTTCTCGACGGCCTCGTCCAACGCCACCCTGCCGATCGCCATCAAGGCGGCCGAGGAGCAGTTGAAACTGCCGAAGCGCATCTCCCGCTTCGTGCTCACTGTCGGGGCCACGGCCAACCAGAACGGGACGGCGCTGTTCGAGGGCGTGACGGTGCTGTTCCTGGCCCAGTTCTTCGGCGTTGAGCTGAGCATCGGCCAACAGCTGATCGTCATGCTGGTCTGCATCCTCGGCGGCATCGGCACCGCCGGCGTGCCGGCCGGGTCGCTGCCGGTCATCGCCCTGATCCTCGTCATGGTCGGGGTGCCGGCCGAGGGCATCGGCCTTATCCTCGGCGTCGACCGCTTCCTCGACATGTGCCGGACCACCCTGAACGTCACCGGCGATCTGGTGGCGGCCACCGTGGTCTCGCGCGGCGAGAGCGATGCGGTGGTGCCGGACGACGTGCCGGTTCCGGCCGTGGCCCCGCCTAACTAGGGGTCGGCGACGGGTCGGCCGGTCATCGCCGCGTAGAGGTCCGCCTCAAACGCGGCGATGTCGCCCCGCAGGGCGGAGAGGGCGCGGGCCTCGTAGCGGCGGAGCACCTCCCCCTCGTGCAGGACCATGCCCTCGGCGCAGTTCAGCACGAAGGCGGCGGCGTCGTGCAGGGTGGTGATGACGGTGCGGCCCTGTTCCACGGCCCGCCGCAGCAGCGCGCGGAGATCATGGGCGGCGATCGGGTCCAGCCAGTTGAACGGCTCGTCCAGCACCAGCACCGGCCGCTCACCGATGAAGGCTGAGTAGACCGCCAGACGCTGGCGCATGCCCGACGACATCGCCCCGATGCGCAGGTCGAGCAGGGACGGTATGCCGAGCAACTCGTGGACATCGCGGGAAAGCCCGGGCTCGCCGGTGCGGGACAGGGTCAGCAGGTCGATGAGATCGGCGCCCGTAAGCAGGTTTGGCAGATCGGCCTGGTCAGGCATGAAGCCGATCCTGCGGCCGCGGCCGCGCGGGTCGCCGCCGACTTCCTCGCCGGCGATGCGGATCCGCCCTTCTGACGGCTCCAGACGACCGGCGAGCGTTCTCAGCAGGGTGGTCTTGCCGCTGCCGTTGATGCCGAGAACCCCGAACCAGACGCCGGCCGGGGCGTCGAACGACAGGCGGTGGACGACCGGCTGACCGGCCAGGGACACCGAGAGGCCTCTCACGGAGACGCCGCCGCTCACGCCAGCCCCATGCGCTTGTCGGCGCGCCGGTAGAGCCAGGCCGTGCGGACGAGAAGCCAGACCCCCGCCGCCGGGCCCGCAACCAGGCCGATGATCAGGACCAGGGCGGTCTCGATCTGCGCCAGGAGGCGAGCAGCGGGGGCGGACCGGCGGACGCCGTGCAGCAATTCGAGCGCCCGCAGACCGGCGCCCAAGGCCACGCCCGCGAGGGCGGCCGGCGCCGACAGCACGGCGACGACGGCTCCCGCCGCAAGCACCACGAGAAGCCGAACGCCGACAACGTCGACGGCGAGACGGAGAAAGCTGGTCGAGTCGAAAGTCAGGAGGCGCACCGTGGCTGCGTCGAAGCGGAGGGTCAGAACGGTGGCGAGAAAAGCCAGCACCGCCGCCGTGCTGTCAGTGAACACGGCCAGTCGCGTCTCGACGTCCGCGAAGCCGATCAGAAGCGACGCGGCCCAACACGCCGCCGCCCACACGCCCACCGGCAATCCGGCTTCGGCCCGCATGAGCTCGATCCAGCCGAGTCTGGCGGCGCGGCTGCTCATCGGGCGTGAGCGGTGGGATGAGACGGCTTTGCGGATCCGGGTGCGCATCGGGCGTCGGGGCAGGTACAGCCGGACGACGGCGCCAATGGCGCCTCCCGGTGCGGCCGCGAGGACAGCAGTCACGAGAGGGGCGACGGGGCGTCCCTGCATCGGCAGGGCCGCGACGGCGACGACCAGAAGCACGACCGACAACAGCACCAGGGTCCGGACCCCGAACCAGACCGCTACCGCAGCCGGATCATCGGCCAACTCACGGAGGGGGCCGGCGCGGAGTGCGGGCAGAGGATCGTGGGCCAGGGTGAAACCCACGCCGACGGCGAATCCCAAAGCGGCGACCGCAGAGAAGGGCAGGTCCGACGCGTGGGTCCGCAAGGTCCAAGCGGCTCCCAAAATGAAGACGAGCAGCAGCGAGACGCCGGCGACGATCGCCAGAGGATCCGGGCGCAGGGCGGCCAGCAGGCCGAGCAGGCGGCGCTGGTCGTAGCGAAAAAGATTCAGGATCGCGTGCAGGCGAGTCGTTCCATGCGGACCTCACAGCACGGTGGACGCGCCTGGGCGCGGGCGCAACCGTCAGCCCTGCCGGGTCGCGACGGCGGTCTCCGGGCGCCGGCCCCATTCCGCCCAGCTTCCGTCATAGAGGCGGGAGGGGCGGCCAAGGACGGTGAGGCCGAGGCTGAGGATGGCGGCGGTGACGCCGGAGCCGCAGGTGGTCACGACGGCCTGAACCCGGTCCACGCCGGCGGCGTCGAACACCGCCTTGAGCTCGTGCGGCGGCTTCATCGTGCCGTCGGCGTGGAGCAGGTGAAGGAAGGGGAGGTTCAAGGCACCGGGCATGTGGCCGGACCGAAGGCCTTCACGGGGTTCCGGCGCCCGACCCTCGAAACGGTCGACTGGGCGAGCGTCGAGAACCTGCGCCGCGCCAGCGAGGGCTGCGTGTACGTCATCGAGATCGGCGACCGCGGCGCGATCGAGGCGGGCGGTGAAGGTCGCAGGCCGGACCGGGGTCGGGGATCCGGACTCGACCGGACGACCCTCCGCGAGCCATCTCGGCAGACCGCCGTCGAGCACCTGCACCCGCGGCGCGCCCATGACCCGGAACATCCACCAGGCGCGGGCCGAGGAACGGATGCCGACGGTGTCGTAGACGATGATGTGATCGGTCTCGCGCAAGCCAAGGCTACCCATGCGGGCGCCGAAATCCTCCGCCGCCGGCAGCATGTGCGGCAGCGTGCTGTCGGGGTCGGAGCTGGCCTCCAGGTCGAAGAAGACCGCGCCCGGCAGGCGGGCGGCCTCGAAATCCGGTCGCCCGTCGCGTCCGTCCAGATGCCAGCTGGCGTCGACGAGGCGGATGTCCGGGGCCCCAAGGCGGAGGGCCAGGGCGGCGGTGGAGATCAGGGGCGGGAGGTCGGGCATAGCCCCAGTCTAGCAGAGGCCGCTCAGGCCCGCGAAAGGCCGAGCTGGATCACATTGGTGCGGGCGGTGCGGAAGCCGGCTTCGCAATAGGCGAGGTAGAAGCGCCACAGGCGGCGGAAGCGGTCGTCGAAGCCGCCGAGGCGGCGGATGTCCTCCCAGGCGGCCTGGAAGCGCTCGTCCCACAGCCGGAGCGTCTCGGCGTAGTCCTGGCCGAAGCGGTCGACTCCGCGCCAGTCGAGGCCGGCGGCGGCGACAACCGGCTCGAGCGCCGCCTCGGACGGCAGCATGCCGCCGGGGAAGATGTATTTCTGGATAAAGTCCGTGCGATTGCGGTAACCGGCGAAGACCGCGTCGTCGATGGTGATGATCTGCAGACCGGCCCGGCCGCCCGGTTCGAGCACGTCGCGGATCTTGCCGAAATAGGCGGGCCAGTACTCCTCGCCGACGGCCTCGAACATCTCGATCGAGGCGACCCGGTCGAAATGGCCACGCACGTCGCGATAGTCGATCAGCTGGATGTCCGCCTTCTCGGACAGGCCGGCGTTGAACATCCTTTGGCGGGCGAAATCGTACTGTTCGCGCGAGATGGTGATGCCGGTGACGCGGGCGTCGATCTCTCCGGCCGCGAACTCGGCGAATCCGCCCCAGCCGCAGCCGATCTCAAGCACCGACTGGCCGGCCTGAAGGTCCATGACGCGGGCGAGGCTGGCGTATTTCTCGCGCTGGGCCGCCTCCAGCGCAACGCCGGCGCGGGTGAACCGCGCCGAGGAATAGGTCATCGAGGGGTCGAGCCAGGCGGCGTAGAAGGCGTTGCCGATGTCGTAGTGGGCGTGGATGTTCTTGCGGGAGCCGGACCGGCTGTTGCGGTTCATCCGGTGGGACAGCCAGTGGATGGCCTTCATGATCCTGTTGCCGGCCACAAGGCGGCGGATGTACTCGCTGTTGCGGGCAAGCGCCTCGAGCAGGGCGGCCAGGTGGGGCGTCTCCCATTCGCCAGCCATATAGCCCTCCGCGAAGCCGATGTCCCCGGAGGCGAGGACGCGGCCGGCGAACCGGTAGTCGCGGATATCGAGGGTGGCGGAAGGGCCGGGCTGGCTGCCCTGAAGCAGATGGCTGGCGCCTCCGGGCAGAAGCACGGTCAGGCGGCCGACGGTCCAGTTGGAGGCCAACAGACGCAACAGCAGGCCGAACCCGCGCGGCGTGCGGGCGGCGGCCTGCTGTCGATCGACGGTTACCGTCGTCATGCGGCAAAGGTGGGGTCGGGAGGGGCGGCTCGTCAATCCCCGGGGCTCAGGGCGGTGCGGTGGCCTTGCCATTCACGTCCGTGTAGCTTGCCAAGCTGAAGGTCCGACGCCACCTGATCGCCATACCGGCGCGGCAAGGAGCCCGCCGCCAACCGTCAGTCCGGGAATTCGCCGTGTCCAAACCCAACGCCATCATCGACATCAGTGACGGGCTGAAGCGCCCCGTCAGTATCGGCGGCGGACAACGCATCGTGTTCATCGCCGGCCCTTGCCAGCTGGAAAGCCGTCAGCACGCCCTGGAAATGGCTAACGCGCTGAAGGAGATCGGCGAGCGGCTCAACGTCGGCATCATCTACAAGACCAGTTTCGACAAGGCCAACCGGACCAGCGCCAATGCGGCGCGGGGATTCGGTCTCGAAGGCTCGCTGCCGATCTTCGCCGAGATCCGCGAGGTCACGGGCCTGCCGGTGCTGACCGATGTGCACACCGAGGAGCACTGCCGCATCGCCGCCCAAGCCGTGGACGTGCTGCAGATCCCGGCCTTCCTGTCGCGCCAGACCGACCTGCTGCTGGCCGCGGCGGCGACCGGCAAGGCGATCAATATCAAGAAGGGCCAGTTCCTTGCGCCTTGGGACATGAAGAACGTCATCGCCAAGGTGGTCGGGGCGGGCAATCCGAACGTCATGGCCTGCGAGCGCGGGGCCAGCTTCGGCTATAATACGCTCGTCTCGGACATGCGGTCGCTGCCGATCCTGCGCGAGATCGGCTGTCCCGTGGTGTTCGACGCCACCCACAGCGTGCAGCAGCCGGGCGGGCAGGGCACCTCGTCGGGCGGTCAGCGCGAGTTCGTGCCGGTGCTGGCGCGGGCGGCGGTGGCCGTCGGCGTCGACGCGGTGTTCATGGAGACGCACCAGGACCCCGACAACGCGCCATCGGACGGGCCGAACATGGTCCCGCTGGACCAGTTCGAGGCCCTGGCGGCCGAGCTGATCGCCTACGACGACCTGACCAAGGCGCGGATGGCGAAGGCGGCGTGAATCCGATAGGCCAAGGATATGGCTGAACGGACGCTTGATCTCGGACAACTGCAGGCGCTGCTCGAGCGGGTGCGCGGGGTCAGGGTGGCCTGCGTCGGCGACCTGATGCTGGATCGCTACGTCTATGGCGAGGTCAGCCGGATTTCGCCGGAAGCGCCGATTCCCGTGCTGCAGCGGCGGCGGACCACGGCCATGCCCGGCGGCGTCGGCAATGTGGCGCGCAACGTGGCGGCGCTGGGCGGCACGGCGCAGCTCGGCGCAGTGGCGGGGCTGGACGCGGCCGGCGACGAGCTGGCCGCCCTGATCGCGGCGGAGGCCGGCATCGAGAACGCGGTGGAGCGGCGCGCCGGCGTGGCCACCACCGTCAAGACCCGGTTCGTGGCGGCGGGGCAGCAGCTGCTGCGCCTCGACGAAGAAGCGGCGGCGCTTCTGGCCGTTGAAACCGAAGCGTTTTCCGGGGCCTCTGTCTTTCTGCTGTCGGATTACGCGAAGGGCGCGGTGAGCGATCTGGTCATTGCCCAGGCGCTGTCGACGGCCGAGGCCACCGGCGCGACGGTCGTGATTGACCCCAAGGGTCGCGACTTCGCCCGCTACGGCGCCGTCGACCTCATCAAGCCCAACGCCAGCGAACTGGCGGCGGCGACAGGCCTGCCGGTCGACAGCGACGAAGAGGTCGAGGCGGCGCTGAAAGCGGTGCTGCACGCCGCGGCCGCGAAGGCTATCGTGGTCACCCGGGCCGGCAAGGGCATGAGCCTGATGCGGCGCGGCGGCTTGGTGAAGCATTTCCCCGGCCGGGCGCGCGAGGTGTTCGACGTCTCGGGCGCGGGCGATACGGGCCTGGCGGCGCTGGGGCTGGCGCTGGGCGCCGGCGCTTCGCTGGAGACGGCGGTGGAGTTCGCCATCCTCGCCTCGGGCGTGGTGGTCGGCAAGGCCGGCACAGCGGTCGTGACCCCTGCCGAACTGATCGACGCCGAGATGAGCCAGCATGCCGCGGGCGCCCACGCCAAGGTCATGCCGCTGGAGGAACTGGCGCACGTGGTCGAGGGCTGGAAGCGGCAGGGGTTGAAGGTCGGTTTCACCAATGGCTGTTTCGACATTCTGCACCGGGGGCACGTCGCCTATCTGGCCCAGGCGCGATCATGGTGCGACCGGCTGGTGGTGGCGCTGAACACCGATGCGTCGGTGCGGCGGCTGAAGGGCGAGGGGCGGCCGATCAACGACCTCGACAGCCGGGCCGTGGTTATCGGCGGTCTGGCCAGCGTGGATCGGGTGACCAGTTTCGACGAGCCGACGCCGCTGGCCCTGATCGAGCGGTTGCGGCCGGACGTGCTGATCAAGGGGGCGGATTACACCCGCGAGGGCGTGGTCGGCGGCGACCTGGTGGAAAGCTGGGGCGGCGAGGTGAAGCTGGCGACGTTCGAGGATGGCTATTCGACCACCGGGACGATCGAGAAGATGAGGGACGACCGATGAGCCGGCGGATGATCGTGGTCACCGGCGGGGCCGGCTTCATCGGCTCGAATATCGTGGCGAGGCTGTGCGCCGAGGACCGGCGCGACGTGGTTGTCTGCGACCGGCTGGAAGACGCGGCGCTGGGCAAGTGGAAGAACATCGCCAAACACCCGATCGCGGACTTCTGGCAGCCGGAGGAGCTGTTCGAACAGCTGGAGCGGCATGCGGAGCGGATCGAGGCCGTGGTCCACATGGGGGCGATCTCATCGACGACGGCAGCCGACGCCGACCTCATCATGCGGACCAATTTCACCCTGTCGCGGGACATCTGGGACTGGTGCGCCCTGAGGGACGCGCGGATGGTCTACGCGTCATCGGCGGCCACCTATGGCGACGGGGAGCAGGGGTTCGAGGACGACGACCGCCTTGAGGCGCTGGCTTCATTGAGGCCGTTAAATGCCTATGGCTATTCGAAAATGCTGTTCGACCAGTATGCGGCGCGGCAGTCGGACCGGGGGCAGTCGCCGAGCCAGTGGGCGGGGCTGAAATTCTTCAACGTCTATGGGCCGAACGAGTACCACAAGGGCGGCATGAAGTCGGTCGTGGCGCAGATCTGGCCCACGGTCGCGGCCGGCGAACCAGTGACGCTGTTCCGGTCGCACAACCCGGCTTACGCCGACGGCGGGCAAATGCGCGACTTCGTTTTTGTCGACGACGTGGTCGACATTGTCGACTGGCTGCTGGAAACGCCGGCGGCATCCGGCGTGTTCAACGCCGGATCGGGGCAGGCGCGGTCGTTCCACGACCTTGCGAAGGCGACCTTTGCGGCGGCGGGCAAGGAGCCCCGGGTCGACTATGTGGATACGCCCGAGAGCATCCGGGACAAGTACCAGTATTTCACCGAGGCGCGGATGGAGCGCGTCCGCGCCGCCGGGTTCAACGGACAGTCGACGCCGCTTGAGGAGGGGGTCCGGCGGTATGTGCAGGACTATCTTGCCACCGCGGATCCGTATCGATGAAGGGGCCGCGGCTGACCGTCCGGCAATGGCTCGGATGGACCGGCTTCGTCCTGATCTTCCTGCTGACCGCCGCGGTCGCCGTGTGGCGCGGCGACATCCTGAGGGCCGGACTGGATCCACAGGTACCCTTCCAGACCTACCAGCCGCCCCCCGCGCCTGACTATTCCCGGCCGGAAGCCTGGGCGATGAGCGAGGTCCGGACGCCGGACGCCGGGCCCGCAGCCGTCTTCTTCGTACATTCGACCACCTATGACGGCGGCCGCGAGTGGAACGAGCCGATCGGCGATCGCGTGGCCGACGCCTATCTGAGGCGCGTCGTGCTGCCCAACTACGCGGGACCGTTCGCGCGGCTGGGAACGGTCAGCGCGCCGCGGTACCGGCAGGGCAGTCTCTATACGCGCCTCACACTGAGGGACGATGCGCGCGAGGCGCGGGCTTTCGCCTACAGGGACGTCGCCGCCGCCTTCGAAACGTGGATCTCCCGGCATCCGCAGGGCCCGGTTGTACTGGCCGGGGTGGAGCAGGGCGGCGAACTGGTCGAGCGGCTGCTGCGCGAACGGGTGGCGACCGATCCTGCGCTGCGCGAGCGTCTCGTCGCCGCCTATCTCATGGACGTGGTGACGCCGGCGGAGGCTCTCTCGCCGCGGATTCCGCCCTGCGAGAGCCGGGCCGAGGTCGGGTGCGTCGTGGGATTCTCGCCGGTAAGCGAAGGCAATGACGGCGCCGCGCGGCGGCGGCTGAGGCGGGCGCTGGTGTGGGACGAGCGCGGAAGGCTGGTCGAACTGGGCGACCGCGAGCCGCTGTGTGTCAATCCGGTGACCGGCTCGACGTCCACGGCGCCGATCGAGGCGAGGCTGAACCGGGGCGCGACCAATGCGACCGGGCTGGAATGGGGCGCCCGACCGGCGCTGCTGGCGCGCGAAATCGCCACCCAGTGCCGGGGTGGCCTGCTGCGCCACACGGAGCCGGAGATGGAATCCTTCCGCCAGGACGGCAGCTGGGCTGATCGGAGAAAGTCTCGTCCGTACAATCTCTTCTATGGCGATATTCAAGCCGACGCGCAGGCGCGCCTTGCGACCTGGCGGGCGCGGCAGGAATCCTAGTCAATCCCGGATCGATCGTTCCGCCAGTCAAACAGGGCCTCGAGCACCTTGACCGCTTCACCGCGGGGCGAGGTCAGGTCCGGATCGCGGCCGAGCACAAGACGGGCGTCGTCGGCCGCCGCCAGCAGTAGCTCGCGGTGCCGGATCGGGTCGGCGAAGCGGTAGGCGGGGAAGCCGCTCTGCTTCAGGCCCAGCGGATCGCCTCCGCCGCGCAGGCGGAAGTCTTCCTCGGCGATCTCGAAGCCGTCCTCCGTGCGGCGCAGGGTCTCGAGCCGGATACGAGCGGTTTCGCCTAGCCCATCGTCGCCCGCCCCGTAGAGCAGCAGGCAGGTGCTGGCGGCTGTGCCGCGCCCGACCCGGCCGCGCAGCTGGTGCAGCTGGGCGAGGCCGAAGCGGTCGGCGTGCTCGATGACCATGATCGAGGCGTTGGGCACGTCGACGCCGACCTCGACCACGGTCGTGGCGACGAGCAGCGGCAGTCGGCCGTCAGCGAAATCGGCCATCACCGCCTCACGCTCGGCGCCGGCCATCTGGCCGTGGGCGAGTCCGACCTCGACGCCCATGATGCGGCGCAGGTCGGCGGCCCGGGCCTCGGCGGCGGCGAGGTCCGAGGCCTCGCTCTCGGCCACCAGGGGGCAGATCCAGTAGGCCTGGGCCCCGCTGTCGAGGGCGGCCTTCAGGCGTTTGGCGACCTCGCCGATGCGGGCCAGCGGCACGACGGCGGTCGTCACGGGCGTTCGGCCCGGCGGCTTTTCGGTCAGCCGCGAGACCTCCAGTTCGCCGTATTGGGTCAGTTCGAGGGTGCGCGGGATGGGCGTGGCCGACATGGTCAGCAGGTGGACGCCGCCGGTGCGGGGGTCGCCCTTGGCCTGCAGCCGCTGGCGCTCGTTGACACCGAAGCGGTGCTGTTCGTCGATGACGGCCAAGGCCAGGCGGTCGAAGCGGACCGCGTCCTGGAACAGGGCGTGGGTGCCGATGGCGACCTGCGCCTCTCCCGAGGCCAGCGCCGCCAGACGGGACCGGCGCTCCGCCGGGGTGTCGCGGCCGGTGAGCAGGACGGTGGGCACGCCGGCGGCCTCGAGCATCGGCGCGAGCCTTTGCCAGTGCTGGCGGGCGAGGATCTCGGTCGGGGCCATCAGGGTGGACTGGAAGCCCGAGGCGGCCGCGTCCGCGAGCGCGAGCGCCGCCACGGCCGTCTTGCCGGAGCCGACGTCGCCCTGCAGCAGGCGACCCATCTGTTCGCCCGAGGCGAGGTCGCGGCGGATCTCGGCGAGGGCGTGGATCTGGGCGCCTGTCAGGTCGAAGGGCAGGGTGGCGAGCACCCGGGCCGAAGGTTCGCCGGGATTGATGATCGGCGCGGGGGTGATCTTCCGGGCGCGGCGGCGGCGGGCGAGGGCCAGCTGGTGGGCCAGCAGTTCATCATAGGCCAGCCGCTGGCGGACCGGGGCGTCGGGCGACAGGTCGGGCTCGGCGGCCGGGGTGTGCAGGGCGCCGAGAGCGGCGCGCCAGCCGGGCCAGCGCCGTTTGGCCAGCCATGCGGAGTCCTGCCACTCCGGCAGCTCGGGCGCATGTTCGAGGGCACCTTGTACGAGCTTGCGGATAACGCGCGAGGTCAGCCCCTGGGTGGCCGGATAGACCGGCTCGACGGCGGCGATGTCGCCGGCTTCGGCGGGGGTGAAGATGTCCGGATGGACGATCTGGACCTCGTTGTTGAAGCGCTCGACCTTGCCGGAGACCAGCCGGCGCTCCCCCTTCGGGAGCAGGCGGTCGATGTGACGGGCCGAACCGCCGAACCAGATCAGATGGACGAAGCCGGTCTGGTCGGTGGCGCGGACCTTGATCGGCACGCCGGGCTTGCCGGGCACGAGCAGGCGGTCGACGACGATGTCGAACACGCCGACCTGCCCCTCGACGGCGTCGACGGCGGTCATCGGACGGCGGACGATCAGGCCGGACGGCGACAGGAACAGCAGGTCGCGGACCAGCGGCCCGGCCAGCTTCTGCACGAGCGGCAGGATTTTCGGCCCCACGCCCTTCAGGGTGGAGACCTCCGCGAACAGGGGAAAGAGACTCGGCGGCCGCATCGCCGACAGCATAGCTGGCGAAAGGCGCTCTGGAACGCTATCTCACCGCACTTCATTGAAGTGCCCTACGCTCGCCGCCCGGCGGCTCGCTGCTGAGGGCGCTTCTCACGATTTCCACCGGGCAAGGAAGCTTGTGGCCGATACCGACGCACGTCTGAAAGAGAGATTGGGCCGCATCGCCTTCCGGGCGTGGCGGCGCGGCTTCCGCGAGGCCGACCTGGTTCTGGGCCCGTTCGTGGATCGGGTCGGGCCGGAGCTGGACGAGGACGAGCTGGATGCTCTGGAGGCCCTGCTGGCGCAGGACGACGATCACCAACTGTACGCCTGGATCATCGGGACGGAGCCCACCCCGGCGGAGCACGAGACACCGGTGATGGCGAAGATCCGCGCCTTCATGCGCGAGCACGTCGCCGCGGCGGTGGCCGAGGGCGCCGGCTGATGGACGCGCAGATTTCGAAGCGAAGCGATCAGGAACTGGGCGGGGCGCCCGAGGGACTGGACGCCCTGACCGTGGCCGAACGGCTGAACGCCGAGGGCGGCGTCGGCGTCTTCGTGGCCCGCGACTACGCGCGCATGGGCGAGTTCGTGCAGGCCTTCCGGTTTTTCGCTGACGACATTGAAGTGGTGGAGTTTCCGGCGTGGGACTGTCTGCCCTATGACCGGCTGAGCCCGACCTCGTCGGTATCGGCCGAGCGGATGGCGGCCCTGACCCGGCTGGCCCAGCGAGACGCCGGTGACGAGCGCCCGCTGCTGGTGGTGACGACGGTCAGCGCCGCCATGCAGCGGACACCGCCGCGCGAGGTGACCTGCGGAGCCGGGTTCGAGACTACGGTGGGGCTGGACCTCGATACCGCGGCGCTGGAACGGTATTTCGCCGCCAACGGCTATATGCGCGCCTCGACGGTCTCTGAAAAAGGCGAGTTCGCCGTCCGCGGCGGGGTCATCGATGTCTATCCGCCGGGCTTCGATGAGCCGGTGCGGCTGGATATGTTCGGCTCCGAGCTGGAATCGATCCGCACCTTCGACCCGGCCACCCAGCGATCTACCGGACAGTTGCGTGACGTTTCGCTGGCCCCTGTGTCCGAAGCCCTGCTCGACCCCGAGAGCATCTCGCGTTTCCGGACGGGCTATCTCGAACTGTTCGGCGCGGCCGGCGATGACCCGCTGTACGCCGCGATCAGCGAGGGCGCGCGGCGGCAGGGCATGGAGCACTGGCTGCCGCTGCTCTACGAGCGGCTGGAAACGCTGTTCGACTATCTGCCCGACGATGCGCGGCTGTTCCTCGACAACCAGGTGGAGGCGGCGCGGTCCGAACGCTGGAATCTGACGAAGGACGCCCATGACGCCCGGCGAGACGCCGCCATGGGCAAGGGTGGGGCGGCGTACAGGGCGTTGCCGCCCGAACGGCTGTATCTGCCCGAGGGCGACTGGAACAGCGCACTGGCCGGTCGTTGGGTGCGGCGGCTGTCGCCATTCGACGGCCCGGGAGAGAACGCCGGTGGGCGGCTGGGACGCAGTTTCGCGGCCGAACGGGCCCAGGACAGCGTCAACCTGTTCGAGGCGGTGGCGCGGCACGCCGAGATGGTCAAATCGGCGGGCAAGCGGGTGTTGTTCGCCTCGTGGACCGAAGGCTCGTCCGAACGGCTGGCCTCGATGCTGGCCGACCACGGGCTGGAGCATGTGGTGGCCGTGCGCGACTGGGCCGATGTCCAGACGGCGCCGAAGGACGTCTACCTCCGGGGCGTGCTGCCGGTCGAGCACGGCTTCGAAACGGCGGAGATCGCCGTCATTTCCGAGACCGACATGCTGGGCGACAGGCTGGCGCGGCCGAAGAAGAAGCGGCGGGCGTCGAACTTCCTCGCCGAGGCCTCAGCCCTGACGACCGGCGATCTGGTGGTCCACCTCGACCACGGCATCGGCCGCTATGAGGGGCTGAAAACGCTGGAGATCCAGGAGGCCCCGCACGACTGCCTCGAACTGCTCTACGCCGGTGAGAGCAAGCTGTATCTACCCGTTGAAAACATTGACCTGCTGACCCGCTATGGCTCGGAGGCCGACGGCGTGCAGCTGGACCGGCTGGGCGGCGCGGGCTGGCAGGCGCGCAAGGCCAAGGCGAAGCAGCGGCTGCGCGACATGGCCGAGGGGCTGATCGCCCTGGCGGCCAAGCGCAGCCTGCGCACTTCCGACGCCATCACGCCGCCGCAGGGTCTGTTCGACGAATTCTGCGCCCGCTTCCCCTACGACGAGACGGACGACCAGCTGGCCGCCATCGGCGACGTGCTGGAGGACCTCGGCAAGGGCACGCCGATGGACCGGCTGATCTGCGGCGACGTCGGCTTCGGCAAGACCGAGGTGGCGCTGCGGGCCGCCTTCGTGGTGGCCATGACGGGACAGCAGGTCGCCGTCGTCTGCCCGACGACCCTGCTGGCGCGGCAGCACTTCAAGACCTTCAAGGAGCGGTTCGCCGGCTGGCCGGTCAAGGTGCGCCACCTGTCGCGGATGGTGACCGCCAAGGACGCGGCCGAGACGCGGGCGGGGCTGAAGGACGGCTCGTTCGAGATCGTCGTCGGCACCCATGCGGTGCTCAGCGAACAGGTCGGGTTCAAGGACCTCGGCCTGGTGATCGTCGACGAGGAGCAGCACTTCGGCGTCAAGCACAAGGAGAAGCTGAAGTCCCTGCGGGCCGACGTCCATCTGCTGACCCTGACCGCGACGCCGATCCCGCGGACGCTGCAGATGGCGCTGTCGGGCATCCGCGAGATGTCGATCATCGCCACGCCGCCGGTCGATCGTCTGGCGGTGCGGACCTATGTGACGCCGTGGGACCCGGTGCTGGTGCGCGAGGCGCTGCTGCGCGAGAAATACCGCGGCGGGCAGGCCTATTATGTAGTGCCGCGGCTCAGCGACCTGCCGGACATCGAGAAATTCCTCCGCGAGCAGGTCCCCGAGATCAAATTCGTCGTCGGCCACGGCCAGATGTCGCCGACCCAGCTGGAAGACGTGATGAGCGCCTTCTACGACGGCAGCTACGACCTGCTGCTGTCGACGACGATCGTTGAGTCCGGACTTGATGTTCCGACCGCCAACACATTGATCGTGCACAAGGCCGACATGTTCGGCCTGGCGCAACTGCACCAGATCCGGGGACGGATCGGGCGGGCCAAGGCGCGGGCCTTCGCCTATCTGACCACGCCGCCGGAGAAGCCGATGAGCCTGTCGGCCGAGCGGCGTCTGCAGGTGCTGCAGTCGCTGGACAACCTGGGGGCCGGCTTCCAGCTGGCCAGCCACGATCTGGATCAGCGCGGCGGCGGCAATCTGCTCGGCGACGAGCAGTCGGGCCATATCCGCGAGGTCGGGGTCGAGCTGTACCAGCAGATGCTGGAGGACGCGGTGGCCGAGCTGCGGCAGGCGGGCGAGGGCGGCGGGGTGGTTGATCGCGGCTGGTCGCCGGCGATCAACGTCGGGGCGGCGGTGCTGATCCCAGAGGACTATGTGCCCGACCTGAACGTGCGTCTGAGCCTGTATCGCCGCCTGTCGGACGCCGAGAACAACGAGAGCCGCGAGGCGCTGGCGGCCGAGCTGATCGACCGTTTCGGTCCGCTGCCGGACGAGGCGAAACAGCTGCTGCGCATCGTCGGGATCAAGGCCAACTGCAAGACGGCCTGCATCGAGCGGATCGACATCGGGCCCAAGGGCGCGGTGCTGACCCTGCGCAACAACGAATTCCCCAACCCGATGGGGCTCGTCGGCCTGATCCAGAAGAACCACGCCTTCTGGAAGATCCGGCCGGACCAGAAGATCGTGGTCAAGGGCGACTGGGATACGCCGGCGGACCGGCTGAAGGTGGCCGAGCGTATCACCGCCGATCTGGCGCGGGTGGCGGGGGCGGGCTAGCAGCCCGGCGCGACGGTTTCGAAGCGCTCGTCCCACCACGCCTGCCAACGGGCCTGCAGATCGGCGAGGGCGGCGTCGGACAGACCGTGGGTGGTCAGGGTCAGCATGGCGGAGCCGCGCGGCTTCTTGTCGGTCGGCGGCTGGTCGACCACGACCAGAAGGCCGTCGCCCCAAGCGTCGACGGTGACACCAATCTGGTGGCGGGCGGTGAACCAGACCTGGCCAGCGGACTCCTCGGGGCCGAGCGGTCCCGCCCAGGGCTCGCCGGCGGCCGGGGCGGCGTCGAGGCCAAGAAGGCTGCGCGCCAGACCGTCCTCACGCGGCGGGCCCGAGAAGAACAGGGTGCGCCGGCTCTGGCCGGGATGGCGGGCGAAGGCGAAGGCCAGCTGCCAGGTGAACGAAATCCAGCCTTCGATCATGCCGTCGAAGACATCCGACCAGTCGCCGGCGGGGGCGGAGCGGACCACGCGCACGACGCTGGCGTCGCCGCGCGCCTCGACTTCGTAGCGGTCGTTGACGCCGACGAAGGTGACGGTGCGGGTCGCCTCGTCGGCGGCGGCGTGGGTGATGAAGATGAAGTCGATCTCGTCCTTCAGGGTGTCGGCGTCCCAGCCGAACCAGTCCTTGATCTTCGCCGGATCGCGCAGGGCGGCCCAGACGGCGTCGGCGGGCGCGGGAACGGTGACCTCGACAAGGACGTGGTCTTCCATGGGCTGGTCGGCGGCTTCGGTCATGAGTCAGTTCCTCGCAGGCGCGGGTTTGGGGACGGCCGGGTGGGCGGCGGCGGTGAGGCGGTAGCGACGGCCTGACGGCGCGGTGTATTTGCGGGCGAGGGCGGCCACGGCGGCGCTGACCTCTTCAGTGAAGGCGTCGAAATCGGCGGGTTCGGCGAAGACGACATCGGCCTCGACCGTCAGGGTCAACAGGCGAGAGCCTTCAGCCGCCGCATCCTGACGCATGCGGGCGACGTCCCGCACGATGGTCGAGGCGGTCGAGATCAGGTGCCCGGCCGCGTGGCGGTCCTGGGCCTCGACGGCGTCCGGGTCAGGCGGCGCCTGCATCAGGGCGGGGTCGAGGACATGGTCCCGCGCGGCGACGAAGAGCCGTTCTGTGAAGCCGCGCTTGCGCCGTTCGCCCGCAGGCTGGACCAGGCCGGCGCCTTCAAGGGCGCGAAGATGATAGCCGATCTTCTGCCGCGGCATGTCCAGCTGCTCGGCCAGGCCCGCCGCCGAAGCCGGGTCTGCCAGGGCGGACAGGATGCGCCGCCGGATCGGGGCCAGCGCCAGCAAGGCGGTGTCCAGATCGTCGAGCAGGGCTGAAGGACGGGCCGTCATGACCCGACCGTGCATTAGACAACTCGAGTTGTCAAATGGACGCGGCTGCGGCCCGGATGTCGGCCGAGGCGCGCTCCAACACCGCCGCAGGGGACTCACCCGGTCCGACCTCGGCCACGCCGACCTCGAATTCGACCACGAAGGGCGACCGGTCCGGGCCGGCGTCGAAGGCGGTGCAGCCGATCACGGCGGCGATCCGGTCTGCCGCGATCCGCCCGGCAGGACCACGGGTGGCGGGCAGGGCGAGGGCGAAGACGTCGGCCGATAGCCGCGCCGCGGTATCCTCAGTCCGGATCAGGCGCGACACCATCGCCCCGATCTGGGGCAGGGCGCGATCCAGCCATCCGCCCTTGCGGGCCTCGACTACGGGCGGGGTCTCCGACACGCGGAGGACGACGACCGACAGGGGGCGGCGGCGCTGGCGGGCGCCCTCAGCGATCCGGGCCAGGTGGCTGGCGAACAGTTCGGGGGTGAACAGCCCGGTGGCCGGGTCCGTCAGACCTGAGCCGCGTGCGCTCTCCAGAGCCCGCCGGATGGCGACATGGCGGCGATGATGGCGGGCGAGGGCGACGATGCGTTCGGCGGTCTCCTCCTCCGGCGTGTCCGCTGCGGCGACGTCGGCGAAGCCCCGATTGTAGAGTTCGGACAGATTGATCTCGCCGGAGCCGCGCAGATAGAGCACCGCCGGGATGTGATAGAGGCGGGTGTTGCGCTTCATCCCGGAGGCGATCGACAGGGCCGGGGCGTGGTCCTCGGCGCCCCACAGGACGGCGGCGTCGAATGGCCGCTCATGCAGATAGTCGAAGGCGGTGTAGGGTGTCGGCGCCGCGACCACCTCGCAGCCGTGCCCGACCAGGGCGTTCGACAGGGCGAGGAAGTGGCGATCGGGCTTTCCAGCGGCCAGCACACGCAGCGGGCTGGCGTCGACTTCGGCGGCCGGTAGCGGTTCGCCGCGAGCGGCGAAGGTCGCCTCGCGCAAGGTGACCTCCTCTTCGGCGATGGCGGCGCGGACGAGGTTCTCGAGCCGAAGCGCCGCCTGGGCGGCGTGCGGCACCGCCGACATCGCGATATCGGCGAGTCCGGGGGGCCAGTCAGCCGCCTCGGGGCCAATGGCCATGATCGGCAGGCGGCGCGGCGAAACGGTCTGGCGCAGGGCGGCGACGCTCTCCGTGGCGTCCGGCATGCGCGTGTCGAGGATGACGGTCTCAAGCGGCCAGTCGACCAGGACCTGGACGGCGCCGGCCAGCGACCGGGCCGTGACCGTTCGCCAGCCCAGCGCGTCCAGTCCCTGGCACAGGGACCCGATCAGGTCGTCATCCGAGGCGACGACCAGAATGCGCGGATCGGAAGTCAAGGCGATGTCTCCAGCGGCCCCCCACCCGGGCCGCGATCTCATGGCGGCGGACCATAGCGAGGGTCGGCGTGGCGAGGCAACCGGCGCCGTCCGCCTTTCCCCAGCCGCGAATTGCGCTAAAGGAGACCGCTTCGGAGGCGGGTCAGGACACCGGTTTGCAGGCCAGCAAGGACATCGAAGACGCTGTGCGCTGGGCGACGCCCGCGCTGTGGGGACGTCTGGCGGTCAAGGCGTTCGCGCGCAGCTGGGGCCGGGACGTCATGCTCTACACGGGCGGGGTATCGTTCTTCGCCCTGCTGGCGGTCTTCCCCGCCATTGCTATCCTGATCGGCTTCTACAAGGCGGTGCTCTCAATCAGCCAGGTCAGCGAGCAGGCCACAGCCTTGGCCGATGTCATGCCCTATGCGGCCCGGGCCATCTTCATGACAGAGATCGAGCGCCTGGCGAACGCCTCGGCGCGCACGGTCTCAGCCCAGAGCGCCTTCGCCCTGATCATCGGCGGCTATGCGGCGCACCGTGGTTTCAAAGCCTTGCTGGCCGGTTTGAACCTGATCCATGACGAGAGCGAACCGCACGGATTCCTGAAGTTCAATCTGCTGGCCTTCTTCGTGGCCCTGTTCGCCTTCGCCCTATTCACCGTTGTCTCGGGCGCCGTGGTCACCTCCCGGCTTCTGGCGCACGCAGGCCCCGGCGCGGCCGCGGACGGCGGAGGGGCGGGCCTGAGCCTTGTGGGCCTGTGGCCGGCTCTCGGCCTCGGAGTCGGCCTGACCATGCTCTACCGTTACGCCATGTCGCACCGCACGCCCGTGGCCTGGCTCCCGGCTATCGTCGGCGGCGTGGTCGCGACGGTGATGTCCACGATTTCCTCCTGGCTGTGCGCCATCTATGTCGAGCAGATCGCCCCGCTGGGCGCGACCTACGGCTCAGTCGGCGCCATCGTGGTGCTGCTGATCTGGCTGTCGTGGAACGTCAACGCCATCTTCTACGGCGGCGCCTTCGCCACCGAGATGGAGATCGTCCAGCGCTCAAGCGGCGCGCCCGAGCTGGAGCCGGCCGACCCGCTGCCGGAGTCCGTGGTCAGCCTGTCGGAGCGGCGGGCGTCTCGACCTCGATAGTCAGGACGCCGCCGGCCTCCGTGATCGCCATTACGCGTCCGCCGAGGCTGGCCATCAGATGCGGCACATCGATGCGCGCCATGGGATCGGTGGCGAGCAGGGTCAGGCGCGTCTCCGGGTCGGCTTCGCGCACGGCCTTCTGCAGCCGCAGGCTCGGTGTCGGACAGCGGTGGCCGCGGGCATCGACGATCATGCGCCGATGCGATCCAGCAGCAGGTCGAGGGCCACGCGCACGCTGTCGAGCCTGACCGCCTCGCGGCCGATGTCGCCGAAGCGCCGCTCGACATGGATGAGGCCGCCGGGACCGGACGCCGCGAAATGGACCAGGCCGATGGGCTTTTCGGCGGTTCCTCCACCCGGGCCGGCGATGCCCGTGATGGCGACCGACACCTGAGCCGCCGAGCGGACGAGGGCGCCGTCGGCCATGGCTCGGGCGACAAGCTCGGACACGGCGCCGTGGCGGTCTATCAGATCCGCCGGAACACCCAGCAGGTCGCTCTTGGCGGCGTTGCTGTAGGTCACGAAACCGCGCTCGACCACGGTCGACGAGCCCGCCACCGAGGTCAGGGCGGCGGAGACGAGCCCGCCGGTGCAACTCTCGGCTGCGGCGGCCATGAGGCCCCGCGCCATGGCGGCTTCCACGACGCGGCGGGCGAGGCTTTCGATATCGTCGGGAAACATCAAACGGGGCCTTCCGAAGCGGCGGCGAGTCGGTTCAGGGTGGCGCGATGCGCCAGAGCGGCGCCAGCATACGGGGCGGGCATGAGCGACACCACTGGCGACTCCGGCGTCCCGGTGCGGCCCGCTGACCGCCTGACCCCGCTGTTGTTCGCGGTCGCCATCTTCACTTCGGCCTCGCTCGTCTTCGTGGTTCAGCCGATGGTCACCAAGCTGGTGCTGCCGATGCTCGGCGGATCGCCGGCGGTGTGGAACACGGCGATGGTGTTCTTCCAGGCGGCCTTGCTGGGCGGGTATCTCTATGCCCACCTGCTGCAGCGGATCGCCTCGATCAAGCTGCAGGTCGCGGTCCATCTGGCGCTGCTGCTGCTCGCCGCCCTGTTCCTGCCGCTGCACATCAACGGCTGGCTGGGCGATCCCGATCCCGTGGCCCCGATCGGCTGGCTGCTGGCGACGCTGACCCTGTCGGTCGGGGCTCCCTTCGCCGTTCTGTCCGCCACAGCCCCCCTGCTGCAGGCCTGGTTCGCACGGGTCCGGGCCGGATATCCGGACGGCAAGAACCCTTACGTTCTCTACGCCGCATCCAACCTCGGCAGCTTTCTGGCGCTGCTTTCCTACCCGTTCGTCATCGAGCCGCTGACCAATCTGTTCGGACAGAGGATGGGCTGGACCGGCGGCTATTGGGCCTTCCTGCTGATGGTGGCGGCGTTGGCCTTCGTGGTCTGGAGTCGCCGCATCGACCGGGCGGCCGAGCCGGCGCAACTGGCCGCGACTCCGGCGATACGGTGGCGAGAGAAGGGTATCCTGATCCTGCTTGCCGCCGCGCCCTCGAGCCTGATGCTGGGGGTGACCGCCCACCTGTCCACGGACGTCGCCTCGGCGCCGTTCCTGTGGGTCATCCCGCTGGCGCTGTATCTGCTGACCTTCGTCATCGCCTTCCAGACCCGGCCGTGGATTCCGCTGCCGATCACCCTGGTGATGCAGGGCGCCCTCGGGGCGGTCGTGGTCCTGATCGTGGCCTTTCGCACGCTGGATATCCGGATCGCCTTCGTCCTGCACATCCTGGCATTCTTCTTCGCGGCCCTGATGTGCCACCAGGTGCTAGCCGCCCGACGGCCGCCGCCGGACCGGTTGACGGAGTTCTACCTTCTCCTGTCGATCGGCGGTGTGGTCGGCGGCGCTTTCACCGCCCTGGTGGCGCCGGTGATCTTCAACATGGTCTGGGAGTACCCGCTGGTATTGGTGCTGGTGGGGCTGGCGCGGCCCTGGCACCGGAGGCGACTGCGCGGCGAAGAGGTCGGAGCCCTGGTGGCGGTGGCGGTGCTTTCAGCGGTCTCGGCCGGTCTCTCGTGGTGGATGACCGCCGATCCGGACGCTTGGGCGGCGCTGTGGCGGATGATGCCGCTGTTCCCGCTGCAGACCCTGTGCATGCTGATTCTCGGCCCTGCCGTGGTCTGCGCCTTCCTGCTGCGTGACCGCGCCCGGACCTTCACCGCCGCGCTGCTGATGATCGGCCTTTCGGCGCAGTTCGTCGCCCGGGGATATGACTACAGCTATTCGGAGCGCAGCTTCTTCGGCGTCATGCGGGTGGCGAGCCAGCCGGATCCGGGGCTGGGCGGCGACGTCCATGTGCTGACCCATGGGACCACCTGGCATGGATCACAGGCGCGAGATCCCCGCTACGACTGCCAACCCACGATGTACTACCACCCGCTGACCCCGATCGGGCAGTCGGCGGAGATCATCCAGGCGCGGGGCCCGGCCCGGATCGGCGTGGTGGGGCAGGGGGCCGGAACCATGGCGGCCTACAAGCGGGCGGAGGACTCCCTAACCTTCTTCGAGATCGACCCGATGGTCGACCGCATGTCGCGCGATCCGCAGTGGTTCACCTACATCTCGAACTGCGCCGTTGGCGATGTTCAGACCGTGCTGGGCGACGCACGGCTGACCCTGGAGGACCAGCCGGCGGGAGCCTACGATCTGCTGATCATCGACGCCTTCTCGTCGGACGCCGTGCCGACGCATCTGCTGACGGTCGAGGCCATCGAGGGCTATCTGCGGCTGCTGAAGCCGGACGGCGTGGTGCTGCTGCACCTGTCGAACCGCAACCTCGAGATCGTCCTGCCGACCATCGCGGCGGCGGAGGCGCTCGGCCGTCCCGCGCTGCATGGCCTCTACGTCGAGGACAACTCGCTGCCGCAGATGGCCATCGCCTCCACCGAGGCCGTGGTGATCTCTCCGACCCAGCGCGGTCTGGCGGACTTCCGCGGCAAGCCGAACTGGCGTGAGGCGCCGGAGACCGACGTGAGGCCGTGGACGGACGACTACGTCAATGTGTTCGGGGCGCTGTGGCGCGCCTACCGGCCGCCGCCCGAGCGGCCCTAGGCGGATTGCTCGATCGTGGCCACGGCCTGGGCGGCGAGGCCTTCGCCGCGACCGGTGAAGCCCATGGCCTCGGTGGTGGTGGCCTTGACGCTGACGGCGTCGAGCGGAAGCGACAGCAGGGTGGCGAGACGTTCGCGCATGGCCTGACGGTGCGGCTTCACCTTCGGCCGTTCGCAGATCAGGGTGACGTCCACGTTCACGAGGCGCCCGCCGCGCGCGTGCAGCCGCTCGACGGCGTGGGTCAGGAAACGGTGCGACGCAGCGCCCTTCCACTGCGGATCGGTCGGGGGGAAGTGATCGCCGATGTCGCCGTCGCCCATGGCTCCGAGAATGGCGTCGGTGAGGGCGTGCAGGCCGGCGTCGGCGTCGGAATGACCGATCAGGGTCTGGTCGTGGGCAATCTCGACTCCGCACAGCCAGACGGATGACCCGGGACCCCACCGATGAGCGTCGAAGCCCTGGCCGACGCGAGTCTGGCGGGGGATCAGGGCTTCGGCCATGGCGAAATCCTCGGGAAAGGTGAGCTTCATCAGGCGGGGATCGCCGTCGACGATGCGGACGCGGCCGCCCGCTCGCTGGACCACAGTCGCCTCGTCGGTGGCGGCTTCGCCAGTGGGCCATTCGGAGTATGCCTCGACGATCGTGCGGTAGCGAAATGCCTGCGGAGTCTGGGCCCGGCAAAGGCCATCGCGATCGACCTGACCGGTCATCAAGCCGTCAGCAGCGCGGCGCAGACTGTCGGCCACCGGCAGGGCGGGCAGGGCGCCGTCGGCGTCTGCCAGCGCCGCCAGCGTCCGCCGGATCACGGCGGGGCCGAGGAGGGGTCGGGCCGCATCGTGGATCAGCACCGGGCGGTCGTCCGGGCCTCCGAGGGAAGTCAGGCCCCTCCGGACCGAGTCCGCGCGAGTCGCGCCGCCAACCACCAACCGCCAGCCAATCAGACCCGCCAGCGCGTCGCCGGCCTCCGATTCCGCGGCGGGCGGGATGACGATCACGAGATCATCCGCGCCCGCCTTGAGCAGCGCCTCGACGGACCAGCGGATTACCGGTTTGCCCCCCAACAGCCGCCACTGCTTGGCTCCGCCCGCGCGCGAGCCGGAACCGGCGGCGACCACAATGGCGGCGAAGGCGGGGAGGGACGAAGTCATCCCGGCCTTCTAATCGCCGCCGTCGTGCTTGACGAGAGCGGCTTGAATGGCGGTAAGGAGCCGATGGCGACTGGCGTGCAGATCGGGGATGTGTGGGTGCCCGGACGGGTGCTGACCGCGCCTATGACCGGGATCACGGACCTGCCGTTCCGGCGGCTGGCCTCGCGGCTGGGCGCCGCCTATGTCGCCACCGAGATGGTCGCCGCCGCAGAACTGGCCCGGGCCCGGCCGGACGTGGTGCGCCGGGCGGCGGTGGGCGAGGGCCTGCCGCTGACGGTGATCCAGCTGGTCGGGCGTGATCCCGCCGCCATGGCCGAGGGCGCGCGGATGGCCGAGCGGGCCGGGGCTGACATCATCGACCTGAACTTCGGCTGCCCGGCCAAGGAAGTCACGGGCTCCGCCTGCGGCTCGGCCCTGATGCGGACGCCCGATCTCGCCTGTCGGTTGATCGAGGCGGCGGTCGAGGCCACGTCGCGGCCGGTCACCGTCAAGATGCGGCTGGGCTGGGACGACACCAGCCGCAACGCGCCGGAACTGGCGCGGCGGGCTGAGGCGCTGGGGGTCAGGGCGGTGACGGTGCATGGGCGCACGCGGCAGCAGTTCTACACCGGCGTCGCAGACTGGGCGGCGGTGGGGGGGGTCAAGGCGGCGGTGGGCGTGCCGGTCATCGTCAACGGCGATATCGTGACGGCGCAGGACGCCCGGGCGGCGCTGGCGCAGTCGGGCGCCGACGCGCTGATGCTGGGCCGGGGCGTCTATGGAAGGCCTTGGCTGGCGGCGCATCTGGAGCGGGCCCTGGCCGACGGCGCCGTGCTGGAGGAGCCGGGGCCGACGGAGCGGCTGGCCATCGTGGTTGAGCACCTGAGGGCTTCGGTCGCCTTCTATGGCCTGCCGCTGGGGCTGAAGATGTTCCGCAAACACCTCGGCTGGTACGTCGAGCAAGCGCCTTGGCCGGGGGATGCGCTTGAGCGGCGGTCGGCCAAGGCGCGCCTTTGCCGACTGGACAAACCGGAACAGGTCGAGGCGGAGCTGGCCGGCCTCTGGCGGCCAGTGACGCATTCGAGCAACCCGGCTGTTGATATTGGGTCACAGTTCGCCGAAGCTGAAACGAGATGACGGACGCGCCTTCCACGCTGACAGAACCCGACGCCGCCCCGCCGAAGGGGCTGGCGCGCTGGTTCGCCAGCTGGTCGGAAGAGCGCCGGCGCAACACCTTCCTGATCGCCTACACCATCGCCTTCCTGATCACGGTCGCGGCGATCTGGCTCGTCGCCGTCGCCCCTGGCTCCAGCGGCGAGGGGGCCCGCGGCATGGCCAGTCGGGTCGTGTTGATCATCCTCGCGGTCAATCTGTTGCTGATCGCCGGTCTGGCGATCGTGGTCGGACGACGAGCCTTCACCCTCTTCCAGCGCCGCACGCACGCCGGGGCGCGGCTGCACCTGCGCTTTGTGACGCTGTTCTCGCTCGCGGCCCTGGTGCCGGCGGTGCTGATCGCGCTGGTGTTCGGGGTGCTGGTCAACCGCGGCGTTGACCAGTGGTTCAGCGAGAACGTCCAGGCGGCGGTCAGGAACAGCGCCGAAATCGGTCAGGCTTACGTGCGGGACGTCAGTCTCGAGGTTGAGTCAGACCTCGAGACCATCGCGAACGAACTGGCCGCTCCGGAGGCGCGCGCCCGTTTCGCCTATCGAATCCAGTTCTCGGAATTCCTGGCCCAGGTGGCGGACCTGTTCGGCTATCCGGCGCTCTACATCGTCGATGGCGAGGGGCAGGTGCTGGCGCGAGGCGAACTGGCCGGCGCTCCGCCCTACTTCGCCCCGTCGCGACAGGACCTCGAAGAGGCCGCCCAAGGAGAAATCGCGCCGATCGATGTGACCGAGAACCCCGACACTATAAGGACGCTGTACCCCCTGTCGGGTTACGGGGACGCCTACCTCTATCTGGTCCGGCCGCTGCAGCCGGGGCTCATCGCCCAGATGCGCCAGGGCGTGGCGGCGATCGCGGCCTATCGCGAGGCTACGGAGAGCCGGGAGCGCATCCAGGCCGCCTTCGCCCTGAGCTATTTCGAGACCGCGCTGCTGGTGCTGGTCGGCGCGGTGTGGCTGGGCATGTCAGCGGCGAGTGCGATCTCGGTGCCGATCGGGCGGCTGGTCGAGGCCGCGGACCGGGTGGCGGGGGGCGATCTCACCGCGCGCGTCGAGGGCGACGAGGGGCCGGGCGAGATCAGAACCCTGACCGCGGCGTTCAACCGCATGACCGGAGATCTCGAGGCGCAACAGGCCGCGCTGAGGGCCGCCAGCGAGGAAGCCACTGGCCGCACCTTGTTCATCGAGACCGTGCTCTCCGGCGTGTCGGCCGGGGTGATCGGGGTCGACAAGCGACGGCGGGTGTCGGCCATCAACGACAGCGCGGTCGAGCTTCTGGGACTGACGGCGGGCGCCGAGATCATCGGCCGTCCGCTGGGCGAGGCGGCGCCCGAACTGAGCGAACTGGCGGGCCGGGCCGAGGCGCATATCGAGGAGGAAATCGACGTCAGCCGCGATGGCGAGACCCGGCGCCTGCGCGTCCGCATCGAAGGCGGCCTCGGCGGCGAGATGGTGCTCACCTTCGACGATATCACCCGGCTGGTGACGGCCCAGCGAAACGCAGCCTGGCGTGACGTGGCGCGCCGCATCGCCCATGAGATCAAGAACCCGCTGACGCCGATCCAGCTGTCGGCCGAACGACTGCGGCGGCGCTACCGCAAACAGGTCGGCGACGACGTGGAGGTGTTCGACCGCTGCACCGAAACCATCATCCGCCAGGTCGGCGACATCGGCCGGATGGTCGACGAATTCTCCTCCTTCGCCCGCATGCCGGCGCCGCGTTTCACCGCGGAGAATCCCGCCGAACTGCTGCGAGAGGCGGTGTTCGCCCAGCGGGTGGCTGCCCCGGGCATAGGCGTCGAACTGGAGGAACCCCTTCCCAGTGTCGTCCTCCACGCCGACGGCCGCATGGTAGGGCAGGCACTGACCAATATTCTCAAAAACGCCGGAGAGGCGGTGGCGGCGCGGCGAGCGATCGCGCCGAGACCGGAGGACGGGAAACGTCCCGGCGTCTCCGCCCGGCTGGAGGTCATCGACGACCTGGCGACCTTTGTCGTCGAGGACGACGGGATCGGTCTCCCAGCCAAGGACCGCGACCGCCTGACGGAGCCTTATGTGACGACGCGCGAGAAGGGTACCGGTCTCGGTCTGGCGATCGTCAAGCGCATCTGCGAGGATCACGGTGGCGAACTGAGATTGGCCGACGCCGAGCGACTGTCCGGCGCGCGCGTGTGTCTTACTTTCCCTTTGAAAACCCCACTGCAAGCGGCTGCGGCCGGAGGCAAGGACGCCCGGCCGTCCCGATCTCCGTCGTTTGCGGCCAGCCAATAGCGAGGCGATATGCGACCCACGGGAGCCGATATTCTGGTCGTCGACGACGAGGCCGACATTCGCGAGCTCGTTTCCGGCCTGCTCGAGGACGAAGGCCACGCCGTGCGGGTGGCTTCCAACTCCGACGAGGCCCTGGCCGCGATCCGGGCGCGCAAGCCGTCGCTGGCGCTGCTCGACATCTGGATGCAGGGCGGCGGGCTGGACGGGCTGGAGCTGCTCGACGTCATCAAGGGTCTCGATCCCGACCTGCCCGTGGTGATGATCTCTGGCCACGGAAATATTGAAACGGCGGTCACGGCTTTGCAGCGCGGCGCCTACGACTTCATCGAAAAACCCTTCAAGTCCGACAGGCTGGTGGTTGTTGTTCAACGCGCACTGGAAGCGTCGTCGCTAAAGCGCGAGAACCGACGGCTGCGTGCCCAGGTCGCCGCACCGGCGGGCTTCATCGGCAAGTCGGCGGCGGCCCAGACCCTGCGCACCACGATCGCCAAGGTCGCTCCGGCCAATAGCCGCGTGCTGATCTCCGGCCCGCCCGGAAGCGGCAAGGAACTGGTCGCGCGCCAGATCCATGAGGCCAGTGCGCGATCAGGCGGCGAGTTCGTCGCCATCGCCGCGGCGGGCATGACGCCCGAACGGCTCGATCTGGAGCTGTTCGGCGAGGAGGGTCACGACGGCCGGCCGAGCAAGATCGGCGTGTTCGAGCGGGCCCATAACGGCACGCTCTACCTGGACGACGTGGGCGATATGCCGCGCGAGAGCCAGAGCCGCATTCTGCGCGTGCTGGTCGAACAGCGCTTCCGCCGGGTCGGCGGCGAACAGGATGTGCAGGTCGACGTGCGGGTGGTCACCTCGACATCGCGTGACTTGAAGCAGGAGATCGCCGAGGGCCGGTTCCGCGAGGACCTCTTCCACCGGCTGAACGTGGTTCCGATACGGGTTCCCGCCCTGTCGGAGCGGCGCGAGGATATCCAGGAACTCGTCGACTATTTCATCGAAACCTTGTCAGCGTCGCAGGGCCTTCCTAAGCGGCGGCTGGGCGACGACGCCATTGCCGTGCTGCAGGTCCATCCATGGCCGGGCAACGTGCGTCAGCTGAAAAACAATGTCGAACGGCTGCTGATCCTGGCTACCGGCGACGTCAGCGAGCCGATCGGCGCCGACGCCCTGCCACAGGAAGCCGCCAACGCCGGATCGAACGGCTCGCTCGGTGCGGAGCGAATCATCGCCCTGCCGCTTCGGGAGGCCCGCGAGGTCTTCGAGCGCGAATATCTGGCGGCCCAGATCATGCGGTTCGGCGGCAATATCTCGCGCACCGCCGCCTTCATCGGGATGGAGCGGTCTGCCCTGCACCGCAAGCTGAAGTCGCTGGGCGTCTCGCCGGCAAGAGGGCCGGTCGAGGACGACGAGGATGGAGCCGCCGAGGCATGAGCCGCGTCGCCTATGTCAACGGTCAGTATGTCCCGCACGGCCAGGCCACGGTTCACGTAGAGGACCGCGGTTTCCAGTTCGCCGATGGAGTCTATGAGGTCTGGTCGGTGTTCGACGGCCGCATGGCCGATTTCGACGGCCACATGACACGGCTGCACCGCAGCCTGAGCGAACTGCGCATCCCGATCCCGATGACCCGCGAGGCGCTGGAACGGGTGCTCAAGGAGACGGTGCGGCGCAACCGGGTGCGCGAGGGGCTGGTCTATATCCAGGTGACGCGCGGCACGGCCCGGCGCGACCATCCGTTTCCGCCCGAGGGCACGCCGCCGAGCGTGATCGTCACGTCCCGCTCCCTGCCGCTGTCGAAGGGCAGTACGGCGGCGGCAAAGGGCGTGGCGGTGATTACCCAGCCGGACATCCGCTGGGGCCGCTGCGACATCAAGACCGTCGGCCTGCTGCCGAATGTGCTGGCCAAACAGGCGGCGAAGGAACGGGGCGCCGCCGAGGCCTGGATGGTCGACGAGATGGGGCTGGTCACCGAAGGGGCCTCGACCAACGCCTGGATCGTCGACGACACCGGCAAACTGCGCACGCGGGACACCCAGGCCAACATCCTGCACGGCATCACGCGCGCCGCCGCTCTGGCCTTGGCCGCCGACGAGGGTATCGAGGTCGAGGAGCGGGCCTTCTCGGTCGAGGAGGCGAAGCGGGCGAGGGAGGCCTTCTACACCTCGGCCAGCGGCTTCGTGATGCCCGCCGTGTCGATCGACGGCGCGAAGATCGGCGACGGCAAGCCGGGGCCGGTCGCGACCCGGCTGAGGGCGCTCTACATCGAACAGGCGCGCCACGACGCCATCTAGGCGTTGCGACGCGGCGCTGGCGGTGGCTAAGGTGAGGGACCGGACGTTCGATCTGGTCCCGGCCGCTCCTTTGGCCGGCGCAACAAGCAAGAACAGGCTGAACCTGCCATGTCGCAAGACAAGTCCAAGAATCTCCAGGACACCTTCCTCAACAGCGTCCGCAAGACCAAGACCCCGCTGACCATCTTCCTCGTCAACGGGGTCAAGCTGCAGGGCATCGTGACCTGGTTCGACAACTTCTGTGTGCTGCTACGGCGGGATGGTCAGTCCCAGCTGGTCTACAAGCACGCCATCTCGACCATCATGCCGTCGGCGCCGGTGCAGCTGTACGAGCCGGAAGCCGACGAGGACTGAGGCCGCGGGGATAGCCGCGCGGTTCTCGCATACCTATCTGTCGGCCCCGTCCCCTCCCAGAGAGCTTACGCCCACTTGGCCACCCAACTGATCGACCACGCCGTCCCGCTGATCCGGGCCATCGTCATCCACCCGGAGCGGTCCGGCTTTGGCGCAAGCGAAAGCTCGCGGCTGGCCGAGGAGCGTCTGGAGGAGGCCGCCGGTCTCGCCCGGGCGCTGGACCTGGAGGTCCGCGCCGAGGAGATCGTGCGGGTGCGCAAGCCCACGCCCGCCACCCTGTTCGGCTCGGGCAAGGTTGAGGAACTGGCGGCGCTGGTCCGCGCGGCCGAGGCCGAGGCCGTGGTCGTCGACGACCAGCTGACACCGGTGCAGCAGCGCAATCTGGAGAAGGCCTGGGACTGCAAGGTCATCGACCGCACCGGTCTGATCCTCGAGATCTTCGGCCGCCGGGCGCGGACCAAGGAGGGCCGGCTGCAGGTCGAGCTGGCGCGGCTCGACTACGAGCGGTCGCGGCTGGTGCGGACCTGGACCCACCTGGAGCGGCAGCGCGGCGGCACCGGCAGCACGGGCGGCCCCGGAGAGACCCAGATCGAGCTCGACCGGCGCCTGATCGCCGACCGGATCGTCAAGCTGAAGGCCGAGCTGGAGGAGGTGCGCCGCACCCGCGGCCTGCACCGCAAGCAGCGCCAGAAGGTCCCGTTCCCGACGGTGGCCCTGGTCGGCTACACCAACGCCGGCAAATCGACACTGTTCAACCGGCTGACCGGGTCGGACGTGGTGGCGAAGGATCTGCTGTTCGCCACCCTCGACACCACCCAGCGCACCATCCGCCTGCCGCAGGGCCGGCCGGCCATCGTCGCCGACACCGTCGGCTTCATCTCCGACCTGCCCCACGAACTGGTCGAGAGCTTCCGGGCGACGCTGGAGGAGGTCGGCGAGGCCGACCTGATCCTGCACGTCCGCGACATCGCCAGCCCGGACAGCGACGCCCAGCGCAAGGACGTCGAGGCGGTGCTGAAGCAGATCGAGACCCCGGAGGGCAAGACGCGCCGGGTGCTGGAGGTCTGGAACAAGATCGACCTGCTGGACGACGAGACGCGTGAGGCCGTGCTCGGCCAAGCCGAACGGCTGCGGGCGCAGGGCGAGGCGGTGGCGGTGTCCGCCTGGACCGGGGAGGGGATCGAGCCCCTGCGCGAAACCATCGCGGGGCTGATCGACGACGACCCGGAGACGGAGCTGGTGCTGCAGCCGTCACAGGGCGAGGCGCTGGCCTGGCTGTACGAGAACGGCCGGGTCACCGGGCGCGAGACGGACGGCGAGGGCCGGACGCATGTGATGGTGCGGCTGCACCCGGCCGCGCTGGGGCGGTTCGAGCGTCAGTTCGGTTAGGGTTCGGACCGGCTCAGCCAGGTCATAGCGATGTGGCTTACCGGGCGCCCGTCATGGATCGTATAGCGGAGCTCGGTCACCAGGTAGGTGGAGCGGCGGTAGAACGACGGGTCTGTGACCACCACGAACCCGCCGCTGGTATTATTGGACGGGTTGTAGGCCCGCCAGACGCCAGCGTCCCGGTGAGGGATCGCCGCCCACGCCCTCTGCGTCCATCCGGGGAAGGTGGGGTATGCCTCCTTCAGGTCGAGGTGATGCTGCGTGCCGCGGTCCCCGAGGGCGCGGGTCATGCCCCGCTCAAGCGATTCCTGATCGTGGGGCCCGATCAAGGTGACGCTACAGACATGCCGGTTGACCCGGTCGATCCGCGCATCCGGTCCTTCCGTGATGCGCAGCACCATGTCGAGGTCTCCGTCCCGCCGGACAAAGACCTCCTCGCCTTCCCGCTCAGGCCCATGGGGCGAGTTGTCGGAGGCCTCGGTCCAGCGCGGGACCATGGTGGGCCGGAACGCCCGTCCGTCCAGGCGGTTGGCGTCCAGGCATAGGGCGCGAAAGATTTCGAACGGATCCGGTGTGGCGGCGCGCCCGATCACGAGGACATCCTCGACCTGCGCATCCTGACCCCCGGCAGACGGGTCCTGCGCAACCAACGCCAGAAGCGAAATCAGGATCGGCATCGCCGGTTCTCCCCGAACAACGATGGCCAGACTAGGCACGAGCCGGGTCAGGTCGCCAGCAATCTTACGGAGCTCCCGGCGAATCTTCGCCGTCCAGGGCCCGCGATACCGCCTCAAAGTCGCGCACTACACGGTGTGCGCCCGCCGCCCGGAGGCGATCGGCGTGGCCGTCACGGATGTGGCCTCCGGCGCACAGCCCGACCACGGTCATCCCCGCCGCCACGCCGGCGAGCACGCCGGTCGGGGTGTCCTCGATCACCAGGGCGCGGGCGGGGTCGACGTTCATCACCGAGGCCGCGTGGAGGAACAGGTCCGGATGGGGCTTGCCGCGGTCGACGTGCACAGCGGCGCTGAAAATCGGTCCGTCGAACGATGCCGCCACGCCGAACCGTTCAAGACCCATCTCGATCCAGGCCACGGGGCTGGACGAGGCGATGCATCGGCGTTCCTCGCGCGATGTCAGGAACTCGACGAAGCCCGCGACCGGCTTCAGCTCGGCGACGGCCCGGTCGTGACAGCGCCGGGTCCATTCGCCGTGAAAATGGTCCGGGCAGGGTCCGCCCAGTCGCTCCTCGATGAGAGGCAGGCAGTCGAGCCAGCGCCTGCCCATGTAGGTGGAGAGGGCGTCGTCGAGGCGGGTCGCGAGACCGCACTCGGTGAGCAGTTCGGACAGGACGAGATTGTTCAGCAGCTCGCTGTCGGCGACGACGCCGTCGTAGTCGAACACGATCAGATCGTACCGCGCCGTCACGCGCGCTCCGCCGCCTTCGCCGCGTTCCACAGGGCGTCCATCTCGGCGAGATCGCTCTGCTCCGGCATCCGGCCGTCCTTGGCCAGTTCCGCCTCGATGAAGGCGAAGCGGCGGACGAATTTGGCGTTGGTCCCGCGCAGGGCGTCCTCGGGTTCGACGTCGAGCTTGCGGGCGAGGTTGGCCATGACGAACAGCAGGTCGCCCAACTCCCCCCGCGCCTTGTCGAGGTCGCCGGCGGCGATTTCGGCCTTCAGTTCGGCGACCTCCTCGTCGAGCTTGTCAAGCACCTCGGCCGTCGAGGGCCAGTCGAAGCCGACCCGGGCCGCCCGTTTGGTCAGCTTGGCGGCGCGCGCCAGCGCGGGCAGGCCGACTGGCACGTCGTCGAGCGCGCCATGCTGGGCCTTGGCCTTGCGCTCACCGGCCTTGATGTCTTCCCAGCGGGCCTTCTGGGCCGCGCCGTCCGGTTTGGCGGCCTCGTCGCCGAAGACGTGCGGGTGGCGGCGCTCCAGCTTGCCGGCGATGGCCTCAGCCACGTCGTCGAAGGCGAATAGCCCCTGTTCCTCGGCCATGCGGGCGTGGAAGACGACCTGGAACAGCAGGTCGCCCAGCTCGGACTTCAGCTCGTCCCAGTCGCCGCGTTCGATGGCGTCGGCGACCTCATAGGCCTCCTCCAGCGTATAGGGGGCGATGGTCTGGAAGGTCTGTTCGACATCCCAGGGACAGCCGCCGACCGGGTCGCGCAGCCGGGCCATGATGGCGTTGAGACGGTCGACGGGGCTTGGGGGAGAGGCGGTCATGGTCCGGTCTGATGCGGCGCCGGGCCACGCGCTTCAAGGGCGGCGCGGATTTCGGCGTGACGGGCCTGATCCAGCGGATAGCGATGCAGGGCCAGGGCGGCGAGCAGCAGGCACAGGGCCGGCAGGCCGGCGAACATGATCTGCAGCCACATCAGGGCCGGACCGGCGTTCTCGCCGCCCAGTCCCGGATCGAAGCCGACCATCTGAAGGCCGGCGAAGGTCAGCACCGAGACGGCGTAGCCCAGCTTGCTGGTCGCGGTCAGGATCGAGAACAGCAGGCCGGTGCGATCGGCGCCGTCGTCCAGCCGCACCTGATCGCTGACGTCGGCCATCATGGCCCTGAGCAACAGGTCCCCCGAGGCGAAGGCCAGGCCGACGAGGGCGACCATGATCCCGGCCATCAGCAGATCGACATAGGGCGCCGGCGAGCCGGTCACGGCCTCGAGCGCGGCCCGGGCCGGCTCGACCAGAACCGGCGCCAGGAAGGCGGCGAACATCAGGGTGACGGCGAAATAGACGCAGGCCCAGATCAGCGCCCGGTGCTTGCCCAGCCGCACCGCCAGCCAGCTCCAGGCGGGGGCGCCGAACAGGCCGAAGACGAAATAGACCAGCAGCAGGATCGAGGTCTCGGCGCGCTCGAAGCCGCGGGCGGCCTCGAAGAAATAGAAGAACAGGGCCCCGACCACGCCGCGCGCGACGCCGAGCGCCAGGTCCGCGCCCAGCAGCCGCTGGATCACCGGCCGTTTGAACAGAGTCAGATAGGCGAAGCGGCTTTCCTCCGAGGCGGGCGCACCCGGCGGCGGCTCGGGCGTGAAGGCGAAGGTGATGGCGAGCGAGACGGGCAGGGCGATGATGATGAACCAGCCCTGCCACTGCACCGCCCGGGCGTAGTCGCCCCAGCCCATGTTCTGCACCAGCACCGGCACCATCAGCACCGCCAGAACGCCGATGATGTTGGCCGTCTGCCACCAGCCGTAGATGCGCGAACGCTGGTTGTAATCGGACGACAGGGCCGAGGCCCAGCTGACCTGCGACAGCAGGCTGACCGAGAAGCCCAGCGACAGCACGACCAGCCATACGGTCAGGTGGGCCGCCCCGGCGCCCGGCCGGGCCATGAACAGCATCCCGACCGCCAGCATCAGCACCGGCGCCGCCATCCCCATCCACAGCCGGTAGCGGCCGAAGCGGCTGTGGGTGCGGTCGATGACCATGCCGAGCGCCGGGTCGACGACGATGTCGGCCATGCGGATGATCAGGAACACCAGCCCGACCACGGCGAGGTCGACGCCGACATGGCTGGCGTAGAACTCGGGCAAGGTGACGTAGACCGGCAGGCCGAGCGCGGCGTAGGGCAGGCAGGCGGCCGAAAAGGCGGCGAGGACGCCGTTGCTGCGGCGTGGGGCGGCTCCTCCGGTCGAGGATTGGGCGGCGTCGGTCATGAGGGCGTCCGGCGGTCCGGCCCTGAGTCGGCCGTAGCGTCACCATGCCGACTTTGGACGCATCGCGCGAGCGGCGGCGCCGTCGTCTCAGCCGCCGCGCGAAGTGCCTTGCCGTCGCCATACGGCTGGGGTCACCATCGGCGCCATGTCGAAGCGCGCCGTCCTGTCGATGCTGTCCGCCCTGCCGCTCCTGCTGGGAACGATCGGGGGGGCGGGCGAGGCGCGCGCGCAGTCCCACTCCGGCGACCTGGCGTGCGATGCTGACCAGATCGAATGGGGCGCGCCTGGGCTGGCCAACGCCATCTCGCACTATTCGCTGGAGTGGACGCCGTTCGGGCCGACGGAATGGGGTTGGGAAACCTATCTGCCGCTGATCCAGAAGGAGCTCGGCACCGGCTGCGCGCCCGGTTCGCCGCGTTTCGCGAAGGCCTTGGCCGAGTTCCAGTACGGGCACGGATTGCCGCCGACGGGCTGGTTCGACGCGGTCACCTTCCAGGTGTTCCGGGGCGTATGGCAGGAGCGGCGGCCGTTCATCATGGAGCGGGTGCGGGAACAGCCGTGTCCCGACCCGCCGCCGCTGTATCAGCTCGGCTATCTGGTCGCCTCGGAGGAGCACGCCGACCGACTGACCCGCCTGTTGCGGCGCGACGTGCTGGCGGCCTACCGGCTGATGGTGGCCACGGCGCGGGAAGAGGTGCCCGAGGTCGCCGCCGATCCGGAGCTGTTGCAGATCTTCTCCGGCTTCCGTGACCCGGAGGCCGACGCCGCCCGCTGCGCCGCCCAAGGCAATTGCGACGGCCTGCGCCGCGCGGTTTGCTCACCCCACCGGACCGGCACGGCGGTCGATCTCTATGTCGGCCAGTTGGATCAGATGGGCGTCGACAACACTTCGCCCGCCAGCCGGCTGCACATGAGCCGCACTGCGACCTACCGCTGGCTGGTGCAGAACGCCCACCGGTTCGGCTTCGTGCCCTATGTCTATGAGCCTTGGCACTGGGAGTGGGTCAGCCCGACAGGCGGGTACGCCGGGACCGTGGCCGCGCCGTGATCCGTCCGCTGACGTCCGGCGAGGCTGACCTGGCCCGGGAGGCTTTCGGAGACGCGCTGTGCTGCGAAAGCATCCGCCTGCTCGGCGTGCCATGGCCGTTCAGACGCGCCTTCGTCCCCGGCCACTGGTTCGGGCGCGACTGGATCGTCTGGCCTCGGCGTATCCTGCCGCCGGACATCGCCGCGGCGCCGCTGAAGCTGCAGGCCGTGCTCGTCCACGAGCTCACCCACGTTTGGCAGGCACAGCGGGGCGTGAACCTGCTGACCGGCAAGCTCCGGGCCGGAGACCGGCCGGCCTCCTACGCCTATCCGACAGGCATGGACTGCGAGTGGGGCGGGCTGAACATCGAGCAGCAGGCCATGGTGGTCGAACATCGCTTCCGCCTGCTCCGCGGGGGCGATGTCCCGGCCCCCGCCGAATTCTACGACCGCGTCTGCCCGTTGGGGCCGCGGATCAAAACCTGACCGACACGACTTGTCCGTCGGTCAGCGGAACCCATATCCGCTACATACTCTGTTGCTAATAGCAGCCCTCAACCAGCGGAGACTCTCATGCCCAAGATCCTCGTCCTGTATCACTCCACCTACGGCCACGTCGAAGCCATGGCCGAGGCCGTGGCGGAAGGCGCGCGGCAGGTCGAGGGCGCCTCGGTGGACATCAGACGCGTCCCCGAACTGGTGCCTGAGGAACTCGCGAGAAAGAGCGGCTACAAGCTCGACCAGCCGGCGCCGATCGCCAAGGTCGACGATCTGGCGGACTATGACGCCGTCATCGTGGGGGCCGGCACCCGCTACGGCACGGCGGCCTCGCAGATGCGCAACTTCCTCGACCAGACCGGCGGTCTGTGGATGAAGGGGGCGTTGGTCGGCAAGATCGGCTCGGCCTTCACCTCGACGGCCACCCAGCACGGCGGTCAGGAGACGACCCTGATCGGCCTGATCCAGACCCTGCTGCACCACGGCATGATCATCACGGGCCTGCCCTACGCCTGGGCTGGGCAGCAACGCATGGACGAGATCACCGGCGGCTCGCCCTATGGCGCCACCACCATCACCGGCGGCGACGGCTCGCGCATGCCCAGCGACAACGAACGGGAAGGCGCCCGCTGGCAGGGCCGCTACGTCGCCGAGACGGCGAAGAAGCTGTTCGGTTGATGCGCCAGCCGGCGCTCTTCTTCGGCCACGGTTCGCCGATGAACGCCCTCGGCGGGCCCTATGCCGACGAGTGGCGCGTGCTGGGCGAGGCCGTGGGCAAGCCGCAGAGCGTGGTGATGGTTACGGCCCATTGGGAGACCGGAGGATCGGCCGTGACGGCGCAGCCGCAGCCGGAAACCGTTCACGATTTCGGCGGCTTTCCTGCGGAACTGCACGCGATGCAGTATCCCGCGCCGGGTTCGCCGGAGCTGGCCGCGCGGGTCGCCGAACTCACTGGTGCGCGCCCGGCGGCCGACTGGGGACTGGATCACGGAACATGGTCGGTGCTCGCCCACGTCTGGCCGGATGCGGACGTGCCGGTCGTGCAGCTGTCGCTGGATCGCCGTCTCGATGCGCAGGGACATTTCGAACTGGCGCGCCGTCTGGCGCCGCTGCGGGACGAAGGCGTGATCGTCGCCGGCTCGGGCGACTTCGTGCACAACCTGCGCACCTGGAAGCGGACCGGCGGCGAACCCTACGGCTGGGCCACGCGGTTCAACGAGGCGGTTAAGGCTGCGCTGATCCGCGGGGATGACGACGCCCTGATCAACTGGGTCGGTCTGGCCGAAGGTGCGCAGATGAGCGTGCCCACCGACGAGCATTTCCTGCCGTTGCTGTACGTCGCCGCCCAGCGCTTGCCGGGCGACGACGTCAGCTTCTTCAACGATGTCATCGAGGGCGGTTCGATCTCGATGACCGGGGTCAGGATCGGCTAGCGCCGCTTCATCAACGCGTCAGCGGCCCACGGGCCGGGGCCCGCCGCGACGAAATAGAGAAAGACGAAGCAGTAGAGGGCGATCGTCTCGCCGCCGTTGACCAGCGGGATGGCGCCCTGGCCCCCGTGAACCATCCAGTAGCCCACGGCGCAGAAGCCCGAGGCGAGGAAGGCGACCGGCCGGGTGAACAGGCCGATCAGGAAAAGGACACCGAGAATCAGTTCAAGCGGACCCGACAGGCCGGCGAGGCTGAGGCCGGGCTCCGGCAGACCCTCCATAGCCGGGAAGCCGAGCACCTTGGCCGTACCGTGGCTGACGAACAGAAGGCCGGTGACGATGCGCAGGACGCTGAGCAACTGCGGCTGATAAGCGGAAAACCGGTCGAACATGGAGATCCTCCCTTCAATGAGGAAGCAGTCTGAAACCGAGTCGGTGCCAGTTACAACCAATGTCCGCATACGGACTCAGGCGGCCTTGTCGAGCTCGACCATCTGCTGGATCGCCACATAGTCGGTCTTGCCGGTGCCCAGGACCGGCACCTCGCCGACCCGCATGATCTTCTTGGGAACGGCCAGTTCGGGCGCCCCGTGGCTGCGGGCCCATTCGGCGAGGCTGGAGACGTCGGCGTCCTTGCGGTCGGTGACCAGCACCAGTTTCTCGCCCTTGCGGCTGTCGGGTACCGAGACCACGGCGTGGCGGGCGTCGGGCCAGACGGCGCTGGCCAGACCCTCGACTGCGGTCAGAGAAACCATCTCGCCGCCGATCTTGGCGAACCGCTTGGCGCGCCCGAGGATGCAGGCGTAGCCCTCGCCATCGATCGCGACGATGTCGCCCGTATCGTGCCATCCGTCTTGCAGGGGTTCGATAGAGTCAGGATCCTCCGGCGACAGATAGCCCTTCATCACATTCGGGCCGCGCAGGTACAGTCGCCCGCCCTCTTCGATGCCGTCGACCGGATCGAGCCGCCATTCCATGCCGGGCAGCATCTGGCCTACCGTGCCGGGCCGGTTCCGGTCGGGGTGGTTGACCGCCACCACCGGTGCAGCCTCGGTGGCGCCGTAGCCCTCAAGCAGCTTGAGCCCGTGGAAGCGGGTGTTGAACAGGTGGTGCGTCTCGTCGCGCACCCGCTCGGCCCCGGCTACGACGAATTTGAGGGTCGAAAAGTCGTCCGGTCCGGCCACCCGGGCGTACTGGTTCAGGAAGGTATCGGTCGCGAACAGGACCGAGGTGTTCACCTGCGGCAGCAGTTCGACGATCTGTTTGGCGTGGAGCGGGGAAGGGTATTGGAACGCCTTCAATCCCTGCAGCAGCGGCAGCAGCACGCCCCCTGTCAGACCGAAGCAGTGGAAGGTCGGCAGCGGGTTGAACATCACCCAGTCCGGGTCCAGCGCGATGTGCTGGGCGACCTGGCGGCAGTTGGCCACGAGATTGGCCTGGCTGAGCACCACGCCCTTGGGCGCGCCGAAACTGCCAGAGGTGAACAGGATGACGCCCGGCGACGACGGCTCGGTCTTCACCCGGAACCGCTTCGGCATCATCCCGGCCATAAGGCCGTACAGCTTGTCCGGGAAGCCAATCGACTTCCGCACGTCGTCGAGCCAGACGACCTCGGCGACGGATTCGATATGACCGACGAGGTCCTCGAGCTTCGCCTGCTGGATGAAGCGTTGCGCCGTCAGCACCTTGTCGACGCCCGCGGCCTTGATGGCGGCCTTGATGTTGCGCTCGCCGGCGGTGAAATTGATCATCACCGGCACACGGCCATGGGCGTGCAGGCCGTAGTAGGTGACCACCACCCCCATGCTGGACGGCAGCAGGATGCCGACCCGTTCGCCGAGCTCGGTCATCGCCGCGATCTTGCGGCCCAGCACGAAGGCGGCGCGGATCAGACCCGTGTAGGTCAGGGGCTTGCGGTCCTGGTCCTCGAGGATCTCCTTGTCGCCATAGGTGTCGCGGGCCGCGATCAGGGCGTCGAAGACGGTCTCTTCGACGACCGTTGGGTCCAGGGGCAGGCGCAAAGACATCCTCCGTGACGCGTTGGCCGCGCCTTGGTCTGAATGCGCAAACTAGATCGGGGCGGGGGCGATGAAAAGATATGTTACCTTGCGTGAGCTTCCGGCCGCGCCTTGCCTTCGCCACCCGGAAGGACGACATAGCGGTTTCGCCCAGCCCGGAGCCCACGACGCCTTGGTCACGCTGATCGACACCCTGACGAAGACGCCGGCCGAACTGCGTCACCCCGAGAAGCAGAACCGCCCGGAGACGGCGGTGCTGAAGAAGCCCGACTGGCTGCGCGTCAAGGCGCCCGGCTCGGGCCAGTACAACGCGACCAAGGCGATCGTGAAGGACAAGGGCCTCGTCACCGTCTGCGAGGAGGCGGCCTGCCCGAACATCGGCGAGTGCTGGAGCCAGAAGCACGCCACCCTGATGATCATGGGCGACACCTGCACCCGGGCCTGCGCCTTCTGCAACGTCAAGACCGGCCTGCCGCAGCCGCTCGACCCCGAAGAACCCGGCAAGGTCGGGCTGGCCGTGGCGCAACTGGGTCTGAATCACGTGGTCATCACCAGCGTCGACCGGGACGACGTCGCCGACGGCGGCGCCGCCCATTTCGCCGAGGTCGTCCGCCAGATCCGGCTGCAGGCCCCGAACACCACTATCGAGATCCTGACCCCCGACTTCCTCCGCAAGGACGGCGCGGCCGAGGTGATGATCGACGCGACCCCCGACGTGTTCAACCACAACCTTGAGACCGTGCCGCGGCTGTATCTGAAGATCCGGCCCGGAGCCCGCTACTTCCACAGCCTGCGCCTGCTGCAGATGGTCAAGGAGCGCGACCCCAACCAGTTCACCAAGTCCGGCATCATGGTCGGCCTGGGCGAGACCCGCGAGGAGGTCATGCAGGTGATGGACGACATGCGTTCCGCCGGCGTCGACTTCATCACCATCGGCCAGTACCTGCAGCCGACCCGGAAACACGCCGCCATCGAGCGCTTCGTGACGCCGGAGGAGTTCAAGGCCTTCGAGGCCATCGCCCGCGCCAAGGGATTCCTGATGGTGTCCTCGTCGCCGCTGACCCGCAGTTCGCACCACGCCGGCGACGACTTCGCACGGCTGAGGGCGGCGCGACTGGCCCAGACCGGACGCTGAGCCGCCGTTGGCCGTCCACCGCGTCACCAAAATCCTGCCCTATGCCCCCGACCAGCTCGCCGCCCTGGTCGCGGACGTGCGCGCCTATCCGGAGTTCGTGCCGTGGGTGTCCTCGATGCGGGCCTGGGGCGAGCGGGAAGAGGCGCCGGGCGTCACCCTGATCGACGCCGAGGCGGCGGTCGGCTTCTCCCTGCTCAAGGAACGGTTCTCGACCTGGGTCCGGCATGACCACAACGCGCCGAAGGTCGAGGTCGGGCTGATCCGGGGACCGTTCCACCACCTGAACAACCGCTGGGAATTCTTCCCCCATCCGGAAGGGACGCGGGTCGAGTTCTTTATCGACTTCGCCTTCAAGTCGCGCATCCTGGACATGATGCTGCAGGCCAATTTCGACCGGGCGGTTGGCAAGCTGATGCACTGTTTCCAGGCCCGGGCGGACCATCTCTACGGTCCGAAAGGATGAGCTTCGACTTCGACGCCGTGGTCGTCGGGGCCGGCGCGGTCGGTCTGGCCTGCGGGCGGGCGCTGGCGAAACGGGGCCTGTCGGTGCTCGTGCTCGAGCGGGAGCTGCACATCGGCCAGGGCGTGTCGTCGCGCAACAGCGAGGTCATCCACGGCGGCCTCTACTATCCGACGGGATCGCTCAAGGCCCGATTCTGCGTGGAGGGGCGGCGGCTCCTCTACGCCTTCCTCGACAGCCACAAGGTCGACTTCCGCAAATGCGGCAAGCTGGTCGTGGCCACGGACGAGGCCGAGGTCCCGCGCATCGAGGCCATCTTCGAACAGGCGACGACCAACGAGGTCGAGGGGCTGGAGCATCTGACCGGCGCCCAGGCGCGGGCGCTGGAGCCGGGGCTGAACGCCCACGCCGCCATCCTGTCGCCCGAGAGCGGGGTCTTCGACAGCCATGGCTATATGCTGGCCCTGCAGGGCGAGATCGAGGACGCCGGCGGCTCGGTCGTGATCTCCACGCCGTTCGACCGGGCCGAAGCATTGCCGGGCGGCGGGTTCACCGTCACCGCAGGCGGGGAGGGCGGGGCGACCCTGACCACGCGCCTGCTGGTCACCGCGCCGGGTCTGGCCGCCCAGGAGGTCGCCGGCCGCATCGAAGGCTATCCGGCCGACCACATCCCGACGGGCCATTTCGGCAAGGGCGTCTATTTCCGTCTGGCCGGCAAGGCGCCGTTCGAGCGACTGATCTATCCGCCACCGATCCCGGGCGCGCTCGGCACCCACTACCGCAAGGATCTCGGCGGGCAGGCCGTGTTCGGGCCGGATCTCGAATACGTCGAGGGCGAGGACTATTCGGTCGATCCCGACAAGGCGGCGGCGTTCGAGCACTACATCCGCCGCTTCTGGCCCGCCCTGCCGGAGGGAGCGCTGACGCCGGACTACGCCGGCATCCGGCCCAAGCTGCACGGGGCCGGCGAGACGCAGCCGGATTTCCAGCTGCGCGGGCCCCAAGATCACGGTATCGCCGGTCTGATGGCCCTGTTCGGCATCGAGAGCCCCGGCCTGACCAGTTCCCTGGCCATCGGCGAGGCGGTGGCGGACGCCTTGCTCGATGGCTGAGATCCTGATCCGTGACGCGACGGCGGCCGACATCCCGGCGCTGCACCGCCTGATCGAGAGCGCCTATCGCGGCGAGGCCTCGCGCGCCGGCTGGACGACCGAGGCCGACCTTCTGGCGGGCCAGCGCACCGACCCCGAGGATCTGGCGTCCATCCTCGCCGGCCCGGCCCAGGCGATGCTGACCGCGTGGCGCGGCGACGAGTTGGTGGGCTGCGTGCTGATCGCCGACCGTGGCGGGGAGACCGGCTATTTCGGCATGCTGTCTGTCAGCCCCACGCTGCAGGGCGGCGGTCTCGGCCGGCGGCTGGTCGAGGCGGCGCATGCGGCGCTGGTGGAGCGCTTCGGCGCGAGCCGGGTCCGCATCTCGGTCTTTCCCCAGCGCGAGACCCTGATCGAATGGTACCGGCGGCTCGGCTATGCCCCGACCGGCGATACCCTGCCGTTTCCCTATGGCGACCTCCGCTTCGGCCTGCCGCTGAGAGACGACCTGCATTTCATCGTCCTGGAGCGACCGCTGGCTTGACCGTGGACGCCTCAGGCCTGACAGGCAGGGCATGGAGATCGTCACCGCCCGCCTGACGCTGCGCTCGGCCCGCGCCGACGATCTGGAGGCGATGCACGCCGTCCTGTCGGACCCGCGCGCCACCCGCTGGTGGTCCACCCCGCCACATGAGGATCTTGAACAGACCCGGGTCTGGCTGGACAGCATGATCGCCAACGGCCCGGACCAGCCCGACTTCGTCATCGAGCGCGACGGCGTCGTCATCGGCAAGGCGGGCTTCTGGAAGCTGCCCGAGGTCGGCTACATCCTGCATCCGGATCACTGGGGGCGGGGGTTGGCGGGGGAGGCGGTCGAGGCCGCGATCGACCATGTCTTCGCCACCCGCGAAGTCGAGGACCTGATCGCCGACGTCGATCCGGAGAACGCTGCATCGATTCGGCTGCTGCAACGCCTCGGCTTCGTCCGCACCGGCTTCGCGGAGCGGACTTGGGAGATCGCCGGAGAGTGGAAGAACAGCCTGTATTACGGGCTGTCGCGGGTGGACTGGAGTGCGCGTCAGCGGACTTGAACTCCCGGGCGGGTTCAGGCATAAGCCCGCGCTCGCGTGGCGGCTCTTTCGAGGGCCGCCGCAGTTGTTTTCGCGCTTTCCCAGCGCCCGACCTTAAGAAGATTGAGACGGACATGGCCGTTCCGAAGCGCAAAGTATCGCCCTCGCGTCGCAACATGCGCCGCGCCCACGACTCGCTGGGCACGAACGCCTATGTCGAGGACAAGGACACGGGCGAGCTGAAGCGCCCGCACCACATCGACCTGAAGACCGGCACCTACCGCGGCCGTCAGGTCCTGACGCCGAAGGAAGACTAGGTCTTTCCTTCGGGTCTGCCGCGAGGCCGACGAAGCTTTTCACGGCGCGCGATAGCCTCGCGCGCCGTTTTCGTGCCTTCTGGAGGCTTCGCAACGCTGGAGGCCTCCATGATCCGCCTTGCCGCCCTGGGTTCCATCGCCGCCCTGACGCTCGCCGCCTGCGGCGCGCCGCCGCCCCAGCCCGCCGACGCTCCGGCCGAGCCTGCCGCTCCCGCCAGCCCCGTTGAACCAGGCGCCGCCGCCGCCGATCAACTGACCGCTCTCGGATTCGGCCCCCTGCGGGTAGGCATGAGCCGGGCTGAGGTCGAGGCGGCGCTCGGACCCGATTCCGATACGGAAGCCGTCGGCGGACCCGATCCGACCTCCTGCGACATGTTCCGCCCCGAACGCGCGCCCGAGGGCCTGCTGGTCATGGTCGAGAACGGTCTTCTGACCAGCGTCTGGATCAGCCGCAACACGGCCGTCGAGACCGATCGCGGCTTGAGCATCGGCGACACGGCGGCCGCGGTGAAGGGGGTCTATGGGACCGCCGCCGACGTCGAGCCCCACAAGTATGTCGAAGCCCCCGCGGAATACATCACCGTCTGGTCGACGGCTGATCATCAGAGCCCTGCGGCGCGCGGTCTGGTCTACGAGATCGGACGCGACGGCCGCGTCCAGTCGATCGCCGGGGGCGGTCCCAGCATCCAGTACGTCGAGGGCTGCGCCTGAGGCCGGCGAGAGCGGTTGGCGATTCGGAGAGCCTTGGGCTAAACCCCGCCCTCCGATCTTCTTCCTGACAGAGCCGCCCGCATGACCGACATCGCCGACATCACCGCCCGCATGATCCTCGACAGCCGGGGCAATCCGACGGTCGAGGTCGACGTGATCCTCGACGACGGCAGTTTCGGCCGGGCGGCGGTGCCCTCCGGCGCCTCCACCGGCGCCCATGAGGCGGTCGAACTGCGCGACGGCGACAAGGACCTGTGGGGCGGCAAGGGCGTCGGCAAGGCCGTCGACGCGGTCAACGGCGAGATTTTCGACGCTCTCTCAGGCATGGACGCCGAAGACCAGCGCCGCATCGACGAGACGTTGATCGGTTTGGACGGCACCAACAACAAGAGCCGGCTGGGGGCCAACGCCATCCTCGGGGTCAGCCTGGCCTGCGCCAAGGCCAGCGCCATCTCCTCCGGCCTGCCGCTGTACCGCTATCTGGGCGGCGTCTCGGCCCGCATCCTGCCGACGCCGATGATGAACATCATCAACGGCGGGGCCCACGCCGACAATCCGATCGACATCCAGGAGTTCATGATCCTGCCGACCGGGGCGGACAGCTTCTCGGAAGGCCTGCGCATGGGGGCGGAGATCTTCCATGCCCTGCGCAAGCAGCTGAAGGACGCCGGCCACAACACCAACGTCGGCGACGAAGGCGGTTTCGCGCCGAACCTGGCCTCGGCCGAGGAGGCGCTGAGCTTCATCACCCGCGCCGGCCAGGCGGCGGGCTATCTGGCGGGTGAGGATTTCCACCTCGGGCTCGATGTCGCCGCGACCGAATTCTTCAAGGATGGCAAATACGTCATGGCCGGAGAGGGCAAGACGCTGGAGGCTGAGGCGATGGTCGGATACCTCGCCGACCTGTGTGAGCGCTTCCCGATCGTGTCGATCGAGGACGGCTGCGCCGAGGATGATTTCGACGGCTGGAAGCTGCTGACCGACCGGCTGGGCGACCGCGTGCAGATCGTCGGCGATGACCTGTTCGTCACCAATCCTGCCCGCCTGGCCGCCGGCATCGGCGAGGGGCTGGCCAACTCGATTCTCATCAAGGTCAATCAGATCGGCACCTTGTCGGAAACTCTTGATGCGGTGGATATGGCGCATCGAGCGGGCTACACCGCCGTGATGAGCCACCGTTCGGGCGAGACCGAGGACTCGACCATCGCCGACCTGGCGGTCGCCACCAACTGCGGACAGATCAAGACCGGCTCGCTAGCCCGCTCTGACCGCACGGCCAAATACAACCAGTTGCTCCGCATCGAGGAGATGCTGGGCGATCAGGGCGCCTACTACGGCGACGGCATGCTGCTGAAATAGTCCCCGGATCGGCCTCGCTTTGCTCGCTGTCCGAGGATGACGGATTCTAAGGCCAAGCTACGGTTCGTTAGGCATTTTCGGTCAGGACTCGTCAATCACGAGTTCACGCTCAGAAGGAGCGTCCGTCAGTGCCCGAACGGATGAAGCCGTATTTCCCGTCAGCCATGCTGCTGTTGCTGATCGCCTATCTGGGCGTTCAGGCCCTGACCGGGGAGCGCGGCCTGCTGAGCGGCGGCGAACGCGACGCCATGCTGCTGCGCCGCGAGGCGCAGCTGGCCGGCATTCTTGAACAGCGACGCGACCTCGAACTGCGGGCGCAGTACCTGCGCACCGACAGCCTGTCGCGTGATCTGCTCGAGGAACGGGCCCGCGCCGTGCTCGGCTTCGCCGACCCGCGCGACTACGTCATCCGGGTCTCCGCGCCAGCACGGGAAGCGGCTCCAGCCCCCACCGCGTGAACTTTCGTTACAGCCTCACCGGCGTGCTTTGCGTTTCGGGAACGAAGGCTGCTAAAGCCCCTTTCCGTAACGACAAGAGGTCCTGGAAGCGGGGCCCAGCCGGGAGATGACGGATGGCGAAAGCCCCCGCCGCCAAAGCTGATTCCAGCAAGGCGACCAAACTGCCCAACACGCCGACGGCCTCGAAAGAGGATCTGCTGCGCTTCTATCGCGAGATGGTGCTGATCCGCCGTTTCGAGGAACGCGCCGGCCAGCTCTACGGCATGGGCCTGATCGGCGGCTTCTGCCACCTCTACATCGGCCAGGAGGCCGTGGCGGTGGGCGTTCAGGAGAGCGTCAAACAGGGCCACGACAAGATCATCACCGGCTACCGCGACCACGGCCACATGCTGGCCGCCGGCATGGACCCGAAAGAGGTCATGGCCGAGTTGACCGGCCGCATCGGCGGCTCGTCCAAGGGCAAGGGCGGCTCGATGCATATGTTCGACACCGCCACCGGCTTCTACGGCGGCCACGGCATCGTCGGGGCGCAGGTTGCGCTCGGCACCGGCCTGGCCTTCGCCGGCCGTTACCGGGGGGATGACTCGGTTGCGTTTGTCTATTTCGGCGATGGTGCAGCGAACCAGGGGCAGGTCTACGAGAGCTTCAACATGGCCCAGCTGTGGAAGCTGCCGGCCATCTACATCATCGAGAACAACCAGTACGCCATGGGCACGAGCATCGAACGCTCGTCCTCGACGACCGACCTGAGCCAGCGCGGCGCCAGCTTTGGCATCCCGGGCGAGCAGGTCGACGGCATGGACGTGCTGGCGGTCCGCGACGCCGTCGCCAAGGCGGTCAAGCGGGCGAGGGAAGGGGGCGGACCTTACATCCTCGAGGTGAAGACCTACCGCTACCGCGGCCACTCGATGTCGGACCCGGCCAAATACCGCACCAAGGAAGAGGTCGACGAGGTCAAGAAGACCCGCGACCCGATCGATCACATCAAGACCCTGCTGGCCGCCGCCAAGGCGACCGAGGACGAGCTCAAGGCCATCGACAACGAGGTCAAGGCCATCGTCGCCGAGGCCGTGCAGTTCGCCCAGGAAAGCCCGGAGCCGGATCCGTCCGAGCTCTACACCGACGTCTACGTGGAGGCCTGACTCGTGACCGACATTCTCATGCCGGCGCTGTCGCCCACGATGGAAGAAGGCACGCTGACCAAATGGCACATCAAGGCGGGCGACACGGTCTCGGCCGGAGACGTCATCGCCGAGATCGAGACCGACAAGGCGACCATGGAGGTCGAAGCGGTCGACGAGGGCGAGGTGCTCGAGATCCTCGTCGCCGAGGGCTCGGAGAACGTGAAGGTCAACACGCCGATCGCCCGTCTGGCGGGTGAAGACGGGGCGACGAATTCGGCTACGAAATCCGGGGACTCCGGAGACAGCGCGGCGAAGACTTCGACGACTTCGGAGACGGAGGCCGCCGCCGAGGGCAAGACCGGCGATCCGGAGAAGGCCTCGACCCAGGCGGCCGGCCCGAAAGTCGAGCTGAAGGATCCGGAAATCCCGGCCGACGCCAAGCTGGTCAAGACGACCATCCGCGATGCGCTGCGCGACGCCATGGCCGAGGAAATGCGCCGCGACGACAAGGTTTTCCTGATCGGCGAGGAGGTCGCCCAGTACCAGGGCGCCTACAAGGTCAGCCGCGAACTGCTTCAGGAGTTCGGCGACAAGCGGGTGGTCGACACGCCGATCACCGAGCACGGCTTCGCCGGCCTCGGCGTCGGCGCGGCCATGGCCGGGCTGAAACCGATCGTCGAGTTCATGACCTTCAACTTCGCCATGCAGGCCATCGATCACATCATCAATTCGGCGGCCAAGACGCTGTACATGTCGGGCGGACAGATCACCGCCAGTGTGGTCTTCCGCGGCCCCAACGGCGCCGCCAGCCGCGTGGGCGCCCAGCACAGCCAGGACTATTCCGCCTGGTACGCCCAGGTGCCGGGTCTGAAGGTCATCGCTCCCTATGACGCCGCCGACGCCAAGGGGCTGATGAAGGCCGCCATTCGTGACCCGAACCCGGTCGTCTTCCTCGAGCACGAGATGATGTACGGGCTGGAGTTCGACGTGCCCGAGGTCGAGGACTACGTACTGCCCATCGGCAAGGCCAAGGTCCGCCGCGAAGGAACCGACGTCACCATCACCGCCCACAGCCGCATGGTGGGCTTCGCCCTGCAGGCCGCCGAGAAGCTGGCCGAGGAGGGCATCTCCTGCGAGGTCGTCGACCTGCGGACCCTGCGCCCGCTCGACCACGAGACGATCGTCGAGAGCGTCAGGAAGACCAGCCGCCTGGTCTCGGCCGAGGAAGGCTGGGGTCCGATGGGCGTCGGCGCCGAGGTCGTGGCCCGGGTCATCGAGCACGCGTTCGACTATCTCGATGCGCCGCCGCTGCGCGTCCATCAGGAGGACGTGCCCTTGCCCTACGCCGCCAACCTGGAAGCCCTGTCGCTGCCGGGCGCGGACAAGATCATCGCCGCCGTCAAGCAGGTGATGGCATGAGCGAACCCGAAGAGCACCAGCTGAAAACGCCGGAGAGCGTCGCCGCCGATCCGGAAGCGATCGAGATCCTGCGCATGTGGTGGTCGAAGCATGAGCCGGTCATGTCGATCAAGCCGGCCTTCAACGATCCCGCCATGTTCGGCCGCATGCTGGCCTATGCCGCCACCCACATGGCCCACGGCTACAAGGTGCGGCACGGCATGGACGAGCAGGCCGCCTACAACCAGATCCTCACCGGCATGAGCGACGCCATCAAGGCGCAGAACGTCCAGACCGTCACGGAGCCGGTCGAACCGTCGGGGAGCGTGCAATGACCGACATCCTGATGCCCGCCCTGTCGCCGACGATGGAGGAGGGCGTGCTGGCCAAATGGCACGTCAAGGTCGGGGACACCGTCTCGGCAGGCGACGTCATCGCCGAAATCGAGACCGACAAGGCGACCATGGAGGTCGAGGCCGTCGACGAAGGCGAGATCACCGACATCCTCGTGGCCGAAGGAACCGAGGGCGTGAAGGTCAACACGCCGATCGCCCGCCTCAAGGACGAAGGCGGCGCGGCCGCCCCGGCGCCGAAGGCGGAGCCGGCCAAGTCCGAGACCGCGAAGGCGGAGCCGGCGAAGACTGAAGCCGCTCCCGCCGCCGCTCCGGCGCAGAAGGCCCCCGCCGCTCCGTCGAAGGACGGCGAACGGATATTCGCCTCGCCGCTGGCGCGCCGAATCGCGGCCCGGAACGGCGTCGACCTGAAATCCATCAAGGGCACCGGCCCGCACGGCCGCATCGTCAAGCGCGACGTCGAGGGCGCAGGGAAGGGCGGGGCGCAGGCGTCCACCGCCGCGGCGCCCTCCGGCGAGGCCCGCAAGGTCCAGTCGCTGGCGCAGATGGGCATCCCGGACGGCAGCTACGACCTCGTGCCGCTGGACGGCATGCGCAAGGCGATCGCCCGGCGCCTGACCGACAGCTTCCGCGACGTGCCGCATTTCCCGCTGACCATCGACTGCGACATCGACGGGCTGCTGGCTTCGCGCGCCAAGGTCAACGCCCTGCTCGAGAAGGACGGGGTCAAGGTCTCGGTCAACGACTTCATCATCAAGGCCAGCGCCATGGCCCTGAAGGCCGTGCCGGAAGCCAACGCCAGCTATTCGCCGGAAGGCATCGCCATGCATCACAACGCCGACGTGGCGATGGCGGTGGCGATCGACGGCGGCCTGATCACCCCGATCATCCGCAAGGCCGAGACCAAGACCCTGTCGCAGATCGCAACGGAGTCGAAGGACCTCGCCAAGCGCGCCCGCGACCGCAAGCTGAAGCCCGAGGAATTCCAGGGCGGCACCTTCAGCGTCTCCAATCTCGGCATGTTCGGCATCAAGTCGTTCGCCTCGATCATCAACGAGCCGCAGGGCGCGATCATGAGCGTCGGGGCAGGGGAGCAGCGGCCCGTGGTCAAGGGCGGCGAACTGGCCGTGGCCACGGTGATGACCGTCACCCTGACCTGCGATCACCGCGTGGTCGACGGCGCGATCGGGGCCAGATTCCTGCAGGTCTTCAAGGCGATGATCGAAGATCCTGTGACGATGCTGGCCTGAAGGCAGGGCTTGCGGCCTTCCGTCGCCCGGTCAAGATAGGCCGGACGGGGAGGTTGTATGTCGGAACGCCGGCCGGTTGAGGAAGACGCCGCCTGCCAGGCCTGCGGGACCGGTCTGCGTGGTCGCTACTGCCATGTTTGCGGGCAGGACACGCTGGCGCGGCCCCGCCCCCTCCGGGACTGGGCGGCCGAGGCCTTTTCCGAAACCAATCTGGTCGATGGACGCACCGCCCGCACGCTCGTCGCGCTCGCCGTAAAGCCGGGGCGGCTGCTGGAGGCCTGCCGCGACGGCGCCAGCTCGCTCTACCAGACGCCGACCAAGCTGTTCGTCGTCGTCACGGCCCTGTTCCTGCTGACCCTCAGCTTCGCGGACGTGCAATTGTACCAGTACGTCGCGCAGGTGACGGACCCGGCCCGCCCCGTTACCGCCCGCGCCGACCCGGACGGCGCGACGGTCCACCTCGAAAACGCAACCCAAGGCGAGCGATGGATGCAGCGGCGGGTCGAACCGGGGATCGATCCGGCCGTCACCGCGGCTATCGAGGCCGCGGCGGGACGCGCCAATACCGAAACCGACCGCCAGAACCTGCTGTATGAGAACGTCTCCAACCGGGAACAGGCTGCGATCTCCGAACGGCTGGCGGGCTGGCTGCCCAACGCGATCTGGCTGCTGATGCCACTGTACGCCCTGATGCTGGCGCTGTTCTTCGGACGAAGGCGGCTGATCATGGAGCATCTGGTGTTCGCCATGTGGGCGCACGTCACGGCCTTCATCCTGCTGATCCTCCTGGCCTTGGCCAACAAGTACGGGGCGAGTGCGCCGGCTTGGCCGCTGGCCCTGCCGTTTCTGGGCTACTTCGCCCTGGCCGCCAGCCGCTTCTACGGCGTCAGTCGCTCGCAGGCGCTCCTTCGGGGCGCGATCCATCTGGCGCTCTACTTCGGCCTGGTGCTTTTTCCCGCGACCCTCGTGGCGGCGCTGACCGTCATGGACCTGGGCGCCCTGAAGACCTTCCTGCTGGTCTGACTTTTCGTTTCGGGGCGAGGCGGGGAGGGTGCCTTTCGCGTTCCCGGCGGGTTAAGAGGCGCTGCTCAAGGAGATTATTCGCATGGCTGAGTTCGATCTGGTCGTCATTGGTTCCGGTCCCGGCGGCTATGTGGCCGCCATTCGCGCCAGCCAGCTGGGCCTGAAGACGGCCATCGTCGAGCGCGAGAACCTCGGAGGCATCTGCCTGAACTGGGGCTGCATCCCGACCAAGGCGCTGCTCAAGTCCGGCGAGAAGTACGAGAGCCTGTCGCACCTCAAGGACTACGGCCTGTCGGCCGAAAAGGTCGGCTTCGACTTCGACGCCATCATCCAGCGCTCGCGCGGTGTGGCCGCCCAGATGAACAAGGGCGTCGCCTTTCTGATGAAGAAGCACAAGATCGAGGTGATCGAGGGCTCGGCGAAGCTGGAGAAGGGCAAGGACGCGCCGAAGGTGGTCGTCGCCCTGAAGGCCGGCGGTTCGCGCACCGTCGAGGCGAAGAAGGTCATGCTGGCGGTCGGCGCCCGGGCCAAGGCCATTCCGCAGATCGGTCTGGAAGCCGACGGCGACCGCATCTGGGCCTATCGCGAGGCCATGGCGCCGAAGAAGATGCCGGCCTCCATCGTGGTCATCGGTTCCGGCGCCATTGGAGTCGAATTCGGGAGCTTCTACAGAGCCCTGGGCGTGGAAGTTACGGTAGTGGAAGCGGTCGACCGGATCATGCCGGTGGAAGACGAAGAGGTCTCCAGGACCGCGCAGAAGGCCTTCGAGAAGCGCGGCATGAAATTCCGCACCGGCTGCAAGGTCACCAAGGTCTCGAAAGGCGGGAAGGGCCTCCAGGTCGCCATCGAGGCCGGCGGCAAGGCCGAGACGCTGGAGGCCGAGGTGTGCATCTCGGCGGTCGGCATCACCGCCAACACCGACGGCATCGGTCTGGAAGCGCTGGGCGTCAATATGGACCGCGGCCACATCACCATCGACGGCCACTGCCAGACCAATGTGAAGGGGCTGTACGCCATTGGCGACTGCGCCGGCGCGCCGTGGCTGGCGCACAAGGCCTCGCATGAGGGCATCCACGCCGCCGAGCACATCGCTGGCTACAAGACCCCGAACGTCCATTCGCCGATCGCCGGCTGCACCTACGCCCAGCCGCAGGTCGCCTCCGTCGGAATCACGGAGCAGGGGGCCCGCGAGGCGAAGCGCGAGGTGAAGATCGGCCGCTTCCCGTTCCGGGTGAACGGCAAGGCGGTGGCGGCGGGCGAGATCGAAGGCTTCGTGAAGACGATCTTCGACGCGAAGACTGGCGCGCTGATCGGCGCCCACATGATCGGGGCCGAGGTCACCGAGATGATCCAGGGCTACGTCACGGCCATCACGATGGAGGCGACGGAAGAGGACATCCACGGAATCGTCTATCCGCACCCGACCATGTCAGAAGCCATGCACGAGGCTTCGCTGGACGCCTATCAGCGGGTGCTGCACCTGTAGGGAGGCGCTAATGACCGCATACGCTCGGGTGACGGAGCTCGACGGCCGCGTTCAGTGGATCAACCTCGACCACGTCCGTCAGCTGGTGGAACGAATGCCCATGAAGGGGTTCCCGGTCGTCACGGCTGTGAACATCGGCAACACGTGGGCTGAACGGCAGGTGCTGGTAAACCCAGACACCGGAGGAGATCCTCGCTTCCGCCGGGCTGTATGAGAGCCAGGCGGGGACCTAAGCCTCAGCGCTTCTTGCCGAGCTCCGCGGCGATGTCCTTGACCATGCGGCCCGCCTTGCGGTGGGCGGCGACGATCTGGTCGCGGGTCACGCCCCAGCGCTTCATCCAGTATTCGACGGCCTGACGCTCCGAGAGGTCGAGCCGGTCCTTGTCGATGAAGCCGCGCTTGTCCTTCAGGCCCGCCATGATCGCTCCTTGTCAGGGAAGGAGCCGTAGCGCGCCGGGGCGCAGTTGGCGAGCCATGCTCGGCTGACCCGTTTTGCGCCTAAGATATATTATGCGAAATGTCGTGCCGCTAGTCAGTCTGCAGCGGGCGTCGTCCGCCTCGGACCCTGACGCCGGTCGTCACCCTGCCGCCGGCCGCCGTTCAGCATCAGCAGTTCGAGCCGGATTTCGGTGAGCCTCTGTTCCAGGCAACCCAGCGCAACCACGATCACGGCCACCGCCAGGGCGCCTGCCTCGAAAGCCAGTGTCACATAAGGCAGGGCGACCTGCGCAATCTCACTGTAGATGACGGTTATCGCCATCACGGTGGCGACGATCCCGAACGCGCTGAGACCGACCCCGCGCAGCGTCGACCGCATCGGCGCCCTCTGATTGATCCGGCTGCCGGGTTTGCGCCTGTCGCGTCCCCGGCGATCCAGGCGGGCGCGCCGCTCGCTCACGAGCGCGGCCTCATCCTGCTGCTTGGCCAGCATCTCGGCTTCCATCGCCATCATAGGCTCCTGTTCGGGGCCGCCCACGGACGACCGGTCGGGAAAATCATGCCGCCGCCCTCTCGGCGGAGGCGACGCGCTCGGCGCGCAGGACGTAGCGGATCTGATAGGCGAGAAGCCGCCAGTTGAGGGGCTTCATCACGAAGGACGTCGCGCCGAGGTGGAAACAGCGGTCGATGGCTTCGACATCCTCGCGGCCGGTCTGGACGATGACGGCGGTATCCTTCAGGGCCGGATCGTTGCGGATACGGGTCAGGACCTCAAAGCCGTCAATGCCGGGCATTTCGAGGTCGAGCAGGACGAGATCGTAGCGGCGCTTTCCAAGTTGCTCGAGCGCCGCCGCGCCGTCGGGCGCGAGATCGACTTCCGTACTGGGTGTGGCCAGGTTGACCTGGGCGAAAGCCCTGAGGATGGGATCGTCATCGACGAAGAGGATCCGGGCCTCGTCCTGCAGGACATAAAAGAAACCGTTACTCATTGGGTCACCCCTGAAAGGCGCTCGGCCCCTCCCCTGTCCCCCGACAAGGCGTCCTCATTAAGCCTCGAGTCATTAAGGGTCGGTATAAGCCTCGGCATCCGTAGGACTTTTGGGTGGCCGGTTTGGAGAGTTCGTCGCGCAGGAGTGGGGGTTCGATCCGGCGAAAGCTGGTGGGACTCGTGCTCGCCGCCCTCGCGACAACCTGCGTCGTCGTCGCCACACTGATGGGCTGGACCGACGCCCGGCGGCAAACAGCTCTGGAAGCCAATCGCCTCGCGGGGACGGCCGCGGTCATCGGCTCGTTCGCGGCGGACTCTGTCAGGACCGACGATCGGGTCGGCACATTCACCGCCCTGCGCGCCATCGCTCAAATGCCCGAGGTCACCTACGGCCGGATCGAATCCGACGCCGGTCGGCTGCTGGCGGAAACGGGCGGCGGAGTCCGTCTGGCTTCGGACGCCCAGGTCACGGATGATGACCGCCTGTCGGTCTGGTCGGTGCTGACGACGGGCACCCTGCAAGTCAGCGCGCCGGTGATCAGCCAAGGCGAAGAGGTCGGCCGCATTACGCTGCTGGCCAGGACGCCGGGACTGCGCGAGCGGGTACTCGGGTCGGTTTTGGTGGCCTTGCTCGGCACGGCCATCGCCGCCCTTGGCGGACTGCTGATCGCCCTGCGCATGGCTCGCCGCATCAGCGAACCGATCGTGCGGCTGGCGGCCTTCGCCAACCAGGTGCGCGATACGGAGGACTATTCCGCAGACCCGGACATCACCGCCGAGGGCGAGGTTGGCGACCTCGTCGGCGGGCTGAGTTCGATGCTGCAGGGGCTGCGCGAGCGGGACCGCCGCATTGCGGACCACGTGGCGGGTCTGGAAGATACGGTCGCCACCCGGACTGCGCAGCTCAGCGAAGCCAAGCAGGCGGCCGAGGCGGCGAACGCGGCCAAGTCCGACTTCCTGGCGGTGATGAGCCACGAAATCCGCACCCCCATGAACGGCATCCTCGCGCTCAGCGAACTGCTGGCGACGTCGGATCTGTCGGCGCGGCAGAGGCGGCAGGCGGACGTCATCGCCAAGTCCGGCCGCTCCCTGATCACCATCATCAACGACATCCTCGACTTCTCGAAGATCGAGGCCGGCAAGCTCGAGCTGGAGTCACTCCCGGTCGATCTGTCGGAATTGGCCGAGGACGTGGCCAGCCTGTTCGCCGAGCGGGCGGCGGAGAAGTCGCTCGACCTGGCCGTGTTCGTCGATCCCCACATCAGCGCGGTGGCGGCGGACCCGACCCGCCTGCGGCAGATCCTCAGCAATCTGGCCAATAACGCCATCAAATTCACCGAGACCGGCGGCGTGATGATCCGGGTCACGGCGGGCGAGGCGGCCGGCGAAATCCGCTTCGCCATCGTTGATACCGGGCCGGGCATACCGGCCGACAAGCTGCCGCGCCTGTTCGAGGCCTTCTCGCAGGCCGACCAGACGACGACCCGCAAGCACGGCGGCACGGGACTGGGGCTGACCATCTGCGATCGCCTGATCCGGGCCATGGACGGCGAGTGGAACCTGGAGAGCACGGAGGGGGTGGGGTCCAGCTTTGGCTTCACAGTCGCCTTGCCCGCTGCCGGAGATGCGCCCGCCCTGCCCGCGTTTCGCCCTGACTGGGCGATCAGCGTCACGGGTCCGGGCGGTCAGACCGCCGGCGCGATCCGGCTGTATGCGGAAGCACTCGGCATCCGGATCGCGGCCGATAACGAGGCGTCCGCCGCCCGGGTCGTCGCGAAGGGCGACGACGGCGTCGGCCTGTCGTTCGCCGAGGACGCTGCGAATGAATATATGCTCGCGATCCCGCTGCGGCGGGCGGACCTGATCCACGCCCTGACCCGGATGCACGCCGGCGAGGCTCCCGTTCCGGAAGGAGACGTCTCCGGCCGGGCGCAGGAGGCGTCCTTCCCGGGCGCCAGGGTGCTCGTGGTCGACGATTCCGAGGTGAACCGCGAAGTGGCCGCCCAGGCTCTGGAACGGCTCGGCGTCGACGTCGCCTTCGCCGAGGACGGGCTTGAAGCGGTCGAAGCCCTGCGCGGCGCCGTCTACGACCTGGTGCTGATGGACGGCTCGATGCCGCGACTGGACGGCTTCCAGGCCACGGTCCGGATCCGTGAGGAGGAACAGGCCGAGGCACGGCCTCGCGCGGTGATCCTCGCCCTGACGGCCCACGTCATCGGCACCGCGGCGGAAGCTTGGCGAGACGCCGGCATGGACGGCGTCATCCACAAGCCGTTCACCCTGCAGGACCTGTCGCGGGCGCTTCAGCAGCACTGCGGTCAGTACATGGCGGCGCCCCTTGAGGAGGCCCCCTCGCCCGCCGTGAGCGACGCGCCCCGCGCCGCTGAGTCGGCTGCCAGGGAGGACCTGTTCGATCCAGCCGTGCGCGAGGATCTCGCGAAAATGGCGGCGGCGGGCAAGGCGGACTTCGTCGCCCGCATCCAGGGGCTGTATGCGGAACACGCGCCGGAGCGCCTCGCCGATCTGGCCAGCGCGTGGAACGATAGCAATGCTGAAGCGGTGGCGCGCGCGGCCCACGCGCTCAAATCCATGAGCCTCAGTCTCGGCGCCCGGGCCGTGGCGGAATCCACCAGCGCGATCGAGGCGTCCGCCCGTGCGGGTGTTCTGCCGCCGGGTGCGATGGAACGGCTGGAGGGCCTGCTGCGCGAAACGCTATCGGCCCTGCAAGCAGCCGCGGCGGCGCCGGTCGCGCCGGTTCAGGATGTTGGCGAGGTTCTCCGTCTGGCGATCGAGAACGGCGAGCTGGACCTGGCGTATCAGCCGATGATGGATCGCGCCGGGGAGTTCTCGGGCAAGGTCGAGGCCCTGGCTCGCTGGACCCGCGCCGACGGTTCGACCCGTGCGCCGGATGAGTTCGTCGCTGAACTGGAGGCGGCCGGCGCCGTCGAACGGCTGACGGATTTCGTGCTCGACCGGGCCATGCAGGTCGTCGGGGCACGGCCCGACCTCAAGGTCTCGATCAATGCTTCGGCGAACGAGTTCCAGCGCATGGACTTCGCCACCCGCGTGCGCGACGCGGGACTCCGCAACGGATTCCCGCTGGATCGCCTGGAGATCGAGGTCACCGAGACCGCCATTCTCGACATCGACATGGCGCGTCCGACCATCCAGCGATTGAACGAGATCGGCGTCGGCGTCGCCCTCGACGACTTCGGCTCGGGCTACACCAGTCTTCATGCGTTGCGGGAACTGCGCTTCTCGACCCTCAAGATCGACCGCAGCTTCGTGGAACGGTGTCTGGAAGACACCGCCTCCGCCGCCATCATCCACGCCGTCATCGCGGTCGGCCGATCCCTCGGAATGCAGGTCGTCTGCGAGGGCGTGGAGACCGAGGAACAGTCCAAATTCCTTCGCACCGCGGGCGTTCACCTGATCCAGGGTTACGTGTACAGCCGCCCCCTCCCCTTCGACAGCCTTCCCCAGTCCCGGGAAAAAGCCGCCTGATGTTCCAGGCATCCACCACCCCCGTACAGGTTTGACCGGCAGTTTATCATGGCCAACATCCTCATCGTTGACGACGACCCGACCATTCAGCTCATCGCGGGCGAGTTGCTGCGCGCCGAAGGGCATTCCGTCGTCCATGCCGGAGACGGCGTCGAAGCGCTCAAGGCCCTGGTCGCGATCCCGGCGGATCTGGTAGTTCTGGATATGCTGATGCCCAATATGGACGGGCTCGAAACCATCATCGAGATGCGCCGCAGCCATCCTGCCGTGAAGATACTGGCGATTTCGTCGGGTGGTCCGATGGGGCCGCACGACCTGCTACGCACCGCCAAGCTGTTCGGGGCGGACGACACCCTCATCAAACCCCTGACGTTTTCGACCTTCGGCGCCGCGGTCGAACGCCTGCTGAACCAGTCGGAACGGGTGGAAAGTCCGTTCTCGCAAATCGGCTGACCGCCGGCGCGTTTGCCGGCCCGGCCGGCCCGTCGGGAGCAAGAAAGCTTAACCTATTGAATGTAGAAGAGACCGCTAGTCTCAGGCCCGCGAAGAAGACGCTGAGGGCCGGCGGTGTGCAGGATAGGCGGAAGAAGTCGTGCGGATCATCTCCTGGGCCAGGCGATTTGGCAGGGATAGCCGAGGGTCGATAGCGCTAAAGGCGGCGCTCATCCTCCCGGCGGTTCTCATGATGGGCGCGGGCGCCTTCGATCTGACGCAGGTGCAGGCCTCCAGAATCCGTCTGCAGGATATCGCCGACAGCGCAGCCCTCGCGGCGGCCAACGACCTGTCGCTGGCCACGGATGGCTCCAATGCCAAGGAGCGGGCCAAAGCCTATGTCGACTCCCACCTCGGCGAGTGGGAACAGGCGCCGACAGTCGTGCCGGTCTACGAGGTGCTGGACGTCGCGGGGCAGCGCGCCATCAAGGTGCTGCTGAAGGGCCACCGTCCGTCCTTCTTCGCCAATCTGCTGCCGCCGGGCGGGTGGAACTTCAACGCCGAGTCGACCGCAACCACCATGGGCATGGTGCCGCTGTGCGTGCTGGTCACCGGCAGCAACGGGTCGAAGGTTCTCAATGTGAAAGATACGAGCCGGATGAACGCTCCGGCGTGCCTGATTCACTCCAACCGCGATATCGCGGCGGAGGCCGCCGGCCGTATCACCGCCGCGTCGGTTCAGGCCGTCACGACAGCGCAAGGCTACATCAGCCCGACAGCGAACACCGGCGCCGCCTCGATCGCGGACCCGTTCGCCAACCTCGACCTCGAACGAAACCCGATGCTGGGTCTGGTCTGCACGGTCGCCGAACTCACGAACCGCATCCGCGTGACCTCCGGAACCCACTATATCCGCCCGGGCCGGCACTGCGGCGGCATCGAGGCCAAGGGCACCGCGCGGGTGGTGCTCGAACCGGGCGAGCACATCTTTCTTCAGGGCGCTCTGGTTATCGATGAGAACGCACGGCTCGATGGCCTCGACGTGGTCGCCTTCTTCGACGCGGCGTCCAAATTCGAGTTCAAGTCAGGGGCCCTCGTGAATCTCGACGGGCGCAAATCCGGTCCCTATGCCGGCATCGTCATGGGCGCGATGCGCGCCAACCGGCAGGACTTCATCATCTCGGCCGACCACGTCGAGAGCCTGCTGGGCGTGATCTACGTGCCGTCGGCGCGCCTCATCGTCGAGGGCACCGCCGACGTGGCCCGCGACAGCGCCTGGACCGTCATCGTGGCGAAAGAAGTCCAGCTCAAGGGTTCGCCGTCGCTGTTCATCAACGCCAACTACGACGCCAGCGACGTGCCGGTGCCGGACGGCGTCGGGCCGCGCACCGGCGGTTCACGCCTGATCAACTAGGTCTTCGGCGGGCGGGCCTGCAGCCGCGCCGCAAGACTGGACGTGTCCCAGCGCGATCCGCCCATCGCCTGCACCTCGGAATAGAACTGGTCGACCAGCGCGGTCAGCGCCAGATGGGCGCCGTTGTCCCGCGCCTCGTCGAGCACCAGACCCAGATCCTTGCGCATCCAGTCGACGGCGAAACCGAAGTCGAACTGGCCCGCCGCCGCCGTCTTCCAGCGATTGTCCATCTGCCAGGACTGCGCCGCGCCCTTAGATATCGCGTCATAGACGGCGTCCGTGTCGAGCCCCGCCGTCTGCGCGAAATGGACCGCCTCGGCCAGCCCCTGGACCACACCGGCGATGGCGATCTGGTTGACCATCTTGGTCAGCTGCCCCGCCCCCGACGGCCCCATGTGCTTCACGGCCTTCGCATAGCTCATGAGGACCGGCTCGACCCGGACCAGCGCCGCCGCATCGCCGCCGGCCATGACGCTGAGCTGACCGTTCTCGGCCCCGGCCTGTCCGCCGGAAACCGGCGCATCGATGAAGTAGGCGCCCTGCCCCGTCGCCAGATCAGCCACCTGGCGGGCGACCCTGGCGGAGGTGGTGGTGTGGTCGACGAGCACGGCCCCGTTCGCCAGCACCGGCAGGGCCGCCGCCACGACCTGGCGCACATCATCGTCATTGCCGACGCAGAGAATGAACAGTTCGGCCCCGGCCGCGGCGTCCTCGATCGTTCCGGCGAACCGGCCGCCAGTCGCCTCGGTCCAGGCTCGCGCCTTTGCGGGCGAACGGTTGAAGCCGACAACGTCGTGACCCGCCTCTACAACATGGCGGGCCATCGGTCCGCCCATGACGCCCAGTCCCGCGAAGCCGATCTTCATGCCTGCATCCTCAACTGTGGGGCTCGACGACGGCGCCATAGCGGCCCCGGTAATAGGTCAGGGCGTCGCCGGGACGGGTCTCGAACCCCCTCACCTCACCAACGATGGTCAGGTGGTCGCCCATCACGATCCGCTCGCGGGCGACGCAGTCCAGGCGGGTCAGGGCGTTCTTGAGGCGGGGCGGCTCCGGGCTTGAGCTGTCAAACTCGTCGGACGACAGGCGGCAAACGCCCCAGGCGAAGCGGTCCGACATCTCGCGGTCCTCGACGGGAAGCATGTGCACGGCGAAACGCTCCGCCGTCGCGAAGGCGTCGTGCCGCCAGGAAGCGCGGTCGAGGCACCACAGGATAAGGGGCGGACGCAGCGACACCGAGGTGAAGGAGTTGACCGTGATGCCGAACGGCCCCTCGTCCGTCTGGGCGGTGACGACGCAGACGCCGGTGGCGAATCCGCCCAAGGCCTGCCGGTAGGCCGCCACGTCGAAGGCGTCAGAGATGTCTGGATCGGTCACACGGCACGACTAGGCGAGCCCCGTCGCAGCGGCAAGTTCAGATTCCCGAACGCCGGCTCACGGATAGGTGGCTCCCTCCGTCCGGCCGTGCCGGGTGTCCTCGTCATAGGCTGCGCTCGCCGCCTGGATCGACGCGGATATCTGCGACTGGGCGGCCTGCATCGTGGTGCAGTCGGGGGCGGCGCGCATATAGGTGCGGAGCTGTTCCGCGCCGGCCAGTGCGATCCGCACATGGTTGTGCTCATGGCCGATCAGCGCCGCGATGTACCGGTCCCACCGCTCGCGCTCCCGTCGGTCGAGCCCGTCTCGCGTCGCCAGTTCGGGGAGAGTGACGACGATGGTCATATCGACCTCCGCCGTGGTCGGATCACAGCCGCCGGAAGGGCCGCCCCGCCAGCGCGTCTGATACCGCCAGTCGGTTCGCGCGTCGAAGGTCCCGTCGTGCGCCGGTCGGGGGCGGCCTTCGTTGATGGATTCGCGGATCGCCCGCGGACTGCGCCCCCGCACCGGATAGCCGACGAGGGTCACCCCGGGCAGCGCCGCCAGCTCCGGCGCCAAGGCGGCGAGGGTGGCTGACGACACGGCGGGCGGCTGGCCCTCCCCTCCGCCCGCGCTCGCGGGAGCGGTTTGCGGTCCGGCCAGCAGCAGACCGGCGATGACGAATAAGGGCGGCAAGGCGCGTCTCCGACGTGGTGAGCGATTATCGCAAACGGGTTCTTAACATCGACCCGGGACTGTGGGGTGAACTGGATGCGTAGCGAGTCCCCCGATGTCCATGAGCGATCGGCCGATCCTCATCAAGAAGGTCAAGAAGGTCGCGGGCCATGGACACCATGGCGGCGCCTGGAAGGTGGCCTATGCGGACTTCGTGACGGCCATGATGGCCTTCTTCCTGCTGATGTGGCTGATCAACACGACCGATCCGGAGCAGAAGCGCGGCATCGCGGAGTATTTCGCCCCCGCCAGCGTCTCGGCGACCAGCTCGGGATCCGGCGGCATTCTCGGCGGCACCTCGCTGGGCGACGACGGGGCCAAGGGCGCCGGCTCGCAGTCGGTGATCACCCAGCTGGCCCCCGAGGCGCCCCCGGATGCGCCGCAGGAAGCCGGTCAGAGCCAGAGCCTCGCGGCGGCCAGCGAGGCGGCCCTGCGGGACGAGATCGCCCGGCGCGAGGCGGCCGAGTTCTCGTCGGCGGCCGAATCCCTGCGCCAGGCCATGCAGTCGATGCCCGAACTGGCCGAACTGTCGAAACAGATGATCATCGACCAGACCCCCGAGGGCCTGCGCATCCAGCTGGTCGATCAGGAAGGCCGCTCGATGTTCGAGACCAACTCGGCCCGCCCGAATCCGCGCGCCCAGCTGCTGCTGCAGGCCGTCTCGCGCGTGATCCGACAGCTGCCCAACCGAATCTCGATCACGGGCCACACCTCGGCCGCGCCGGGATCCAATCGCGCCACCGCACCCAATGACTGGCCGCTGTCCGCGTCGCGAGCCAACGCCTCGCGCCAGGTGCTGCAGGCGGCCGGAGTCGATCCGGACCGGGTCTACCAGGTCTCGGGCAAGGCCGGTTCCGACCCGCTCTACCCGGACGATCCGACCCTGGCCGGCAACCGCCGCATCGCCATCGTACTGCTGCGCGAAGCCCCGGTGTTGCCCACGGACACCAGCCTGTGACCGCCCGCCCGCCGCTCCGGCGTCGGGCGTTGGGCCTTGCCGCGCGGACCGACGCAGGGCCAAATCGGCGCATGCCGAAGCGGCCGCCAAACTGTCGTCGGAATTGGGTGTGGAGCTGTCGTTCGTGACCCAGTTCGTACCCACGCGTCAGCTTCGCTTCTACATGACCTCGGTGGCCCCCTGCCCCTATCTGCCGGGGCAGACCGAACGGAAGGTGTTCGCCAACCTGCCGTTCAGCGAGGGGGCCCACGTCAACGACGAGCTGACGCAGGCGGGCTTCCGGCGCAGTCAGAATATCGCCTACCGCCCCGCCTGCGAGGGCTGCGACGCCTGCGTGTCCGTGCGGCTGCCGGTGCCCGAATTCAGCTTCTCAAGATCCGAGCGCAAGGTGCTGAAGCGGAACGACGATCTGACCCGGGATCTGGTCGAGGCCGAGGCGACCATGGAGCAGTTCGACCTGCTGCGCCGCTATTTGCACGGCCGCCATCCCGGCGGCGGCATGAGCACCATGGGCTGGCTCGACTACGTCGCCATGGTCGAGGACACAGCTGTGCGGACCCATCTGATCGAGTACCGGCTGGCCTCGCCCGACGGCGGACCGGGGGATCTGGTCGGCGTCTGCCTGACCGACCTGCTCTCGGACGGGCTGTCGATGGTCTACAGCTTCTTCGATCCGGCGCTCGAGGGGCGCAGCCTCGGCCGGTTCGCCATCCTCGACCATGTGCGGCAGGCGGCGGCGGTGAACCTGCCCTTCGTCTATCTGGGCTACTGGGTGCAGGGCTCGAAGAAGATGGACTACAAGGCCGGCTTCCGGCCGCTTGAACAGCTGACCCGGTTCGGCTGGGCGCGCCTGCCCTAGCCGGTCACCGGCGTTGAAGTTTCCCAGGGCGATGCCGCTGACTCGCCCGACCACGGCCCCGGATCGCGGCCACCCCCGAATTTCACCAGGGCGTCGACGCGTTTTGAGATCGGCGGATGGCTGGCGAACAGGCCTTCGAGGCCGACGCCGTCGGGCTGGTTGTCGAGGAACAGTTGCTGCACCTCGTCCGGTCCCTTGATCGACGAACGCCCCTCGATCTTGCGCAGGGCCGAGATCATGGCGTCCGGGTTCTTGGTCAGCTCGACGGCGCCGGCGTCGGCGACGAACTCGCGGGTCCGTGACAGCATCATGCGGATGACGAAGGCGAGCACGAAGCCGACCACGGCGAAGGCCAGGCCGATCAGGATCAGCGGCATGGCGTTCTTGTTGTCGCGGCGCCCCCCGCGAGAATAGAGCAGGCCCCGGAAGACCATCTCGGCGATGACGCTGATGATCCCCGCGAAGATCGAGGCGATCACCATGGTCCGCACGTCCTTGTTGATGACGTGGGTCAGTTCGTGGGCCAGCACGGCCTCGATCTCGTCGCGGTCGAGGGTGTTCATCAGGCCGCGGGTGACGGTGACGCTGTACTGGCCCTCGTGCAGGCCGGTGGCGTAGGCGTTGAGGCTGTCGCTCTCGATGATGCGCAGGGTCGGGGTGCGCAGGCCGCGGGAAATCGACAGATTTTCCAGCAGGTTGTAGAGCTCAGGTTCAGACCGCCTCTCAACCTTTCGGGCGCCGGTCAGGGCGTCGACCATGGCCTGGCTGCCGAAATAGGCGATGGCGAACCAGACCGCGGCGACGCCCAGGGCCAGCGGCACGGTCCAGCCCAGCCAGGAAGCCGCCAGGGCCATGTCGTCGCCGAGGCCCTTGCCCGTCCCCGGCATGAAGCCCAGCCCCATCAGGATCAGCTGCACCCCATACAGGATGAAGACGACCAGCACCGGGAAGGCGGCCAGCAGCAGGATCGACCGCGTATTGTTCGCCCAGATGTGGGTCTGGAGCCCGACGGCGCGCATGGATCAGGCCTGGAAATTCACCGTCGGCGGCGCGGCGGTCATTGCGGCGCGGTCGGTCTCGCCCACATCGAAGAAGGGCTTGTCCGAACCGAAGCCGACGATGGCGGCGAACAGGACGGTCGGGAACTGGCGGCGCACGGCGTTGAACTCGCTGACCGCGTTGTTGAAGAAGCGGCGGGCGGCGGCCAGCTTGTTCTCGATGTCCGACAGCTCGCGCTGCAGCTCGAGGAAGTTGGTGTTGGCCTTGAGGTCCGGATAGGCCTCGGCGACGGCGAACAGGCGGCCGAGGGTGGCGGTCAGCATGTTCTCGGCCTGGACCTTGTCGTTGACCGAGGTGGCGCCGGCCGCGGCGGCGCGGGCTTGGGTGACGGCGTCGAGGGTGGCCCGCTCATGCGTGGCGTAACCCTTCACCGTCTCGACCAGATTGGGGATCAGGTCCTGCCGCTGCTTCAGCTGGACGTCGATATCGGCGAACGACTGGTCGGCCTTCTGGTCGAGGGCGACCAGCCGGTTGTAGGCGCCGACGACGACGAACAGCACGACGGCGACGATGACGGCGATGACGATCAGGGTGGTCAGCATGGCGGTCTCCAACCTCGGTCGACGATCGACCGTTCAGCGATTATCGGGCGCCGGGGCGGCCCCCGATAGTGAAATCGGCGTCACCTGAACTTCCGCAGCCCCCGCGGCCCCTGCCGCCCGGCCCCGGCGCGTTTGCCGAGCCAGTCCTTCCAGTCGGGCCACTGACGGCGTCGGCCGCCGCCGTCGACCCATTCGGGCCCGGCCTCGGCGCTGAACACCGTGACGTCGGCGAGCCCGCCCTGTTTGTAGTTCTGCAGCCTGACGCCCTTGCCGCGGCCCATCTCGGGCAGGTCGGCGAGCGGGAAGATCAGCGCCTTGATGTTGTCGCCGATGGCGGCGACGTGGTCGCCGGCGACCCGGATGGCGGCCAGCATCTCGCCGTTCAGCACCTGTTTGCCGCCGCGCTTCTGGGCCAGAAGGTCGTCCTCGGGGGCCACGAAGCCGTAGCCGGCCTTCGAGGCCACCAGCAGCCTGCCGCCCGGCTGGTGGGCCAGCAGGTTGACGATGTCCGCCCCCTCGTCGAGGTCGATCATCAGCCTGACAGGTTCGCCATGGCCGCGGCCTGAGGCCAGTTTGTCGGCCCCGATGGTGAAGATGCGCCCGTCCGAGGCGGCCAGCAGCAGCTTGTCGGTCGTATAGCCGGGCACGAGGAAGGCGAGGCTGTCGCCCTCCTTGAACTTCAGCTCGGACGGATCGTCGACCTTGCCCTTGGCCGCCCGGATCCAGCCGCGCTCGGACAGGATGACGGTGATCGCCTCGCGCGGGATGAAGGCCTCGATCGAGGCGATGGCGGAGGTGTCGACGGCTTCGGAAATCGTCGTCCGGCGCGGCGAGACCAGCGCCTTGCGGACGGCCTCGAGGTCCTTGCCGACCTGTTTCCACTGCTTGGCCGGCGAAGACGACAGCGACTGCAGCGCCGCAAGTTCGTCGGCCAACATCTTGTATTCGTTCTCGATCGTCATTTCCTCGATCCGCGCCAGCTGGCGCAGGCGGGTGTCGAGGATGAAGTCGGCCTGAAGCTCCGAGAGGCCGAACCGGGCGATCAGGACGGCCTTGGGCTGTTCCTCCTCGCGGACGATGCGGATCACCTCGTCCAGGTTGAGGAAGACGATGCGCAGGCCTTCCAACAGGTGCAGCCGCTTCTCGACCCGTTCGATGCGCCACTGCGCCCGGCGCACCAGCACCTCGCGGCGGTGATCGAGGAAGGCCTGCAGACAGGCCTTGAGCCCCATGACGCGCGGCGTGCCGGTGGCGTCCAGCACGTTCATGTTGACCGGGAAGCGGACCTCGAGGTCGGAGAGCTTGAACAGGCTCTCCATCAGCACCTCGGGCTCGATGGTGCGCGACTTCGGCTCCAGCACCAGCCGGATGTCCTCAGCCGACTCGTCGCGCACGTCGGCCAGCAGCGGGGCCTTCTTGTTCTCGATCAGGTCGGCGAGGTCGGCGATCAGTTTAGACTTCTGAACCTGATAGGGCATCTCGGTGACGACGATGCGCCACACGCCGCGGCCGAGGTCTTCGGTCTCCCAGCGGGCTCGCAGCCGCACCCCGCCCCGGCCCGTCTCATAGGCGTCGAGGATGGAGGCGTGGCCCTCGACGGCGACGCCGCCGGTCGGGAAGTCCGGCCCCGGGACGATATGGGCCAGCTCTTCCGTCGTGGCGTCCGGGCGCTCGAGCAGCAGGTGGCAGGCGTCGATCAGCTCGCCGACATTGTGCGGCGGGATCGAGGTGGCCATGCCGACGGCGATGCCCGACGAGCCGTTGGCCAGCAGGTTGGGAAAGCCGGCGGGCAGAACGACCGGCTCTTCGTCCTGGTCGTCATAGGTGGCGCGGAAGTCGACGGCGTGCTGGTCGATGCCCTCCATCAGCAGGACGGCGGCGGGCGTCAGCTTGCACTCGGTGTAGCGCATGGCGGCGGCGCTATCGCCGTCGATGTTGCCGAAATTGCCCTGGCCGTCGACCAGCGGATAGCGCTGCGAGAAGTCCTGGGCCAGGCGCACGAGGGCGTCATAGATCGAGGCGTCGCCGTGCGGGTGATAGCCGCCCATCACCTCGCCGACGACCTTGGCGCATTTGCGCGCCGCCGCCTGCGGGTTCAGCCGCATCTGGTGCATGGCGTACATGATGCGCCGGTGCACCGGCTTGAAGCCGTCGCGCACGTCCGGGAGGGCCCGGTTGGTGATCGTCGACAGGGCATAGGCGAGATAGCGCCGCGACAGCGCCTCGCTCATGGGTTCGTCGATGATGCGTCCGCCCTCGGGCGGCGGGGTGTGAACGGTCATGGGCCTTCGAATCAGCGAAACAGCTCGCCGAGTCTAGAGCAGCGGACCCCGTTGCGCTCACCCGGACCCCGCGCGCCTGTGGGTATGCGGGGTTGGCCAGCGGCGTCCGGCCGATGTTAGGCTGGTCGCCTTCCCGGGCCGCCGTAGTGAGTTCATGGACGCCGCCATTGCCTATTTCGACGACTATCCGACGGCCGCCATGGTCGCCGGCCTCTCGATCCTGGTCGCCGCCGCCCTCCTGGCCCAGTGGATCGCCAACCAGATCCTGCTGAGGGCGATCCGCCCGGGGCTGGCGCGAGCCGGACTGGAGCAGGTCGGCGAGCTTCTCAGGCCGGTGACGGTGCGGCTGGCGCGGATCGTGCCGGCGATGATCATCTACCAGGGTGTGCTGGCGGTGCCGCACCTGCCTCCGGCCGTGACCGCGGTTACCCGCAACATCGCCGCCGCCTTCATGATCCTGACCGTGGTGATGGCGATCGCCGCGGCCCTGACCATGGTCAACACCGTCTATTCGCGCCGCCCCGAGGCCGCCAGCCGCCCGATCAAGGGCTATATCCAGGTCGTCAAGATCGTCCTGTTTCTGCTGGCCGCCATCCTGATCCTCGCCACCCTGATCGAGCGATCCCCGCTGCTGCTGCTGTCGGGTCTGGGGGCCATGGCGGCGATCCTGATGCTGGTCTTCAAGGACACCATCCTGTCGCTGGTCGCCTCGGTGCAGCTGACCTCCAACGACATGCTGCGCGTCGGCGACTGGATCGAGATGCCGCAGCTCAACGCCGACGGCGACGTGATCGACATCGCCCTGCACACAGTCAAGGTCCAGAACTGGGACAAGACCATCACCACCATCCCGACCTGGAAGCTGATCAGCGAGAGCTACAAGAACTGGCGCGGCATGGAGGAAGCCGGGGGTCGGCGGATCAAGCGGTCGCTGCATCTCGACCAGACCAGCGTGCGCTTCCTGACCGAGGAGGAACGGGCGGGGCTGAAGCGGTTCGCCCTCATCGACGACTACCTCGACGGCAAGAAGGCCGAGCTGGAGGCGTCGAACCGGCAGCTCCTCGCCGCCGGCAAGGACCCGGTCAACACCCGCCGCGTCACCAATGTCGGCACCTTCCGGGCCTATGTCGAAAGCTATTTGAGGACGCATCCGCGCGTGCACGACCGCGGCATGACCCTGATGGTGCGGCAGCTCCAGCCCACCGCCACCGGCCTGCCGCTCGAGATCTACTGCTTCACCCGCACCGTCGCGTGGACCGAATATGAAGGCATCCAGGCCGACATCTTCGACCACCTGATCGCCATCCTGCCGGAGTTCGGGCTGCGCCTGTTCCAGCAACCCAGCGGCCTCGACCTGGCCCGGCTGGGGGGCGGCCGCGAGCCTGTCGACCGGACGCCTGCGTGATCGTCAGAGCCTTCCCGCCTCGCGCAGCTTGTCGATCATCCAGACCCGCGCCGCCGGCAGCGGCTTGTCGAGCGGGTGGAAGACGAACTGCTCGAGGAAGTGGCCGGTCAGGTCGAGGCCCGAGCCGACGTCCCCCTCCCGCAACCCGGCCTGGGCGCCGAGCATGAAGGGCGGCAGGGCCAGCAGCTTGTCGGCATAGGGTTCGCCGGCCTCGCGGCTGACGGCGCGGCCGGTGCGGGGGCTGACCCAGACCAGATCGTCCATGGTTCCGGTGACAGCGCAGCGCGACAAGTCGAGGCCGAAGCCGAGATCCTCCAGCAGCCCCGCCTCGAAGCGCACGAAGATGGCCGGCCAGACGTCCGGCAGTGCGAAGGCCGACATCAACGCCTCGAAAGCGAGGAAAGCGCCAGGGTGGGGCTCCCGATCCGGCAGCGCTCCCTGGGCCACGGCGGCGGCGGCGGCGAGGCCGGTCAGGGCCAGCGGATCATCAAACAGGGCGCTGGGCCCCTCCCCCACAGGCTCCAGTCGCGCCGAGCCAAGATGGTCCGAGGTGCGGGCGCGGTAGTCGGCGACGACGCGGGCGCCGGACTGCAGGAAGGGCTTCATCTTGCGCGAAGCCCCGCCCGCGACATAGGCCGCGCGGCGGCCGTGGTTCTCGGTCAGCAGTTCGGCCACTACGCCGGTGTCGCCGTGGGCGCGGGCCGAGAGGACGAAGGCGTCGTCGGTGAAGTCCATCGCTTCCGTTAGCCCGGCGCGTGGAAGTTGGCCATCCGTTCCGCTATCGCGCTTCTTGGCCCGGCGCTCCGATCGCCTCCACGACCGCGCCTGCCCGGTCGTTCGGCACGGCGAAGCTGAGGACGTACTGCTCGATCTTCCAGCCATCGTCGGTCAGCCGCAACACCCCGGAGCCGCGGGTGACGCCGTACGACTCATTGACCAGCTTCTCCTCGAACCAGGCGATGCAGCGGCAGTCGATCGGCGCGATGGTGATGGTCCGCTCCGTCACCGGATAGGACCAGCCGTTCCCGCGCGCGAAATGCGGTCCGGCGTAGGCCCGGAACTCGGCGAGGCTCCAGTGTTCGGAAGCGTCAGTGCCGATGAAGCGGGCCTCGGGCGTGAACAGGGCGAAGTAGGCCGGCCCATCCGCGGCGGTGGAGGCGGCGTTGAGCTGGTCCAGCACGCTCGCGACCTCATTGACGGCCGGATCAGCCCCAGGCGGGGTCTGCAGGGACAGGGCGATGGCGAGAATTGGCGCGAGCATGGGTCACACTAACCCGGCGCGCCGCAATGGAAAGCCTAGTCGCCGCCTTCCGGAACCGGATAGGTGTCGGGTTTAAGCACCTGCGCAAGAGCCAGCAGGTTGCGGGCGGCGATGCGGCCGGTGCGGTCAGACCAATCGTGGGCCTTGTCGGTGTCGGTGTAGTTCGGACCGGGTCCCGGGCCGAGGTGCCAGTAGGTCCAGCTCTGGCCGGGGATCGTGAAGCCGATGTCGATCAACGGCTGACTGACCGTGCCGACGATGTGGTGGGCGCCGTCCTCGTTGCCGGTGATCACCACGCCGGCGACCTTGCCGTAGGCCACAGGGCGGCCGTCGTCGCGGGTCTCGGACAGCATAGCGTCCATCCGCTCCAGCGCCCGCATGCAGACGCTGGAATGCTGGCCCAGCCAGGTCGGCGTTGCCATGATCAGGATGTCGGCGGCGAGAATGCGCTGGCGAACCATTGGCCAGTCGTCGCCCTCGCCCTGATCGCTCTTCACCCCCGGTTTGATGTTCAGGTCCACGAGACGGATGAGTTCCGTTTCGGCCCCGCCCTTCTCCAGTTCACCAAGGACTACGCGGGCCAGCGCCTCCGTGTTGGAGGTCTCCGGCGAGGGCTTCAGGGTGCAGTTCAGGACAAGGGCCTTCATCGGGGCGTCTCCTCTGGCTGGAGTCGAACCAACCGCCACGGCGTCGGAGACGTTCCGCGCCTTTATTTAACCGTACGGTTGACAAGCCTGCATACCTGAGCCATTTAACCTATAAGTTAGATACGAAGCGGAGCCATGCAGACCGATCCCCTCAGCGCCAAGTTCGCCGCCCTCGCCGACCCCACCCGCCGGGCCATTCTGGCGCGGCTGTGCGAGGGCGAGGCCAGTGTCAACGACCTGGCCGAGCCGTTCGACATGAGCCTGCCCGCCGTCTCGAAACACCTGAAGGTGCTGGAGAAGGCCGGGCTGATCAGCCGTGGCCGGGAGGCGCAGTGGCGTCCCGCCCGGCTCGAGCCGATGGGGCTGAAAGGCGTCGCCGAGTGGCTGGAGCACTACCGCCGCTACTGGGACGCCAGCTTCGACCGCCTCGACGCCTATCTGAAGAAAATCCAGAAGGGAGACCCCAGTGGCCCAACAAACTGAAAACAATCCCTGCGAGACCGACGGCGCGGCGCATCAGCATGTCCTGACCCTGCGCCGTGTGCTCGACGCCACGCCGGAGCAGATCTGGAAGGCGTGGATGACGCCCGAACTGCTGCAGCAGTGGTTCGCCCCCAAGCCATGGACGATCTCCGATGTGCAGGTCGATCCGCGCCCCGGCGGCGTCTTCAACTTCGTCATGCATGGTCCGGACGGCGAACGCTTTCCGAACAGCGGCATCTTCCTGGAGGCGATCCCGAACCGGCGCTGGATCACGACCGACGCCCTGACGCCCGACTGGCAGCCCGCCGGCCAGCCCTTCATGGTCGGCACGGTCGAACTGACCCCCCGCGAGGACGGCAGGACCGACTACGTCGCCACCGCCCGGCACTGGAACGCCGAGACGATGAAGCAGCACGAGGCCATGGGCTTCCATGAGGGCTGGGGCCAGTGCGCCGACCAGCTGGCCGAACTGCTGAAGACCCGTTGAGCCTCCCCGGCCGCGACCGGACCCGCCGAAGAGACAGCCCATGACCTTGGTAGAAGACGTCGCCACCCGCCCCACACTGCACATGCAGCGCGTCTTCGATGCGCCGCGGGCGCTGGTCTGGCGCGCGTGGACCAGCCCTGAAGTCATGGTTCTGTGGATGGGTCCGGTCGAATGGCCGATGGTCTCAGGCACGGGTGATTTCCGGGTCGGCGGCCCTTGGCGGGCCTGCCTGCGCTCGCCCGAGACCGGCGAGGAGTTGTGGCAGGGCGGCGTCTATCGCGAGATCACGCCCGAGGAGCGGCTGGTCTTCACCTTCAAATGGGACGAGTCCCACGAAGACGGCCCGCCGGTCGACACCCTGGTGACGGTGGTGCTGAGCGACGCGCCGGGCGGCGGCACCCTGATGGACTTCACCCACGAGGGCCTGAAGTCCGAACAGAGCCTGACCGGCCACAAGCACGGCTGGACCAGCACCTTCGACCGGCTCGAGGCCTTCCTCGCCGACGGCGGTGCGACGTGACGCCGCCCGTTCCCCACCCTGTACGCGTTCGGTTCAACCCGCTCGAGGAGCGACAACCATGAAGATCGTGACCAGCCTGAGCTTCCGCGGCAAGTGCCGCGAAGCGTTCGAGTTCTACGCGCAGGTCCTCGGCGGACGGATCACCGCCGCCATGACCTATGGCGATGCGCCGCCCGACATGCCGATCAGCGATCCGAAATACAGGGACTGGCTGATGCATTGTTGGCTGGAGGTCGGCGACCAGGCGATTATGGGGGCCGACATGGACGTCGACTGGGCTCCGGGCGTAGGCAAACCGAAGAACGGCTTCGACGTCACCCTGCATACCGATGACGTGGCGGAGGGCCGCCGCTGGTTCGAGGCCCTGTCCGAGGGCGGCAAGGTGGGCATGCCGTTCGAGGCGACGTTCTGGTCGCCGGGGTTCGGCTCCCTGACCGACAAATTCGGCGTGCCATGGATGGTCAACGTCAATCCCGAGATGCCGAAATGAAGGCCTCGCCCTCCGTCTGGACCGGTCGGATGCTGAGCGGACTGTTCGTCCTGTTCATGCTCGCAGCCTCGATCGCTCCGAAATTGCTCACGCCCGACATGGTCGCCGAACAGAACATGGAGCCGCTCGGCTGGCCGGCGAAATACCTGCTGCTGATCGGCCTGATCGAGCTGGCCTGCGTGATCCTCTACGCCGTTCCTCGCACCAGCCTGTTCGGCGCGGTGATGATGACTGGCCTGTTGGGCGGGGCCATCTCGACCAATCTCAGGGCCGAGATGCCGATGTTCAGCCACACCCTGTTCGGGCTCTATCTGGGCCTGGCCATGTGGGGCGGCCTGTGGCTGCGCGACGGCTCGCTTCGCGCCGTCTTCCCCGTCCAACGGAGCGATCGGCATGCGTAGGGTCAGAACCGCCACCTTCACCTCGCTCGATGGCGTCATCCAGGCGCCCGGCGGGCCCGACGAGGACCCCACCGGCGGCTTCGCCTTCGGCGGCTGGGTCTGGCCTCATTTCGACGAGGCGTCCGGCGGCCTGATGGACGAGGCCATGGGTCGGGACTACGATTTGCTACTGGGCCGCCGCACCTATGAGATCTTCGCGGCCTACTGGCCGCACATGGACGACGCGGTCGGCCGCACCTTCAACGCCATCGACAAATACGTTGCCGCCGGCCCCGAAACGCCCCTGACATGGGCCCACAGCCACCGGCTGGAGGGCGACCTGCCCGAGGCGGTGCGGGCGCTCAAGGCTGCTGGAGACCGCGACCTGCTGATCCAGGGCTCCAGTGAAGTCATCCATACGCTGCTGGCCCACGACCTGATCGACCAGCTGACCCTGCTGACCTTCCCGATCATCCTCGGCCGGGGCAAGCGCTGGTTCGCCGCCGGCTCAACCCCCCGCACCTGGACGCTGACGAAATCCCGGCAGTCGGAGTCGGGCGTGATCGCCAATACATACGAGCGGACGGACCAGCCGCCGCGAACCGGCACGTTCGGCGAGATCGAGCCCGGTGATGCCGAACTGGCGCGGCGTGACCGCTGGGCTCGCGAAGACCCGGCCTAGCGGCTCATTCCGGTCGGGAAGGCGCGTCCCAGCGCCTCCGCCATCCCTTGCTGCGATAACAGGAAGACCGCCTCGCGCTGGTGGTAGTTGTTCGACAGCACGATGACCGTCACGTCCCCGTCCGGCTGATGCGTCACCAGGTTGCGGAAGCCCGACCAGCTGCCGGTGTGATAGATCTGGCGGTCGAGGAAGTCGGGGCTGACTCGCCGGCCGAGGCTGTTCGTGAACAGGCCGTAGCCCCAGTCGCGACGCGGCCGGCCCCGCTCGTCCGGGGTATCGGCCGGGGCATGATCGGCGATCATCTCCTGGTAACTCTCCGGGCTGAGCAGTGTCCCGCCGTGCAGGGCACGGTTCCAGACCAGCAGGTCATCCAGCGTCGAATAGAGGGCGCCCGCGCCGAAAATGATGCTGACGTTGTGGTCCGGCTGCGGAGTCGGCCCACCGGCGCTCAGGTTGGCGTAGCCCATGACCACGCCGGACCTGTCGTCCTCGAAGCCGGTGTCGGCCATGCCCAGCGGCACGAAGAAGGCGTCACGCAGATAGTCCCGCAACGGCAGGCCGCTGGCCTTCTGCACCACATGGCCCAGCAGATTGTAGGCGGCGTTGTTGTAACGGACCTTCGTGCCCGGCGGGAACTGCAGGCCGTATTTCGCGGAATCTGCTGTCAATTCCTCCGGCGTAGCGGGGGTGACCCGTCGCATGCCCCAGCCGGGCCGGGCCATCAGGTCGGGGATGCCCGAGGTGTGCGACAGGAGGTGGTGCAGCCGGATCGGCGCCCAGGCGGCAGGGCAGGGATCGACCCAGCGGCACAGGGGATCGTCCACCGACAGCACCTCGTCGTCCTGCAGGCGCAGGATGGCGGCGGCGGTAAACTGCTTGCTGACAGAGGCGAGGCGGAAGCGGGAATCCAGCGCCAGCGGCTTGCCGAGGCTGCGGTCGGCGTAGCCGTACACCTGGCGGAACAGGATCTCGTCGCCCTTCGCCACCAGCACCCCGCCGGTGAAAGCGCCCGAACCGCCCCAGCGCTCCAGCTGTTCGGACAACTGCGGCAGCGCCTCCACCGCGACCAGCGGCGGCCGCGGTGGCAGCGGTTCCGGCGCCGGCGTCTCCGGCAGGGGCCGAACCGTGGCCCAGGCGACCAGGCCAGCGGCGAAGACGAACAGCACGGCGAGGAAGGCCATGGCCAGCCGGGGATGGCCGCCGGAGTGTCTGGGAACGTGGAACACCAGCCTAGACGTCGTAGTCCAGCCCGAACTGGGCGTAGAGGGCGCGGCTGTCCTGCCATTTCGGGTCGACCTTGACCGTCAGGAACAGGTGCACGGGGCGATCGAGCAGCTCGATAAGCTCCTCGCGCGACTTCTGGCCAATCCACTTCAGCGTCTGGCCGCCCTTGCCCAGAACGATCGGCCGCTGGCTCTCGCGCTCGACGTAGATGGTCTGTTCGATCCGCGCCGAGCCGTCGGCCTTGTCCTCGAACGAGGTCGTCTCGACCGCCGCCGAATAGGGCAGTTCCTCATGGACGCGCAGATAGACCTTCTCGCGGGTGATCTCGGCGGCCAGCACGCGCATCGGCACGTCGGCCGACTGGTCTTCCGGATACAGCCACGGGCCCTCCGGCATGGCCCGGGCCAGACGCTGCTTGAGGTCGTCGACCCCGTCGCCGCTGAGGGCGGAGATCATGTAGACCTCCGAATAGACGCCGGTTTCGAACATGGCGTGGGACAGGGCCAGCAGGGTGTCGCGGCGCATGCCGTCGATCTTGTTCAGGGCGAGGATGACCTGCTTCCCGGCGGCCTTCAGCGCGGCGATGATGGTCTCGGTGTCCTCGGCGGAGCGGCGATCGGCCGCCTGGCCTTCCTTGCCCTCGGCGGCGATGTGCGAGGCCGCGTCGATCAGGTGAACGACCACGTCGGCGTCATCCGCGCCACCCCAGGCCGAGGCGACCATGGCGCGGTCCAGCCGGCGGCGCGGCGTGAAGATGCCGGGCGTGTCGACCAGAACGATCTGGGCGTCGCCCTCCATGGCGATGCCGCGCACGGGAAAGCGGGTGGTCTGAACCTTCTGGGTGACGATCGAGACCTTGGTCCCGGTCAGGCGGTTGACCAGCGTGGACTTGCCCGCATTGGGCGCGCCGATAATGGCGGCGAAGCCGGCTCGCTGGTTTGGTTGGTCGGTCAAATCACGCCTTCACGCTGCAGCAGGCCGACGGCGGCCGCCTTCTCCGCGTCCTGACGCGAACGGCCCTGCGCGGTCAAGGGCGCATATCCGGTCACGCTGGCCTCGACGGTGAATGTCGGGGCGTGATCCGAGCCGGTGCGCTCGACGATGCGGTAGGTCGGCAGCGGCCTGCCCTGTCCCAGCGCCCATTCCTGCAGGGCCGATTTCGGATTGGTCAGCGACTTGCGCGGCGGCGCCGCCAGCTCGGCCGCCCAGGACCGCTCGAACACCGCCCGCGCCGCGTCGATGCCGCCGTCCAGCCAGGCCGCGGCGAGGATCGCCTCCATGGCGTCGCCGAGCATGCCCTCGCGGCGGCGGCCGCCCTGTTTCGCCTCGCCGGGCGACAGGCGCATGGCCTCGCCGACCCCCAGCGCCTCCGCCGCGCGGGCGCAGGTCGCCTTGTCGACAAGGGCGTGCAGCAAGGAGGACATTTCGCCTTCGTCCGCAGCAGGAAAGTCGCGCATCAGACGGTCAGCGACCAGCAGGCCGAGCACCCGGTCGCCGAGGAACTCCATCCGCTGATTGTCGAGGAAGGGCCGGCCGCGGACGTCCCGTTCAGCCCCCTCCCCCACGCTGGCGTGAGTCAGGGCCTGATCGAGCAGCGATGGATCGCGGAATTCATGGCCGAGCTTGCGCGCGAGCGCCGCGACCGCCTGCGCTCGACGATCCGCCATCAGTCCAGGACGGTGAAGAACCGGCTCGGCTGCACCTTCGAGAACCAGCTGACCGGATTCCACAGCGACGCGCCGGGCTTCCACGAGAACAGGATGATCTCGGCCTTGCCGATCAGGTTCTCGGCCGGCACCAGGCCGACGCCGTCCTCGGTCAGGCCGTAGCGGCTGTCGACCGAATTGTCCCGGTTGTCGCCCATCATGAAATAGTGCCCTTCCGGGACTTCGAAGACCGGGGTGTCGTCGGCCTGGTTGCCGGGGCCGTAGTCCTGGATGGTGAAGGTCTTGCCGCCGGGCAGGGTCTCGCGGGCCTTGATCACGGGCATGCCGTACATATTGGTCGCCTCGGCCTCGCTGATGACCACGTCGCGAACCGGCGCGCCGTTGATGTGCAGGACGTTGTTGACCATCTGCACGGTGTCGCCCGGCAGGCCAATCAGGCGCTTGATGTAATCCGTCCTGTTGTCTCGCGGCAGTTTGAACACGACGATATCGCCGCGCTCGGGCTCCTGCGCGAGGATGCGGCCCTCGAACAGCGGCGGGCTGAACGGGATCGAGTGCTTCGAATAGCCGTAGCTCCATTTGGAGACGACGATGTAGTCGCCCTCGTAGAGATTGGGCTCCATCGAGGCTGACGGGATGGTGAAGGGCTGGAACAGCACCACTCGCAGGACGAAGGCGATCAGCAGGGCGAAGAAGATCGTCTTGACGATCTCGAAGGTCTCGTTGCCGCCGCCCGACTTGCCTTTCTTTCGGCCCTTCTTCCCGCGCGCATAGACCGGCGTGGCCTCGACGTCCTCGAAGGGGGCGTCGCCGGAATCGCTCCAGACAGGCTGTTTCGATGACCCGGCGGCCGCCTCGGCGGGCGCTTCGTAGCCGTGACCGGCGTGATCGGCGGCGTGAGCGTCCGCCACCGGATGGGCGTCAGACGCGGATTCGTCATGGATGTGATCGTCGTGTTGCGCGCCGTCGTGATCGCCAGAGGTCTCCGGATGACCCGCGTCCGGCGACGCGGCGGCCGCGTGTTCGTCCTGACCCTGCCCGGCGTTGCGGCGGTGGTCGTCGTGCGGCTTGTTGTCGTCGCTCATCTTGACCCTGTTCCCCCAGCCGCTGCACGCGGTCTTTCAGCGGCAGAACCGGTATAACGGGATTAAGCCATCGGCAAGGCTTCGATCACCACGAAGGCGAGTGCGTATGGGTGTTCGTCGCTGAGCGTCAGGTGAATTCGGGGCTCGTGGCCGGGCGGCGTCAGACGCGCCAGATGCTCGGCTGCATGGCCGGTCAGGACCAGGGTGGGCTTGCCCGAGGGCAGGTTCGACACCCCCATGTCGCGCCAGTAGACATCGCGGCGCATGCCGGTGCCCAGCGCCTTGGCGCAGGCTTCCTTGGCGGCGAACCGTTTGGCGTAACTCCATGCCGGATCGGGCTTGCGGTCCGACCGGGTCCGCTCCAGCTCGGTGAAGCAGCGCAGTCTGAACCGCTCGCCATAGCGGTCCAGCGAGCGTTGAATGCGCCGGATGTCGCAAAGGTCCGCGCCGACGCCGACGATCACGCCGCCGCGTCCATGGCGGCGCGCATCCGGTGGATGGCCGTGGTCAGACCGACGAAGACGGCCTCGCCGATCAGAAAGTGACCGATGTTGAGTTCGCGCACTTCCGGGATAGCCAGCATGTCGGCGGCGGTCCCGTAGTCCAGCCCGTGACCGGCGTGGACTTCCAGCCCGAGATCGGCGGCCCGGCTCGCGGCCGCCTGCAGCCGGGCGAACTCCACCGCCCGTTCATCCCCCGCCAGATGGCAGTAGCGGCCGGTGTGGAACTCGACGACCTGGGCCCCGACGGTCCTGGCCGCCTCGACCTGCTCCAGCGCCGGCTCGATGAACAGGGAGACGCGCACGCCGGCCTCCGCCAGCGCCTTCGAGACCGGCGCGATCCGCGCTTCGCATCCAGCCACGGCCAGACCGCCTTCGGTCGTCACCTCCTCGCGCCGCTCGGGCACCAGACAGGCGGCGTGCGGACGATGGCGCAGGGCGATGGTCAGCATCTCGTCGGTGACCGCCATCTCGAGGTTCAGCGGCCGGCCGGCGACGGCGCAGAGTTCGCTCAGCGCCTCGATGTCGGCGTCGGTGATATGGCGGCGATCCTCGCGCAGATGGGCGGTGATGCCGTCGGCGCCGGCCGCCAGCGCCTCACGCGCCGCCCGCGCCGGGTCCGGGTGCGAGCCGCCCCGGGCGTTCCGGACCGTGGCCACATGGTCGATGTTGACGCCGAGGCGGACGAGACTGGTCATCTTTTTCTACCGCTCATCCCCGCGAAAGCGGGGACCCAGTTCTTTGGAAGATGATTGCGTCACCAACATCCGCAAACCCCTGTCCTGGAACGCCCGCGTCAAGCTGGACAGGACTGGGTCCCCGCTTTCGCGGGGATGAGCGGAATGGAAGTTCGAGCTCATTTGGCCAGCCGGCGGCTGCCGGGATCCTCGACCGGCAGGGCGGCCAGTTCGGGCGGCAGGGCGTCGGCGGAGTAGGCGGGTACGTCCAGCGTCGCCAGCGCGACCAGCGGCACGCCGACGTCGGCCCGGCCGCCGGAACGATCGACGATACAGGCCGCCGCAATCACGTCGCCACCGGCGGCCCTGATGGCCGCGATGCACTCGCGCGAGCTAAGCCCGGTGGTGACGATGTCCTCGACCATGACCACCTTCTGCCCCGGCTCGACATGGAAGCCGCGGCGCAGTCTGAACTCGCCGCCCTCGCGCTCGACATACATCGACGGGACCTTAAGCCAGCGAGCCGTCTCGTAGCCGGGGATGATGCCGCCGACAGCGGGCGAGATGGCCACGTCGACCGGCCCGACCGCGGCGGTGATCTTCTCCGCCAGCGCCTTGCACAAGCGGGCGCAGCGCGTCGCGTCCATGAACACCAGGTTCTTCTGCAGGAAGACCGGGCTGTGCAGGCCGGAGGACAGCACGAAATGGCCTTCGCGCAGGGCTCCGGCGGCGCGGAATTCGTCGAGAACGTCGTCTGAGGTCATGGCGGGCTGTCTAGCGCAGCCGTGCGGGCGAAAGAAGATGCGCCAGAGTCATTGCTCGCGTCATTCGATGCTCTCGTCCGGCTTCAGACCGCCGGCCAGGAGCGCCGCCCAGACGCCCTCGGCGTCCTCGGCGAAGCGGAACAGCTCGACATCCTCCGCCCGGATCATGCCGTGCCCCACCAGCACGTCGAAATTGATCGCCGAACGCCAGTAGGCTTCGTCGAACAACACTATCGGGATGCGCGGCGCCTTGTCGGTCTGACGCAGGGTCAGGATCTCGAACAGTTCGTCGAAGGTGCCGAAGCCGCCGGGGAACACCACCAGCGCGTTCGCGCGCATCGCCAGGTGCATCTTGCGCATCGCGAAATAGTGGAAGCGGAAGGTCAGATCCGGCGTCGACCAGGGATTCGGCTCCTGCTCGTGCGGCAGGGTGATGTTGAACCCGATCGACGGTGCGCCCGTATCCGCCGCGCCCCGGTTGGCGGCGCCCATGATCCCGGGACCGCCGCCGGTGGCGATGACATTGTCGCGGGGCTGGCCATTCGGGCCGTGCAGCGCTCCGCCGCGCTCCGACGCCAGTCGACCGAAGGCGCGGGCTTCGGCGTACCAGCGGCCGTGTTCGCCCTCCCCGTCCTCGCCGATGCGGGCGCTACCGAAGACGACGATGGTGGAGCGCACGCCCCAGGCCCGCAGCGCCTGCTCGGCCTTGTCGTACTCCATCATGAAGCGCACGCCGCGCATGGAGTCGCCGAGGATGTAGTCGGAATCCAGTGCGGCCAGCCGGTAGGACGGCGAGGCCATCTGCGCCGTGTTGCCCGGCTCCTCGGCGCTCACCCGCGAGACCGCTCGACCGTGTCGACGGAGGGATTGGTGCGCAAGGCCGCCATGATGGCGGTGGCGTGTTTGGCGTCCTCGACCTCCACGTCGATGTCGACGTCGAAGAAGTCCTGCTGGCGGTGGGTCATGACCAGGTTGAGGATGTTGCCGCCGGCCTCGCCGATGATCGTCGCCACCTGGCCGAGCACGCCGGGGGCGTTCTTGATGGTGGCGCGGACCCGGGCGGCGGCGACCGCGCCCTGCTCCGCCTGCGGGGTCCACTGCAGGTCCTGCCACACCGAGTCGTCGTCGGCGAACTCCTCCAGCCGCTGGCAGTCGATGGTGTGCACCGTCAGACCGGCCTCGGGTTCAAGGATGCCGACGATGCGGTCCCCCGGCACGGGCGAACAGCAGTGGCCGAAGTGCACGCTGACGCCCGGAGTCAGGCCGCCGCCGCGCACGAACAACCGCCCCTGCTCGTCGCCGATCCGTTTGCGGTCCGGCCCGGCCTTGAGCCGACCTTTCAAGGCAGGGAATAGGATTTCGGCGATCCTCGCGGCCGACAACCGACCCCGTCCGAGCGCCTCGTAGAGGTCGTCGTCATTGGCGAAGCCCAGTTGCTCCAGCGCCGGGCGCAGCGTCAGGTCGGCGTCGGCCTTGCCGGCCCGGGTCAGGGTCTGCTCGAGGGTGGCGCGGCCCAGCTTCTGGAACTCGCCGCGTTCGGAGGTGCGGATGTGCCGGCGGATGGCCGAGCGGGCCCGGCCGGTCACTGTCAGCGAGCGCCAGTCAACCGGGATCTCGCGCTTGGCCCCGCGGATGATCTCGACCACGTCACCGTTCTGCAGCTGGGTCCGCATCGGCTTCAGCTCGCCGTTGATCTTGGCCCCGACCGCCGTGTCCCCGACCTCGGTGTGCACGGCGTAGGCGAAGTCCAGCGGCATCCCGCCCCGCGGCAGGGTGATCAGGGCCCCCTTGGGCGTGAACACGAAGACCTGGTCGAGGTACATTTCGAGTTTGGCGTGCTCGACCCAGTCCTCCCCGCCCTCGCCGTGCTCGATGACCTGAACCAGATGGCGCAGGTTCTGCAGCGGGTCGCGACCGCCCTGGGCGGCCATGGCCTCGTAGTCGAAGCCGTAGGACATGTTCTTGTAGGCCCAGTGCGCGGCCACCCCGTCCTCGGCCACCCGGTCCATGGCGTCGGTGCGGATCTGCATCTCGATGCGCAGCCCCGACGGCCCCACGACGGTCGTATGCAGCGAGCGGTAGTTGTTCGACTTGGGCGTCGAGATGAAGTCCTTGAACCGTTCCGGCACCATCGGCCAGGCGCGGTGGATCACCCCGAGCGCGCGGTAGCAGTCGTCCTCGGCCTCGACGATGACGCGGAAGCCGTAGATGTCCGACAGCGACGAAAAGCCCACCGACTTGCGCTGCAACTTTCGCCAGATCGAATACGGCGTCTTCTGGCGGCCGAACACGTGGGCGTGAACCCCCGCCTCCTCCAGCACCCGCTCGACCTCCCGGGCGACGCCTTCGATCGCCTGGCCGTGCTCCAGCTTCAGCGCCTCCAGCCGCCGCTCGATGGCGGTGCGGGCGGTCGGATTGAGGTGCTCGAAGGCCAGCTCTTCCAGTTCGGACGCGATCGAGTGAATGCCGATCGACCGACCCAGCGGCGCGTAAACCTCGAGCGTCTCCCGGCTGATGCGCTCGCGCTTCTCCGGCTTGACGTGCTTCAGCGTCCGCATGTTGTGCAGACGGTCCGCCAGCTTGACCAGCAGGACGCGGACATCCTTCGAGATGGCGAGGATGAATTTGCGCAGGTTCTCGGCCTGCCGCGTGTGCTCGGCCTGCAGCTCCAGCCGCGACAGCTTGGTGACGCCCTCGACCAGCGAGGCGACTTCCTCGCCGAACATGCCGGCGATGTCGTCGCGGGTGGCCGAGGTATCCTCGACCACGTCGTGCAACAGGGCGGTGACAATGGTGGCCGTATCCAGCCGGTAGTCGGTCAGAATGCCCGCGACCTGGATCGGATGCGCAAAATACGGATCGCCGGAGGCCCGCAGCTGCGAGCCGTGCATCTTCATCGCATAGACGTAGGCGCGGTTCAGCAGCCCCTCGTCGGCGGTCGGATCATAGGCCCTGACCGCCTCGACGAGTTCGAATTGCCGCAGCACCGGGGCCTTTGCGGGCTCCGCGGCTTCGGCCGGAGGACGATCGCCCTCCGGGTCGTTGAGATTGGCAGCTTTCAGAGGCGGCGCGGGCGGCGAGGTCCGCGCCGGCAGGATGGTGATACCGTTGGCGGGCTCGGCCGTCAGTACCGCTCCTCCTGGCCGCCGTCACGGTCGCTTTGCAGCGCGCGGATCAGCTCGGCCTCGGCCATGTTCATGTGCTGCGGCTCGGCCAGCAGGGCGACCGTCTCGGCCTCGTCCTCGGCCTCGGTGCGCTCGTCGACACGCTGCAGGGTGACGATGATGTTCTCCTGCAGTTCGTCGGGGCTCACGGTGTCGTCGGCCAGTTCGCGCAGGGCCACGACCGGATTCTTGTCGTTGTCGCGATCGATCGTCAGCGGCGCGCCATTGGCGATGGAGCGGGCGCGGTGGCCGGCCAGCAGAACCAGACCAAAACGGTTCGGCACCTTTTCGATGCAGTCTTCGACAGTGACGCGGGCCATGAAATTCCTCGAGCGCGGGGGAGAACCGCACAAAATATAGGGTCGGAGGCCATTGTGCAACGCCGCATGGGCGGGAATGAGGCGATCAGCGCATCGGGGCGGCGTCCCGCCCGACCGGCGCTGCATCGGCGAGATCCCCCGCCCGGCCGCCCTCTGGGTGCGCCCACGCCGGCGCGATCTCGGCCAGCGGCCCCATGACGAACTTCCGCTCCGCCGCCCTCGGGTGCGGCAGGATCAAGCCGTCGATGTCCCCTTTCAGCCGCCCGTAGGCGATCAGGTCGAGGTCGAGCGTACGCGGCTCGTTCGGCCGCGAGCGGCTACGGCCGAAAGCCTCCTCGATCCGGCCCAGCGCGGCCATCAGGGCGTGAGGGTCATGCGCGGTGCGGACGATCACGACGCCGTTCAGGAACGGCGGGTCGTCCGGATCCGGCCAAGCGGCGGATCGCCACCACGACGAGCGGATCACCGCGTCGATCCCCTCGGAGCGAAATCGCGCCAGCGCCGCCTCCAGCGCCTCGCGGCAGTCGCGCCACACCCCCTTGTCATTGCAGCCCAGCGCGACGATGACGGCTTCGTCCAGATCGAGATCGCCGTCCATTTCGACGGAGACCGGGACATCCATATTGCCGGAAGCGGTTTTCATGACGCATGATCCAACCGAGCGCACCGCCCTCTTCATCGACGGGGCCAATCTGTATTCCGCCTCGAAGGCGCTGAACGCCGACCTCGACTTCAGCAAGCTGCTGGAGATGTATCGCGCGAAAGGCGTTCTGGTTCGGGCGTATTATTACACGGCGGTGATCGAGGGCGAAGAGTTCTCGCCGATCAAACCGCTGGTCGACTGGCTCGACTACAACGGCTTCACCATGGTGACCAAGCCGGTCAAGCGCTTCACCGACGCCCAGGGCCACTCGCGGACCAAGGGCAATATGGACATCGAGATCGCCGTCGACATGCTGGAGTTGACCCCCCGCGTGGATCACATGGTGTTGTTCAGCGGAGACGGCGACTTCCGTCGGCTGGTCCAGGCGGTGCAGGCGAAGGGGGTGCGGGTCACGGTCGTCTCGACCATGAAGTGCCAGCCGCCCCAGATCGCCGACGAACTGAGACGGCAGGCGGACGCCTTCGTGGAACTGCAGGATCTGCTGCCGGACATCGGCCGGCCGCGGACCGCCGGCGCCGCTCCGAACAGCCGGGTGTTTGATCAATGACCCTCCCCTACCCGCCTGAAGCTCCGCGCGACTGTCCGCTCTGTCCGCGCCTGGTCGCCTACCGGCTCGAGAACGCCCGCCAGAATCCCGGCTGGTGGAACGGCGCCGCGCCCTCGTTCGGCGACCCGCAGGCCCGGTTGCTGGTCGCCGGTCTCGCCCCCGGCCGCACCGGCGCCAACCGCACGGGCCGTCCCTTCACCGGAGATCACGCCGGATGGCTTCTCTACGAGACGCTGCACAAGGCCGGATTCGCTCGCGGTCGCTATGACCCGGACGGCGCCGACGACCTCGAACTGATCGACTGCATGATTACCAACGCCGTCCGCTGCGCACCGCCTGGCAACAAGCCCCTCCCGGCTGAAGAGGCGACCTGCCGCCCCTTCCTGCAGGCCCGCCTCGCCGCCTTGCCCCAGCTCAGGGTGATCCTCACGCTCGGCGATGTCTCCCGTCGCAATGTGCTGAAGGCCCTCGGCCGACCGGCCAGCGCCATGCCGGCGGGTCACGGGGCGCAGGCGGAGATCGGCCCCTATGTGCTGTTGAACAGCTATCACTGCTCCCGTCTCAACACGAACACGGGACGGCTGACGGCGGAGATGTTCGAGGATGTTTTCCGGCGGGCCCGCGCGCTCATCGAAATGTGATCGAACAAGGGTGCCCGATCGACTGTGTTGCCTGCGCCACGGCAGCCAGCGACCATCGGGTGTGCCCTCCAGACCCAGGAACAGCGTCGGCAGGCCCGCGTTGAGCAAGCGGGACCTGGGAGACTGTGATGAACCGCTCGAGGAGAAGCGCCTTCACCCGCGAGGAGCGGAAGGCGGCGATGTGGGCGCTGCTGATCGCGGTATCGATCGCGGCGGTGGCCATGCTGGTCCAGCAATGGACCCAGCCGTCACTCGGGCCGTGGGGCTCCGAACGGGTGGCGGTGTCGATGCCCGGCGTGCTGGACGCTCAACCGGTCGCGTCGAGCCTCTGAAACCCTGATCATCAATTCGCGGGGCGCTCTCGCGACCGCTGGCTCTCGATGAGCGCCCGAAGACCGTTTTGCACGTCTCGCCGGTCCTCTGCCTCGAAGATCCGGATGCGCGTGCCGTTCATCGTTGCGGCCGATGTGATCTGTTCCTCGGTCGCGAAGATGAAGTGGCCGTTGTAGGCCCCGGCCGTCGGGCGCCCTTCCATCATTCGGGCCCCCTCCAGCTGAGCCGCGCAACTTTCCAGATTGGGGACATCGCGGGCGATGATCTGAAACTCGGGCGGTTGGCCCGCGACCTCCACCATTCGCCAGCAGAGACCGACGCCCGACGGCGCGGGCTCCTGCGACGAACAGGCGGCCATGCCTGCCAGCAGGATCGGACGAGCCCGTTTCACGAGGTCGAAGCCCCGGCTACGCCGTCGCGAGAACATGCTGGCCACCTCGAGCTCTTGTCCAGATGACAAGAGCGCTGAAACGCCCGGCCGGTCAACGCGCACCCGTGTGTCCTCATACAACCGCCGATGCCTGCGGACCCGTTACAGGCAGCATGTCAATCTGCGCTCACGGCAGCTGCGGACCTTCCCAACGCCTGCGCACGCCGGGACGCCCACGCACCCTTGTCATAGGCCGCGCCGTCCTCTTCAAAGAAAAGGATGAACCCGACCGATTACGCCTTCCTGATCGTCGCCGTGCTTCTGCTGTCCACGGTGCTGGCGGGAAGCCTGTCCAGCCGCTTCGGCCTGCCGGCCATGATCGGCTTTCTGGCCCTGGGCATGATTGCGGGATCCGACGGGCTCTTCGGCATCATGTTCTCGGACTACGCCCTCGCCCAGACCATTGGCGTGGCCTGCCTGATCTTCATCCTGTTCTCGGGCGGCCTGGACACCGATTGGAAGCTGGTGCGCCCGATCATGGCGCCTGCTCTGGTTCTATCCACTGCAGGGGTGATGATGAGCGCGGCTGTGGTCAGCGCGGCCGCCGTGCTCCTCCTCGATTTCACAGCCACCCAGGGATTCCTGCTCGGAGCCGTCGTCGCCTCTACAGACGCAGCAGCGGTTTTCTCCATTCTCAGGGGACAGGGCGGGGCGCTGCGGAAGGATCTCACCGGTCTGATCGAGCTGGAATCCGGCTCAAACGATCCCATGGCCATCTTCATGGTGGGAGCCGCCCTCGTGTTCGTGGCGACGCCCCAAGCCCCCCTTCTCCCGTTCGTACCGGCGTTCCTGATCCAGATGGCCGTCGGGGCTGCAGTGGGGATTGGCGTCGGCTACGCCCTGCCGAACCTCATAAAGCGGATGCGGCTGCGGGGCAGCGGCCTGTCGCTCGTGGTGTCGATCGGCGCCGCCTTGTTCAGCTACGGTTTCGCGGCTGTGGTCGGCGGCAACGGCTTTCTGGCGGCCTATCTGGCCGGGCTCATGGCGGGGAACCGCGACTATAACGCCAGGCGCACCATCTCCCTCTTCCAGGACGGCCTGGCCTGGTTGGCTCAGGTGGTCATGTTTCTGACGCTGGGGCTGCTGGTGTTTCCGTCGCAGCTGCCCGACGTTCTCGGCCCCGGGCTCGCGATCACGGCGGTGCTCATGTTGGTGGCGCGGCCCTTGAGCGTGTTCATCTGCCTTGCGCCGTTCCGGGCGTTCGACTGGCGGGCCAAGCTGTTCATCTCCTGGGCCGGTCTGCGCGGCGCGGTTCCCATTGTGTTGGCCACCTTCCCCATCGTGGCGGGGGTGCCGGGGTCGCAGACCATCTTCAACATCGTGTTCTTCGTGGTCATCGTCTCCAGCCTTCTGCAGGGCCCCACACTCGGCTGGGTGGCGAAAAAGCTGGGAGTCGACGGGCCGAAAACGGGGGTCGATCTCGAGAGCGCGGCCCGCTCGGTGTCCTGATCAGCGACTTCCCCTAGCCGCGCTCCTTCAGCAGCCGCGCCTTGTCGCGCTGCCAGTCGCGATCGGCGGTCGCCTGCCGTTTGTCGTGCAGCTTCTTGCCCTTGGCCAGGGCGATCTCCAGCTTCGCCTTGCCGGCCTCGTTCAAATACAGCCGGATCGGGATGATGGTCTGGCCGTCGCGCTGGACCGCCCCGATCAACTTGTCGATCTGCTTGCGGTGCAGCAGCAGCTTCCGCGGCCGGCGCGGCTCGTGGTTGAAGCGGTTGGCCTGTTTGTAGGGCGGGATGTCGGCGTTGATCAGCACGATCTCGCGCCCCTCCACCGCCGCGTAGGACTCGGCGATATTGGCCCGGCCGTCGCGCAACGCCTTGATTTCGGTGCCCAGCAGCTGGATCCCGGCCTCAGTGTAGTCCTCGAGGAAATAGTCGAATTTCGCCCGGCGGTTCTCGGCGATGACTTTGGTCTTGGGTTTCTCGGCGGCCATTCCGGCCCTCCTACACGCTCCGTCCGCGCTCGCGAAGCCGTCGCCGGGCCCTACGTCCAATTCTGACGCAGGCCCGGGCTAGACTGCGCCGATGGCCCGACCGACTTCCAGCCACAGACCGTGTTCAGGCCCGAGGGATGCGGGGCGAGTTCAATCTGCCGACTCTGCCGACTCTGACACACCGGATTTCCGCGGGCCGGGCGCCGACTCTGCCGACTCTGACACACTAAATTTTCTGGAGCCCCGCCTCCGCCATGGCCTGATCGATGGCCGGTTTGACGGCGTCGGCGGTCGGGGCCAGCGGCAGGCGCACCTCCTCCGTACACAAGCCCAGCCGGGACAAGGCGTATTTCGTCGGCGACGGCGAGTTGTCGAGGAACAGCCCCTTGTGCAGGCCGATCAGCCGATCCTGCCACTCGCGGGCTGCGGCGTAGTCGCCGCCAGCGGCGGCCTCGTGCAGCGCCACCATGGCTTCGGGCGCCACGTTGGAGGTCACCGAGATCACGCCGACGCCCCCGTGGGCGTGGTAGCCGAGATAGCTGGGATCGTCGCCCGAGATCAGGTCGAACTGCTGGTCGACGATGTTGGCCCGCATCCAGCTGACCCGCGCCAGATCGCCGGTGGCGTCCTTGATGCCGACGATGTTCGGGTGCGCCGCCAGCCGGGCCACGGTCTCGTTGGCCAGGTCGACGCCGGTGCGGCCGGGCACGTTGTACAGCAGCATCGGCAGCTGGACCGCCTCGGCGACAGCCTCGAAATGCGCCGCCATGCCCGCCTGCGAGGGCCGGTTGTAATAGGGCGTCACCACCAGCGCCCCGTCGGCGCCCACGGTCTTGGCGTCCCGGACCAGTTCGATCGACTTGTCGGTGGCCGACGATCCCGCTCCGGCGATGACCCTCACCCGCCCGGCCGCCACCTCGACGCACAGTTCGACGACGCGTCTGTGCTCTTCGGGATGCAGCGATGCGCTCTCGCCGGTCGTGCCCATGGGGACGACGCCGTGAACCCCGGCCGCGATCTGGCGTTCCAGCAGCGTCCTGAAGGCGGCTTCGTCCACCTTTCCGTCACGAAGAGGTGTGATCAGGGCGGTGATCACGCCCTTGAACAAGGGGGCGGTCATTGAAACGATGGTCCTGCGTGGGGAGGGGCGACGTCGCCCTGGAACGAAGCGCGGAGGTTAGGTTGCCGGCGACGCCGCCGCAACTCTCACGGAATGGGAATAGGACACGGAATGATCGCAACCAGTCTCGCGGCCGTCCTGGCTCTGCTCGCCCCCGCGCCCGAATCGCTGGTTCCGCAGGAACGCCCCTATGCCGAAGTCGCGCCGCAGGGGACGCAGGCGCGCCTGCTCAATGATCAGGACACCGCCCTCTTCCAACAGGGACTGGCCCAGGCCCGCGCCCGCGATGTCGTCGGCACACGGCAGACCGCCGCGCAGATCCGCAATCCGACCGCCCGCAAGCTGGTCGAATGGGCGCTGCTCGACACCTCGGCCTCGCAGCTGTCGTACAGCGATCTCGCCGTCGCCCAGACCGCCTTCGCCGGCTGGCCCCGGAGTGACAGCCGCCGTGAAGCCGCCGAGCGGGCCCTGGAACTCGCCGGCGCCGGGCCGGACGCGGCCCTTGCCCTGTTTGCCCAGTCGGGGCCGACTACGGCCGAGGGCGCCATCGCCTTGGCCGATGCGCTCGAGCAGCGCGGCCGCCGCAACGAGGCTCAGGCGCTGATCAAGGAGTGGTGGCGGACCCGGTCCTTCGACAAGCCGGTGCAGACCCGTATCCTCGGCCGCTGGGGCGGCTGGCTCACCCAGGCCGATCACGAGGCGCGGCTGAACCTGCTGCTGCTCGGCCCGCACGGCCCGGCCACCCGGGCCATGACGTTGATGGTGTCGCCCGAACGCCGCGCGGTGGCCGAGGCGGCGATGACGCTGCGCGACGCCTACAGCCCCGACGCAATCGTTTCGGGCCTGACGCCGGCGCAGGCGATGGACCCGGCGGTGGCGCTGGAGCGGGTGCGCATCCTGCGTTCGCAGAACCGCCAGACCGAGGGCTTCGCCCTCCTCGCCGCCCTGCCCCCGGCGCCGTCGCACGACGCAGGACAGGACACCCTGTGGAGCGAGCGCCGAAACTATTTCCTCGATGCGCTCGAGCGCCGCAACTGGCGGGCGGCCTATGATTCCATGGCCGGTCACGGCTTCCCCTCCGGCGAACGCAAGGTCGACGCCGAGTTCTTCGCGGGCTGGGTGGCGCTGACGAAGCTGGGCGATCCCGCCCGCGCCGCCACCCATTTTGAGATCCTGCGCCAGTCCTCTTCGACTCCGATCACCCAGGGCCGGGCCATGTATTGGCTGGGACGGGCTGCGGAGGCGCAGGGGAATACCCCGGCGGCCGTCGCATTCTATCGCGATGGGGCGCAACACATTCAGAGCTTCTACGGCCAGCTCGCCGCCGAAAAGGCGGGGTTCACCACCCTCACCCTGCCGGGCGATCCGGCCCCGACCGTCGCCGAACGGGCCGCCTTCGAGGCGAATGAGGTCGTCCGCGCCCTGCGCATCCTGGGCGAGACCGGCGAGACCAGTCTGTTCCGCGTCTTCGCCTACCAGCTGGATGATGACCTGCCGTCCGCGTCGGACCTGGCCCTGCTGATGGACCTGTCGCGCGCCTATGGCGAAGGCTTCACCGCCATGATGGTCGGCCGCGCCGCCAGTCAGCGCGGCTTCCTGATGCCCGAGCGCCAGTACCCGATCCGGATTCCGCCACAGGTCGCCGGCGCCGCGCCGCTGGAGTTCACCCTGGCGATCACCCGCCAGGAATCCAGCTTCGACCCGCGCGCCCGCTCCGGCGCCGACGCGCGCGGCATGATGCAGTTCCTGCCCTCGACCGGCGCCATGGTTGCGCGTCAGCTGGGCATGCCATTTTCGGCCGAACGCCTGTGGGACCCGGACTACAACATGACCCTCGGCAGCTATCACCTCGGCGACCTGACCAACCGCTTCGGCGGCTCGATGCTGCTGACCACGGTCGGCTACAACGCCGGCCCGGCGCGTCCACCCCAGTGGATCGCCCGTTGCGGCGACCCGCGCGGCGGCCAGGTCGACCCCGTCGACTTCATCGAATGCGCCCCCTTCACCGAGACGCGCAACTACATGATGCGGGTGATGGAGAACATGTCCATCTACAAGGCCCGGTTGAACAACGGCTCGGCGCCGCTGACCCTCTCCGACGATCTGCGCCGGGGGGTGAGCGTGGCGACCGGACCCCGGCCCTACGATCCCTGAGCCGGCCGACGGCCGGCTGACAGTAGGGGCCCGTCGGGTTCTTCGACCCAGCGGGCCGACAGGCCGAACACGCGCTGCAGCACCTCCGGCGTCAGCGCCGCCAGCGGCAAGGCGTCCGCCACGACCGAACCCTGATCGAGGACGGCGACCCGGTGGGCGAACCGCGCGGCGAGCGGCAGGTCGTGCAGGCTGGCCAGCACCGCCTGTCCGGCGTCGGCCCGCGCTCTGAGGAGCTCCAGAACCATCAGCTGGGCTTCGGGATCGAGGCCCGCGATCGGCTCGTCGAGCATCAGGGCCGCCGCGCCCGTGGCCAGCGCCCGCGCCAACAGCACCCGGGCTCGTTCACCGCCGGACATCTCGGCCACGCCGCGATCCGCCAGATGGTCCACCTCCACCTCGGCGAGCGCCCGCCGCGCCCGCTCCATCGCCTCATCCGCCGCCAGAAAGGGCGCGCCCAGCGCGGCCACCTCGACCGCCGGCAGGTTCCAGGCGATGCGCCGATCCTGCGGCAGATAGGCGGCCCGCGCCGCTCGCTCACGCGTCGACAGGGTCGTGACATCGTCTCCACCGAGCCGGGCGACGCCTCCAGCCAGGGGCAGCAGGCCCGCAAAGGCCCTGATCACGCTCGACTTGCCCGCCCCGTTAGGCCCGACGAGCGCGACGAACTCGCCGGAACGGACCTGAAGATCCGCTCCGTTCAGCACCTTCCGTCTGCCCAGCCGGGCGTCGGCGTCCCACATTGTCAGACAGGCCGTCACAGCCGCCATTCCTTCGCCGCCCGCCAGGCGATCAGCGCGAACAGCGGCGCACCGACGAGGGCCGTGAACACTCCAAGCTTCAGCTCCTGATCCGTCGGGGTCAGCCGCGCCAGCAAGTCGGCGACAATCAGCATCAGTCCTCCCGCCAGGGCCGAGGGCAGAAGGAGACGCGCGGGATCGCCCCGCACCGCCGCCCGCACGAGATGCGGCGCCGCAAGGCCGACGAACCCGATCACCCCCGCCACCGCTACGGCCGCGCCAGTGGCCAGCGCAGCCGCCAGCAGCGCCAGCAATCTCAGCCGCGCCATCGGCAGGCCCGAGGTTCTCGCCGTCTCCTCTCCGAGGCTGAGCATGCGGAGTCCGGGCGCGGCGAAGACCGCTAGCCCCGCCGCCACGAGGACCGCCGGGGTGACCCAGGCCACATCGATCCAACTGCGGTTCTGGACCGAGCCGAGCAGCCAATTCATCACCTCCGCTGAGGCTATCGGCGAAGGCGACAAATTAAAGATCAGCGCTGTCGCCGCCCCGGCGAAACTGGACACCGCCACGCCGAACAGGATCAGAGCTTCCGGCGATCGGACTCGTGCGGAGAACAGCACCAGCAGACCACCCGCTGCGCCGGCCCCGGTCAACGCGGCAATCTCGACCGCGCCGGGCAGCGCCGCCCAGCCCAGCACGATGGCGGTCGCGGCGCCCAGCGCAGCCAATGCCGACACGCCCAGCACGCCGGGGTCCGCCAGAGGATTGCGCAACAGGCCTTGCATTACGGCTCCGGAGAGCCCGAGGGCCGCGCCGACCATGAGCGCCGTCGCGGCCCGCGGAGCCCTAACCGCCCACAGGACCTCGGCGGGACCCGAGGACAGGTCATCGAAGGCAGCTCGCCACTGGGAGGCGTTGAATGCGGTTTCGCCGAGAAGCACAGCGCCCACGACCGCCGCGACGGTCAGAACGGTGAGGACGAGGGACAGGCGGCCGGCCCCGGTTGCGATCATCCGCCGTCCTTCAACATCGCGGCTGCGTCGGCGGCGAACCAGGCGGGACAGGTCAAGGTGGCGGCCGGCAGGCGGGTCGCCACCCTGTCTCTGGCCGCGGCCCGCACCACGGGATGACGGCCAGGACCCCGCCAATCGCTTCGGACCTGATCGAAGAAGCCGAGTACGAAACGCGCCGGCGGGAACAGTGCGATGCGCTCGACGCTGACCGGAGCAAACCCCGGCGCCGCGAGGTTGTTCAGGCCGGCGGCCCGGAAAACAGCGTCGACCAACGTCCCGCGGCCCGCAGTGAAGCCCCCTGCGGTCAGATACAGGGCGGAGCGCGACTTGGCCGTGACTGGAGCCGCCTCCCGCAGCCGGGCATCCATCCGTTCAATCAGGGCTTTCCCGCGCTGACGGACGCCAAACGCCGCCGCGGCGGCCCGGATGTTGGCGCGGACGCCGTCGAAATCCGTGGCTTCCCGGATGCTGACGATCCGGGCCCCGTCGGCCTCCAAACGGGCCAGCAACCGGGCGTCGCCACCCCAATAGCGGATCACGACATCAGGCCGAAAGCCGACGGCGGCCTCGAGCGTGGGCCGAATTCGCGGATGACCGGCGGCAGCGGCGCGCATCCACGAATCAGGATCGTCGGAGCGTGGCGACAAGGCCAGTGCCTGACCTGGCGCGAGGGCAAGAGCGTACTGGTCCCCACACTGGTCGAGCGACATCACCCGGATCCGGTCCTGCGCCGCGCTGGCAGGACTCGTCGCGGTCATGACCACTGCCGTCACGGCGAGCGACAGACGCCTGCGGCCGCTCACGGCTTCATCAGGCCTGCGAACAGCCCGTCCAGCAGGGCGTCGACGAGGGTCTCGCGTTCGACCCAGTCGAAATAGGGTTTGGTGATCATCAGCGACACTACGCCGTGGCAGCCCGCCCAAAGCGCTTGGGCGGTCGTGCGGGCGTCGCCGCGCAACAGGCCCTCCGCCTCGGCGTCCTCGACCACCTGTTCGAACGACCGAAAGAGGCCCGCCCCGAGTTCCTGAGCGGCCGACATGGCGCCGTGCTGCAACTCGACGGGACGGGTCATATAGACCAGCCGGTAGGCGTTGGGATTGTCGAAGCCGAAGTCGATATAGGCGCGCATCATGCGCCGCAGCCGTTGTTCCGGCCCGCCCGGTTCAGCCACGACCGCCCTGTTCAGCTCCAGGAGAGCGCCGAAGGCCTGACGGCAGATCTCGTGCAGGATTTCGCCCTTCTCGGCGAAATGCATATAGAGAGCCGTCGAAGAAAGGCCGACCTCGTCAGCGATCTTGCGAATGGTCGCGCCCTCATAGCCGTGCTCGACGAAGATTCGTTCTGCGGCGGCCAGAATCTCGGCGCGGCGGGCGTGGCCCTCGCCCTTGGGCTTGCGCTGGGATCGTGCAGAGAGGGCGGCGGGGGCGGTCACTCAGGCGAAACTCCGGGCTGCAGACACTGAATAGCGGCAATCGCCGCCACGCGCCAACCGCTTGCCGCCCGTGAGCCGGCGCGTTAACCCTTCGGTATGGGAAGGGCGGGGATCAGCGATCTTCGTGGTCGCCAGTGCAACGCCGTGCACTTTGGGCCGCCCCGCGCAAACAGCGCCGGGTGGCGCGGCCTGTCTTGCTTCCAGTGGTTGGCTGTCTCCAGCATGGCCGGAGCGGCAGGCTGGCTGGTCTCGTTCCGTCCTGACGCGATCGCACCGCTCGCGGTCATGAGCGCCGCCGCGATCTTTCTGGTCGTTGCGGCGTGGCGGGTCTTGTTGGTAGCGTTGAGCGCCCCGTCGGCTGATCTCGCGAGCGGGACGCTCATCGAGCTTCCACGGTACACCGTACTTGTCGCCCTCCATGATGAGGCCGACGTGATGGATCAACTCGTCAGCCGGCTGGCGCGGATCGACTATCCAGCCGACCGGCTGCAGGGACTGTTGATCCTGGAAGCTCACGATCATGCGACGATAGCCGCCGCCCTGGCGTCAGATCGCCCGTCCTGGCTGGAGATCTTCATCGCCCCGCCGGGTTGGCCCCGGACCAAGCCGCGCGCGCTGAACTGCGCGCTGGCTCGGGCGACGGGCGACCTTCTGACGGTGTACGACGCGGAGGACGAGCCGGATCCGCAGCAGTTGCGGGAGGCGGCCGCCCGCTTCGCTCAGGATGTGGATGGCCGCCTGGCCTGCCTTCAGGCGCCGCTGAGGATACGGGGAGGACGGCCGGAACCGGACGCCTCCCCCTTCCTCGACCGTCAGTTCGCCGCCGAATATGCGAGTCTGTTTGAAACCGTTCTCCCCGGCATGGCGCGTCTGGGCCTGCCCTTCCCGCTCGGAGGCACGAGCAATCATTTTCGCGTCGATGTTCTGCGGGAGATCGGTGGGTGGGATTCCTTCAACGTCACCGAGGACGCCGATCTCGGCTTTCGCCTTTGGAGCCGCGGCTGGCGGCTCGGGGTCATCGCCCAACCCACCTGGGAAGCCCCGCCGGGTCAGGTCTCCGACTGGCTGCCCCAGAGAACGCGGTGGCTCAAGGGCTATATGCAGACTTGGGGCGTGCACACGCGGCGGCCTTGGCGGCTCGGAGCACGGGGCGCGTTCGCCCTCGCAATGACGGTGGGGACGGCAATCCTTTCGGCTGCGGTGAACGGGCCGTCCATCGCCTGGGTGGCGGCGACGGTGCTGGTCGCCGCGATGGCCGGGCTGCCGCCCGAAACGCCGGCGCTGGCCCTCGGCGTACTCGGTCTCGGCGCGGCTTCGGCGTGGCTATCCTGCGCAATCGGGGCGCGGCGAGCCGGCGTGCCCTATAGTCTGGCGGATATGGTCTCCGCGCCGGCCTATTGGGCGCTGCAGAGCCTTGCCGCAGCGCATGCGGGGTGGCGCTTGTTGCGCGAGCCCTTCGCCTGGGACAAGACGCGGCACCGGCGGGACGCGCCGATGGCGCCGGCGCCGCAACTCCGGAGCCACGCCGTGCTGGACGAGACGGCTCCTGACCGCCTATCAGCGGGCCATGCCGCCGCGCCTCAACCCGTCGCCTGAGACCCTCGTCACCCGCTCCTGGGCCGACTACGCCCTGCTGGACAGCGGGGATGGCCGGAAGCTGGAACGCTACGGACCCTACACGGTGGTTCGGCCTGAGCCGCAGTGCTTCTGGGCGCCACGCGACACGAGCGCCTTCGACGCCGCCGACGCCGTGTTCGATCCTGCGGATGAGGACGAGAACGGGCGCTGGCGGTTCGCGGGAAAGTCGGTCGAGAGTTTCCCGCTGGCGTGGCGGGACGTGCGCTTCACCAGCCGGTTCACGCCGTTCCGGCATCTGGCCTTCTTCCCCGAGCAGGCGGCCAACTGGGACTGGCTGGACGGGCGGGTCCGGCGGCTGCGCAAGCCGAAGATCCTCAACCTGTTTGGATACACCGGCGTGGCGAGCCTCGCTTGCGCCGCAGCGGGGGCCGAGGTCACTCACGTCGACGCGTCCAAGAAGTCGGTGGCTTGGGCGCGGGAGAATGCGGAACTGTCCGGGCTTGCCGACCGACCGATCCGCTGGATCGTCGAGGATGCGCGGAGATATGCGGCGCGGGAGGTGCGGCGGGGATCGAAATACGACGGAATCATCCTCGATCCGCCGAAGTACGGGCGGGGGCCGACCGGCGAGGTGTGGCGGCTGTTCGAGGACCTGCCGGGGCTGTTGAAGGACTGCGCGGCCCTGCTGTCGGACGACGCGTCTTTCTTGCTGCTGAATGCGTATGCAGCGCGGATCTCGGGGCTGTCGCTGGCGCATCTGATGGCCGAGGCGACGCACGACCGCGGCGGCGTGATCGACTGGGGCGAGCTGGCCTTGGCCGAGGACGGAACGGACGGGCGGGCGATCGGTCTGAGCTTCTTCGCGCGGTGGAGCGCCTGATGGGCGACCGGCTGATCACCTCGCTGACCAATGACACGGTCAAGGCCGTGCGGGCGTTGCACATGCGCAAGGAGCGCGAGGCGACGGGGCGCTTCCTGGCCGAGGGGCTGAAATTCATCGGCGAGGCGCTGGATCAGGACCGGGCGCCGAAGCTGCTGTTGGTCGGCGAGGAGGCGCGGCCACATCCGATCCTCGAGCGGGCGCGGGAGGCGACGCGGGCGGCGGGGGGCGAGGTGGTCGTGGTCACCCACGCCATTCTCGAGAAGATCAGCCGGAGGGACAATCCGCAGACGGTGCTGGGCGTGTTCGAGCAGGTCTATACGCCGTTGGGGACTGTCGAGCCCGGCACGGCGCCGTGCTGGGTGGCGCTGGAGCAAGTGCGGGACCCGGGCAATCTGGGGACGATCATCCGGACGGCCGACGCGGCGGGCTGCGGCGGGGTCGTGCTGATCGGGGACTGCGTCGATCCCTGGTCGGTCGAGGCGGTGCGGGCGACCATGGGATCGATCTTCGCCGTCGCCATTGCGAAGACGACTCCGGCAGATTTCCTGGCCTGGCGGGAGAGCTGGCCGGGCAGCGTGATCGGGACCCGGCTGGACGCCTCGGTGGGCTATCGCGAAGCGGACATCCAGCGCCCTGCCCTGATCCTGATGGGCAATGAGCAGGCCGGTCTGACGGACGCCTTGGCCGAGGCCTGCGACGTCAATGTCAAGATCCCGATGCGCGGCCGGGCCGACAGCCTGAACCTGGCCATCGCCACGGGGATCATGGTCTATGCGGTGACGGACGGGGACTAGAAGCTCCTTCCGTCGACCCGCTGCGCGGTCCAGCTGAAGGGCTCGATGTCGGTCAGGGTGCGGACGTTGACGGCGACCATCTCGGAGCCGTCTGGGGCGACGCCTCGGGCGAAGGTCTGGACGCCGCAGGTCTCGCAAAAGCGGTGGCCAATCTTGTGGCTGTTGAAGCGGTACTCGGTCTGGGGCCCCGCCTTCGTCTCGCGGAAGGCGTCGGGCGCGACGAAGCCGAGGACGAAGCCCTTGCGATAGCAGTGCGAGCAGTTGCACTCGATCAAGCCGTCGAGGCTCATGTCGACCTCATAGGCCACCGCGCCGCAGTGACAGGAGCCGATGCGGGTCTGTACGTCGGTCATCACGCATCCTCCAGCAGCACCACCCCGGGGGCGGATTTGAGCGCGCCGCGCAGGGCGCCGTCGAGGCGGTAGCGGCCGGGAAGTTTCAGCTCGACCTCGCGGCGGCCGTCGAGGGCGGCGACCAGCGACACCTCCCCGCCCTTGCCGTCGGCCCTCGCCCGATCGAGGCGAGCCTTGAGGGCGGCGGGGTCGGCGGCCCTGGACGAGACGTGGATACGCAGGCCCATCTGCCCGTCGTCGATGAGGGCGTCCAGCCGGGTGGCGCTGTCGCCGAAGAATCGCACCTCGCCGTCGGAGGATTTGGCCCGGACCCTGACCATGACGGACGCGCCGGCCTCCAGAACCTCGCGACTGTTGCGCAGCTGTTCGGGCGGGAACAGACATTCGAACTCGCCGGTCGGGTCGGAGAAGGTGACGAAGGCGAATTTCTCGCCCGTCTTCGCGCTGGCCCGCTCCTGACGTCGGCGCACGACCCCGGCCATCAGGAAGGCCTCGTGGCCGCTCTCGGCGAGCGCCGTGGCCTCGGCGACAAAGGTGACGCGCTTGCGCTTCAGCGCCGGCGCCATGTCCTCCAGCGGATGGCCGGACAGGTAGAAGCCGACGGCGGCGAGCTCCTGATCCAGCTTTTCGGGGCCGACCCAAGGCTCGACGGGACGGAGCCTCGGCCGCGCGGCGCCGGCTTGATCCCCGCCGAACAGGGAGACCTGCGACGAGGCGCGTTCGGCGGCGACGCTCTGGCAATAGGCCATCAGGGTGTCGGCCTGTTCGACCAACTGGCGGCGGTTGGTGTGGAAGCCGTCGAAGGCGCCGGCGCGGGCGAGGTTCTCTAGCGCGCGCTTGTTAACGTATTTCGGATCGACCCGCTCGAGGAAGTCGAAGATGTCGGTGAAGCGGCCGCCGGTCTCGCGCACCTCGACGAGGTGTTTCATCGCCTCAAGGCCGACGTTGCGAATGGCGCCGAGCGCGTAGAGGACCGAGCCGACACCGTCGTCGTAGGCCACGTCGAAATCCGCCGAGGAGCGGTTCACGTCGGGCGCCTTCACCGGCACTTCGAAGCGGCGGCAATCCTGATAGAAAACCGCGAGTTTGTCAGTGTTGCTGAGGTCGAGACTCATGGACGCGGCCATGAACTCGACGGGGTGGTTGGCCTTCAGCCAGCCGGTCTGGAAGGAGATCAGGGCGTAGGCGGCGGCGTGCGACTTGTTGAAGCCGTAGCCGGCGAACTTGGCGACCAGGTCGAAGATGCCGCCGGACTGTTCTTCCGGCACGCCCTTTTCGGAGGCGCCCTTGATGAAGCGCGCCCGCTGGAAGTCCATCTCCTCCTTCTTCTTCTTGCCCATGGCGCGGCGGAGAAGGTCGGCCTCGCCGAGGGAGTATCCGGCCAGGACCTGGGCGATCTTCATCACCTGCTCCTGGTAGATGATGACGCCATAGGTCTCGGTCAGCACCTCCTTGAGCGAGGGGTGGAGGTAGTCGACCTCCTGGCGGCCGAATTTGCGATCGATGTAGGTGTCGATCATCTCCATCGGCCCCGGCCGGTAGAGGGAGATCAGGGCGGTGATCTCCTCGATCGAGCCGCAGCGCATCTTGCGCAGGGTGTCGCGCATGCCCTGCGATTCCAGCTGGAAGACGCCGACGGTCTGGCCCGAGGCCATCAGTTCATAGGTACGCGGGTCGTCGAGCGGCAGGCCATTCCAGTCGGGGGCGGCGCCGCGCCGCTCCAGATACTGGCGGGCGCGGTCGAGCACGGTCAGGGTCTTGAGGCCGAGGAAGTCGAACTTCACCAGACCGGCGGCCTCGACCCATTTCATGTTGAACTGGCTGGCCGGGATGGACGAGCGCGGGTCCTGGTAGAGCGGCGCCAGCTCGATCAGGGGGCGGTCGCCGATGACGATGCCGGCGGCGTGGGTCGAGGCGTTGCGGTAAAGCCCCTCCAGCTCCAGCGCCGTCTCCAGCAGGGCGGCGACATTGGCGTCGCTGTCGCGGGCCTCCTTGAGCCGCGGCTCCAGCTCGACGGCCTGGGCGAGGGTGACCGGGTTGGCGGGGTTGGCCGGCACCATCTTGGCGAGGCGGTCGACCTGACCGAGCGGCATCTGCAGCACCCGGCCGACGTCGCGCAGCACGGCGCGGGCCTGAAGGGTGCCGAAGGTGATGATCTGGGCCACCCGGTCCTTGCCGTAGCGGTCCTGGACGTAGTCGATCACCTCCTCCCGCCGCTCCTGGCAGAAGTCGATATCGAAGTCGGGCATGGACACCCGCTCGGGATTGAGGAAGCGCTCGAACAGCAGGCCGAAGCGCAGCGGATCGAGGTCGGTGATGGTCAGCGACCAGGCGACCAGCGAGCCGGCGCCGGAGCCCCGCCCGGGCCCCACGGGGATGCCGTGGCTCTTGGCCCATTTGATGAAGTCCGACACGATCAGGAAATAGCCGGGGAAGCCCATCTGCTGGATGATGCCGACCTCCCATTCGAGGCGGCTCCAGTAGTCTTCCTCGGGCGCGGCCGGCGTGACCTGCTTCAGCCGGACCTTCAGCCCCTCGCGGGCCTGGTGCATCAGCTCGTCGGGTTCGGAGCGGCCGTCGCCGGCGTCGAAGCGCGGCAGGATCGGCGCGCGGGTCGGAGCGACGAAGGCGCAGCGGCGGGCGATGTCGAGGGTGGCGTCGCAGGCCTCAGGCAGGTCGGCGAACAGCTCGCGCATGGCGGCGGCGGGCTTGAACCAGTGCTGGCCGGTGATGCGGCGCCGGTCCTCCTGACCGGTGAAGGCGCCGTCGGCGATGCACAGCAGGGCGTCGTGGCTCTTGGCCTGGGCGGCCTTCGCATAGTGAACGTCGTTGGTGGCCGCGAGGGGGGCGTCGTGGGCGTAAGCCCATTCGACGAGGCCGCGCTCGGCCTGCTGTTCGGAGGCCAGGCCATGGCGCTGCAGCTCGACATAGAAGCGGTCGCCGAAGGCGGCCTGCATGGCGGCGAGGGCCGCGGCTGCCTCGGCCGGCTTGCCCTGGACGAACAGGGGATCGACGGGGCCGTCGGGGCCGCCGGAGAGCAGGATCAGGCCCTCGGAGCGTTCGGCCACCATGGTCCAGGGCACGCCGGGCTCGTCCATGGGACCGGCGTCGAGGAAGGCCGAGGACGACAGGGCCGACAGGTTGAGCCAGCCAGCCTCGTTCTGGACCAGCAGGACGACGGTGGGGACCCGGGCCCAGCGCTCATTGATCCTGCCGCCGATGCCGGTGACCGGCAGGGCGCAGGCGATCAGGGGCTGGACCCCCGCCCCTTTCGCCGCCTCGCTGAACTCCAGCGCCCCGAACAGATTGGCGCGGTCGGCGACGCCCACCGCCGGCATGCCCGCGTCGGCGGCCAGCACCGGAACCTTGCCCGCCTTGATCGCGCCTTCCAGCAGCGAATAGGCCGAGCGGACGCGGAGGTGGATGAAGCCCTGGCTGTTCAGCGTATCGGTCAAACCGGGTCCTTCATGGTCAGCGCGCCTGTTCTGGACCGAGTCTCACATCGCGGGCGACGGGAACACAGGAAAGCGGCGGGACCAACGGCGCGACGGGGGACCGGCTGTGGATAGCCGGGACGGGCGGCCTGGTCCGGAGCCAGGTAGACTCCCGAAACCGGAGTCTACCGAGTCTATCCCGTCTACCTGCGCCGCCTAAACCCTTGATTTCGCATGATCGAGCCGGCTGGGCGGAGTAGACTCGGTAGACTCCTCAGGCCGCCGTGGTCAGCAGCGCCGCCTGCCACATCACCCAGACGAAACCGCCGCACGACGCCAGCGACAATGCATCCCGAACCCAACGCGCCATGACGGCTTCTCCCTTGCGTGTTCCGGTAATGTTCTATGTTCTTGTTTGGTTCACGTCAAGCTCAAGATGGGAGCGATGTTCGGTTTCCAGCGCGCGCCGGGACCGGGCGGGTGCTATGTTCGCCTCCAGCGCGCCACCAGTCACCCGCCTTTCCGGCGGCCGGCGTCGCGGGATGGCGGTCATGGCCAAGGGTCAAGCACGCAGCAACAAGGAATTCCGCAAGCCGAAGGCGGAGAAGGCCAAGCCGGCGGTGGCGGTGGGAACCTCGCCCTTCACCCAGCCGCCCGGGAAAAAGTAGCGGCGGCTCCCCTCCTCGTCGCGAAGCCGGTCAGGCCGCGCGGACGATCGGCAGGAAGTCGGCCGCCTTCAGCGAGGCGCCGCCGACGAGGGCGCCGCCGACCTCGGGCACGGCGAGGATGTCGCGGGCGTTGTCCGGCTTGACCGAGCCGCCGTAGAGGATGGGGGCGGCGGCGCTGCCGAGGCCGAGCCGCTCGATCATGGCCGCGCGGACGGCGCGGTGGACCTCCTCGATCTGCTCCAGCGTCGGGGTCAGGCCGGTGCCGATGGCCCACACCGGCTCGTAGGCGACGGCGAACCCGCCCTCCAGCACCGCCTGGGGCAGGGAGTTCATGACCTGGTCCCGCACCACCTCGACCGCCCGGCCGGCCTGGCGCTGTTCCAGGGTCTCGCCGACGCAGACGATCGGGCCGAGGCCGGCGCGAACGCCCGCCTCGGCCTTGGCGGCGACCAGACGATCTGTTTCGCCGAACTCCTGACGGCGCTCGGAGTGGCCGACGATGACCAGGCCGGCGCCGGCGTCCTTCAGCATCCCGGCCGAGACGCCGCCGGTGAAGGCGCCGTGGGTTTCGGCCCGGCAATCCTGGCCGCCGACCTCGATGGCGGCGCCCCTGACGGCTTCAGCCAGCCGGCTGATCAGGGTCGCGGGCGGGCAGATGGCGACCCGGCAGGAGGCGGGTTCCGCCTCGAGCGCCCGCTTCAGGTCGTGGACGACGGAATCGAGATCGGCGGCGAGGCCGTTCATCTTCCAGTTGCCGGCGATGAGCTTCACGGATTGTTTCATCCGGCCTCTCTAGGCGGAGGATTTCGCCAAGCCAAGCCGTCCCGGGCCGGCGATGCGTCGCCATTCTCTTGCCGCGCCCGCCTGTCACCCCCTATAGCCCGCAGGGACCATCGTCGCCGCCCGCCGCCCAGGACCGCTCTCCCATGATTTCCATGTTCCGCAGTTTCGCGAAGTCGAAGTGGGCGATCGGCCTGCTGGTGCTGATCGCGCTGGGCCTGCTGGTCACCGGCGGCACGCAGACCGACCTGCTGGGCAGCCTGCAGGCGCCCAAGGTCGTGCAGGCGGGCGACCGGAGCCTGACGCCGCAGGAGTTCCGCGCCGAGATGGACCGGCGCCTCGAGCAGATCCAGGCGCAGCAGGGCCGCGCCATCACCTATGAGGAACTGCTCTCGCAGGCCCCGCTGACGGCGATCCTGAAGGGCCGCGCCGAGGAACTGGCCTTCTTCGCCTGGGCCTGGGAGGCCGGCGTCCGGCCCGGCAACGAACTGGTCCTGCGCCAGATCCGCTCCTTCCCGGCCTTCTTCGATCCGGTCAGCAACCAGTTCAGCGAGACCCTCTACGAGAGCAAGCTGGCCGAGGCCAAGATGACGCCGGCGCTGCTGGAGCGGGAAATCCGCAACGACTACAGCCGCGCCCACTACGGCTCGGCGCTGGTTTCCGGGCTGCGTCTGCCGCGCGTCTACGGCGCCCTCTACGCCAATGTGAACCAGCAGACCCGCGACGGCCGCTGGTTCGTCCTGACGCAGCAGATGGTCGGGACCGCGCCGCGGCCGACCGACGCCCAGCTGACCTCGTTCATGAGCCAGAACGCGGAGCAGCTGCGCATCCCTGAGCTGCGTTCGGGCACGCTGGTGATCTTCGCCAACCCGGCGGACCGGAACATCGCCATCAGCGAGGAGAAGATCCAGGCGCGCTACGAATTCCGCAAGGACACGCTGTCGGCCCCGGAGCGCCGGACCTTCACCACCCTGACGGCTCCTACCCGCGCCGCGGCGGATCGCATCGCCGCCGCCCTGCGCGCCGGCCAGACCCCCGAGGCCGTCGGCCAGGCCAACGACCTGCAGCCGGCGAACTACACCGACACTCCGCGCAGTGCGATCGGCGATCCGGCCGTGGCCGCCGCCGTCTTCGGCCTGGGCGTCAACGAGGTCTCGGCGCCCGTGCAGGCCCGCGTCGGGTTCGTCGTGGCCAGGGTGACCGACGTCACGCCGGGCCAGGAGGTCACGCTCGAGGACGCCCGCGACCAGATCGTTCAGGAACTCCGCCAACAGGAAGCCCGCGGGGCCATCGCCCGCCGCGTGGAAGCCTTCGAAGCCGCCCGCCGCGAGGGCAAGAGCGTCGACGACGCCGTTCGCGAGGTCGGCGCCCAGTCCGTTCCCATTCCCGCCGTCAGCCGGGAAGGCCGCAACCGCGAAGGGCAGCAGCTCAACGTGCCGGCGCAGGTGCTCGAAGCCATGTGGAAGCTGGGCGAGGGTCGCGCCAACGAGCCTGTCGGCCTCGGCGAAGGCCAGTATTTCGTGGTCCGTGTCGATGACGTCACCCCCGCGGCCATGCCGCCCCTGGACAGCGTCCGGGACGTGGTGACCCAGGCGTGGACCGCGCGCGAGAACGTTCGCCTGCTCTCGGCCCGCGCCGACGCCCTGACGGCCCGTCTGCGGGCGGGCGAGGACATCGCCGCCGTGGCGGCCTCGGCCGGGGCGACGATCAACAGCGCCGACGGCGTCAAACAGGACCAGGAAACGGTGGAACGGCTTGGCCAGGGCGTGATGGGGGGCTTGTTCAACGGCAAGGCCGGACAGGTCTTCTCGCAACCGCAGTCGGAAGGCAGCATCGCCATCGGACGCGTGGACCAGGTCAATGCCCCGACCGCCGCGGTCGTCGCCGAGGAAGCGCAGCAGTGGCGGGCCCGGCTGGGCGCCGCCAGCGGCGATCCGCTGTTCGCCGCCGCCGTGGCCGCCGCCGCCGAACGCATGAACGCGACCTATAACGAGGAGCTGGCGCGGCAGGCCCTCGGCGTCACCGAGACACCGGCGACGCCGGCCGGGCGATGAGCCCAGCCGGCGGGTCGCCGTGGCCCGCCTTCGAGGCGGGCTGGGCCGCGGGCCGGCCGCAGGTGGTGATGCGGCGGCTGGTCGACGACCTCGAGACGCCGGTCTCGGCCTTCCTCAAGGTCGGCCATGGCCGCACCCACGCCTTCCTGCTGGAATCGGTCGAGGGCGGCTCCGTCAACGGCCGCTATTCGATCATCACCCGTGAGCCGGACGTGGTCTGGCGCTGCCGCGACGGCCGCGCCGAACTGGCGCGGGGACCGGCCATTGCGTCTGGGGCCTTCGAGACCGAGGCCGGCGACCCGCTGGCCTCCCTGCGCCGTCTGATCGCGGCCTCCCGACTGGACCTGCCGGACGACCTGCCGCCGATGGCCGCGGGTCTGTTCGGCGTGTTCGGCTACGACATGGTCCGGCTGCTCGAGCCGCTGGGCGAAGCCAGTCCAGACCCGCTGGACCTGCCGGACGCCGTTCTGACCCGGCCCGCACTGGTGGCCATCTTCGATTCGGTGAAGCACGAGATCGTGCTGGTGTCGGCGGCTTTTCCCGAGGGCGGCGCGTCGGCCCAGGACGCCTATGCGGCGGCCATGCTCCGGCTGGACTCGTTTGAAGCCGACCTGCGCCGTCCCCTGCCCGCCCTGCCCGCGCCGGTCGAGGCCCCTGCGCCGCCGTTCGCCTCTCCGGTCGACGAGGCCGCCTTCGGGGCGATGGTGGCCCGGGCCAAGGACTACATCGCCGCTGGCGACATCTTCCAGGTGGTGCTGAGCCACCGGTTCGCGGCGCCATGGAGCGGTGATCCCTTCGCCTTCTATCGTTCGTTGCGGCGGCGCAATCCGTCGCCCTATCTGTTCTTCCTCGACTTCGGCGACTTCCAGCTGGCGGGTTCTAGCCCGGAGATTCTGGTGCGGCTGAAGGACGGACGGGTGACCATCCGCCCGCTGGCGGGCACCCGGCCGCGCGGGGAAACGCCGGAGCAGGACCGGGCGCTGGAGGCCGAGCTACTGGCTGATCCCAAGGAACGGGCCGAGCACCTGATGCTGCTGGATCTGGGGCGCAACGACGTCGGGCGGGTCGCCGCGCCGGGCACGGTCGAGGTGACCGAGAGCTTCAAGGTCGAGCGCTACAGCTCTGTCATGCATATCGTTTCCGACGTGCAGGGTCAGGCCGATCCGAAGCTGGACGCGGTCGATACGCTGCTCGCCGCCCTGCCCGCCGGAACTCTGTCGGGCGCGCCCAAGGTGCGGGCAATGGAAATCATCGACGAGCTGGAGAGCGAGAAGCGCGGCGTCGGCTATGGCGGCGGCGTCGGCTACATCTCGGCCGGCGGCGAGGCGGACATCTGCATCGTGCTGAGGACCGCCCTGTTCGCCGAAGGCAAGATCCATGTGCAGGCCGGCGCCGGCGTGGTGGCGGACAGCGATCCGGCGGCGGAGTACGCCGAGACGAAGGCCAAGGCCCGGGCGCCGATGGGCGCGGCGGAAGACGCCTGGCGCTATCCGTTCGGGAACAGGGGCTGAGCCACAGGCGGCTCATCGAAGCGGACACCGGGGCCAAGCACCATCACCCCCGCCATCAGCACGGCAGCCGTGGCGGCGAGGCCGGCCGCGCCGAGCACCGCCCAGGGGCTGCTCCGCCGGAGAGGCGGGGCCAGCAGTTCGCGCGCCCTGTCGATCGCGTTGTCGGTCATGCGAACCCCTCCACTGGAGGGTTCCGTTCGCCCGATCGTGGTTAATGAAGACTTACCCGCAGGACTGCTTGGCGCGCCGCCCCGCACCCCCTAGAAGCCGAAGCATGATCCTCGTCGTCGACAACTACGACAGCTTTACCTGGAACCTGGTCCACTACCTCGCGGAACTGGGCGCGGAGACGCGCGTCGTGCGCAACGACGAACTGACAGCGGCCGAGGCTTTGACCCTGAAGCCTGAGGCCCTGCTGCTGTCGCCGGGGCCGTGTACGCCGAACGAGGCCGGGATCTGCCTGGCCCTGATCGATACGGCGCCGCTGGAGATGCCGATCTTCGGCGTCTGCCTCGGCCACCAGGCCATGGGACAGGCCTTCGGCGGCGACGTGATCCGGGCCAAGAGCCTGATGCATGGCAAGACCTCGCCGATCGAGCACGAGGGCAGGAGCGTGTTCCGCGGACTGCCCTCGCCGTTCACGGCGACGCGCTATCATTCGCTGGCGGTGAAGCGCGAGACCCTGCCGGACGTGCTGGACGTCACGGCCTGGACCGCCGACGGCGAGATCATGGGGCTGGCCCACCGCACGCGGCCGATCCACGGGGTGCAGTTCCACCCCGAATCGATCGCCACCGAGCATGGCCACGACCTGCTGGCCAACTTCCTGGATCTGGCCAACATCAAGCGCACGGCGGTGGTCTGAGGTGGCGGATGGTTTCAAGCCCCTGCTGGCCAAGCTGGTCGACGGCCGCGTGCTGTCGGACGCCGAGGCGCATGACTTCTTCGCCGCCTGCCTGAGGGGCGAGCCGACGCCGGCCCAGGTCGCGGCGGCCGTGACAGCTCTGCGCATCCGCGGCGAGACGGTTGGCGAGATCGCCGCCTTCGCTACGGCCATGCGCGACGCGGCCCTGACGCTGGACCATCCCTACGACGTCATCGACACCTGCGGCACCGGCGGCGACGGGCAGCACACTTTCAACATCTCGACGGCAGCGGCGCTGGTGCTGGCCGGGGCGGGGCTGAAGGTGGCCAAGCACGGCAACCGGGCGCTAAGCTCGAAGTCGGGCTCGTCCGACGTGCTGGCCGCGCTGGGGGTCAATCTGGCGGCGACGCCGGCGCAGCAGCTGCGGGCGCTGGACCGGGCCGGCATCGCCTTCCTGTTCGCCCCGGCCTACCACGGCGCCATGCGCCACGTCGGGCCTGTGCGGGCCGAGATCGGCTTCCGGACGGTGTTCAACCTGCTGGGACCGCTGTCGAACCCGGCGGGTGCGAAGCGGCAGGTGATGGGGGTCTACGACCCGCGCCTGCTGGAGCCGCTGGCCGAGGTCCTGGGCCGGCTCGGAGCCGGGCGCGCGTGGACGGTGCACGGTCAGGGCCTCGACGAACTGACCACCACGGGCGAAACCGAAGTCGCCGAGTGGAAGGACGGGGCGGTTCGCCGCTTCGTAGTCACGCCGGAAGACGCCGGCCTGCCGCGCGCCGACATCGCCGACATCCGGGGCGGCGACGCGGAGGAGAACGCGGCGGCTCTGCGCGCCCTGCTGGACGGGGCCAAGGGGGCTTACCGCGACATCGTGCTGCTCAATGCGGCGGCGGCGCTGGTTGTCGGCGACAAGGCGGCCGATCTGGCCGAAGGGGCGGCGCTGGCGGCGGCGGTAATCGACGACGGCCGTGCGGCAAAGGCGCTGGCCGCGCTGGTCGAGGCGACTAATACGCCGATCGAGGAAGAGCCCGCGTGACCGACGTGCTGGACCGGATCGACGCCTACAAGCGCGAGGATGTGGCGGGCCGCAAGGCGGCGCTGTCGCAGGACGCCGTCGAGGCGCGGGCCCGGCTGGCATCGGCACCGCGGGGTTTCCGGGCGGCGCTGGCGCGGCGGTTCGCCGAGACGGGCCGTCCCGCCCTGATCGCCGAGATCAAGAAGGCCAGCCCGTCCAAGGGGCTGATCCGCGCGGACTTCGACCCGCCGGCGCTGGCCCAGGCCTATGAGCGCGGCGGGGCCTCCTGCCTGTCGGTGCTGACCGACGGGCCGAGTTTCCAGGGCGACGATGCCTTCCTGGGCGCCGCCCGCGAAGCGACCGCCCTGCCCTGTCTGCGCAAGGACTTCCTTGTCGACCCGTGGCAGGTGGCCGAGAGCCGGGCGCTGGGGGCCGACTGCATCCTGATCATCCTCGCCATGATCGAGGACATGGTGGCGGCCGAACTGCTCTCCGAGGCCAAGCGGTGGGGCATGGACGCCCTGATCGAGACCCATGACGAAGCCGAAATGGCCCGCGCCTGCGCGCTGGGCGGCGATCTGGTCGGGATCAACAACCGCTCGCTGCGCACTTTCGAGGTCGATCTGGCGGTGACGGAGCGGCTGGCCCCGCTCGCGCCCGCCGGGGCCTTGCTGGTGGCCGAGAGCGGCATCTTTACCCCAGCGGACGTGGCGCGGGTCTCCGCGGCAGGATCCAGCGCCATCCTCGTCGGCGAGAGCCTGATGCGTCAGGCGGGTGTCGAGGCGGCGACGCGAGTTCTTCTTTCCTGAGCCTTTGAGGATCGGTTGCGATTGCTAACGGGGACCACTCTTGTGATCCTCCGGACCAGACTCGCCAACAAAGGGGCTTCCGTGACGGACTTGCACCAAGGTCGCGGCCCAAAACGCAGCCGGGCGTTTTGGCTCTGGATCGCTTTCGCGATCATCCTGTTCAGCTTGAGCGTGTTCAACCGCGGCTTCCAGGGGCCGCCTTGGGCGAGCCTTACCCTTCAAGGTCTGAGCATCGCCGCGGTGTTTGCAGGTGCGTGGATTGAGGCGAGACGCCGGAGTCGCCGGCCTCGTTGAACCGGCCGCGCCGGAATGCCGGTAACCACACCTTAACCGGAACAGCACAGGAACACCTTGTGGACGTTTGCGGTTTGTTCCGCTAGCGTTCTCGCAACGGGATTCGCCGCCGAGGTCGCCATGCTCACGCGCAAACAGCACGAACTGCTGATGTTCATCCACGAACGGATCAAGGAGACCGGCGTGTCTCCGTCCTTCGACGAGATGAAGGAGGCGCTGGATCTGGCGTCCAAGTCGGGCATCCACCGGCTGATCACGGCGCTGGAGGAGCGCGGCTTCATCCGGCGTCTGGCGCACCGGGCGCGGGCGCTGGAGGTGGTCAAGATGCCGGATCAGGCCACGGCGGGCGCGCCGCGTGGCCGGGCCGGGTTCACCCCCGGCGTCATCGAGGGCGGCGGGCGTCCGCAGGCCGTCGAGCCGGCCAACGATACGCGCGAACTGTCCCTGATGGGCAAGATCGCCGCGGGCACCCCCATCGCCGCCATCGAGCATGAGACGGCCCGCTATCCGGTGCCTGAGGCCATGCTGGGCGCCGGCGAACACTATCTGCTCGAGATCGAGGGCGATTCGATGATCGAGGCGGGGATCCTCGACGGCGACATGGTCATCATCAAATCGGCCGACACCGCCAACTCCGGCGAGATCGTCGTGGCCCTGGTCGAGGGCGAGGAAGCCACGCTCAAGCGGCTGCGCAAGAAGGGCGGGTCGATCGCGCTCGAGCCCGCCAACCGCAACTACGAAACCCGCATCTTCGGCCCGGACCAGGTCGAGGTGCAGGGCAAGCTGGTCGGCCTCATCCGCCGCTATCACTGACGTCGGTCCCGTCCCGGCTCTCCGCTTCGCGTCGGCCGGGATGACAAGAGGTTCGCATCGGCTCCTTGTCATCCCGGAAACGGCGCAGCCGTTATCCGGGACGGCTCCACGGCCGGTCGCCGCGCACTTCTGCGGACCAGACGGCGCGCCAGCGGTTGTTCGCCGCCGGCCCCTCGCGCCACAGCTCGACCGCCCCGCCGCGTGCGTAGTCCACGCCGTCGAGCACCAGCCGGCCCTCGCATGACGCCGGCAGGACGGCGACGGTCGACCGCACGCTGACCACGGGCGCGGACCGGCACAGGGCGTCCAGCTGCTCCGCTGACGGTTCGCGTCGGCCCCACCACAGCGCCAGCGGTCCGGCGTCGCCGGTCTCCGGTGCGCAGGAGAAGCGGGTGCAGGTCCAGCCTTCGGCCGCCCGTTCGACGGGCGTAACGCCTCTCCGCCGGGACCAGACGTCGACGGCGAACTGGCGCACGCCCGACCGGGCCACGACCGCCTCCCCCGCCTCGACCCAGGCGGCGTTGCTTCCGCCGTCGCCGATCCAAAGATCCGGCGTCGGGGCGCGCGGCCACAGCATCACCGCCGCCGCGAAGGGCAGGCCGAACCAGCGTAGCGGACCGCGCCACAGGCAGCAGAACAGCACGCCGAGAAAGGCGACGGGCAGGACGTAATCGGGGGCGCTGGCGATGGTCCGCACCGCACCGGGCAGGCCCGCCGTCCACGTCCCGATGGCCAGCATCAGTTCGATCCCCCGCGCCGCCAGCCACAGGAAGGGCGCACCCAGACCCAGCGGCTCCAGCAGGGCCCCGAGCGCCAGCGCCGGCATGATCAGGAAGTCCGACACGGGCGCCGTGGCCAGGTTGGCGAGCAGGCCGTACACGGCGGTACGGTTGAAGTGCTGCATGGCGAACGGGCCGGTCGCCGCGCCCGCCACCAGACTGGCGAGAATGGCCGCTCCGATCCACGCCCCTCCCCGCTGGACCAGCAGGATCGGCCAGGGCGCCGATATCTCCTTCGGCCGGCGCGGCCAGGCCTCGACCAGCGCCACGAGCGCCGCCGTCGCGGCGAACGACATCTGGAAGCCTGGCGTGACGATGGCCTCGGGCTGCAGCAGCAGGACCACGAAGGCGGCCACTGCGAGGGCGTGCATGGTGATGGCCTGCCGGTCCAGCAGGATGGCGATGAAGGCGATCGAGGCGGTGATCGCCGCCCGCTCGGCCGGCGGCGGATGGCCCGAGATCACCAGATAGGTCCCGACCGCCAGCAGCCCGCACGCCGCCGCCACCTTCTTGCCTGGCACACGCAGCGCCAACCATGGCCAGGCGGCGACCAGCAGACGCACGAGAAAGAAGGCGAAGCCGCCGACGACCGCCATGTGCAGGCCGGAGATCGACAGGATGTGAGCCAGACCGGAGTTCCGCATCACCTCGACCTCGGCGGGGTCGAGCCAGGCCTCGTGTCCGGTCGTCATGGCCGCCGCGACGCCCCCGGCCCGCTCGCCCTGCCGGGCCACGATGCGCTTGGCCAGGTCGTAGCGGACGCCGTTCACCCACATGGCCAGGCGGAGCTCCCATGGCGGCTCGGGAAGGTACGCCGGGCGGGTCTCGCCGAGACCGAAGGCCACCCCGCCCATCGACTGGAAATATGCGTTGCGGCCGAAGTCGTAGGCGCCGGGGCTGGCCGGGGCTGGCGGAGGGTTGAGGATGGTGAACAGGCGCACCGCCTCGCCCGGCTCGGGTGCGCGGCCCCGAACCGTCGCCCGCAGCCGCTGCGGCGTCTTCTCTGGCGACAGGCCACGAATTCGCACCGGCGCGATGACCACACGCGGACCCGCCGCGCCGGGGCTGTCGACATCCATGACCCAGCCTTCGACCACGGTCGGCTCGGACAGGGCCGGGGCGATCGGGGCCGCCACCGCAACGGTGCGCAGTTTCGCAACGGCCAGCCCGAGGGCGAAGCAGGCCAGCAGCATCAACGGCAGGGTGGCGATCCGGGCCAGATCCAGCCGCCGCGCTCCTAGCCAGACCACGGCGGACAGCAGGGCGAACGTCAGCAGCGGCCACGCCGCCGGCTCGGCCTTCAATGAGAAATAGACGGCGCAACCGCCGCCCACGGCCACCGGAGCCCACAGCCGCCACCGCAGGGTCTGGGCGAGGACCTGTCGGCGCAGGAATCCGGTCATGCGCGCGCGGAGGGTGGGCATGGCGGGAACGGGCGGTATAACGCCCGCCATGACCCCTCCGCCCCCTTCCGCGCCCGAAGTCGTCACCCGCTTCGCCCCCTCGCCCACCGGCTTTCTGCATATAGGCGGCGCTCGCACCGCACTTTTCAACTATTTGTATGCCCGCAGGCACAACGGGAGGTTCCTCGTTCGGGTCGAAGACACCGATCGTGAGCGGTCCACTGAGGCCGCGGTCGAGGCCATCTTCGACAGTCTGAGCTGGCTGGGCCTGTTCCCGGACGGCGAGCCGGTTTTCCAGCACGCCCGCGCCGAACGGCACCGCGAGGTGGCGAATATTCTGCTCGAGACAGGCCACGCCTACCGCGACTTCCTGAGCGCGGAGGAGACCGGCGCCCTGCGGGACGCCGCCAAGGCCGAGGGCCGCACCTTTGAATCGCCTTGGCGGGACCGGGAGCCTTCCGTCGACGACCTGTCGAATCCGCACACGGTGCGTTTCCGCCGTCCGGCCGATGCGCCGGTGGTGGTCGACGATGCGGTGCAGGGACAGGTGCGCTGGGAGTCGGCTTCGCTGGACGATCTGGTCATCCTGCGCTCGGACGGCGCTCCGACCTACAATCTGGCCGTGGTGGTCGACGACCACGACATGGGCGTGACCCACGTCATCCGGGGCGACGACCATCTGAACAATGCGGCACGCCAGAGCCTGATCTACGATGCGCTCGGCTGGACGCGACCGACCTTCGCCCACATCCCGCTGATCCACGGGCCCGACGGCGCCAAGCTGTCGAAGCGGCACGGGGCGCAGGCCGTGCATGAATACGCCGAGATGGGCTACCTGCCCGAGGCGATGCGCAACTATCTGGCCCGGCTGGGCTGGGCCCATGGCGACGACGAGCTGTTCTCGGACGAACAGGCGACCGCCTGGTTCGACCTGACCGGCATCGGTCGGGCCCCGGCGCGGCTGGATTTCGACAAGCTGGCCCACGTCAACGCCCACTGGATGCGGCTGGCCGACGACGACCGGCTGGCCAAGCTGACGCTGGACGTGCATATGGCGCGCGGCCATGTGCTGGGGCCGGACGACGAGGCGCGGCTGACCCGGGCCATGCCGTTCGTGAAGGACCGGGCGAAGACCACGCTTGAACTGGCGGACCAGACCGCCTTCGTGCTCAAGCCCCGCCCGATCGCCATCGAGGGCAAGGCGCGCGAGACGCTGGCCGGCGATTCAGGCGAGCGGATCGGGCGGCTGCGCGACAGGCTGGCGCTGTTCGAAAGCTGGGACGTGTTCGCGCTGGCGGCCGAACTCAAGGCCTTCGCCGAGGAAGAGGGCGTCGGCTTCGGCAAGATCGGCCCCGCCGCCCGCGCGGCCCTGACCGGAGGCTCGGCCTCGCCCGACATCGCCCGAACCCTTTCGGCGCTAGGGCGAGAAGAAAGCCTCGGACGTTTGAATGATGCGCTGCAACAGACTATCTGATTTCCACACCGAAACGCGACCCGCCGCCTCCCTCGCGCGAGGCCGCCGTCTGACCAAGGGGCTACGATGACTGAACTCGCCAAACCCGCCGGCTCGGCCACCCTCACCTACGGCGACAAGACCGTGGAATTGCCGGTGCTCGCGGGTTCGACCGGCCCCGACGTGATCGACATCCGCAAGCTGTACGGCGCCACCGACGCCTTCACCTACGATCCCGGCTTCACCTCGACGGCGGCGTGCGAAAGCGCCCTGACCTTCATCGACGGCGACAAGGGCGTGCTGCTGCACCGCGGCTACCCGATCGACCAACTGGCTTCGAAGTCCAATTTCGTCGAGGTCTGCCACCTGCTGCTGCACGGCGAGCTGCCGACGGCCTCGGAATACGAGGCGTTCGAGCGCTCGATCACCATGCACACCATGCTGCATTCACAGTTCGATCGCTTCTTCGAAGGGTTCCGCCGCGACGCCCATCCGATGGCGATCATGGTCGGCACGGTCGGCGCCCTGTCGGCCTTCTATCACGACAGCCTGGACATCCAGGATCCGGTGCAGCGGAATATCTCGGCCATCCGGCTGATCGCCAAGATGCCAACGATCGCAGCGCGGGCGTACAAATACCACATCGGCCAGCCGTTCGTTTCGCCGCGCAACGACCTGAGCTACGCCGAGAATTTCCTGCGCATGTGTTTCGCGGTTCCGGCCGAGGATTATGAGGTCAATCCGGTCTTGGCCAAGGCCATGGACCGGATCTTCATCCTGCACGCCGACCACGAGCAGAACGCCTCGACCTCGACCGTGCGGCTGGCCGGTTCGTCGGGCGCCAATCCGTTCGCCTGTATCGCCGCCGGCATCGCCTGCTTGTGGGGCCCGTCGCACGGCGGGGCCAACGAGGAGGCCCTGAACATGCTCAAGGAAATCGGCACTCCGGAAAAGATCCCGGAGTTCATCGAGGGTGTTAAGGCCAAGAAATACAAGCTGATGGGCTTCGGCCATCGGGTCTACAAGAACTACGATCCGCGCGCCAAGGTGATGCAGGAGAGCGCCCACGAGGTGCTGGAGGCGGTCGGCGATCCGAACGATCCGCTGCTGCAGGTCGCCCGCGAACTGGAACGGGTGGCGCTGAATGATGAGTATTTCATCGAGCGGAAGCTGTTCCCGAACGTCGACTTCTATTCGGGCATCACCCTGTCCGCGATGGGCTTCCCGACCTCGATGTTCACCGTGCTGTTCTCGCTGGCCCGCACGGTCGGCTGGATCGCCCAGTGGCAAGAGATGATCGGCGACCCGACCCAGAAGATCGGCCGTCCGCGCCAGCTCTACACGGGGCCGACCGAGCGCGATTTCGTGCCTATCCAGAATCGCGGCTGAAGCACGCTCCGGGCTCGCGACCTCCGGTCGCGATCCGGAGGCTTATGTTACAGTATTTCGCATGCTACCCGTGGCGGTCGATCGTTCCACGGGAGTGAAGTCGTTGCGCAATAGCGGTCTCTACGTTCGCAAACTGCTGGGGTGTTCCGCCGCCGCCGGTGTTCTCCTGATGGCCGGCATGACCACGGCCCAGGAGGCGCCGATCGTCCAGCCGGGCGCGCCCGGCCAGGCCAGCCGGACGCTGGAGGGCCGCGAAGCCTCCCGCATCGCTGACAACCGCTACTCCGCCGACGACGTGAAATTCATGCAGGACATGATCCTGCATCATGCGCAGGCGGTTGAACTGGCCGCCCTCGTCGCAGACCGGACCAATAGGCAGGCCGTCATCGATGTCTCCAGCCGCATCGACGCGTCGCAGGCTGACGAGATCGAGTTCATGCGGGCCTGGCTGCTCGAACGGGGCGAGACGGCGCCGGAACCGGGCCAGTCCCACGCCGTGGCCGGGATGGATCATTCCGCCCACGGCGATCTCGCCATGGCCGGGCACGCCGATATGCCGGGGATGGCGACCCCCGAACAGATGGCGGCCCTGACGGCCGCGCAGGGCCCCGCCTTCGACCGCCTCTTCCTCGAGCGCATGATCGCCCACCACGAGGGCGCCGTGAAAATGGTCGCCGACCTGCTGGCGCGGTCCGGCTCGGCTTACGACCCGGTCCTGTACCGGTTCGTCAACGATGTGACGAACGAACAGCAGGCCGAGATCAAGCGCATGACCGCACTGTTGCGGGAAGACTCGCCCGACCCACGCACCAATCTGCGTGCGGGCTTCCGCGACGCCGGACAGGCGGCGAGCAACATGGAGCTGATCGCCAGCCTGCCCAAGCCGACCGGCTTCTTCGACCCGACGAACCCCGAGGGCCTGCCGCCGCGGTTCCCCGCCGCAGACGCCGATGGCGAGGGCGAAGCCTCCGAGGGAGCCGGCGGGCAGGCCAGCCGCCGCTCACCCTTCCTGAGCTTCTCCAACACCGACATGGCCTTCTCCGGCGATCTGCTCGCCGCCGGCAATTATCACGGCATCAACCTGTATCGGCTCAGCGACGCCGCCGAGCCCGAGCTCATCAGTTCGGTCGTCTGCCCCGGCGGACAGGGCGACGTATCGATCGTCGGAAACCTGATGCTGATGTCGGTCGAGTCCACCAACGGCCGCGTCGACTGCGGCCGCGAAGGCGTCGGTCCGGGGCCCAGCCCCGATCGCTTCCGCGGCGTTCGCATCTTCGATATCTCGAACCCGGTTCGCCCGGTGCAGGTGGGTCAGGTCCAGACGTGCCGCGGCTCACACACGCATTCGGTGGTGGCTGCCAACGCCGAGCGGCTGATTGTCTACAACTCCGGCACCGCGGGGGTCCGCGACGAGCGCGAACTGGCCGGCTGCGTCTCCGGCCTGCCCGGAGATCCACGCACCGCCCTCTTCCGCATCGATGTGATCGAGATTCCTCTGGCCGATCCATCCCGGTCACGCATCATCGACAGCCCGACCGTCTTCGCTGACGAGACGACGGGAGAGCTCGCCGGCCTGTGGCGCGGGGGCGATCATGGCACGGGCACCCAGACCACGAGCCGCACCGACCAGTGCCACGACATCACCCTGTTCCCGTCGAAAAACATTGCGGGCGGGGCCTGTTCCGGCAACGGCATCCTGTTCGACATCTCGGATCCGCTCGCGCCGAAACGCATCGACGCCGTGCTCGACGAAGGGTTCGCCTACTGGCATTCGGCGACCTTCAACAACGACGGCACCAAGGTCGTCTTCACCGACGAGTGGGGCGGCGGAGGCCGGCCGCGCTGCCGGGTCCAGGACCCGAAGACCTGGGGCGCCAATGCCATCTATGACATCGTCGACGGCGAGCTCGTCTTCCGCAGCTACTACAAGCTGCCGGCCGCCCAGACGGATCTGGAGAACTGCGTCGCCCACAACGGCTCGCTGATCCCGGTGCCTGGGCGCGATCTCTTCGTGCAGGCTTGGTACCAGGGCGGCCTGTCGATCAGCGACTTCACGGACTCGTCCGATGTCCGCGAGATCGCCTATTTCGACCGCGGCCCGGTAAACGCCGACAGGGCCAGCTCGGGCGGATACTGGTCGGTCTACTGGTACAACGGCCGCATCTACGGCACGGAGATCGCGCGCGGGCTGGACGTCTTCACTCTGCTGCCCAGCGAGCATCTGACCGAGAACGAGATCGCCGCCGCCCGCATGGCCGAACAGGGCGGCACGGTGAATCCGCAACAGCAGTTCCCCGTCACCTGGCCGGCTCATCCCGTGGTGGCGCGCGCCTACCTCGATCAGCTGGCGCGGGACAACGCCATGCCGGCGGAGATGATGGGCCGCATCAACGCCGCGCTCGATCAGGCGACGCCGCTGGTCGAGAGCGGTGCGCGCGACGCCGCGGTGGCGAGCTCGCTCCGTGCGCTCGCTGACGAGGTTCGTGTCTCGGGTACGGACCAGACCGCCAAGCGCATGGCCGGTCTGAAGGAAACGCTTGCCGGGATCGCGGCCCGCCTCGGCTGAGGCTGGCGGCGGACAGGGTCTGCCCCGGCAGATCCTAACCGCGCTTCGCCGCGATCACCCTGAGCACCGCATCAGCGGCGATCTGCGAGGGGTTTCTTCCCTCCCGGCCCATAAGGTCGAGAGCGGCCGTCTGGCGGGCGGCCTGATCGACGCGGGCTTGGGGGTCGGCCAGGAGGCGACCGACCTCGGCGGCCAGCTTCTTCGGCGTGGCCTCGTTCTGGATCAACTCCTTCGCGATCTCCTCGTCCGCGGCGTGGTTGAAGAGGGTCGCGTACTTGCCGGTGAAGAACGGCTTCATGATCGCGTAGCTGAGCGGCTGGAAACGGTAGGCGATGACCATGGGCGCGCCCGCCAGCGCCAGTTCGGTGGAGACCGTGCCGCTGGTGGCCAGGGCGACGGTCGCGGCCTTCATGGCGGCGTACTTCTCGGCCTCTGCAACCAGATGGGCGCGGAACGGCCAGGCCGCGACCCCTGCGGTGACCAGATCGGCGACCGGTCCGGCGGCCACCACGGCGACTTCCAGCGTGGGGTCGGCCTTCTTGAGACCAGCGACGGCGGCTTCGTAGACCGGGATCATCAGGCGGATCTCGGATCGGCGGCTGCCCGGCAGCACCAGCAGCAGCGGCGCGTCGGCGGCTATGCCCCGGGAGGCCCGGAAGGCAGCGGGGTCGGCACCAGTCATGTCAATGTGCAGGGCCTGCGAGCCGACAACCGTCGTCTCCAGCCCCTCGCGCTCGAACCATGGTGCGTCGAAGGCGTAGAGGGCGAGCAGATGGTCCACGGAGGCCGCCAGAGTCTTCGCGCGGCCGGGCCGGGACGCCCAGACTTGCGGGCCGACGTATTTGATCAGGGGGACTTCAGGCAGAACCGCGCGAATCGCCTTGGCCACACGAATGGTGAAGCCCCAGCTGTCGATCAGTATCACGGCGTCGGGACGTTCGGCCGCCGCCAGGGCCACGGTGTCGGCTACGCGCCGCTTGACGACGCCGTAGGCCTTGAGCCCCTCCAGCCAGCCGAGCACAGACAGGTCGGTGATGTCGAAGGGACTGGCGACTCCGACTTCGGCCATTCGCGCCCCGCCGACGCCAACGAAAACCACATCGTCGCCCAGCCGGGCCTTCAGCGCCCGCGCCAGCCCCGCCCCGAGCACGTCACCCGACGCCTCGGCCGCCACAAGCATGACCTTGAGTGGTCGGCTCACCGGACTTCGCCCCATACGAACAGGCCCAGCCGGTCGGCGGCCTCCACGATGGCCGGATGGTCGATCAGAATCAGCTTGCCGGCGACACCGCCCACGCCCGCCAGCCCGGCGGCGGCGGCGAGTTCGACGGTTCGAGACCCCATCACCGGCATGTCGACGCGCAGGTCCTGGATCGGCTTTGGCGCCTTGCCGAGCGCGCCCCTCCGGTCGGCGGCCGAACCGCGAAGGTCGGCGGGCAGGCCGGCGACCCGCGCCAACATGGCGTCGGTGCCCTCCTGCGCCTCCACAGCGAGGACCAGGCCGTCACACACGACAGCCCCTTGGCCGATATCGAGTTCACCTGCTTTTTCCGCCACATGCAGAGCCTTCTTCAGGTCCTGTAGCTGCTCCGGCGTAGGACTGACCGCGCCCAGCGCCCCGGCCGGCAGAGTCTCGCCGCCGAGGATGTCGTCCGCGCCCTCGATGGCGTAGCCCTCGCCCTCGAACACCGCCAGGATCTTGCGCAACAGGGCGTCGTCGCCCTTCGCGGCCTCGGCGATGATTCCGGGCAACAGGGTCATGCCCTTGAAGTCGGGCTTCAGGGTCTTGAAGTCGGGACGGCTGACCGTCCCGGCGAAGCAGACGGCGTCGCAGCCGGCCTTCTTCAGCGCCGCCAGGACGCGTCCGATCTCGGCCAAGCCAGCGTCGACGCCCGGATAGCGAGCCAGATGCGGGTCAGCGAATCCGGCCAGCCGGACCACGAAGATGGGCCGGCCCTCGGCTTCGCAGCGGGCGGCCACCGACAGCGGCAGCGCCCCGCCCCCGGCGATCAGACCCAGCTTGCTCATGCGGCCGCCCCCTTCATTCGCCGGGCAGGCAAAGCGGGCGTTTGCCGTCCTCGCGGATGAAGGCGACGATTTCCATGATCTCGGGCAGATCCGCATAGTCGACGGCGACCGCATCCACCCGGGCCGCGAAGGTCCCCCCGGCCTCGAACAGGCCTCGATAGGCGGCCAGCAGGCGCCGGATGGCATCCTTGCCATAGCCCTTGCGCTTGAGGCCGATCAGGTTGAGGCCGTGCAGGCGCGCGTGATTGCCCCAGGCCGAGCCATAGGGGATGACGTCGCGGGTTACCGCGGCGAGTCCGCCCACGATAGCCCCCTGCCCCACCCGGCCGAACTGGTGCACCGCCGCGAGACCGCCGAGAAAAACGCGATCTCCGACTTTGGCGTGGCCGCCGAGCGTGGCGTGGTTGGCGAAGGTGACATGATCGCCGACGATGCAGTCGTGGCCAACATGGGCGCCGGTCATGAACAGATTGCCGGAGCCGATGGTGGTCAGCTTGCGGTCGCCCGGCGTGCCCCGGTTGAAGGTGCTGTGTTCGCGAATGGTGTTGTTCTCACCGATCTCCAGCGCCACCGGCTCGCCCTTGTAGCCGCCGTGCTGCGGATCACCGCCGATGACGCAGAAGGGGTGAATGGTCGTTCCGGCCCCCACGGTGGTGTCCTGCTGGATGACGACGTGAGCCGCCACTCGTACCCCCCGCGCGAGGACGACATTGGGGCCGACGATGCTCCAGGGTCCGATCTCGACGCCCTCGCCGAGGCGGGCCTCCGGATCGACCTGCGCTGTCGGATGGATGGCCATCAGGCGGCCGGCTGGTCGACGGTCACGACCATGGCGGCGAAGTCGGCCTCGGCGGCCAGTTTGCCGTCGATGAAGGTCTCGCCGCGGAATTTGAAGACATCGCCGCGCTGCTTCGTCACCACCACCTTCATCCGCAGCTGGTCGCCGGGCCGGGCCGGCTTTCGGAAGCGGACGCCGTCGATGGACATGAACATGATGATCTTGCCCTCGACCGAGACATCCAGGGTCCTGGACATCATCAGCGCCCCGGTCTGGGCCATGGCTTCCACGATCATGACGCCCGGCATCACCGGGTCGATCGGGAAATGCCCGGGGAAATAGGGCTCGTTATGGGTGACGTTCTTGATGCCGGTGATCGAGGTTCCCGACACGAAATCCTCGGCCTTGTCCACGAGGAGGAAGGGATAGCGATGCGGCAGGCGGCGCATCACCTCGGCGTAATCGATCGTTTCCCCGGAGCCGGTTACCTCAGTCATTACCGCCATTCCTTGCGTGTGCCTTTCCGGACGCCTGTTTGGTGAGCCAGACCACTTCACGCAAGAACTGTCGCAGGGGTCTGGCGGGATAACCCGACCAGGTTTCGCCTTCCGGGATATCCTGCAGAACGCCGGCGCCGGCCGCCACACGGGCCCCCGCCCCGATGGTCAGGTGGTCTCCGACCCCGGCCTGACCGCCGAACATCACCCCGTCGCCCACGGCCACCGAGCCCGAAAGGCCGCTGTGCGCGGCCATCAGGCAGTTGCGGCCGATCACGCAGTTGTGGCCGATCATGCACAGGTTATCGATCTTGGTGTTCTCGCCGATCACCGTGTCGTCGTAGGCCCCCCGGTCGATGCAGGTGTTGGCGCCGATGCTGACGCCGTCCTGCACGATCACCCGGCCCAGCTGGGGCACATCGACGGGACCGGAGCGTGATCCGGCGGCGCCGAACCCCGGTTCACCGATCCGGACCCCGGACAACAGGCGAACGCTGTCTCCGACCAGTGCGAAGCCGACCGTGACGTTTGATCCGATCACACAATCACGACCGATCTGCACCCCGGGGCCGATCACGGTGTTCGCGCCGATGCGGCTGCCTCGACCGATGCGCGCGCCAGACCCCAGCACGACCCCGGGCTCGAGCACCACGGTGGCGTCCTCGACGACCGCGTCAGGCGCCGCGGAGCGAGTCAGGGCAATCGGCCGATGGAACAGCAGGGACGCCCCGGCCCAAGCGGCTTGGGCTTCGCCCGAGACGATCACCGCAGCGCCGGCGGGTGCGGCCTCGGCCGCGGAGGCCGGAACGATCACACAGCCGGCGCTGGTGGCGGTGAGTGATGGAAGAAAGCGGCGATCACCGAGGAAGCCGACATCGCCCGCGCCGGCCACCGCCAGAGGTGCGACGGCGGAGACCGTCCGGTCCCCGCCGCGCAAGACTTCGCCGCCGATGCGGCCCGCGAGTTCGCCGACCGTCAGGGTCGGCAGTTGCTCGAAGAACCGCGGATCGGGGCCTCGGCCCATATTACTGGGCCGGTTGTTGGGACGGAACCGGCATCCGCGAGAAGGCCGGCAGCGACGGCAGGGCGGCGTTCAGGCGCTGGATCGCGGCCTCGGTCAAATCCATCTGCGGGTTGGCCCGCAACACGGCGTCGGCGCTCAGCAGAATGCCGCAGCCACGCTCGGCGTAGAGGGCGGCGAGGATCGGATCGACCGCCTGGCCGATCTGCTGCTGCTGGTAGCCGAGGGTGTAGCGCAGTTCGGCGGTGCGGGTCTGACGCAGGGTCTCGAACTCACGGAAGCGGGCTTCGAGGTCCCGGGCGCGCTGGGCTCCCTGCTCCTGCGGGATCGTGGCCTGACCCTGCTGCAGGGCTTGGCTTTCCGTCTGGATGAACTGCTCATAGGGGGCCAGTTCCGTCTGCACCTCCTGTTGCAGACGCTGCACGCCGGCGACCAGCGACTGGCCGGCCGTGGACTGCGCCAGCAGACGATCATGGTGATAGACGCAGACGCCGGGAACAACGGGACCAAGGTTCTGATCCTGGGCGGCGGCGGCCGATCCGGCCAGCATGGCGACGGCGAAGACGCCGAAAGCAAGGGTTTTCATCGTAATGCCTTTGATCGGGCGGTTCGCCCGAATGTTAGAACTGGGTTGAGGTCGAGAAGCGGAAGGTCTCGGTCTTGTCGTACTCTTCCTTGCCGAGGATATGGCTGAGATCGAACCGGATCGGGCCCATGGGCGAACGCCAGTGGATGCTGACGCCGGCGGAGGCGCGCAGATCCAGCTCGTCGACGATACGGGTGCTGGGCGTACCATCGGGATTGAGGGTGTAGCGGTCATCGAGCATGCCCACCGTGCCGACGTCCGCGAACAGAGAGGTGCGGATGCCGTACTCTTCAGGCAGCGGGTTCGGGACCGTCAGCTCCACCGTGCCGATCACGTAGAAATTGCCGCCGAGCGCATCGGTGGTCAGGATGTCCCGCGGACCGATGCCGGCGGTCTCGAAGCCGCGGAAGCTGTTGCCGCCCTTGAAGAAGCGGTCGTTGATCCGGATCGGATCGCCGCCCCAGCCGGACACATAGCCGCTGGAAGCCGAGGTGCTGACCACCCAGCTGGGGGTGATGCCCCAGTAGGCCGAGACCTCGGCCTCGGTCTTCACATAGTTCACGTCGCCGCCGAGACCGGCGAAATCCTGGAACAGCCGCCCGGTCCAGCCGCGGGTCGGGCGGATCGGATCGTTCCGCCGGTCGACGTACAGCGTGTATCCGGCCGACGAGTTGAGGAACGACCCGACCTGATCGCACAGGGCGTTCGAGCCCCCGCCGAAGCCGCTGCAGAAGTTCGTCGGCACGATGATCTCGTCCGCCTTGAGCGTGTAGCGAGTGCTCAGCAGGGTGTAGGCGTTCAGCGGATATGACAGGCGAACGCTGCCCCCCGTGGAGCGGTAGTCGTACGACGAATATTCGCTGAGATCGTAACGCGAGTGGAAGGCATCGAAGCCGGCGCGAAGGTCGCGGCCAAGGAATTTCGGCTCGGTGAAGCGGAAGTCGATCTGCTGGCGCAGCGAGCCCCATTCGATGCGGGCGACGACATTCTGGCCCCGGCCGCGGAAATTCCGCTCGGTGATGCCGAGGTTGACGACGAAGGAATCGACCGAACTGAAGCCGGCGCCGACGGACAGCTCGCCGGTGGGCTGTTCCTCGACGGTGACGTTGACGACGGAGCGGTCCGGCGCCGATCCCCGCGACTCCTCGACCGTTACGTCCTTGAAGAAGCCAAGCCCGCGCAGATTGTTGCGCGACCGCTCCAGCAGGGTGCGGTTGAAGGCGTCGCCTTCGGTCAGCATCATCTCGCGGCGGATGACATTGTCCAGCGTGCGGGTGTTGCCGATCACATTGATCCGGTCGACGTAGACGCGCTGGCCCTCGCGGACGTTGAAGGTGACATCGACGGTGTCGGTTTCGGGATTGGCCTGGTACGAGGGCTCGATCTCGACGAAGGCGTAGCCGGCGGATCCGGCCGCAAAAGTGAGTGCGTCGACCGCGGCCTCGATCTTGTCGCTCTCGTACAGCTGGCCGGTCCTGATCGGCAGCAGCAGCTTGAGGAAATCGGGGTTCAGACGGTCGTTCTCGGTGACCACGTCCACAGTCCCGAAAATATAGCGGTCGCCCTCATCGACGGTGATGGTGATGCCGAAGGCGCTGTCGTCCGGCGCCAGTTCGGCGATCGCGGACAGAACGCGGAAGTCGTAGTGGCCGCGGTTGGTGTAGAATTTCCGCAGCTGCTCCCGGTCATAATCGAGGCGATTGGGATCGTAGTTGTCGTTCGAGCCGAAGATCTGCCACCAGCGCGACTGCTTGGTGACCATGACCTCCTGGAGGTCGCCGTCGGAGAAGGCGGTGTTGCCGAGGAAGGTGATGGCCCGTACGCCGGTCTCCGGTCCCTCGTCGATCTCGAAGATGACGTCGACGCGGTTCTGCTCCAGCTGGACCAGCTTGGGCGTGACGGTGGCCGAGATGCGGCCGGACAGACGGTAAAGTTCGACGATCTTGCCGACGTCCTCCTGGACGCGGGCGCGGGTATAGATGCCACGGGGGGCCAAGGTGACCTCCTCGCGCAGCTTCGTCTCGGACAGGGCGCCGTTCCCCTCGAACACCACCTGGTTGATGATCGGGTTCTCGACGATCTCGACGATCAGGTCGCCGTTAGGCTGAACGCCCAGCTGGACGTTGGCGAACAGATCGGTGCGCGTCAGCGTGCGCACGGCGATATCCAGCACGGCGGCGTCGATGGTGTCCCCGGGCTGGATCGGCAGGTACGAGAGGACCGTGGTCTGATCGATCCGCTGGTTGCCGCGCACCAGAATGCGATTGATGACCGCCCGCTCGTCTTCGACGGTTGGCGGCGTCTGCTGGGCAGCGGGCGCAGGCGCCGGCTGCGTCAGCTCCGGCGTCGGAGCTGTCTGGGCCAGCGCCGGGCCGGACAGACCGGCCGCGACCGCGAGGGCCAACAGGCTCGGGCCGAAGCCACGGGCGAAATGAAGAGCGGACGCGTCTTGTCGGATCATGCGGGAAACCATCGGGGGCTGGCGTCGGCTCATCAGGCGAGCCCGCCGAGGAATTTGAACAGGCTGAGCTTCTGCAGGTCGTTCCAGGTGGCGAACAACATCAATCCCGCCAGCAAAGCAAGGCCGACGCGATATCCGACTTCCTGAACACCGGCGGGGACTGGCCTGCGCGCCACAGCTTCGTAGCCGTAGAACAGCAGGTGACCCCCGTCGAGGACCGGAATTGGCAGCAGATTCACAAAACCGATCCCTATCGAAACCAGGGCGGTGAGCTGAACGAGATTGACCAGCACATTGAGGGCGCTGAGGCCGGGATCGGGGCTGGCGGCGGCGGATTGCTGCGTTATCCCGCCCGCCGCCTTGGCGATGCCGAGAGGGCCATTAAGCAGATCGCCCGATTCCTTGCCGACCACGATGCGTCCCAGATAGGTCACGGTGGAGGATAGCACTGCGCCGATGCGTTCAGCGCCCTTGCCGGCCGCCTCGATCGGATTCAGTCGGCGGAAGCGGTAGTCGGAGCTCAGGGGCTGCAGCCCGAGGCCGATCCGCGCCACGCGCACGCGCCCGGCGATCGGGTTTTCCTCGAGCTGCCGAACGGGCGTCGCGACGAGGCTGACGGTCTGCCCGGCCCGGTCAACGGTGAAGCGCACAGGATCGCCGGCGCTGAGAATCACCGTCTCGGTGACGTCGGCGGCTTCGTCGACAGCCCGGCCGTTGACCGTGCGGATCATGTCGCCCCGCTGGAATCCGGCGGCGGCGGCCGGTGAGCCTGGTGTCACCTCGCCCACCCGCGGTGGCGCGATCATCTCTCCCAGGGCCATGAACAAGGCGGTCAGGAGCACCATCGAGAGCAGAAAATTCGCGGCCGGCCCCGCGGCCACGATCAGGGCGCGCTGCCAGAGCGGCTTGAAGTGGAAATAGTCGCGTTCGGCCCCCGGCCCGCGCTCGGCGATCACGCGCTGGCGCAGCTCGTCGAGTCCGGCTTGGTCGGGCACGCTGGAGGGGTCGAGATCACCCGAAAATTTCACGTAGCCACCCAGCGGCAGCCAGGCGAGTCGCCATTCGGTCCCGCGCCGGTCGATCCGGCTGACGATGGTCTTGCCGAAGCCGACGGAAAAGCGGTCGATCTTCACGCCGAACACGCGCGCGACAAGGAAATGGCCCAGTTCGTGGATGGTGACGATGAACGTCAACACCAACAGGAACGGGACCGTGTAGAGCAGCGCCTGGCCCAGAAAGCCCGTCATGCCGATATGAAATCCTCCGCCGTTCAGGCCGCCGCGGCCAGGCCCCGAACGATCGATTCCGCCTCCCGCCGCGCCTGCGCGTCCACGGCGAGAGCCGTATCGCAGGCGTCGCCGGAACCGGAATCCACCCCCGAGGCCGTTACGCGCGACAAGGTGTCGGCGACGACTGCGGCAATATTGAGAAAGGCGAGTCGGCGGTCAAGAAACGCCAGAGCCGCAACCTCGTTGGCCGCGTTGAACACGATTGGGGCCGAACCTCCGGCCCGCAACGCCTCGCGCGCCAGCCTAAGGGCGGGGAACCGAGCCTCATCGGGGGCTTCGAAGGTGAGGCGGCCGAGGGCGGCCAAGTCCAGCCTCGGCGCGGGCCAGGCGATCCGGTCAGGCCAGCCGAGGGCGCAGGCGATCGGCGTCTTCATGTCCGGCGGCCCGAGTTGCGCCAGCGTCGAACCGTCGACGTATTCGACCATGCTGTGAATGATCGATTCCGGATGCACGACGATGTCGATGCGCTCGCCCGGCATGTCGAACAGATAGGCCGCCTCGATCGCCTCAAGACCCTTGTTGGCCATGGTGGCGCTGTCGACCGAGATCTTGGCTCCCATGCTCCAGTTCGGGTGGGCCACGGCCTGTTCGGGGGTGATTCCCGCCAGGGCTTCCCGCGGCGTGGTCCGGAACGGACCGCCGGACGCCGTCAGGACCAGCTTGCGGACCTGATCAGGGGCGTCGTGCGGGAAGACCTGGAAGATGGCCGAATGCTCGGAGTCGACGGGAATCAGCCGCCCCCCCGAACGCCGCACCCGTTCGATCAACGCCGGCCCGCAGCAGACCAGGCTTTCCTTGTTGGCCAAGGCCAGGGTCGCTCCGGTATCGGCCGCCGCCCAAGCGGACCGAAGACCCGCCGCGCCCACAATGGCGGCCATGACCCAGTCAGCGGGTCGGGCGGCCGCCTCGATGACCGCTCCCTGCCCCGCCGCGGCCTCGATTCCGGTTCCGGCCAGGGCGTCGCGAAGTTCGGTAAGACGCGCCGGATCCGCGGTCACCGCCAGCTTCGGCTTCCAGCGCCGCGCCTGTTCCGCCAGCCGGGCGATATTGGCGCCGCCGGTCAAGGCCTCGACCTCGAAGGCTCCGGTCCCGCTGGCCACCGCCTGATCCATCAGCTCGAGGGTCGATGTCCCGACCGAGCCCGTCGATCCAAGGACAGTGACACGGCGACGGATCATGCCCCCGCTCCGAACGTCACGAACAACAGTCGCCCGCAGGCCACGACGACGACGGCGAACATCAGGCCGTCCACCCGGTCGAGCAGGCCGCCGTGGCCGGGGATCAGCTTGCCCGCATCCTTGACGCCGTAGCGCCGCTTCAGGGCCGATTCCCATAGATCGCCGGCCATAGTGGCCAAGGCGGCGGCGAGGCCGAGAAGCGCGCCCCATCCAGGGCCGATGCCGAGATCGAGCCATGTCGCCAACAGGGCGCCGGCGGCGGTGCCCGCTGCGAGACCGCCGATGAAGCCGGACCACGTCTTGTTGGGGGAGAAGCGCGGCCACAGCTTGCGGCCGCCGATCAGGCTGCCGACCAGATAGGCCATGATGTCGGACGCCCACGCGATGACGAAGGCCGACACCGTCCACGCGAGCCCGCTCGCCGAGGACCCGTCCCTGAGCCAGATCAGCAGGACAGCCGGCCAGCCCAGGTAGAGAACACCATAGGCGGCGTCGAGCGCCTCCTGACCCCGGCTGCGGGCGAACAGGCCCGCGGCGGCGGCGCAGAACACCAGCATGACCAGCGCCAGGGACAGCTTTTCGGCGTCGGCCGAGATAACCGCGGCGAACAAGCCGAAACCGACCGCCCCGGCCATCACGCGCCACGCTGCGGCGGCGCTCATCATGGCCCATTCGACCGCAAGCAGCGCGCAGGCCAGCAGCATCAGGGCGAGGAACCACAGGCCGCCGGCCCAGATGCCGAGGACCGCCGCGGGAGCCAGCACCACGGCCGACGCGGCCCGGAGGCCTATGTCGCCGGCTCGAACCGCCATCAGCCGGCCGCGAGGGCTGGCAGGGGCGAGCGGCCGCCAAAGCGCCGGTCGCGGTTGCGATACTGTTCGACCACCTCCGCCAGCGCCTCGGCCCCGTAATCGGGCCACAGGACCTGCTGATAGACCAGTTCAGCGTACGCGGCCTCCCACAGCAGGAAGTTCGACAGCCGCTGCTCACCGGACGTGCGGACGATGACATCGACAGGCGGCCCGCCGGCGGTGGACAGCCCGAGCCCTAACGTCTCCTCGTCCAGTGGACCGGTCGCCTCCCCGGCCCGCACCCGGTCGGCGTAGCGCTGCGCGGCGTCGACTATGTCGGCGCGGCCGCCGTAGTTGAAGGCGACCTGCAGCAGGAATTTGTCGTTGTGGGCGGTGCTGGTCTCCGTACGCTCGACGATATCCGCGATATCGGCGGGCAGGCCCGTCCGGCGCCCGAGAATCTTGACGCGGACACCTTCGCGCTCCAGCCGCTTCAGGTCACTGGCCACATAGGAGCGGACCAGTCCCATCAGATCCGAGACCTCCTCGGCGGGGCGGCGCCAGTTCTCTGTCGAGAAACCAAACACCGTCAGGCAGCGGATACCCAGCGCCGGCGCCGCCTGCACGGTGCGTTTCAGCGCCTGCACGCCTTCGCGATGGCCCATCGCCCGCGGCAGGCCGCGCGCCTGCGCCCAGCGCCCATTGCCGTCCATGATCAGGGCGACATGGCGGGGCCCGTCAGTCGCGGGCGGCGGGGAATGGGGTTCGACGGGCATGACCGGCGCGTATCCTACGGCAAAACGCGCCGTCAAACCTGCATGATCTCAACTTCCTTGGCCTTCAAGGTCTCGTCGATGCGCTTGATGGCCGCGTCGGTGTCCTTCTGGACCTCGGCTTCCATCTTTTTCTGCTCGTCCTGACTGATGTCGGAGGCCTTCTCGGCCTTCTTCAGATCATCGTTGGCGTCGCGCCGCACGTTGCGGACGGCGATCTTCTGTTGTTCGGCGTACTTTCCGGCCAGCTTGGCCAGTTCCTTGCGCCGTTCCTCGGTCAGGGCCGGCACCGGGATGCGCAGCATCTGGCCGTCCACGATCGGATTGAGGCCCAGGCCGGCAGCGCGAATGGCCTTCTCGACCGGCCCGACCATGCTCTTGTCCCAGACGTTGACCGAGATCATCCGCGGCTCGGGAACGCTGATCGCGGCGACTGAATTGAGCGGAGCGGTCGAGCCGTAGGCCTCGACCTGCACGGGGTCGAGCAGCCCCGCATTGGCGCGGCCGGTGCGCAGCCCGGAGAACTCTTCCCTCAGCGCGGCGACCGCCTTGTCCATACGGTCCCGGTAGGTCTTGAGATCAGGCTTGGCCATGGGCGTTTCTCTCGTTCTTTGATGGCTTGTCAGGCTGATTTAACGTTCGACGTGATGACCGTGAAGGTGCCCTCGCCGGTCAGGGTCTTGCGCAACGAATCTTCCTCCCGGATCGAGAACACCACGATCGGAATGCCGGAGTCCCGCATCAGGGCGATCGCCGAGGCGTCCATGACCTTCAGGTCCCTCGCCAGCACGTCGTGGTAGGTCAAGGTGTCGTAGCGCGTCGCCGTCGGGTCCTTCTTCGGGTCGGCGGTGTAGACGCCGTCGACGCTGGTGCCCTTCAGCAGGGCGTCGCAGCCCATCTCGGCCGCGCGGAGGGCGGCGCCCGAATCCGTCGTGAAGAAGGGCGCGCCAACGCCCGCGGCGAAGATCACCACGCGACCCTTCTCGAGGTGACGAAGGGCGCGCCGACGCACATAGGGCTCGGCCACGGCGTTCATGGTCAGGGCGCTCTGCACCCGGGTCTGTACGCCGATCTTCTCAAGCGCGGCCTGCATGGCCAGGGCGTTCATGACCGTGGCCAGCATGCCCATATAGTCGGCGGTGGCGCGCTCCATGTCCCCCGCGGCCTTGCTCAGGCCACGGAAAATGTTGCCGCCGCCGATGACGAGGCAGATTTCGACGCCGTCGCGCGCCACATGGGCGACGGCCTCGGCCACCTTGGCGACCGTCTTCATGTCGATGCCGTAGGGCTGGTCACCCATCAGCACCTCGCCCGAGACCTTCAACAGGACGCGTTTGTAGCGGAACTCGGGCGGGGCGTCGGGCATGGGGCGGTCCTGGGCGGGGGATTCGGCTCCTTATAGGAAGCCCGGCTCCGGGTTCAAAGCCTCAGGATGATCGTCTCGACGATAGGCCGCCGGTCCCAGATCTGCTGGCTGGCCTTCTTGAGGGCCCGCGAGACGGCCTGTTCGATGACCATTTCGTCGTCCAGCGCCGGCCCCTTCAGCTTCATCACCGCCGCCTCGGCCCGTTCGGCGAGATCGTCCAGCGCGTCGCCCAGCGGCGATTGCTCGTCGCCCGGCAGGCCGATGGCCCGCACGTCGATGTCGCTGACGATCTTGCCGCGCCGGTCCATGGCGAAGCTGACGATCAGCACGCCGTTGGTGGAGGCGTGGCGGCGCTCGTGCAGGGCCTCGCCCTGTTCGGTGACCAGACGGCCGCCATCCACATACAGACGCCCGCTCGGCACCTCGTCGATGATGGCGGCGGGTCCGGGGGCGAGACGGACCATGTCGCCGTTCCGCGGCGTCACTGTCTCCGGCACGCCGATATCCTTGGCCAGGTTGGCGTGCTCCGCGAGGTGGCGGCGCATGCCATGGGTCGGGACGGCGATCTTCGGCCGCGCCCACGCGTACATCTGGCGCAGCTCCTCGCGGCACGGGTGGCCGGAGACGTGGATGCCGGGATGGTCCTTCTCGGTGTAGATGCGCACACCGCGGTCGGTCAGCTTGTCCTGCAGCCGCCCGATCGACAGCTCGTTGCCAGGGATGACCCGCGACGAGAACAGGCAGTGATCGCCCTTGCTGAGCTTGATGTAGGGATGGGTCCCCTCGGCCACGCGGGACAGGGCCGCCCTCGCCTCGCCCTGGCTGCCGGTGCACAGATACAGGATCTCGTCGGCCGGCCAGACGCGGGCTTCCTGTTCCGACAGGAAGGGCTTGATGTCCTGCATCATGCCGACGTGCTTGGCCGCCGAGGTGATGCGGTGCATTGACCGTCCGGCCAGCGACACGCGGCGTCCGGCGGCCTCGGCCGCCCGGATGACGCTGTCCATGCGCGCCACGTTCGAGGCGAAGCAGCCGACCGCGATGCGACCCTTCAGGGAACCGATCAGCTCGGTCAGGGCGTCGCGCACCGTGCCCTCCGACCCCGCCACGCCCTCGACGAAGACGTTGGTGGAGTCGCAGACCATGGCCAGCACGCCCTCGTCGCCGAGGCGGCTGATGGCGCCGGAATCGGTGACCTCGCCGACGATCGGCTCGTCATCGATCTTCCAGTCGCCGGTGTGCAGCACCGTGCCCAGCGCGGTGCGGATCGCCAGACCGTTCGGCTCGGCGATCGAATGGGTCATGGTGATGAAGTCGACGGTGAAGGGTCCGAGGTCGATGGTCCCGCCCAACGGAACCTCGACGATCTCGACCTGGTCGAGAATGCCCGCCTCGCGCAGCTTCTCCCGGATCAGGAAAGCGGTGAACGGCGTGGCGTACAGCGGCGCCTTCATCCGGCTCCACAGCCAGCCGAGGGCACCGATGTGGTCCTCGTGGGCGTGGGTCAGCACGATGCCGCGGATGGTCTCGCCTTCAAGGAAAGCGGGGTCGGGCACGATGACGTCGACGCCGGGCGTCGACAGGTCGCCGAAGGTCACGCCCACGTCGACGACGATCCACTCGCGGGTCGCCTCGGGGCCGTAGCCGTACAGATTCAGGTTCATACCGATTTCGCCCGACCCGCCCAGCGGCAGGAAGACGAACTCGTCATTGGTTTGCTTTTTCATAGGTCCTTGAGATGGGTATTCCGCCGCCAGATTTCGAGGAGGCCACGGATGGTCAGGTCCGGATCGAACCGGTCGATCGAGTCTGTCGCACCTTCGAACAGCGAGGCGACGCCGCCGGTTCCGATGACGGTCATGGGCTGGCCCCACTCCGCCTTGATGCGTGCGACCAGGCCTTCGATCAGGGACACATAGCCCCAGAAGACGCCGGACTGCATGTTGGTGACCGTGTCCTTGCCGATCACCCGCTCCGGCCGCTGGATGGCGATGCGCGGCAGCATGGCGGCCGCCTCGTGCAGGGCCTGCAGGCTGAGATTGATGCCGGGCGCGATGATCCCGCCCTCGAAGGCGCCGTCGGCGGCGACCACATCGAAGGTGGTGGCGGTGCCGCTGTCGATCACGATCAGGTCGCCGGGATAGACCAGATGCGCGCCGAGGGCGTTGACCAGCCGGTCGGCCCCGGCCTCGGAGGGTTTGTCGATCCGCGCGGCCAGACCGAGGTCGACATTGTCGCCGATGACCAGCGGCTCGACGTTCAGATAGCGCCGCGACAGGTTGCGCAAGTTGAAGATCGACTGCGGCACCACGCTGGATATGATGCAGCCTTCGAGCTGCTTGATGGACAGGCCGCGCATGGCCAGCAACTGGCTAAGCCAGACCGCGTATTCGTCGGCGGTGCGGCTGGCGTAGGTCGCCGTGCGCCACTGGGCGACCCAGTCTGCGCCATCGTGCACGGCGAACAGGGTGTTGGTGTTGCCTTGCTCGATCGCCAGCAGCATCAGGCGGTCTCCCCGAAGAATACATCGCCGGCCGAGATCAGCCGCAGCGTGCCGTCCGAAAGCCTCAGTTTCAGTGCCCCGTCCGGCGCCACGCCCTCGGCGCGGCCCTCGACCGTCTCATGCCCGAGCCGAGCCGTCGCCGGGCCCTCCAGTCCGGTCGTCCGCGCCATCCAAGCGTCGAGGACGGGCTCGAAGCCCAACGTCTGCCAGCGCTCCAGCCAGACCGCGAAGGCTCCGGCCAGCCGCGCGCCCGCGACATCGACGCTCGGCGGCGCGGTGACATCGCCCCTCAGATGCTGCACGAGGGAGGTCGCCGGCCGCTCGGTCCCGGCGGGCGCGCTGACCAGATTGACGCCGATGCCGACCGCCAGCCACAGACCGCCCATCGGGTGGGCGCCGGACTCGACCAGAACGCCCGCGGCCTTCTCACCCGCCAGCATCACGTCATTGGGCCATTTGATCGTGACCAGCGACGCTGGCGCATAGGCATCCAGCAGATCGGCGACGGCCAGGGCGGCGATGAAGGTGATCTGGGCCGCTTCCGCCGGCGACTTTGGGGTCGTCAGCAGCAGGGTCCCGAACAGATTGCCCGTGTCGCTTTCCCACGTCCGCCCGCGGCGTCCCCTGCCCGCGGTCTGACGGCGGGCGGTGATCCACAGCGGGCCGGTCTCGCCGGCCTCGGCCCGTCGGCGGGCCTCCGCATTGGTCGAGTCGGTCTGTTCGAGCAGCAGGACGGGCGCGGCCGAAGCCACGGTCAGCCCGCCCCGTAACCGACCGCCGCCGCGCGGGTCAGGGGCTCCAGCCAGGTCAGGGCGACCATCACCAGCGGGAAGGAGAACAGGGCCGCGCCGATGGCGATGGTCTTCGCCTCGATCGGCGAGCGGTCGATCGCCTCGACACCTTCCGGGGCCGGGTCGAACCACATCAGCTTGATGATGCGCAGATAGTAGAAGCCGGCCACGACCGAGGCGACCAGACCCGCGGCGCCGACCATCCAGTAGCCCGCCTCGGCGGCGGCGCCGAACACCGCCCACTTGCCCCAGAATCCGGCCAGCGGCGGCATGCCGAGCACCGACAGCGACAGCACGGTCAGGGCCAGCGCCATCACCGGCCGGTCCTTGCGCAGACCGGCGAAGTCCTGGATGCGGCGGATCGGCCGGCCGTTCCGGCTCAACGACAGGATCAGCCCGAAGAAGCCGAACTGGTCGATGACGTACAGGGTCATGAACAGCAGCATCGCCTGCACGCCCAGCGTCGTGCCGACGGCGATGCCGAGCAGGGCGTAGCCGATGTTGGCGATCGACGAATAGGCCAGCAGCCGCTGCAGGTCCTTCTGCACCAGACCTCCGAAGGCGCCGACAGCGAAGGAGATCAGGGAGATCAGGATCAGCACCTGGGCCCACTGGTCGTGTGAGCCCGCGAAGGCGCCGTCGAGCGTGCGGGCGATCAGCACCATGGCCGCGACCTTGGGGGCCGTGGAGAACAGGGCGACGACCGGCGTCGGCGCGCCCTCGTAGACGTCCGGCGTCCACATGTGGAATGGCGCGGCGGAGACCTTGAAGGCCAGGCCGCAGATCAGGAAAACGAGGCCGAAGATCAGGCCGGGCGAAGCATTGGTCGCGGCGTAGGCGGCGATCTCGTCGAAGCGCATCGAGCCGGTGAAGCCGTAGATCAGGCTGGCGCCGTACAGCAGCAGGCCGGACGACAGGGCCCCGAGCACGAAATACTTCAGCCCCGCCTCAGACGCCTTCAGGTCGTCGCGGTGGAAGGCGGCCAGCACATAGAGAGCCAGCGAGTGCAGCTCGATGCCGACGTAGAGCGAGATCAGGTCGCCCGACGACGCCATCATCCCCATGCCGGCCGAGGCCAGAACGATGAGGACCGGATATTCGAAGCGGGCGATGCGCATGCGCCTCATCCAGCCGTCGCCCAGCACGATGGCCACGGCGCTGGACAGGAAGATCAGCGCCTTGCCGTAGACGGCGAGCGGATCGGCCACATAGGCGCCGTTGAAGGCCTGTCCCAGCGGACCGGTGACGGCCAGGGCCGTGGCGCCGACGAGCAGCAGCACCGACAGGGCGGACACGAAGCGCGCGCTCTTCTCGCCGGCGAAGGCGCCGACCATCAGCAGCACGAGGCCGCCGACCGCAAGGGCGGCTTCGGGAGCCGAGAGCTGCAGGGCGGAAATCAGATCAGGCATCATGGTCTCACCCGCCGATCGCAAGTTGATAGGCGGAGGTCAGGGCCTCGACCGAGGCGGCGGTGTAATCCAGCACCAGACCGGGCTGCACGCCCAGCCACAGGGTGCCGAGGATCAGCGGGGCGAAGATCAGCAGCTCGCGCTTGTCGACATCGGTGATGGCCTTCATCGCCGGATTGGTGATCTCGCCGAACATGACGTTGCGATACAGCGTCAGGGCGTAGACCGCCGAGAAGATCACCCCGGAGGCGGCGAACAGGGCGGTCCAGGTCGAGACCTGGTAGACGCCGGTCATGGTCAGTATCTCGCCGATGAAGCCCGAGGTGCCCGGCAGGCCGACGTTGGCCATGGTGAACAACAGGAAGATGGCCGCGAACCACGGCGTCCGCGCCGTCAGGCCGCCGTAAAGGGCGATCTCGCGGGTGTGCATGCGGTCGTAGACGACGCCGACGCAGAGGAAGAGCGCGCCCGAGATCAGGCCGTGGCTCAGCATCTGGAACACCGCGCCCTGCACGCCCTGATCGTTGCCGGCGAAGATGCCCATGGTCACGAAGCCCATGTGCGCCACCGACGAATAGGCGATCAGCTTCTTCATGTCGGTCTGCCGGAAGGCGACCAGCGAGGTGTAGACGATGGCGATCGCCGAGAGGGCGAAGACCAGCGGCGCGAACATCTGCGACGCCAGCGGGAACATCGGCAGGTTGAACAGGATGAAGCCGTAACCGCCCAGCTTCAGCAGGATGCCGGCGAGGATGACCGAGCCCGCCGTCGGCGCCTGAACGTGGGCGTCGGGCAACCAGGTGTGGACCGGCCACATCGGCATCTTGACCGCAAACGAGGCGAAGAAGGCCAGCCACAGCAGGGGCTGGGCGTAGGCCGGGAAGGCGAATTCCTTGAGCGCCGGGATGCTGGTGGTGCCGGCCTCGGCCGCCATCCACAGCATGGCCAGCAGCATCAGCACCGATCCGAGCAGGGTGTAGAGGAAGAATTTGTAGGCCGCATAGATGCGGTTCGCCCCGCCCCACACCCCGATGATGATGAACATCGGCACCAGGGTGCCTTCGAAGAAGATGTAGAACAGGAACAGGTCCAGCGCCGTGAACACCCCGATGACCAGCGTCTGCAGCACCAGGAAGGCGATCATATAGTCGACCACCCGCTCCTTGATCGTGAACCAGCTGGCGAGGATGCACAGCGGCATCAGGAAGGCGGTCAGCAGCACGAACAGGATCGAAATCCCGTCCACGCCCATGTGGTACTCCGCCCCGGCGAACCAGACGTAGCGTTCGACGAACTGATAGGCGGCGTTCGAGGCGTCGAAGCCGGCCACCAGCACCGCTGAAACGGCCAAGGTGACGAGCGTTGTGACCAGGGCGATCCAGCGCGCCGCGCCCGCGGCGTCGCCCTTGCCCAGCAGGCGGGCGAGCAGGATCAGGCCCGCGCCGACCAGCGGCAGGAAGGTGACGAGGCTGAGGATGAAGGGGATCTGGGGCAAGATCAGGCTCCCCACGCATAGATGGCGAAGGCGAGGAAACCGGCCACGCCGAGCAGCATCACGAACGCATAGTGGTAGACATAGCCGGACTGGAGCTTGCCCAGTCTGGCCGCGGATTTCAGCGCCGCCCAGGCCGCGCCGTTCGGGCCGAGGCCGTCGATGATCTTCACGTCGCCCACCTTCCAGAACAGGTCGCCGACGGCCTTGGCGCCGCGCACGAAGACGACGTCATACAGTTCGTCGAAATACCACTTGTTGTAGAGGAAGCCGTGGACCACCCCGCCGCGGTCGGCCATGCGCCGGGCCATGCCCTCCTTGAGGACATAGAGCCAGAAGGCGGCGAAGGTGCCGATCAGGGTCAGGATCAGCGGCGACCACTTCACCCATGTCGGAACCGCGTGGGCGTCGTGCAGGACGTGGTTGTGGGCGCTGTTGTAGATTGCCGTGCGCCAGAACTCGTTCTCGTGGTGGCCGGTGAAGAACGGCTCGAACAGGAAGCCGGCGGCGATCGCGCCGATCGACAGCAGCAGCAGCGGCACGAGCATGACCCATGGGCTCTCGTGCGGCTTCAGCGGGCCGTGGTGGTGATGATCGTCGTGGGCGTGTGCGTCGTCGGCATGACCGTCGGCGATCGGCTCGGAGTGGGTCTCCAGCTGCGCGTCGGTGGCGTGGTCGTCGGCGCGGTGCGCCCCCTCCTCCTTCCACACCGGCTTGTTGTGGAAGGTCATGAAGATCAGACGCCACGAATAGTAGGCGGTCAGGCCGGCGGCGAGGATGCCCACGAAGAAGGCGAACAGGCCCATCGGCGAGTGGTTGCTGGCGGCGGCCGCGAAGGCGCTCTCGATGACGATGTCCTTGGAATAGAAGCCGGCCAGGCCGCCGATCCCGGGGATGCCGAGGCCGGTGATGGCGATGGTGCCGATCATCATCACCGCATAGGTGACGGGCAGCAGCTTCGCGAGCCCGCCCATCTTCCGCATGTCCTGCTCGTGATGCATGCCGTGGATCACCGAGCCGGCGCCGAGGAACAGCAGGGCCTTGAAGAAGGCGTGGGTGAACAGGTGGAACATGGCCGCCTCATAGGCGCCCACGCCCGCGGCGAAGAACATGTAGCCGAGCTGCGAACAGGTCGAATAGGCGATGACCCGCTTGATGTCGTTCTGGGCCAGGCCGACGGTCGCGGCGAATAGGGCCGTCACCGCGCCGGTCAGGGCGATCACCTGGCTGGCGTAGGGCGCATACTCGTAGATCGGCGACAGCAGGCAGACCATGTAGACGCCGGCCGTGACCATGGTCGCGGCGTGGATCAGGGCCGACACCGGGGTCGGGCCCTCCATGGCGTCGGGCAGCCAGGTGTGCAGGAAGAACTGGGCCGACTTGCCCATGGCGCCGATGAACAGCAGCACCCCGGCGAGATCCAGCGCCGACCAGGTGTGGCCGAGGAACTCCCAGCCCGTGCCCTCGCGCGCGGCGATCATCGGGAACAGCTCGGCGAACTCGATGGTGCCGAACATCCAGAAGACGGTGAAGATGCCGAGGGCGAATCCGAAGTCGCCGACCCGGTTGACCACGAAGGCCTTGATGGCGGCGGCGCTGGCGGTGGACTTCTTGTACCAGAAGCCGATCAGCAGATAGGACGCCAGTCCCACCCCTTCCCAGCCGAAGAACAGCTGCATGAAGTCGGCGGCGGTGACCAGCGCCAGCATGGCGAAGGTGAACAGCGACAGATAGGCGAAGAACCGCGGCTTGTCCGGGTCCTCGGCCATGTAGCCCCAGCTGTAGAGGTGGACCAGCGACGACACGGTCGTGACCACCACGAGCATCACCGCCGACAGGGCGTCGACGCGGATGGCCCAGTTCGATTCAAAGGCGCCGACATGGATGAACGGCGCGATCTGCACCGTGAACGGCTCCAGATGGCCCCAGGTCCACTGGCTGAACACGATCCAGGCCACGGCGCAGGAGAAGAACAGCAGGCCGGTGGTGATCGACTTCGACAGCAGGTCGCCCAACCGCCGGCCGGACAGGCCCACGATGGCCGCGCCGAGCAGGGGGGCGAAGACGCCGAGAGTGACGAGAAGCGCGAGGTCCACGATTAGCCCTTCATCACCGAGGCGTCATCGACGGCGATGTCGCCACGATTCCGGAAGAAGGTCACCAGAATGGCCAAGCCGACGGCGGCCTCGGCCGCGGCGACGGTCAGCACGAACATGGCCATGATCTGACCGGAGACGTCGTGCAGATAGGCCGAAAAGGCGACGAAGTTGATGTTCACGGCCAGCAGGATCATCTCGATCGACATCAGGATGATGATGACGTTCTTGCGGTTCACAAAGATGCCGAAGACCCCGATGGTGAACAGGATGGCGCCGACCGCCAGATAGTGCTGCAGGGTGATTTCCATCAGATCAGGTCCTCGGCGGAAACGCCTTCGCCGGTGGTCGCGCCCTTGACCTCGACGGCGGTCTTGCGGTCGCGGTTGACCTGGTCGTGCGGCTTTTGGCGCTTGATGTTGGGCTTGTGGCGCAGGGTCAGGACGATGGCCCCGATCATGGCGATCAGCAGCACGATCCCCGCCGCCTGGAAGATGTAGACATAGTCGGTGTAGAGCACCCGGCCGATGGCCTCGACATTGGTCATCCCGGTCGTCGCGACGAGCGGCCCGGTCGAGTCCGCCGCGGCGCCGCCTTGCGCGACCACCAGCGAGATCATGATCATCTCGGCCAGCAGGATGCCGGCCACGATCGCCGCCAGCGGCAGGTAGCGCGCATAGCCCTCGCGCAGGCGCACGAAGTCGACGTCGAGCATCATGACCACGAACAGGAAGAGCACCGCGACGGCGCCGACGTAGACCACGACCAGCAGCATCGCCAGGAACTCTGCGCCGAGCAGCACGAACAGCCCCGCCGACGAGAAGAAGGTCAGGATCAGCCACAGCACGCTGTGCACGGGGTTCTTCGCGGTGACGACCATCAGGCCGCCCACCACGGCCACCGCCGCGAGCAGATAGAAGGCTATTCCAATCAACATCTGAGGCCTGCGCCCCTTTCGGTTTGTGGGCGGCGACCCTGTGCGGAATCGCCCTCCCCGTTCAGCGGTTGCGCCTTAGCGGTAAGGCGCGTCGAGTTCCAGATTCTTCGCGATCAACCGCTCCCAGCGGTCGCCGTTCGAAAGCAGTTTTTCCTTGTCGTAGAGCAGCTCTTCCCGGGTCTCGACGGTGAACTCCAGGTTCGGGCCCTCGACGATCGCGTCGACCGGGCAGGCCTCCTGGCACAGGCCGCAGTAGATGCATTTGACCATGTCGATGTCGTAGCGGGTGGTGCGGCGGCTGCCGTCGGCGCGCGGCTCGGCCTCGATGGTGATGGCCTGGGCCGGGCAGACGGCCTCGCACAGCTTGCAGGCGATGCAGCGCTCCTCGCCGTTCGGATAGCGGCGCAGGGCGTGCTCGCCCCGGAACCGAGGCGACTGCGGATTGCGCTCGAACGGATAGTTCACGGTCGCCTTCGGCCGCATCATGTATTTCAACGACAGGCCGACGGCGCCGATGACGTCCAGCATCATCGCGCCTTTGGTCGCCTGGACGAGACGGGTCAGCATCAGTCGTTCTCTCTTTCGACGCCGCGGCAGAGCTCTTCCTTGCGCGGGTCCTCGTCTTTCGTGATCCGGCACAGGCGGGCGCGTTCCGCCTGCTGCCGCTCAATGGCCTGTTGGCGCCGCTCCCACTGGGCGGGCGACACGGGATCGGCCTCATAGGTCGGAATGGTGCAGCCGGCCGTGGAGGCGGCGGCGGCCAGCGCGATCAGGGTCAGAAGCCGGCTCATGCGCCCACCGCGAACACGCGCCAACCCGATACGATGACGACCGCGACCAGCGAGGTCGGCAGGAAGATCTTCCAGCCCAGCCGCATGAGCTGGTCGTAGCGGTAGCGGGGCACGAAGGCCTTCACCATGGCGATCATGGCGAACCAGAAGATGATCTTGGCGAAGAAGACCAGGAAGTAGAACAGGTTGGCCACGAACTCGGGCCAGTCGTTCAGGAAGTCGGTCGGGAATCCCGGGTGCCAGCCGCCGAAGAACAGCAGGCTGATCATGGCGCACATGAAGACGATGTTGGCGTACTCGCCGATCATGAACAGCAGATACGGCGTCGAGCTGTATTCGACCTGATAGCCGGCCACGAGCTCCGACTCCGCCTCGGGCAGGTCGAACGGCGGGCGGTTGGTCTCGGCCAGGGCCGAGATGAAGAAGATGATCGCCATCGGGAACATGACCACGATGGTCGGCAGGGTCGCCAGTCCACCGCCGAAGGCGAACCAGTTCCAGAACCAGCCGCCCTGATCAGTCACGATCTCGGTCAGGTTCATCGTCCCGGCCAGCAGGATGACATTGATGATCACCAAGCCGATGGAGACCTCATACGACACCATCTGCGCCGCCGACCGCAACGATCCAAGGAACGGGTACTTCGAGTTCGAAGCCCAGCCGCCCATGATGATGCCGTAGACGCCCAGCGAGCTGATGGCGAAGATGTAGAGGATGCCGACGTTGAGGTCGGAGATGACCCAGCCCGGCGCGAACGGAATGGCCGCCCAGGCGATGAAGGCCAGCACGAAAGTCAGCAGCGGCGCCAGAAGGAAGACGATCTTGTCGGCCCCGGCCGGCACGACGATCTCCTTCAGCACGAATTTGAAGAAGTCGGCGAAGGACTGCAGCAGGCCGAACGGGCCCACGACGTTGGGGCCTTTGCGCATCTGCACGCCCGCCCAGATCTTGCGGTCGGCGAGCAGCAGGAAGGCCAGCGAGATCAGGATGCCGACAGTGACCAGCAGGATGCCGCCCGCCGTGATCAGGGTCCAGCCGAGAGGAGTGCTCCAGAAATCCATCGAGCCTTACTCCGCCGCCATCGCGACCGGGGCGATCCGCAGGGCGGACAGCTCGGCCATGGTCACGCTGGCGCGCGCGATCGGGTTGTTGAGATACGGGTCGCGAACGGCGGAGTGGAAGGCCGTGTCGCCGAGTTCGCCCTTCTTGCCCAGGCTGGCCACGTCGAAGGCCGCCGCCGCCGGCAGATAGTCGATGCGGCCGAACGTCGGGCAGTCGGCCATCAACTTCGAACGCAGGGCGTCGAGCGTGTCGTACGGCAGGGTTTGCCCGACCAGCGCGGACAGCGCCCGCAGGATCGCCCAGTCCTCCTTGGCCTGGCCCTTCGGGAAGACGGCGCGTTCGGCCATCTGCACCCGGCCTTCGGTGTTGACGTAGATGCCCGGCTTCTCGGTGTAGGCCGCGCCCGGCAGGATGACGTCGGCGCCGTGCGCGCCACGGTCGCCGTGGCTGCCCAGATAGATCTTGAAGGCCTTGGTCGCAGAGGCGTCGATCTCGTCGGCGCCGAGCAGGAACAGCACGTCCAGCGCGCCCTTCCTGACCATGTCGACTGCCGACAGCCCGCCATGACCGGGCGTGAAGCCCATGTCGAGGCCGCCCACGCGGGACGCCGCCGTGTGCAGCACGTTGAAGCCGTTCCAACCGTCGGCCACGACGCCGACCTTCTTCGCCAGCGCGCCCAAGGCGTTGAGCACGGCCGGGCCGGCCTCGCCGGTCAGGGCGCCCGAGCCGACGATGATCGCCGGCCGCTCGGCCTTCGAGAGGAAGTCCATAGCCGCCTTGGGCAGCTTGGCCAGGGTCTTCGAGCCGGCGCCCAGCCAGCTGTGGTCGAAGGTCAGATTGACCTGTTCCCCGATGACGCCGACTTCCATCTTGCCGGTCAGCCAAGCCTTGCGCAGCCGCGCGTTCAGCAGCGGCGCCTCGGTGCGCGGGTTGGCGCCGACGATCAGGACGGCGTCCGCGTTTTCAATGCCTTGCAGGCCGGAGTTAAACAGCCATCCCTCACGCGGGCCATGGCCCAGCGCCGAGCCGTCCTGACGGCAGTCGGTGTTGGCCGAGCCGAGGGCGCGGAACAGGTCCAGCGCCGCCTTCATCGATTCCGCGTCCTGCAGATCGCCGGCGACTACGCCGATCTTCTCCGGCTTGGCGGCCGTGAGCTTCCCGGCCACGACGCCCAGCGCCTCTTCCCACGAGGCGGCGCGCAGCTTGCCGTTCTCGCGGACGTAGGGCCGGTCGAGGCGCTGCCGCTGCAAGCCGTCGACGGCGTAGCGGCTGATGTCCGACAGCCACTCCTCGTTGATGCCCTCGTGCACCCGCGGCAGAACGCGCATCACCTCGGCCCCGCGGGCGTCGACGCGGATGTTGGAGCCCAGCGCATCCATGACGTCGATCGACTCGGTCTTCTTCAGCTCCCACGGGCGGTAGTGGAACTGCCACGGCCGGTGGGTCAGGGCGCCGACCGGGCACAGGTCGTTGACGTTACCCGACAGTTCGCTGTCGATGTTCTTTTCCAGATAGGTGGTGATTTCTGCGCTCTCGCCGCGCGAGATCATGCCGATGTCCGGAACCCCGGCCACCTCGGTGACGAACCGCACGCAGCGGGTGCACTGGATGCACCGGGTCATGAAGGTCTTGACCGTCGGACCCATGTTCTTTTCTTCGACGGCGCGCTTGTTCTCTGCGTAGCGCGAGCCATCGCGGCCATAGGCCATGGCCTGGTCCTGAAGGTCGCACTCGCCGCCCTGGTCGCAGATCGGGCAGTCCAGCGGGTGGTTGATGAGCAGGAACTCCATCACCCCTTCGCGCGCCTTCTTGACCATCGGCGTGTCGGTGAAGATCTCCTGCCCCTCGGCGGCCGGCAGGGCGCAGCTGGCCTGCGGCTTCGGCGGTCCGGGCTTCACCTCGACCAAGCACATGCGGCAGTTGCCGGCGATCGACAGCCGCTCGTGGTAGCAGAAACGCGGGATCTCATGGCCGGCCTTTTCGGCGACCTGGAGCACGGTCATGCCGGGCTCGAACTCGGTTTCAACGCCGTTGACCTTGGCGACGGGCATCAGCGGGCCTCTTGCTCAGTCGCCACGGCATAGGTCTCCGTGGCGGTCGTCCCATCCGGGAGCGTCGTGTTGATGGTGATGGCCTCGCCGTCAAGGACGAAGCGCGTCACCGGATCGCCGGACTGGTTCATCCAGCGGGCTTCGGCGGGGTCGCCGGCGTCGGCGGGCTTCCAGGTGATCAGGTCGCCCTCGACCCGGCACTGCGCGCGGCGGCGGCCGCCGTCGACCGGCGCGCGCCACGAGGCGTTGACGACCTCGCCCTCCACGCCGTCGATCGAGATGTCTGCCAGCTGCTGGCCGTGGATGCCCGCAAGCCCGGCGCGGCAGACCCGGCGCAGGTCGGCGGCGTCCAGCACCCGCGGCGCGGCCGGGGCCGCGTCGCTCTCGCCCGGCGTGGCGGAGACCACCTCGGTCGGGGTCGGCGCGGGTTGGTTCGCCCGCTCGCCGCAGGCGGCGAGGGCGAAGGGCGCCAGCATCAGGACGGCGGTCAGGCGCATCGTCACTCCGCCGCGATCGCATGGCCGGCGAAATTCGCGCGGCGGCTGCGGTAGGTGGCGATCCGCTCCTCGATCTCGTGGCGGAAATGCCGGATCAGGCCCTGCACCGGCCAGGCGGCGGCGTCGCCGAGGGCGCAGATGGTGTGGCCCTCGACCTGGCCCGCGACGTCCAGCAGCAGGTCGATCTCGGACGGGTCGGCCTCGCCGATGGCCATCCGCTCCAGCACCCGCCACATCCAGCCGGTGCCCTCGCGGCACGGTGTGCACTGGCCGCAGCTTTCGTGCTTGTAGAAATAGCTGATGCGGGCGATCGCCTTCACCAGGTCGGTCGACTGGTCCATGACGATGACCGCGGCGGTGCCGAGGCCCGAACGCATGTCGCGCAGGCTGTCGAAATCCATCAGTGCGGTTTCCGACATCTCACGGGTGATCAACGGCACGGACGAGCCGCCCGGGATCACGGCCTTGAGGTTGTCCCAGCCGCCCCGCACGCCGCCGCAGTGCTCTTCCAGCAGCTGCTTCAGCGGGATCGACATCGCCTCTTCGACATTGCACGGCCGGTTCACGTGGCCGCTGATGGTCATCAGCTTTGTGCCGGTGTTGTTCGGCCGGCCGAAGCCCGCGAACCACTCGGCCCCGCGGCGCAGGATGGTCCCGACGACCGCAATCGACTCGACGTTGTTCACGGTGGTCGGGCAGCCGTAGAGGCCGGCCCCGGCCGGGAACGGCGGCTTCAGGCGCGGCTGGCCCTTCTTGCCCTCCAGCGACTCCAGCAGGGCGGTCTCCTCGCCGCAGATGTAGGCCCCGGCGCCGTGGTGGATGTAGACGTCAAAATCCCAGCCGTGGACGTTGTTCTTGCCGATCAGTCTGGCCTCGTAGGCCTGTTTGACCGCGGCCTCCATGCGCTCGCGTTCCAGCACATATTCGCCGCGGAGGTAGATGTAGCAGGCGTGGGCCTGCATCGCGAAGCTGGCGATCAGGCAACCCTCGATCAGCAGCTGCGGATCGTGGCGCATGATCTCCCGGTCCTTGGCGGTGCCGGGTTCGGACTCATCGGCGTTGACCACCAGGTAGTGCGGCCGGTCCTTCAGCTCCTTCGGCATGAAGGACCACTTCAGGCCGGTCGAGAAGCCGGCGCCGCCGCGTCCGCGCAGGCCCGAATTCTTGACGTTGGTGATGATCCAGTCCCGACCGAGGTCAAGCATGTCCTTCGTGGCGTTCCACGCGCCGCGCTGCTTCGCCCCCTCGAGGCCCCAGTCCTGGAGCCCGTAGAGGTTGGTGAAGATGCGGTCCTTGTCTTCGAGGATTCCGACCATGGTCAGTTCAGGTCTCCACGCCGGCTCTCGGCCTGGCTGAGATTGTTGCGGCCCCAGAGTAAGATCCCGAGGCCCACTACGCCGAGTAGTCCGCCGACCGCGGCGAGCACCGTCTGGTCGCTGTCGCCGAGCATGCCGCTCATCGCCGCCGCGGCGAGGACGAGGCCGATGAGCATGTCAGCCAGGCCGGCCCATACCATGACCGCCCAATTGATCGTCTTTTGCCCGTTCATCGGTCCATCTCCTGCATCCGCTGGCGGTGATACCGGGTGCGCAGGAAGATGGCGGCGAGCATGAGGGCCCAGCCGATCGCGAGGGCGGCGTAACCCATCCACTGGATCGTGGGGCCGGCCGGACCGGCCGCGGTACCGCCCCAGACGGCGACGGCCCCGAGGATGACCAGGGCGAAACCGGCCAACCGCTGGTTGCGCCCGACCATGCGCAGTTCGGCGCGGTACCGGGCGATGTTTGCGTCGTCTGACAGATCGGGGCGGGTCATGCCGGGACCGGATCGCTGTTCGGCAGCTTCTTGATCGGTTTAGCCGCCGAGCCGTCATAGAGCTTCGAATCGGTCAGGGTCAGCGCCCCGCCCTCCGGCTCCGAACTGGCGCGGCCGACCCGCGACCCCGGCTTCGGCGTCTTGCCGGCGGCGAAATCGTCGATGATCTGCGCCATGGTTTCGGCCGTCAGGTCTTCGAAATAGTAGTCGTTGATCATGGCCATCGGGGCGTTGGCGCAGGCGCCCAGGCACTCGACCTCTTCCCAGGTAAAGCGGCCGTCGGCGCTCAGGGTCTGCTTCGGCCCGATCTTCTCCTTGCAGACCTTCATCAGCTCCCCTGCCCCGCGCAGCATGCACGGGGTCGTACCGCACACCTGGATAAGCGCAGCAGAACCAACGGGTTCGAGCATGAACATCGTGTAGAAGGTCGCCACCTCCAGTACCCGGATAAACGGCATACCCAGCAGCTCGCCGATGGCGCGGATGGCGGGCTCGCTGACCCATCCCTCCTGCTTCTGGACCAGCCACAGGATCGGGATGACCGCCGAGGCGCGGCGGTCCTCGGGATATTTCGATATCCACCAGTCGGCCTTGGCCTTCGTCGCCTTCGAGAAGGCGAACGAAGCGGGCTGTTCCTTGGCGAGACGACGAACGCTCATCGGTCCACTTCTCCGAAAACGATGTCGAGGGAGCCCAGAATGGCGCTGACGTCGGCCAGCATGTGGCCGCGGTTCATCCAGTCCATGGCCTGCAAGTGCTTGAAGCCGGGCGCCGCTATCTTGCAGCGGTAAGGCTTGTTGGTGCCGTCTGAGACCAGATAGACGCCGAACTCACCCTTGGGCGCCTCGACGGCGGCGTAGACCTCGCCTTCCGGCGTGCGGAAGCCCTCGGTGAAGAGCTTGAAGTGGTGGATCAGCGATTCCATCGATCGCTTCATTTCGCCCCGCCGCGGCGGCGTGAACTTGTTGTCCTCGGCGATTACCGGTTCGCCGGGGCAGTTGCGCAGCTTGTGGATGCACTGCTCCATGATGCGCACCGACTGCTTCATCTCCTCAACGCGGCACAGGTAGCGGTCCCAGCAGTCGCCGTTCTTGCCCACCACCACATCGAACTCGAGATCGGCGTAGCACTCGTAGGGCTGCGACTTGCGCAGGTCCCACGGGATATCCGATCCGCGCAGCATCACCCCGGTGAAGCCCCATTCCAGCGCCTGCTGCTTGCTGACGACGCCGATGTCGACGTTTCGCTGCTTGAAGATCCGGTTCTCGGTGACGAGCGACTCGATGTCCTTCAGCGCCGCCGGGAACTCCAGGCACCAGCGGCCAATATCATCGATGAGATCGGGCGGCAGGTCCTGGTGCACGCCGCCGGGACGGAAATAGTTGGCGTGCAGGCGCGATCCGGAGGCGCGCTCGTAGAACACCATCAGCTTCTCGCGCTCCTCAAAGCCCCACAACGGCGGCGTGAGGGCGCCGACGTCCATGGCCTGCGTCGTTACGTTCAGCAGGTGCGAGAGGATACGGCCGATCTCCGAGTACAGCACCCGGATCAGCTGGCCGCGATACGGCACGTCCAGCCCCACCAGCTTCTCGATCGCCAGGCAGAAGGCATGCTCCTGGTTCATCGGCGCGACGTAGTCGAGGCGGTCGAAATACGGGATGTTCTGAACGTACGTCCGCGCTTCCATCAGCTTCTCGGTGCCGCGGTGCAGCAGGCCGATATGCGGGTCGACGCGGGTGACCAGTTCGCCGTCCAGCTCCAGAACGAGGCGCAGCACGCCGTGCGCTGCCGGGTGCTGCGGTCCGAAATTGATCGTGAATTTGCGGTCGTCGAGCGCCCGGGCGTGCTCGGTCCGCCCGTCGTGCGGCTCGTCGAAGATGTCGGTGGAGCCGAGCGGCGACGGGATGGTGGATGCGTCGGCCATCAGCCCTTCACCTTTTCGTCGCCGGGCAGGACGGGGGTTGGATATTCGACGCCCTCCCAAGGCGACAGGAAGTCGAACTGGCGGAACTCCTGGGTCAGCTTCACCGGTTCGTAGACGACCCGCTTCTGCTCGTCGTCGTAGCGGACCTCGACATAGCCGGTCATCGGGAAGTCCTTGCGCAGTGGATGCCCCTGGAAGCCGTAATCGGTCAGCAGCCGGCGCAGGTCCGGGTGGTCCGAGAACAGCATGCCGTACAGGTCGAACGCCTCGCGCTCAAACCAGTCGGCGTTCGGATAGACGGCGATCACGCTGGGCACCGGCTGGCGCTCGTCGGTGGCCACCTTGACCCGGATGCGGACGTTCCGGGTCAGCGACAGCAGGTGATAGACCACCTCGAACCGCTCTTCGCGGTCCGGGAAGTCGACGCCGCACAGGTCGACCAGCTGCTGAAAACCGAACCGGTCGCGCAGCGCCGTCAGCACCTCGACGATCCGCTCGCGTTCGGTGACGAGGGTAAGTTCGCCAAAGGCCACCTGGGCCTGCACCCCGAGCGCGCCGACCATCTCGGCCCCCAGCGGCGTCAGGGCCGTTTCCATTTCTTCGATACGGGCGAGGGCGTTCATCGATCGATCGTCCCCGTCCGCCGGATTTTCTTCTGCAGTTGCAGCAGGCCGTACAGCAACGCCTCCGCCGTCGGCGGACACCCCGGCACATAGGCATCGACAGGTACAATCCGGTCGCAGCCGCGAACAACACTGTAGCTGTAGTGGTAATACCCGCCACCGTTGGCGCACGACCCCATGGAAAGCACGTAACGCGGGTCTGGCATCTGATCGTATACTTTACGAAGCGCGGGCGCCATTTTGTTGGTCAGGGTGCCGGCGACGATCATCAGGTCCGACTGGCGCGGGCTGGCGCGCGGGGCCATGCCGAAGCGCTCCATGTCGTACCGCGGCATCGAGGCCTGCATCATTTCCACGGCGCAGCACGCCAGGCCGAAGGTCATCCACATCAGCGAACCCGTGCGGGCCCAGTTGATCACGTCGTCCAGTGAGGTGGTGATGAAGCCGCGCTCGCCCAGCTCGGCGTTCACCTGCTCGAAGAATTTGTCGTGGATCGCGGGGTCGTAGCCCTGCACCAGCGTCCGCCCGGCCTGGCCGAAGGCGACCGGCGACGACGGGGCCAGCGACGGCGAGGCGCCCTGGTTGCCCGCGCCGATCAGCGGCAGGGTATTGTCGGTGGTCACTCCCATTCGAGGGCGCCCTTCTTCCATTCGTAGATGAAGCCGACGGTCAGAACGCCGAGGAAGACCATCATCGACCAGAAGGCGAACACCATTCCGGCTCGCGACAGGTCGAACATCGACACCGCCCACGGGAACAGGAAGGCCACTTCCAGATCGAAGATGATGAACAGGATCGAGACCAGATAGAAGCGCACGTCGAACTTCATGCGCGCGTCGTCGAAGGCGTTGAAGCCGCACTCATAGGCCGAGAGTTTCTCGGAGTCCGGGTTCTTTGGGGCCAGTACCCAGGCCGCCAGCATGAAGCCGAGGCCGAGCACCGTCGCGATCCCGAGAAAGACCACGATCGGCAGATATTCGAGAAGATATGCGTTCATCCGGAGGGACCTCGTCCGCCATCGAGGGAGGGGGCGGATTCGGCGCTTTCTAGACCCGGAACCGCGCCCGTTCAAACCCATGCGGCGAAAGGTTTTTCTTGAGAATGGTTCGCAGCAATCAGATGCGGCGACCGCGCTGTCCGGCGCCGTCCAAAATCTGTCGAAACGGCGCGCATCCTCGCTTGACAGTGCGCGGCGCCCCCGCCTAAACGACGCCCCTCGCCGCGACGCACTGCTTCGCGGCCGGGAAACGCGGGTGTAGCTCAGTTGGTTAGAGTGCCGGCCTGTCACGCCGGAGGTCGCGGGTTCGAGCCCCGTCACTCGCGCCATTCCCTCTGAAATCGCAGTCAGGGAATGGCGCTCTCCGCTTCTCGATCGGACGTCTCAGATCATGGTGATTTCGACGAACGTCAGTTCCGCCCGGCGACCAGCACATTATTGACCCGGCGTCCCAGCGGATCGCGCGACTGCCAGGTTTCGCCGACGTCAGCGTCGATCATCTCGGTACAGAATCGCGGGATCAGCACGCTCGGCCGGATGTTGGTCAGGCACAGCTTCTCTCCCCGCACGGCCCAGCGCGCCGAAAGCCGCCGACCATCGGAGAACTGCGCCGCATAGGTGCCGTCCGGATTGAACCAGTGCTTCACCCAACCGCCATCCGGATAGCGCGAGAGCACAGTATTTCCAAAAGCAGCGTTGATCTCGGCCCGGCCCGGCGTCGCCATCAGGCAAACGGCTGCGACGGTCGCTACGGCAAGCGTACGAAGCATACTGAACCCCTACTCAGCCTTCCCCGGCCGGGACTATTAACAATCAGTTAGTAAATGCCAACCCCCTCGCCGATCCCGCGAATAGTTGACTCTGACGTGGGGGCTTCTATATGCGGCGCACGTTCGGGACAGGACTGGCGAATCCGCGCCGCCCGCTCGCCCAGAGACCGGGGCGGTTCCGCGACATCGCACGACGACCCGATGCGCGGGGCGTCCTTCAGTACAGTCCCAAAGGATTCATGACCGAATTTTCCCAACTGGGCCTCTCGCCCACGACCCTGCAAGCGGTCGCCGATACCGGCTACACCACCGCCACCCCCATCCAGGCCCAGGCCATTCCCGTCGCGCTCGCCGGTCGCGACGTTCTCGGCATCGCCCAGACCGGCACCGGTAAAACCGCGGCCTTCACCCTTCCGCTGATCGACCGCCTGTCCAAGGGCCGCGCCCGCGCCCGGATGCCGCGCGCCCTGGTGCTGGCCCCGACACGCGAGCTGGCCGACCAGGTCGCCTCCAGCTTCGAGAAATACGCCAAGGGCACCAAGCTGAGCTGGGTGCTGCTGATCGGCGGCGTCTCCATGGGCGACCAGGTGGCGGCCCTGAACAAGGGCGTCGACGTGCTGATCGCCACGCCCGGACGGCTGCTCGACCTGTTCGAGCGCGGCAAGATGCTGCTGACCGGCGTCGAGCTGATGGTCGTCGACGAGGCCGACCGCATGCTCGACATGGGCTTCATCCCTGATATTGAGCGGATCTTCAAACTGACGCCGCCCAAGCGTCAGACGCTGTTCTTCTCGGCCACCATGCCGCCCGAGATCACCCGGCTGACGACCCAGTTCCTCAAGGACCCGACCCGCATCGAGGCCTCCCGCCCGGCGATGACGGCCGAGACCATCACCCAATATCTGGTGCGCATCCCGTCCAGCGACCCGAAGATGAAGCGAGCCGCGCTGCGGGCCCTGATTGGCCGCTCGGACGTGAAGAACGGCATCGTATTCTGCAACCGCAAGAGCGAGGTAGACGTCGTCGCCAAGTCGCTGAAACAGCATGGTTTCGACGCCGCGCCGATCCACGGCGACCTCGACCAGTCGCTGCGCATGAAGACCCTGGCCGCTTTCCGCTCGGGCGAACTCAAGCTGCTGGTGGCCTCCGATGTCGCCGCGCGAGGGCTCGACATTCCCGACGTCAGCCACGTGTTCAACTACGACGTCTCGCACCACGCCGACGACTATGTGCATCGCATCGGCCGCACCGGCCGGGCTGGCAAGACGGGTCAGACCTTCATGATCGTCACGCCGGCCGACGACCGATCGCTCGACAAGGTGCTGAAGCTCATCAAGATGAAGCCCGAGGAACTGACGCTGGACAGCGCCGATCTCGGGGGCGGCCCCGGCCGCCGACCGGAGAAGGCGGAGCGCGCTGAACCCGCCCGCGACAGCGGCGACCGCACTGCCCGCTCGCGACGCTCCCGGACGAAGCTGGATGAACCCGCGGAGGCCGTCGCCGAGGCAGTCACGGTTTCCGTCACGGACGATGCCGCCGAAACTGAAGCGACCGCGAAGCCGGCCCGCCGGACCCGCAGCCGCCGCGGCGGCAAGTCCGCCCGGGCCGCCGTCGACGCCCCGGCCGAAACTGCTGGATCGGCCGTCGAAGCCCCGGTGGCCGCCGCTGACGCCGTCTCCCAGGAGCGGCCGGCGCAGGAGGCGCATCTGCGTCAGGCCGAGCGCCGTGGTTCGCGCCCTGGAGCCGAACCTCAGCGCAGCAATGGCCGCCCGTTCGGTGAATCCGAGGTCCCCGCCTTCCTGCGTCGAGCCGTGCCGATCAAGGGCTAGGGCGGTCCCCGGATTCGGAACGGCCGTGGTTTAACCCGGTGTTACGGAACCCCGGCCTAGCTTCCCGCCGGAAGGTCGCCGTCTCGCGGCGATCCGGTAGAGGGCGTCCATGACTGAAGCGGTCGAAACCACGTTGCGAGGACCTGAGGCCTATTCCCTGGCCCGGCGGGCCGTCGAGGCGATGGAGGCTGCGTCGGTCTGGCCGACCCCGCTCAACTTCGAACTGTGGCTGCAGTATCTCGGCGAGCCCGAGGGCGCTCTCGGTCGTGAGATCCAGCGTATGCTGGCCGCCAGGGAGCCGTTCACGGAAGAGATAGCCGAGACGCTGGCCGCTGAATATCTGCCCCGCGGGCGGCTGACGGAGGAAATTCGCGACGCCGGTCGGGTTCTGGACCGCGAACTGTCCAGTGTCACCGAAGCCATATCCCGCGCCCACCGGGCCCAATCGGACTACGGCCGCACCCTGGAGGGCGCCGCCGGAAGCTTGGAGATCGCCGAGAGCGCGCCCCAGCTCCGGGCCATCGTCTCCAGCCTGTCGACCGCCACGCACAGGATAAAGAAGGACAACGAGACCCTGGAGAAGAAGCTCGAACTCTCGACGCGCGAGATCGCGCGCCTGAGTGAGCATCTGGAGCAGGTGCGCCGCGATTCGATGACAGACGCCCTGACCAACCTGGCCAACCGCAAAGCCTTCGATGAGCAGCTGGAAAGCGCCTGCGAGACCGCTCTGGCCGAGGGTGGACGCCTGTCCCTGGCGGTGCTCGATATCGATCACTTCAAGCGATTCAATGACACCTGGGGGCATCAGACCGGGGACCAGGTCATCCGTTACGTCGCCAGCGTCCTAGGCAAGGCGGCCCGGGCTCCCCGAGTCGCGGCGCGATACGGCGGCGAGGAGTTCGCCCTGATCGTTCCCCGCGAGTCCCTCCCCGAGGTGGAGGCGGTTCTCGAGAGCGTCCGCAAGGAGATCGGCTCCCGCTCGCTGCGCCGACGCTCGACCAACGACGACCTCGGCGCCGTCACCGTCTCGATCGGCTTCGCTCACTGGCGAAGCGGCGAGAGCTCGACCAGCCTGCTGGGCCGCGCAGACGCCGCCCTCTACGCCTCGAAGCGCTCGGGCCGGAACCGCGTAACCTGCGCAGATTGGCTCGACGACGTCGCCTAGACCGCGCCCCGATTCCGGCCATAGTCACGGCATGCGAAGTCTGGCCTTCAACATAGCCTACTGGGTCCTGTCGATCGGCTACACCTTGGCCGCCGTCGTCGCGGCCCTCACGCCCGGCCGCAAGGCCACCGGCTGGCTCATCCGCCGCTATGTGAAGCGCATGGTCCAGGCCATGCGCCTGTTGGCCGGCATCCATATTCAGTACCGGGGCGAAGAACGGCTGCCGCCGGGAGCCTTTATCATCGCCGCCAAACATCAGAGCTGGGGCGATGGCTTTTCGGTCTACGACCGGTTCGAGGACCTTGCCTTCGTCACCGGCGATCACCTCGAGAAATTCCCGCTGATGGCCACGGTGCTGCGCAAGCTCGGGGCAATTGTGGTCAACAACTGCGGCGGCCGCGAAGCGCGCGAGGCCCTCAAGGACCGCGCGGCGGACGCCCACCGCGATGGCCGCAAGATTCTCATCTATCCCGAAGGCAACCTCGCGAAGGTCGGCGAGAAATTCCGCTACCGGTCCGGCGTCTGGCACATGTACCGCGACTTCGACATGCCGGTGGTGCCCGTCGCCACCAATCTCGGCGTGTTCTGGCCGCAGGAGGCGTTCGAGAAACGCCCGGGCGTGGCCACACTGGAGTTTCTCGACCCCATTCCGACCGGCCTGCCCAAGGAAGAGTTCCTCGCCCGCCTCGAAGCCGCCGTCGAAGGCCGGACCGCCGAGCTGGTCGCCGACGCCACGGGCGGGGTGGTCACGCCCGCCGTGCAGGTGCCGACGCCGGACGAGCTGCGCCGGGCGCAGGCCCTTGCTAGCGCTCCCGCGGCTTCTTGAGCGCCGCCTTGCGCCGCGCGGCGTCCAACGATCTCCGGGCCCAGGCGACCGCCTCGTCGGGATCGTCGACGGCGCTGTCCGGCAGGCTCCAGTAGGGCATCAACATGATCCGTCCGTCCTTGGCCGTATAGCTGATCTGGCGCGCGCCCTCAGCCGCCAGAGCGGGCTGGTTCCCGTCGTCGGCCTTCATCCGGATCACGCCGTCGTCGAGCAGGGCGAAGATCAGGCCGTCGGCGTAGACGCTGGCTGCGCCGAACATCGGCTTGATCTCGATGGGTCCGAGGCCTGCGAGATGCTCCCGCACCCAGTCCGCGAAGGCCGGGTCATGCGCCATCGTCAGCCCGCGTCCAGCGCCGCGGCCGGCACGATGGTGACGCTCTCACCGCAGCCGCAGGCGTCGGTCTGGTTCGGATTGCGGAAGACGAATTTCGACGCCAGCTTCGTCGTCTCGTAGTCGATCTCCGAGCCGATCAGGAACAGGATCGCCTTAGGGTCGATCAGGATGGTGACGCCCTTGTCCTCGACCACCTCGTCCAGAGGCTCGACGCTTTCGGCGTAGGCGAAGGTGTACTCCTGCCCCGCGCAGCCGCCGTTCTTCACGCCCACGCGGATGCCGACGGCGGGCTTTTCGGCCTTGGCCATGATCTCGCGCACCCGGTTAGCCGCGGCGTCGGTCAGCGACACGGCCTTGGGGCGCGGACGGCGCGGGCGGGCGGTGGTCTGAAGGTCGGTCATGGCGTCCTCAGAACATGTTCAAGGCCAGCTTGGCCTCGTCGCTCATCTTCGACGGATCCCACGGCGGCTCGAAGACCAGCTCGGCCTTCGCCGACTTCACGCCCTCCACCTTGCTGACCGCATCCTCGACCCAGCCCGGCATCTCCCCCGCAACGGGGCATCCGGGCGCGGTCAGGGTCATTTCGATGGCCACATCGCGGTCGTCCGACAGGTCGACCTTGTAGATCAGCCCCAGCTCATAGATGTCGACCGGAATCTCCGGATCGTAGACCGACTTCAGCGCCGCAATGATGTCGTCGGTCAGCCGGTCGATCTCGCCCTGCTCCAGCGCGGCCTTCTGCGGCGCGTCCCAAGCCTCGGCGAAGTCAGGGCTGTCGGTGATGCGGGCGGTTTCGATCGTCATGCGAAGAACTCACGGGCCTTGATCAGGGCGTCGGCGAAGGCGTCGGCGTCCTCGATCGTGTTATATAGGGCGAAGGAGGCGCGGGCGCTCGACGTCAGGCCGAAACGCTTCGCCAGCGGCTCGGCGCAGTGCAGCCCGGCCCGCACGGCGACGCCGTAGCGGTCCATCACCTGGGCGATGTCGTGGGCGTGGGCCCCGTCGACGGTGAAGGTCAGGATCGCCCCCTTCCCTTCCGCCTCGCCGATGACGCGCAGCCAGTTGACGCCCTCCAGCCGCATGCGGGCGTGATCGTACAGGGCGTGCTCGTGGGCCGCGACCGCCGCCCGGTCGAACTGCGCCAGCCATTCGATGGCGGCGCCCAGGCCGATGGCGTCGATGATCGGCGGTGTCCCCGCCTCGAACCGGTGCGGCGGCCTCGCATAGGTCACCCGGTCGCGCTCGACGGTTTCGATCATCTCGCCGCCGCCCTGGTACGGCGGCAGGGCCTCGAGCGCTTCCGCCGTGCCGTACAGCGCGCCGATGCCTGAGGGCCCATACAGCTTGTGGCCGGTGAAGACGTAGAAGTCGCAGCCGATGGCCTGCACGTCGGGCGCCGCGTGCACCGCCCCCTGACAGCCGTCGATCAGCACCCGCGCCCCGCCGGCGTGGGCCATCTCCGTGATCGCCCGAACCGGATTGATCGTCCCCAGCACGTTCGACATGTGGGAGACCGCGACCATGCGCGTCTTCGGCCCCAGCAGGTCGGCGTAGGCCACCATGTCCAGCGAGCCGTCGTCCCGCACGGGAATCCACTTCAGCACCGCCCCGCGCCGCTCGCGCAGCAGGTGCCAGGGCACGATGTTGGAGTGGTGCTCCATCTCACTGACGATGATTTCGTCGCCCGGCTGGATCGACTGGCCGATCCCGGCCGCGACCAGATTAATCGCCTCGGTCCCGCCCTTGGTCCAGACGATGTTGGACGCCGTTTCCGCATTCAGGAACCGCGCCACGCTCTCGCGCGCGGCCTCGAACGCCTCGGTCGTCTCGTTGGCCAGGGTGTGCAGGCCGCGATGGACGTTGGCGTAGCTGCCCTCCATCGACCCGACCATGGCGTCGATCACCGCCCGCGGCTTCTGGGCCGAGGCGGCCGAGTCAAGATAGACCAGCGGCTTGCCGTTCACCGTCCGCGACAGGATCGGGAACTGCGCACGGGCGGCGTGAGCGTCAAAGTCTCCTCCCCCACTGGGGGAGGGGGACCGCGAAGCGGTGGAGGGGGTCTTCACAGGCGAGCCGTCAGCCATTCCCGCACCACCTCCCGCGCGCCGTCATGTTCGATCCGGTCGACCACCTCGACCAGAAACGCCTCGGTCAGCAGCGCCCGCGCCTCGTCGAGCGGGATCCCCCGCTGCTGCAGATAGAACAGCGCCGCCTCGTCCAGATTGCCCACCGTATTGCCGTGCGCGCACTGCACGTCGTCGGCGTAGATGACCAGCTCCGGCTTGGCGTCGACCTCGGCCCGCTCGCCCAGGATCAGGGCATGGTGCCCCATGCGCGCGTCCGTGCCGTCGGCCCCGCGCTCGACCACGATCCTGCCCTGGAAGACGCCGCGGGCGTTGTCGCGCACCACCCCCTTGGTCAGCTGCGAGGTCATCCCGTCGGCCCCGACATGATCGACAATGCTGGTCAGATCCGCCTGCCGCGCATCCGACAGGACATAGAGGCCGTCGACCCGCACGTCGGCGCCCTGCCCCGGATGCCGCACCTCGGTCTCCAGCCGCTGCAGCTTCGCACCGGTCGTGGCGATGGTCTGGCGATAACGACCGCCGGCCTCGACTCTCACCTGGGCCTGGGTGATCGAGATGACGTCCTCCGGCTCGTCGGCCAGCACGATCCGCGTCACCTCGGCGTCGTGCGCCACGTCCAGCTCCAGCCGGTTGTGCGCCACATAGGCCGAGCCCTCGCCCTCGTGGGTCTCGAGGATCAGCAGCTTCGCCCCGGCCCGCGCCGAGATGCGGGCGGTCGCGGCGTGGCCGGTTTCCGTGGCCCGGGACATGAAGCGCAGCCGCACGGTCTGCAGGCCGGAGCCCATGAAGGCGCTGGCGCCCACCGGCCGTCCGTTGACGAACACCATGGCCTCGCCGCCCAAGGCCTCGAACGGTCCACCGCCGGTGATCGAGATCGCCGCCGAGGGCGAGGGCTGAGGCGCCTCGCGCAGATATTTGCGCAGGTCCGAGTATTTCCACGCCTCCGTCCGCCGCGACGGGAAGCTGGACGCGTCCTTCAGATCGATGACCGGGAGAGCGCTCACGCGGCGGCCGGCAGATACTGGTCGTACCCTTCCGCCTCCAGCTGGTGCGCCAGCTCCGGCCCGCCCGAGGCGACGATCCGCCCGGCGACCAGCACATGCACCCGGTCCGGTTTGATGTAGTCGAGCAGGCGCTGATAGTGGGTGATGACCAGCATGGCCCGCTCGGGGCTGCGCATCGCGTTGACCCCGTCGGCCACGATCCGCAGCGCGTCGATGTCGAGGCCGGAATCGGTTTCGTCGAGGATCAGCAGCGACGGCTCCAGCAGGGCCATCTGCAGGATCTCCATCCGCTTCTTCTCGCCGCCCGAGAAGCCGACGTTGAGCGGCCGCTTCAGCATGTCGAAATCCATGCGCAGCTTTTCGGACGCCGCCCGGACCATCTTCAGGAAGCCGGGTGCCGAGACCTCCTCCTCGCCGCGCGCCCGCTTCTGCGCGTTCAGCGCCGTGCGCACGAAGGTCAGGGCCGGGACGCCGGGGATCTCGATCGGATACTGGAACGACAGGAAGACGCCCTTCGCCGCCCGCTCGGCGGGCTCCAGCGCCAGCAGATCCTGACCCTTCCACGAGGCGGCGCCGTCGGACGCCTCATAGCCCGGCCTCCCCGACAGCGCGTAGCCCAGCGTCGACTTGCCGGCCCCGTTCGGCCCCATGACGGCGTGCACCTCGCCCGCCGGCACATCGAGCGTCAGCCCCTTGAGGATCGGCTTCTCACCGACGGAGACGTGGAGATTGGAGATGGAGAGCATGGTCAATCGATCACTATGGAGGCGCGCTCGAAGGCTGCGGCCCCTTTGGAAGGGGCGGTGAATGTCGCCGTGGTATGGTCGGCGTCGAACGTCAGTGTCGCCCCCTCGCGCATGATCTCCATAAGGCGAACGTAGCGTTGGGGGTCTTCAGCCGGGCAATGCGCGTCAAGTCGCATTTTCGAAAGAAACTCGGCCATGTCGCCGTTCTTGGCGGGAGCCGTTCCGCTCCAGTAGCGGCCGTCGGCCTTGTCCAGGAAGCCTGAATCCCTGCACCCGGCGGAGATGTAGTAGCGGTTGGCGACCTCGTGTCCGGGATCGCGATACACACGAATCCTGAGTTCCGAGCCCGGCGTCGGAGTCTCTCCGAGCATCACCAGCTCGCCGGTGAAGGCATCCACGACGTCCTGTTCTTCCTCCGTGGAGGGCTGGTCCACGGAGGGTGCGCAGGCCGCCAGCGAAGCCAGCATGACGAAAAGCAACGCCCTCACCCCACGCTCCCTTCCAGCGAGATCGCCACCAGCTTCTGCGCTTCCACCGCGAACTCCATCGGCAGTTCCTGCAGCACGTCGCGGACGAAGCCGTTGACCAGCAGGGCCACGGCCTCCTCCTCCGACAGGCCGCGCTGCTGCGCGTAGAACAGCTGGTCATCCGACAGCCGCGTCGTCGTCGCCTCGTGCTCCAGCTGGGCCGAGCCGTTGCGGGCCTCGATATAGGGCACGGTGTGCGAGCCGCACTCCTTGCCGATCAGCAGGCTGTCGCACTGGGTGAAGTTGCGCACCCCGGTCGCCTTGGGGTGCACCGAGACCAGACCGCGATAGGTCGAGTCCGACTTACCCGCCGACACCGCCTTGGCGATGATTCGGCTCTTCGAATTCTTGCCGAGGTGCACCATCTTGGTGCCCGTGTCGGCCTGCTGATGGCCGTTGGTGATGGCGATCGAATAGAACTCGCCCGAGCTCTCCTCGCCCTTCAGCAGGCAGGACGGATATTTCCACGTCACCGCCGAACCAGTCTCGACCTGGGTCCACGACACCTTCGAGCGGTCGCCCCGGCAGTCGGCGCGCTTGGTGACGAAGTTGTAGATGCCGCCCTTGCCCTCGGCGTCGCCGGGGTACCAGTTCTGCACCGTCGAATATTTGATCTCGGCGTCGTCCAGCGCCACCAGCTCGACTACGGCGGCGTGCAGCTGGTTCTCGTCGCGCATCGGCGCGGTGCAGCCCTCCAGATAGGAGCAGTAGCTGCCCTTGTCGGCGATGATCAGGGTCCGCTCGAACTGACCAGTCTGGCTGGCATTGATCCGGAAATAGGTCGACAGCTCCATCGGGCAGCGCACGCCCGGCGGGACGTAGACGAACGATCCGTCCGAAAAGACCGCGCTGTTCAGGGCCGCGAAATAGTTGTCCGAGACCGGCACCACAGAGCCCAGATATTTGCGCACCAGCTCAGGATGTTCGCGCAAGGCCTCGGAAATCGGCATGAAAATTACCCCGACCTTGGCCAGTTCGGCCTTGAAGGTGGTGACCACCGATACGCTGTCGAACACCGCGTCCACGGCGTAGCGCGGCGCGCCCTCGACCCCGGCCAGGACCTCCTGCTCCTTCAGCGGGATGCCCAGCTTGGCGTAGACGGCCAGCAGCTCGGGATCGACCTCGTCGAGGCTCTTGGGCCCCTCCTTCTTCTTCGGCGCGGCGTAGTAGAACAGTTCCTGGTAGTCGACCGGGGTGTACTTCACCGACGCCCAGGTCGGTTCCTCCATCGCCTGCCAACGCTCATAGGCGGCCAGCCGCCATTCCAGCATCCACTCCGGCTCGCCCTTCTTCTCGGAGATGAAGCGCACGATGTCGGCGTTCAGCCCGCGCGGGGCGTATTCCGTGTCGATGTCGCTGGTGAAGCCGTGCTCGTATTTCTCGAGGGCGGCGACCGCTTCGATGGTTTCCTTCACAGCGGCCATGACTTACGCGACCTTCTTCGTGCGATCTGACTGACGCGCACGATGCTTTTTATAGGCGGCGACCCAGGTCTCGGCGAACCGTTCCCAGTCGCTCTCGACCGTACCCCAGCCCCCCGAGACGCGGATGCCGCCCGTCGCCAGCCCGGCTCGCCCCGTGGCCAGAATTGCGCGCGACGGCTTGGTCTTGCCCGACGAACAGGCGCTGCCGGCCGACACCATCAGCCCCATCAGGTCCAGGGTGATCAGCTGCTGCGGGCTCTCCCAGTCCGGTACGGCCATGAACAGGGTGTTGGGCAGCCGCTCGGCGCCCTCGCCGATGATGGTCGCCCCGGCCGCCTTGACCTTCGCCTCGGCGGCGTCGCGCCAGGCCGCGTGGGCCTGAGCCTGGGGCAGGTCGCGCGTCGCGCAGACCGCGCTCTCGCCGAAGCCGGCGATGCCCGGCACGTTCTCCGTTCCGGCGCGTAGCCCGCGCTCCTGGCCCGCGCCGTGCACGATGCGGACCGCCTCGCGGCCCTCGCCCATCACCAGCGCCCCGACGCCCTGCGAACCACCCAGCTTGTGCGCCGACAGGGTCAGGCTATCGGCCTTCAGCAGCCGGATATCGACCGGGATCTTGCCCGCCGACTGGATAGCGTCGACGTGTAGCCAGCCGCCGGCGGACCGCACCAGCCGCGCCGCCTCGGCGATCGGCTGGATCACCCCGCTCTCGTTGTTCGCATGATGGATGGCGACCACCGCCTTGCCCGGCAGCCCCAGTAGCTGGCGCAGCTTGTTCAGGTCGACCACGCCGCGCGCGTCGACCGGCAGCATCTTGACCGGCTTGCCCGAGGCAATCGCCGCCTCGGCCACGCACGGATGCTCCGTCGCACCGACGATCAGCCGCTCGCAGCCCGCCGCCAGGGCGCTCAGAATCGCTTGGGCATTGGACTCCGTGCCGCCGGACGAGAACACCACCGCCGTCGGATCGGCCCCGACCAGTTCGGCCACCTGCGCCCGCGCCGTCTCGACCCGCGCCCGCGCCCGCCGCCCGGCCGCGTGCACCGCCGACGGATTGCCGTTGTCGGCCAAGGCCTTGGCCATCACGTCCTGAACCTCCGGCCGAACGAGGCCTGAGGCGTTGTAATCAAGATAGACAAGACTCACGCCGCTACTCCCACGTCCGCTCCGGAGCCCGACTCGGCCATCGCGCGTCGGCGCCCCGTGCGGTTCATCACCACATCTTCCAGCGACACGCCGGCCAGGTAGCGATGGATCTCGTCGCCGAGGTCCTCCCAGAGATTGTGGGTAATGCAGCGCTCGCCGGCCATCATGCAGCCCCGGGGCGAGCCCTGGCCGGCGCAGCGTGTCGCCCGGATCGGTTCGTCGACGGCCAGCACGATCTCGGCCACCACCGTTTCGTGCGCGCTCCGGGTCAGGCGGTAACCGCCGCCGGGGCCGCGTACGCTCTGCACCAGTCCACTCTTCCTCAGACGTGCGAACAATTGTTCGAGATAGCTCAGCGAAATCTCCTGCCGCGCCGCGATCTCGGCCAGCGACACCGCCCGCTGCACCCCGTCCGCGCGGCCATTCTTGGCCAGATCGGCCATCGCCATCACGGCGTATCGTCCCTTGGTCGACAGTCGCATCGCACGCCCTCAAAATTTGCGCGCTTTTCGAGGGTCCTGTGTTAGAACCCGCGCCTTCGCAAAGGCGTCGGCGCGCACGGCGGACTTAGAAAGTCCTACCGCTGGGGTCAAGTATTACGCAGCTGCGAAATGATGTTTGAACACGGGAATTCGCTCCGCCCATGCCTGAAGTCATCCTGCCCGGGGCCTCCGGCCGCATCGAAGGCCGTTATTCGCCGGGCAAGCGCCCGAACGCTCCGATCGCCCTGATCCTGCACCCCCACCCCAAGGCGGGCGGGCACATGAACAATCCGGTCGCGGTCACCCTCTACCAGCTGTTCGTCAAGCGCGGCTTCGCCACCCTGCGCTACAACAGCCGCGGCGTCGGCAAGTCCCAGGGCGAGTTCGATTCCGGCATCGGCGAGCTGGCCGACGCGGCCACCGCCCTCGACTGGCTGCAGGCTTCCAATCCCGCCGCCAGCCAGACCTGGGTCGCCGGCTACCAGTTCGGCGCCTATATCGGCATGCAGCTGCTCATGCGCCGCCCCGAGACCGATGGCTTCATCTCGGTGTCGCCGCCGTCGAACATGTACGACTTCAGCTTCCTTGCTCCATGCCCCGCCTCGGGCCTGTTCCTGCACGGCACGAACGACACCGTCGTGCCGCCGGTCGAGGTCGAGCGCGTGGTCAACAAGCTTCGTACCCAGAAGGGTATCGTCATCGACTACGAGCTCGAGGAAGGCGCGACCCATTTCTGGCAGGACCACATCGACGCCGTCGACCGCCGCGTCGGGGCCTATCTGGACAAGCGGCTGGAAGAAAAGCCGGCCTGATCCCATCTACGGGTCTGATCGATCGGGGCCCGTATGGAACATGACATCGTCATCGTCGGAGGCGGAGCCGGCGGGCTCGAGCTCGCCGCGCGCCTCGGCCGTCGCTTCGGCCGTGACGAGGGCCGCCGCCGGGTCCTGCTGATCGACCGCTCGATCTTCCACCTGTGGAAGCCTACCCTGCACGAGGTCGCCGCCGGCTCGCTGGACTCGCATCAGGAGGGCCTGTCCTACCCCTTCCTCGCCCGCCGCAACCATTTCAGCTTCGCCTTCGGCGAACTGACCGCCCTCGACCCGGTCGCGAAGACGGTCGAGCTGGCGGCCCTGCAGGACGCGGCGAACGCCCTGCCTGCGCCGACCCGGTCCATCCGCTACGGGGCCCTCGTGCTGGCCACCGGCAGCGGCTCGAACCTGTTCAACACCCCCGGCGCCGCCGAGCACGCGCACTTCCTCGAGGACGCCGCCGATGCGGAGGCCTTCAACCGTCTGCTGACCGCCGCCTCCCTCGGCGCCGCCTATTCCAGCCACCGCACCCTCAACATCGCCATCGTCGGCGCCGGCGCGACGGGCGTGGAGCTGTCCACCGAACTGATCGAGGGCCATGACGAGCTTTCGGCCGGACTCGCGGGGGATCAGGGATTCGGCCTGACCGTCACACTGGTGGAGGCCGCCCCGCGCATCCTCGGCGGCCTGCCGGAGCGGGTCTCCGAAAAGGCCGCCCGCGCGCTCGAGGCCAAGGGCGTCCGCATCCTGACCGACGCACGCGTCGAGCGGGTCCGCGCCGACGGCCTCGACACCACCGCCGGCGACGTGCCCGCGGACCTGATCGTCTGGGCCGCCGGGGTGAAGGCGCCGGAGCGCAACCGCACTTTCGGGCTGGAGAGCGGCCGCCTCAACCAGTTCGTCGTCGACGATCACCTGCGCACCTCCGCCCCCGGCGTCTACGCCATCGGCGACTGTGCAGAGGCTCCTGGGCCCGATGGCCGCCCCGTCCCCGCCCGCGCCCAGGCGGCGGCGCAGCAGGCGCAGTATCTGGCCCGCGCCCTCGCGAACATGTCCCGGGATCCCGGCCCATACGTCTACCGCGACCGCGGCTCGCTGGTCTCGCTGGGCGGCGACAGGGGCGTCGGCTCGCTGATGGGCGGCCTCGGCGGTCCGAATTTCCTCATCGAGGGCCTGATCGCCAAATGGGCCTATATGGCCCTGCACCTGGACCACCACCGCGCCATCATCGGCGTGCCGCGGACAATCCTGCTGGCCCTGTCACGGCTGCTGCACCGCCGCGTCTCGGGCCGGCTGAAGCTGCACTAGTAGAACAGGAACCGCTTCCGCTCTTCCTTCCACGCCAGCTCGTCCGGGACCGTCAGCGCATCCAGCTCGGCCGCCGTCGATCCCGGCGCGTCGACCCACTCCCGCAGCGCCGGCCCGCCGTTGATCACGTCGATGGCCAGTTTCCCGAACTCGTACTCGTACGGGAAATCCCGCCACAGCTCGTAGTCCGGATACAGCCGCCGGATCGCCTTGAAGGCCAGCGCCTGCACCCGCCAGGGCCTGAACGCCGCATGGTCGTAGCCCTGCCCGGCGACATGCATCTGCACTCCGTTGCACAGCGCGCCGACGTGCTTGTGGAAGGTCGGCTCGAACCAGATGTCGCGCAGCACGCAGCCCTTCAGCCACTCCGGCGCGAACGCCTGCATCTCCGCGATCACCGCCCGGGCGTCGATGTCCGGCGCCCCGAACAGCTCCAGCGGCCGGGTCGTGCCGCGGCCCTCCGACAGCGTCGTCCCCTCCAGCATCACCGTGCCGGCGTAGGCCCGCGCCATCGACACGTTCGGCGCATTCGGGCTCGGATTGATCCACTCCCGCTCCAGCAGCGGCCAGCCGTAGCCCGGCCCCTCGTCCGGTCGCCAGCCCTCCATCTCGATGACGCGGTAGTCCACCTCCAGCTTGAATCTGTCGATGAACCACAGCCCCAGCTCACCCAGCGTCATCCCGTGCCGCATCGGCATCGGTCCGGCCCCAACGAAACTCTCCCAGCCCGGCCGCAGCGTCAGCCCCTCGACCGGCCGCCCGGCCGGATTGGGCCGGTCCAGCACCCACACCGTCTTGCCATGCTCCGCCGCCGCCTCCAGCACATAGAGCAGCGTCGTGATGAAGGTGTAGATGCGGCAGCCGAGGTCCTGCATGTCGACCAGCAGCACGTCGAACGTGCCCATCGCCTGCCCGGTCGGCCGGCGCACCTCGCCGTAGAGGCTGAACACCGGAATGCCGAGCCGGGGATCGGTGAAGTCGGGCGACTCCATCATATTGTCCTGCAGGTCACCGCGCATGCCGTGCTGCGGTCCCAAGGCGGCGCTCAGCTGGATCTCCGGGCACGCCGCCAGCGCGTCCAGCGAGTGCGCCAGATCCGCCGTCACCGAGGCCGGATGCCCCAGGACCGCGATACGCCTCCCCTTCAGCAGCGCCCGCAACGCGGGATCGGACAACAGGCGGTCGAGGCCGGTCTTCATGGCAGGTCCAGAACGAAGGAGTCGGGGTGGTGGAAGTCCGGCTTAGCCGACGAATGGGCCAGCGCCCAATAGCTCATGGCGCCGTCCACGCTCTCGATCACGGCCGACAGGCCCAGCCGCCTTGCCCCGTGCGGCAGCTCAACCCGCGCCTCCAGCGCGACCATGTCCCAGGCGCCGTCGAGACCCTCGACGGTCGCCACCTCCTCCGCCACCTTCATGCCCATCCGCGGGCTGTCGAAACGGTAGGACGCCCACCGGCTCGACGGCGACAGGTTGAACTCGACATAGCCCTCGTCCGTCGCCACGAAGGCTTCGAAACAGGTGTGCCGCCACAGGTCGTCGGCGCGTCCCTGCGCCGCCTCTGCAGGCCAGGCGATCCGCTCCACCTCGCCCCAGACCACGAATCGCAACCACAGCAGCAGGCCGTCGCGTTCGACGTGAACCTCCACGCCCGTCGCCGGCGTCTCGCCAGTGTCGGGGTGAGGCAGCAAGATCGCCGTAGGAGCCGGAGCTGTTCGCGCTTCCATGACCTCGTGCTACACGCCCCTTCCCTCCCAAGCCAAGCCTGATCCCCCGCCCATGACCGCCGAGCCCGCTTTCAAGTCCGACTTCCTGCGCACACTCCGGGACCGCGGCTATATCCACCAGACCACCCACCCGACCGAGCTCGACGCCGCCGCCGCCGCCGGCGTGGTCACCGGCTACATCGGTTTCGACGCCACCGCCCCCAGCCTGCACGTCGGCAGCCTGATCCAGATCATGATGCTGCGTCGCCTGCAGCAGGGCGGCCACAAGCCGATCGTCCTGATGGGCGGCGGCACGACCAAGGTCGGCGACCCGACGGGCAAGGACGCCTCGCGGCCCCAGCTGACCGACGAGACCATCCAGTCCAACCTCGCCTCGATCCGCACCGTGTTCGAGAAATTCCTTACCTTCGGCGACGGCCCGACCGACGCGGTCATGGTCGATAACGACGAGTGGCTGTCGACCTACGGCTATGTCGAATTCCTGCGTGAATACGGCACGCATTTCACCGTTAACCGGATGCTTGCGTTCGACTCGGTCAAGCTGCGCCTCGAGCGCGAACAGCCGATGACCTTCCTCGAGTTCAACTACATGCTGATGCAGTCGGTGGACTTCCTCGAGCTGAACCGGAAGCGGGGCTGCACCCTGCAGATGGGCGGTTCGGACCAGTGGGGCAACATCGTCTCGGGCGTCGACCTGGTCCGCCGCGTGGATCAGAAGGCCGCCTTCGGCCTGACCACCCCCCTGCTGACCACCGCCTCGGGCGGCAAGATGGGCAAGACGGCCCAGGGCGCGGTCTGGCTCAATGCCGAACAGCTCAGCCCCTACGACTACTGGCAGTTCTGGCGCAACGTCGACGACGCCGACGTGGGCAAATTCCTGCGCCTGTTCACCGACCTGCCGCTGGACGAGATCGCCCGCCTTGAGGCCCTGCCCGGCGCCGGCATCAACGATGCCAAGAAGGCGCTGGCCGACGCGGCCACCACCATGCTGCACGGCGCCGACGCCGCCGCCCACGCGCGCGGCGCAGCAGAGGCCGCCTTCGAACAGGGCAAACTCTCCGCCGACCTGCCCACCGTCGAACTGCCACGCGACGAGGTCGTCGGCGCCATGATCGCCGCCGTCACCGCGCGCGCTGGCCTGACCGCCTCGAACGGCGAGGCGCGTCGTCTGGCGCAAGGCGGCGGCCTGCGCCTCAACGACGAGGTCATCGCCGACGGCGCCCGCCTGATCGAGACCGCTGACATCAACGCCGACGGCGTCTTCAAACTGGCCGCCGGCAAGAAGAAGATCGTCCTCGTCCGTCCCGTCTGAGAGCAAGCGATGACCGAAATCACCGAAGGTCAGCCGGCCCCCGCCTTCGACATGGCGACCAGCGACGGCGCCCGCGCCTCGTCCGCCGCCCTCGGCGGCAAGCCCTACGTCCTGTATTTCTACCCCAAGGCGGACACCCCCGGCTGCACCACCGAGGGCCAGGACTTCTCCGCCCTTGCCGACGACTTCGCCGCCGCCGGCGCGACCGTGATCGGCGTCTCTCGCGACCCGGTGAAGAAGCTCGACCGCTTCCGGGCCAAATACGACCTCAAGGTCGTCCTCGGTTCGGACGAGCCCGGCGACGTCACCGGGGCCTTCGGCGTCTGGGTCGAGAAGTCGCTTTACGGCCGCACCTATATGGGCATTGAGCGCGCCACCTTCCTGATCGACGGAACCGGCGTCGTTCGCCGCGTCTGGCGCAAGGTCAAGGTGAAGGGCCACGCGGCGGAAGTGCTGGACGCCGTCCGTTCACTCTGAGGACGGAGCGAATCTACACCCGGACAGATCTAACAGCGGACCCACAGATTCCTGGATACGCCTGAGAGGCGAAGAAGCCGGGCGAATACCGTCGAAGTTCGCGTGAAAGCCGGCCCGGATGGTTAACGGGTCATGAACAGACTTGTAACCAAGATGGAGTATGGCGCATAACCCCTGCCGTGCGTGGGGGCGTAGCGTAATGACTGAACAGACGACTGGCCGAAGGTCTCTGATGGGTCGATGGTTTCCGACCCGGTATGTGTATCTGCGGAACGGCGACGAGGTCCGCGCCTGGGCCCTGACCCCAGCTCGCCAGGCGCTCGGGGCCACGGCGGCCGCCCTGATCGGCGGCTGGTGCCTGATCGCCTCCGGCAGCTTCGCCTTTGATCTTTTCATGGAGAGCCAGTCAGACCGGACGGTCGCTCGCGCCCGGGCGGCCTCCGAGCGTCTCAACGCTGACCTGCAGGCCCGGCTGGACAGCGCCGTCGTGCGCATGACAGCGACGACCGGCTCCCTCGACGAAATGGCCCAGATGGTCGAGCGCCGGCACGCCGCACTGACCCGGGTCATGGGCATGTTCCAGGGCGTGGAGGGGGCCGAGACAGCCCTCACCCCTGCGCCCTCGCTTGACCCGGCAGAGCACACCCCCGTTCAGCGGATGCTGGCCGTGCGGATGGATCAGGAGCGGCTGATCGACCGGGCCGAGGACGTTGCCCACACACGCGCCGAGCGCCTCCGCCTCGCCTTTCGGCTCGCCGGATTGAACCCTTCCGCCTACGCGCCGCGGAACGGCGCGGGGCTCGGCGGCCCGCTTGTCGAGGCGCGCGACCCCCGCGCGCTGGCTGCTATCCTCGACGTCGACGAGGCTTTCGCCGTGCGCATCCGCAGCGCCGCCGACAACCTCTCCGATATGCGCCAGCTGGCCGACGCCGCCGAGGGTATGCCGTTCCATCGCCCGACGACGGCCCGCACCACCTCCGGCTTCGGCGTCCGCTTCGATCCGTTCAACAGCCGGCCGGCCCTGCACCAGGGTCAGGACTTCGCCGCGCCGCTCAACACCCCTATCCGGGCTCCCGCTCCCGGCATCGTATCTTTCGTCGGGGTCCGTTGAGGGTATGGCAACACCGTAGAGGTAGATCATGGGCGAGGTTTCAAGACGCGGTACGCCCACCTGAACTCCATGGCCGTTCGGCCCGGCCAGCGCATCGGCCTCGGTCAGAGGATCGGCGCCATGGGCACGACCGGACGCTCCACGGGCATTCACCTGCACTACGAAGTGTGGATGAACGGCCGCCCGCAAAACCCCGCCCGCTTCATGAGAGCCGGAGATCAACTTGTTCAACAAGACTAAGTCCCCCGCCCCGCAGCCCCGCTCGGACACCGGCTCGGCCATCCCGCCGCTGCCCGACCTGCCGACCCCGGGCGCACCCGGCCCGACGGCGGCCCCGGCCAGCCGCGGCGGTCCGTCGCCAGCCAGTTCGCGCGGCCTGTCGACCCTGTCGTCGGACCTGCAGTTCGACGGCAACATCTCCGGCGGCGGTGATCTGCAGATCGACGGCGCCATCAAGGGCGACGTGCGCGTCGGCCGGCTGATCGTCGGCGAGACCGGCGCGGTCGAGGGCGGCGTCTCGGCCGACTACGTCGAGGTTCGCGGCCGCATCGTCGGCGATGTCTCCGGCAAGCAGGTCAAGCTCATCGCCACCGCCTATGTCGACGGCGACATCACCGCCGAACAACTTTCGATCGACATCGGCGCCTACTTCCAGGGCCGCGTCCTGCAGGGCCGCCGCGAGGCGCCCGCCGCCGCGCCCAAGCCCTCGACCCCGGCCGCCAGCGCCACACCGCCCCACGGCGACGACCGCCCGCAGGTCATCGACATGAAGCCGGGGGCGTAGAAACTCTCCCTCCCCCTCGGGGGAGGGTCGTCGCGCAGCGACGGGGTGGGGGCGGCTCGTTTGAGCCGCCTTTTCCTTTGCGCGTTCGTTGAGTCGCCCCCACCCGGCTTCGCTGCGCTCAGCCACCCTCCCCGAACGGGGAGGGAGAACGCCGCCCTACTCCACCGTGCTCCCGCGCGTCTCGCCGACCCGCGCCGCCAGCGCCGCGCCCATGAAGGCGTCGAGGTCGCCGTCCAGCACCCCCTGCGTGTCGGACGTCTCGACGTGGGTTCGCAGGTCCTTGACCATCTGGTACGGCTGCAGGACGTAGGACCGGATCTGGTGGCCCCAGCCGATGTCGGTCTTGGCGTCGGCGAGGGCCTGCGCCGCCGCCTCCCGCTTCTGCAGCTCCAGCTCGTACAGCCGCGCACGGAGCATCTTCCACGCCTGCTCGCGGTTCTGGTGCTGTGACCGGCCGGCCTGGCAGGCCACCACTGTGTTGGTGGGCACATGGGTCAGGCGCACCGCCGAGTCGGTCTTGTTGATGTGCTGCCCGCCCGCGCCCGAGGCTCGATAGGTGTCGGTGCGCACATCGGCGGGGTTGATGTCGATTTCGATGGCGTCGTCCACCACCGGCGAGACCCCGATCGAGGCAAACGAGGTGTGCCTCTTCGCAGCGGCATCGTAGGGGCTGATGCGCACCAGCCTGTGCACGCCCGACTCCGACTTCAGCCAGCCATAGGCGTTCGGGCCCTTGATCAGGATGGTGGCGGACTTGATGCCGGCCTGTTCGCCGCCCTCCTCCGCCTCGACCTCAACCTCGTAGCCGTGGGCCTTCGCCCAGCGCGAATACATGCGCAGCAGCATGCCCGCCCAGTCGTTCGATTCGGTACCGCCGGCCCCGGAGTTGACCTCCAGATAGGCGTCGTTGCCGTCGGCCTCGCCGGACAGCAGGGCCTCCAACTCGGCCCGGGCGGCGCGATCCTTGATCGCCTTCAGCGAGGCGCGCGCCTCCTCCAGGGTGGCCTCGTCGCCCTCCTCGTCGGCCATGTCGGCCAGCATGACCCCGTCCTCGAGGCCCTGCTCCATCTCCTTGACGGCGTTGATCTGGCTCTCCAGCCGGGAGCGGTCGCGGCTGACGGCCTGGGCCTCGCCGGGGTTGTCCCACAGGCTCGGGTCCTCGACCCGGGCGTTCAGCTCATCGAGCTTTCGGACGGCGACATCCCAGTCAAAGACGCCTCCTGAGCAGAGCGACGCTCTGCTCGATGTCGGCCTTCATGGCCTCGACATCCGGTCTCATCGCAATCTCCGGCGATATTCAGCTGAGGCGCGGACATAGAGCGGTCCGGGCCGAAGGGAAAGGGAAAGGAGGTTCGGGGTCGGAGGTCGAGCGATGATCCGGCTGGCCCGCTCCTCGCTCCCCGACCCTAGTAGAGCCCGCTCAGATCCTCCGCCGGCTCCTTCTTGGCCGGAGGCGGCGTCGTCGGGGGCGGCGCGGGGGTTGGGGTTGACGGCGGCAGGCCCGCCGCCTCCTCGCGCTCGCGCCGGACCACGTCGTTGTAGTTCTGCGGCCCGGTCGGAACCTCGGGACGCGGCGCCTCCTCCTCGCGGCGGCGCTCGGTGCCGGGGCGGAAGGCCTCTTCGATGCCGTTGACGGTGCGGAACACGGCGCCGCGGGGCCGCACGAACGGCCGCGCCGGCCGCTTCTTCAGCGCCACCTGCATGAACTCGTTGAACACCGGCACCGGGCCGGTCGCCCCCGTCTCGCCCGAACCCAGCGGCCGGTTGTCGTCGAAGCCGATGAACACCCCGACCACGATGTCGGACGAGAAGCCGACGAACCAGGCTGAGCGGTACTCGTTGGTCGTGCCGGTCTTGCCGCCGACCCAGCGGCCGAGGCCGCGGGCGCTGGCGCCGGTGCCGCGCTGGACGACGCCCTCCAGCATCGAGCTGATCTGATAGGCGGTAATCGGGTCCAGCACTTGGGTGCCACGTGGCTCCAGCCGGGGCGATTCCTGACCGCTGAACGGCCGATCGCAGCCCGCGCAGTTGCGCTCGTCGGCGCGGAAGATGGTCTCGCCGTTGCGATCCTGGACCACCTCGATCAGATACGGATCGATCTTGCGCCCACCGTTGACGAAGGCGGCGTAGGCGGCGGTCAGGCGATAGGGCGTCGTCTCCCCCGCCCCGAGCGACACCGACAGGTTCGGCTGAAGCTTGTCCGACACGCCCATTTTCCGCGACAGGTCGACGATGTTGTTCATGCCCACCGCCTGGGCGAGGCGCACGGTCATTACGTTGCGCGACAGTTCCAGCCCGCGCCGCAGCGTCTGCGGTCCGTAGTACTGGCGGCTGTAGTTCTCCGGCGTCCAGCGCTCGCCGTTGCGCCCACCGGCGAAGCTGATCGGCGCGTCCAGTACGATTGAGGCCGGGGTGTAGTCCCCCTCCAGCGCCGCCGCATAGACGATCGGCTTGAACGCCGAGCCGGGCTGCCGCTCCGCCTGCGTCGCCCGGTTGAAGCTCGACAGGGCGTAGGAATACCCCCCGACCATGGCCAGCACCCGCCCGGAGTGCGGCTCGATGGCCACCAGCGCCCCGTTCACCGCCGGCACCTGCTTGAGGGCGAACTGGCCGCCGCTCGGCTCGACAAAGATCAGGTCGCCGCGCTTCAGCGGCTTGTTGGCGTTGGCCCAGGCGGCGTCGGCGCTGAGCAGCGCGCCCGTCGCCCCGTTTGCGGCCAGGCGCACCCGCACGGTATTGCCTGAGACGCTCTCCACCGCCGCTGCCCGCCACGCCCGCCGCTCGGGCGGCCGGGTCTGGTCCAGCGCCTTCTCCTGCCAGCCTTCGGCGAAGTCGGTCGTGCCCCAAGCCCCGCGCCAGCCGTGCCGGCGATCATAGCGCTCCAGCCCCTCCATCAGGGCGTCGCGCGCCGCCGACTGCAACTCGGGATCCAGGGTGGTGCGCATATAGTAGCCGCCGCGGTTGATCTCCTCGCGACCGAACTGGGCGATGGCCCGGCGCCGCGCCTCCTCGACGAAGAAGTCAGCGTCGGCGTATTGGGCCCGCCGCGGCGCGTCCTGGGTGACCAGTGGCCGGGCCAGGGCCGCGTTCAGCTCCGCCTCGGTGATGAAGCCGCTCTGCTCCATCTCGCCCAGCACCCAGTCGCGCCGGCCCTTGGCCGCTTCCGGATGCCGCTTGGGATGATAGTTGTTCGGCCCCTTGGGCAGAGCCGCCAGGAAGGCCGCCTCGTCCGGCGTCAGCTGGTCCAGCGACTTGCCGAAATAGTTGTAGGCCGCCGCCGCCACACCGTACGACCGGTAGCCGAGGAATATCTCGTTCAGATACAGTTCGAGTATCTGCGGCTTGGTCAGGGTTGCTTCCAGCCGGTTGGCGAGGATGGCTTCCTTGATCTTGCGGTTGACGCTGGTTTCGTTGGTCAGCAGCACGTTCTTGGCGACCTGCTGGGTGATGGTCGAGCCGCCCTCCAGCCGCCGCCCTGTGGCCGCGTTGAAGATGTTCTTGAACATGGCCCGGCCCAGGCCCGAGACGTCGACGCCGCCGTGGCTGAAGAAATTGCGGTCCTCGGCGGCGAGGAAGGCCTCGACCACCCCCTCCGGAATCTGCTCGTACGACACATAGATGCGCCGCTCGTCCGAGAACTCCCCGATCAGTGTCCCATCGCCGGCGTAGACCCGCGTCGCCGTCGCCGGCCGATAGTCGGCCAGTTCCGAGGCGTCGGGCAGGGCGTGGAACAGCCAGGCGGCGTAGATCGCCACGATCATCCCCACCAGCGCGATCGCGGCCAGCAGGCCGACGCCCGCCATCACGAACCAGCGTTCGGCAATCTTCACTTGGTACTCCGCATGACGCGCCCGGCCGGCAGGTTTAGCCCGCGTCGGCGCCCGCCGCCAGTGGGGCCGTCTCCCCCGCGACACGACGCGCCAGCTCCTGTCGCGCCGCGGCCACGACGTCGGCGTCCATGTCCCCCTGCCCCGCCATCCAGCGCAGATAGTCTTCCGGCGGCTCCGACCAAGGCCTGCCCCGGTGCTTCCCGAACGGTATCCGCTCCAGCCGCCGCGGCTCGCGAGTCCATTCCAGCATCTGCTCGACCGTCGCCTCCTTCAGCAGGTCGATCAGAATGTGCGCCGTCACCCAGGCGTCTGGCCCCGCCCGGTGAGCCGGATGCGCCAGCGACGGGTCCAGCCGGAGCCCCCGCCAGTAGCGCAGCACCTGGTTCGAGTGCCCCGGGGCCTGCGGCCACACCTGTTTCGCTGCCCGCACCGTACAGATCCACGGCAGCCCGCCGGTCGCCGTATCGGCGATGAACCCCCGCTCGAACCGTGCCGAATGGGCCACCATCACCTCCGCCGGCCCGGCCATCAGCATCTCGCGCAGCCGGTATTCGTCGCAGTGCGGATCGTCGTCGCAGAAGTCGTCCGGCGTCAGATGATGCACAGCCATGGCATGAAACGATATTTCGCCCCGGGGGCGGAACAGCCTGGAAACGGGCGGCAAGGCCCGCCATCCATCGTCTTCGCGCACGACGTCCACCACCCCGACCTCGATGATCTCCGAGGCCCGGTCTCCGCCAGTGGTTTCAAGATCGACGACACGAAGAATCATGGGCGGGGAGATGGGAGCTTTTCCGGCGAAGTGCGAGGGGCGGCCGCACCGTCATCCCCGGAGCTGGCCCGGGGATGACGGCCGGCACGGCGAGCCTTTCCGCTACTGCGCCGGACGGACTTCCAGCGGCAGCCCCAGGCTCTCCAGCTGCGGGCGAACCACCGACGCGTCTCCGACGACCACCCAGACGAACTGGTCCGGCTTGATGACCTGACGCGCGGCCTCGTCCAGCTGGGCGGCCGTCAGGGCGCGGGTCCGGCTGGCGAGAGTCTCCTGATAGTCGTCTGGACGTCCGTAGAGATCGTTGGACCGCAGCGCCGCCAGTATCTGCGCGGAGGTCTCGAAACCGCCAGCCAGCGAGCGGGTGTTGCCGTTGATCGTCCGCTCCAGCTCCTGCGGAGTGACCCCGTCCGTCTCCAGGAAGCGGTCGTACTGGGCGATCAGGGCCGCGACCGACTCGCCGGTCCGGTTGGCCTGCACCGGCGCGTTGACGATGTAGGGCACGCGGTGCTCCAGCGCGTTCACATTGCCCCGCACGCCGTAGGACCAGCCCTTGGTCTCACGGAGATCCGCGTTGATCCGCGACAGGAAGTCCGACCCCAGCGTGACGTTGGCCGCATTCAGGGTCAGCAGGTCGTCGGTGCCCGACAGCGGCAACACCGCGCCGCCATAGATCAGGGACTGCGGCGACTGCGGACGGTCGATCAGCACGATGCGGCTGGTCGAGGTCGGGACCGTCTCGCTGAACGCCTTCACGCCCTTGGGCGCGGACGGCGCGCGCCAGTCGCCGAAGGCGGCGTCCAGCTGCCGTCTGATTTCGCTCAGCGGCTGGTCGGACACGACGAAGATGGTCGCATTGTCCGGCCGTACCCAGGCGTCGTGTTCACTGACGAGATCGGCGCGGGTCAGGGCCGTGATCGTCGCCGCGTCGCCGGTGCCGGTGAACGACCGGCCATACGGGCTGTCGGGACCGTACAGCAGCGGCGGCAGGGCGCGGGCGGCCATGGCCCCCGGCTGGGTCGCCTCGCTGGCCAGCGAGGCCAGCCGTTGGGCCCGCAGACGCTCGACCTCCGACGGGGCGAAGGCGGGATTCCGCACCACATCCGACAACAGGGTCAGCGACGGCTCCAGATTGGCCGAAACGACCGACAGAGTGGCCGCGCTGCGGTCCATCGAGGCGCCCACGTTGATCGAGGCGCCCAGCCGTTCCTGCTCCTCCGCCAACTGATTGGCGTCGCGCGTCGTCGTGCCGTCGTCCATCAGGTCCAGCATCAGGCTATGGGCGCCCAGACGGTTGGCCCGGTCTGCCGCGTAGCCGGCGTCGAACTCCACCGCCACACGGGTCACGGGCACGGTGTCGACGTGGGCATAGACCACCTCCACCCCGTTCGACAGGGTGGCGCGCTCGACGTCCGGGAAGTCCAGATCTGACACGTCGCCGATCTCGGGAATCGGCGAGCGGGCGACGCGCTGGATTTCGGCGGCCGGGACCGGTGTGGCGCCCGACGGGGCGGCGGCGGCCTCCTCATAGGCTTCGCGCTCTCCGGGTGCGATCGTCAGGTCGAACACCGGACGCGTCAGCCAGCGCTGCATGGCGGCCGTGACCTCGGCCGGGGTGACCGACGCATAGGCGGCCAGCTCCTTCTTGTAGTGATCGGGATCGCCGGCATACAGCTGACCCTCGGCCAGCACATTGGCCTTGCCGTTGACCTGTTCCAGGCTCTGCACGCGGCCGGAGACATAGCGGGTGGCGACGCGGGCGACCTCTTCCTCGGTCGGCCCACGGGCGATGAAATCCGCGAGGATGGCGTCGAGGCGACGACCGACTTCGGCGGCGTCCTCGCCCGGCTTCACGTTCACCGAGATGTCGAAGATGCCGATGCGGTGGAAGTCAGACAGCGACGAGGACACGGACACGGCGCTCTGCTCGCCGCGCACCAGCTGGTTGTCCAGGCGCGAGGAGGCTAGGCCGCCCAGCACGGAGGCGGCGACCGACAGCGGCACCGCATCTTCGCTGAGCATGCCAGGCACGGCCCAACTGCGCGTCAGACGGGTGGTCGCCACGCGATCGTGCATGGTCTGCACGATCGGCGCGGGCAGCGTCGGCACATCGGCCTCTGCCGGCGTGTTGACGGGGCCACGCGGAATCGGCCCGAAGTAACGCTCCATCAGCGGGCGCGCAGTGGCTTCGTCAATATCGCCCGACAGGACCACGACAGCGTTGTTGGGGCCATAGTTGTCGCGGAACCAGTTGCGCACCGTCTCCAGGCTGGCGGCGTCTAGGTCAGCCATCGAGCCGATCGTCGAGTGGCGATAGGGGTGGCCTTCGGGGAAGAGCGCCTCCAGCTGCGCGTATTCGAACAGGCCATAGGGCTGGTTGTCGCCCTGACGCTTCTCGTTCTGGACCACGCCGCGCTGCAGATCGAGCACCTCTTGGCCGACCTCGCCCAGCAGATAACCCATCCGGTCGCTTTCGAGATACATCGCCTGCTCCAGCGCCGGCGTCGGCACCGTCTGGAAATAGTTGGTGCGATCGAACCAGGTCGTGCCGTTCAGGTTACTCGGCCCGAGGTTCCGCATCCGGCCCAGATAGCTGCCGGGGGCGTTCTCCGAGCCGCCGAACATCAGATGTTCGAACAGGTGGGCGAAGCCGGTCGACCCGGCGGGTTCGTCCTTGGAGCCCACATTGTACCAGACCGACAGCGCCACCACCGGGGCCTTGCGGTCCTCGTGCACGATCACCGTCAATCCGTTGTCCAGTGTGAACCGGCTCCACGGAATGTCGACTTCCGAAACCAGCTCGGCGACCGGCGCGGCGCGCAGCTCGGGAGCCTGCGGCGATGCCACGGCCGCCGGAGCAGCGGAGGTCTGCGCCAGAACAGGCGCAGCAGGAGCAATCGCGGCCAGAACGGCGGCGAGCGAGACGGAGCGAAGACGCATGGGGATCGGGGTCCTTTTCCTTGGGCGGAGGGACCTTACCCGACAGCTTCGTCCGCGCAATCGCCTGATTGGTGAACGCTACCGAGCTGCGAACAGGGCTTGTCCTTCCGACGCCGCAACACCGAGCCGGTCACAAGGGACAAGCTCAGTTCACCCCCGCCCCGCCGGCCGAGGCCATCTGCAGTTCGCCAGATGCCGGTTCACGGAAGTAGCGGTCGATGCCTTCGGCCACGGCCTGCATCAGCCTGCGGCGGGCGCGGGCGTCGTTGAGCAGGCGCTCGTCCTCGGGGTTGGTGATGAATCCCATCTCGAGCAGCACCGCCGGCACGTCGGGAGCCAGCAGAACGGCCAGGCCCGCGTCGCGGTGACTGCGCCGCAGCAGCGGATGGTCGGCGCTCTCCAGTTCACCCAGCAGCGTCCGCGCCAGCCGGGCCGAGCGGTTCTGGGTGGCGCGCTGGGTCATGTCCAGCAGGATGCGATCTACCGACGGATCGCGCCCCGGCAGGTTCAGGCTGCGCTGCCAGTTTTCGCCCCGGGTGAACTCGCGCACGGCCCGACCGGCGCCCTGTTCGGACAGGGTGTAGACGCTGGCGCCCCGTGTGGCCGGATCGGCCCCGGCGTCCGCGTGCAGCGAAATGAACAGGTCGGCGTCCGCCTGCCGGGCGATGGCGACGCGGCGGTACAGGTCGACATAGGCGTCGCTGTCGCGGGTCATCCGCACGCGGTAGCGGCCGGTCCTCTCCAGCGCCTGCTTAAGGGCCTGGGCGGCCGCGAGGGTGATCGCGCTCTCGCGGGAACCGGCGCCGCTGGCTCCCGGATCGCGCCCGCCATGGCCGGCGTCGATGAAGATCAGCGGCTTCTCCGCCGGCCGGGGCGCGGCGCGGCGTTCCACGGCCCGCGTCGGCGCGCGGCCGGTGGCCTTTAAATCGATGACGTAGCGATAGTGAGCGATCCCGTCGCCGGGTGGCAGCAGGAAGCGGCGCTCGATCTCGGCGCTGGTCGCCAGGTCCAGTTCGATGCGCGAGGCGGCCCCGGCGCCGGCGACCCGGAAGTCGCGCACCAGTCCCTGCCCCGTCCCGATGCGGCGCTCCGGAGGCGAAACGCCGGCGAGGTTCAGCACAACCCGGCCGTCATCGCCTGCCTGGATCACCTGTCCGCGCGAGGTGCGGTCCAGGTCAATGACCACCCGCGTCCGCTCGGCGTCGCCGCCGAAGCGCACGCGCAGGATTTCGCCCATGGCGCCGGACGCCAGTCCCCGCCCCGCCGCCAGCAGGGCGACGGCGAACACCAGCAGGCCCACGGCGGCGATAACCCGCTCGCGGACGCTCCACTGCGACAACCGGATACGCGACAGCCCGTGCATTCGACGGAAACCCACCTTCTTGGTTGCCGCCATCATGCCCCCACAGAGTCGCCAACCGGTTAAGGCGAGCGCGGCTTTCAATTCGAACAGGTCGTCCCTATGCTTGGTCCGCTCGCGAACGATCGCGTCCCCCGAACCTCGGGCCCGGACGCGCCCTCCTCGCGGCATGACTTTCACTGATCCGAGAGCCGGACGGGCCCGCCCGCCGATTCGACGACCGGGTCCGGGACCGCGCCCTACGACGGCGCGTCCGGGCCCAGGACCGTACTGAACCTTCATGGGCCACACCGCCTGCGCTCCCTTCCGGTTTGAACCGACCGACCTCGCCCCCGGCTCCGGCCGCGGCGACGGGATCGCGCACGCCTGCGCCCCCACTTCCATTCGGCGAGCCGCCTGCCCCCTTGGCGGGGATGGCCGGGCGCGCCAGAAAGCAATTCTCCATGTCAAAGACCATGTTGATCGACGCCGCCCACGCGGAGGAAACCCGCGTCGCGATCGTCGAGGGCCGTCAGATCGAGGAATTCGACTTTGAGTCCCGTTCGAAGCGCCAGCTTCGGGGCAACATCTATCTCGCCAAGGTCACCCGCGTAGAGCCCAGCCTGCAGGCCGCCTTCGTCGAATACGGCGGTAACCGCCACGGCTTCCTGGCCTTCAACGAAATCCACCCGGATTATTATCAGATCCCCGTCGCTGACCGCGAGGCCATCATGGCCGAGGCGCCGTCGGACGAGGACGAGCACGACGATCTCGGCCGCGAGAGCGCCGACGACGAGGCCGAAGGCGGCATGGCCGAGGAAGAGCGCCTCAAGCGCCGCCTGATGCGCCGCTACAAGATTCAGGACGTCATCAAGCGCCGCCAGGTCATGCTCGTCCAGGTCGTCAAGGACGAGCGCGGCGGCAAGGGCGCGGCCCTGACTACCTGGCTGTCGCTGGCCGGCCGCTACTGCGTGCTGATGCCCAACACCGGCAAGGGCGGCGGCATCTCGCGCAAGATCACCCAGGCCACCGACCGCAAGCGGCTCAAGGCGGCCGCCGCCTCACTGGATGTGCCGCGCGGCATGGGGCTGATCATCCGCACCGCTGGCGCCAAACGGACCAAGGCAGAGATCAAGCGGGATTACGAGTATCTGCTCCGCCTCTGGGAGACGATCCGCGAAACCACCCTGGCCTCCAACGCCCCCTCGCTGATCTATGAGGAAGAGAACCTCGTCCGCCGCGCCGTACGCGACATGTTCGACAAGGATTTCGACGGCATTCAGGTCGAGGGCGTCGAAGGCTTCCGCGAGGCCCGCGACTTCATGCGCGTGCTGATGCCCTCGCAGTCGAAGAAGGTGCACCTGTACCAGGGGGCGCGCCCGCTGTTCGCCTCCAACGGCATCGAGGAGATGCTGACCCAGATCCACCAGCCGACCGTGCCGCTGAAGTCGGGCGGCTATCTGGTCATCAACCAGACCGAGGCCCTGGTCGCCATCGACGTCAACTCCGGCCGCGCCACCAAGGAACGCAACGTCGAGGCCACCGCCTTCAAGACCAACATGGAGGCCGCCGTCGAGGCCGCCCGCCAACTGCGCCTGCGCGACCTCGCCGGCCTGATCGTCATCGACTTCATCGACATGGACGAGTCGAAGAACAACCGGGCGGTCGAGAAGGCGCTGAAGGACGCGCTGGCCAAGGACCGGGCCCGCATCCAGATGGGCCGCATCTCGGGCTTCGGCCTGATGGAGATCAGCCGCCAGCGCCGACGTCTCGGCGTCATCGAGGGCGCCACCGAGGTCTGCCAGCATTGCCAGGGAGCCGGCCGCATCCGCTCGGCCGAGAGCGCCGCCCTGATGACCCTGCGCGGCGTCGACATCGAGGCCGGCCGCAACGGCGCCGGAGCGGTCAACCTGCGCGTCTGCACGGCGGTGGCGCTGTACATTCTGAACCACAAGCGGGAGTACCTTCAGAGCCTGCTGACCCGCCGCGGCCTGAGCGTGATCATCCAGATCGACGACAGCCTCGCCCAGGGCGAGCACACCATCGACCGCATCGAGACCAACGAGGACTTCACTCCCCCCGAGGGCGCCGAGGTCGTCATCGACCTGGATGACGGCTTCGACGACAGCGCCTTCGCCGACGAAGAGGCCGAGGAAGACGAGTTCATCGATGACGTCGAGGACGAGGACGAGGACGCCCTCGGCGACGACGCGGACGGCGAACGGAGCGAGCGCGGCGATGGCGAGCGGGGCCGCGGCCGCGGTCGCCGCCGGCGCGGCGGCCGCCGTGAGGACGGGGAGGGAGCGGCCAGCGAAGCCGCGGTCGCCCCCGCCGGCGAGGACGACGACGACAGCGAAGCCGGTCGCCGGCGTCGGCGCGGCCGTCGCGGCGGACGGCGCGTGCGGGAAGACGGCGGCGAGCGCGACGCCTTCTTCTGGGTCCGCGGCCGCACGCCGTCGCTGGAAGATCCCTACGTCTGGTTCGATCCCCTCAACCCCGGCGCAGCCGCGCCGCGTCCGGCCGCCGAGGCCGACGGCGCCGAACCCGGTCGCGACCGTGTCGAGGCCGAGGGCGGCGAGACCGGCGAACGGACCGGACGCTCGCGCCGCCGTCGCGGCCGGGGCCGGGGCCGGGATCGCGCCGACCGCGACCTGACCGCCGAAACCACGCCCGAAGCCCGGGCCGCCAGCGAGGGCATGACGCTGGACGTCTCGCCGGATGCCCCGGCGGCCGTGGCGATCGACAGCGAGGCGGAAGCCCCCGCCCCGGCCCCCGTCGAAGAACCCAAGCGCCGCCGCGTGCGCCGCAAGGTCACCGCCGAGGCCGCTCCGGAGATCGAAGCCCCGCAAGTCGAGACGGCCGAAGCGCCGGCGTCCGGGCCTATCGCTGCGCCGGAAGCGGCGGTAGAATCGGCTCCCGAGCCCGAGCCTCAGCCGGCGCCGGTTGCGGAATCCCCGGAGCCCGCCGCGGCCGAGGTCGACGTGGCCGCCATCATCGCCGAGGATCCGAACCAGATCGTCGCACCGCCCGAGAAGCCCAAGCGGGGGTGGTGGCGCCGTTGAATGGCCGCGATTAGATAGTGAGGATCGGGGCGGGGGCGTTCGACGGTATCGGGAGTACGCCATGAGTTGGCTGACCAGACACGCCGCCCGCTTCATCGGGGCCGCCGCCGCCGCCGGCTTGCTGCTGTCGGCCGCCGCGCCGGCCGCGGCCCAGAGCCGAAGCGCGATCCGCGACACCGAGATCGAGACCATCATCCACGAATGGTCTGATCCGGTGTTCACCGGAATGGGACTGGAGCCGTCCGAGGTCGAAATCCTGCTGATCAATGACGCCGACCTGAACGCCTTCGCCACGCGCGGCCGGATCATGGGCCTGAACACCGGCCTGATCCTGAAGACCCGCAGTCCGAACGAACTGCTGGGCGTCATCGCGCACGAGGCCGGTCATATCCGCAACCGCCACACCCTGCGCGACGGGGCGCAGGACGCCGGCATGCAGCCGATGCTGATGACGATGGCGCTCGGCGCCCTCGCGATCGCCGCGGGGGCTCCCGACGCCGGCGCCGTCCTGCTGGGCAACAGCCAGTATTTCGGCACCCTCAGCGCTCTGCGCTACATGACCCACCAGGAAGGCGAGGCCGACAACACCGGCGCCCGCGCACTCGAAGCCGCCGGCGAGTCGGGCCGCGGCCTCGTCACATTCTTCGAGAATTTCCGCTCGCAGGAGGTGTTTTCGGACGCCCGCCGCTTCCCTTATTTCCGTAGCCATCCGCTGTCGTCCGACCGGATCGAGAACCTGCGCCGCTTCGTCTCCGAACAGCCCAGCTATGCCCGCCGCGACAGCCCCGAGCGGATGGCGCAGCATGCGCTGATCCTGGCGAAAATTCACGCCTTCATGGATCACCCGCGCGAGACCCTTCGCGGCTATCCGGAGACCGACACCGCCCTGCCCGCGCGCTACGCCCGGGCTATCGCCTGGTACCGCGATGGCCAGACAGACCGGGCCCTTTCGGCGGTCGACGCCCTTCTCGCCGAACAGCCGGAGAATGCTTACTTCTGGGAGTTGAAGGGCCAGATCCTGTTTGAAGAAGGTCGGCCCGAGGAAGCCATCGGCGCACACCAGCGATCGGTCGAACTCATGCCGGACGCTCCCCTGCTGCGCATCAATCTGGGTCACGCCCTGATCGAGACCCGGGATCCCGCCAAGCTGGACGCCGCCGTCGAAAACCTGAAGCGGGCTACGGCGCTCGAGAGGGACAACAGCATGGCCTGGCGTCTGCTGGCCCAGGCCTATGACAGCCAGGGCCAGGAGGGTGAAGCCCGCCTGGCCTCGGCCGAGATGTATTTCGCCGCCGGATCCGAACGTCAGGCTACCCAGTTCGCCCTGCGCGCCCGCGACATGCTGGAGCCTGGCTCCGACGCATGGATCCGGGCCATGGACATCGTCTTTGCTTCGGGCGCCACCCAGCAAGACGTCGACAACCTCGACCGTCGCAACGAACGTCGCCGCCCCGCCGTCATCCCCGCCGGCTGACCCATCCCGCTCAGAGAGCCCGAATGACCGATACGCCCGACCCCAAGCCCGCGCCTGGCCTGGCCCAACGCCTGCTGTCGGGGGGGCGTTCGGGCATCCTCGCCCTGATGGTGTCGGTCGTGGCCCTTATCATCGCGATCGCGCCCTATGCGACAGGGACCGACTTCGGATCGCGCGTGAAGGCGTATCTGATCCAGAACCCTGAGGTGCTGCAGGAAGTCAGCGTTGCGCTCGACCAGAAGGCCCAGCAGCAGCAGATCGTGGACAACCGCCAGAAGACAGCCGAGATCACGGCGCGCGCGGCGGCCAATCCGAACCTGCTGACCGTCGACAGCCGCGACGCCGCCTTCGGCCCGACCGACGCCACGGTCACCGTCATCGAGTATTTCGACTTCCGCTGCCCGGGTTGCAAGGCGACCGCGCCGGAGGTGCTGCGCATGATGCAGGCCCACCCCGACGTGCGCTTCGTGTTCAAGGAATGGCCGATCCTCGACGGCCCCAGCAACGGCGTATCCCACTACGCCGCCCGCGCCGCCCAGGCTGCGCACCGCCAGGGCAAGTATCTGCCCGTCTTTCAGGACCTGATGGCCGAACCGGCGCTGTCGGAGACGGCGATCGACCGAATCCTGGAGGCCAATGGCGTATCCCTGTCCGAGGCGGAGGCGGCCATGTCCAGCCCTGAGCTCGCCCGCCACATGGCCGACATGCAGACCTCGGCCATGGCCCTGGGTCTGGTCGGCACCCCGACCTTCTTCGTGAACGGCACGGCCATGGAATCGATCGAACCAGCCGCGCTCGAGCGGGCGATCCGCGAGGCCAAGGCGGGCTAGCCTCAGGCCAGCTTCAGGCTCATCGCGCCGCCCACCCATTCGATCCGCGACCGGCGCTCGGCCTCGGCCGCCGCCGCGGAGTTCCCGAGCGCGGTCTCGGCTCGGGACAGGACGAAATGGCTGTACGGGTCGTTCGGCCAGTCGTTCAGCAGTTCCAGCACCTTGGCGCGAGCTCCTGACGCGTCGCCCGAAGCCAGCATGGCGGCGGCCAGGCTTCGCCGCGTCGGGTACCAGATCACCGGCGGATCGCCGCCCTCCTCGCCCTTGCCCTGCAGCTCCGCTGCCCGGCCGAAGGCTTCCAGCGCCGCGCCATGGTCGCCCTCGATCATCGCCGCCCGGCCCTCGAGCACCCGTTGGGACAGTTCGGTGAAGTCGCGGCGGCGCTCCTGCATCGGACCCGCGGCGAACGACGCATCCTCGCGCAGCTCGGCGATGGCGGCGGCCTCGGCCCGCACCGCCTCCGCGTCGCCCGTTCGCGCCGCGGCCTCGCCCCGGGCGTAACGCCAGCTGATCCTCAGCATGGGATGACTGGCGGGCGGCTCCTTCAGCGCCGCGACCCGCTCCGCGTCGGCGAAACGGCCGTAGATCGCATAGGCGTTGTTGGCCGTCATCTGACGCCACAGATTGTCGGCCGGAATGTCCGGAAAAACGGTCAGGAACCAGTCGGCCAGCTTCAGGCCCTCGACGTCACCGCCGGCCATCAGCGCCCCGCCCATGCCGAAATGGATGTTGTGCCCGTGCAGCGGCATGCCGGGCACCCCGCCCGGCGGCCGCGCCAGCGCGTCATAGCGGCGGTCCAGCCCCACCGCGGCGACATTGGACATCATCGCGTCCCTGTATCGGCCGACCCGATAGAAGGTGTGCGACGGCATGTGCACCAGATGACTCGCCCCCGGCGCCAGCGCCGCCAGCCGCTCCCCGTACGGAATGGCCTTGTGCGGGTCGTCGGACCATTCGGTCAGGTGGATGTAGAGGTGGATGGCGCCCGGATCGTCGGGGGCGTGCGCCAGCGTCTGTTCGAGGATCGCCATGGCCCGCGTGATTCCGGGATCGGCGGCTTTGCCGTCGTCGTCCCACCACTCGTCGGCCTTCAGCATCCAGGCGTCGGCGGTGATGGCCGCGACGGTGACATCGCCGGGATTACGCCGGGCGATCCGGTCCATGGCGGTGGCGAAGCGGCTGGATCGGGAATTCTCCCGGCCTGAATACCGCTGCACGAGGGCGTCGATCATCTGGCGCTGCATCGGCGTGGCCCGGCGGGCCATCCTGCGAGCGTCGCGGGCGGCCTTCAGCGCCGCGAGCCGGGTCTCGTCGCTTCCGCCTCCGCCGTTCAGGTTGGGCCCGATCGCCCACGCCTCCCCCCATGCGCACATCGCGCACGTCGGGTCGAGCAGCCGCGCCTTGCGGAACGCGCGGACGGACTCATTGTGCTCGAAAGCCCAGCGCAGGCGGACCCCGTGGTTGAACCAGGCCTGGGCCTCCGGGTCGGTCGTGGCGATCTCGAAGCCGCCCGTCCCGAAGCCGTCGACCATGACCATGTCGGCGACCGGCGTCCCCGCCTCGTCATTCGAAGCGGGCGGACCGCAGACCTGCGGCCGCTCGATCAGGTCCCGCACCGCCCGGTCCGCCGTGGCGTCGGCGACCGCCGAGGGGCCGATCATGATCGCAGCCATGGCCACGCCGCACATCAGGAGGCCGCGCATTCCGGAGTTCTCCCCTGTCCCCAGCCGATAGTGACCGAACCACAGGGCGAGGCCAAGCGGCGCTTCTCCCGCCCGGCGGATCAGCCCATAGTTCCGCGTCCATGCCCATTCGCCGCCTCCCGCCCGAGACCGTCAACCGCATCGCCGCCGGCGAGGTGGTCGAACGCCCGGCCAGCGCCATCAAGGAGCTGGTCGAGAACGCCCTCGACGCCGGCGCAACCCGCATCGAAATCCAGGCCGACGGCGGCGGCCTCAGTCGCATCCTCATCGCCGACGACGGTCACGGCATGGCCCCGGACCAGCTGGCCTTGGCGGTGGAGCGCCACGCCACTTCCAAGCTCGAGCCCGACGACGCCGGCGACGTGGACCTGCTGCGCATCTCGACCCTCGGCTTCCGCGGCGAGGCCCTGCCCTCCATCGGCTCCGTAGCCCGCCTGACCATCACCAGCCGCGCCCGCCCGGAGAACGGTGAAAGTCCCGGCGACGCCCACAGCATCGCCGTCGAGGGCGGCGACCAGCGCCCGGTCGCCCCCGCCGGCTTCCCCGGCCCGCACGGCGCCCGCGTCGAGGTGCGCGACCTGTTCTACGCCACCCCCGCCCGGCTCAAGTTCATGAAGTCGGAACGGGCCGAGGCCATGGCCATCTCGGAGGAGATCAAGCGTCAGGCCATGGCTCACGAGGCGGTGGCCTTCACCCTCGACCTCGACGGCCGCACCACACTGCGCCTGCCGGCCGAACACCCGGGCGACCACGGCCGGCTGAAGCGGCTGGCGGCCCTGCTCGGCCGCGATTTCGAGGCCAACGCCCTGCTGATCGACCAGTCACGCGACGGCGTCCGCCTGACCGGCTATGCGGGCCTCCCCACGTACAGCCGGGGCAACGCCGGCCACCAATATCTGTTCGTCAACGGCCGGCCGGTGAAGGACCGCCTGCTGCAAGGCGCCCTGCGCGGCGCCTATGCCGACTTCCTCGCCCGTGACCGGCATCCGGCCGCCGTGCTGTTCCTCGAGGTCGACCCGCTCTACGTCGACGTCAACGTCCACCCGGCCAAGGCCGAGGTCCGCTTCCGCGATCCGCAGCTGGTGCGCGGCCTGATCGTGGGAGCCCTGCGCCACGCCCTCGCCGGCGCCGGCCACCGAGCCTCCACCACCGTCGCCGCCGACGCCCTGGCCGGCTTCCGTCCGCACTCGGGCGCCGCCTTCAGCCCCTCCTCGCCTTCCGCGCAGGGCTGGAGCGGCTGGCAGGGGTGGGCCGGCTCGGCCGCCGCCGCCGCGCAGGTTCTCCCCGGCCTCAACGAACGCTCGGCTCGGGTCGAGAACGGGCCGATTCCGGGTGGGGAATTCGAAGACGGAATCGCGGAGAATTCGACGACCCCGAACGGTGAAATCGAGGACTTGCGAGACTATCCGCTGGGCGCCGCCCGCGCCCAGCTGCACGGCACCTACATCGTCGCCCAGACCCGCGACGGCCTCGTCGTCGTCGACCAGCACGCCGCCCACGAACGCCTCGTCTACGAGCGGATGAAGGTGCAGATGGCCGCCGGCTCGGTCACCCGTCAGGCCCTGCTGACGCCCGAGGTGGTCGAGCTCGCCCCGGCCGAGGCCGAGCGCGTCTCGGCCCGCGTCGACGAACTGGCCGAGCTGGGCCTGATCGTCGAGCCGTTCGGCGCCGGCGCGGTGCTGGTGCGCGAGACCCCCGCCCTGCTCGGCGACACAGACGTCCAGGGCCTGATCCGGGACATCGCTGACGACCTCGCCGAGCACGGCGCGGCCCTCGCCCTGTCGGAGCGTCTCGGCGAGGTGTGCGGAACCATGGCCTGCCACGGCAGCGTCCGCGCCGGCCGCGTCCTCTCCGCGCCCGAGATGAACGCCCTGCTCCGCCAGATGGAGGCCACGCCCCACTCCGGCCAGTGCAACCACGGCCGCCCGACCTATGTCGAGCTCAAGCTGGCCGACCTCGAAAAGCTGTTCGGACGGCGATGAAGGCGGTCCTCTTCGTCTGCCTCGGCAACATCTGTCGCTCGCCGCTGGCCGAGGGGGCGCTGCGGGCCGAGGCCGAGCGGCTCGGCCTCGACCTGATCGTCGACTCCGCCGGCACGGGCGACTGGCACTCGGGCGAGCCGCCGGACGAGCGGGCCCAGCGGACGGCGCTGCGCAACGGCGTCGACATCTCGGCCCTGCGCGCGCGGCAGGTCCGCGTCGCCGACTTCCACCGCTTCCATCACGTGATCGCCCTCGACCACGACAACCTGTCGAACCTGCGCAAGCTCGCCCCGCCCGACGCCACGGCCGAGCTCAGCCTGCTGCTGGATCACGTCGAGGGCCGCGCCGGACATGCCGTGGCGGACCCCTGGTTCGGCGATGAGGCCGGCTTCGACGTCACCTGGACCGAGGTGACAGCCGCCGCCCGCGCCCTCGCCACCCGCCTGCGCGCCGAGCGCTAGAGCGTCAGCGCCTCGACCACGCTCCCGGCGCGGCCGCCGGACACCACCTCGCCGCCGGCGATGGCGTAGACAACGCCGTCGACCGCCGCCGCCGCCAGCCCGTGCCGCGGCGTGCGCATGTCCGGTCCCCGCTCCCAGCCATCCTTCGCCGGGTCGTAGATCCAGTTCTCCGGGAACACCCCGCCGCCGCCGCCGCGCTGAAACCACTCGCCGCCGAAGGCCACCAGCCGGCCGGCCGCCACGGCCATGGCCAAGCCGCCGCCGACCTGCTGGCCGGTGGGCGAAGGCGGGATCGGCGCCAGGGTGTCCCAGCGGTCCGCCACCGGGTCGTAGCGATCCAGCCGCCCCGTGCCGCCGCCGCCCACGGTCCGCCCGCCCGCGACCCAGATCGCCCCGTCCAGAACCGCCGCCGCCGCGCTGTTCCGCGCCATCGGGCAGGGCCGCGCGGTTTCCCAGCCGGACGCCCCCGGCACGAGGACGAGATGCCGATCCGTGTCGGCCTGGTCGTTCCAGCCGCCGTTGGCCTCGCCGCCCGGCGTGCGGCCGGTGATCAGGTGCAGGGTCTCGCCGAAGCCGACACCGACGGCTTCCGCCTGCGGCGACAGCAGCGGCGCAACCTCCCGCCAAGCCCCGTCGTCCAGCCTCCAGGCCGTAGTCGTGTTGGTCCACTCCCCCGCCTCGGAGCGGGCGTAGCCGCCGACGGCGTAAAGGTCGGAGTCCGTGGCGATCAGCATCGGGTGGTGGCGCGGCGCCGGCAGGCTCGGCCCCGACGTCCAGTGGTCCGCCGCTGGATCGTAGAAGGCGACCCGGTCCTCGATGTGCAGCGGCTGGCCCGGACGGGAAACCAACCCACCGCCCGTCACGATCCGCCCGCCGCGGACCGCGGCGTAGATCTCCTGCACCGGCCACGGCAGCGCGGCCCTCGCACTCCAGCCTGCCTCCGCCTCTTGCGCGCAGGCGGTGAACGGGACCGCGACCGAGGCTCCGGCGGCGGCGAGGAAGGCGCGGCGATCGAGCGTGTTCATGCCGACAGCTTGGCGCGAAATCCGCGCCTGCGCCAGACGCCGCTCAGGCCGGCGGCTTGACCCTCAGAAACAGCACCCGCGCGGCCCCATAGTCGCGCGCGTCCAGCCGCTGATAGCCCGGCGTGTCGATCTCGGGCTCGTCCGAACCGCGCTCGAACACAACCGCGGCGCCTGGCTTCAGCCAGTTGCCCTCCAGCAGCCGGGCCAAGGTCTGCTCCCCCAGCCCCTTGCGATACGGCGGATCGAGAAAGGCCAGATCAAAGGCCTCGCCATCCGACCCCGGTCGCATCCCCAGGTCCACGGCGCTGCGCCGATGCACCCGGGTCCGCCCCATCACGCCATAGGCGTCGGCGTTCTCGCGGATCGCCCCGCGCGCATCCTCGTCGGTCTCCACGAACAGGCAGAAGGCCGCGCCCCGGCTGATCGCCTCGAAGCCCAGCGCCCCCGACCCCGCATAGACATCCATCACCCGCGCGTCCTGCAGCCCCTCGGCCCAGGCGGCATGCTCCAGCACGTTGAACAACGCCTGCCGCACCCGGTCCGAGGTCGGGCGCGTGCCCTGTCCTTCCGGCGCCACGATGGCCCGGCCCTTCAGCGATCCGGCGACAATTCTCATGACGGAAGCCTCTGGACCGGAAGGGGACGCGGATGCAACGTTCGCGTCATGGTCCTCTCCCTCAAGGCCGGGTTCGCGGATGCCGTCACGCAGGCGACAGGGTCGCCAATGACCACGCCGCTCGCTTCCAGACGGCCGTGGCTGAAGCTGGCCATCTTCGTGCCCGTCGCCTTCCTGTCGGTGCTGGCGACGACGGTGGTTCTGGCCATCATCGCTCTGCTGGTTCCCGCGCTGGGCGACCGGGTGGAGGCCCTCGGCGAGCGGGTGGAAGACACCCCCCTCCGTCTGCTTGAGGACAGCATCCAGACCCTCATTTTCGGCGTCGGGGTCAGCTGTATCGCGCTCAGCCTGCTGGCCGCCGCGGCCCTGATCTGGCGCCGTCGGTTCACGGACTTCCTCTGGCCGGGCCGGCGTTTCGACCTGAAGCTGTTCGGCGTCGGCTTCCTGCTGATGACCGCAATCTCCGTCATGTGGGTTCCTGTCGAGCTCGCGATGGGCAGCGAATGGCGACCGCCCGTGTTCGACCCCTACTACGTCGAGCACACGCGCCTTCTCTACGCGGCGGTCATGGTCGGAGCCGTGCTGGCGGGAGCGGCGGCCGAAGAGGTGATGTTTCGCGGCGTCCTGCTGCGCGTGACCGGCCTGCTGACGCGCCATGCGCTCCCGCTCTGCCTGGTCAATGGCCTGCTGTTCTCGGCTATCCACCTGGACCCCGATCCGGTCGCCTTTGTCGCGCGAACCATTTCTGGCATGGGCTGGACATGGGCGGCCTTGCGCCTCGGCGGGCTGGAGTTCGCCATCGGGGGTCACTTCGCCAACAACTTCTTCATCGGCCTGTTCTGGTCGCCGTTCTCCACGGGCGCAGTGGAGATGCAGCAGTCGCCGTGGACCAACGTCATCCCCCAATTGATCACTACGACGATCGTGCTGATCACGATCGAGTGGCTGGCGCGTCGCCGCGGCGGCCGGCCGGAGATTCTACCGGCGCGGACCGCCGCCTGATCCTCCAGGCCGAGGCTTGCCCTTGAAAGGCGAGCCGCCGGGCTTCGCCCCGAACGACCGCTTGGCGCCGCCCTTGTCGTCGGGCCGGCCCGAGGCCGAACGGGGGCCGCTCCTAGTCGCGGGACGCCGGTCATCGATGAACTGGTCCTCGCGCGGCTTGAAGGCGCGCTTCGGCCGGTCGCCGCCCGCCGCCTCGCCCTCGGGCCGGGCGCGCGGCGTGAAATTCTTCTTCGGATGCTCGAACTTCGGCGTCGCCTTCGCCCAGCCCGGCTTCTTCTGCGGCCGCGCGGCCCGTTCGGCGGCGGCGTCGGCCGCAGCTCCGGCGGCGCGGACCCGGCTCGGCTTGCGCGACGGGTCCGAAATGGCCGAGCCCGAGGCGCCCTTGTGGATCGGGGTCGAGATGCGCCGTCCCGGGATCGGCGCCGGTGTCGCCACCGTATTGCCGGTCGGCAGGTTCTCGGGCCGGATATGCTCGGCCAGCAGTTCGCGGATCACCCGCGGCCCCACCTCCTCGACCGACCCCGTCGGCAGCGTCCCCAGCTGGAACGGCCCATAGGCCAGGCGGATCAGCCGGTTCACGGTCAGTCCGAGATGCTCCAGCACCTTGCGGACCTCGCGATTTTTGCCCTCGGTGATCGAGACGCTGATCCACAGGTTGGCGGGCCCTCGCCCGTCGCCTTCCGTCTCCTTCGCCTTGTCGAGCGTCGCCTCGATCGGCCCGTAGCGGACGCCGTCGACCGTCACCCCGTCCTTCAACGTATCCAGCTGCAGCTGGCTGACCCGCCCCCGGGCCCGCGCCCGGTACTGGCGCACCAGTTCCGTCGACGGCAGCTCCAGCGCCCGGCTCAGCTCGCCGTCGTTGGTCAGCAGCAGCAGGCCCTCGGTGTTGAGGTCCAGCCTGCCGACCGAAATCACCCGCGGCAGGCCGCTGGGCAGGGCGTCGAACACCGTCGGCCGCCCGGCCGGGTCGGTGTGCGAGGTCAGCAGGCCGGCGGGCTTATGATAGCGCCACACCCGCGTCGCCTGGGCCGAGCCGATCGGCTTGCCATCGACCGTGATGACGTCGTCGCGCGTCACCAGGGTCGCAGGCGTGTCGAGGATCTTGCCGTTGACCGCCACCTTGCCCAGACCGATCAGCCGCTCGACCTCGCGGCGCGAGGCGATGCCGGCCCGGGCCATGGCCTTGGCGATGCGCTCCGAGCGCTTCGGACCCTCGTCGGTTTTGGCCCCGGGCTTGCCGTCCTTGCCGCCCGCCTTGTTGAACGGCTTGCCGCCGGCCTTGGCGAGAGATTTCCCGCCCTTCGGCGGGCCCCGCTCGTCGGCGCCCTCGGCGCGTTTGACATAGGGTTTGCGGGGGCCGTCGCGGTCGCCGTCTTGACGCGGGCGCGGCTTCTTGTCGTTGTCTCGGGGATGGCTGGCCATGATGAGCGGTTCATGCACATGGCCTTGGCCTGTGCGCAAGCGGCGGCGGACGCGGGAGAGACTCCCGTGGGCTGCATCATCGTCGATGAATCGACCGGCGAGGTCGTCTCGGAGGGCCGCAACGGTCCGATCGGAGCCCACGATCCCACAGCCCACGCCGAGATCGTGGCACTGCGCGCCGCCGCCGCCGGGCTCCAAAACTACCGCCTCACCGGCCTGACCCTCTATGTCACGCTTGAGCCCTGCGCCATGTGCGCCGGAGCGATCAGCCACGCCCGCATCGGTCGCGTCGTCTGGGGCGCCGACGATCCCAAGGGTGGCGCCGTCGCCCACGGTCCGCGCTTTTTCGAGCAACCGACCTGCCACTGGCGGCCGAAAACCACCGGCGGCGTCCTGGCCGGTCAGGGCGCGGAGTTGCTGCGAGACTTCTTCCGGGCCCGGCGCAAGGGAACAGCCGCTTGACCGGCGCGTTCGGGCATTCGTCTGTATTGCAAGGCTTGTCTGCATGCGCTTAACGCCCGCCGCTATCGCGGCCGCCCTGCTCCTGACCGCGTGCGGCGGTCCCGACCCCGCTGACGGGCCAACGGACGGCGAAGCTGTCCGTGAGCGGGCCGAGACGGCCCAGACCGCCCGCCGCCGCACCGGAGCCGAAATCCAGCAACGGGCGCTAAACCGCGTCATCCGCTCCAGCTACTTGTGCAACAACGGCGAGCGCCTGACGGTCGACTTCGACAATCCACGGCAGATGGCCACGGTCCGCAATTCCACAGGCAAGGCCGTTGACCTGCATCAGGAGCAGGCAGGTTCCGGGCTGTGGTATCGCGCCTCGGGCTATGAGCTGCGCGGCGAAGGCGCCATGGCCGTGTGGACGGCCGACGGCCGCCAGCCGACTGACTGCCGGGCCGTGGACTAGCCGAACGCGGCCAGCCGCGCGTCCAGCCTGTCCCGCACCTCGGGCCAGTCTTCATCGGTGACCGCGAACATCACGGTGTCGCGCACCCGACCCGTATGGGTGATCTTGTGCCGGCGCAGCACGGCCTCGCGCACCGCGCCGAGCCGGGCGATGGCCGCTTGGCTGTGCACGTTGATCGCGTCGGTGATGATCTCGACCCGCACGATGCCGCTGTCGAACGCATGCTGCAGCAACAGCCGCTTGCTGGCCGGGTTGACCACGCCGCCCCGCGCCTCCGGGTGGTAGAAGGTCGAGCCCAGCTCCACCCGCCGGTGCTGCGGAAACAGGTCATGCAGGCTGCTGGTCCCGACGATCCGGCCGTCCTCGACCCTTCGCACCGCATAGGGCGTGTCCCGCCCGGCGGCTAACCGCTCCATGAAGCCATCCCACCACGGGTCGAAATTCTCGCCGTACGCCGTCGAGACCATGATCGACACGGCTCCAGCCGCACCCAACGGTTCTCGAGTACGGCCGGCTCAATCCTCATCCGCCCGCGATCTCCCGCTCGAGGAAGGCGGTCACCGCCCCCGCATCGACATCCCTGGCCACGAAGGCGTCACCGATGCCTCGAGCGAGGATGAGGGTCAGCCGCCCGCCCTCGGCCTTCTTGTCCCCGGCCATCCGCTTCACCAGCGCCCGCGCCTTCAACGTCCCCGCCTGGTCCAGACGGGTCGGCAGGCCGGCTGCCGCCAGAACGTCTCCCACCCGGACCGCGTCCTCCGCCCCGCACAGCCCCTCCGCCGCCGAGAACCGGAACGCCATCGCGCAACCCAGCGCCACCGCCTCGCCATGTGTCAGCCTCGTCTCGTCGAAGCCGAGTTCCGCCTCGATGGCGTGGCCGAAGGTGTGGCCGAGGTTGAGCAGGGCGCGCTGTCCCGCCTCCTTCTCGTCCTCGCCGACGATGGCGCTCTTGATCTCGACGGAGCGGACAACGGCCCGCTCCAGCGCCGCGGGATCGCCGGTCGCACCGCCTGATCCCTGACCGGCCAGCCAGTCGAGGAAGCGCGCGTCGCAGATCAGCCCGTGCTTCAGCACCTCCGCCCAGCCCGAACGCAGCTGGCGCTTCGGCAGGGTCGCCAGCAGGTCGATGTCGGCCAGCACCAGCCTCGGCTGATGAAAGGCCCCGACCAGATTCTTGCCGCGTGGGGTGTCGATGGCCGTCTTGCCGCCGACCGACGAATCCACTTGGGCCAGCAGGGTTGTGGGAACCTGCACGAAATCGACGCCGCGCATGAACAGGGCCGCCGCCAGCCCGGCCAGATCGCCGACCACGCCGCCACCCAGCGCCACGACCACGTCCTTGCGGTCCAGCTGGAAGGCCAGCATGCGGTCGATGACCCGCTCCAGTTCGGTGAACGACTTGGAGCCCTCTCCCGGCGGCACGGTCAGCAGCCGCCCGTGCACGCCCGCCGCCTTCAGCGAGGCCAGTGCTGCCTTCCCGTGCAGCGCCGCCACCGTCTCGTCGGTGATCACCACGGTCCGCCCCTGCGCCAGCGGCGCCACGCGCGCGCCCAGCTCGGCCAGCAGACCCCTGCCGACGATCACTTCATAGGGCCGGAAGTCGCCGCCCGAGACGCTCACCGTCGTCGTCACGACCCCACCTCCGGGGCATGGGCGGCGAAGTGGGCCTCCAGCGCCTCGACGATGGCCTCGACGGCCTGGGCGTGGGCGCCGCCGGCCACGTCGACCGTCAGATCGGCGGTCTCGTAGACCGGATAGCGCACCTCGGCCATCGCCTGCAGCGCCTTCAGCGGATCACGCCCGCGCAGCAGGGGCCGGGTGTCGCGCCGCTGCACCCGCTGGGCCACGGTTTCCAGGTCCGCCCTCAACCATACCGTCACCGCGCGATCCTTGAGCAGGGCGCGCGTGTCCGGGTTCAGGATCGCGCCGCCCCCCGTCGCCAGCACCCTGCGTGGACCTTCCAGCAACCGCTTCATCACCCGCGCCTCCCCGGCCCTGAACTCCGACTCGCCCAGTTCAGCGAAGATGTCCGAGACCGTCATCGCCGCCGCCGCCTCAATCTCGATATCTCCGTCCGAGAACGGCAAGCCCAGTCGTTTGGCGAGGCGCCGTCCGACCGTGGATTTCCCCACGCCCATCAGCCCGACCAGGGCTATGGTGCGGCGATGAACCGGAATCGGTCCCGTCACGGCTGTGCTCACGACCGGCCTCGCTGGAGGCGGCGCGACGACGACGGGGGCACGGACGGCGGCGGACGAGGCGACATGACCCGACCACCCTTTACACCAGGCGCCGCCGTCGCAAAGCGGTCCCGCGCATGACCACGCCGCCCACGACTCCCCAGGTCGAAGCCTTCCTGGAGATGATGGCGGTCGAGCGCGACGCCTCGCCCCACACCCTGTCCGCCTACGGCCGCGACCTCGCCGACGCCGAGACCTCCCTGAACGGCGGCTTGATGGGCGCTGACGAAGCCGCCGTGGAAAACTGGTACGCCGGCCTCGGGGCGCGAGGCCTGTCCGCCGCGACCCAGGCGCGCCGCCGCTCCGCCGTCCGCCAGTTCTATCGATTCGCCCTCGGCGAGGGCTGGCGCGCCGATGACCCCTCGCGCCGCCTCGACGCCCCGAAACAGGGCCGCAGCCTGCCGAAAATACTCAGCCGTGACGAAGTCGAACGCCTTCTCGCCGCCGCCTCGGCCCGTGACGGCGCAGCGGGCCTGCGCCTCGTCGCCCTTGTCGAGCTGGCCTACGCCTCGGGCCTGCGGGTCTCGGAACTGCTGGGGCTGCGCGTCGAGGCGGTGCGCCGCGACCCCGCCTTCCTGATCGTGCGCGGCAAGGGCGGCAAGGAACGGCTGGCGCCGCTCAACGCCTCGGCCCGAGATGCCGTCAAGCTGTGGCTCATCGCCCGCGATGCGGCCCGCCCGGAGAAGGCTCCCGACAGTCCGTGGCTGTTCCCCTCCTCCTCGGCGAAAGGCCATCTGACTCCCCGCCGTTTCGCCCAGCTTCTCGATCAGGCCGCCATCGACGCCGGTATCGATCCCGCCCGCGTCAGCCCTCATGTGCTGCGCCACGCCTTCGCCACCCACCTGCTCGAGGGCGGCGCCGACCTGCGCGTGGTCCAGACCCTGCTCGGCCACGCCGACATCGCCACCACCCAGGTCTACACCCACGTCGCCACCGACCGGCTGGCCCAGGTGGTCCGCGACAAGCATCCCCTGGCGCGCGACGACTGAACCGCCGCTTGCCCCCCGGCGTTGACCCCACTAGGTTCCGCCGCCTTCCGTTGCGCAGAGACGCGCGCCTGTTCCGGACGCCTGATGGCCACCCACTACCTCGAATTTGAGAAGCCCATCGCCGAACTGGAGGCGAAGATCGAGGAGCTGAATCTGCTCTCCTCGACCTCCGGTTCGTTCGACGCCGAGGTCGAGGGCCTGCGCAAGAAGGCCGGGCAGCTGCGCCGCAAGACCTACGCCGACCTCGACCCGTGGATGAAGACCCAGGTCGCCCGCCACCCGCAGCGACCGCATTTCGTCGACTATGCCGAAGGCCTGTTCACCGATTTCGTCGAGCTCAAGGGCGACCGCCAGTTCGGCGACGACCAGGCCATCCTCGGCGGCCTCGCGCGGTTCCGCGGCGCGCCGGTCGTGATCATGGGCCACGAAAAGGGCCACGACACCCAGACCCGGCTGACCCACAATTTCGGCATGGCCCGGCCCGAGGGCTACCGCAAGGCGGTCCGCCTGATGGACATGGCCGAGCAGTACGGCCTGCCGGTGCTGACCTTCGTCGACACCGCCGGCGCCTACCCTGGCCTCGGCGCCGAGGAACGCGGCCAGGCCGAAGCCATCGCCCGCTCGACCGAGCGCTGCCTGACCCTCGGCGTGCCCTCCATCGCCACCGTCACCGGCGAGGGCGGCTCGGGCGGAGCGATCGCCATCGCCGCCGCCGGCCGGGTGCTGATGCTCGAACATTCGATCTATTCGGTGATCTCGCCCGAGGGCGCGGCCGGTATCCTGTGGCGCAACGGGGCCCGCGCCCGCGATGCGGCCATGGCCATGAAGATCACCGCCCCCGATCTGCTCCAGTTGAAGATCATCGATCGGATCGTTCCCGAGCCGGTCGGCGGCGCCCATGCCGACCCGGCCGCGGCGATCCAGTCCGTCGGCGACGCCCTGGCCGAGGAACTGGCTGTCCTGTCCGCCCTGTCGCCCAAACAGATCCGCAAGGCCCGCGCCGACCGCTTCTACGCCATCGGCCGTATGGGCTGAGGGTTTCATTAACCCTTCAGCCACGGTTGTCGGGCAACGCTCGCTTATATTCTGAGTTGCAGGTGCGACTCAGTCAGGAAGTCGGGCATGAGTACTGTCGGCGAGGCGCTTCGTGAGACCGCCATCATCAATCTCACGGGCGCCGTCACCATGGTGGTGGACGACTCGTCGTTCTCGGCCGAGATAACCACCGGCGCTCTCCTCGGCTTCGGCATCCGGACCCGCCACTCGTGCCGCAGCGCCCCCGAGGCCATGGCGGTCCTGCAGGAGGTCGAGATCGATCTGCTGGTCGTCGATTGCGAGATGCCCGGCGTGGACGGCTTCGAACTGGTCCGGTGGCTGCGGCGCTCGGGCCCAACCAACGCCTTCGTTCCGGTCATCATGACCGCCGCCCATATCCGCCGTTCTATGGTCAACAAGGCCCGTAACTGCGGCGCGAATTTTATCGTCACCAAGCCGTTCAGCGCCTCCAGCCTGCTGGAGCGGATCGTCTGGGTCGCGCGCGACAGCCGGCCCTTCCTCGAGGTCGGCGAGTATTTCGGCCCCGACCGCCGCTTCCGCGCGGGCGGCCCCCCCGGCGAGGAGCGGCGCTCCGATGTCCTGCGCCGCGCCGAGTTCGAAGCCCAGCAAGCACTGGCGGCGGCCAACGCCGCCGCCGCGGGAGCCTCCGGAGTGAATCAGTGAGCGTGATTACCCATTCCCGGCGCAAGTCGCGCCTGGCGAAGATGATCGACAGCGCCGGCGGCATCACCGTAGGCCTTGCGGTGAGCCGCGCCCGCGAGAACATCGACAAGCTGCGCGGCAAGGCGCTGGAGGAAATCTCCCGCCACATTGGCGACCTCGTGGCCATGCAGCAGCCGACCACCGAGGATGAGAAGGACGAGAGTCTCCGCCGCATCTACCAGTCGGCCAACCACCTCATCGACGCGGCCAGCCCCTTCGGCATGACGAGGATCTGCACCGTGGCGACCAGCCTGTGCGACATGGTGGACCGCGCCGCGATCGAGCACACTTTCGACTGGCGCATCCTGTCGGTGCACATCCAGTCGCTTCAGCTGCTGCACGCCCTTCCGGCCGACGCGACGGAGCAGCGCGACGCCGTCGTTTCCCAGCTCTCGGCGATGGTGGCGAAAAAATTCGGTCAGGCGGGCTGACGGTCGGTCCGCGCGCCCCGCGTCTGCTTGCGCCACAGGGCCGCATACTCCCCGCCCTGCCGCGCCACCAGTTCGTGATGCGCGCCCCGCTCGACGATACGCCCGGCCTTCAGCACCAGAATCTGCTCGGCGTCGGCGATGGTTGACAGCCGGTGCGCCACGACCAGGGTGGTCCGCCCGGTCCGCGCCCGCCTCAGGGTCTTCTGGATGGCCGCCTCTGTCCGGCTGTCGAGGGCGCTGGTGGCTTCGTCGAGAATCAGGATGCACGGATCGGCCAGCAGCGCCCGCGCAATGCCCACCCGCTGGCGCTCGCCGCCAGACAGCTTCAGTCCCCGCTCGCCGACCATTGTGTCCATGCCCTGCGGCAGGGCGCGGATGAAGTCGTCCAGCTCGGCTGCATCGGCCGCCGCCCAGATCGCCGCCTCGTCCGCTTCTGGCCGGGCGAAGCCGATATTGGCGCGGAGGGTGTCGTTGAACAGGGCCACGTCCTGCGGCACCAGCGCCACCGCCGCGCGCAATGATTCCTGCGTCACCCGGCGCACGTCGATCCCGTCGATCAGCACCGCCCCCTCCTGAGGGTCGAGCAGGCGCAGCGCCAGCTTCACGATCGTCGACTTGCCCGAACCGGAGGGGCCGACCAGCGCCGTCGTCGTGCCCGGCGCCGCGACGAAGCTGACGTCCTCCAGCCCGTTGGCGCGGGCGTCGTGACGGAAGCCCACCTCCCCGAAGGCCAGCACGGCGCCCCGCGCGTCCGCCGATCGCGGCAGAGGCTCCGCGTCGGGCGCGTCGGCCACCTGCGGCGTCTGACGCGTCACCTTCAGCATCTCCTCCATGTCTATGAAGGACTGCCGGATTTCCCGGTAAGCGAAGCCCAGAATATTGAGCGGGGCGTACAGGCTGATCATGATCAGCACCGCCGCCGTCACATCGCCCGGGCCCATCCGTCCCGCCGCCGCCTCGAACCCCGCCATGACCGCCATGACGGCGAGACCGAGGTTCATGATCACCGCCTGAATGACGTTCAGCAGAGCCAGGGAGCTGTTGGCCTTCAGGGCCGCCCGCGTGTAGTCGCCCAGCGCCTCGTCATAGCTCCGCGCCGCCCGCGCCTCGGCCCCGAACGACTTGACCGTCTCGTAGTTGAGCAGGGCGTCGACCGAGACCCCGGCGGCCTGGGTATCGGCCGCGTTCATCTCGCGCCGGTGCTCGATCCGCCAGTTGGACAAGGCGAAGGTGGCGACGGCGTAGACCGCCACCACGGCCACCGCCACGGCCCCGAACCGCCAGTCGTACACACCCGCCAACACGCCGGCGGCCAGCACCAGCTCGACCCCCGTCGGGATCAGGTTGAAGGCCAGGATGCGCATCAGAAAATCGACCGCACGCGCCCCCCGGTCCATGGTCCGCGACAGCGAGCCGGAGCGCTTGGTCTGGTGGAAATCCAATGACAGGCTCAGCGCATGGGCGAAGGTCTCGGCCGCCGCCGTGCGCTGCGCCGCGGATCTCACAGGGGCGAACACCACGTCCGAGGCGTTGGGCGCGATCGCCGACAGCAACCGCACGAAGGCCCAGCCGAGCGCGAAGGCCCCGAAGCCCCAGGCCAGGGCGACGCCCGTCCCCTGCCCCGCCGCCAGCCGGTTCACCGCCGCGCCCAGCACCAGCGGCGCCAGAACCCCCAGCGCCTTGCCGCCCAGCGTCATGCCGATGGCCGCGATCAGCCTGAGACGCAGCTGCGGCGCGTTCGACCGCTTCACCAACCGCATCAGGTCCAGCAGCGCCCGCCCCGTCGGCGGTCCCTTGGGCGGTTCGGGCGGTGGGACGCCTTGCGCCGCCTTCGCCACTGAATCGCCTCGCCGCCCGCTCCGCTCGCCCAGTCTCGCCATCTTCGCCATATGGGCCGCGCCGGAGAGTTCGCAAAGCGTCTTCGCGGATGACCGCACCAGCGAGATCAGGCACTCTCCCCGCCGCCATGTCCTTTTGCGCCGCACCCGCCGAAGCCGCTTTCACAACCGCGGCCGCACCGGCGCCGACGACGGTCGATCGCCCGCTGGTCTGCGCCGTCAATCACCAGCATGACCGGGAGCGGGACGGCCGCACCACGGTCGTGGTCATTCAGCCCTTCGGCTACATCGACGAACGGCTGGGACGGACGATCTGGGTCCCCGCCGGCTACGTTACAGATTTCGCCTCCATCCCCCGCATCGGCCGCTGGTTGATCCCGCCGTTCGGACGGCACGCCATCGCCGCCGTCGTCCACGACTGGCTTTATTCGGTCGGCGAACCTGGAAGGCGGGGCGAGGCCGACGATATCTTCCGGGACGCCCTGGAAGAACTCGGCGTCGATGTCGCCCGCCGCAACATCATGCACGGGGCGGTGACGGCCTTCGGCGCCGGCGGCTATCAGCGCGCCGCGGCCGGTTGGGCGACCCAGTTCATGGACTGGCGCACCGGCGACCCGTTGCCTCCTCCGGCCCCGCGGGAGGCCTTCTTCGCCGAGGGCGACCCGGCTGTCATCGAACGTATCAAGTCACAGCCGCCCGCGAACTGCGGCCCATAGCAGCCGGAGTCGCTTCTCAAGCGGACCGGCGCCGGGCCGGCGGCCCAACGTCGCGGGCAGCACGGCGGGAAACGCCTCGACAGGCAGGGAACGGGCCGCCCGGCTTGCCTCCGACAAGGCGGCCGTTGCTGCCTCGAACTGGCCGGTCTGGACGAGGCCCCACACTCGTCCAGCCGGGATCGCCGCCGCCGCCTCGGGCGCGCCCAGCACACTCGCGGCCACCTGCATCGGCCCCGTATAGAAGGCCTCAAGATCATGCGGCTGGCCGTGGACCCGCCCGATGTGGGCCGTGATCAGGGCCTCGAAGGGCGCCCGCTCCAGTCCTCGCCGGCTGACGACATCGGTCAGGGCCTCCAGCACCGGGTGACCCTTGCGCGCCAGGCCCGCGAACACGCCGTCCAACTGATCGCGCCACCAGACGTAGCGCATCTCGGCCAGCAGCGGCTGGGTGACCCGCGTCGGAATGGTCAGAAGTTCGGCCTCCAGGGCATAGAGTGCGATCAGGTCCGCCCGCGCCTGAGCGTCACCCACGAACCGGCTGGACAGCCAGCGGTCGGGATCAGCCGCGCGGACCTGCTCGTCCAGGGATGCGCCGGGATCAGCCAAACAGGGTCTGGTACATCGCCATGGCGGTCAGCATCGGCAGCGACAGCAGCATGTTGGTGCGGCTGCCCAGCATGGCCACGCGGGCCGCCTTCGCCTTGGCCTCGTCGTCGACCACCACCATACCAAGCGCCCGCTTCTGGTTCGGCCAGATGAGCCCCCAGACGTTGAGGAACATGACGATGGCCAGCCACACGCCGATACCGAGCAGAGTGTAGCCCTTCTGGTCCTCGGTCAGACCGCCCGCCAGGCCAAAGCTCAGCACTTCGATCGCGTAGGCATGGCCGCGGCTGAACGCCAGGGCGAGGCCCGCCACCACCGTAGCCAGCGCCGACCAGCGGAACCAGAACAGGGCCTCGGGTGCGATATGCTTGCCGACGGCCGGCTTCAGTTCGGCCGGGATCGACGGCATGACGCGGATCTGGACGAAGTTGAAATACCACAGCAGGCCGATCCACAGGATGCCGGCTACGACGTGGGTCCAGCGGAATACCGCCTGCCAGAAGATCAGGTCGAAGCCGCCCGGCGCGACACTGCCGAAGGCGTAGATCATCACCCCCGCCAGCACGAGGCTGAGCACGGTGGTGTTGCGGAAGTTCGAAAGCAGCTTGCCGAACATATCGAACGCCCCTCCCCGGGCGAGAACCGTTGAAGCGCGACCATACATCTCCCTCCCCGTCTCGGGGAGGGTGGTCGCGCAGCGACCGGGTGGGGACGGCTCCAGGAAGTGTGCGCGCCCTGTGGCCGTCGCCCCCACCCAGTCTCCGCGTCGCGGCGACATCCCACCCCGGGCCGGGGAGGGAGAAAAAAATCCCTA